>LQAI01000015.1_pt1 | contig 196204 bp, 237 predicted proteins | sample 1535821 | NCBI WGS metagenome assembly LQAI01 (sample SAMN04331586, study PRJNA305678) | bioreactor metagenome | isolation source: bioreactor_5 inoculated with Wadden Sea sediment 1st replicate of a... | place: Germany:Bremen
TTTTTTCGGCAGTAGGCTGCCTGGCTTAATCCGGATGCTTCCCACTTTTCTATATGATTTTCCCAGCGCCGTTTATTCTCAGCTCGCCGCTGATTCCATCTCTGTGTCATTTCCAAGCTCCCTTGTTTTTACAATGATGCCCTTTTATGCCACAGGCTCGTCGATAAAAAAAGATGCGGTTCTTTTAGCGCTTACGGCTCATGAAATCGCACGCCTTTGTTCTTCAAGCATTCATACTCTGTGAATGGGTACAAAAAAAAGCATTGACAAAAAAACAACTGGGTGATAATCAGAAATAACAAGTAAGATCTTAGGATCTTAAGATCTTAAGTTTTCTAAAAACTAATAGGATTAGACTAATATGGAAAAAGAGAAATTAATGGCTAAATATGGATTGCGAGACTATGTCTATGAACATTTACGTAGAAAAATTAGAAAAGGGGAAATAGAAAGAAGTGAAATTTTAACAATAAACCAGTTGTGTATTGAATTAGATATTAGCCGCACACCAATTAGAGAAGCAATCGCGCAGCTTGAAAATGAAGGTTTTGTCACAATCTTGCCACAACGTGGTATAAAAATAAGAGAGTTGAACCGCAAAGAATTTTTAGAGATATATCAAATTCTTGGTGCTTTAGAATCATCTTTAATTTTAACATGCTCTCATTTGATGGGAAAAAAAGAAAATTGAAAAAATGAAGGAGTTAAATGAAAAAATGAATGACTCTTTCTCAAAAAATGACGATGAAAAATATTTCAAATATAATTCTTTATTCCATCAAGTTTATTTAGATATATCTGGGAACGAAATTTTATTAAAATATACCAACACGTTGAAACATCGTCTATATGACTTCTCTACAATTCCATACGACCAAAAATGGAAAGAAGACAACTCTAAAGAGCATGACATGCTCCTTAATCTCCTTGATTCGAAAAAATACCAAGAAGCTTCGAATTTCATAAGAGATGTTCATTGGGTGAAATATCCAGAATCGTATTTTGATCCAAGCGGCAATAGAACTTAAGCCAAAGGAATTAACAAACACTCAATTAATGCATGCTTAAAATATTTTCAAAATGCTTGGGAAATTGACATTACAACAACTCAAATAAAAAAAGTCATTAGAATTTCGAAAGCGTAATGAATTATTTGATTGCTAAAGAAAATATTGGGAGGAAAGGGGTCAATTATTAATAAATCCATATCACACCCGACAAATTGTTTTTTGAAAACCTATTATTTTTACACAATAAAATGGGTCAATTGCGTGTCGGGAAGCTTTCTTGTTTATTCATGATATGAACGGAGGAATATATATGTCTGTGGACAGTAGAGTCCAAACGTTTTGCCAACAATGTCATATGAAGTGCCGATTATTTTGCACTTTAGAGGATGGTAAAATAACGGAGATCGCAAACGTTATGGGGATAGATGGTATTAAAGCTATGGCTGCGCCAGAGACAGTTTATCATCCAAATAGAGTTATTTATCCACAGAAGCGTGTTGGCAATCGTGGCTCAGGTAAATGGAGACGAATTTCATGGGATGAAGCCCTTGATACGATGGCAGAAAAATTTGGAGTTATTAGGGAAACGTATGGCCCCCAAGCAAATTCTACTATCTGGGGCTGTGGACATAAACTAATGGCTTCAGCTTCAACTTTTATGTTTAGCCATGCTTTAGGGACACCAAATATATTAGACATCAATCAACAGTGTGATCTTCCTTTAGATATTGCTCAAGTGACAACCTTCGGGGAAAACGTGCTGACAGATCAATCACCATATTTTAAATATTCCAAGTGCATTCTTATATGGGGATCTAACCCTAGACACACCCGACCAGCCATGGAAAAGGATATAACTATGCTCAAGCCCATGGTGCAAAGGTTATAAAAGTTGACCCGAGGCCGCCTGAAGTACTCGATATGGATGCGCTCGGCCTTCCTGCCGCTGATATTTGGTTAAGGGTTAGACCGGGAACAGATGGCGCACTCGCATTAGGCATGCTCCATGTTGTGATAAATGAAGGGCTTCATAATAAAAATTTTGTTGATGACTACTGCACAGGGTTTGAGAGGTTAAAAAAACATGTACAGCCATATGATCCTAAAACAGTTTCAGAAATAACCTGGGTTCCCCAAGAAAAAATTATTGAAGCAGCAAGATTGTTTGCATCAAGTGAGCCGTCATGCACCTTTGCTAGGCTTGGCGTAGGGTCACAACAACCGAATGCGGCACAGCAAGCCAGAGCAGTGTGTATTTTGACTGCAATTGCAGGCAATATTGATGTCCGTGGTGGAAATCTATTAGGTCATGGAAAAATTGGCGATAATGTTCGTTTTTCAAACCAGAATATGAGCTGGTATTGAGGAAAAAAGATGTGGTTTTAAAGAGTTTCCTCTATTTGCAGGCTCAAGTGCGAACGTGAAAAATTTTACACCTCCAGGATATGCACACAATCAAATCGCATTGCAGGCAATGATGGATAAAAAAATAAGAGGTTTTTATATCCCAGGTTGCAATATGGTTTTAGGTGAAGGTGATTCCAGAAAGACGGTTAAGGCCTTAAAAAGCCTTGATTTTATTGTATCTGCCGATCTTTTTATGACTCCAACCTGTGAGCTGTCTGATTTGGTATTACCTGCTGCGCACTGGTTGGAAACAGAAATGCCAATGCGTGCGTATCAAAATATGGGGCCTCGTTTTATGAACTATATAATGGCGTCTCAAAAAGTGATTGAGCCGGTAGGTGAGTGCTGGGATGATCGAAAAATTGTTATAGAATTGGCGAAAAGAATGGGAACTAAGCTACCATGGAGCAGCATTGAAGAACATAATGATTGGCTGTTGGAACATTACAAAATACGTTTTGAAGTCTTGAAGAAAAAAAGGGGTAGTGCAATATCCTGGCCTTTGTCTTTTGAAAATTACAAAAAAGAAGGATTCAAACACCGTCTGGAAAAATTGAATTATTTTCAAGTATTCTAGATACGAATGGGTATGAAGGCCTTCCAAGTCACATTGAGCCACCGCAGAGCCCCATAAGCGACCCTGTGCTTTTTAAAGAATATCCACTGCTTCTTAGCAACCATCGACATATCGTTTATACACATAGCGAGTTTCGGGAAACCACTATCCTTAGGGGTGAATTTCCCGAGCCTGAAATCGAAGTCAATACTGATACAGCAAAAAAATTAGGATTGAAGGCCGGAGATGAAGTTTTCATTGAAACGCCAAAGTTTAAGGAAAGAGTTTATATGAAGACCAAACTAGTATCAGGATTGCATCCCAATGTAGTCAGTTGCTTGAGCCATTGGTGGTTTCCAGAAAAATCAGGGCCGGAACATGGTTGTTTTGAGTCAAATATCAATACAATAATATCGACAGAACCACCCTATGATCCGATTAGCATGAATTACCAAATGCGAGGCCTTTTTTGTAGAATTGGTAAATCTGATAGGAGATAAAACCAAAACATCAAACTACTATTCAAAATGGCAGAGCAACTAAGTAAAAAAACTAACGGAGATAATAAGATGTCAAGTGTAACAATTGAAATCATTGAAAAGAGATGTACCGGGTGTGAAGAATGTTATTTAGCATGTCACGCTGAAGTTATCGAAATGGTAGACAAGAAGGCACAAGTCAAAAAGCTGGAGGACTGCCTGATATGTGAAACCTGTGTGCTGATTTGCCCAACAAATGCCATAACTCTATCACTGAATTGATATATGTTTCTCACGCCTTAGTATTGCTCGATAAGAAAGGAGGTTTGCAAATCTGAATCGATTGTATGAGATCATTAGAATTAATTTTAACTTAGTTTTTATTTCTAAAGTGTGGAGTAACAATTAAAAAAAGGGGGAAAAATGTTAAACGAAAGCAAATCAATATGTTGGATGGCCAGTCTTGTTATTTTTTTGAGTTTCTTCACGTACTTTTTTCAATATCAAGAGGCAACAGCAGGAGAACGAAAAGTCACAGAATGGATCATGCAACCTTGCTTTGGCCCAGAAGATGCGGGATGGGAATTAGGCGTTATTCCTTGGGCGAAAACAGTCGAAAAAGTGACGGAGGGTACTGTCAAGATTAAATTATTACCGGCAGGCTCAATTACTAGTTCTGATGAGTCTTTCACTGCTACTATTCAGGGAGTAACTGATGTTTATGCAGGATGGGCTACCCACTATGGGGGTGATTTCCCAGAAGGATATCTGGCCTATGGCCAAGCAATGACAAGTCTAACCTCAAATGAGCATTGGGAAATTTTATGGGGTGACAAATACAGGGTTGGCGATATCGTTCAGAAAGCTGCAAATAGGATTGGTCTGCAATGGGCTGGGCATACAAATCAAGGCCCAAACGGATCTTATGGAAATTTTGTTATTGAAAAGTGGGAAGATTATAAAGGGAAAAAACTGCATGCAGGTGGCCCCCAGGCAACATTTCTTGCTGCGATGGGCGGTATACCTGTTGATATGCCGCCAACAGAAATTTATATGGCCATGAAATTGGGTACCGTTGAAGGTACTTTCTGGGATATTGGTGGCACAGATGATATGAAATTCCACGAAGTAGTAAAGTATTATTATATGCCAGCATGGTGCGGTGCACAGCATCAAGAAATTTTTATAAACCTTAAAAAATGGAAGAAATTGGAAAAATGGCAACAGGATGCAATTATGGGAACATTTGAGGATGTTTACCGTCTTACCAGTCGCCTTCACGAAGAAAAATGTTCAAAATGCCATTAAAATCGCAAAGAATAACGGAGTGCAGATCATAAACATGTCAGATGCGGAACAGGCAAGGTTAGTAGAACGTGTAAAAGAAAAAGTTTGGCCTGGAACGTCAGCATTGTCAACTGAATGTGAGAATGGAATGGAACTATATTTAAAATGGATGAAAGATAACGGTCGTTTGTAAAATATCCATCAAGGTATGTCTTGAATTTTTTTCAAGACATACCTCAGAATTTAACAGCAGCCGTTAGAACAAGATCCACTTGAAATACCTTTGTGTAAGCAAAGTGAGGTATGGCCGTAATTTTCAGACCAAATGAAATGGGATTTCTCGGAGCTATTGAGTATTTGACCATCCATATAAAGACCGGTGAATAATTATGAAAATATATAAGAGAATATCAAAATTTGTGTTCAATGTGAATGAGGTGGCAGGTTTCATTGGATGGGCCATAGTGTTATTATTAATGTTCTTGGGCTTCTATGACGTCTGTATGCGTTATTTTTTTGATAGCCCTCCCAATGGATATATATTTTACTTAAATTGGGCTTGGTCGTTATAGTTTCTTTATGTGCAGGCTATTCTTTTCAGCACGACACATGGGTTAGAATCGATATCATATATGATCGTTTTTCAGAGAAAGGTAAAGCAATAATTGACATTATATGTTTCCCTTTCGTTGCCGCTTTTTTAGGGATTTTCTTGTGGACCAGTATTGAAAGAGCAATCCTTTCGGTCGCTATGCAACAGATGACACCCACAGCGATGAGAGTCCCATTGTATCATGTAAAAGTAATCATTCCGATCGGGATTTTTCTATTATTATTGGCTTTTCTAAATTATGTTATCCAAAAATTATAATTGTTTTTTTTAATAATAACTAAAAAGTTGCAGATCAATTTTGGAATCTATTTAAATTCAGTTAGCTACAAGCATTCAAACTCACCAGCTTTAGATAAAAGCACAACAAATACAGCAGGTTCGAATGAGCTTGCACATTTTAAGTAATATTAAATCAATAAGAAAGGTTCCTGACACAAACTTGGCTCATTTTATCATATAACTACATTAGGTCTTCAAAAAACAATTGTCGAGTGTAAAGGGTACTTACTAATAATACAAAAATGATTAGCAAATTTTAATCAAATTTCGATAACTTTTCGTCTATCATGATTACAAGGGGCGAAAGACAGAAAGGGAGTTATAAAAGTGAGCATAGGACTTATAACAATATTGATGGTACTGACGTTATTTATTCTAATGTTCTTGGGTATGCATGTTACCTTCAGTATCGCAACCACATCCATTATATTCGCATTGTTATTTAGCCCGCGTAGTTTAATGACCGGGGCAATGGCTGTATTTTCAACCCCATTTCAACCAGTACTTTTGACATTACCAATGTTCATATTTATGGGCAGTTTAATCCGATATTCGGGGATTGCAGATGCAGCTTTTGATGCGATCCGGAATTTTACTGGCGTCATCCCAGGAGGAATGTCAGTTGCCACTATTATAATATGTGCTCTATTTGCTGCTATTACCGGTGTAATACCTCCGGCAACAATAACGATGGGTTTGATTGCAGTCCCCGCGTTACTAAAGCACGGCTACAGTAAACAAATGGCAGTCGGTCCTGTCGCGGCTGGAAGTGCTTGGCAGATCTTATTCCACCAAGCGGAGGAATGATATTTTATGCATTGCTTTCAAAGGTGTCAGTCGGAAAGATGTTCATCGCAGGCCTTGTTCCAGGTGTAATTCTAGCAACATTATTTTCCATTTATATTATAGTTAGAAGTAAAATTACTCCCACAATAGCACCAGTTATGTCAAAAGATAAGCTCTTACCTTGGGGTCAACGGTTTAAATTCCTTGATAGTAATCTGGCCTTTCATCCTTTTGATTTTTATGGTGCTGGGTTTGATATATCTTGGCATTTGTTCTCCAACTGAAGCTGCCGTGTTTGGGGCTGTTACATCGCTAATCATTTGTGTGGCTAATAGACGTTTTACATGGGTCATATTAAAAGAATCATTAAAAACAACTGTTACTTTAACAGTAATGGGTATCTGGATAATTATCGCAGCAAATTTTTTTGTTAATATATTTAGTGCGATAGGTTGCCAAGACATTTTGATTGATTTTGTTTCAGCAATGCCTGGCGGAAAATATGGCGCTATTGCCTTCATGTGTTTAAGTATTTTAATTCTTGGCTTTTTCATGGATGATTGGGCAATAATAACTTTATTAACTCCCTTATATGTACCGATTATTGTGGGATTAGGATTTAGCAAACTATGGTTTGGGATTTTATTTATTTGTTGTATTCAATGCTCATTTTTAACTCCTCCATACGGCTTTGTTTTATTTTGCCTTAAGGGAGTTTTACCTAAAAATATTTCGATGACAGATGTCTACCGATCTGTTGTCCCATATATCCTCATTCAAATACTAAATATTATTTTAGTTATAGCTTTCCCAGTAATGGTAACTTGGCTACCGAACAAGATGTAATACAAAAAACTGAAATTGATTGGCTTTCGGTGGCTAATCAAGAAAAAAAAAATGTACGGTTAATAACTTAAATGGAGACACTATAATGATTGATTTAAAAACTATTCCAACCACCAAAGATGACTTGGATCGATATGAAGTGGAAAACTTTTTTCATGGCTGGTCTTATCAGCCTTCTCAAGCACCTCTTCGCGTTGTGGGCGCCAAAGGTGTTCGTTTTACAACAGAAGACGGTAAGGAACGGCTTGACTTCAGTTCTTGTTTTGTAAGCCACAACATCGGTCACCAGGACCAAAGAGTTGTAAAGGCGATTCAGAAACAGGCATCTGAATTGACCTCATTTGCTCCGACATTTTCAACTGCGCCAAGAGCTAAACTTTCGAAAATACTCTCAGAAATCACACCGGGTGACCTCTCTCGATCATTTATATCTCTTGGCGGTACGGAAGCAAATGAGGCTGCTATAAAGATTTGTCACCAGTATACGGGCAGAAGAAAAATTATAGGCCGATTCAGAAGCTATCACGGAGGGACTGCCACTTCCATGAGTCTTTCACTTGGTGATGCTAGGGGATGGGCTCAAGTGCTTGGTGGAACAGAAATCATCAGAGTTCCTCAGCCCTATTGCTACAGGTGTATGTTCGGACAGAAGTATCCTGAGTGCGATATGCAATGTGTGAAATATGTGGATGAGGTGATTGAACTTGAAGGCGGCAGCGAAAAAGTGGCTGGTATTATCTTTGAACCGGTTACCGGTGCAAATGGCGTCATTGTACCACCGCCTGAATACTTCCCCATGCTTCGGAAAGTTTGTGACAAATGGTCGGTTCTAATGATTGCCGATGAAGTCATGAGCGGGTTCGGGAGAACAGGTAAATGGTTTGCCATGGATCACTGGAACGTGACACCCGATATCATGACTATGGCAAAGGGATTAACTTGCGGGTACCTACCTTTGGGCGCCACAGTCGTTCGAAAACATATTGCCGACCGTTTCAAAGAACAGTTTTTGCCCACGGTGCGACCTACGCCGGCCACGCTTTGGCTTGTTCGGCTGCCAATGCGGTCATTCCAATTTACCAAGAGGATAATCTAATTGAAAATTCTGCAAAAATGGGAGAGTACCTCCTTGAAAAAGCCAAGGAGGTCGGAGAAAAACACTCTTCAGTGGGTGACGTTCGTGGCATTGGTCTATTCGTAGGCTTTGAACTTGTAAAAAACAAAAAAAGCCGTGAACCGATTATGCCAGTGGCTGCTAAAATACGGCAGGGGATCAACCCAAAGCTTGCAGTTGCCCAAAAACTTGGCGAACTAGGTATGATGGCTATGGCTGCAAATCCTGGTAATGTTATTGCTGTCGCTCCGCCGCTCATTGTCACAAAAGATGAAATAGATGAAGGCATCTCTATCTTGGACGAAGCACTTAAGGCAGCTGATGAGTATACTGAAAAATAGTAATTTATTAAAATTTTGGGTACTTCAAAATTTGAAATTCTCAACAATTAACTCTATCGGAGAAAGGCTAAAATGAACTACGTAAAGATTAAAAATTTTATTAATGGCGAATGGCTCGAAGAACTGGTGTGGAGACGGTTCCACTCTATAACCCTTCTACTGGCGAACAAATCGGTGAAGTGCCCCTTTCATCTGAGGAAACATCCCTTTACGCAGTTGACTCAGCTTATGATGCCTATGATTCCTGGAAAAAAGTGAGCGTGGGAAAAAGAGTATCATACCTGTTCGATATACGTCAGGCCATGAAAGACAGTTTGGAAGAATTGGCCGTATCCATTGCCGTAGATCAGGCAAAACATATCAGTGAGGCACGGGGCGAAATCCAGCGGGTTATTCAACTTCTTGAAGCAGCCTGTTCCATCCCAACATTGATCCAGGGCGAAACCTTGGGCGGCATTGCCAATAATATAAACGGCCGCGTGATAAAACAACCACTGGGCGTTTACGGTGGGGTGGCACCATTCAATTTTCCGGGATTGGTATTCGGATGGTTTGTGCCATATGCCATCGGTGTGGGTAACACTTTTATCTACAAACCGTCCACTCAGTCACCGGTGTTTATGCAGAAAATGGGCGATATCTTTAACCAGGTCGGTCTTCCCAAAGGAGTCGTCAATATCGTCCACGGCAATCGGACCATCCCAGGCACGTGGTATGAAAACCCGAAAATTAGTGGGGTTTGCCTGGTCGGCTCCACACCCACCGCCAAAAAAATGGCCGAAGGTTGTGGTAGGGGCGGCAAAAGAAGCATGCTTCTCGGCGGTGCGAAAAACTATCTGGTGGTTATGGAAGATGTTAATTGGGATGTGTTTATTGAAAATTTTCTTCACTCCTGTTATGGGTCCGCTGGTCAGCGGTGCCTTGCTGGTTCAATCGTTGCTGCGGTTCCGGAAATCTATGATGAACTAATTGAACGTGTGCTCGAAGCATCTAAAAAAAGTGACCGTCGGGGATGCCATGGATTCTGATATTTACATGGGACCGGTTATATCAGCCAAAGCCAAAGCTAATATTGAACGTTATATTGAAATTGGCGTCGAACAAGGTTCAAGGCTTCTGCTGGACGGCAGAAATCCCGAACTCCCGGAAAAAAATAAAAACGGTTTTTTTGTCGGCCCCACGGTCTTTGCAGATGTTACACCCTGCAGAACAATTGCTAAAGAAGAGATTTTCGGTCCGGTTGTATCCATCATGAAAATAAAAGATATAGATGATGTTCTCGGGCTGATCAGATCTCAAGAATTTGGAAATGGTGCCTGCATTTTTACGCAGAATCAGTACTACACGGAAAAATTTATCGCCGAAGCAGACGTTGGTATGGTGGGCGTCAATGTTGGGGTCTGTGCCCCTCACCCTTATCTGCCCTTCGGTGGAATCAAGGATTCCCATCTGGGAACTGATAAGGTACAGGGAAAAGACGGCATTGATTTCTTCACCCAAAATAAAATAGCCACCGTCCGGGTGATACCGCCCAAAGATGTTAGTGAAAACGGGGAAAAATGTGACAGTGGCAAGTCAGTAAGAAGCTGTGTAGCCCAATAAGTGAAACATTCAGTGATGATTTGATTTTTAGATGCAAAGAACGAAGTTGAATTGACATCTTGTCAAAAATAAGGGTGGTCATTATTCTCCGGATTAACGCCAAATTAATCCAAAAAGGAGGGTGAAATGACCACCCCGAAAAACTATCAAACACAAGGCTGAGTTCAATTGAACTTGCTGAAAATCTCAGAGTGCTTGATGTTGAATCCAAGGTTTTCCTTACGAAGAAAGAGGGATGTCTTCAACACCCATGCGGGTTCGATACTCTGCATTCATATTAAATAGAATTTTAAATCTCCTATATCGAAAGCAGATTTGGAAGCCATAGACAAATCTCCGGAACTGCGAACAAAATTAATGCGATTAATAACATCATTAGGACAAAAGGAAGATTGCCCTTTGCTATGGTCCAAATATTATCATTTGTAATGGCCTGGACCATAAAAATATTCAATCCCACCGGCGGGTGATCAACGCCATTTCGACAAAAACCATTAAAATAACGCCAAAAACAATCACATTGAGTCCCAGGACCGGCATTAAGGGATAAATGACTGGAATGGTCAGCACTGTCATGGCAAGGCCGTCTAGAAACATACCCATAATCATGTACATGAGGACCAGGCAGGCAATCACCCCCCAATTTGAAAATCCGGATGTGACAATCCATTCCGTGAGCAACCGGGGGATTCTCAGATGGGCGATCAGATTGGTTAAAATCATGGCACCAACATGATCATCATGAGTGAGGATCCCAGTATTGCACTTTCTCTTAGGATCTCAATAAATTTTTTCCAATTAATCTGTTTGTAGACCATGGCGGTAAGAAGGCAGTATACCACAAAAACGGCCGCAGCCTCCGTAGGCGTGAAAATACCTGCGTAAATCCCCCCCAAAACAATAGCCGGAGCCAGTATGGCCAGAGAACCGTTTTTAACCGCTGTTTTTTTCTGCTCCCAGCTAAAGGACACTTTTTGATAATTTCCGCTGATAACACTTGCAGTAAAACATAAATGATGAAAAAACCGACCAGGATGCCGGCAGGAACAAACGCTGCGGCAAATAATGTGGCAACGGAAGTGTTTGTTAAAAATCCATAAACAATGAGTCCGGCACTGGGGGGGATCAGAATTCCCAGCGCTCCCCCGGCAACGCTCCCGTAGGAAAGTTCTTTCGTATATCCGTTTGCAAGAAGCTGGGGAATGGCAATTAAGCCGATCGCTCCTGCTACAGCTGTGCTGACGCCGATCATAGCAGAAACTAGTGCGCAGGCGAGAATCGTTGCCATTGAGAGTCCGCCGGGAATAGAACCGCTCCATTTGCTGATCATTTCAAAAATTCTCTCACCGATACCGCATTTGGACAGAATCACCCCACCCATGATAAACAAAGGAACCGCCAGCAGGATGAAACTGTGCAACGTTCTTTCAACAATCACAGGTACCATGGTCAAGCTTTGAAAATCTCCGAAATTGGCAAAAATACCGATTATTCCCGTTATTCCCAGGGCCACGCCGACGGGAACGCCGCCGAATAGCAGGCAAAGTACCAGCAACGCAATACCAGCAAAGGGGATGACATACATTAAGTATATGCCAATCCCAATGATACAAAGAAAACTAAAAATTAGGAATATGGGAGCACTCCCAAAAACCGCAGTTGTTTTCTTTAAATCAGATAAGGATTTGATATCCTGCAGCATGTTTCGGAGCACCTGTAGAAAAAGCATGCCCATGGTCAGGGGGAAAACCACATACAATATCCATTTCGGGTACCTTAACAACCCGATGCTTGTTATCTCATTGTGGTACGCGTCCAGAAAAGTATGGTATCCGTAATACCCAACAACCACAACAAATACCAAAACAACTATATTGGCAACTATTCCGAGTGATAGCCGGGAAGAATCTGACAGCCGGGAAATAAAAATATCCGTAATGATCTGTCTTCTTTCTTTTGATGAATAGGATGCTCCCAGCAGGACAAACCACATCAGAATGAAAAGTGAAGCTTCAAACACCCAGGTTGTCGGCATGTTGAACATTCGCCGCATGATAACCTCATAGGTGGCAAAATACTGACGATAAACATCGAAATTCCGGCAACAGTTCCGAAGTTTATCGAAAGGAAATCAATAATATTGGTATGGCGAAAGTAAAGATTTGAATTAGATGCTTGCATTTTTGTTATCCTTTTGGTGCGTAAAAGTCAAAAACCGCCCGAATTGTCAGCCTTTTCGGGCGGGCTTTAAGCAGCGTCCCTTTCCATTTGTTCCCTCATCTTAAACCCCATTTCAAACGTTTCAATGGGCCGATGTCCCTTAAACTATATCTGAGCAGGCTTATTATCCGCCAATTTGACTGGGGATTTTTTCCGGATACCCAGTCAGATTGGCGCTGTCTTGGTAAAATTAAAGGGTTGGAAGGATCTTCACTTTTTCACTTTCACCTGTCAGAGGACCATGACCAGACAAGTGGAAAAGAGAAAACCCGCTATCATGATGCCGTGCTTTAATTCTATTCAAATGAACACCTGTATCATGGAAAAATAAAATCATTTATTTCTGGCCTGAATCAAATATCCCCACAATTTTTCTCCCATTTCGCTACCGCATCTTTTAACAGCCAAGTCATGCATCACAGGCGAAACAATTTCATTGAATCGGGCCCTTTCTTCCTGGGACAGGAAATTCATTTCCGTTACGAGCCCGCTTTTAAATTTTTCATAAGTCATTTCTGTTTCTTCAACAACATAACCTCTTGCCCATGCTGCAATTTCTTGGGCTGCATCTGCTATGATTTTTTGGTTTTCAGGTGTCAGTTTTTTCCACTTGTTCATGTTCATTGCATGCCAGAACTGAAGAAACGGTGTGCCGTAATCCTGGGTCAGATACGGTGTGGTCTCATACCATTTTGAAAAATAAAACCGTCCCGGACCTGAAATTGCTCCATCGATCGTCCCCCGCTGAAGCGCCATGAAAACCTCTTTTACGCTCAACTCTACAGGTATCGCTCCCAAAGCCTTGTACATGGTGGCCTGTGCAGTGCCGCTTGCCCTCATTTTCAAATTTTTATAATCATCTATTGTATGAATGGGTTTTGTATTGGTTCCAATAACCGAAGTGCCATAAGAAATGGGTGATAGTAGTTTTGCATTTAGTCTGCGTTTGAATTCGTCATCCGCAATTTCACGCACCGCCGGCATATCTAAAAATCTGTAAAAATGATCATAATCGTCCCAACAGCCCTGAGCGCCGAATGAACTTATGAATTCAAGAGCCGGAGATCTTGCCCCGACATAGGCCACGTGCATGATGGACATGTCAACGCCTCCATTCACGATAGCTTCAATTTCACTTTTTGAATCATACAGTTCACCAGAAGGATAACGGATAATCGTAATGTTACCATCACTATTTTTTTCGACGATTTCTTTGAATTTATCGGCTGCTATTTCCAAGCAGCTGCCGGGAGACAAGTTGCTCGACAGGGTCAGTTTGATTTTCTGGGCAGCTGTTGATTGAACCGGGCCGCTAAAAAAAACAAAATACCCGAAAGAATGGCGGCAACACACAAAGCGGATTTATAAAAGAACTTCTTTCATTTTATCATCCTTCCTTTTTTTGGTAGAAAAATATACGACCTCTGAAATGCTTAAACCGTTAGTACACCGACTTTCAATCCTGGTCGCAGAACATCGGCAATTGATCAAGTTCAGGGCAGCGAAAGAAAAAGCGCAGTGCATTACTCACATTTTTTCATTTGATCCTCCTTGCTTTCGCTCGTGAATTGTTAAAACGACATGTTGCAAATCTCGCTTCAGCGGATTGCAATATTCGTCACGTTCCCCAGACATTGATTGCCTATTGAAGGAATCATGCCCCCTTGCTCAATACAAGGCGTATATCAGTAATGTCCTGTTTTGATTGGCAGGTGCCTCCTTATCCATCTATATGGAATCAACATCAGGATATTAAACCCCACAGTGTACTATGATCGTTGTATCGCTTTTTGGAATTTTGAATGATATTCAAGCAATCATTTTCTTGATTGTCAAGACGTAAATTAAAAAAAATCGACCATTTTTAGATGCTTTCTTTTTGATTAAATTTATATCTCTCTGGTATTATTTGAATTTAATGATTTTGCGGTTAAAATCAATTATGTTTTTGACGGGCTGCGGTCAGTTGATTTGGATTTCAATCCGGCATTGTCAGATAGAATATAACTCAAAAAGTCGTTGGGGCGCTTGTCGTTACACGTGAAGGGGGAATTGTCCGTAGTCGGGTGTTTTCCGGCGACACATCTGATACAGGTGTTGCCAAAAAAACCAGTCCGATCTCCGGGGATGACGTTGAGGCAGGACCATGTTTGTTGCGGACAAAGGAGTGAACTCAGGAGATAGGCCGTGAGTTTGCCAGGGCATGCGGGAACTGCCAGCCGGCCAGCCAAATGGCCCGTATTGCGGGAATTAAATCGTGAGGCCTTGTCCAAACGGGGTCGGCATACCGTAAAGGTATTTTCCTGGCCAATGAAATGATTGCCGGAGACGACATATCCTTGGCTTTAAGCCCAAAGATGCTCGGCAAAGAAAAACATCGGGAAAGGATCATTGGGCGAGGCTTCCGTTCACTGAAACGCACCTATATCAAAACCAGGCCAATGGATCTTGGACCACTATGCAAATGGACAGCCATGTAAGAATCTGAACACTTGGTCCTGCTGATAGGGCGCATTGCAGAACTTGAGCGTGCTGACCCGCCTCACTGGGTCAAGCAGGTGCTTGTCTGGACCTTAAATTACAGGGTATATGTTGAACCATCGTGTGCTTATCCGTAATGAGTTGGGCAACAAACCGCTCAACATATTAAAATTTTAAATATTTCTTCTCCCAAAATGCATGGAACCTCAAGGGAATTGATGAAAATCTTCAAAATTTATTGGTGCCTTCCGAATCACATTCAGTGGCAAAGATGATTGAGCGGCGGACTTTTCAGCTGATTCGTATTTATAGAAACCGTGATCCCAAGACCTTCGCTGCTTCACCACGGAATAATTTTATTTTTTGCTCTTGACACTCCCGCGTCTGTATGGTTGAATATTCCTCAATAATAATTTAATCAAAGGTTTTTTCAAAGAATTGTTAAAAATATAAATCAAAAAACATTTATAAATCAACAGCATAGATTAAATATGAGGGTTGATTTCTATTCAATTATTGAACAGGGAGGCTCCATGACTGAGAAAAAAAAAGTTAAAAAAAGAAAAAAGAACCGGATATCACATTTTATCATCCAGATTTATTGGCGGTTCCGGAAAACGAACGCCCCTACTTAAAGGGATATCGGTGTAAAAAATGCGGTCAGCTTGATTTTCCCAAAGTAACCCCGTGCCCCAACTGCTGGGGGGAAGAGTTTGAAATGGTGCCGTTATCCAGAAGAGGAATTTTGTACAGTTTTTCGGATTTGTACATTGGGCAGCCAGGTTTGAATACTCCCTATATATGTGGATATATAGATCTGCCAGAAAATGTCCGAATTTTCGCCATGCTTAAAGGTGAGGTCAAGACATTTAAATGCGATGAAGAAGTCGAGTTGACCACAGGTCCGATCAGGATGAATGCTGATGGCCTGCCAATCATCAGTTACATGTTCCAGAAAGTTTAGGAGGCTTAAATGAAATTACAAAGAGATGTGTATATAGCAGGGGTGGGCGAAACCGTTTTTGGAAAACATAAAATGGATTATGATGAATTGGGTCGGATCGCGGCATTTCAGGCCATCAAATCATCCAAAATTGACAAGCCGGGAATGATCGGAAGTGCCTATGTGGGGAATGCACATAACGGTATCGTCACAGGTCAGACAATCTTCAAGGATCTTGGCGTTTGCGGCACCGCTCCTATCATCAATGTGGAAAGCGCTTGTTCGGCTGGCGCCATGGCCGTACATCTGGCCATCAAGGATGTAGCTTGCGGACTGACCGAATTGTCCATGGGCGTGGGAGCAGAAAACCATACCCTTCGTCGTAAGAGTGGTACGGCATTCATGCCGGCCATGAATGATATCGAAACGGTTCACGGCGGAGTTATGACCGGTAAATATGCCATGCGGGCGACCCGATATATGTATGAGACCGGCGCTACCATTGAGGATTTGGCATTGATTACCCAAAAAAGCCGCTCCCATGGAAAGAACAATCCCCATGCCCCTTTTGGAGGGATTATACCATAGATGAGATCATTGATTCCCGGATGATTGCCTATCCTCTGACCCTGCATCAGTGTTGCGGTATTGTTGACGGGGCCGGAGCGTGGTGGTCTGTTCTAAAGAGATGATCAAGAAACTGGGGATTGAAAAACCGGTCAAAGTGAGAGGGTCCGTGGTGACGTCGGGTCCGTATCATAACCGGCCAAGGGATATTACTGGTGACGACATAACGGAAATGACCTCTGAAATGCTGTACGAAGAATCCGGCATCGGACCGAAGGATGTGGATATTCTGGAATTGCACGATGCCTTTACTATTGCGGAATTGCTTTATTATGAATGCATGCAGCTATGCGAGAAAGGTGAGGGACTGAAATTCCTCAGAGATGGGCAGGCTACATATGGTGGACAGTGCGTGGTTAGTCCCAGGGGCGGGATGCTGTCTTACGGCCATCCTATCGGTGCATCCGGTGCAGCCAGATAGCGGCTAATGTTAAACAGCTCAGAGGGGAGTGTAACGGTTATCAGGTCGAACCCATTCCAAAGGTTGCCATGTCTCATGTTACGGGCGGTGGGCTGTCAGGGACTGAGCATGCAGCATGCACCATGCACATGATCACAAGTGATTGGTAGGAGATTCCCTTGAAAATCCTTAAAATGAATCGTTAAATCTAAAAAGGAGAGGTTTTAAAATGGGATCATTTAAAGACAGGGTCGTGCTTATCGAGTCAGTGGGAGATGATATCGCCTATGCCATCGCCCGCATGGCAGCATCAAAAGGGGCGAAGCTGGCACTTCTCGATATCGATGGAAAAAAACGTCGGACACGGTTGCCAGACTCAAGCAGGACGGAGTAGATGCTTTGGGAATCACGGCTGATTCGGCAGACTGTACCGGCGTTAAGCAGGCGATCGGCAATATAGTGGAAAAATACGGAAGAATTGATGTGCTCATTAACAATTCCGATTTTTTTGTGGAAAACGATATTGTGGAAACTAAGGCACAGGGGTGGTATCAGGGGGCCAAAAACAATATTGATCCTGCTTTTTTTCTATGCCGGGAAGTGATTCCAGTAATGCGGAAGCAGGGATACGGTCGGATTGTCAACATCGGGAGCATTGAATACCTGGGGTTGCCGCAAACTTCGGTGTACAGTGCGGCCAAGTCATCTATGTTGGGGTTCACACGCTCACTTTCCCTTGAAACTGCAAAAGATAAAATAACGGTGAATTGGGTGGTCAAAGGCACCATCCGTCAATCGGGCATATCCCAAGAAGAAGAAGAAAAAATAGCTGCCAAAATCCCGGTGCAAAGGCTGGGCACACCCGAGGATGTCGCTGGTGCTGTGTGTTTTTTTGCTGCGGATACATCAAAATTTATAACAGGTCAGACTTTTTTTGTCTGTGGCGGGAAAAGTCTTTATTTTCCATGTCAATTTAGGGCGCTGTTATGTCAATTTCAGGACGAGGTGGAGGTAAAGAATGGGAGTAGAAAACAGAGTCGCAATCATCACGGGGTCTGCCAGCGGAATGGGCAAAGATACGGCATTCAAGCTGGCCGAACATGGTGCCAAGGTTGTCATTAATGATGTTATCGAAGACAAGGTTGTGCAGACAGCAAAAGAACTTCGGGATAAGGGGTATGAGGCCATTGGGATTGTGGCGGATATCTCGAGCAAATCTGATGTGGAATCGATGGTGGATGAAACGATATCTGCCTTTGGTTCTATTGATATTCTGGTCAACAATGCCGGGTTGGAGCGGGCCGGTGCTTTGAGAAAATTATCCGAGCAAGACTGGGAGATCACTTTGAATGTGAATCTGAAAGGCCCGTTTTTGTGCAGTCAGGCCGTCCATGGTCATATGGTTGAGCAGAAACGGGGCCGGATAGTCAATATCGCTTCCCGGGCCTGGCTGGGGGGACCCGGCCAGGCGCCGTATTCATCTGCAAAGGCAGGTCTGGTGGGGTTGACCCGGACGCTTGCCTTGGAGCTGGGCAGAAAAGGCATTACCTCAAATTGTATCGCGCCGGGGCTTATCGAAACCCCTATGTGGTATGAACTACCGGAAAAGACGAGGAATTTCCTTTCTGCCAAGCAGCCTTCGGGAAACATCGGGGAAGGGGATGATATTGCAAATACCGTCTTATTTCTGGCTGACGATGAAACAGGTTATGTCACTGGCCAGGTCCTTTATGTGTGTGGGGGAAGAAGTCTGTTTTCAGGTTAATCAATTATGAGGGCGTCATCATCAGGTGGATGATACCCGCATCCGGTTTAAAATGATTATAACTGAATAAAAACAAGAGGAGGTTAGGCAATGGAAGGTGAACGTAACGATAGATCCCTTTCTGATGTGAAAGTACTTGATTTCACGGGTGAACTGGGACCCTATGCTTCAAAGTTGTATGCAGGGCTGGGTGCGGAGGTGATTCACCTTGAGCCGATCACCGGAGATCCTTTGAGAAGAAAAGGCCCTTTTTACAAGGGGGAAGCAGACAATATGGAGGCCAGTCTTCAATTCCTTTATTACAATGGAAACAAAAAAAGTCTGGTACTTGATCTTCACAAAGAAGAAGGCCGGAAGATTTTTTTGAAGCTTATCCAAAAAATTGATATTTTCATGGAAAGCTGTGTCCCTGGTTACCTTGACACTTTAGGCCTTTCCTATGACAATCTTAAAGAGGTCAATCCCAGGTTGGTTCAGACCTCCATAACGCCATACGGCAGTGTCGGGCCGTATAAAGATTATCCGGGATCCGATTTAACCTGCTCGGCTATGGGCGGATTTTTGTACCTGGCCGGGATTGAGAATGAAAAACCGGTAAGAGCTTGTGATGACCAATCATATCGGATGGCAGAATCCTATGCTGCGGTGGGAAGTTCAATTGCCTTTTTGTATGCAAGGAGAACCGGGCAAGGCCAGTTTGTTGATGTCTCTGCCATGGAGGCAGTGGGGATGGCCCTTGAAAATGCAGCCCAATACTGGGATCTGGAAGGCACCATCGCCGGGGAAGGGGAAAGGAAGCGGGTTCGGCCACAGTTCATCCCTGTAAAGACGGCTATATCGCCATTGTTGCGATTATGGGAAAGAACAAGATTATGTGGGAACCTTTTGTCAAATGGATGAAGTCCGAAAATGTCGAGGAGTGGGAGGTCTTTGAAGATCCCCGATGGATAGAGCCTTCCTACAGGCGTTCAGCCGAGGGGTATGAAACCTTTTGCCGGATTTTTCATCGGTTTACCCTGAAACATGACAAAATGAGCCTGTATGAAAGGGGACAGGCAAACCGTATTGCTTTGTCGCCTGTGAGCAACGGCAAAGACCTCCTTGAAAATCCGCAGTTGAAGCATCGTAATTTCTGGCAGACAATTGAACACAAAAATCTTGACGGTGAAATCACCTTTCCAGGGGCACCCTATGAATTCGGTGAATTGGACTGGCGATTCGGTTTCCCCGCGCCAAGATTTGGCGAACACACGATGCAAATACTTGAAGAGTTAGATTATTCTAAAGAAGAAATAGTTGTTTTTCAAAGGAAGGAGTCATTCATGTCTAATTTTGAAAAAGCATTGGAAGGGTTGATCGTCTGTGATTTTTCCTGGGTCGGCGCAGGCCCCATCACAACCAATGTCCTGGGCCAGTGCGGCGCAGAGGTGATTAAGATAGAAAGCCTGAAACGACCGGATATTTTAAGGAAAGGCGGGCCGTTTAAGGACGGGATTGCCGACGGACTGGAGCGGAGCGGTTATTTTGCAAATCGGAACCCAAATAAAAAGTGCATTGCCCTGAACATGCGTCAACCCATGGCCCGTGAGGTGGCCGTCCGCCTGATAGAAAAAAGCGATATCATCATTAATAATTTCCGTGTCGGGCAGATGGAAAATGGAACCTGGGCTGGGAAGATGTGAAAAGGATCAATCCTCGGATTATTTATGTGACCATGAGCCTGCAGGGCACTGATGGACCTCATAAATCCTACATGGGCTTTGGAGTGAACCTGAACGCTTTGTGCGGGTTGACTGCCCAGGCCTGCATGCCAGGCCAAAGTCCGTTTGGGACTGGCACCAATTATACAGACCATGTCATGGTACCGACCCATACCCTGTTCGGCATCATGGCCGCCCTGCTTCAGCGCGAAAAAACAGGCCTGGGGCAGACGGTAGAAATATCTCAGCTTGAAAGCGCCATTGCCATGAAGCCTATTGACAGTATGGTCTACGCCGCCAATGGTGAGATCATGGGACCCCTGGGGTGTGGGGATCCCAATGCCGCTCCCCACGGCGTTTATACGACTCTCGGATATAGAAAATGGCTGGCCATTGCGGTGTTTTCCGAGGAGGAATGGGCTGCCCTTCAGAAGGTGATGGGCCATCCGGCCTGGGCAAAGAAAGAAAAATTCGCCACTCTAGCCGATAGAAAGGCAAACGAATCGGAGCTGAACAATCATATCGAAGCCTGGACAAAACAACAATATGCCTCAAAAATCATGAAACAACTGCTGGAACACGGTGTGAAAGCTGGTATTGTCAACGATGCCAGGGCCGCCATAGAGGATGAGCATCTGATAGAACGTGAGTTCTGGGCCTATCTGGATCATCCGGTGGTGGGTTTGACGTTGTATAACCGGGCACCCATTATGTTTTCAAAAACGCCGATTGTCATGGAAAAGGCGGCCCCGCTTCTTGGCGAACATACAGATGAGGTGCTGACCGGTTTTTTGGGATATTCGGAAAAGGAGCTGGGAGAATTGAAGGCGGCAGACGTGCTGGTTTGATGGAAAAAGACGGTTGTCAAAAGAAAAAGGGGGAATGATGGATTTTGGAATATCTGAAGAATATATGATGCTCAAAGAAGCAATGAAAGAATTTGTCAAACGCGAGCTAATGCCTCTGGAAAAGACATTGCTTGAGCGGGATATGAGCCTTTGGACCAAGCCGGGGCCCTTGATTCCAAAAGAAGATTCAGATCGGCTTTACGCGGTGACAAAGGAACTGGGATTCTGGGGGATTGAGGTTGAGGAAAATTCGGGGGCCAGGGCTGGGTATGCTCGCCAAAACACTGATCATGGAAGAAATGTGCAAAAGTTATGTTGGGTTTTCACCCCATGGTTTTATGCTGCCTCCGGATGCGCCCAATCTGTATTATCTGCACGCATGCTGCGTGGATGAGCAGCGGGACAAATATTTTATTCCCTATTGCAATCATGAGCTGGATTCAGCGATGGCGGTGACGGAACCGGATGCCGGCTCTGATGTGAGCGGATTGAAAACAATGGCGGTTCGCAAAGGGGACAAATGGGTGATCAACGGGACCAAGACCTTTATCAGCAAGTGTGACAAGGATAATGTCTTTTTTATCCTGATTGCCTTGACGGACAAGAATGCACCGACCAAAAGCAGATTCACTGCATTTCTGATCGATAAGGACATGCCTGGGGTACAGGTGGGAAAAGAAATTCCGGTAATCGGGCTATGCCGACCTGGGAACTGATTTTAAATGATGTCGAGGTGGGTGACAATGCGGTTCTGGGTGAAGTGGGAGAAGCCTTTATTCCTCTCCAGAACCGATTCGGGGTTCGCCGGATCGAACTGGCATCCCGATGTACCGGCATGGCAGAACGGATTATACAGATGATGATAGATCAGGCGACGACCCGGACAACGTTTGGCAAACCCTTGGCCGAACGTCAGACCGTGCAGAACTGGATTGCGGATTCAACCATGGAACTCGAAGCAGTAAGACTCAGGCTGTATTATGCCGCGTGGAAATCTGACCAGGGCATCACCGACCTGAGAAGTGAAGGATCGAGCATCAAGGTGACTGCCACTGAAATGCTTTCCAATGTTGCGGACAGGGCCATACAACTCCATGGCGGTGTGGGGCTGTCCAAAGAGCTGGGAATTGAGTATGTGGCACGAATGGTCAGAATCTGGCGGATATTGGAGGGACCTAATGAAATTCATCGCTGGACGATTGCAAGACAGCTTTTGAAAGAGAAAAAGCCTTATAGTCCGTTTGTCGTGGTATCAGACTGAAATCAAAATAACCGGTGATATCAATCTCTATATTAAAAAGGAACAGATACAATGGGTGTAGAATTTACCAAAGAAGATCATGTGGCCTATATTACATTGAACCGGCCAGAGGCAATGAATTCCCTGGATCCGGAATCCGTCACAAGACTGGCGGAAGTCTGGGCTGAAGTGGCCAAAGACGATGACGTCCGTGTAACAGTGCTGACCGGTGCCGGAGAGAAATCCTTTTGTACAGGGACCGACATGAAAAAACCCCGCCACCTCAGGAATGCATGGCTTCCATCTGGCTCAGAGAAGGCCAGCCCATCATTCCTCACATGAAAATGTGGAAACCCATTATCTGCGCTATCAATGGCTATGCCATCGGTGGCGGACTGGAAATGGCTCTTGCCTGTGATCTAAGAATTGCCAGCACCAATGCCAAATTTGGGCTGACTGAAGTCAAAGTGGCCAGCCTGGCCGGATTGAATGGAACTCAATGCATTCCCCGTGCCATTCCCCAAGCCGTAGCTATGAAAATGCTGTTGACAGGAGAAATGATCGATGCGGCAGAGGCTCACAGAGTCGGACTGATCAGTGATGTGGTTGAGCCTCCGGAGTTGATGAGCCTGGCCAAAAAATGGCTCGGAAAATAGCCGACAATGCGCCCTTGAGCGTGAAAGCAGCCAAACAGGCCGCAGTCATGGGGCTTGATATGCCTCTGGAACACGGAATCGCCTTTTCCCACCTGTTGTGGGGAGTCTTGAGAGATACTGAGGACAGGAAAGAGGGATTTACGGCATTTGCAGAAAAAAGGGCCCCCCAATGGAAGGCAAGGTAATGTCAATTCAATAACAACAGTGGAGGAAAAGAGATGCACATTGCGGTATTAGCAAAAGTTGTCCCGGATTATTTGGTTCCGTCCATGGATTTTGAGTTGTCAAATAACCGGGCTCACGAAAGGTTTTCCCGGATGCTGGGCTGTATGATGAAAACGCCATAGAAACCGGTATCCAGATCAAAGAAAAAATTCGGGATCATTGAGTCTTATCTCCTATGGCAGCGAGAAAGATATCCAGTTTTTGAGAAAAGGGGCGGCCATGGGCGCGGATCAATTAATCCTGGTGAAAGGGACATCAGATGATGCCGCGGTGATTGCCGGAAATCTTATGGCTGCCATTCAGAGTCTGGGTAACGTGGATCTGGTGCTTGCCGGACAGCAATCTGCTGATATGGACCGGGGGGTTGTTCCGGGGATACTGGCCCAGATGCTGGAAGTTCCATTCATCCCCCAGATAGGGTATGTGGAGTATCATGACGATTCCTGGACTGTGACTCAGATCGCATCCCAGGGGAAACGCGAATTGAAATTCAGCGGGCCGGGTGTTTTGTCCATCACCAGCATTCCTGAAAATGTGCCCCGGATTCCTGCTGTGCGGGCTATTTTTCGGCCAAGAAAAACCGGTGGTCAAACTTGAATCCGTGGATCAGGAAAAATGGCGCTAAATGAACTGGAAGTCATCATTCCAAAAAGTGAATACGTTTGTGAGTTCATTGATACAGAAGATCCGGAACAGGCCGCCAGAACGTTAATAACTCGGTTGAATGAGGAGAGATATCTATGAAAACGCTGATTATTGAAACCATTGATTTGAAAAAAATCGGTGAGCTCAAGACCGTGAGCCGACAGTTCAGTGAACTTCCCGATATCATTGCCCTGGGGGAGGGGGATGTGCCTGGCAACTTTGGCAAAGCCTGGCAGACCCGCCAGACCCTTTCAGCCAATCTGGTTTCCAGCATTGTTCAGCTCGTCAGGCAGGAAAAATATGCCATCATTCTCTTGAGCGTTTCAACATTGGGTACGGGACTGGCAGGCCCTTTGAGTGCGGCACTGTCAGCTCCGGTTGTAACAGAAGTGACAGCCATTCAGTCCGATATGGTGGTGGAACGGCCCATATATGGCGGCAAGGCCATAATCAGGCAGAAAATTGAATCGACCCCAACTGTTTTGACCATTCGGCGCAAATATTTTGAGCCGGAAGTTCTGGAAGGCCATACGTCATCCATCCCGTTGGATACCCCATCAGAAAAGTTCAGTTAATCAGCGAAAAAAAAGAACAAACAGAAGGGATCCCTCTGGAAGATGCACCAGTGGTTGTGTCTGGGGGACGGGGGATTGGAAACGCAGATAATTTTTCTTTGCTTCAGGCTTTGGCCGATCAACTGAACGGTGCCGTGGGTGCATCAAGAGGAGCTGTGGATGAAGGATGGGCCTCACCCACCCGGCAGGTCGGTCAGACAGGCAAAATTGTGGCTCCCAATGTGTATTTTGCCGTGGGAGTGTCCGGAGCCAGTCAGCATCTGGCCGGGATTGCCAATTCAAAATGTGTCGTGGCGATTAACAAGGATGAGGAAGCAAATATTTTCAACAGAGCGCGGTTTGGACTGGTTTGTGACTATCAGAAAATTATTCCCCAACTGACTCAGGCGATCAAGGAGAACAGATAAATGCCTCGCATCCCCTATTGGAATATTGATTATGGCCTCATCATTGATCTGTTGGCAATTCCGGTGATCATTGTTTTTTTTATGGTCTTTACCGGCAATGGCTGTTAATCAAACAGGGCAAAATGCGGGTGATCCCCTCAATCGACAACATGATTCAGGGGATCGGCAACTTTCACATGAGGGCCTTTTTGGTACGGGGTATCTTGAATGCCCGGCTGTACCGGAAACCAGCCTCGGGCATTGCCCATGGGTTCGTGTTTTGGGGGATGCTCATTCTTTTTATCGGAACAATCCTGGTGTTTCTGAATGTTTTGTTCGGGGTTCCGGTGTTCAGCGGTGGCTTCAATCGCTGGTACATGTCGTTTGTGCTCGATTTGGCAGGACTTCTATCCCTGGCCGGGATTGTTTTTTTTCTGGTCCGGCGGATGATTTTGCCGGACCGGCTCAGGTTGCCTGAGGCTAGAAAGGGGTTTGTGCCGGTCAGCTCACTTCTGGGCATGGTTCTTATCACCGGATTTTTCATTGAGGGCGCGAGAATAGCAGCAGCTGCAGGCCCTCTGGAGGCTGGCGCGTTCGTGGGAAATTTTTTGGCATCAAACCTGATCAGTCCGGCATTGGCACTTGAAATCCACGTGACCACCTGGTGGGTCCACGGTCTTCTGGCGCTGGGCTTTGTGGCCTGTATTCCGTATTCTCCCCTGGTACACCTGATTCTCGCCCCGGTGAATGTGGGATTTGCCGATCCGGCACCGAATGTGAAAATGGGGGTCGTGGATTTTTCCGCGTTTGAAAATGAGGATGCCGAGGAACTGCCGGCCTTGGGCGCGGACAAGTTGGCTGATTTTACACGCAAACGGTTCCTGGATTTTTCCAGCTGCCTGTGGTGCGGACGTTGCCAGGAAGCATGTCCCGCCTATAACACGGACAAACCCCTGTCCCCCAAGGGCGTGATGATAACCTTGGCGGACCGGCTCGTCGCAGGGAAACTGGAAGAATCCTTGATTGACAGTATTTCCATGGATGCGATTTTCAACTGCACTACCTGTGCAGCCTGTATGGAAGCCTGTCCCGTCAGCATCAACCAGCCTAAAACCATTATGCGGTTCCGACAGAATCTGGTCATGGAGCAGAGCCGGATTCCGGAACTTATGGGCAAGGCTGTGTCCAGCCTTGAGCAGCGGGCTCATCCGTTTTTCGGAACAGGCTCGGGTGCCGCAGAATGGCGCAAAGACTTGGATGTTCCGATCTTTGAGCCCGGCCAGACTGAGTATTTGCTCTGGATCGGTTGCTCGGTCACCTATGAGCAGCGGGCTCAGAAAATCGGGAGGGCCATGGTGCGTATCCTACAGAAGTCGGGAACGTCCTTTGGCATTCTTGAGGAATTCCGGTGTACCGGAGACCCTGCCAAGCAGATGGGCAATGAATTTTTGTTTGCGGAAATCGCCCAGCAGAACATCGAGGATTTTCCGATTTGGGAATTAAAAAATCATTACCCTGTGCCCGCACTGCTTTAACAGTTTTTCCCGCCACTATCCCAAACTGGGCGGTGAATATGAAGTCATTCCCCACAGTTCTTTCATCCGTATCCTCATGGAGGAAAAAAAATTGAACCTGGCCCGAAAAAATCAGCGCATCACTTATCATGATCCTTGTTACCTGGGCAGGCGGAACGGAATTTACGATGACCCCAGAGCCGTCATCTCCGGAGCGGGGAATCTGGTCGAAATGCCCCGGCACCGGAATGAAAGCTTTTGCTGCGGCGGCGGCGGAGGAAATTACTGGGCTGAAGAAGTGGGATCCCGAATCAATCATCAGAGAGCGGCAGAAGCCCTGGAAACAGACGCGGACATTATAGCGGGAGCATGTCCTTTCTGTCTGCTGATGCTGACAGACGGATTGAAAAAATATACCGAAGAGACAAAAGCGTTCGATATCGCCGAGATTGTTGATGCATCGCTGGTTTGATGGGTAGGAATACATACCATGACTGTTACAAAACGATTTGCCCAATTCATCCATGAGACCAGGTATGAGGATATCCCGCCTGACGCTCATCGATATGCCCGGTTATGCCTTCTGGATTGGATAGGGGTGACCTTGGGCGGGTCACGGGAGCCCATCAGTGATATCTTGTTGGACCTCGTTGGTATTTTGGGGGCAATCCCCATGCCACCATCCTTGGCAAAGGAATCAAAACCAATCTGATTTTTGCAGCTCTGGTCAATGGTACCTTGTCTCATGCCTTGGATTTTGATGATACTCATAAGAATTCGGGAATTCACCCCAGTGTCTGCCTGGCCCCTTCTGCCATAGCTGTGGGAGAATATATGAAGTGCTCGGGCCGGGATCTGATTACCGCTTTTGTGATCGGTTTTGAGGTCGCATCCAGAATCGGCGAGGCAGCCGGAACCGCGCACTATGATTATGGATGGCATGCCACCGCCACCATTGGCCGGTTCAGTGCCACTTCAGCCGCAGCCAAACTCATGGGACTTTCACCGGATCAGATTGTCAATGCGTTCGGTATCTCCGGTACCCAGGTCTCCGGACTTCGGGAGGTTTTTGGTACCATGAGCAAACCCTTTCATGCCGGAAAAGCAGCCATGGATGGAATTCTTTCCGTTGCATTGGCAAAACGGGATTTTGACAGCAGCCACGAAATTTTTGAAGGCAGGTTTGGCCTGAAAAACGTGTTTGCGCCCAAGGCCGATTATAGCCGACTTTTGAAGGATCTTGGCCGAATATACCATATCACGGATATCGCTTTCAAACCCTATGCTTCAGCTTTGGCCACCCATTCCACCATTCAAGCGATTGAAGCCATAAAAGCCAAGGAGAAGATAACGGCTGCGGATGTCAAAAGTATTCAGATTGAATTCGGAGCCCTTCCGTTCAGTGTGGTCAATATCAAACATCCAAGAAGAGTTTTGGAAGGAAAGTTCAGTGTTTATCAATGTGCGGCCCTGGCGTTTATCAAAGGCCAGGTCACGCCGGGAATGTTTACTTATGAATGGATTCATGATCCTGAAATTATCCGTTTCCGAGAAAAAGTCAATGTGTTGCTCAACCCGGGCCTGGAAAAGTTTGAAACCATTATAAAGGTGATTACCCGACAGGGCAACATACTGGAGACCTTTATACGGGAATCCAAGGGGTCTTCCACAGACCCCTTGACTTTTTCAGAGATGAAGAACAAATTCATGGATCTGGCCCTGCCGGTTGTTTCTGCTGAAAATGCAGAGAAAATCGTTGAATCGGTCAGACATCTGTCCGATATTGAGGATATTAATGAAATCATAAAATTGTGTCATCCTGCCAAGGGATACCGATAAAGACTGTCAGTACTGACATGAAAAATGGAAACCGTATCAATCAGGAGAAAAAAATGGCTAAAAAGAAAAATAGGGGTATTGCTTTCAGGTTGCGGTGTGTTTGACGGAACGGAAATTCATGAATCCGTATTGACCCTTTTGTTTATCGATCAGTCCGGTGCTGAGGCGGTCTGCTTTGCGCCGGACATTCCCCAGGCCCATGTGGTGAATCATTTAACCCAGAAGGAAATGTCAGAAATCCGAAATGTGCTGGTTGAATCGGCACGGATTGCCAGGGGGCAGATTCGGAATATCGATGAGGTGGATGTAGCGGAGCTGGATGCAGTGATCCTTCCTGGAGGATTTGGGGCGGCCAAGAACTTGAGCGAATTTGCGTTCAAAGGGCCTCAAGGAAAAGTGAATGAATCGGTGGCCATGTTTTTGGAAAAAGTGATTCAAGCCGGAAAACCTCTGGGTGCTTTATGCATTGCACCGGTTACCGTGGGTATGGCGCTGAAGAACAGAGCTCCTGAACTGACCATCGGCAGCGAGCCGGAAGTGATCGAAGCCCTCAAGGCCTTGGGTGTCAAACATGCCTTGTGCAAGGTTGATGAAATCTGTGTGGACGTGAAAAACAACATCGTAACGACCCCTGCCTATATGCTGGGTACCGGAATTGCGGATGTTGCCAAAGGAATCCAGAAACTGGTTGAAAAAATAATTGAAATGACCCAATAGATTACAGGTGTGAAATCGATCAGAGGGGGTAAGTCGAGTAACCGCCATGGCTGCCATCATGGTTTCATTGAAGACTTGCCTGCAATCAATTAATTATGGAGGAACCTGGTTGGTTGGCAGAGATCCGGCAGGTTTTGCTTTCGGGGAGAATTCTGGAGATTCACCGTCATCCGTTGAGAGGTGACGGGTATCTTTTTCTGGGTTGTCCTGCCGGGCGGCCCATTCATGTCATGTGCACCAAAGACAATGATGTCCATCTCATTGTGCTGTATGCTTACCAACCCTCTCTTCCCATCTGGAAAAATAAAAAGACAAGGATGACATCTCCGGTGCAAATGATGGGTCAAGACTATTTGAGAAAATGTTTTTTTGTAATGGACAGATTAACCCCATCGTCGTGGGGAATTTCGATTTTCGATGGGAGGGGGCGCTTTATGTCATCAAAAACGTGCCTGCCTGTCTGTGTGTCCAGTGCGGAGAAAAATACATCTCCGCTGAAACCTCGAAAAAACTGGTGGCCAAACTTGAGGCAGACGATGTGGACGGCCTGGAGGAGGTGCGAGTGTTTCATTATGATGATAACTAATCTGCAAATATTGTCGTGAAAGGCGGTCATGAAGGGGCTTGAACTGTGCCGGAGTTTTTTTGAACGCCATGGCGCACCCATGATCAGCAAAGAGTTTTCTGATTTTCGCCACCGGATTGCTGCCGGCATGGCTGGTGAAGGCTCTGAATGTCTGGGATTTGATGACCCGATTTCCAGGGATCATGACTGGGGGCCAGGATTCTGCCTTTGGCTGGATGACAACGATTTTGATGAGATTGGTAAGCCCCTTCAGGCAGCCTATGACCAACTGCCTCGTATGTTCATGGGATTCATCCGAACCCCCGGGCCGTTGAGCGCCGGGAAAGTCGGCGTTTTCAAGACCTCAGACTTTTACAAACGATTTGTCGGCCTGGCTCATGCGCCCGAAACGCTTTGGCAGTGGGTCCGGCAGTCAGATGAATCGCTTTGCGCCTGTACCAGCGGAGATGTTTTTAGTGACCCATTGGGCCGATTCTCCCGGATTCGTCAAACCTTGTTGGATTTTTATCCAGAAGATGTCAGGATGTTCAAAATCGCTTGCCGGTGTGCTGCATGTGCCAGATCGGGTCAGTATAATTTTATACGCTGTGCCAAGCGAAAGGAAACATTCGCTGCCGCCTATGCGTTGCATGATTTCTGTTCAGGCCTCATGGGGCTGGTCTTTTTGCTGAAACGCCGGTATTCTCCATTTTTCAAATGGAAACACCGGGCAACCAGGGAATTGGGCCCCTTGGGGACCGCTGTCCACGATCAGGTGAACACATTGATGCGTATCCGAAAGGATGAGGATAAACAGGCGATTATTGAAAGCCTGAGTCTTTCCGTTATCAATGAATTGAAAAATCAGGGGCTCAGTGATTCAAACAGCGATTTTCTGCTGGACCACAGCCTGTCGGTTCAGAGACGGATTTCATCTGACATGCTCAGGTATAGCGATGTCTGGGGGAATCATTGAGCCGGAATATTCTGATCCTGGGGGGAAGTTATTTTGCGGGAAGGGCTTTGGTCGAACGGCTGCTGCAGGAAAAAAAAGGGCAGGTTCACACCTTCAACCGTGGTAATGTTCCTTTGAATTTGTCTGAGGTCGACGAAATATACGGCGATCGAACGGATCCCTTTTCCGTTCGGCACGATTTGCCTCCTCGGACATGGGATGTCGTGATCGATTTGTGCGCCTACAAGCCTGAGGATGTGGAAATGGTTCTGGAATCGATGAACGGAACTATCGGGCAGTATATCTTTGTCAGTACGACCAGTGTCTATGACCATTCTGCCATGCTCCCTCTGGACGAAACATCGCCGACGCTGGACGGCCCTCAGCCGGAACTGGGGGAATACGCTTTTTATGCGTTTGATAAGAGGCAAACTGAAAGAAAACTGGAGCAGATCTGCAGGAAGAAATCCATTCCCTGGACGATCTTACGTCCTTCCATTCTTTACGGCCGGTTCAACTACGCCCCCCGGGAAGGCTATTTTTTTGACCAGATACAGAAAGATAATCCCCTGGTCGTTCCGGATCCGGATCTCACTTTGTTTTCGTTCATCTATGTGGCGGATTTTACAAGTCCGACCTGAAAAAAAGGAGCTACAAAATGGATGTGTTAAAAAAACCGGAAGTTTTTGATCAAAAGCATCCTTGAGATGGAACTGAACATGTTTCAAAGGGTTAATGGGGGATATAGCGCACCTTGCCAGGATCAACCGGATGCATTCAAAAAGATCAGGGGAAGCATCTATTCATTCTGGTCCCTTGACATGTTGGAATCCTATTTCGGGGATTTAATCATGGCCCGGGAAAATAATCGGAATCTCGTTTATGAAAAATATGCCAGAATGGACAACAGGATTCCACCAATAAACAACAGCCCGCTTATTGGAAAAATTGTCGAGATTGAACAGAAATGGCAGGAAGAGCTGAAAACAGCTTATCCAGCGGTTTATCGACAAACCTGCCGGGATACGAGAATGGTTAAGGACGGAAGTGATTTTAAGGTTTATCTGGCCAGTGAGCTTGAAACCTTTGGTAACAAAACACTGGAAAAATACTACGCCCATGTAAAGAAAGCAATGGATAAAGGTGAAAATTTATCCATGGAAATGCTTTGCAGGCTGGCTGAAAACAGTGGGGTGGAAAGTCTTGAAAAATTAGAGGCACTGATGCAAAACAGGTGAATCCATGAAATGGAATATCGGAAAAATCTTGAGCAAGCGTGAGGCGTTCAGCCCGGATAAAATCGCTCTGATATATGAGGACACGCCTTTGACATACAAAGACCTGAACCGGGAGTCTAACCGGGCCGCCCATTTTTTTGCGGAAAAGGGATTGAAAAAAGGGGATCGGATTGCGGTGGACTTGCTGAATGGCCCTGAGTTTCTGGCATGCTATTTTGCCGCGGCAAAACTGGGCCTGATTTTCGTTCCGATGAATTACCGGCTTGTTTCACAGGAATTGAAATACCAGCTTAACCGGTGCAATTGCAGTATGTTGGTATTCAATGATCAATTTAAAGAATATATCAATCCCATACGGGATTCCCTGGATGTGAAAAAGGAAAATTTCGTGTGCGTCACCATTGATGGTGAATGTCCTGCCTGGGCTCTTGACTATCGGGGTGTCATCAGCCGCTATCCTTCCGATGAACCAGTTCCTGAACGCATCATTGATTTGGATGATCCGCTGACAATATTGTTTACCTCGGGAGTGACCGGCAGCCCTAAGGGTGCTGTTATTACCCATGGTCAGACCTATTTCAAATGTTTTCAAATAATCAATTATACAGATATGCGACAGGGGGACATCGTTCAATCGCAGGCACCTCTTTGTCATTCGGCCGGCCTTTTCGCTGTTTCCACGCCAGCTTTGAGCAGGGGGGCGACTCTGTTGATGCGTTCCGGGTTCGATCCGAAGAAATTTTCCTTGGACATTGAGCGATACAGGGCGACTATCGTGTTTGGGCTCACCACCATGATGCGCTTTGCGTTGAATTCAGGGATTCTGGATAAAGTGGATTTAAGTTCTGTGCGGTTTGTCTACGGAGGCGGAGAGAAAACGTCCCAGACTCTTTATGATGAATTGGCAAGAAAGGGTTTGAATTTGCTTCCGGGGTTCGGCCAGACCGAAAATTCCGCAATGGCCCTGATGCCGGAACATGCACCCCGATCGAAATACAAGTCTGTGGGGTTGGCCAATTTTTTTACAGAATTATGGATTCAGAACGAAAAAGGGCAAAGGGCAAAACCCGGAGAAATCGGTCAGATTATGGCTATGGGTCCCAATGTGATGAAAGAATACTGGGACATGCCAGAGGAAACACGGGCCACTATTGTGGATGACGTGCTGCATACCGGCGATCTTGGATATATGGATGAGGATGGCTATCTGTACGTTGTGGACCGGATGAAAGATATGTATCGATCAGGTGCGGAAAATGTGTATCCGGCTGAGGTGGAAGCCGAATTGATAAAGCATCCGAAAATTGAGCAGGTGGCCATTGTGGGCGTTCCCAATGAAAAATGGGGAGAAACCGGAAAAGCCTTTATTGTCTGTTCTGAAGGTCAGATCATAACCCATTCGGAAGTCGCTGAATATCTGGCCGGCAAGATTGCCAGATTCAAAATACCCGGACACATCCAATTGCTTGATTCAATGCCGCAGACTGTAACTGGTAAGTTGAGAAAGGGGGTGTTAAAGAAAAAATATTGTTAACTTATTAGAATAATGGAGATAATCTTATCTGTTTCCGAATTTTTTGACTACTTTTTGAAAAATGTCTCGAATTTGTTATCATTGGTTGGATCTAATTCAGATTTTGCAAGGACAAGGTTCATATTTCTGATAAAATGTTGAAAAGTTGGTGTAAAAAAAGTATATAGTCGAGATTCTGATAAATGAGGATGAGACGCTAACCCTGCGTATCCCTCAAATAAAAAAGGAAACGGAATGAAGATACATGAATATCAGGCCAAGGAATTGTTTCGAACATTCAATATCCCGGTTGCCAGAAGCGGTGTGGCATTTTCAAAGGAAGAGGCACTCAAGGTTGCTGAAGATCTCGGTCAATATCCAGTGGTGGTGAAGGCACAGATCCATGCAGGTGGTCGCGGCAAAGGCGGAGGCGTCAAACTCGCGGCAAATCCCGAACAGGTGATGACCATTGTGAGTCAGTTTTTGGGAATGCGGCTGGTTACTGATCAAACCGGACCGGAAGGCAGAATCGTCCGAAAAGTACTGATTGAAGCCGGTCAGAGTATTGATAAGGAGTTTTATCTGAGTCTTCTGGTCGACAGAAAGACTGAAAAATAGTGATTATGGCAAGCCAGGCTGGGGGAGTTGATATTGAAAATGTTGCTGCAAAGACACCAGAAAAATTATCAGGGTGTTTGTAGACCCCCTTTTAGGTATCCAGGGATACCAGATGAGGCAAGTGGGATTCCGGCTGGGTTTTCCGGCGCCTGCCATGAAACAATTATATGGGTTGCTGTTCAATCTGTATCGTTTTTTTGTGAAACACGACATATCTCTTGTGGAAATCAACCCGTTGATTTTGACCTCGGAGGGGAATGTCATCGCCTTGGATGCCAAGGTGGATTTCGACTCCAATGCCTGTTCCGGCACAAGGATCTGCTGGCTCTGCGGGATCTGGACGAGGAAGACCCCATGGAGGTGGAAGCCTCGAAATATAATCTCAATTACATTAATCTGGACGGCAATGTGGGCAATATCGTCAACGGTGCCGGCCTGGCCATGGCCACCATGGACATCATCAAAAATGCAGGCGCTTCTCCTGCCAACTTCATGGATGTGGGGGCGGAGCATCCGCCGAACAGGTGGAAAACGCGTTCCGCATCATTCTGGCCGACAAAAAGGTCAAGGCAGTGCTCATCAATATTTTCGGCGGGATTCTGAGGTGTGATGTGTTTGCCAAAGGTGTGGTGGAAGCCGCTAAAAAGACCGGCGTGACCGTGCCGGTGGTGGTACGCATGGAAGGCACCAACGTGGAACAGGGCCGGCAGATTCTGGCGGACAGTGACCTGAACCTGACCAGTGCGTCAGACCTGGCCGACGCGGCTCAAAAAATCGCAGCAGCAGTGAACTAAAGGAGAACAAGGTTGTGAGTATATTTGTCAACAAGGAAACGAAAGTACTGGTACAGGGCATTACCGGCAACGAAGGCAGTTTCATGCCCGGCAGTGCATGGCATACGGGACCCGGATCGTGGCCGGCGTCACCCCGGGCAAAGGCGGACAGAAAATGGACGAGGTCCCGGTGTTCAATACTGTGGCCGGGGCCGTCAAGGAAACTGGTGCGGATGCATCATTGATCTTCGTGCCTCCGCCCTTCGGGGCCGATGCCATCATGGAGGCGGCCGATGCAGGGGTGTCGCTGATTGTGGCCATCACCGAAGGCATTCCCATCCTGGACATGGTAAAGGTGAAAAATTTCTTAAGCAGCAAAAAGTGCCGGCTGATCGGTCCCAACTGCCCGGGCATTATCACGCCCGAAGAATGCAAGATCGGAATCATGCCGGGCATGATTCACAAAAAGGCCATGTGGGCGTGGTGTCCCGTTCCGGGACCCTGACTTATGAGGTGGTTGACCAGCTGACTAAACTGGGCATGGGACAGTCCACCTGCATCGGCATCGGCGGGGACCCGGTGAACGGCACCAATTTTATCGATGTGCTGTCCGCGTTTGAAGCCGATCCTGAACCCATGGCATGGTCATGGTGGGCGAGATCGGCGGCAGTGCCGAGGAAGAGGCCGCTGCCTATATCAAGGCCCATGTCACCAAGCCGGTGGTGGGATTTATCGCCGGACTCACGGCCCCGCCGGGCAGGCGCATGGGGCATGCCGGCGCCATCATTTCCGGGTCCAGCGGCACCGGGGAGGCCAAAATCAAGGCGTTTAAGGAAAACGGCATCCATGTGTGTGAAAATCTCGGGCGTATCGGACAGATCTGCAAAGAGACATTTTAGCTGACCCTGAGGTCGGCCTGGACCATAAAAGGAGGTTACCATTGGAAAGTTACATCATTGAGGAAAACAAACCGAGAAGCAGCCGGCTGCCGGCCCGGCTGGATCTGGCCCAGAGCGGCACCGGCTTGATCCTGGGGCTGTTCATGTGGGTGCATATGCTTCTGGTGGGCAGTATCATTCTGGGCAAGGATGCGTTCGATTTCGTGGCCAAAACCATGGAATTGGCGTTTCTGTCCGACACCGGGCACGGGTATCCCATTGCTGTTTTTTTTGCCGTGTCCGGGGTGTTCACCCTGTTTATCGTTCATGCGCTGTTAGGGATGCGCAAGTTTCCCATTTCCTGGCGCCAGCACCGGATCATGAGAGATCAGATGCAGATGATGAAGCATACCGACACCAACCTGTGGTATATCCAGGCGGTGACCGGGTTTATCATGTTTTTTGCAGGATCGGTTCACCTGTATACCATGCTGGTGAACCCGGGCAGCATTGATCCGTTTCTTTCCGCCCACCGTGTGTTTTCCGGCAATTACTGGTTTCTGTATCTGATCCTGCTCATCTGCGTGGAGCTGCATGCCAGCATCGGGTTGTACCGGCTGTGCATGAAATGGGGATGGTTCACGGGCACGGATGCAAGAACCTCCCGCAAGAAGCTTAAAAAGGTGAAAAATCGCCTGACCATTTTTTTCTGACGGTCGGATTTCTGTCTCTGGCCATGTTCCTGTTCATCGGTTTTCAGAACCGGAGCAATGCCGGTGAATCCTATCCGGGAACCGCCTATCAGAAGTCACCCCATGCGGTGGGGGAGAAATCCGTATCAGAACCGGATGTTGAAGAGGCGGAACCGGCTGTTGAATCCGAAGCCGCCCATCAGGCAGACACGTCCCTCGACACCACCCCGGCAGCATCCGGCGCAGAGTCAAACATGGCTGAGGCGACCCATGACACGACCGATACCCATGACACGACCGATACCCATGACACGACCGATACCCATGACACGGCGGAATCCCATGAAGCGGCAGCTGCCCATGACACGGCCGGTGCCCATGATGCAGGCACTGAACATGGTTCAGCACACATGCCTGAGACTTCATCGGATGCGGGTGCCCATGACGTCACCCAGCATGCCACAGAAACTCATTAAAACATAAGGATTTCTCAATGAAAGTTATATATACGGATTCACTTGTCATCGGCGGCGGCCTGGCCGGACTCAGGGTTGCCATTGCCGCCATGCAGCGGGGGTTTGACACCATTGTCCTTTCGCTGATCCCTGCCAAACGGTCCCATTCCGCAGCCGCTCAGGGCGGCATGCAGGCCAGCCTGGGCGCCTGTATCAAAGGGGAAGGGGATGATGAAGATGTCCATTTTGGAGACACGGTTAAAGGCAGTGACTGGGGCTGCGATCAGGATGTGGCCAGAATGTTTGTGAACACAGCCCCCAAGGCGATCCGCCAGCTCGCGGCCTGGGGGGTACCCTGGTCCCGGGTCAGGGGCGGGGACCGGGAAGTGATCATCAACGGAGAAAAGGTCACCATCACGGAAAAACATGAAGCCCACGGCCTGATCACTGCCCGGGATTTCGGAGGCACCAAGAAATGGCGCACCTGCTTCACCTCGGACGGCACCGGCCATACCATGCTGTATGCCATGGACAACAAGGCGATCCAGCTGGGCATCCCTGTTCATGAGCGAAAAGAGGCGGTGGCTTTGATTCATGAAGACGGGGTTTGCTACGGCGCCATTGTGAGGGACCTGATCACCGGGGAACTGATCGCGTATGTGGCCAAGGCCACCACCATAGCCACAGGCGGTTACGGCCGGCTGTATGCCGTGTCCACCAATGCCGTGATCTCCGAGGGCATCGGTACGGCCATCGCCCTGGAAACCGGGGTGGCCACCCTGGGGAACATGGAAGCGGTGCAGTTTCATCCCACGGCCATCGTGCCGGTGGGGATTCTCACCACCGAGGGGTGCCGGGGCGACGGGGGGCTTCTGCTGGACAAGGACGGATACCGGTTCATGCCTGATTACGAACCCGAGAAAAGGAACTGGCCTCCAGAGATGTGGTGTCCCGGCGTATGACCGAGCACATGCGGAAAGGCAAGGGCGTTCCCTCTCCTACGGGGATCACTTGTGGCTGGACATCACGCTTTTGGGCAGAAAACATATTGAAAAAAATCTGCGGGAGGTCAAGGAGATCTGCGAGTACTTCCTGGGTATCGACCCGGTCAAGGAATATATCCCGGTGCGGCCCACCCAGCACTATTCCATGGGTGGGGTGAGAACCAATGCCACGGGCGAAAGTCCAACTCTCAAGGGACTGTTTTCCGCCGGGGAAGCCGCGTGCTGGGACATGCATGGGTTTAACCGCTTAGGGGGAAACTCCGTAGCGGAAACCGTGGTGGCGGGAATGATTGTCGGGGAATTTGTGGCGGATTACTGCGCCGCCAGTTCCGTGAATGTGTCCACATCCACCATCGAGCATTTCCTTAAAAGAGAGGAAAAGAAAATTTCAGATCTGCTGGTCAGAGAGTACGGGGAAAATCCGTTCGAACTCAAGGCGGAGATGCAGCAGATCATGATGGACAAGGTGGGGATTTTTCGAAACGGGCCGCACCTGGAACAGGCGGTGGAGGAATTGCAGGTGCTCAACCAGCGGGCCAGAAGCATTGCGCTTCGCAACCGGATCTCATCGGCCAATCCGGAACTGGTGGAGGCGATCCGGGTGCCCAAGATGATCAAGTTGGCCCTGTGCGTGGCCTATGGCGCCATGCTCAGAACCGAAAGCCGGGGCGCCCACGCCCGGGAAGATTATCCGGAACGAAACGACAGAGACTGGCTTAAACGCACCTTGGCCACCTGGCCGGATGACAGCGCGGACCTGCCCGATGTCGCTTATGAAGACCTGGATGTCATGAAGATGGAAATGCCGCCGGGATCCCGGGGATACGGGGTGGACAACACCATTCATCACCCGGACACGAAAAAACGGCTGGCAGAGATCGAGGAGATAAAAAAAGCCCATCCGGATGCAGACCGGTTCGCACTTCAGCAGCTGCTGAATCCCACACCCATTCCGGAGAAATTCAAAGGCAAAAACGAGCGTATCGGCAGGGGGTATAAATAATGGACGACCAGGCAAGAGTGTTGAAATTTCAGATATTCCGCTACAACCCCCAGAAAAAGGGGGACAAGCCCCGGATGGTGACCTATGAAATCACCGAAGCTCCGGGCATGACCATTTTCATCGCATTGAACGAGATCCGGGAGACCCAGGATCCGTCGCTGCAGTTTGATTTTGTATGCCGGGCCGGGATCTGCGGGTCCTGTGCCATGGTGATCAACGGGCGGCCGGATTTGGCCTGCCGAACCCTGACCGCCAATTTCCCGGACGGGGAGATCAAACTGCTGCCGTTGCCCGGTTTTGAACTGATCGGTGATTTGTCCGTGAACACGGGCAAGTTCATGCGGGCCATGAGTGAGCGGGTGGAATCCTGGATCCATGACAAAGAAGCAGACCTTGTCAATTATGATGAACTTGAAGAACGCATGGATCCGGACGTGGCGGAACAGATCTATGAACTGGAGAGGTGCGTGGAATGCGGGGCCTGTGTGTCTGCCTGCGCCACCAAGCGGATGCGGCCAGATTTTCTGTCGGCTGTGGGATTCATGCGCCTGGCCCGGTTTGCCCTGGATCCCAGAGACAAGCGGACCGATGAGGAGTTTTACGAAATCATAGGCAATGATGATGGGGTGTTCGGATGCATGACGCTTCTGGGATGTGAGGACTACTGTCCCAAAGACTTGCCCCACCAGACCCAGATCGCCTACCTGCGGCGCAAAATGGCGGTGGTCAGATGATGATCGGACCGGAAATCAAAAAGGTGACTTATGACTGAATTTAACTATGATCCGCTGTTTCCCCTGGGTGAGGACACTACAAAATACCGCCTCCTGACTAAAGAGTTTGTCCGGACAAGGGAGTTTGAGGGCAGTGACGTGCTGCTGGTGGAACCCCGGGCCCTGACGCTTTTGGCGGAAACCGCTTTCAAGGATGTGGCCCATTTGTACCGGGCCGATCATCTCAAACAGCTGCAGGCGGTGATGGAAGATCCGGACAGTTCGGACAATGACCGGTACGTGGCCCTGGAACTGCTGAAAAACGCCGTGATCGCGGCCCAAAAAATGTATCCCATGTGCCAGGACACCGGCACAGCCATCATTATGGCCAAAAAAGGCCAGCAGGTGTGGACCTGGTCGGATGATGAAGAAGAATTGTCCAAAGGGGTGTTTGAGGCGTATACCCAAAATTACCTGCGCTATTCTCAGAATGCGCCTTTGACAATGTACCAGGAAAAAAATACCAAGACCAACCTGCCGGCCCAGGTGGATATCGCCGCCGTCCGGGGGGATGAATACCGGTTTTTGTTCATGGCCAAGGGCGGGGGATCCGCCAACAAGACCGCGCTGTTCCAGATGACCAAGGCGGTGCTTAATTCCGAGGACACACTCCTGGATTTCATGACCGAAAAAATAAAAGCTCTGGGCACGACTGCCTGTCCGCCTTATCACATCGCCTTTGTGATCGGAGGCACATCTGCGGAGACCAATCTCAAGGCCGTGAAACTGGCATCGGCCCGGTATCTGGATACACTGCCTGTCAAAGGCAGTGATACCGGTCATGCGTTCCGGGATACAGCGATTGAAAAAAAGGTGCTGGAACGGGCTCAGGATCTGGGACTGGGAGCCCAGTTCGGCGGAAAGTATTTTGCCCTGGATGTCCGGGTAATCCGTATGCCCCGGCATGGGGCATCTTGTCCCATCGGCATCGGGGTCTCCTGTTCTGCGGATCGGCAAATCAAGGGCAAGGTCACCCGGGAAGGGGTCTTTCTGGAACAGCTGGAAGAAGACCCGGCACAATACCTGCCTATGGTGGAACCCGAAATGAAAGCGGCGGTTCATATCAATCTGAACAGGCCCATGGATGAGATCCGTTCGGAATTGTCAAAATATCCTGTTTCCACAAGACTTGCGTTAAGTGGAAAGATTGTCGTTGCCAGGGATATCGCCCATGCCAAATTTATGGAACGGTTTAAGCAGGGCAATGGCCTTCCAGATTATCTTGCAAACATATCATCTATTATGCCGGTCCTTCGACGCCCGGAAGGCGAATTGTCCGGTTCATTCGGACCGACAACGGCCTCCCGCATGGACCCTTATGTTCCGGTATTTCAGGAGCAGGGGTGTTCCCTGATCATGCTGGCCAAAGGAAATAGAAGCAAGGAAGTGACAGATTCATGCAGGATTCACGGGGGCTTTTACCTTGGATCCATTGGCGGTCCGGCTGCCCGCCTGGGAAAGGATTTTATCAAAAAAGTGGAACTGGTGGAGTACGAAGAACTGGGCATGGAAGCGGTGTACATGATCACGGTGCAGAATTTTCCCGCCTTTATCATCGTGGATGACAAGGGCAATGATTTTTACGCCGGCCTGCTCTGACCCGTTTCAGGCGCGAAGAAATTGCCGACAGCACTTCGCCCTGGCCCCGGCCTCAGCCCTAAAGGTTTGCGGCCAGGGCCAGGGCGTTTTTGTTGACACCGGTTTTGAGGCCTTTATGGACATAATCGTGAACCTGGTCTTCAAAGGCCAGAAACACCAGCGTGGCCCGGATGGGCATGATTTTCAGACGGGTCAGCCCGGGAAGCCTTTCGTTGCGGGGTTTTGCCAGGCTGGCCAGGGTGATGCGGATGCTCTGGACCGCCTCGGTCACGGGCAGGGTCACCGGTACATGGATATTTCCATGGATTTCCAGGTCCAGGTTCGGACCCGGCTGGCCCAGGGTCACACGAGAAGCCAGGTTCAGAAAGATCCGGGGACGGACCTTGAAGGCCGGTGCCCAGAAGTACAGATCCTGGTGTTCCCATTCCGGCAGAATTGGCCCGGGGAAGGTTGGCCAGCCGGGCCAGGTCCGCCATGGAGGACAGGGGAATGCCGGATATGCGGGCCTGGATTCTCCAGAAGGGCACCATTACATCGGTCCCGGATCCGGGGCGGGCGCACCGGAAATGGACCTTTGCCAGTGCTTGTTTTCCGGGTTTCCACAACGTGCTGCAGTTCCGGCAGATCAGAATCAGAGAATCCGTCGCCCCTTCCAGGTTCCATCCGCAGGCCGGACAGATGCCCGGTAAAAACAGGGTCTGTTTTTCCGGGCGGCAGCCCGGCAGATCGGTCAACCCGGGGCCGGTGCTTGCAGCAGGCCCCACGGCCCGGTTGAGAATGGCATCCTTCAGCCGGCCCTTTCCGGAATAAAACGGGGTATAGATCAGGCTCAGGGTCTCTCCGATATGTTCGGTAAACCCGGTATCAGTGGGGCCGCTCATCCGCAGGGACCGCTGCTGTGCCTGATCCAGAATGAACTTCCTATCCGCTGGCCGCAGGAAACGGCCGGATGTTTTCGGGGTGATCTGTTTGAGGGGCAGGGCCTGGGACCGGACCCCCAGAGAGACCGGCAGGCCGGGAAACGATTCTTCCAAAGCCAGAGCCGAAATGTCGAGGAAGCGGTGGGAGACGCCGGCAGAACCGCAGGTGTAGCTCAGTCCCTTGAACCGCCAGTAGGGTACGAACATCAGATCGGCATCTGCTGGGGCATCCGGGTGGGATGCGGCTTTTTCAGACCTTGCAAACAGATACCTGGAAAATCCCTGGTGACAGATACAGGACTGAACCCGACAGAATTCGCAGGTGAAAAACCGGGTTTCTTCGTCCAGGACAATGGGGCCCCGCACTGGGGGCATTGATGTTCGATCCGGAAACTAATGGCGCCCACCGCACTGGTTGCAGAACACGGCTTGCGGCAGGTTTTTCGCCCCGCACCGGGCACAGATCTTTTCTTTGGGGGCGGTGTCGACAGGGGTGCCGCACCGGGGACAGAACCGGGTGTTGGGGGTGATGTTCTTGCCGCACTGGGTGCATTTCTCAAATATCACCTGCTGGTGGCCGCAAAAGGGGCAGAAATTCGCATCTTCCGAAATGGTGTGACGGCATTCCGCACAGATGGCATTGCCGGCGGATGTTCCGGTATGTTGTGGCGATCCCCGGTCAGCTGTCTGGCAAACATGCCCGGCAGCATCAGTCCCATGCCCATACCCATGCCTGCCTGTGCCCCGCCTCCGGCCGTTCCGTTTGGGGTTTCCGCGATTTTTTCCATGGCCATGGCGGTTTTCATCTGCATCAGTTTGTTCATGTCGTCAAACACCCCCAGCCGGCTTTTGTCGTCAATGGCCTTCTGCACCTCGGGCGGCGGGGTGATGGCATTAATGTACAGCTGGGTGAGATTCAGCCCGAACCGGGAAAAATCCTCTTTGAGCCGGTCTGAAAGGCTTTGGGACAGTTCGTCGTACCGGGCCGGCAGATCGAAAATAGTGTCGATTTCTTCTCCGATATGGTCGTTGAACCGGGACACCACCACCTGGTTAAGGTAATCTGCTACGCTCTGAGTTGAAAACATGCCCTGGGTGCCCACCAGGCTGTTGACAAACAGCACCGGCTGTACGATTTTGATGTTGAACACCCCGAACGCCCGCAAACGTACCAGTCCCAGGTCCCGGTCCCTAAACGCCACCGGGTCCCGGGTGCCCCACTTCAAATTGACAAAGGTTTTCAGGTTGGTGAAATACACCTCGGCCCGCAGCGGCTGGTAAATCCCCAGGGCAGGCTGGCCAGCTTGGTCAGAAGCGGGATGTTGGCGGTTTTCAGGGTGTGGCGGCCCGGGCCGAATGCCCCCACAGCCCGGCCATTGTAGAAAAACACCGCGGCCTGGCTTTCTCTGACCACCAGCTGGGCCCCGTATTTGATGTCTGCAGAGCCTGTTTCCGGCAGGCGGTGGACCAGATCCTTTCCGGTATCGTCAAACCATTCCAGCAGTTCCAGAAAACGATGTTGTTGGTGCCCATAGCTTTTTCTCCTTGCACGCGGTTCTGATCTGAATGGGATTTAATTTACCGGTCCGGCATCCGCCTGTCAAACAATTGTTCATAAATCCTTGAAAATTTCAACGTCCCGGCCCATGATGCCCGACGTTTGGTAACAGTCAGACAGGTGACATACATGATCAAAAAATATTGGTTTTTCATGGGCATGACCGTCATGGCCGGTGCAACGTGCCCTTGGGCCTGTTCATCTGAGTACTGGGCAATGCTGGCGCCATCCTCACCATTCCGTTCATACTCTACCTGATCCCGGCCTTTGACACTACCGCCGGAAAATCGTGCCGTTATGGCGGGCCCTTTTGTCAAAAATTAAAGGGGTTGAAGACGTAATTGAGACGGCAGGTTGCCACCTCTTCCGAAGAGCTCGATGCACGGACTTTTTTAACCCAGGCTGATACAAACTATTACAATTCCCTGTATGGATTTATGATTATCCTAAGCAAACTGGAAAGATCTGTGGACGACCAGGGTTTTAAAAAAACAAGGGAACGCCATTATTGAAAAGCCTGATTGTCCGACTTATCTCTGTGTGGTTTCTTTTTTTGATGAGGATTTGTGGACTGGGCCCGTTTCTCAGGTATGATTTGGATAAGACAGGGACTGTCATGGCGCCCGGTTGATTGGTTCCCAGTCCGCGTTTGAATTTCTGTTGGGGTCAAATCCGGAATCATCGGTTAGAATGTATTCTCCCATGGTATTGGTCCAAGCATGGCCATACCCGCCCGGCAGTTCCACCTGGATATCGTTCACTGGGTCGCTGTAATTTTCAGTCCCGCGAATGTACTCGCTGAACTCCCTGCTTGCCCGTTCCTCTGCTCTTTGGCGGTTATCCCAGGTTTTCATCATGGCCTGATCAAACTGGTCATTCGCCCGGCTGATGGCATCGCTCAAGGCTCCTGCATCAGCAATTTGTTGCTGCTGAAACGCGATCCACTGTCGCTGGACTTGTATAAATCGGCCATACCATCGTTTATCAAGCCTGAAAGAATTGACAAAAATGTTGGCCAGGGGTTTTAACATATTGAGTCTTCCGGGTTTTGCCCGTACTGACATGTTACGGTCCGCCAACCAGAACAGGTTTTGCGGTCCCATATTGGCACGGGACACAATGAGCACGCAATAGAAATCTTCCTCCCAATCCTCTCCGTTTTCCGTATAGGAAAATCGGGCGCAAGTCCCATACCCCTGGGTGATTCCACCGGGTTGACCATTGGTCGTAGCAATCTGAGAAGCCCACTGAGGCAGATCTTCATGTTTAATCAGGTGAAGATTTTGAACACCGGATCGTCTCTGAGGTAAAACAAACTGCCTTAAATAGTCCACTGGGCTGTTAGGGATGGTTCGAGCGACCATGCCCAGATACAATTGGCCCTGGGGCCACTGGTTCTCAATCTGCCCGCTGATGAACAAGGGAGATGGATGGATGAAAACCCAGCTGATTGGTCGGGGCGGATATGGATACATCTGCCACAACCAGATTGGCAAGATTCGAATTCCAGAACACACCACCACTTTTATGCCAGTCCGCCGGTGCGATAATCTGAAACGCAGTGATCCCGCCCATTTGAGAATCTCGAATCGCAAAGGGTTTTAAATGTATGGTTTGCGCTTTCACAGCGGCATGCGGGATACAGATTTCCAACAACAAGAGAACCAGTATGGCAACGCAATGATGAATCTGTTTTTTTCCCGGGCGATCTTTAAAAGATAGCATAGATTTCTCCTTTATTTTACTATTGACAGCCATGCTCCTTTTTGGAGGATTCTGCATTCATTGCTTTCAATTTGTCAAATAATAACTGTTGTTTCAACAGGACAGTTGTCAGTCATCCGGTGACAGAAGATACCGTTTTTCCACACCTGACAATGGTTTCCAAGGGCTGTTTTTTTTAAGATGTTCTTTTCGGCCAATCCATAAAAATTGATTTTCCGGCTTGACTATTTAATGCAATCGTATTAAATAGTGGTTGTGTTAATACATTTGCATTAATTTTTTTAAAGGGACATTCATGCCAAAGGTTCAATCAAAATCTACCCAAAAAAACTTATTTGATGCCGGCATTAAGGTGTTCGCGGAAAAGGGGTATCGGGACGCCACTGTCAGGGAAATCTGCAAAAAAGCAGGGGCTGGCAACATTAATGCGGTGAGTTATTATTTCGGGTCCAAGGAAAACCTGTACCGGGAAATCCTGGATGCCATCTTTTCCGCATATGACCGGTTTGACAGGGAAAGCTGGGACAAAAAAACACCTCAGGAGCAGCTTTGGTCGATGATTTCAAGTTTTTGCACCATGCTTTACAAAAACAATGCATTTGCCTCGGATATTACATCCATTTTTATTTCCGAGATGGTTCAGCCCTCCTTGTTCATTGAGGAGCTGGTGGATACTTATAACCGGCCCCGGATCAAGCGGCATTTACAAATGTTTAGTGACCTTCTGGGGGAGGGCGCGACAGAAGACATGGCCCGGGACTGTCTGGTATCCGTAGCCGGCCAGCTGCTTTATTACAGTTTTGCATGGCCGGTATTTTCCCGGCTGTTTCCGGATTATTCCGCAGATGAGAGATATGGCCAGTGGGCCGCCCATGTATATGAATTTTCTTTGGGAGGCATTGAGGCGGTAAGAAACAACTTATTCAAAAAAGAGGAGATTACCCATGGGGATTAAGCTGGTATCACAACCGTTGATAGAGAAAGCGGTTAAAACGTGCGGCCTGGAGGATTTCGGGGGGGATACCTTTAAACTGGGTCTGGAGGCGCTGATTCGTTCCCTGAATAACGACCTGGATCTGACTGAAGGCACTGCCGGATATTTTCAACAGGTGATCACCCAGATTCTTATCAACCGGCTTCAGGTTACCCGGTTGATTAAAGAACATCCTGAAATTCAGGAAGAGGAAATTAAGGCTCCTATTATTATCGTGGGACTGCCCAGGACCGGCACCACCATTACTCAAACCCTGATGGCTCTGGATCCGTTGTCCCGGTTTCTGAGAAATTTTGAATCTGCAGGTGCTGTCTGTCCGCCGCCTTCCATAATGCCCCGAGTGCCTGATCCCAGAATCCAGACAAGTCACGATACCTTGGAAGGATTGCTCTCAATGGGACCTGATCTGCGGGGCATCAACGGCATTAATTTCATGGCTCTGGGCACCGCAGAATGCCAGAATCTCATGGCCCATGAATTTGTCCATGCAGGCTGGAGTGCCGGGTCCAGTCTGTTCGGTCATGGCAATTGGGTGGGGTATGCGACATGACCTCGGCCTATGCTTGGCACAAACGCCTGCTCCAGATATTCCAGTGGAAACTCCCCAATGAGCGCTGGGTGCTCAAGGCGCCCGTTCACCTGTTCGGCCTGGCGCCGCTTTTAAAGACCTATCCCGACGTCAGAATTATATTTACACACAGAGATCCTGTTGAGGCAATGGTGTCCGGTGTCAGCTTGGTTTCCCATTGGACGCAGCTCACCACGGGTCAGGTGGATATCCCGGCCATAGTAGACTGGTATCCTGCCCTGTGGGCCAAGGGGCTTGAACGGGCTTTGGCAGTTCGGAAAAAATTAAAGGCAGAACAGGTGATAGATATGTTTCACTCAGACCTGAGCCAGGATCCGATGGGATCTATGAAAAAAATATACGAACATTTTGATATCCCCTTCAGCCGGACGGTCCAAAAACGGATGCAGGTTTGGCTGCGGGAGAATCCCCGTTCACAATTCGGCACCCACTTCTGTAACGCATCTGAACTGGGAATGGATCCGGACCTAGAAAAAGAACGGTTTGGTTTTTATTATGACCGCTTTGACCGGATATGATTCCCAATCCCCGAAAAATTCAAGGCGATAGGACGGTCTTCAAGATGATAAAACAGAAAAGACAAAGTAAACTTCTTGGGTTACACGGCGTTATTCTTTGACAAATAAAAAAATATACCCACAAAACCATACAAAGATACCTCCCCTGGTTTGAAATTTAACAAGGAGACACTGAATGAAAATGGGTCTGCACGCCTGCAGCCTGAACCTGCACGGCATCTGCCAGGGTAGGGCTGGTTTTAAATGGCCCTGGCCATGGAAGTGGGCGCTGGTTTGCCGTAGTCATCGAACAGCCCCGGGTTTGTCACGGTCAAAGACATCGCCTCCGCTCTTTTGAATCGTTCAACATCCTTCTCAGATACCGCAGGATCTTTGCAGGCAAATTTTTCACAAGAACGGATCGGTTCTTTTTCATTTTAGCTGTGCATATAATCAGTTCCATGTATATACGAAGAACGAGTGTCAAAAGCCGGAAAGGCGGCACACAGTATATTATACCTACAGGCTGGTTGAGTCTGAGCGTACCCCCAAAGCAGAACTATGCGGCGCAACTTATACAGGTTAAAAAGAAAGTCTCGGAGCCTATAGGACCCGATTATTGCCAGGTGGGTGTCGACAGCCTGGAACTGATCCGGCCCCGCAGTATCGGCTGTGAGCATGTGGCATTAGAAGCGTTTAACGCCCTGGGCATCGGAGAGCATCTGAAAAAACTCGGATTCAATGGCCCGCAGTCGGCTGTGGCTGCCGGCAGTATTATCGGCCGTATGTGTCGGCCGGCCAGTGAACGGGTAACGCTTCACTGGCTTCAGGATATTTCGGGGCTGGGAGAGCTGATGGATTATGATTTCGGCAAGATGAATCTATACAAAATGTATTCAGCATCATTATAGATCGCTTAAAATGGCAGTGTTCAATCACTGGGAAAAACAGACGATTGCCAGCTTGACACAAAGAATAAAAATATACATAGTGATCCCAGACTTTAAAGACAAGGATTAAAAAATGAAGGATTCAAGGACACGATCGTTAAACGGCTATGTTCCATATCATGAAGCAGAGATGATTCAGCGCTCTGCCCAGTTTTTGAAAAATATGTCCTCCCGCCGGACGGTACGTGATTTTTCAGATAAACCCGTCAATCAAGTGATTATTGAGAGCTGTATCAAAACTGCCGCCACTGCCCCCAGCGGTGCCAATTGTCAGCCCTGGCATTTTTCAGTGGTATCGGATCAAACAGTCAAAAGCCGGATTCGCAGGGAAGCTGAAGAGGTTGAAGCGCAATTTTATGCCAATGAATCAACACAAAAATGGGTCAAAGATCTTGAACATTTAGGCACAACCCCGTCTAAACCCTTTCTTGAAAAAGCCCCGTACCTGATAGTGATTTTTCCCAATTATGCAGTTACAGCGAAAACGGTCAAAAAACAGCCCATTACTACGTTACCGAATCGGTTGGTATTGCCACTGGCATGCTGATATCGGCGCTCCACCTGTCCGGCCTTGTCACACTGACCTATACCCCTGCAAGTATGCGGTTTTTGAATCGGATTCTGGATCGTCCCTCCCATGATAAACCCTTTCTGATACTTGTGGCGGGGTATCCTGAAAACGATGCAAAAGTGCCGGTTATCACCAAAAAGCCCTCCCAGGATATCATTACTTTTTATGATTCAAAGCGTTCTTAAAGCATCTCTTCAATGACCTGCCCGAGACGGCTGACTGCCGGTGCGGCATCGTCAGATCAGTTAGCTGCGTTTAGGTGGATAAAATGCCGGTAGCGCTCACCGGTTGAGAACAGGTGACCGGGCGTGATCACAATCTCTTTTCCAGTGCCCTCTTGTAAAGCACCAGGCATTGATACGGCGGGCAACTCGATCCACAAAAGAAATCCACCGGAAGGATCGGTCACGCGGATATCCTGGGGAAAGTAGCGGATAACGGCCCTGTGCAGACCGGAGACACACTGCTGGTAGACCCGGAAGATCCGCCTGAGATGCTTTCGGAATCCGCCATCAGCCATGAAGGATGCTACGGCATGCTGAGGCAGGGTTGCCACGGCGAGGCTGGCACTGAATTTTAGCCACTCCACGGTCGTCTGGTATAGACCGGGGGCTGTCCATCCGATTCTTAACCCAGGCATAAGTTTTTTTGAAAATGAGCTGCAATACATCACCAGTCCTCTGGTATCAAATGCCTTGACCACCAGGGGACGTCTTTTCATAAAATGAATATCTTCGAAAATATCATTTTCAACCAAGGGGATGTTTCTGTCGGATAAAAGAGTGACCAGCAGGCCCTGTGTTCCTAAAAGATAGTAGGCTTTCAGGATGGTATACTGATGCTAACATTATTTCACTGCCGGCTTAATTTGCGGACGTTTGGGGCGGCATTTCCCGGTCCGAAAACGCCCTCTTTAATCAGCCGGGTTGACCGGTTGGCCACCTGCTGATCTTTTCCCGCATCGGATATGTTAAGGACCTGAAGCCGGAAACGATAAAAAAAGGCGTTCGTCCGTTCTATTTTAAATAGCCGGCCATCATGTATCGGGTCCGGATTCCGATTCCACTTCCCCCTGGACAGAAATAGATGCCCAGACGTTGCCATCGTTGGTGGCAACTTCAAAGTCCGTTTCCGGTTTGTAATGTCCTGTTCGGATCCCCGCTATAGCCGGATAATTGTTCCGTGTATAATCTGAAATGCCGGTCGGTCCGGGATGATGCTGCCGCCAACAGGGCACTTCGTTTTTAAAGAACACAGTACGTATCCGGAAGGAACGACTTTGGCGTATAATGAATTATTGTCAATAATGTAGCCCGAGCTACAGACAGGTTCATGACAATCTCATAGGATGCGGTTTAAATAAGGTTTTAAGAACCGAAATAGAAAAAAACAAAAGGAGATTTGAACATGAAAGTATTAGTTACTTATTTCAGCCAGAGTGGGAACACGGAAAAAATTGCAAAAAAAAACAATCTGTGAAAAGGGGGGCCGCATTAAACTCACCAAGGTGATGGAAGACGGCGCTGAACTCATGCTGGATCTGAGAAAAGCCGTTGATTTTGTTGGCGAAAATATGTTCTCTGAAGAAGGCGAGTATCCGGTTAGTGCGATCTGTCTTGAGGATACGCTGACATGCGGATTTACCCGCAGCCAGTTTGAGGAACTGGTGCTCAAAAATCCCACGGTTGGCCTCCAGGTGATTAAAACCCTTAGTGAAAGGATTTCCTGGCTCACCACCCGGGTGGGTAATCTGGCCGTGGCAAATATTGAAGACCGCCTTTACAAGGTCCTTTGCAACGTTGCCAAAGAGCATGGAGAACAAAGGCCCCAGGGGTGATGATTCAATTTCCACTGACGCACGAAGATCTCAGCTTTTTGATCGGCACACACAGGGTGACGGTTACCCGTGCCATGAAAGCCCTTAAGGAAACGGGAAAAATCATTCTTGAAAACAGGCGGCTTATCCTGCCATCTTCGGCAATTCTTTAATATTGGAGATTTCAACCATGACCTGTTTTTTTCCTACAATCGTCCCTGAAACTGCAACGGGGCGGATGCAGAAGACCTACACCACCGTGACATCCATGTTTCATATGGTTCTCAAAGTGTTTGTGGCCCAGAGCATGAGGCCCGACCTTCTGGAACTGATTGTCAATTATGTCAATCGACTCATGGTGGAAGACCACGCATTGACGAGATCCACCAAAGAACTCATCGCTGCATATGTTTCAAAACTCAATGCCTGTGCATACTGAGTGGATGCCCACAGCGCCATGGTTATGGCGCAGGGGGGTACCCAGGAACAGGTCAGGGCAATTCTTGAGGATATCGACGTCTCAGCACTGATTGATGTAAAAACAAAAAAACTGCTGCATTTTGCAAAAACGGTAACAGAAAATTCCTATAAAATTTATCAAGGAACGATCCAGGAACTAAAGGACCAGGGGTGCTCCGATGGCGAATGTCGATTGAAAAGGAGCCGGGTGACAGATAATACCATTTTCGGGTTGCAAGTTATTTTTTTGCCATTTGTTGTTTTATGGATTGATTTTTGTACCGAAAATTTGAGATGGTTCAATAAAACAACCCAAAAGTTGTCATAGTGAAGAAACGACGACAGTAGCAATCACCCATGAAAATAACGAATGAAACCCTTGCGAGTCAGGATTGAAAATGAAATTTCAGGAAGTGGCGGATCTGGAGAAAATTCATAATAGAAATTTGGATATTTCCAGTTATATCGTTGATGATGCACACATATTGATTGCCGGAGAATTAAAAGAAAGAAATCTGATAACGGTTTTTGAAAGATCCGGGGAAACTATTGATCCTCAAGTATTTCACCACATGAAGATCCAGATGCTCATTAGAACGGCTGAACTCAAAATTGTGGATCTTCATGTAAAATTCCGGGTGCCCCCATGATGATCTATGCCGGGAAATGGAGACCAGTCTGGAAAGCATAAAAGGCTGGTGATCGCGCCAGGATTTACCACCAAGGTAAAAAAATTGCCGGAGGCACCAAAGGATGTGTTCACCTCACTACTTTGCTGATTTCCATGGCGCCCGCGGTACTCCAGGGGTACTGGATATTTGAAGCGCATGATAGAAGCAGAATTGTTGAGACGTCGTTTGAAATCGAACAGTATCTGATCGGCACATGCTGGGCATGGAGAAAACAGGGTCCGTTGGCTGAAGCGGTGACGAGAAAACCGAGCCAGGGGTGAATTCGGTCCTGGCCAATCCACCTGGCAGTCCTTGAATTTCTCTTCATGAAACTGTATGATATCGCCTGGTAATTAAAACAGGAAACAACCAGTTCAATCAGACAGGAGGAAACACCCATGACCACCCAGGAAAATCTGGCCGCCGCGTTTGCCGGTGAAAGCCAGGCCAACCGAAAATATCTGGCGTTTGCAAAAAAAGCGGACGTAGACGGGCTGCCTCAGCTGGCCAAACTGTTTCGGGCCACAGCAGAAGCGGAAACCATCCATGCCCATGCCCATTTGAAAGCCATGGGCGGCATCAAAAGTTCGGTGGAAAACCTAAAAGCGGCCATTGAGGGCGAAGCCACGAATTCAAGGAGATGTATCCGGAATTTCTGGAACAGGCAAGAAAGGACAAGAACCAGAAAGCGGATTTTTCTTTTGCCTACGCCATGGCCGTGGAAGAGATTCACCACGGGTTGTATGAAAAAGCCCTGGCAGCGGTGGAAGGAGGCAAGGATCTGCCGGATGCGGAAATTTATGTGTGTCCGGTCTGCGGGAATACTGTGGAAGGACAGGTGCCGGATAATTGCCCGGTGTGTAGCGTACCCGGCAAGAAGTTCATGAAAATCGATTAATCGGCACAAAGGCGGGGGCCGGCAGCGATCCGGCGCCTGCCTGCTTCTGGTCATCAGATGATCCGATTCACGCCCGTGGCGATGTTGAAGCAGTAATCCCCATTTTTTCGTAGTTAGACACTAGGGCGATGAACAGGACTCCGGTATCCACGGAGCATTCTCCACCCCGCAGCCGATCCGATGTGGTGGTAGCGCATTTCTTCTCTCATCTGGTCGATCATATCTTCACAGGCCAGGGCTCTCTGGTAGAAATCATCAGATTTTTCCCTCATTTCATTGATGATCAAGCCCAGGAATTCTATTACCTTTTCAGAGATATCGGTGAGATCCTTTTTGGCCTGATCACTGAACTCAATGCCGTTGTCATAGATCCGTTCCAGGCTTTTCGACACGTTCTCCATGGAATCCCCTAGCCGTTCAACATTGTTAGTGATCCGCATCATTTCAGAGATTTCCTTGGCTTCAGGCTCGTTCACATCCCCCTGATAAATGGTGGTCAGATAGGAGATGATGATTTTCTGGCTGTCATCCAGAAATTCTTCCACCGGTTCTCTTTCTCCCAGAATGTCATCATCCCTGATTTTCAGGCAGAAAGACAGTTTTTCAGGTTCATTTGGGTGAACTCGGTAATCCGGATGATTTCTCCTTTGACCCGGGCCAGAGCCCCGATGGGTGAGTCGATGAAGCCGGAATCAAATTCCGGCAGGCTGTACCGTTCTTTTGTTTTCCGGGGTTTGGGGGAAATCCAGATGGTCAATTGCACCAGCCGGGGCAAAAAGATCAGGAAGATGACGGCATTGATCACATTGAAAAACGTGTGTCCATTGGCAATGTACCGGGCCACATTGACATATTCACCATTGACGGCATGGGTAACCGGGCCTGTTCCCATCTTAAGGGTGAGCAGTTCGACAATGCCGGTGAACCAGGGAAATATCAGCAGAATGATGCCTACCCCCACGGTGTTGAAGACGGTATGGGCATTGGCGGTACGGTGGGCTTCCACATTGTTGGATCCCAAGGTGGCCAGCTGGGCTGTGATGGTGGTGCCGATATTTTCTCCCAGAACCAGGCCTAAAGCGTGGAATAGTCCAGAAGCCCGGATCCGGCCAAGGTCATGGTCAGCCCCACTGTGGCGGATGATGATTGCACTGCTACTGTCAAAGCAGCGCCCATGACCACACATAACAGCAGTCCCCCGATGGTCCGGGTGCTGAACAAGGTGAAGAATTCCACAAACTGGGGATTTGATTTGATGGGAGACAGGCCGTCCTTCATCACGGTCATCCCGAAAAACAGCAGCCCGAATCCCAGGATGATGTCCCCGATATACCGGTATTTTCTCTTTTTGGAAAAAAATTTCAGGCCGACACCGATGGCAATGGCCGGAAGGGCGGCTTCGGTCAGTTTGAACGCGATCATCTGGCCGGTGATGGTGGTGCCGATATTGGCACCGATGACTACACCGACCGCCTGCTGCAGGGACATGATGCCGGCGGTGGCGAAGCCGATGAGCATCACGGTGGTGGCGGAGGATGACTGAATCAGTGCCGTCACACCCGCGCCGGTGGCACAGCCCATGAACCGGTTGGAAGACATGGCCTCCAGAATTCGTCGGATTTTCTGGCCGGCCGTGGCCTGGAGTCCTTCGGTCATCATCTTCATGCCCAGAATGAACATGCCCAGGCGCCCAGGGTGTGGACCAGAATTTCTATCAACCGCAAAACATGCCTTTCATCATTTGACGCTCCTGATCACCATCTCATCATATCCTCACATTTTTTGCGTTTCATATATAATGGCAGGTCAGGAATTTCAAGGATAAACCGGTATTTTATGTTTTCATACAGTCATTTTTTGTGCCATGCCCGACCACCTGTGTGGTTATACTTGCCTGTCCCGGCATAAGTTGATATGACAGACGCAGGTCAGGATCAGTGAAACTACCCATCACCCCGACAAGGAGCGGTTATGGCGGACTCAAAACATTCCATCTGGGAAGATCGGCTGATATCTCCCAGAAATGTGTTGAATCATATCAAACCCGGAATGGCGATTTTCATCGGCACCGGGCCGGCAGCCCCCCGAACCCTGATCAAGACCCTGCTGGACGTGGACAGCCACAATATCCGGGATCTCGAACTGGTGCAGCTGGCCGTGCTCGGGGACACGTTTCTATCGATAGACCGGCTCAATGCACCCAATCACCGGCTGAAAACTTTTTTTTCCGGATATGTGGCGTGGGACACCATTTCCTCCGGCCAGATGGACCTGATTCCGGCGTTTTATTCCGAGATTCCCCGGATCATTAAATCCGGCAAGCTGGATATCGATGTGGCCCTGATCCAGATCACGCCACCGGACGACAACGGATACTGCAGCTTAGGCGTGGCCGTGGATGTGGCAAGGGAAGCTATCGAGCGGGCTTCCCTGGTGGTGGGGGAGATCAACACTGCCATGCCTTTCACTTACGGAGATACTTTTGTGTCCATTGATGATTTCGACCTGCTGGTGCAATCCAAACGGGAGCCTGTGGTGTATGATCTGCCGGATGTGACTTTGACCATTGATCAGGTGGCTGCCAATGTCGCATCTGTGATCAAGGACGGAGACTGCCTGAGTTTTTCGTTGGGACCGCTGTTTGATGCTTTGGTTCCGCACCTGGCCAGGAAAAAGGATCTGGGCATCCATTCGCTTTTTTTCACGGATGCCCTGGCCGAGCTGGTGAAATCCGGTGCTGTGACCAATTCCCGGAAATCTCCGTTCCGGGGAAAATCCCTGGTCTCCTATGCCCTGGGCACCAAAGAGCTGCATTGCTGGCTGCACCGGAACCCGCTGGTGGAATTCCAAGGAATCGACTGGGTATGCAATTCCCAGTTCATTGCCAACAACCCCCAGTTTGTGGCCCTGTATGAAGGCCGGAAAGTGGATTTGCTGGGCAGCGTGGCCTTCCCGCTTTTAGGTGCGGTGATCACCGGCCCCGGCGAGGCCATTGATTTTTCAGGGGTGCGGAAGCTTCCACAGACGGAACCACCATCATTGCATTGCCAAGCCGGGATGAAAACGGCAAACCCAATATTCTGCTCAGCCTTCAGAAATACGGCAACCAGCTGCGCATGAGGGAATCCGTGCACATGATCATCACGGAATACGGGGTAGCCAACTTGAAGTGGCATAGTTTGAGGGAGCGGGCTCAGGCTCTTATCGACATCGCCCATCCCGAGACCGCCAGCACCTGATTACCCAGGCAAAAGACCGCAAACTCATTTATGCCAACCAGATTTTTCTGCCCGAATCGGCGTACCTGTATCCGGCCCATCTGGAAGAAACCAGAATTTTCAAAGGGGACATTCCCATCCGGTTCCGGGCCATGAAACCGTCGGATGAAGAGATGATGCGCCGGTTTTTTTACCGGTGTTCCAAAGAGATGATCTTCTACCGGTTCTTTTATTCCATCAAAACCATGGACCATGACAAGATGCAGGCGTATGTGAATCTGGACTATAAAAAGGAATTCTCCATTGTGGGGCTGTCTGAGGAAAACGGCAACCAGAAGATCATCGCCGAAGCCCGGATGGTCAGAGAGGAACGCACCTATTGTGGCGAGGTGGCGTTTCTCATTGATGAACGATTCCAGGGGATCGGGGTGGGGTCCTACCTGCTGGCACGCCTGATCGATCAGGCCCGGGAACTGGGGTTCAAAGGCATCATCGCCCAGGTATTGTCCGATAATCAGCCCATGATCAAGGTGTTTGAAAAATCGGGGTTGCCCATGGAAGCGAGCCTGAACAGCGGGATCTATTACGTGAAACTTAATTTCAAGCCGTGAGCGGCTTTTTTAAACGCAACACCGCCTCGATCAGCCGGACGGCGCCGCTCTCAAATTTTGTGACATGGTAAAGGGAAACTTTGCCGCTTTGTCCCCGAATACCAGGTGAGGTCCCAGCGGACGGAGTGTGCCTGCTTCTTTCCGATCATTTTGGGCAAATTCTTTGGCTTTCCGCCAGTACCGGGTTCCGATGTCCGTGGCATCGGTGAAGGTGTCCAGTATGAACCCGTTGTCCATGAAACCGGCCAGCATCGATTCCCAGGGTTCCAGAAACGAGATATCCGCCGAAGTGGCCCAGGGCACGGGAAACGCCATGCCTGGGTGGCTGCCTGAGACAATTTCGTGCAGCACCACGGTGCCGCCTGGTTTGAGCTGCCGGGCAAATTGCCGGACAGCTGCGTGTTTATCTGAAATATTCATCAGGATATGCTGGCACAGGATCATGTCAAAAGGGCCGATGAATTCCGGCAAGGCCAGAATGGACCCGGTTTCAAACTGCACCCGGTCTGCAAGGCCGGTACGAACGGTCAGCACCCGGGCTGTTTCTATATAGTCCGGGGACAGGTCGATGCCCGTGACCCGGCACCCGAAGGTATCTGCCATGAGCCTGGAAGCCCCTCCCAGACCGCATCCGGCATCCATCACATGGAAATGGGGGGATATGCCCAGTTTTTTCAGAAGAGCTTCCGTTCCCCGGATGCCGCCGGTATGAAGCTGATCCACGGGGGCCAGGTCGCGGATATCAATTCGTTCTGGGTTTTTTTTGCCGCTGTGAGGCCGGCATCAATTTTTTCTATCAGGTTCACGGACTGGTAATGGTCGCGGACGCTGGATTCCATGGCAAAAACTTTCATAAAACAACGGGCGGAGCGGCGGAATGACGTCGCTCCGCCCATTATGGTAAAGGGTATCAGGATTTTAGTTCAGGCAGTTCGCCAAAAAAATCCAGGGCCTCCGGATTTTTCAGTGCATCTTTGTTTTTGACTTCCTTGCCTTCGATCACTTTTTTGACGGCCAGTTCCACTTTTTTCATGTTCAGGGTATAGGGCACGTCCGGGCAGGCAATGATTTTGGCCGGCACATGCCGGGGCGAGGCATTGGCCCGGATGTCAGCCCGGATTTTTGTTTCCAGCTCTTTGGTCAGGTCATATCCCTTCGCCAATTTTACAAACAGGATGACGCGAACATCGTTGTTCCAGGATTGGCCGACCACCACGGAATCTTCCAGTTCCGGCATGGCATCCAGTCGGCGGTAGATTTCCGCTGTACCGATACGGACGCCTCCCGGATTCAGGGTGGCATCGGACCGGCCGAACATGATCACCCCTCCCCGGGGGGTTACCTTGATGAAATCGCCGTGGGTCCAGATACCCGGGAAATGGTCAAAATATGCGGAATGGTATTTGGATCCGTCCTCGTCCCCCCAGAAATAGATGGGCATGGACGGGAAGGGGGCAGTGCACACCAGTTCAGCCTGCTGGTCCACCACAGGCTGTCCGTTGTCGTCATAGGCATACACTGCCATGCCCAGGCCTCTGCACTGGAGTTCGCCGGTATACACCGGCCCAATGGGGTTGCCCAGGGCAAAGCAGCCGTTGAGATCCGATCCGCCGGAGATGGAGGCCAGCTGGAGGTCGGATTTGATATGGTCATAAACGAACTCAAAGTTTTCATCCGATAACGGAGAACCGGTGGACAGCACGGATTTGAGAGATGTCAGGTCAAACTGCTCCTTTGGTTTCACCCCGGCGTTTTCAGGGCTTCGATATATCCGGCACTGGTGCCGAATACCGAAACCTTTTCCTGTTCCGCCATCCGCCATAACGCATCAGGACCCGGATGGAACGGGTTGCCGTCATAGAGTACCAGGGTGGCACCCACGGACAGGCTTGCGGTGAGCCAGTTCCACATCATCCACCCGCAGGTGGTGAAATAGAAATGGTATCCTCTTTTTTCAGGTCCGTGTGAAGCACCAGCTCTTTTTTCTGATGCAGCAGAACCCCGCCGGCGCTTTGGACCATGCATTTGGGCAGGCCTGTGGTACCGGACGAATACATGATGTACAAAGGATCGTCAAAATTCATCTGCGCAAACTCGATGTCCGTGGCGGAGACGTCTTTAAAATCCGCGTAATGTACAGCATTAGGCAGAGAATTGATATCCGGGGTGTCGCTGATATAGGGGATCACCACGATTTTTCAATGGAAGGCAGTTCCGCCACGATGCCGGCGATCCGCTCAATAGAGGAGAGCGGCTTGCCTTTGAAGAAATACCCGTCTGCGGTGAACAGTACCTTGGGCCGGGTCTGGCCGAACCGGTCCAGGACCCCTTTGATGCCGAAGTCCGGGGAGCAGGATGACCAGATGGCGCCAAGGCTGGTGGCGGCCAGCATGGCGATGATGCTTTCGGGCATGTTGGGCACAAACCCCACCACCCGGTCCCCGGGTTTTACTCCCTGGGCCTTGAGGGCTGCCGCGGTTTGGGCCACCTCGCTGAACAGCTGGTTGTAGGTCAGGGTCCTGCGAACGGTATCTTCCCCCCTGAAGACCAGGGCGGTTCTGTCATCTCTGAAACGGAGCAGGTTTTCGGCAAAATTGAGCTTGCTGCCCACGAAGAATCTCGCCCCCGGCATCTTTTCCTTGTCCTGGATCACTTTTCCATAGGGAACAGAGACCTTGATGTCCAGGAATTTCCAGGCCTCCGCCCAGAAATCCTCCAGATGGTCCACCGACCATTCCCACAGCGGGGTGTATTCAGTGAAGCTCGTGCCGTAGGTGTCATTCACCCGGGTCATGAACCGGTATATGTTGGTGGATTTGATTCGCTCTTCAGACGGCTCCCACAGTTTTTTGGGCATGGATACTACCTCCTTGATTCAGACTTATTCATAAAGGACCGCCAGAATGGTGGCCTTGTCGGTTTTTGCAGTCAGGTAGTGCGGGGTGGTGGACAGGTAATAGGCGGAATCCCCCGGTTCGAGATCGTAGGATTCCTTGGCAATGGTCAGGTTGGCGACGCCGTCCAGCACATAAATGAACTCTTCTCCGTTGTGAACGGAGATCTCTTTTTCCTCGGCTTTTTCCAGTTGGATGATCAAAGCCTCCATATGCCGGCCCTGTACTTCCGGGGCCAGGCTCATGTATGAGTACACGCTTTTTTGCTGGTTTTGGAGGCGGACCGGGCCACAGGCTTGCGTTCATTTTTCCGGGTAATGGAATACAGTCGGGTGCCCATGCCGGACACCAGCCGTCCCACGGCCGAATCCAGGGCCTTGGACAGTTTCATGACCGTGCCCAGCTGGGGCTTTTCCCTGCCGGATTCAATGTCTTTAAGCTGCGCTACGTTAAATCCGGTAAGATCGGACAAATCCTGGAGAGAGATGCCCCGCTCCTCCCGAAGCTGGCGGATACGCTGGCCCACTTCATCCACGGACCGCCCTTCATCATCTTCAATATTTCCGGTGAGGTCCTCAAAATAGTCCACATTGATATGGGGGACTTTGTCTTCCTTTTCCATTCCGTCTCCTTGTGGTTAAAAGGTTATTCAGGAAATTTTTGATCCGGCGATTCTCCCAGCTTTTGCTTGAGCTTCGCCAGACCGGGCCGGGCGTATTCCATGTGTCCTTCGGTCAGGGTTCTGCCGTTGATGATGGCTTCGCTTCGCAGGCGGTGCCCCACGGTTTTTCCAACTGTTTTCCCAGCCATAGGATCCGGTCCACGTCATACCCATGTTCTATACCCATTTCATCGATTTGTACAAGAGTATCTTCCAGGCACACCAGGCCCACATACCGTGGGTCGTCATAATAATAGTCGCCCGTGCCCTTGATGGGCCGGTCATCCAGGAAATTGGCTGGCTGTCCGCCCAAACCTCCTAAGGTACATTCAAAATGGCAGATACCGGCCTGAAGCGCGGCCAGGGTGGAAGCCGACGCCACCCGTTTGGTCTCATGGAAATGGGCGATGTGCAGTGAGGTGTCCGGAATTTCGTCTAAAATCATGGAAAAATACCGGTAAACCTCCGGGGCTGAGGCAGACCCGTCATGGTCGGCATGCTCGATGTCCGAGGCCCCGATATCCAGCCAGTGTCTGGTGAATTTTACGGCATCTTCCAGTTTGGTAGCCCCGCCGATGGGAGACCCCCAGATGGTGGACACGGTGCCGCACATTTTGATGCCCGCTCCCTGGCATTTTTTTAATGCACCGTTCCGCTTCCTTCCAGTAATTGGGCAAAGTGGTGCCGGAATTGGCAAAATGGTGCTGTTCTTCCGTGGACACCATCATCAGGACCCGGTCCGGTCCTACACCCCGCTTTCTGAGTTCCACGGCCCGATCCACGGCCGCCTCCCGGATGGTGATGGCGGTCAGGGTCACGTCGTTCATGTCAATGCCTTTTTTTGCGGCCCGGGAGGCGAACTTATCGGATTTCAGATGGGCCAGCAACTCTTCGGCATCAGCAAACTGGGGCATGTTTCTGGGATTGCCCAGGTTGGTGACCTCAATGTTGCGGCATCCGGCAAAAATCAGTTCCTCCAGATAAGTGATCTTGGCAGGGGTAGAGATGAATTTTTCCAGGTGCTGAAACCCGTCTCTGACCGTGATGTCGCCGATGGTGACTTTCTTTGGCATTCTCGGAAAAATTTTCCAGTAATCATATTCTGTCATGGGTCGTCTCCTCATATAAGGAATTTATAATATGGCGGCCCTGATAGGCAACCGTAAAAACGGTAAAATATGTGTTTCCCATATCCCTTAAAACCTGAAATTTCCGAAAGAGGGATCAGGAACCGGTTTGATCAGACTGACCTCCAAAGCCATGGCCAGCCAGTCCCGGATCTCATGAAACTTGAGAACCCGGTCATTGAACAGGCGGGCCGCACAGAAAAACGGATGGGCCTCGCCCTCATACTTGTCGATCATTTTATTCTGAAACGCGGCAATTTCGTCCGAAGTCATGGGATTGCCCGTGGCTTTGCGTTTGGCCTGTTCGATGCTTAACAAAACTCCGCCCGCGCTTTTTCCGCTCATGACGCCGGTTCTTGCCCGCATGGTGGAAAACAGAAAATTGGGGCGGTAGGCACGGCCGCACATGCCGTAATTGGCAGCCCCGTTGTCCGGGCCGATCACCAGTTGGATCCGCGGTACCTGGGCGCAGGACACGGCCCGGACCATGTCGGCCCCGTATTTGCCGATGCCGCTGTGTTCGGATTCCGACCCCACCATATAGCCCGGCGCGCTCTGGATGAACAGCAGCGGTATTTTTCATGCGAGCATCTCACCACCCATTCCGCCACTTTTTTGGCGGCCTCGTGAAAAATGATCCCGGCCCCGTTGGAGCAGATCACGCCCACGGGCAGTCCTTTGATGCGGATTTTGCCGGTGAGAATGTTGGTGCCCCGGCCCGGGACAAAATTTTTCTTGACCTCGATGAATTCGGAATCATCGGCAATGGCCTGAAGAAATGCGTGGCCCTTGATCCCATGGTGGGGGGAGGCGGGGAGCACATCGTACACAGCCAATGGGTCGGTTTGGGGCGCTTTGGGCTCATACCGGTGCAGATGCAGGGCCTGGGGCCGGGTCAGAGACATCAGTTCCCGGACTTTGGCAATGGCCTGGGCCTGGTCGGAACACAGGTGATCGGCCCCGCCCGAAACTTGCGTGTGGACCCGGGCCCCCCCAAATCTTCGGCAGAGATTTCCTCACCCGTGGCCATCTTCACCAGGGCGGACCCCTAAAAAGGAAAAGGACTGCTTGTCGATCATGATGGATTCACAGGCCATGAACACGATATAGGCCCCGCCGGCCGTGTTGCCGCCGGTGCTTAGCGTGATCTGCCGCAGTCCCATGGCGGACATTCTGGCCATGTTATAGAAAATGGAGCCGAAATGCTGGTCATCGGGAAACACATCCGCCTGCATAGGCAGAAACACCCCGCCGGAATCCGCGATATACAAGCAGTTCAGCCCGCATTTTTCCGCAATGGCCTGAGCCCGCATGTGCTTTTTCAACGTGATGGGAAAATAGGTGCCCGCCTTGACCCGGGAATCATTGGCCATGATCATGGTCCAGTTGTCGTGGATTTTTCCGATCCCCGTGACAATACCGGCGCAGGGAACGTCTTCCACTCCTGGGTATCCCATGCCGAACCCGGCCAGCATGGACAGCTCGAAAAACGGGGAGCCCGGATCGAGCAGGTCGGCGATCAGTTCCCTTACCGGGCGTTTGCCGCGTTTCGCCAGGGTGTCCACGGCTTTCTGTCCGCCGGGCCAGGCCGCTTTTTCCCGCATGGTTTCCAGTTCTTTTTCCTGGGCTTCCCAGAAGGTTTTGTTATCAGTCATGGGCTTATCTTCCTTTGTAAACGGGTTTGCGTTTTTCCCTGAACGCGGTCAGGCCTTCGATGCGGTCTTCAGTGGGGATGGTGACCCGGTAGGCGTTGGACTCAATGGCCAAACCCGTGGCCAGGTCGGTTTCAATGCCCTTGTCAATGGCATATTTGGCCATTTCTACGGCAATCGGCCCGGTTTCCGCGATCATGGCGGCCATGTTCAGACAGGTGTGCATCAGTTTTTCCGGCGGGGCCACCGCGTTTACCAGGCCGATGTCCAAGGCCTCTTTGGCATCCACCCGCCGGCCGGTGAAGATCAGCTCTTTGGCCTTGGCCACGCCGATGATCCGGGGCAGGCGCTGGGTCCCGCCGCCGCCGGGAATGATAGCCAGCCGGGTTTCGGTGAGTCCCATAACGGCCGTTTCGGAGGCGATGCGGATGTCCGATGCCAGGGCGATTTCCGTGCCCCCGCCTAAAGCGATGCCGTTCACCGCCGAGATCACCGGCATTTTCAGGTTCTGGATGGAACTCAGCAGATTCCGGATGGTCACGATGAACTGTTTGACCTGTTCCTGGGTGAGGGTGGCGCGCTCCTTGAGGTCGGCCCCGGCACAGAACGCCTTTTCACCGGCCCCGGTGATGATGACGCACCGGATCGTGTCGGAGAACTGCAATGCTTCGATTTCATCTTTGACGGCATACAGCAGGTCAAAATTCAGGCAGTTCATCACGGCCGGCCGGTTCAACGTGAGAATGACGGCCTGATTTTTCTCTTCCCTGATGAGCAGATCGTTTGGCTCAGTCATGATACGCCTCCATTCCGGCTAACAGCCAATATATCTTGAAATGACAAGACGCTGAACCTCGGAAGTCCCTTCACCGATTTCCAGCAGTTTCTGATCCCGGTAAAACCGTTCCACATTGTACTCTTTCATCAAGCCGTATCCCCCGTGGATCTGCACGGCATGGTCCACCACCCGGCTCATGACTTCGGAACAGTAGAGTTTTCCCATGGCCGCTTCTTTTTCAAAGGGCCGTTTGTGATCTTTCAGCCAGCAGGCTTTGTACAAAAGGTTTCGGGCACATTCGATCTCCATGGCACAGTCCGCCAGCTTGAACGCCACGGCCTGGAATTTGGAAATGGGCTGACCGAACTGTTCCCTTTCTTTTGCATATTTGAGTGCCAAGTCATAGGCCCCCTGGGCGCCGCCCAGCCCCATGGCGCCGATGGAGAGCCGGCCTCCGTCCAGAGTGGCCAGCATCTGGTGGAATCCGTCCCCTTTTTTGCCCAGGATGTTTTCTTTGGGAACCCGGACATCGTCAAAATACAGTTCTCCCGTGTTGGATGCCCGCCACATCATTTTTTTGTGCATGGGCACGGCCTTGAACCCTGGAGTGCCTTTTTCCACCAGGATGCAGGAGTATTCGGGCTTGCCGTTCTCCCTTGTCCCGGTGACAGCCTGAACCGTCACACCCATGGTCATATCACAGGCCGCATTGGTGATGAAAATTTTCGAGCCGTTGATGACCCATTCGTCTCCATCCAGTACGGCCGTGGTTTTGCTGCCCCCGGCATCGGAGCCGGCCGTGGGTTCGGTGAGCCCGAATCCCCATAGTCCTTCTCCGGCACACAGCTTGGGCAGGTATTTTTTCTTTTGCGCTTCCGTGCCGAAGTAATAGATGGGGCCGATGCCCAGGGAATTGCCCGCCGCAATGGTGGCGGCCTGAGAGCCGTCAATGCGTGCGATTTCCTCTACGGCAATGATGTAGGAGATATAATCCATTGCCTGACCTTCATAACTTTCTGAAACAAACATGCCGAAAAGACCGATTTCTCCCATTTTTCGGGTCAGATTCTCGGAGAACTCTTCCTTTTCATCCAGCTCCCCCGCGATCGGGGCGATTTCTTTCTGGGCAAAGTTTCTGACTTCCTTACGAATCATATCCTGCTCTTTGGTAAGGTCAAAATCCACCCTGCGCCTCCTTGTTTTTGTGGGTTATTGGAACGTGTCTCTTAGCCTGCAACCGGTTCTGCCATCAAAGCCCGACAAGATGAAAGGAAAACTGATCGAGCGCTCAGTCTATTTAATTCGGATACTACATTTATAGAAATTGAATTGTCAATGTTTTTTTAACAAACTGGCGCAAGAAATATTTTTACTTTTTTTTATTGACAGGGTGTCCTAAAATAAACGCATTAACGCGTGCGGATTAAGCCATTCGCATGCAGACCGTGAATCCGAAACCTGAAAAAGAGGAAGTTTGTGATGGATTTTAAAAAAATATTAAATCCGGTGGACGGGTCTTCCCATTCCATTAATTCCACCCGGTATGCCATTGATCTGGCCAAAAAATTCGACTCCCACATTTTTTTGCTGCACTGCCATGCCCGGTTTCCCGTGGTGCTATCGGAACCCTATTTTCAGCAGGCCATTGATGAAATCATGAAGTCATCGGAAGATCTGGTCAAACCGTATGAAGAAATGCTTGAAAAAGCCGGGGTGTCCTATGAAACAAGAATTCTGGAAGGGACTCCGGGCACTCATATCGCGGAAGTGGCCAGAATCGAGAAAATAGACCTGATAGTCATGGGCTCCCGTGGTGTCTCGGACCTGGCCGGGCTGTTTTTAGGCAGCGTGGCCCATCAGGTTCTCAACAAGGCAGAGTGCCCGGTGTTTATCACTAAGTAATTCGATCCTGTTGAGAAGGGGTCGCAACATGGTTTCCCTTTTCGACCCCCATCATGTTTGCATGATTCCCTTCGATGGCATTGCCGCTACTGCTTGTATCCGATCATACGCAGAAAGCCTTTGCGTTTTCAATATCGGCATCAGTTTCAATGCCTTTGGAGGAAAATCCGTCGATTACTCCTAAGATACCCCGGCCCTGTTCGGTTTCCGCCAGAACGACTTCAACCGGATTGGCTGTGGCACAATGGATTCTGGCCACCTCAGGTACATTCTGGATGGTGTTCAGAATGTTGATGGGAAACATATCCCGCATAAAGATGATGAACGTGTGACCGGCGGACAACGCATAAGCATTGTCCCTGGCCAGCTGGATCAGCCCCTCATCCGTGCCGCTGTGTCGGACCAGGCATTCCATGGATGCTTCACAGAACGCCACCCCGAACTGGGCGTTGGGAACGGTACAGACGATAGCTTCATGGATATCTTCCACAGTTTTGATGAAATGAGCATGCCCTAAAATGAAATTCAACGATTCCGGATTTTCAATGGCCATGGTTTTTAGTTCCATAAAACACTCCTCTCTGAAAAGTGATATTACATTTCTGGATAATGTTTTTTGACAGACGAGTCATCTTAACGCAACCGTGTCATAAAAAAAAGGGCAAATGCAAAGGACGGATTCCGGTCAATGTTTTCCTTGACAACCATGTGGATTCATGTAAAAAAAGTTTGATTGAGCGCTCGTTCATGTCGGGAATTGTCGGGTAGCCGCAGAGCGGTTTTTTTCAAAGGCACCCCGGAGATCAATTAAGGAGTGGTGATTTTGTGGTAAAGGACAGGAAAAGAAAACAACGGGCAACCGATCCCGAGGTTCCCACCCAGATCAAGAATCCTGAGCTGGTCAAAGAACGGAGACGTCATATTATCGATGCCACTGTCACCCTGTTTATTGACCACGGATACCATAAAACCACGACCCGTATGATTGCCAGGCTGCGGGGTTTTCCATCGGTTCGCTGTATGAATATGTCAGCTCCAAGGAAGATTTGTTGTATCTGGTGTGTAAAACCATCCATGAGGAGGTGCAGAAGGCAGTGGAAGATGCTCTGGCAGACAGCACCGGAGACAGGGAAATCCTTGCCCGGGTGATCAGTCACTATTTCAGGGTCTGTGACAGCATGGCCGACCATATTCTGCTTATGTACCAGGTGACCCAGTTTCTGCCTAAAAAGTGGCAGGAACGGGTGTTGACCAATGAATTGAATATCACTGACATTTTCATTACCACCTTGAACCGGATGTCGGGGAAAAACAGTTTTCCGAAACTGGATGCCGCCATTGTCAATCTTGTGGGGCATAATATTTCGGTATTGGGGCAGATGTGGGCATTCCGTCGCTGGCATCTGCAAAAGCAGTTCACCATTGACCAGTACATCATCATTCAGACTGATTTTATTCTCGGACTTATATTTTAAAAGGAGTTGTCATGACTCAAGAAACTCAGCCGTATATCCCGAAACACGCCATCAAGATCGTCACTGCCACTTCTTTGTTTGACGGCCATGATGCCGCCATCAATATTATGAGACGAATCCTTCAGGACACCGGCGCAGAAGTCATCCATATCGGCCACAATCGATCAGTCAAGGAGGTGGTGGACGCCGCAGTCGAAGAAGATGCCCAGGGCATTGCCGTATCCAGTTACCAGGGCGGGCACATGGAGTATTTCAAGTATATGAAGGACCTGCTGGATGAACAGGGAGCCTCCCATGTCAAGATTTTCGGCGGGGGCGGTGGGGTGATCATTCCCGCGGAAATGGCGGAACTGCACGCATACGGCATCACCCGGATCTATTCCCCTGAAGACGGGGCCAAAATGGGGCTCCAGGGCATGATCAACGACATGATGCGGTCCATGGACGGGCCGAGTGTGGATTTTGATCACCTGGCATACGACCGGCTGGGTGTGGACAACAAGCTGACCATCGCCCGGTTCATCTCTGCGGTCCAGGAGGCCGGCGCCAATGATCCGGACCGGCTGAAAAAGATCCTAGGAGACCTGGCTCCTGCGGTGGAATCAAAGAACATCCCGGTCATCGGTCTCACCGGCACTGGAGGGGCGGGGAAATCCTCTCTGACCGACGAACTGATTATCCGTGTCCTGAGAGATCTGCCGGATGTGACCATTGCCGTGATCTCGTGCGACCCCTCCCGCCGTAAGACCGGCGGGGCCCTTCTGGGGGACCGGATCCGGATGAATGCCATTGACAGCGACCGGGTCTACATGCGGTCTCTGGCCACTCGTCGGTCCCAGACCGAGCTGCCGGAATCCCTTCCCCATGCCGTGACCGTGGCAAAGGCGGCGGGGTTTGATTTGATCCTGGTGGAAACCGCCGGTATCGGCCAAGGGGATTCCCGGGTGGTGGATCTGGTGGATGTGTCCGTGTATGTGATGACTGCGGAATACGGGGCCCCTCCCAGTTGGAAAAAATTGACATGCTGGATTATGCTGACCTCGTGGTGGTTAACAAATATGAGAAAAAAGGATCGGAAGATGCCATCCGGGATGTCAGAAAGCAGGTGCAGCGCAACCGCAAGGCTTGGGACAAGGACCCGAAACAGATGCCGGTTTACGGTACCATCGCCTCCAAGTTCAATGACGACGGGATTACCGCTTTTACCACGCCTTGCTGGATCAGATCAACCAGGCCAAGGGCACCCGATTCAGCTCATCCATTCCCCGCACTGATGTGAAAGAATCCTCATCCAAAACCATTATCATTCCGGGCGAACGCACCCGGTACCTGGCCGAGATCGCAGACGCCGTCCGGCAGTACCATCAGGCGACTGAAGATCAGGCCGAGGCCGTCCGCCGGAGGTGGCACCTGTTATCGGCCCTGGAAGAACTGGGGGCCGGGAACCGGATGCGGACCTGGACATGAATCAGGCCCTGACCGGACTGAAACTGGCCCTGGCAGACGCTCGGGAACAAGTGGCACCGGAAACCGATGAGCTGATCGATCAGTATCAGGCCAGTTCCCTGGCTTTTGAAAAAGACGAGTTTGTTTACCAGGTCAGAGACAGGGAATTTCGGGTACCCTTGTATACAACGTCCCTGTCCCACTCAAAAATTCCCAAGATCGCACGGCCTGGGTTTTCCGATCCAGGAGACCAGTACCGGTGGATGAGAAAGGAAAATTTTGCCGGCCAGTTCCCCTATACCGCCGGTGTGTTTCCGTTGAAACGGGCCGATGAAGACCCCACCCGGATGTTTGCCGGAGAAGGCGGGCCGGGCGACACCAACCGCCGGTTCAAACTTTTGTCTTCCGCCTATCCTGCCAAGCGGCTGTCCACGGCGTTTGATTCGGTAACCCTTTACGGGTTTGACCCTGACCGGCGACCTGACATCTACGGCAAGATCGGCACTTCCGGGGTGAGCATCTGCACGCTCGAGGATGTCAAGGTCCTTTATGACGGGTTTGACCTGTGCGCCCCCAACACCTCGGTGTCCATGACCATTAACGGCCCGGCCCCCATGATGCTGGCCATGTTCCTGAATACAGCCATCCATCAGCAGATGGATAAATTTGAAAAAGATCACGGCCGCAAACCCGATGAAAAGGAAGCCGCAAAAATCAGGACCTTTGCCCTGTCTTCGGTGCGGGGTACGGTCCAGGCTGATATCCTCAAGGAGGATCAGGGGCAGAATACCTGCATTTTTTCCATTGAATTTGCCTTGAAAATGATGGGGGATATCCAGCAGTATTTCATTGATCACCAGGTGAAAAATTTTTATTCCGTGTCCATTTCCGGGTATCATATTGCCGAAGCCGGGGCCAACCCCATCACCCAGCTGGCGTTGACCCTGGCCAACGGGTTTACCTATGTGGAATACTACCTGTCAAGGGGTATGGACATTGATGAATTCGCCCCGTCCCTGTCCTTTTTCTTTTCCAACGGCATGGACCCGGAATACACAGTGATCGGCCGGGTGGCCCGCCGCATTTGGGCCGTGGCCATGCGGTACAAGTACAAGGGCAATGACAAATCTCAGAAGCTTAAATACCATATCCAGACCTCGGGCCGCTCCCTGCATGCTCAGGATATTCAATTCAACGACATCCGCACCACGCTCCAGGCGTTATGCGCCATTTACGATAACTGCAATTCGCTGCACACCAATGCGTTTGACGAAGCCATCACCACCCCGTCTGCGGAATCGGTACGGCGGGCTTTGGCCATCCAGCTGATCATCAACCGGGAATGGGGTTTGGCTAAAAACGAAAACCCGCTCCAGGGCTCTTTTATCGTGGATGAGCTCACGAACCTGGTGGAAGAAGCCGTGCTGGTGGAATTCGAGCGCATCACCGAGCGGGGTGGGGTCCTGGGTGCCATGGAGACCGGGTATCAGCGGGGCAAGATCCAGGAAGAGTCCATGTATTACGAGCATCTCAAACATTCAGGCAAGCTGCCGCTGATCGGCATCAACACCTTTGAGGACCCGGATGCGGATTATGCGGATCTTGCCAATCATCTGGAGCTGTCAAGAGCAACTGAGGCCCAGAAAGACGTCCAGCTGGAACGGCTGGATGCGTTCAAGGCGACTCACCAGAATGAACGGGAAATAGCCCTGAAACGGCTCCAGGAGACGGCTTTGTGCGGCGGGAACATGTTTGCGGAGCTGATGGAGACCGTGAAGGTCTGTTCTTTAGGTACCATCACGGGTGCGTTGTACGAAGTGGGGGGCAAGTACCGCCGAAACATGTAATCCTCCGGTTTAACCTGCTGGAAACAGGAACAATGCCGCCTGTATTTCAAATTTCGGCAGAGTGCCGCCCTGGCGGGAAAACACTTGCAATGGACAAAAACAGTTGATAGATTACAGCTGCAATATAGCGATTAATGACAGAACAAGCACAAGGAGAGCAATCCATGGAGAATGCCGTCATCGTCAGCGCCGTCCGAACACCACTGGGTAGTTTCGGTGGGATGCTGAGTACCATAGGGGCCACCGATCTGGGGGGCATGGTCATCAAGGAAGCCGTCGTACGCGCCGGTATCGAATCTTCCCAGGTCAATGAATGCATCATGGGCATGGTGCTGCCATGCGGCTACGGCCAAAACCCTGCCAAACAGGCCGTGGTCAAGGCCGGGCTGCCCTGGGAAGTGGAAGCCATTACCGTAAACAAAGTGTGCGGATCATCTCTGAAGGCAGTGATGCTGGCAGCCCAGGCCATCCAGTGCGGGGACGCCGATGTAGTGGTGGCCGGTGGCATGGAGACCATGAGCAAGGCACCTTACTACATGGACAAGGCCCGCTGGGGGCACCGCATGGGTCCCGGCCGGATCGAGGACCACATGATCCATGACGGATTGTGGGATATTGTGAATGATTTTCACATGGGCATGTCCAATGAGCTGTGTTCGGAACGCTGGGAAGTGTCCCGTGAGGACCAGGACCGGTATGCGGCCGAATCCTACCGCCGGGCCTGCGATGCCGTGGCATCGGGCCGGTTCAAAGATGAGATCATGCCGGTGCACGTGCCCCAGCGAAAAGGGGACCCCAAACTGTTTGACACGGATGAATGCCCCCAGGAAACCACGTTGGAACGGCTGTCCAAAATGAAACCCGCGTTTAAGAAAGATGGGGTGGGCACGGCCGGTAATGCCTCCATCATATCAGACGGTGCGTCCGCCGTGGTGGTCATGAGTGAAAAAAAGGCAAAGGAACTGGGTTGCCCCATCATGGCTCAAATCGGTGCCCAGGCTTCCTATGGCATAGACATGAAATATGTGCTGATGGCACCGATTTATGCCATCCCCAAGGTGTTGAAAAAAGAAGGGATCAATGCTGGCGATATCGATCTGTTCGAGATCAACGAGGCATTTTCCGGGACATCGAGCGCCATCAATAAGGTGTTGGAGCTGAATCCTGAAAAAGTCAATGTCAATGGCGGGTCTGTGGCATTAGGACATCCCATCGGCGCATCCGGTGCAAGGGTGTTGACCACATTGCTGTATGAAATGAAAAAAAGAGATGTCCATCAGGGACTGGCTTGTCTGTGTTTAGGCGGTGGAGAAGCCGTGGCTCTGGTGGTTCGTCGGTGATGCCATCAATGGAACGATAATGACTTAAACATTTAACAGGAGAAAAAAATGGATATAAAGACTTTTGGTGTAATTGGTGCCGGCCAGATGGGCAACGGCATTGCCCAGGTGGCTGCAGTTGCCGGTCTGTCAGTGATCATGAGCGATATCAAACCGGAATTCTGCGACAAGGGAATGGCCTTTATCACCAAAACCTGGATCGGATGGTCAAAAAGGAAAAGATCAGCGAAGCGGACAAAACCGCTGTTTTGGAACGGATCACCACCACCACGGATCTAAACGATATGGCCAAGGTGGATTTTCTGGTGGAAGCCGCCGTGGAACGGGAAGATCTGAAATTCAATATATTTAAGGATCTGGACAAAATTTGTCCTGAACATGTCATTCTGTCCACTAACACCTCTTCCATTCCCATCGGCCGGATTGCGGCACAGACCTCCCGGCCGGACAAGGTCATCGGCATGCATTTCATGAACCCGGTCCCGGTGATGAAGCTGGTGGAGGTGATTCGAAGCATTGCCACTTCGGATGAAACCTTTGACATCACCTGGAAACTGTCGGAAAAATTCGGCAAGACTCCGGCACAGGCCAGCGATTATCCCGGTTTCATTGCCAACCGGATTCTTCTTCCCATGATCAATGAGGCCGTGTTCTGCCTTTATCAGGGCGTGGGAACAGCGGAAGATATCGACACCGTGATGCGCTTGGGCATGAATCATCCCATGGGGCCCCTAGCCTTGGCCGATCTCATCGGTCTGGATACCTGTCTGGCTATTATGGAAACCTTGTATGAAGGGTTCAAGGATTCCAAATACCGGCCCTGCCCATTGCTCAGAAAATATGTGGAAGTGGGCTGGCTGGGCAGAAAAACCGGCAAAGGGTTTTATGAATATTGATGAACAGCTGTGCAGTATTGTTCCGGCAAAGGAACTGACGACCCGGATTCATGATTTTCAGAACCGGTTGAAAAACCAGGGCCTTGACGGGGCCCTGGTCCTCCAAAAAGCAGATCTGTTTTACTTCACCGGCACTACCCAGAACGGATGGCTCTATGTTCCGGATGACGGGGATGTTGTGCTCATGGTGTTCAAGAATGTGGAACGGGCCAGGGCCGAGACCCATTGGCCGGTGATTCCGGTTTTGAGTCCGAAAAAAATTCCGGGAGCCTTGAGGGATCATGGCCTGGATCTGCCTGAAAAACTGGGTATGGAACTGGATGTGCTGCCCACTTCCCAGTATCTGATGTTCAAAAAGATTTTCAACACTTCCGTCATTCAGGATGTGTCTTTTGAAATTCGGTCTCAGCGGGCTGTGAAGTCCGAATTTGAGATCCAGTGCATCCGGAAGGCGGCCTTCATGGCGGACCGGGTGGCAGAACAAGTGATGGCGCTGATCAAGCTCGGGATGCCGGAGATCGAACTGGCCGGGCTGCTGGAAGCCCATGCGCGAAAACTGGGGCATCAGGGACTGATCCGTATGCGGATGTGGGACAATGATCTGTTTACGGCCACATCATGTGCGGGGCCGGCGCGGCTGTGCCGGGTGCGTTCGCTTCTCCCACGGCCGGGGCCGGGCTTAATCCCAGTATCGGCCAGGGCCCGGGCCGGGATGTGATCCGCGCCAATGAACCGGTGCTGGTGGATTACGTGTTTTCGCTGGACGGATATCTTGCGGATCATGCACGGATTTTTCTTTGGGGCCTGTGCCGGGTGACCTGGAAAACGCCCACGAAGCCATGCTGTCAATCCAGGACGCGGTGAGCCGGGCCGCGGTTCCGGGGGCTGTGACAGGAGACCTCTATGAACAGATGATCGCCATGGCCGATGATCTGGGGTATGGGGATTATTTTATGGGAGCGGCCTATCCGAAAATCCGGTTTACGGCCCATGGCTTAGGTATTGAATTGGATGAATTTCCGTTTATCGCCAAGGGCCAGACCATGGCGCTGGCATCGGGCATGGTCCTGGCTTTGGAACCCAAAGTGATTCTGCCGGGTAAGGGGGTCATGGGAATCGAAAACACCTGGCTTGTCACAGAAACCGGGCTGGAACGATTGACCCGGTTTCCCGATGAGGTGTGCGTGTTAGCCTGAGCCGACGGGAACCAACCGGGAGGAGGATCAGAGCTCTTCCAGAATTATTCGGGCCTTTTCCGCCCCCTTGAAATCGGATTGAATCCGTAAAGCATTCTCCAGCGCGGTTCTGGCATCCCCGGACCGCCCCAGTTCATGGTAGGCCAGACCTAAATGATAGAAGAAAATGGGGTTGGACCCGTCAATGTCAATGGCCGCTTCAAATTCCATGACAGCACTGTCATAAAGGGCTTTTTGAAGTAAACCCACCCCAGCGTGTCCATGACCGCAGGCACCTGCCGGGTCTGTCGTCTGGCCTGTCTGGCCAGATCCAGAGCCTGGTCCAGATGGATTCCCTGATCCGCGTAGAGGTAAGCCAGGTTGTTGAGAGCCGGAATAAGATCAGGATCGATTTCCAGCGCTTTTTTGTAGTGGGTCTGCGCCAGCTCGACCTGTTCCTGCCGCTCGTAAAGCGTACCTGCCAGGGTATGGGCAGACGCTTGTTCCGGGTGTTTTTCAAGGAGAGCCGTGTATATCTGAATCGCATCCGCAATGCGGTTCTGGGCCGTGAAAATTTTTCCCAGACTCAGATACGGTGTGATAAAGGAAGGGTTCTGGGCAATAGCCTGTTTATAGGTGTTTAAAGCACTTTCCAGCTGATTGTCCGCCAGAAGAATATTGCCTTTAAGGTTGAGAATCACAGCCGCTATCTCAGGGTCTTCCCCCCTGGCGGCAAAATGTTCGTCACAGCGCGCCATTGCCTGATCAAATTTTTGTTGCGTGGCATACAAAGCGATCAGGCTGGAAAATACATCCATCAGATCCGGATCGATCTGCAGGGCCTGATTCAGATGAATGATTGCCCGGTCAGCATTATTTTCTGTCTGCTCAAGGATTCCCAGGCGATAAAACGCTATTGGATTTCCAGGGGCGGCTTGTGCCAGCGTTTCAAAAATCGATCGGGCCTCCAAAGTCTGCTGGGTCTCCATCAGGGTGTTCCCCAGGAGAATCCCTGCCTGGTAGTGATCCGGCACTTGTTTAAGGATCTGTCTGGCATGGGTTTCCGCCAGTGCCATATCCCCCTCCCGGAGATGGATTTTTCCCAGCAGTAGGCGGGCCTGATACAGGTTTGGTGTTTTTTCAAGCGCAGTGGCCAGCAGCGATTTGGCCTGTGCCGTATCATTCTTTTTTCCAAAACCGATCCCAGCAGGTAGTATGCCTGGCCGGATTCCGGATCTTCCTGGATCAATTTTCGAAATAACGCCTCTGCGGCATCCAGATCATTGGTTTCAGCCAGAATTTTGCCTTTAAGGATTCTGGCTGGGAAGAAACCGGGCCGCTGATTCAAGATATTATCCACTATCTCTTGTGATTGAGAGATCATTTTCCGGGAAAAATAAAAGTCTGCACAGGCGGTCAGTATCCCGTGGTTGTCCGAGGCCAGGTTCACGGCTTTGCGGATATAAGACTCTGCATCGTTGAATCTGCTGTCGGGAATGCAGGTCAGCGGTTAACATGTGGGCATTGAGGTTTTTTGGGGCTTTTTCCAGGGCCGAAGAAAATTGATGCGCCGCTTTATCAAAATCTTTGCGTGTCAGGTAAAAGCTTCCTAAAAATATATGGGGATCCGGGTCCGAAGGCGCCTGCGTGATGCGATTTTCAATCAATGCTTCTGCGGCTGCCATATTATTGCGGGAAATGTAGAAGTCAAACAGGGTCTTGTAAACCCGTTCAGAATCAGGTTCCAGTTCCAGGGCTTTTTTCAGGCTGGATTCAGCATCTGCGTACCTGGCCCTGGCCGCATAAATTCTGGCCAGTGCCAGATAGGCCTTGGGCTGGCGAGGGTCAATGGTTCGGATTTTTTCGTAAATGCCGGCGAGTTGATCCAGATTTTCCGGGCTTCGGCTTAACAGTCCTGCCTGAAGGTACAGGGCCGGAATATGGTCCGGCTGTATTTCTAAACCCGGGTAACCCGGGTTTCAGCTTCCTCTATCTGTTGTGCCAGCAGATAAAAAGAAGCCACCTGAATGACTGTATCCGGATCGTTGGGATCGAGCTGCTCCAGCCGCAACAGGCTGTTGAACCCCCGCTGGGTATCTCCCATCTTCAAATAAGCCTGGGCCAGAAGTTCCCAGGCCTGAACGGAATCTGGATCGATTTCGACCGCATTTTTCAGCTGAATGACTGCGTTGCTGTTGTCTCCGTTTTCAATAAATTTTTTTCCCTCAGAAAGGAACTGTGCCTTTTTTTCCGCCTCTGATGAACACCCACAGAATAGAAAAAAAGACAGACCATCACCAGGCCGTTTTTGACAGAATTCGTTTTCATATCACCATTTTTAGCACAAATTAAAAAAAAGACAACTGTTTATCTGCCGTATTTGTCGTTGAACGAATTCCAGAAATTGCTATCTTTCTCCTGCCATCCGGACCCAAAGGATTTGTCAAAAAAGGGCTTGAGTTTGGAAAACCATGCACCATATCCCCGGTTTCCGTGAATCCGGTTCCGGATGACGTCGGCCACATGGGTGGGCAGGTTGGCCAGCTCATCTTTGGGAATATAGGCATCCGCCCCTTTTTTGATGGATTCTTTCAGATTTTCCGGGGTCAGGGCATGGGCGGTCAGCATCAGTGCCGGGATCTCCTTATCCTTGGCAAGGGCCAGTATATCATACCCACGGACTCCCATGATATCCAGGATGGCCAGGTCATAGGTGGATTCATCCAGTTTTTTCCGGGCGGCATCAAACGATGCCGCCGAATCCAGAATGCACATGTCCATGAGTTCTTCAATGGTCTCCAGTATATCCGGTTCATCATCCACCACCAGAATTCGGCGGTCTTTGATGAGGTCCTGGGTGGATATGTTGTCCAGGTCGAATTTCACGGTCGTGACCGGGCAGGGCGCTTTGAGAATCACATACCGGGCCGTGGATCCTAAAATGGCTTTCTGTGCCCGGGATTTCTTCCGGATGCCTAGAAAAATACGGTTGATTTCATTTTCCTCGGCAAATTTTACCAGGTCCTCTCCGGCGGACATGCCCCGGACGCTTTGCTGGCAATCACAGTCAATATGGGCATGCGCCAGAAGGCTTTTGGCGAAATTCAGATTTTTTCCGCTGTCAGAATATCAGCCTGTCTTTCCGAACTCCCTCCTTCCATGGAGGTGATCACATGGACAAAGGCATTGTGAAAAACTGCGGTATCCCGGGCCAGGGAAAGCGCCAGCCGTCCTTCTTCTCCACCGTCATATCCCACCAGAATTTTCATGTTGTGCTCCTAACTGTTAAAGTCTACATCCAGCGTTTGCGACGCTTATAGGATTTTACTTCCTTGAATGATTTCCGTCCACCCCCTTGGTAATGCCCATGTAGAATTCCTTGACATCCGGATTGTTCTGCAGTTCCTTGGAAGGGCCTTCCAGAACGATTTTTCCGGATTCCATGATATAGGCATAGTCGGAAACCGCCAGGGCCACCTTGGCATTCTGCTCCACCACAAGAATGGTGGTCTCAAGCTCTTTGTTGATGCGCTGTATATTGTTGAATATCTCCTTCACCAGGAGCGGGGCCAGGCCCAGGGAAGGTTCATCCAGCATCAGCATTTTGGGGGCTGCCATCAGGGCCCTGGCAATGGCGATCATCTGCTGTTCTCCGCCGGAGCTGTATCCTGCCATACGGTTGGTAACATTGGACAATCGGGGAAAGTGCTTATACATTAGGTCATTGTCTTTTTTGATGGCTGATGCCCCGTCTTTCCGGGTGATGGAACCGACAATGATGTTCTCGTTCACGGTCAGATGTTTGAACACCCGGCGACCTTCGGGCACCATTACGGCACCGAGTTTGACCACTTCAGTCCCCAGCATCTGGGTCGTGTCTGTCTCGTCAAAGGTGATATGCCCCTCCCGGATAGCCCCGTTTTCCGGCTTCAGCAGTCCAGAGATGGCCCGCAGGGTGGTGGTTTTTCCGGCCCCGTTCGTGCCCAGCAATGCCACGATACTGCCTTTGGGAACAGAAAGACTCACACCCCGCAATACCTGAATGATGTCATTGTAGACCACTTCAATATTGTTAACTTCCAGCAGATTTGTTTCCATGTATAGTTTCTCTGGTTTGGGGTTGACCCTGCTGAAACAAAGAATTCGCTTCAGCAGGGTTGTTTTATTATCTGAAGATTGTCAGTTATCTGTCATACGGTCTGATTTTTTCCGGGAATATCCCGACTTGGGTTACCGGCCGGCCCGGACTTTTCGAATGTACTGGGATTCAAAGGACTGGATTTTTTTGAACACCCCGTCTTGTGCCACATAGATGTTTTGGACATCCACACCAATTCGGTCGGTGGGGGAATAAGTCACCGGTCCGGCGGCGACAAAGGAGTTGAAGTTCATTTTCTGCATCACGATGTACAGGTTTTCCCGGGTGACTTCCAGCCTGTCCGTTTTGGCCATTTTAATGGCTTCGGTGGCGATTTGGGCTGCCAGGATGCCGGCACCGTAATTGTGGGAGTTGGCAGCCTTGTCATCCCGGCCGTATCGTTGGGCCAGTTCCAGCTGTTTTTTGGCCCCTTCGTTGTTTTCCGAAGTCAGGTTGTACGAATCGGCCCAGATGTAGCCTTCTGCAGCCGTGCCGGCCAGGGCGATCAGGTCAGAGCCACCGGTGTAGTGGGCACCTAAGAAAGTGAGTTTGCCTTCTTCTCCAAAAGTGGTGGCTGAGACCCCCAGCCGTTGAGCATCGGTGAGCATGGTGGCCACCGGGGTCTGTACCGTATGACAGATCACGTACTGAACTCCCTTGCTCTGAAGCCGCTGGAGCATGGCGGTGTTGTCCAGGTCCGTGCCGTGTTCCACCACTTCAATGATGTCGATTTTCAATCCTTCGGAAATGGCTTTCTGGGTGTCTTCCAGGGGTCCCCGGCCGAATGCGGAGGGATGAATAAAAAACGCGACTTTCGGGGTATCGGTTCCCTGATGTTTTTCTACCACATACTCGGCCAGCCCCACGGCATTTTCCGAGTAGGTGGCCACAGGCATGAAGGTATAGTTGGCATCCACAATCAGGCCTTCATGATAAGACGCGGGGATGACAGGAATCTTCACTTCCTCGAAATCCCGTTTCAATGCCAGGTTGGCACCGGTGGCATAACTGAGGAAAATCAGGATATCATCATCCAGAAATTCTTCAAAAAACCGTTTGGTGGTATCATTTTTATACTGGTCATCCCGGATAGGGCAGTCGATTTTGTCTCCGTCTCCCAGATAGTCGGTCTCATTGACGAATTTGAACCAATCTTCCGCCCCTTTGGCATAGGGGTTCCCCGCATCGGATGTGGGGCCGGTGATGGCCAGAGACATCCCCAGTTTGTATGTTTTGCCGGCACTTGCCGGCAGGGTGAATGCAAATACGAACACAATAACCAAAAATACGTTGAAAATTAATGTGGTTTTGTTCTTCATGATACCTGCCTCCTAAGTTTGGGGTTATGACCTGCAATATGTTTAAAGCCGGAGCGGGTGCCGCACGGTCAGTAGCGGAACGGCCACAGCTTGGTATAGGATTTGGCAATGCGCCACCAGTTGGCAATCCCCCGGGGTTCATACATCAGAAACAAGACGATCACCAGACCAAAGCTTAAAGGCTTCAACGCCGTGGCCACGTTCGGGGCGGATGTCAGATAATGACCCACAATTTCAGAGAACTGCTCCACCTGCAGGTCCAGAAACTTGATGGCCACCGGTCCCCAGAAGATGCCGTTCAGCGTACCTAAGCCTCCGACAATGGCCATGGCCAGGTACCCGACCGATGCGTGCAGGGTAAAGGATTCAAACCCCACGCCCCGGTAAAGGTAGGCATGCAGGGCTCCGGCCACACCGGCGAAAAATCCGGCCAGGGCAAAGGCATACACCTTGGTGAGTCCGGGGTTCATGCCCATGGCATCGGCGGCCCGGTCATTGTCACGCACCGCCACCAGGCAACGCCCGTATTTGGTTTTCAGCAGGTTTCTGACCCCAAATCCGAGGATCACCACCAGGGTCAGGATGACATAATACCAGAACACGTAATGCTCATTTCTCCCCACCTGGCCGGTGAACCAGTGAACCCGCCCGACGTAGATGGTCTGGCCCTGGTTGAAAAAGCTCATGAACTGAATGAACCATTCAAATATCATCTGGAACGACAGCGTGGCAATGGCCAGGTACAGATGCTTAAGCCGCAGGGCCGGCAGGCCGACAAACGCCCCGAAGGCCGCTCCCATGATACCGGCACACACGATGAGTACCGGCCAGAAATGGGTGATAAACATGTGGTTGTCCCCGATCATCTGGCTGAAGGAAGCCACGGTATAGGCCCCGATGCCCACGAATGCGGCATGCCCGATGGAGATGAGACCGGCGAACCCCAGCAGCAGGTTCAGGCCCATGACCGCCACGATGGCGATCAGGATATTGTCCAGCACCAGCATGTACTTGTTGCTGATTTCAAACAACAGGGGCCACCCGAACAAAATGACCAGAAAACAGGTGAAGATGGTCCGGTCCAGGTGAGTGAAAAAGGTTCTCTGTTCTTCTTTGTAAGAGGTGAAAAAATTTCCCGTCGCTAACCACCGATTCTGTGACATAGGCTACACCCGCTCAATTTCATGGATGCCGAACAATCCATGTGGTTTAAATAGAAGGATGATCAACAAAATGATATACGGCATGACATCACCGGTACCGTTGAGACCGAAATTGCCGTCCAGATACCCGGAGGCAAACTGCTGGATCAGCCCCATGATGATTCCCGCCACTACGGCCCCAGTATGGAATCCAGGCCCCCCAGAATGACCACGGGAAACACCACGATGCCGAAGGCGTGGAGGGTCTCGAAATTCAGGCCCGTGATGTTGCCGATGATGCATCCGGCAGCCGCAGCGGACAGTCCGGCCGTGGCCCAAGCCAGCCCGAATACCCGTGGAACGGATATGCCCACGGACATGGACCCGAACTGGTCGTCGGACACGGCTCGCATGGAGATGCCCACCGTAGATTTTTTAAAGAACCAGGAAAAGCCCCCGATGAGCACAAAGGTGATGATCACCCCCACCAGCTGGGTCCAGGAAATGGACACCCCGCCCACTACAATGGATTCGGTGGGCAGAAATACTGGAAATGAAAAGTTTTCCGATCCGAACGGAGTCAGGTAGATCAGACCGTCAAAAATGGAGGCCAGCCCGATGGTCACCATGATGACCGAGATGATGGGCTCACCGATCAGGCGGCGCAGAAAGATTCGTTCCACGCTCATGGCCAGAAAAAAGGTGATGAGCATGGATGCCAGGAATGAAAAAAAGATCGGCACTCCCAGCCGGACGGTGAGAAAAAATGTGATAAACGCACCTGCGGCAATGATCTGGCCATGGGCGAAATTGGCAACCCGGCTGGATTTGTAGACAAGCACCAGTCCCAGGGCGGCCAGGGCATAGATGGACCCCACCACAATCCCACTGACTACAATTTGAAAAAAATAACTCATCAGACTCCTTTCACCGTGTAAAATGCGATCCGGGTTTTCACGGAAGTGGTTTGTCCGTCCTGATACTGGAAAGACGCTTCCACCTCTTTTTCAGTGATGTTCTCATCATACAGGGCTTCATAAAGTTCCTGGTACCGTTCCTGAACAAATTTGCGGCGGATCTTGCCGGTTTTGGTCAGTTCGCCGTCATCCACGTCCAGCAGCTTGTACAGCAGGGCGAAGCGCTTGATTTTAAAATGTTCCTTCTCCGCCCGGGAATTGACATCAATCACCTGTTCCATGATCAGGTCGGCCACTTTTTCTTTTTTTGACAGATCCATGTATGTGGTATAGGACAAGCCTCTGTCTTCGGCCCATTTTCCCACGACAATGGGATCGATGTTGATGAGCGCCGCCACGTAATCCTTCTGGTTGCCGAAAATCACCGCCTCTTTGATATAAGGGCTGAATTTGAGGGCGTTTTCCAGAAACATGGGTGAAAACATCTCCCCGGCCCGGGTGTGCATCACATCCGATACCCGGTCAATGACCACCAGGTGACCGTTGTCATCAATGAAACCGGCATCACCGGAATGCAGCCACCCGCCTTCCAGCAGCTCTTCGGTTTTTCAGGCAGTTCAAAGTACCCCGGAGAGACAGATAGGGACTTAGACAGGATTTCTCCGTCATCGGAGATTTTGCATTCCGTGCCGGGCAGGGGTTTGCCCACGGTTTCAGGCCGGATGTCTCCGTCTCTGTGCATGTAAGCGATCCCTGTGATCTCGGTCTGGCCGTAGATCTGTTTGAGGTTGACTCCGATGGCCTGGTAAAATGTGAACAGCTCCGGTCCCAGGGCAGCCCCGCCGGTATAGGCCCGGCGCAGCCTCAACAGCCCGATCTGGTTCACCAGGGGCCGGAAAATCAGCTGTTTTCCCAGCCAGGCCCTGAACTGCAGCCAGAATGTCATCGGCCTGCCGGTCATGCGGTATCCGGCCGCCTCAATGCCCACTTTGATGAAATAGTTGTACAGCAGCTTGTTAAGCCAGTAGGACTGGTCGATCTTCAACCAGATTTCCGATCGGATGCCTTCATAGATCCTGGGGGCACCAAACATGAAATGGGGCCCGATCTCCTTTAGGTCGGACATGGCGGTTTCAACGGATTCAGGGAAGTTGATGGTGATTCCCGTGGCCATGGCCACACCAAAGGAGTTCATCTGTTCTCCGATCCAGGCGAACGGCAGAAACGACACATATTCATCGGTTTTTCCAGCGGATCCACCTGGGTGATGCGGACCCCCATGTTGATGTAATTGCGATGCGTCATCATGGTGCCTTTGGGGAGCCCTGTGGTGCCCGAGGTCAGGCACAGGTGGCAGACATCCCCGGGTTTGCCCTGGTCCACCAGTGATTCAAACAGATCCGGGTCTCTGGCATGGGCATCTTCTCCCATTTTGTAAAGGTCCTGAATATCAATGTACCAGTCGTCTTTCATATAGTCCCGCATACCCCTGGGATCTTCGAAAATGACCTTCCGGACATTGGGAATCTGTTCTCTCACCTCCCGCACCTTGTCCACCTGCTCCTGGTTGTCGCAGAACACGATGGATACCTTGAGATACTGGATGATCTGGGCGATCTCCGCCGGCATGGTAGTCTGATAGATACCGGCGGAGATGGCGCCGATGGCATGGCCGCCGATGGCAACAAACAGCAGTTCAGGAATATTGTCGGAAATAATGGCAATGGTATCCCCCTTTTCAATGCCGATGGCTTTCAGGCCCATGCCGGTTTTCCGGACAAAACCATAATATTCTTCCCAGGTATAGGTGTTCCAGATGCCGTAGTCCTTTTCCCGCAGGGCCGTGAGTTTGGGGGTTTCAGTAACCCGCCACCTGAGCAGTTGGGGGATGGAAAATTTCAGCAGGTGTTCATTGTGACTCATATTGATTACTCCTCCCCGATATAGGCTTCGATCACTTTGGGATTGTTGGAGACCTCATCCGGTGTGCCGGATCCGATGATCTCCCCGAAATCCAGAACATAGATCCGGTCGGAGATGTCCATCACCACCCCTAGATCGTGTTCCACCAGCACCACGGTGATATTGCGTTCCTTTTGAATGTCCATGATGAATCGGACGATGTCTTCCTTTTCCTGGATATTCATGCCGGCCATGGGTTCATCCAGAAGCAGAATTTCCGGACCCAGCGTCAGGGCCCTGGCTACTTCCACTTTTTTTTGGATACCGTAGCTCAGATTGCCCACCAGGCTTTTCCGATAAGCCTCCAGTTCCATGAAGTCGATGATGTCTTCTACGTAAGTTCTGTTTTCCGCTTCCACCCGGGACGTTTTCCCAAAAAAATCGCGGCATGAAAAAAAGAGTAGGTCAGGTTCTGGTGACGGGCAAGCATCAGGTTGTCCAGCACCGACAGCCCGGAAAACAGTTCCAGGTTCTGGAAAGCCCGGGCAATGCCCATGTTGGAGATCTGGTGCGGGGAGGCATGGGTCAGATCCTTGTCCTCATAAGTGATCTTTCCTGCAGTGGGATGGTAAAATCCGGAGATGCAGTTGAGCATGCTGGTTTTTCCCGCCCCGTTGGGTCCGATGATGGAGGTGATCAATCCCGGCTCAATGGCCATGTCCACATGGGACAACGCCTTGAGACCGCCAAAGGAAAGGGTTACGTCGGAAATGTTTAATTGCGCCATAAAGAATCCAAATGCTTTAGGTTATTGGAAAAAATCTTTACTTTTGCCGCCCAAAAAACAGGTTTTTCAAATACATAACGGGTTTGGGTTCACGAATACTGCTGTTTTATTTTTTCCCGGTCAATGGTGCCGTCCGCCGTCTTGGGAAGATCCATTACGAATTCCACGGACCGGGGTTTTTTATAACCGGCGATGATGGATCCGGTAAACCGGATCAACTCGTCTGCCGTCAAATTTCTGTCCGGGTGCAGACTGCATACCGCTTTAATGCCTTCGCCGAATTTGGGGTCCGGCACACCGAATACACACACCTCTTTGACGGCATCATGCTTCATAATGGCTTGTTCCACTTCCGCTGGAAATACATTTTCACCGCCCGGCTTGATCAGTTCCTTTTCCGCTTTTCTTCCTTTGAAAAATAGGAATCCGTCCGGATCCATCATGCCCAGATCTCCGGTATGATGCCATCCGTGCCGGAATGTGTGAGCATTCAGTTCTGGTGCGTTCCAGTATCCCTGAAAGACCAGCGGACCCTTGACAAGGATCTCACCGGTTTCTCCGGCGGTCAGGACCCGGTCAAAGTCATCGGCGATTCGGATGTCCACCAGCGGCGAGATCGCTCCGGCGGATCCCGGGCGTTTAAAATACGGGGAAAAAGTGATCAGGCCGGAGGTTTCCGTCTGGCCGTACATGGTCCAGAAGGGGGTGCCGGTGGTGGATTCCCATCGTTTGACCGTGTCCGGGGCATCCAAACCGGCAGCAAGTTTCAGGCTGGTCAGATCATATGAATGTGTGTCAATTTCATCTAAAAGGTGAGCTAATATGGGGGGAAAAGACCCCAGATGGGTTACGTCCTGATCCTGGACAGTGGTGAGGGTCAGGACGGGATCGAATTTTTCAAGGATGGCGTTTTTTCCGCCTGCCTGGAGGGTGGCCAGGGCCAGGTTCACGCCCATGATGTGAAACAGCGGCAGGATGTCTGCCGCACAAGCGGAGGGTCCCAGATCGTAATACCGGATCATTTGAAGATTGGACAGCAGAATGTTTTCCTGGCTCAAAACAGCCCCCCTGGGCTTACCCTGAACCGCTGCCGTATGAATGATCAAAAACGGCACATTGGTTTGACAGGCAGACGGCGTAAACCCTTCCGGTTTCCGGTACCATGGTGAAAGGGTTTCATCGGGTCCGTCCACCACCAGGAGCTGATCCAGAAACGGATATTTGGATACCAGGCGGGATGCCCGGGTCGCCATGTCATTGTCGCTGACAATGATCCGGGGTGTCGTGTCTTCGACAATATGGCCGATTTCATTGTCAGACAGGCGCCGGTTGATCAGCACCAGCGTCAGGTTCAGAGCGGATGCGGCGCCAAAAAGATGGAAAAAAATCGGATGGTTTTGCACAAAACCGCCACGCGCGTCCCGGTCTCCAGCGATGAAAGTCCGACCGCGAGGCTCTGGGTTTGGTCATACAGGTCTGAAAAACTGGTTTCCTGATCACACCAGTGAAGGGCCGTTTTGTCTTTGAATAGCCGGGCGTTTTTTCATAAATGTCGAAAAAGCTCAACTGGTGCAACCGATTCATGAATCCCCCTTGGAAAAAGAGTTTGCCAAATCTATGGGTTTTCTGTGTGATACAGGGCTAAAAAATCGTTTTAAATGTCCGGGCTCAAGGCAGAACGAGCGCTCAGTCTCGGTACAACTTTAGTTGTAATTCAATTAATTCCAGTTTGTCAAAGAATTTTTTTATATTTTTTTTTCACCGGGAAAACTGATTGAAAATATAGAATATCCTGAATACAGGCAGTCCGATGTATGGTTGCAGAACCGGCATTGTTCAATATTCCCCGGACAGGTTTCCCCCGGATGGTCATGCAGAAAGCGGCACCGGCAAGATTCCATTTGAATGGAAAATCCCAGGCGGTCGGCAAACAGCTTGATGCGCAGGAGATCAACCCCTTTGCCGCCAGCATTGAAATCATACGGGGTTTTAGTGGAGTAGTCCGCTGTTTTCTGGACCGAAAAAAATCCTTCAAAAATCCGTTTTTGGTCTTCCGTTTCAATGCCCACGCCGAAATCATGCACCGTAAAGACAACACTGCTGTCTTTGCGCCGGGTGGAGATGTCAATGCGGCCGTGGTCCGGGGTGTTTTCAATGCTGTTTTTGATCAGTCCGGTCAGGGTTTTTTCAAACACATCTTTGGGCAGACGGATTTTAGGCAAATTTTTTTCCAGATTCAGAGAGATGTCCAGGTCTCTGAATGAAAATGCGGGTTTCATGCTTTCAAACAGATCTTTAAGCGAACGGTTCAGGTCGATATCCCGGTTGTTTAAAGCGGGTGAGCTGAACTCCCGTTCGATTACCGCCATGACCACTTCCATGGGATTTTCTTCATCCAGATGCTGCTCAATCAGCGTGGCCAGTTCGTCTCTGCAGGTCTGGATCATGACCTGAAGCATATCCCTTGCCGCGTAGATTTTTTTGTCCATGATATCTGTGGTTTCTTCCTGGATTTCCACGATGCGGTTCAGATTTCGCTGAATTCGTTCCAGCGTGGAAGCGGTTTTGACCTGGGGCAGTTCCGACAATTTTTTCTTGAGAATCTGCAAAGATCCGGTGAGCACGGCTACCGGGGTCTTTAATTCGTGAGACAGATGATTGATGGCCTTGTCCTTGGCCCGGTTCATGGAGGCCACATCCAAGTAAGCCTCTTTCAAAGCTTTCGCAAACCGGGCATTTTCAATGGAGATTCCCACAGTACTGGCGATCATGGTCATTAATTCCATGTCATGGTCATCAAACTGGTTCTGTTTTTTGTTGATCGCGCATAAAATGCCGGTGATACGGCTGTCGCTTCGAACGGGAACGCACAGGATGCTGCGGGTTTTGTACCCCATCTTACGGTCCCGTTCCGGATAGGGGTTTGCTGACCGGTCTGCGTTGTTGTCCAGAGCCGGTTTTCCGGTTTCAAGTACCTTGCCTGCCAGCACTTCATCCAGGGCAAACCGGATTTTTCTGGCCCGCTGTTCCGTATCCGAGTCATCATAAGATGCTCCCAGAAAAAAAGGTCGTTTTTGATTTCGTCATACAGGAGAACGACAGCCCCTTCGGTTTTCAACAGCCCTTTTATTTCCCGGGTAATGTAGTCCATGAGATCTTCGAGTTCCGGATATTCGGGCAATGCCGCGCTGATGCGCATGATGGTTTGGTTATTGGCGGCCAGCCGTTTTTCTTCCGTGATATCTCTTAAAATTACGAAATGTTCTCCGGATCGATCTTGTGACCAGGTGTAGGAGGCGGCCCAGATCACGACATCCAGCATTCGGCCGTCTTTGGTGAACCGCCGGGTTTCGTAGCGGGAGAGTCGCTGGTTTTGTCTGAACCGGTCCAGCATTTCGATGGTTTCTTTTTTCAGATTTTCCGGGACAAAATCCAGAGCCCGGCCCTTAATCTCCTCAAGGGTCCAGCCGAAAACGTTTGAAAAGGCAGGATTCACATAGGTGACATAACCGTTTTCATCGTAGAGGATAATGGGGTAGGGAATAAACTCCAGTACCTGGCGATAGGTCTGGTAAAGGTCGAACACCTCCTGTTCTCTGGCTTTTTCTGCGGTCACGTCCTGAAGGGTTTCCACGGCCCCGGCGATATTCCCGCTGTTGTCAACCACTGCAGCAGCGGCAAAAATAGCCATTTGCCGGCCGGGGGCAGATCCGGGAAAAATCGGCGGCCGCAAACAGCTGTTTGTTGGCCAGGGCTTGCTTATATTTGGGGCCGTAAAGGGCGAGGATTTCGTCAGCAGGGGAATTGTCAACGATCAAATCCGCCATGACCGGGCGTTTTCGGGCGTAAAACGCTTTCCATTGAAGATCGGTGCCGATCATGTCCCGGGCGCTGAATCCACTTAATTCTTCCAGTGCCTGGTTAAAATGGCTGATTTTGTGTTGGCGATCCACCACGAAAATTGGGATGGGAGCTTTGTATATAATATTGCCCAGAAGCTCGTTTTCCGCTTCCAGTGCCCGGATCCTTTTTTTGAGTACCTCCATCTCAGCTTCACGGTCCGCCATAAAAACTCCAAAGGGCTTTACAAGATTCACGTATATTCGTATAACAATTTGGGTAAAGCGATATGGCCACTATATAAAATCATTGAATCAAATTGCAAGGATTTTAAAGGGTGATGAACAAGATACCTGACGCCAACATCAAAACCGAGATTCTGATCCATGATCTTAAAGTGCCGATATCTGTTATCAATGCCGGGGCACGATCCCTTCTGGAGCGCCAGGACACTTATGGCCCCCTCACGGAAAAGCAGATCAAGGTGCTCAATCGGATTGTCCGCAACACACTGGCAACTCAGCGGTTGGTGAACGACGTCTTGGAACTGGGACGTTCCAGAGAAGGCGTTATGATCTGTTCCCATTTTACCATGGCATCACTGGTGGTGGGCGTTCTGGTGGAAGTGTTTGATCTGGCTGACCCCAATGTGGCGGATGCGGTCAGAAAAGTGGCTACTTATTCAGAACTGCAGAAGGTCATTGCCGATGCCGGGGTGGTCCTTTATTTTGAAAACAGACCTGGGAGGCCAGTGTATGCCTGGATGCGGCAAAGGTCAGACAGATCCTGCGGAACCTGGTGACCAATGCGTTCAAACACCGGACCGCCCGGGTGGATATCCGCGGCCTAATCCGGGATAATGGCTTGACGATGTGGGTGAAAGATGACGGCCGGGGGATTCCCCGGGCCGATCACCAGCGGATTTTCGAAACCTATTTCACCACCGGGGGGGCCATTGAAGATGCGATCCAGAGCCACGGTCTGGGTCTGGCCGGTGTGATGGTGTTACTCAGGGACATGGGCGGAGAAATGGCACTGACGTCAGAAACCGGCCATGGGGCGGAATTCAAGGTATGCATTCCCCTCAAGTGACAGGGGATACCCTGATCAATCACCTGTCACTGATTGGTCATTTTTTCTGCCAGTCTGCTCCAAACAGTTTGTCAAACACGGGCCTGACAAAAGAAAACCATTGAGCATTGGCCTGCCGGCCCTGTTGTCGGGCAGTCAGAACATCTGCCAGAAATACGGAGATGTCCACCAGTTTTTCTTTGGGGATATAGGCATCAGCTCCTTTTTCCAGGGCGGTTTTTAAATTTTCCGGTGACAGGGCATGGGCCGTGAGCATCAGGGTGGGAAGATTACGCCCCCGGGTGATTTCCAGCAGTTCATACCCCCGAACCCCCATAATATCCAGAATCGCAGCATCATAGGTATGGGTTTTCAGCTTTTTTGCCGCCGTTTCAAATGAACCGGCCGTATCCACCCGGCACATGTATAGCAGTTCTTCCATGGTTTCCAGGATATCCGGTTCGTCATCCACCACCAGAATATGTTTGTTTTCCAGGATCCGGCGATCGTCCATGAAGCCGTCCTACAGATCCACCCAGGTATCGGCTTCGCTGGCGCAGGACGTGCAGGTGCCGGTTCCTTTCACCTTGACCGGGGTCTGCGTGGTCTTCTTTTTTTCCAGGGCCGCTTCCACTTCGACCCATTGGCAGGCAACAATCATTTCCGCTTCATTACCGCAGTTTTTACAGGTGCAGACTTGTTTGAACTGTTTTTTATCCTTATCCATGACAGGCTTCCTCCATGTTGTGGGTGCATTAACATTATAAATCTATCATAATATCTAAACTATTGATTGACCAGCCTAAAATTTTATTATGCCGGCAGTAGGGTCCGGCTAAAAAGGGAAAAATAAGCTTGACAAAGCAACGGTGAAACGGTCTTATAACAAAATATTTTATTCTTAACTTAATTTTTACCGACATATTTGTGTTATGTAGCAGGAGGAAAATATGAAAATTGCAGTCACCCGGGTTGCCAAAGCCGGTACCCGGCCAAAGGATGAAGACCTGGGATTCGGAACTGTTTTTACGGATCATATGTTTGTCATGGATTATTCCGGAGAAAAGGGATGGTATGATCCGCGTATCGAACCGTTTTCACCGGTATCCCTGTCACCGGCAGCCATGGTGTATCACTATGGCCAGGCCATATTTGAAGGCCTCAAGGCTTATAAGACACCGGACAAGAAAATTCAGCTGTTCCGGGCCCGGGACAATTTCAAGCGCCTGAACCGGTCGGCCCGGGGCCTGTGCATCCCGGAAGTGGACATCGATTTTGTCATGGATGCGTTAAAACAGCTGCTCATACTGGAAAAAGAGTGGATTCCGGAGACCCTTGGGACTTCCCTGTATATAAGGCCGTTTATGATTGCCACGGATCCGTTTCTGGGAGTGAGATCCTCATTCACTTTTAAATTTTTCATTATTCTGTGTTCTGTGGGGGCGTATTATGCCGGAGGACTGGCTCCGGTTAAGATCTGGGTGTCCAAAGATCACGTCAGAGCGGTCCCGGCGGGGTGGGCGAGTTCAAGACTGCCGGGAATTACGCGGCCAGCCTCAATGCCGGAGAAATAGCCAAGAAAAAGGGATATGCTCAGGTGCTGTGGCTGGATGCCCTGGAAAGGAAATACATCGAAGAAGTCGGCGCCATGAATATCTTTTTTGTCATCGATAACGAATTGGTGACCCCCAATCTTACCGGCAGTATTTTACCCGGCATCACCCGGTATTCGGTGATCGATCTGGCAAAAAAATGGGATATTCCGACTTTCGAGCGGAAGATCAGCATTGATGAGGTGTTTGATGCTCATAAAACAGGCCGTTTGACCGAAGTGTTCGGCTCAGGTACGGCCGCAGTGATTTCACCGGTGGGGGAAATCTGCTATGGGGACAAAGTGATTCAAATGGGTGACGGCAAACCCGGCCCCATGGCCATGAAATTTTACGATGCATTGACATCCATTCAGTATGGAAAGGCAGCTGACGTGGAAAACTGGATCGAACCTGTAGATTAGGAGAGAACATGGCTAGAAAAAAAGACCCTGCGCCCATCGGGAAACGAATCAAACGGGCCCGGCTGGACAGAAAGGTTACCCTGGACACCATGGCCAATGAAACCGGCCTGGCAAAGGAAGATATTAAACAGATTGAAAGTGGTGACAAACGTCCGTCTGTGGGGACTCTTCTTCAGATTTCCAGGGTCCTTCAGCTGGATTCCGATTTTCTGCTCAAAGATCCGGAAGAGGCCCGGGAAAAACGGGCACAGGCGTATACCAAAAGAACGGATCAATACGCTTACACGCCGTTGACCCCTGGTGCGGAAAACAAGCATTTAAAAGCGTTCCGTATTGTGGTGGAAGCCGGGGCTCATCATGAAGGGGTCGGGTTTCAGCATGAAGGAGAGGAGTTTGTCCATGTGCTGGAAGGACAGGTGGAGGTCCAGGTGGGAGATCATGTAAATGCGCTTTCGGCCGGGGATTCTCTGCATTTCAATTCCGGAATCAAGCATGACCTGCGAAATCCGGGACAGATGGATGCAACATTGATCGTGGTGGTTTACGTTCCCTGACAATGGAGGAGACATACGATGCTGTTTAAGTTGACCGATGAGCAGAAAATGATCCAAAATATGGTCCGGGAGTTTTCAAGAAAGGTGGTTGCCCCCGCTGCGGCGGAACGGGACCGTACCAAGGAGTTTCCGGCGGAGAATTTCCGGCAGATGGGGGAACTAGGCCTCATGGGCATGATGATTCCCGAAGAATACGGCGGAGAATCCGCAGATACCGTGTCCTATGTGCTGGCCTTGTCTGAAATCGCCTATTCCTGCGCATCCACCTCTGTGGTGATGTCTGTACAGAACTCCATTGTGTGCGAAAGCCTTAACAATTTCGGCACGAAAGAGCAGAAACAGCAGTTCCTGACACCATTGGCTTCCGGAAAGATGATCGGGGCGTTCGGCCTCACCGAACCGGATGCCGGGTCAGATCCCGTGTCCCAGGCTGCGGTCGCCGTGAAAGACAAAGACCATTACATCATCAACGGGACCAAGCGGTTCATCACTTCCGGCAAACATGCCAAAGTGGTGCTGGTGACGGCGAAAACCGATCCGGATGCCGGCCACAAAGGAATCTCCTGCTTCATCGTTCCCAAGGAGACCAAGGGCCTGATCGTGGGGCATGAAGAAGACAAAATGGGGTTGCGGGCTTCTGATACCACGGATTTGATTTTCGAGGATTGCCGGGTCCCCGCAGCCTGGATGCTGGGGAAAAAGGAGACGGGTTCAAAATCGCCATGTCCGGTTTGGACAGCGGGCGTATCGGGATTGCGGCCCAGTCCTTGGGCGTGGCCCAGGCTGCGTTTGATGCGGCCGTGTCTTATGCCTCCAAAAGAAAGCAGTTCGGGGCGCCTATCACCAAACACCAGGCGATCCGGTTTCAGGTTGCGGATATGGCAACCCAGATCGAGGCGGCCCGTCAGCTGGTGTTGTCTGCAGCCTCCATGAAAGATCGGAAGGAGCCCTACACCAAAGAGGCCTCCATGGCCAAACTGTTTGCCTCGGAAATGGTCAATGAGGTTACGGCAAGGGCCATACAGATGCACGGCGGGTACGGATTCACCAAGGATTATGTGGTGGAACGGCTGTACCGGGATGCCCGGGTGTTCACCATTTACGAGGGGACTTCGGAAATTCAGCGGATCGTGATTTCCAACAATATTCTCAAGGACAAACGAAAACCCTAACTCAGGCCAAGCCCTGCCTGTTGACATGAAAAACCTGCCAACCAACCGGTTTTTTTATGAGTTGTTGTGGGTACGCCTTGAATGAATACCAAGGCGTACCCATGGCCGTTATTCAAAAAACGAGGTCGCGCAGGCCACATTTCCCCGGCAGAACACGAACAGGCATTTGCCGTCTGCGTCAGACACGGATCCGTATACATAATTGATATTGATCTGATCTTTACTGAATTACTTGGCGATGTTGACAAATTCACCTGGCTGGTTGGTAATGTCCATCGCCATCACCTCCTTGGTATCAGACAGACCCGCATTTTCCTTCATTACGGATTGCCCGTAAGTATCCGGATCAAAGCAAAATCGGCGGAATCTTTGCGTATGGAACTGTAACTGGCTCATGATGCTAGCCGTTTCAAAGATATTTCCCGGACTTCGAACAGGTTTTGGACATAGGCAGATGCATTCTGAACCGTGATGGCATTAATTGTCCTGAACAAAACTTGACTCGACAGTGGTTACAATTCACTGGGCTGATTTTTCGTTCTTCCACTCTGCCGTCGAGTCGTTGGTCGCTTGGGGAGCCGGATCTATCAAGGACAAGCTCTGCTAGTGTTCACCTCGTTCGCATCCTTGACAGATCCGACGCCTCATGCTGTGCAAGAAATTAGCGACGGTGAGGAGAGCGCAACGTCACTTTGGCTCAGGGAACTGGTGATGTCATTTGCGCTGGTGTCTTCATTTTTTTCAATTTTTTTTGATCATACAACTTTTTGCCCTCCATGACTTTTTCCATCGGAGTCCGTCCTTTGCAGTGTTTCCCCTGGTGGGTCTGCTCATTTGTCCGTTCCCAATAAAGTTTATGAAATAGCGATGTCGGTTTTTCCGGTTTTTTCAACAGGGAACAAACGACCGACCCTATTGATTGTATGATGAACAGATAATTATCATTTCAGAAAAACTGAAAAATCAATTGACAAAGGAATTCATCATTGGTACTTATTGGACCAATGCTAATTGGTTGAACCAATTAAAACAAAATGTCGCTAAAAGGCTAATTTTAACATCATGGAACCCATACTTGAAGTAAAAAACCTCGTGTTTCTTTTACCACCCAGCAACGAAAAATTCATGCTGTCAACGGCGTTGATTTTTCCGTGGCCCGCGGCGAAATTTTAGGGATTGTCGGTGAATCCGGGTGCGGTAAAGTGTGACGGCATTGTCTGTTTTAGGGCTTATACCGTCACCGCCGGGAAGTATAGATTCGGGTCAGGTGCTGTATGCCGGGAAAAACCTGCTGGACCTGGGTCCAAAAGAATGGCGCCGTATCCGAGGCGATAGAATTTCAATGATTTTTCAGGATCCGCTTTCGTCATTGAACCCTGTGTTGACCATCGGGCAGCAGATGGGAGAAATTTTCAAATATCACAAAGGGCTGGATCTCAGGAAGCGGCTCTCAAAAATTTACGATCTCCTTGCGAAAACAAAAATAACCCTTCCTGAATTGCGGGTAAAGCAATATCCCCACGAGCTTTCAGGAGGCCAGAGACAGCGGGTCATGATTGGTATGGGGCTTTCCTGCAATCCTGATGTCCTCATCGCAGATGAACCCACAACAGCGCTTGATGTTACAGTTCAGGCGAGTGTTTTGCAGTTGATGAAGGATCTTTGTCTTAAAAACGGTACGGCACTTATCCTCATTACCCATGATATGGGGGTGGTTGCAAAAATGTGTCATCGGGTGGTCGTAAAATATGCCGGCTATGTGGTGGAAACAGCAAAGACAAGAGATCTTTTTGAAAACCCGGCCCACCCTTACACCGTGGGGCTTTTATCCTCTCTGCCCGGTTTGACCGGGAGACGAAAAGACTGTTTCCATCGAAGGACAGCCTCCCCGGCTGACGGAACTGCCTGCCGGCTGCCCTTTTGAAGAACGGTGCCATAAGGCCCGGGAGATTTGCCGGGGCCAACTGCCTGAATTTGAAGCGTATGATGAAGAGCATGATGTGCGATGCTTTTTTCCGGAAGGAAGAGACAAATGACGGAACCGCAGAGTATGTTGGAAGTAAAAACACTATGCAAATATTTTACAACGAATAATTCGGTTAACAAAGCCGTGGATATGGTGGATTTTTCCATTGCAAAGGGAGAATCCCTGGGACTTGTGGGAGAGACCGGAAGCGGGAAAACAACTATTGGCAGGCTTGTCTTGCACTTGTTAAAGGCCAGTTCCGGGAAAATAATTTATAACGGGAACGATATCAGCCATATCAGGGGAGCAGCGCTTAAAGACCTGCGCAGGCGCATGCAGATAATTTTCCAGGACCCATACAGTTCTTTAGACCCGAGAATGAAGATACTTTCAGCACTTGCCATGCCGATGAAAGCTCTGGGCATGTTTAAGGGAAAGGAAAAAGACAGGGCTGCGTATCTGCTGGATTTGGTCGGATTGAGACGTAGTGCGTTGAATCGCTATCCCCATGAGTTTTCAGGAGGGCAACGGCAAAGAATCGGTATTGCCAGGGCTCTTGCTGTTGATCCTGAGTTTATCGTTGCAGACGAAGCAGTGTCAGCACTTGATGTATCTGTACAGGCCCAGGTGTTAAATTTATTAAAAGACTTGCAGGAAAATTTCATTTGACCAGCCTTTTTATCACCCATGATTTAAGTGTGGTGCATTACATGTGTGACAGGGTTGTGGTTCTCTATATGGGGCGGGTCATGGAGGTCGCATCGTGTAAAACGATTTTTGAAGATCATCTTCACCCGTATTCCGAGTCCTTGATTAACGCGATTCCCATACCTGATCCGGAAAAGGAGGCCCAAAAGAGAAAAGCATACCGGATAATTATGTCGAAGAAAGCTGTGAGATACCTGAAAGAGGTTGTCTTTTCCACCCTCGCTGTCCAAAGCGTTTTGAAAAATGTAAAATACAAACACCCCAATTGATAAATGTCGGCAATGATCATGAAGTTGCCTGCTTCTTATATGAAAAAAAGGTAAAATTTTATGCTTAGATATATTTATAAACGTCTGTTGATGATGCTGTTGACAATACTGGGGGTGACGCTGGCGGTTTTTATTATCATGCATATGGCTCCGGGTGACCCGGCAGCCCTGGCGTTGGGGGATATGGCAACCTTAAGCCAGATTGAAGAGTTAAGAGAAGAGTTAGGCCTTAATAAACCGGTTCTGGTTCAATATTTTATTTTTCTGAAAAATTTGCTTTCCGGCTCTTTAGGTAAAAGTATTATCACTCAAAACAGCGTTTTTACGGAAATTATCCTGCGGGTTCCTGCCACAATGCTGTTGGCAACCACCAGCATGTGCTTTGCCGTAATTATCGGTTTCCCCTTAGGTTTGTGGGCTGCGACAAAACACAATACGATGACGGATACACTGGTAAGTGCCGTTGCCTTGTTGGGATTTTCCATGCCGTCGTTCTGGCTTGCCTTACTGCTGATGATGTTCTTTTCCGTGTACCTTGGTGTTTTGCCGCCCTCAGGCTACGGGTCTGTAAAGCATCTTATCTTGCCGTCGATTTCCTTGGGATTACATATTGTTGCCGTTATTGCCAGGATAACCCGTTCCAGTGTTCTGGAAGTGGTGCGCCAGGATTATGTCCGCACGGCCCGATCAAAGGGGCTGCCGGAATATGTTGTTTTTATGCAGCACGTGGTGAGAAATGCGCTCATACCTGTGACAACCGTTGCAGGGCTGTATTTTGGGATGCTCATGGGAGGGGTGGTGATTACGGAAACCATCTTTTCATATCCCGGTGTCGGCAGTTTTCTGGTGGATGCCATACGTAGCCAGGATTACCCCGTGGTGCAGGGTGGTGTTTTATTTTTCAGTGTTTGCGTAACCGGGATTAATCTTGTTGTGGATATATTGTATGCGTTTATGGACCCGCGCATCAAAGCCCAATACCGCTCGAACAAGTAAAAGGAGAACCCATGAATTCTTTTATTGAAACCTGGAAAAGACTGTGTTTGCACAAAGGGGCAATTGCCGGTCTCATTGTTATTATTATCCTGGTTTTAAGCGCTATATTTGCCGAATCTTTTACTGTATATGCCCCGAATAAAATAAATCCGGCACATCGTCTGCAAGCCCCGTCCTTGGACCATCCTTTTGGAACGGACAGGCTTGGAAGAGATATTTTTACCCGCCTGGTATATGGCGCCCGGATTTCTTTGCTGGTCGGATTTTTGGCTGTTGTTATCGGTGCATTGGCCGGTGGCGGTGCAGGGATCGTCAGCGGGTATTTCGGTGGTAAAATCGACAATGTGATTATGCGGTTCATGGATATAATGATGTCAATTCCCCAATTGGTCCTGGCCATTGCCATTGTCGGCATCATGGGGCCTGGCCTGGTAAATCTCATGATCAGTGTCGGTATCAGCGTGAGCCCCCGCTATGCCCGCTTGGCCCGTGCCTCAGCCTTGTCTTTAAGGGATGTGGAATTCGTTGAAGCCGCCCGTGCATCAGGGTGCGGGCATTTTACAATTATTCTCAGAAATATTTTGCCGAACTGCATGCCGCCGCTTTTGGTCTTCAGCACCCTTGGTGTGGCACAGGCCATACTCTCAGCGTCTTCCCTCAGTTTTCTGGGGCTGGGCATTCAGCCGCCTTCTTCAGAATGGGGAGCCATGCTGGCGTCAGGCCGCGAATTTATGCGAGTCGCGCCCCACCTGATGATTTTTCCCGGACTTTGCATTATGGCCATCGTTCTTTCGTTAAATATGCTGGGTGACGGCCTGAGAGACGCACTGGATCCGAAGCTTCGCACATAAAACACGGAGATATAGATATGCTCGATGTTAGAATTGAAAAAGTCAAAACAATGTTGAACATGGAAAACCTGGATGGATTCCTGGTGATTAACACAGAATCTTTTAACCGGGCCACAACCTGGTATCTGAGCGGATTTACAGGCAGCACAGCCATGCTTTTACTATGCCCCTCGGAACAGTTTATCCTCACGGACAGCCGGTACTTTATTCAAAGCCGGGAAGAATCCCCCTTTACCCTGAAAAAGGTTGCAGGCAGGGATTATATGGGCCTTTTGGAAAAAATGCTCAAGCGCCGGGGGATTAAGCGGCTGGGGTTGAATCGGACAAACTAACCCTTGAGCAGTACAAACAACTTAAAAGCTTTGGGGTTGAAGTTGTCGGCACCACGGACATTTTTTTGGAAATGCGGAGCATTAAAGAAGACGGAGTGATGGCCGATATCCGCAAAGTTTGCAATATTACGGCAACTGCACTTCAGAATACCTTTGCAAAAATTGAAGTCGGGATCACAGAGGCCCAGATCGCGGCTGAACTGGTTCATGAAATGCGCTCATTGGGAGCACAGTCGCCTGTCAGGGGACACTTTGTGGTGGCGTCAGGAAAAAGAGGTGCAAGGCCCCATGGTGTATTTACGGATAAAAAAATTGAAGACGGCGATATGGTTACCATAGATGTCGGTGCTGTCTGTAATGGGTATGTCAGCGATGTGACCCGTACCGTGGCGGTAGGAAACGTCAGCCGTAAAATGAAAGACGTTTATCAGGTGGTGCATGAGGCGATTGAGCTTTGTCTTGGGGAGATCAAGGCCGGTATGACAGGTGCTCAGGCCGATCAAATTGCCAGAAACCACATCCGCGCAGCGGGTTATGGCGAATTTTTCACCCACGGCCTGGGACATGGTGTTGGTTTTGATTTAAGGGATATGCCTTACCTGAATGCCGGGAACACAGAGCCGTTGAAAGCCAATTCCATTGTCACAGTGGAGCCGGGGATATATATCCCGGAACTTGGGGGTGTCAGGATCGAAGATGATGTAATGATAAAGGAAGGCGGCTGCGAAATATTGACGGATGCGGCGACAAAAGACTTGGTCGTGCTTTAAATGTTTCCCGGTCGGATGGTTGACACATACATAAAATTAAGGAGACTAAAATGAAGAAAATTCTTGTTGCAATGCTTGTCCTGGGTATGATGCTGTCGGCTGCATTGTCTCACGCCGGGGATAAGGAAGTGTTGAGGGTTGCCCAGATAGCCGATGTGACCAGCCTGGACCCTGCAAAGTCCAACAGCTATGGTACGGCAAATGTATTGAAAATCATGTATTCATATCTGGTTAACCAGGAAAGAGATATGAGTCTGGCACCAGACCTGGCTGAATCCTGGACCCAGCCGGACCCCAATACTTGGATTTTTCACCTTCGGAAAGATGTTATTTGCCACAATGGCGAACCCCTTGATGCGGAAGATGTTGTCTTTAGTTTAAACCGGGTTAAGGATCCTGAAACCAAATCATCCGGTGCGGGCTTTTTAAAAGGTGTACAAATTGAGTATGTAGATCAATACTCTGTAAAGATTACCACTGAAAAACCGTATGCGCCGCTGTTGGTAAATTTAAGCCGCTATGAGATGGGAATTACCGATAAAAACACTGTTCTTGAGCATGGAGACGATTTTGCTAAAGTCGCCATCGGTTCAGGGCCCTTTAAATTGAAAAAACGGATTCCCGGAACCGTTACCTTGGAAAGGTTTGATGACTATTACGGTGAAAAGCCAAAACTCAAAGAAATTATTTTCAGGGCGATTCCGGAGGCGGCAACAAGGGTCATTGAACTTGAATCGGGCAATGTCGATGTTTTGGCCCAGCTTCCGCCTGAAGAGTATAACCGGTTAGAAAAGAATAAAAATATTACGGTTTTTCGCCATCCTTCCAATGTCACCATATTTTTGGTATCAATCAGTCTGTTAAACCAATGGACAACAAGTTGGTACGTCAGGCGTTTAACTATGCGATCGATAAACAGGCGGTCATCGATGCGGCAAGCGGCGGTTTCGGTGAACTTTCAAGGGGTCCGCTGTCGCCCATGATATGGGGATTTGACAATACAATTAAACCTGTTTATCCGTACAATCCTGAAAAGGCCAGAGAACTTCTGAAAAAAGCCGGGTATCCTAACGGATTTGAATGCACCATCCTCACGGATGCCCGTACCATCCGTAAAACATCTGCAGAGATTATCCAGGCCTATCTGAGTGAAATCGGCGTAAAGGCGGAAATACAGCAGATAGAATGGTCCACCCTGCTTAAAAAGACCCGGGTGTCCGGCGGCGCCCATCTTTATGCGCTCGGCTGGACCGGAACCGGGGATGCAGACGGCGGACTGTTTATGCGCTTTCACTCCAGCGGGATAGGCGGAAACAACCGTCATCATTGGGCGACTCCTGAAACAGATGCAATGCTTGAGAATGCAAGGGCGGAAATGTCCCATGAAAAGAGAAAGGCGATTTACGCGCAATTGCAAAAGAAGTTCATTGAGGAAGCTTCCGACGTTTTTTGTGGATACAGGAAGAGGTTGCCGCCACCCGGTCCAACGTGAAAAATTTTCAGATCTATTCCAACACCATTACACCATGGCATGTCATTTATAAAACTGACTAAGTGATATGAAAGGGCCGGAGGAAGAAAGAGACTTGATATGTCCATACGGCCCTCCATACCGTGTTAGGGACGGCTCGGCCAATTGAAAGCGGCAGTGTTTGGTAAATTTCGGAGCCTTCAACGGTCACCATGGCCCCACCTACCGGTACGCCATGGAGTGCGAAAGAGATTTTTTTTCAAGCAGCGTTTGATTCAAATTAAGAATTTCCCAAAAGTCCGTTGAAACGCCATTAAAACAGGCGTGAACAGCAAAGATGATTCATCTGGTCTCAGTGCTTATATGTCGTCTTATCGAAAGGCCTGTACAGAAGTATATTGAATCGGATCGAAAATCTGGCAGCCCAGATCAAGGCGGCTGGTCAGCTGGTGTAATCGGCAGACTCCATGAAGGACCGGAAAGAGCCATACACCAAAGAGGCTTCCATGACCGAACAGTTTGTTTCAGCTGAGGACAGGCCTGCCTCTTTTGCCGTTTTTTGCAGCGCCCAGGAAAACGGCAAAAAGGCAGCAGGATTCTGGCCGTTATTCAAAAAATGAGGCTGCGTAGGCCACATCTTCCGGGCAGAACACAAACAGGCATTTACCGTCCGCATCAGATACGGAACCGTATACATAATTGATATTGATCTGTTCTTCACCGAATTTTTTAGCGATCTTGGCAAATTCGCCCGGCTGGTTGGTAATATCCACCGCCACCACCTCGTTGGTATCGAACAGATACCCATTTTCCTTTAACAAGGCGATGGATGCATCCGGATTGTCTGTGAGCATCCGGACCAGGGCAAACTCGGCAGAATCTTTGCGCATGGAGCTGTAACTGGCTGACGACGCCAGCCGTTTCAAAGATTTCCCCCGGGCCTCGAACAGGTTCTGGACATAGGCAGATGCATCCTGAATCGTGATGGCATCGATATTGATGTCCGCCTGTCCAAACAGATCGGTGAGCCCTGCCAGCTCCCCGGGCACATTTTTCAGAAACAAGGAAATTTCAATTCGGACCATGGCGCCCCCTTTTTGTGTATTTGAACGTTCCTGGGCTGTCAATGGTTGACAGCCCAGGATGAATAATAGTTTTTAAGCCGTTTGTGCAATTTTCACGCCTCGATCAAATGCATCCATGTTCAGCGGGATGATTTTGGGTTTGGCGGCAAATTCCTCTTTGACACATTTTTTGAGCAGTTCCAGGTCCACCAGGTTGCTTTTGGCGGCAAACGCGCTCAATGCGACGATATTGGCAGCCCTTACCGATCCAACTTCAATGGCGATCTCATTGACCGGCACCACCAGCTGGGTGACGTCGGTCCGATGGCTTTCAACCGGTATCAGGGATGAATTGATAAAGATGATCCCGCCCGCTTTGACGTCGTTTTCAAATTTTTCCAGAGACGGCCGGTTCATGGCCACCAGGTGGGTGGGGTTTTTGATGATGGGCGATCCGATGAGTCGGTCACTGATCACCACGGTGCAATAGGCGGTGCCGCCCCGCATCTCCGGGCCGTATGACGGGATCCAGGCCACAAATGATCCCTGTTTCATGGCGGCATACGCCAGCAGTTTCGCACTGAGCAGGATGCCCTGGCCACCGAATCCTGCAAATTTTATTTCTGTCTGCATGGGTTTCTCCAAACGTATTAAGGTAATGAAAACAAATGGACGGTTTTTTATTCCGGGACCTTGTAATCACCCAGTTCATAATAGGGCAAAAGCGTATCCTCGGCCCATTTCAGTGCATCCACGGGGGTCAGGCCCCAGTTGGTGGGACAGGTGGAAATGACTTCCACAAAACTGAAGCACCGGTTTTCCATCTGGTATTGAAATGCCTGTTTGATGGCCTTTTTGGCCTTGTTGACCTGTTGGGGTTTGAGAACGGCCTGCCGGGTGACATACCCCGGAGTGACCAGCTCTCCCAGCAGGTTGGCCATGCGGATCGGCATGCCGGTTTCCTGGGTATTCCGCCCCGTGGGCGCGGTGGTGGCCCGCTGCCCCGGCATGGTGGTGGGGGCCATCTGGCCGCCGGTCATACCGTAGATGGCGTTGTTGATGAAAATGGTGGTGAATTTCTCCCCCCGGTTGGCCGCATGGATGATTTCCCCCATGCCGATGGAAGCCAGGTCTCCGTCTCCCTGATAGGTGAAGACCATGAGATCGGGACGGACCCGTTTGATGCCGGTGGCCATGGCGGGAGCCCGGCCGTGGGCCGCCTCCTGAAAATCACAGTCAAAATAGTTATATGCCAGTACCGCACATCCCACCGGGGCAATCCCGACCGTTTTTCCCGAATGCCCAAGTCGTCAATGGCTTCCGCCACCAGTCGGTGAACGATACCGTGGGTGCATCCGGGACAGTAATGGGTGTGGGTGGTGGAGAGGGCCTCTGGTCGTGAAAATATTTTTCCCATGGTGGTCTCCTATAACACTGCTTTGATGATTTCGATAATTTTTTCCGGTGTCGGAATCTCTCCGCCGCACTCACCGTAGAATTCCACGGGGCGGCGGCCTTTGACACAGCGCTCCACATCCTCCACCATCTGGCCCATGCTCATTTCGATACTAATGACCGCTTTGCAGGTTTCCTTGCCGGAGGCTTCAAACACCGGTTTTTCCGGGAACGGAAACAGGGTTTTGGGCCGCAGCATGGCCACCTCGATGCCCTCTGATTTGAGCATGTCAATGGCGGTCCGGCACACCCGGCTCATGGTGCCGTAGGAGGTGATCAATACCTGGTAGTCAGTGTCGGCATTGTACAGCTCGAACTGCACCTCTTCTTTTTTCATCTGCTCGTATTTGGCTTTGAGCAACAGGTTGTGGTCGTTAAGTGCCACAGGATCCAGAAACAAAGATTTCACCAGGTTGCGTTTTTTGCCTTTCCGATGCACCATGCCGTTGGTGGCCCAGTCATCTTTGTTGCTGGGTTCGGTTTCAGGTCATCAGGAACTCCACGGGCTCCATCATTTGTCCGATCAACCCGTCTCCCAAGATCATAACCGGGTTCCGATATTTTTCCGCCAGGGTGAATGCCTGCATGGTCATTTCAACCGCTTCCTGGACCCCGTCCGGTGCCAGAACCAGCAGGTGGTAATCACCATGCCCCCCCCCTTTGGTGGCCTGGAAATAATCGCCCTGGGACGGCAGAATGCCTCCCAGTCCCGGTCCTCCCCGCATGATATTCACAAATACCGCCGGGCACTGGGCTGCGGCAATATAGGAGAGGGCCTCGCTCATCAGGCTGATCCCCGGGGAGGATGAAGTGGTCATGACCCGCTCGCCGGCCCCGGCGGCTCCGAAAATCATGTATCCCACCGCCACTTCACTTTCTCCCTGAAGGAACACGCCGCCTTCCTCCGGCAGCCGTTTGGACAGATATTCCGCCACCTCAGACTGAGGGGTGATGGGATATGCAAAATAATTCTTACAGCCTGCCCGAATGGCAGCTTCACCGATGGCCTCGTTTCCTTTCATCAACACCTTTGCCATTATTCTTTTCCTTGATGTCAGAAGTTAATGATTGTCCTTTTTCAGGCATCCTGGGTTTCAACAATCGTGATGGCCACATCCGGGCACATGATACAGCAGATGCTGCATTTGATGCAGTCATCCGGTCTGGCCTGATATACGGGGAAATGTCCCTTGGCATTCACCTTGTCGGTGATTTCCAGAACATTTTTAGGGCAGAAATTGACGCACAGACCGCAGCCCTTGCAGCGCTCATCGTCAATGATGTGTTGAAATGCCATGTGTGTGACTCCTTGTTTTGGTTTCGTTTTATATGATGTTTTTCATTGGTTTGTATAGGTGTTTTGTTCCGGTTCCGGCATGTTTCCAGGGGGGTATCAGGTGCCTGTCAATGGTCAGCACCGGGCAGGTGATCCGGTCCGGGTTCAGCTGTGATTTGATGTCCGGGATGGCGGTGATGAATTCCACGGGCAGTCCGGTCTGAGCCGACACCTGCCGAACCAGGTCATACCCCTGGTAGATATGTTCCAATGAGGTCTCGTCCAGCAGATTGGCATTGGACACCAGGCCGGTGATCTTGATTTTGCCGCTGGCTTCGATCTCCTTCTGGATTTTCAGGCATCCGGCCACATCCCCGGTGAACGGGCGGAACGCGTTGATCACCTGAAGCATGTGCACCGGCCGGTCCTTGAGCACTGCTGCCAGAGAAGCCAGCACAGTGACGCCCACGTCATCCCCGCCTGCATCCAGAATGGTCACATCCGCCGGTTTCGGAGAATGTCTGCAACGGCTGGTGCCAGGATGGGTAAATCCGCATGCAGATACTGGCGGTCCGGCAGTACCATCCGGATGCCATGGCTTCTAAGGAATCCGGGCTTCTCTGGTTCTGAAATAGGGGTTGACCAGGTCCAGGTCCGCTACGGCCACGGATTTTCCCATTTTTCGGCAGGATGCCGCCAGGTTGACGGCGGTTTCCGTCTTGCCACTTCCATAATTGCCTGCAACGATTACTATGTCTGTAAAATCAATCGTCATAATTTGATGATTTGCCTTCTTGAAGTAAAAACAGCTAAACAGTAATTAAACCAAATCAGGTTTTTTTTTGCAAATTGTTTTTTTATTGAAAATGGATTTAATCTGAAACACGGACAATTTCCCGGACCTCCGCAAGGGTCAGACGCCGGTTTTTCTGATGGCTCATCTCTTTGGCGGCTGCAGTGATGACCGGAAGCCGGTCCGGATGAAACGCGATGTGGTGGGAATCCAGATATTTTTTGACCAGATGATTGCCGCACAACAGGTTCAGGTGAAATCCGGGGTGGTGCTGGTGCCGAACTGGGTTGCAGCATGGGTGCCGGCCACATGGGTGTGCACGGCCCTTCCGAACACCGGGGTACCGGCATGGATCAGTCCCTGGCCGGTCTGCGTTTTGACGATATCATCCACAAACCGGTAATATTCCTGAACTAGGTCCTGACGGTCATGGGTGAAGCCGGACTGAATGCCCTGGTCGGCCAGGATCCGGGAGGTGAGATACAGGTCTCCGATGCCATTGCGTTCTCCGATACCGGCAACCGAGACCTCCGCCATCTGAGCGCCCGCCAGCACCCCCATGACGGAGTTGGCCGAAGCCATGCCCAGATCGTTGTGACAGTGGATGGAAACAGCCATGTCGCCGGCCAGGGTCACAACCTTTAGAATACGCTCCGCTACCTGGTTCGGGGCCATGATGCCGGAGGTGTCGGGCAGGGACAGGATATCCACCATCCGGTGTTCGCTCAGGAACCGGATTCCAGCTTTCAGGAGATTCAAGGGGGTTTTCCCCATGTCCAGCACGGCTAAGCTGATGACGGCATCCGGCCGGGCGGTCCGCACAGCATCAATGATCGGGGCCAGTTGTGAAAACGTGTTGTGCGATTCCTGAAGCGATGCATCAGGAGACAGATACAGATGAAAATGGATATCTTTGATACCAGTGTTCACCAGGATTTCGGCATCCGGTAAAACGCCCGACCCAGGGCTGCTACCCGGGTTCGGAATCCCTGTTGCCTGGCATGATCTGCCAGGGCTTTGACCATGGCTGCTTCTTCAGGATGAGCGGACGGGTATCCGGCCTGGCAGACATCCACGCCTAAAGCTTCCTGAAATGCCAGGATTTTCAGGCGCTGGTCATAGGAAAACATCACCCCCTGGTACTGCATCCCTTCCCGGATGGTCTGGTCGATCAAAGTGACCCGTCTCAAAACCGCTCCCTGGGCGGGTTGAAATACCCGTGGATCAGCCCTGGGAAAGCCTGTTTCAGCGATTCGATCAATGCCGCCATTCCCATGGCCGGCCCGCCCGGGGAAACCGCTTCCATGGTGTCCACATACTTTCTGGGATCATAGTTGAGGTTGCGCCACTGGATCATATTGATATGGTGGTCCCGGATAAATTCAAACAGGGCGGCCGCTTCTTTTTCTGAATCCGTGAATCCCGGACAGTTCAGATAGTTGATGGATACAAACTTGCCGTGGGTTTTGGCGGTATCAATGCTTTTCAGGACATCTTCCCAATGATAGGACTTCGGCCTGAAATAGGCGGTATAGGTGTTTTTTTGTACGGAATTCATGGATACCCGCATGCTGTCCAGCCCGGCCCTGCACAGGGTGTTCACCTGTCCGGGCAGGCTGGCATTGGTGTTCAGGTTGATGGTACCCTGATCAGTGTGTTCACGGATCATTTGAACCGCCGGCACAATGACGTTGTGTGCGGTCAACGGCTCTCCTTCACATCCCTGGCCAAAGCTCACCACAGCCTTTGGCACCTGCCGGATATGTTCCAGGCCGACCTGGGCGATCTCTTCGGCCGTGGGGGTGAAAACGATCCGGTCCTGGCACGCATGCAGGCCTGTGCCGGCCTGCAAAGAAATGCATCCCAGGCAGTTGGCGTTGCATACCCGGGAAGTCGGCAGCGGAGCCTCATACCGTTTGAGAAAAAAGTTTTTCCCTGCCGGGCATCCATACTGCAGTGCACAGGTTTCCAGATGCCGCATCAACCGGTTGTCCGGATATTTTTTCTGCATCTGCATCACCCCTTTGACCACTTTTTTTCGGGGCATCTGCCGAAGGTCCTGCCGGGGTTCGGCATCCACCTGAAGGGCGGCGGATCGGAACCGGTTGCGGCCGAATCCAACAGCACCGTATGAGAAAAGGGGCAGGGGATTGACGTCAGTGAGGGCATCATACGCGCAGAAATGCCGGTTCACATACCCCGGGGAATTGAACACGGCCACGGGAAATATTTTTTCATCCGGCATAAACGGATTCCGGGTCAAGGTTTCTAACCGGTCTTGTTTCAGATTGTATGCAATCAGGGCCCGGCCCGGCAGCATCATCAGTTCGCTGCCGTGGGGCATGGCAATGGTTTCGGACCGGGTCAGCAGTATTGGCAGGTCCCCGGAAAATCCGACAGCCCCATATCCGTCCAGATCGAAAATCTCCCCGTTTTCCGCGGCGGCCACTGCTGTGAGAATCTGTTTGTTGTTTCGGGTGATAATGGTCTCCCAACGATTCGGGTTACTATCGTTTTTCAAAAAAAATCATCAAACCTGCATATATTATCAACCGGCACCCCCAAAGTCCAATGGATTCTGGCCGCTTAAAACACTTGCGTTTTCAGTACGGCTGTTTTTCTGAAATAATAGAACCGGCCATGAATCTGACCGAACCTTATATGCGATTGGTTAAAAAAAATACAAAAGCACTTGTTGAAAAAAGTCTATTTGAATTTTGAAGCAGGTACAGTGAAATCAGATCAAGCATTATACCCAAAGATATAAGAAACACCCGATGTAGATCACTGCGGCGGACAGGACGGCAGCCGTTCTGATCGCGGACAGGCCAAACGCATGCTGGATGGTTTTCGCCGTCACACCCAACCCGTAAACACCGGTCAGGATCAAGGCCGTCAGAATGACAGGGCCGGCGGCCTGGATCTGAAATATAGCCAGGAACGGGGATAGCGGCCACAGGGATATGGCGGCGACACCGATGAAAAAATAGGTGGTCAGAAAAGTGGCTTTCCCGCCCATGGCTTTGAGGAACACCCAGATGAACAGCGTGGCACCGGCATGCATGAGAAACGCCGCCGGAATGCCTGCCAGGGTAAGTTTGAGCAGGCCCTGACCCGGAAGCATTTCCCGGCTGAGCCAAGCGGCAGTGCCCCCGTAGATCAGCCCCAGCACCGACACATGACACAGGCAGATCCAGGGCAGATGATTCAGGGAAACTTGTCTGATCCCGGAAGGGTCCAGACTGAGAAGCCGCATCATGGTGGCAGAATAGTGCATGGAACATCCTTTTGAAGCGCCTGTGCTGCCCGGCCCGGACACAGCGTGCCCGGAGGCAGCACAGGAATAGTCGGGGTTACCAGGGCTGCATGCCCCAGATAAAGACTAGGACACAGACACCCGAAATGATCAGAGGCCATGTGATCCCGTTGTAACGGGACTCGTCATAATCCGGGCCCCAGCCGTGAATCCGGTCGATCACCTGTTTGTCCGCCAACGAAGGGGCGTAAGCCTTCAGCGCGGGCATCCGGTTGAAGGCAATGGACAGGATGATGAACATGGCAAAGCTCAACGGGATGGTCACCATACCGCCGGACATGCCCAGAGCCGCCACCAGGCCGGACCCGACACAGATGGAGGGCAGCACGTGCGGGGAGATAACAATGAAGATGATCCCGCAGACCAGGGAGGAGATGATCAGGGCCAGCTTGTTGGCTTCTTTCCACCAGACCCCCAGAAGGATGGCAGGCGTGGCGGTGGTGGCCAGCAGGCCAAAGGCCCACAGGATGCTGGTTACCAGGAATTTCGGTGGACTGAATGCCATGAGAATGGCGGCCAGCCCGCCCAGTCCCAGAGCGGCATATCCCCATTTCATCCGTTTGGCGGATTCCATGTTGGGCGCGATGATTCCCAGCAGATCCGATCCCACCAGGCCGGCGATGGCCATGAGATTGCCGCCGATGGTGGACAATCCGGCGGCCACGGCCCCGCCCATGACAAAGGCGGCCACCAGGGTCGGGTTATAAAACACATTGAGGATCAGAAGGGTCTGGTCCGGTTTCTCGATGATTCGTCCGGTGGTGGCGGTAAAGAAATTGCCGGCAAATCCCACCACATAGGTTCCGGAAAACAGGAGACCCAGAAAGATGGCAAACCATACCACGGCCCACCGGGCGCTTTCACGGAAGAGGAGGTAAACACCTTCATGGCCAGATGGGGCAGGGCCACCGGTCCCAGGGTGAAGGCCGGGATCAGGGCGAAATACCATCTGAAATCGTATTTCATATCAAAAAAGGTGGGGATATTTTTGATCATGTCCGGTACCATGTCCCCGTATGCCAGGGGCGGAAACCACCATCCTGAAGATCCCATGGCCTTCATGATGGCCCCCATGGGTACGATCATGGCCAGGGTCATTACAATCATCTGGAATGCCGCATTGTAGGTGGCCCCGTACATGCCGCCGATGGTGATGAATCCCACCGTGGCCAGGCCCGCCACAATGATGGCCACATTGTAGGGCACCCCGAACAGCAGTTCAAATGCCCGGCCCAGGCCGATCATCTGTCCTAGGGCATACATAATCATGATCAGGATCATCCAGCAGACAATGACGATGGTGGAAGGTTTTCCATACCGCTGCCGGATGAAGGTGGCAGGGGTAAACGCCTTCATCCGCCGCAGGCTGGTGCCGTACAAAAGCGTCAGCAGCGGGATGGAGATGGCCCACTGGATCCACAGGTATACAAACGGCACCTGGAGCTTGAGAATCAGGGCGATGACCCCTAAGAAAGTGGCCAGGCTAGCCCAGGTGGCGGCCATTCCAAGGCCGTTGGTCACCGGACCGATGGAAAACCCGGCCGCATAAAAATCTTCGTCCGACGCGGTTTTCCGGCCGGAAAAATAGCCGACAGCGTAAAAAATGGCAAATAGGATAATGACCACTCCCAGTCCGATCCAGACATTACTTAATGCATATTCCGCAGGCATCGTGTCATCTCCTTATTTTTCGTGTTTTTTGTTGAAGGGTCGGATTCAGAAGTCAGGGTTCTGACATAATCTTCCATTTCATCGTCAAATTTGTTGCACACCAGGGTCATCACCAGGCAGACAGCGGCAATGCCGAACCATCCCAGCAGGATGGGAACAATGTACTGGGTGGGGAATCCCCACAGGGTTCCCTGCTGGAGCCCGGGAAACAGTACGAAAATGGATGCGGAATGACCTGCCAAAAGCAGAAGTACCGAAAATATCAGTGTGATGCGGATTTCTTTCTTGTACAGTTTTTCTTTCATGGATGACGCCTCCTTATGTAGTGAAGTGACAGGATCAGCCTACCTTCCCCATTCCGCATCTCTGAGTTCGATGCGCCGGATTTTGCCGCTGATGGTCTTGGGCAGCTCCTCCACAAATTCAATTTTTCTCGGATATTTGTAAGGGGCGGTGGTCTTTTTCACATGGTCCTGGATCTCTTTGACCAGCGCATCACTGGGTTTGTAATTCGGGGCCAGGATGACAAAGGCTTTCACCACCTCGCCTCTGGTGTCATCCGGACTGGAGACCACGGCGGATTCCGCCACGGCCGGGTGTTCGATCAATGCACTTTCCACCTCAAAAGGACCGATGCGGTATCCTGAAGTGAGAATGACGTCATCGGAGCGCCCCACAAACCAGAAATACCCGTCCTCATCCACATAGGCACGGTCACCGGTCAGGTACCAGCCCGGAATAAAGGAAGCGGCTGTCCGGTCCGGTTCTTTCCAGTATTCCTTGAACAGTCCGATGGGTCTTTCCGGTTCGATGCGGACCGCGATATCCCCTTCCTCATTGGGGCCCAGAATATTGCCATGGTCATCAATAACATGCAGGTCGATTCCCGGGGTGGGTTTGCCCATGGACCCGAACCGGGGCTGGATGCAAGGGAAATTGCCGGCCAGGATCACGGTTTCGGTCTGGCCGTATCCATCCCGGATGGTACAGCCCGTGGCCTTTTTCCATACCTCGATGATTTCCGGGTTCAGCGGTTCGCCGGCACCGACGCAGTGGCGCAGGGTGGAGAATTTGTATTTGGAAAGATCCTGGAGCACCAGCATTCGGTAGATGGTGGGGCCCCACACATGGTGGTGATGGGGTATCTGGACAAAATGTCCAGGGTGGTCTTGGGGTCGAAACGATCGGTATGATGGATAAACTGGGCTGCCCCCTGGTTCCAGGGACCGAAATAGCTGGACCAGGCTGCCTTGGCCCATCCGGTATCCGACACGTTCCAGTGCATGTCTTCCGGTTTGAGATCCAGCCAGTATTTGCCGGTGACCATGTGGCCGAATCCATAGGAATGCGCGTGCAGGGCCATTTTGGGAAATCCGGTGGTACCGGAGGTGAAATAGACCAGACAATTGTCGTCTGCCCGGGTTTTGCGGTTTCAAATTCATCGGAAGCCTGTTCCATGGCTTCGTCCCAGAAGGTCCAGCCTTCTTTGGGCTCGGTGATCACGATTTTGGCCTTGACCGTGGGGCATTTGTCCGCCACCTGGTCAAATGAGCCGGCAATGGCCGGTGTGGTGATGATGCATGCGGCTTCTGATTTGTTGGCCCGGTATTCCAGATCCTTGGCCGTCAGCTGGGTGGTGCCCGGTGCGATCATGGCCCCGCACCGAATGCAGGCGGTGAAAGTGATCCACCATTCAATATTTCGGGGAAGCACCACAATGACCACATCCCCCTGGCCGATCCCCTGGGATTTGAACACGTTGGCCAGCTGTTTGGAGGCGCTGCTCAACTCATGAAATGTTTTTTTGATCTCCGTGCCGTGGTCATCCACCCAGAGCATGGCCAGCTTTTCCTTGTCTTTGGCCCATTTGTCAAACACATCTCCGGCAAAATTGTAATATTCCGGAACCTGCCATTTGAATTTCCTGTACTCTTTGTCATAGTCGGTCATGTTGGGTTGTACGGACATAAACACTCCTTTTCTTTGAAATAGAGGTTGTTAAATGAGATGTTCTGCTGTCTGTCATATATTAAAGGAAAATCCATCCCGCAATCGGTGGAAAACCGATTTTTGCTGTAGGTGCGCTCAGCCGCATATGTAGGGAAAAAACCTATCGCCGGGTAGGGTCAGGAAACAACATCGATTTTGAACGAAGCAATTTCTTTTTGAAGGCAGGATTATTCCGGGACCGTGGTGATCTGGCCGGTCTTCTCAAAATGCACGGCGCACCTCACCAGTTCATTGGCGTGCTTAAGATTGAGTTTGGTCTTGATTCTTTCCCGGTACGTACCGATGGTTTTGATGCTCAGAAACAAACGGATGGCAATTTCCCTGGAAGAGTAGCCTTTGCCGATCAGTTTGAATACCTGCATTTCCCGGTCTGTAAGCCGTTCGGCAGGATTTTTTTTCCGAAGGTCCGCCGATCCGGTGATATTGGACAGAATGTGATCTTTCACGGTATCATTCAGGTACACCCTGCCGGAGAGGACATGATGAATGGCGGCCACCACCGATTCCATTGCCTCCTGCTTCATGATGTATCCCTTTGCCCCGGCATGCAGTGCCCGCTGGGCATACAGATATTCGTCATGCATGGAAAGAACGAGCACCGGAATGCGCGGGTGATGTTTTTTGACATGACGTACCAGATCGATGCCGTCGGAGTTCTTCAGCGAAATGTCCGCAATGATCAGGTCCGGGTTGACCGATTCTATCTCTTTGATGGCGGAATCCACATCTTTTGATTCACCCGAGGCGGTAAGGTCCGATTCCTGGTTGATGAGTTCGGCCAGGCCGAGCCGGAAGATGGGATGGTCTTCCACCAAAAGTATTTTCTTTTTTGTTTTTGTGTTCATGCCTGTCAGGCACATATCATGTTTTTTTGTTTGTGCAATCTCCCATAGCCTTTCCCAGTTTCCATTCACCGGTGCTGAAGGGCGCTGACCGGTAGTTTCAAAGTCACGCACGTGCCGGTGCCTCCGGATTCGATATCCAGGGATCCGCCCATGAGCTTGGCACGGTAGTTCATAATGCGAGGCCCATACCCCTGGAGTCCTCAAAAGGATCGAATCCGGTGCCGTTGTCTTTGATGCACAGGGAAAACCAGGTTTTCCGATACACCAACTCTATGATAATGTGGTCGGCGCCACCATGACGGATGGCGTTCTGGACAGATTCCTGGGTGATATGATAGAGGTTGCTGTTCACCATGTCGTTGCCGGGGGGATTTTTCATGATAGAGCAGGGCACAGTTCACCTGGTGAACGGTTTTGGTGTTGGCAACCAGTTCCTGCAATGAGGACAAAAGCCCGTGCTTGAAATAGACCGGACACAATCCCCGGGCCAGCAGACGGGTCTTCCGAATGGCTTCCTGGATCAGCCGGATGATGTTCTCCACAGATTGGGCCGCATCCGGCGCAGTTTTTTCCACCCGGGATTTCAGCACCTTGCTCAACCCTTCCACACCGATAAGATGCGGACACAGATCATCATGAAGGTCATTGCCGATTTTTGGCGCTCCTTTTCCCCGATCTCCATGATCGTTTTTTCCAGCTGCTTTACCTGGGAGATATCCCGGTGGGTGATGACCGTGCCCAGGGGGTCGCCATGTTTATCCCGATATACCGATCCCCGGAGGGTAACATCGATGAGACGGCCGTCTCTGGCTTTCCGGGTGGTTTCGGTGCGGGGGAGCACATGTCCTTTCAGGATGGCCTGAATTCCTTCCATGGCCTGTTTCCATTGCTCTTCAGGCACGAAGTGATCCATTTTTTTCCAGCGCTTTCTTCCAGGGTATAGCCGAATACCCGGGTGAACGCCGGATTGAAATAGATGACATGTCCGGTCATGTCATAGACGATGATGGGATCCGGGGCCGCCTCCATCACGGACCGATACCGCTCCTCACTTTCCTGCAGGGCTTCCTGGGCCTGTTTTCTTTCGGCGATCTGGGCCTTGAGATCTCTGCTGTAAGTCTCCAGTTTTTCCATAAAAGAGTTGTAGTAAAAAGAGATCTGTCCCACTTCGTCCAGGGAGTGCGGGATCACCATCCTTGTTGAAAATTCTTTTCCCGTGTCAATATCTTCATTGAGCCGGTCCATGAGATTGCGCAACGGTCCGGTGATGGTGGCGCTTAGAAAAAAAGTGATGGGAATGAAAAGCAGAAGAGACGCGATCCCCACCAGGATGATGAATCCCTTGATGGTATCCAGGGGGGAGAAGAAATCATTGAGGTGTACGACCGATGCCACTATCCACTGGTATTCGGGGATAGGATTGAACAAGATCAGTTTTTTTTCACGAAGCGCGCCCAGGCGGATCTGCCGTTCAGGAATCGGGAATGCGGCCGTTTGTTTCAGGACGGTTTCGAAACCGGAATACGCGTATTCCGGAACGGAACGGATATGGGCCCCTTTGAATTCCGGATGGACCACAAAGGTGCCGTCCGCGTTCAAGACACTGGTATATCCGGTCCGGCCGAGCCGCTGCTCCAGGATGCTTTTCTCAAAATCCTTAATCTCCATGAGCGCTGTGAACTCTTCCCGGTAGGCCGATACCGCGATCATCCAGTTCCAGGGAGCGAAATATTCCAGATACAATGCTTTGGGCCGGGGACCGGGTTCGTCCGGATTCTGCCACTCATATTCAATGTATCCTTTTTTTCTGGCTACCATTTCCCGGACAAAGGCGTGGTCGGAAATATCCAGCCCTTCCAACTGTTTTTGGGGTGTTTCACCACCCGGCCTGATCCGTCCAGAACGCAGATATATCCCTGGGTGCCGATTTTCCGTGACAGCATCAGGCCGGCTGCCTGATGCTGAGCCTGTTCGACGGTGAGGATGCCTTTTTCGACAAGCCGCTGAAAATGCCGGACCATATCCAGATTGTTTTCTGCCGTGGCCCGAAGATAGTTCCGGATAGAGACCGAGGCCGCGGTTTTCACACTGTTGACCGTGGCGGATGTGGCGTTATGTAGCATGTTGTCCATGTTTTTTTCCATATGCCGCTGGACAATGGAAAAATGGTAAGGCTGGACAGTCCCATGATCACAATGAATGTGGCGGAATAAATGCACAGAATTTTGTAGCGGATGGGAAGGTTGTTGAAATGGTGGGGCAGGTTCATGGTGTTTCCGTCGGGTTAAAGGTTATAGGGTTGAACCGGGTGCCAAAAAGGGGTGTTCAGTGATTCAGAACCCGGGGGGAAACAGGCGGGCGCCTGTTTTTTCCAGCCGGTTTTGCAACGCCAGATCCGCAATGTTCTGCCGGAGCATGTCCAGCACATCATCAACGGATTCACGGATTTCCATGGCCTTCGGGTGTTTTTGAATCATGTCGAAAAACGCCTGGACCACATCCGGGTCAAACAGGGTGCCGACTCCGTGTTTGAGTTCGGCAATGGCGGATGGCAGATCTTTGGCCCGCATGCCAGGCCGGCCGGTGGTCATGGTTTCAAATACGTCGCACACCGCCAGGATCCGGGCGCCTAAAGGGATTCTCTCTCCCTTGATGCCGTCCGGATACCCGGTGCCGTCGAACCGTTCATGGTGGTGCCGGATCATGGGGGCGATCTCACTGAAAAAGGTCAGGGGCACCAGAATATCGGCGCCCAGGACCGGATGCTGCCGGATCTGATCCATCTCTTTCGGGGTCAACTGGCCCAGGCGGTCCAGCACCGTATCCCGGATTCCGATTTTCCGATATCATGAAGGATGCCGGCATGGAAGATGGTTTTGACCATAGCCTCATCCAGCCCCATCTGCCGGGCCGTGAGCCGGGACAAGGTCGCCACCCGTCGGGAATGGCCGTGGGTGATCCGGTCCCGGGCTTCAATGGCCAGGGCAAACCCTTCCACAATTTTCCGGTAGATGTCCAGTATTTCACGGTCGTGGCCCATGGCTTTTTCCAGGGCAACCGCCCCCTGTTCTCCCAGGGCTCTGACCAATTCCAGTTCATGGCGCTCCAGGGTCCGGTTTCCAGTGAAATACACCGCCAGAAGGCCGGTATAGGGTCCGGAAATGTCAAAAACAGCCCGGTCACCGAATTGATCTTTCGCTTTCCCAAACGCTCCAGATCCGGAATCCGGTCGTCTTCCCGGGCGTGGGAATGACCACACAATCCTGTTTCTGGTTTTCAAACAGGGCCATGAGCGTGTCATAATCCGTATGCATCAGGCTCCGGTAGTCAAATCCGTGAAAAATTTTTGTTTCAATGCACTGTTTTTCCTTGTCCAGAATCCAGTAGATGCTGCCTTTGGCCGACAGCACCCGGGTGATGTTTTTCACGATACAAGTCAGGATGTCCCGGGTGTCGCTGTTGGCATGAATTTTTTTGCTGATCTGGGCAAACAGGGTGAAAAATTGATGAAAGTCCGGTGTCATGGGCCTCCTTGAAAATGATTTTACAGCCATCCGGTTAGTTGAAAAATTCATCCATTTCATGCTGTATGTCTGCTGAATGCGTTTCTGGCACTGGATTACCGTGCCCAGAACGGTTTTCAACTGTTTCTTTTCCGCGCGGGACAGGGTGGACAGATCCACACAGTTCACCGGCAGGTCCGGGTGCCGGTCCCGGTTCAGGTGGCTGGCGATTTTGAGCCGGTTCAGGTGATAGAACGCCTCCATAGCCTGTTCATGGTGCCCGGTATCCAGCATCCCCTGGTCTTTGAGACCGGCCATGCGCGCCAGGGTGGATGGGGAGCAAATGCCGCGGTTCAAAGCCAGGATGCGCATGGCATTGATCAGGTGTGCGAGGCCTGCGGTCTTGATGTTGAAGCAGGCCCGGCAAGCGGTCGTGCGGTGGGTCCGGATCCGGCCGAAAAGGGTTTGGGGGAGCTGAACAGTGCATCGTCCCGGGTCATAAAGTGGCTGACCGCCGGGTTTTTTCGGAACAGGTCAAACACCCGGTCCCACAGGGCCTGTGCCATAGGGAAATCCCCGAAGACCGGCCGGAAATCCAGCAGAATGGTCAGGGTCCGTATGTCATCCGGTTCGGTGGACCCGATCCAGCGGTCCAGGGCCCGGCACCACTGGGTCAAAGACCGCCGCCATTTTGGGTTGGTGGCCATGACATTGCCTTTGCACAGGGTAAACCCGAACCGGTCCAGGTCCGTGACCACGTGGCCGGCCAGGTCGGCAAAATAGTCATCCCATATTTTTTGTTCAGACCGGGGCGGGTCTGCATAAATCAAGGCATTGTCCTGATCGGTTCGCACCACCTGTTCCTGTCGGGCATCACTGCCCATGGCGATCCAGCAGAAAGCCCCCGGCACAGGCCGGTGATTCCGGGTTTTGAACACCGAGACATGATGGGAGATGATCCGGGTGGTCAGCGCGTCATGAATGACCGACACGGCCCTGAGAATGTCGGCCAGATCGGTGGGGCTGTACAGCATGTGCCGGATCAGCGTGTCCAGCTGATCCCCCAGGCGGGCGGGTCGGGATAATCCGACCCGTTCGTCAGGCCTTTGTAAATGGTTTGAAACGGGGCGGCCAGCTCCGGTGCCAATGAGATCTCCTTTGGCATTACAGGGCATTTTTCCCGTTCATACCTGCGGGGTGAAGCTGTTCTCATTCGTCCCTATCCGGCAGATAGTCTTCCCGCACCGGCGAGAAAACCTCGATGGCCACAGTATCCTCCAGCACCTCGGCGCCGTGGGGAATGTTTCCGGGCACACACCAGGTATCGCCAGGGCCCACATCATATGTGTGGTCTCCGATGGTCATTTTCAGGAGACCGCTTACCAGGTATCCGGTCTGTTCATGGGGATGGGTGTGGACGGGCAGGGTGTGCCCGCCAGCCAGTCTGAACTCGGATAAAAGGGTGAGATCGCCGTACACCAGGGTCTTGATCTGTATTCCCGGCATGGCCTGTTTGAATCCGTTGTCCTGGGCTTTGTAAAACATTTGGGTATTCCTTTTCATGAATGGCCGGAGTTAGGCCGGGGGGTGATTTTTGCCAGCAACGCCTGGTAGGCCTCGCTGAGTTCCACAAATCGGTCATGGCTGCCGCCTTTGTCCGGATGGTGTTTCCGGGCCAGTTTCCGGAATTTCCGGGTCAGAGACCGTTCATCCATGGTTTGGAGTTCATCAGCCGTGAGATTGAAAATTTCCCTGGCCCTGGAGCGGGTTACGGCCGGTTTCGGAGGCTGATGAAAAAAACGGCTGCGGAAGCGGAAATCCTGCTCCAGCTCTTCCAGCAGAACCGTATCCCCATAGGGATGATCAAAAAACATGACCACATACCGGATCAGGTAGTCGTGCAGATGCCCGGACTGCCGGAAGAGGCGCTTGTTCAGGTCGCACAGTTCCTGGATAAAAAAAGCGTCCACCTTTTTCTGATCAAGGGCATGGGGCATTTTTTTTGCCAGGAACCCTTTGAAAAACCGCTGCAGGTCAAAAATGGTGTAGACATAGGACTTGAGTTCCCGGTGACTGAGACGGCTTTCCTGCTGCATGAATCCCTGCTCGATCTCATCCCGGCACTTGTTCTGGAGTTTACGGAACAGGGCCGACGGCATGTTCACCATCGGTCCCTGGTCCATGTTCCCGAATTTGAGAAAATGAGCCCGGCGCTTGTCAAAAGCATGAGTGGACCGGGCCACGGTTTGTTTTTCTTCCCTGGTCATGCGCCGGTAGGTGAACGTCTTTCCGCGTTCCCTGAAATGGGTTGTGGCCTGACGGATATCGGATCGGACAAACGGCCAGAAAAGATCTTCCAGCAGATCCGGATCAAACTTCCGGGCTTTTTGGCAATCCGATTGATCAGTTCCGGGCAGACATGCCAGGCATTGCCCCCGGGATAATCGACCCATGCTCCGGGTTCCGGTCCCAGCGAACAGATTTCCTGAAATCCTGACCCGTTTCCTTCCGGGGTGGATTCCCTCAGAAAGTAGGCGGTCTGCCGGTGCTTTCTTGTTTTGGCCAGATACATAACATCTTTGTTTTATATGTTACAATTGTCAAGAATGGTTATATTAGACGGCACCGTAAAAGGCAATGAAAACCCTAGGGGGTATCATGTCGAAAAACAGATTCGTTAAACTCACACTGAATCACCAGCCGGTCACAGACGGTGCCGGGGTCCGGTTGAACCGGCTGCCCGGCCGTGCAGAAGCCCCGGCCCTGGATCCGGTTTTTTTGCCGGATGATTTCAGGTCAGGCGTAGACCCAGTTCCATGGCGATTCCCACATCATACTGCCGTTCTGTCAGATCACGGGCTTTTTGCTGGGACTCCAGTGCTGCCTTTGCCCGTGTCATGAATTTTTTTGAAATTCTTTTTTTGATTGGTTGATCTGGAATCCGGTTGCAATGTAGTGGATATTTTCATAGCATTGCAAAACAGATATACTCATCAGGAGTTCACAATGTTGACAGAGCCTTCAATTTCACCAAAACAAACAGACCGCCGGGTGTAGATGCCGGAAAAAGATCAGAACCGGGTCGGGCAGACCCTGTCTCAACGGGTGGACCGCCTGTAAATCCGTTATCGGATTAAATGGAGATGAATTATGCAACCGTGCAATAATAAACAGATATCTTTGACCGCAGGCTTCTGCTTCTGCTGGTTTGTGCCATCTGGGGCGGAAATGCGGTGAGCATCAAATTCAGCAACCAGGGCATTCCACCACTGCTGGCGGCAACATTCCGGTCTGTGGCCGCCGGTTTTCTGGTGCTGGTCTGGGCGAGATTCAAAGGGCGACCGGTGCTTTTTCCCAAAGGCACCTGGCGCCATGCTGTGATGATCGGTCTGCTGTTCGGACTTGATTTCCTGTTTCTGTACTGGAGCGTGTCGTTTACCACCGCTTCCAGGGCCACGATTTTTTGTATTCGCATCCGTTTTGGGTGGCTATGGGTGCCCATTTTGCTGTGGCCCAGGACCGGCTCCACTCCGGCAAAGCAGCCGGGCTGGTCCTGGCGTTTGCCGGGTTGTGGCTGGTGTTCAATATTCGGTCTCCCATGCTGCCGGAAACAACTGGATCGGCGACATGATGTCTCTGACCGCTGCGGTTTTCTGGGCCGCCACCACCTTGTATATCAAACGGATCAGCCAGTCGGTGGCCCTTAATCATTACCAGACCCTGTTTTCGCAACTGATATTTGCCATCCCGGTGCTGCTGGCAGGATCCCTTTTGTTTGAGCATGATTATGCCATTGTGCTATCAGCTCCTGTTTTGTGGGCCATGGCATATCAGATTGTGGTGGTGGCTTTTTTCAGTTACACTCTCTGGTTCTGGATGATCCACAATTTTGCCGTGAGCGGGTTGACGGCGTTTACATTTTTGGCTCCCCTGTTCGGTGTGGTCTTCGGAGCCGTGATTTTGTCGGAACCGGTGGGTATGAAGGTCTGGTTCGGCCTGGCCCTGGTTTGTACCGGTATTTATCTGGTGAACAGATCTCCAAAAACAAGATTTTCCAAATGATATGCAAGGGCGAACCGAATGAACATGCATATGTTGAAACAGGACACTCTTTTTCTGGCCGCGGTTGCCTTTTTTTCTATGCGGCTCAGAGCATATCCGGTTTCAACAGCAGGGTGTGGCCGTCACCATAGGGGGCTGTTTTTTCCATCATCGGCAGGTACACATGAAACGTGCTTCCTTGGCCCGGTTCATTGTAAACCGTGGTATCGCCGTTGCTTTTTTTGACGACGTCGTATGCCACAACAAGATCCAGCCCCTTTCTGATCGATCATTTTCTCGTGCATGTTCCGGCTGATAAGGGCCGCCATGCCCGGAAACTGGGTTTTCCGCATTGAACTGCTGCAGCTGAGAGTTTTTTTGGAGCAGCCGGCGGGTCAGGACATTGAGGTTCAGGTTTAACGACAACACCTGTTTCTGGATGGCTTCGATCTCAGTGATTTCCATGCGGCCTAATGCCAGCACATGATCGGTTAGGGATTACCAGAAACGGTAGGGATGGTTTGCCAGGTTGGCGTTGAGATATCTGGGATCGTCGGTGATCTCCGGTCCGGCCCAGGGAGGGGCAGAAAACGGCTGGTCAGGAAAGGATAATTCGATTTCAGCCACCATCAGCCCCAGGCTGGCTCCGCAAAATCGGTCGATCACCCAGGTCATGTCCTCATGCAGGCAGGTATGACGGATTTTTTGAACGATCCTGCCGTCACAGAAACGGTTCAACATCTCCCGGGCGTCGGTTTCTGGAATGGCATATTCGAATTCCGGCCGTATCAGTCCGGCCGCCGGCCTTTGATGGTCAGAAATCCTTTGTCTCCTTTGATGCGCACCCGCACCACCTTTTCCGGAGTGTTGACCAGATATCCCTGGCAGATGTCAACACCCGGCCCCAGGTTCTTGGGCAGGGTGCCGACCAGAAATTTTTTTTCAATTTCAATTCCCATTGTTTGTTCAGTGCCTTAATGGTAAGTCTCTTTACATAAAACCCGGATTACTATACCATACCGGTGGCAGAAGTGAACCCGGATCAACCGGGGTCAGTGAAAAAATAAAAACCCGGGGGAAAACCAATGCCGTATCCTCCAGATTTTCGGCCTATTGCCCTGTTAACGGATTTTGGTTATACCGATGCGTATGTGGGAATTCTCAAGGGCGTGATTCTGACCATCCATCCGAAAGCCCGGATCGTGGACCTGTGTCACGGCGTGGGGCCTCAGGATATCGGTCACGGAGCGCATGTGCTGGACATTTCCCTGGACTATTTTCCAAAAGGCACGATTTTTTGTACTGTGGTGGATCCGGGTGTCGGAACATCCCGTCGGCCCGTGCTCGTGGAAACCAGGGATTATTTTTGGTGGGGCCGGACAACGGGGTGCTGTGGCCGGCGGCCTCCAGAAATACCATCCGGCAGGTGATTCACCTGACCCGGTCCCGGTATTTTTTGTCAAAGGTGAGTGGCACATTTCATGGCCGGGACATTTTTGCCCCGGTGGCAGCCCACCTGTCCACAGGCATAGATCCGAATCGGTTCGGTGATCCGGTGTCCCATCTGGAGCGGTTTTCATTTCCCGAACCAGAACCTTGCAGCAGCGGACTGATCCTGGCGATCCGTCGTATCGATACCTTTGGCAACATCGGTCTGGCCCTGTCCCGGGAACGGTTTTCGGCGTTTGCGGAACAGGGGTTTTGCATGCGGATCAATCAGACGAAGATTACCCGGTATTATGAGACCTATGCCGCAGCCCCGGAAAAAGAGGCGTTTATCATTCCCGATTCCGCCGGATTCGTGGAAATTGCCATAAAAACGGGCATGCGGCATCGCGGCTCGATGTTCAGATACAGGATTCGGTTGTACTGACAGCCGGAGGTAAAATATAGTTCGGTAATTGATGGTTGAAACGCGAAAGGAAGGAAGTGATGAAGCAATGGGCAGAGGAAAGAAAATGGGCCGCTTGTGGTTCAAGATCGAATCCATGGACCAGGTCTATGAGAAGATCGAAAAACTGAGTTACCTGAATTCGGATGCCACCATCCTCAGGACGGCGGATATCCTGGATCACCAGGGCAATAGAATCGGTGCCTGGTTCTCCTATTTTTTCTCCACACCCGTGAAGGTCGACCCTGAAACCCGGATGGTGGAAATACAGGACCCGGGCATTTTTTCCGGCAGCTATGGACAGTCCGGGCCATAAGTTGGGAAAACCGGTCCTGTAAGGGGTTTACAAACTATTGTATCTGATGTGTCAACGTGGTAAGTATCCGGTACGTCCGTAACCGTCGAATCCGTGATAATCCTTAGAATCAGAAAGGAAAAGACTGAAAAAATGAATTTAAAGGAAACCATTCGAAGTATCCCGGGCTGGCCCATTGAAGGAGTGACTTTCAGAGATCTTACCACAATGATGCAGCATCCGGAAGCATTTGCCTATGCGTGTGATCTGCTCTACGACCGCTACAGGGACAAAGGGATCGACAAAATTGTGGGGATAGATGCCAGAGGATTTGTCTTCGGGGGAGTGGTGGCCTATAAACTGGGTATCGGATTCGTGCCGGTCAGAAAAAAAGGCAAACTCCCATGTCGGACCATTCAAGAAACCTATGCCCTGGAGTATGGCACTGATACCCTGGAAATGCATGAGGATGCCATATCTCCCGGGGAAAAAGTGGTGATAGTGGATGATCTCATTGCCACAGGCGGCACGGTCGGGGCTGCGGTGAAACTGGTGAAGAAACTGGGGGCCGATATAGTGGAGTGCGCTTTTGTAGTGGAACTCCCGGATCTCAAGGGGCGTGACCAGGTGAACGGGTGCCCGGTCTTTGCCATGGTCGAGTTTGAAGGAGACTGAGGATATGATCAAACATGCCATGCTGCTGCTGGCCGGTATGGCCCTGGTCGGAGCCTGTGCCGGGTCCTATGGAAAACTGGTGACCAGCCCCGCCTCTCTGGATCGATACCGGCACCAGACCCTGCCGGCCGATTTACAGTATTATTACTGCGGCCGGTCCGGGCTGCCGTATGCGGTGATAGGGATTGATGACACCTACCGGTTCAATGACCGGGTCTGGTTCCGGATCGACACCATGGCCGAGGTCTATGAAAAGATCGAAAATCTCAGTGATCTTCATCCCGGTGCACGAACCATACGGGCCTCGGAGATCCTGGACCCGAAGGGCACCCGGATCGGTGTATGGTTCTCTTTTTATCATTATACCCCGGTTCGGTCGATGCGGATTCCGGGGTATTAACGGTTTTCAACCCCTATGATCCCGACGATGATGGGGGATTGATCTGGGATTGACCGCGAGCCTGGCGGCATGGACCGGTTCATTTAACTGGGATCAATCCGGCTTGAACAAACTCCCTTCCACGCGGTTTCTACCGTTTTCCTTGGCCTGGTAAAGGAAATGATCTGCCTTGTCAATCAGTCGATCCGTGGAAAAATCATCTGCAATCAGGGCCGGATCCAGGGTGGTCACGCCGAAACTGGCGGTGATGGCAATGGGGATTCCGTCATGGATGACAGGCGTGCCGGATATTTTTTTGCGTAACCGTTCGGTACAGTGGTATGCATGATCATAGGCGGTTTCCGGAAGAACGATGACAAATTCCTCACCGCCATACCGGGCCACCCAGTCCAGATCTTTACGGATGATCTGGTGAATAAGGGAGACAAATTCCACAAGCACCCTGTCTCCGGCACTGTGCCCGAAGGTGTCGTTGACTTTTTTGAAAAAGTCGATGTCCGTGAGGATCACGGAGATGGACGTCCGGTAGCGCTTCGCTCGTGTGACCTCTTTTGCCAGCTGCCGAGACAGGTGGTTTCGGTTGTAGCATCCGGTCAGCGGATCGGTGATGGACAGTTTCTTTATTTTTTCATTTGGAAATTTTCAGATCGTTGATTTTTTCCTTGAGCTGACGGCTCAGACGGTACCGTTCCAGGTGAACCGTGATGCGGGCCAGCAGCTCTTCTTTGGCAAACGGCTTGACCAGATAGTCGGAGACTCCGGCTTTGAAGACTTTCAACAGTTCCGACTGATCCGGCATGGCCGTGAGGCAGATGATGGGCAGATCCGATCGGTTCAATTCCCTGCGGATTTTTCTTGAAAGCTCATCCCCGTTCATTTCCGGCATGAACAGGTCAGTGATCACCACATCGATAGCATCCTCGTGTCTGCTGAAAAGCTGATATCCTTCCCATCCGTTTTTTGCTTCGATCACCTGAAGTCCTTCCTGGATCAGAATGTCCGCCACAATCTGTCTGGCCACCACATTGTCTTCCGCCACAAGTGCCGTTATGCCCTCGGACAGGGCCACCGGCTTTAGAATTCGGTCCACCGCTTCCAGCAGTTCTCCTGTGGTAAACGGTTTGGTGATGAAGTCCGCGGCGCCGACTGCGAATCCTTTTTTTCGTTCGGACATGGTATTCTGGCCGGTGACAAAGATAACGGGTATCCGGCGGTTGTGCGGGCCGGAGATCCGGGCCGCATAATGGGGGCTGCGCAGTTTCCGGCAGAAATCCCATCCGTTCATTCCGGGCATTTCCACGTCCAGGGTGATCAGATCCGGGGCCCGGTCCTGGCACACGGAAACCAGGGCTTCGAGTCCATTGGCAGATTCGGAGACGTCATAACCGCCGGTTTCCAGCTCTTCCCGGATGGCCATTCTCATGGCGGCACTGTCGTCCACCACCAGCACTTGAAAAGGGGTGTTTTTATTCATCATGTTCATTTCGGTCCATTGCTGTTGACCCGGGGCCTGGGTTGGTAAAAAATAGTCTTGAGATGACGTCGGGGTTCCAGATCGGGACAGATGTCGGAAAGCGATTCACTGGCACCCAGCAGCAGAAATCCGTCCGGTTCCAGAACGGTAACGATTTTTTTAAACAGTTTTTTTTTCATTTCTCTGTTGAAATAAATGGCCACGTTCCGTAACAGGATCAGGTCGAATCTGCCCATTCCGGAAAACGAATGAAACAAATTCATTTTCTGAAAAGAGACCATGGCCCGGATCTCATCGTTGATTTTCCATTTGTCCCCATATGGACTGAAGTACCGGTTCCGTTTTTCGCACGGAAGTCCCCGGGTCAGTTCAAAACTGCTGAAATAACCGGCACTGGCTTTTGCCAGGGCTTTTGCAGAGATGTCGGTTCCCAGCAGGTAGATGCGATAAGGGGCCATGCTTGGGAGCAGGTCTTTAAGGACCATGGCCACGCTGTAAATTTCCTGACCGGTGGCGCAGGCGGCGCTCCAGATGCGGATGGGAACGGGCAGCCCTTTTCTGGCATATCCGGCCCGGTTGTCGATCACATCCGGCACAAGTTTATATCGGATCAGGTCAAACACTTTTTCATCCCTGAAAAACAGGGTTTCATTGGTGGTGATGGCATCAATGATCTGCTGGGCCAGGGAATGGGTTTTGTCGGTCCTGGCCAGATCATGCAATGCCTGATAGGAGGACAGTCCGAGGTCACCCACCATTTTCCCCAGCCGGGTTTCAAACAGATATGTTTTGGATGACGGGATGTCCATGCCGGATATGTCACGGATATACTCAACCAGCTGCTCACATTCTGCCGGATGTATTTTCAGCATGGGAGAATCAATGGTCCCGGCATGGACAGCGGGTTTGTGAAGCAGTGTGTCATAGGTCATGTCCGTTGGGGCGGTCTAACGGTTTTCATGATTTCCCGGGCCAGGTTGTCCAGGGGGCCACCGTGTCCACTATTCCGGATGCCACCGGTTTTTTTGCCATGCCGAACACAATACTGGACCCCTCATCCTGGGCAATGATGACCGCCCGGTGCTCCTTCATTGATGCCAGGCCTTTGGCCCCGTCCTGACCCATCCCCGTCATGATGACGCCAGTGGCCCGGTCTTTGAAGTGAAGGGCCACCGACCGGAATAGGTAATCCGCAGACGGCCGGCATCCGTTTTCCGGCGGGTCCTGGGTGATGCGGATCATTCGGCGGGATCGGTTTCCCGCTGATACGATTTTCATGTGACTTCCGCCGGGAGCGATGTATACACGGCCGGCAACCAGGAGATCCCCGTTCCGGGCTTCGATCACTGAAACGTTGGATTGCCGGTCCAGGCTTTCCGCCAAAGCCCGGGTGAATCCGGGGGGCATGTGCTGAACAATGAGGACCGGTACGGCCAGATCCGCAGGCAACGCCGGAATGAGTCTTGCTAATGCGGCCGGTCCGCCGGTGGATACCCCGATGGCCACAATCTCTGACAGATTTTGGCACACACGAGGAGTGCTCACCGATTTGCCCTGCATGGATCGTTCTGGTACCGGTACGCGGGCAGACGTCGGTGGGTTTTGAAAACATTGGTCCCGGGGCTGTCCAGAATGGCGCGGATTTCCATTCTCCTGGAAAACGAGCGCAACAGAGGCGCAAGGTCTTTTCCAGTTTGCGCTTGTTTTCCACCATGTTTTCTTCGCTGGGTTTGAGAATAAAATCAAACGCCCCGGCCTCAAGGCTTGTGATAATGCGCTGGTCTCCACGGCCGGCATCGGAACTGATCATGATGACCTCTGTCCGGGGGAACCGGGACCGGAGTGTTGTCAGCACTTCCAGTCCGTTCATGCCCGGCATTTCAATATCAAGCGTTACCAGGTCCGGCTTCAGTGATGCCGTTTTTGCCAGAGCGGATGCACCGTCACGGGCGGTTCCTACGATTTCCATGCCATGAATATCGGCAATGACGTCTGATATCATCATCCGGAAGACAATGGAATCGTCCACCACCAGTATCCGAAGATTTTTTTGTGTGATGGTCATGCAAGCACCGTGGCCACATTAAGTATACCGATCAGTCCCTGTTCATGCCGTATCACTGATTTGAAACAACGGCCGTGAATCCCCTGGATATTGCCGGGCGGAGGGGCCAGATCCCCGGCGGTGATTTCTATCACATCACCAATGGCATCCACCAGCAGTCCGATCAATTCCACCTGAATCCGGAGAATAATGATCCTGCGGAAGACAGGAAAGCCGGGCCCGATCGCTTCAGGGAGCCCCAGCCGTTGATTCAGGTCGATCACCGTGACAATACTGCCCCGCAGGTTGATGATGCCGCTGATAGACGGCGGTGCCAGCGGGACCGGCGTAATGCCGGTGGTCTTGATAATTTCCTGGGTGTCCAGAATATCAATACCACACAAGGATTCCCCGGCGGAAAAAGTGACAACTTTGATTGTTTCCTGCACCATATCCATCCATTATCGCCTGAGTCAAAATTTGCATCGATCGGTTCTGGCTTTGATGTTTTCTGTCAATTCGCTCAAAGATTCGATACTGTGATTGATCTGGGTGATGCTGTCCGTCATTTCGACCGCAGAATCAGATACTAACGCGATATCCCTGGCGGTTTCAATTGCTGCGGTCGAACTCTGAGCCACATTTTCCGTGATGTCGGTCATGTTCTGGGCGGCCTGGCTGACATTGCCCGCAATTTCTCGGGTAGTGACGGACTGCTCTTCCACGGCGGCAGCAATGGTGGATACAATCTCATCCACTTGGTTGATGACACCGGTGATCTGACCGATACGGGTGACGGTACCGTCTGTGGACTTCTGAATGCCCGAAATTTTAGTTTTGATTTCTTCACTGGCCATGGCCGCCTGTTTGGCCAGTTCCTTGATTTCATTGGCCACCACGGCAAATCCTTTGCCGGCTTCCCCGGCCCGGGCCGCCTCAATGGTGGCATTCAATGCCAGAAGGTTGGTCTGTTCGGAAATTTCCGTGATGGATTCGGTCACCTTTCCAATGTCCCGGGCCGCCGTCCCCAGCTGATTCACGGCGTCAGATGCCAGTGTGGCCTGATCCACTGCATCATGGGTGATATCTCTGGCCCGGTCGGCACTTTCTGCGATTTCACTGATGGTGGCGGTCATCTGCTCCGCCGCCGCCGCAACAGTATTCAGGTTGCTGGATGCGTTTTCCGAAGCATTGGCCACAGAGGTCATGTTGGTGCTCATCTGTTCGGCGGCGGAAGCTACAGTGTTGGAGCGCTGGGCAGTTTGTTGCGCACTGGATTTCATCTGGGATGAGATGGCCGACAGTTCAGTGGAGGATTCCGCCAGGGTCACGGCACCTTCTGCCAGGTCTTTAAACATTGACCGGAGTTTGGTGGCCATGGTGTTCAGAGAATCCGCCAACAGACCGAGTTCATCTTTACGTTCGATATGCAGTGTGTGGGTGAAATCCCCTTCTGCCAGCTTTTCCGCAAATCTGCTTCCCTGGGCGATGGGTTCAGTCATGATCCGGGACAGATAATACGCCAGAAGAATGAAGACAAGAATGCAGCATATGGCGATGATGCCCATGGTCCTCTGTAGGACAAACGCCGGGGCCAAGGCTTCGGATTTGTGCACTTGGGCGATGATGGCCCAGGAGGTGTCCCCGATTTCAAAAGGGGTAAAAACAGACATCACCGGCGTACCGCCATAATCCGCGGTCATCATTTTTCCGGTCTTTCCTTTCAGGGCCGCTTGGACGGAAGGGGTGTCTACCTTGCCCTTTTCGCCCAGTGCAAACGAAGCAGCCACGGAACGGTTTTCAGTATCCAGCAGGGAATTGGAACGCATTCGCTTATCCTGTCCCACCAGGAAAAGTTCTCCGGATTTTCCCAAGCCGCTGTCCGCAGACAGGACTTTTGTGATGGCGTCGATGGACACCTGAATGGCAATCACGCCGATGACATCCCCGTTTTTTTTCACAGGAGCTGCCATAAACTGGGCTGGAATGTTGCCGGAGGGCGCATAGGGCGCCATATCTGAAATCAGGACCCGGCCTTTGGTTGCGGCCTGCCATGCATGCTGGAGCGGTGAATCGACCGTGGTTACCCGGGTGCCGAAATCCGGTTCCTTGGACACGGAAAAAATAACATTTCCTTTTTCCGCATCCAGCAGAAGGATGTCATGATAGTCCTGCAGGGTCATGTGAAAGGCGAATTGCGCAAAAACTCGTCATGGAGGTGTCGGTAATCGGCAGGGGCCTGAAACTGACCGTCTTTTTGCCCGATGAACCGGCCGCTTTCTACCCCGCCTTCCACGTTAAATGAAGAGGAAAGCGTTTCCAGGGCGTTGATCACATAAGGCGTGTTGGCCAGGATCGCCACATCATTTTCCCGGTCCAGATAAAACTGGGCCATTTTCGTGTTTTTTCAGGTCCCGGATGGCCATGAATTTTTCAAATGTCTGACGGGTCAATCCGTCAATGGTCATCCACTGGGAAATCCCACCCAGTATGGCATAAGGAATGATACCCACCGCCAGCAGGGCAGCAATGAATTTCGATTTCAGACGCCAGTTTTTAATGTTCATTTAATCATCCCTCCTGATAACTTCGGATTCATGTGTTCAGAATATGTGTGTGAATGCTTTCCAGCAATTTTTCCTGGTCCAGTTTGATCTGGTAATCGTCCACGCCGGCGGCTTGCCCTTTTTTGAGATCTGAGTCGTCCGCCAGTGTGGACAAGGCGATGACCGGCAGATGTGCCAGTCCCGGATCATTTTTGACCGTCTGTGTCAGGGTGAATCCGTCCATATGGGGCATTTCCATGTCCGTGATGACCAGGGACAGTTCTTTGACATGTGTTCGGATCAGATCCAGAGCCATTTGGCCGTCTTCTGCCGCGATCACGTTAAATCCCGCACCTTCGATCCGGGTCTTGATCAGGTTTCTGAAAAATGCGGAGTCTTCAGCAATCAGGATCGTTTGTTTGTCTGTAGCATCATTGGGTTGTTCAGGCATCCGGATATCTTTGTACCATTGGGGAAAGCGGTGGAGCGCCACCTGGTCCGGATCCACCACCATGACCGTGTGCCCGTCCAAGGTCAGCGAGCCTGAAATACCGGGCTGAGACAGGGTCTGCCGATCCAGGACCGCACTGGTTTCCACGGAGTCCACAGGCCCGGTCACGCGCAGTCCCATGATTCGGTCCTTCAGATCGCACACCACCACCACCATCATCTCTTCCATGGGCACCGGATGGATGTCCGCCACCTCATCCAGGGCACACACCGGCAGCGTGGTATCCCTGGTCTGGACAACGGTCATGTGGCCCATGGTTTCCATGCTCCGGGCCAGGATTTTTTCGATACGGATCACCCGATCCAGGGGGATGGCAAACCGTTCTTCCGGTGCTCCCCGGAACGTGAGAAGCGATCGGGTGCCTTTTTTTGTGAATTTTGGGAGCCTGCGGTATCAAAATCCGGATCGGAATGGCTGACAGGGGTCAGGGAAGCAGTGTCGGCCAGAGAGGTGATATCCAGGATCAATGCCACCCGGCCGTCTCCCATGATGGTGGCCCCGGCATATGCTCCGCAGGATTTGAGATGTCGTCCCAGGGGTTTGACCACGATTTCTTCTGCGTCCTGAAGTTCATCTACAACCAACCCATAGGTTAAGTTGCCGGTGGAGACCACTGCGATGTTCAGGGCACTGGCTGCGTGAAAGCGCCGGTCTGTTCCACACAGGTTTCTGCGCTCCCGGTTTCAGGGGTATCCGGCAGGGGGGTGGCAGACCGCCGATCTGCAATCTGATGCCGCCGGTCTGTTTCCACCACACCGGTAGCAGGACAGTCATAGGAGCGTGGCAGGGCCAGAATATCCGCCAACCGGACCAGAGGCAGGAGGTCTTCCCGTAGCCGGATGACCGGGGCACCGCTGATATATTCGATTTTTTCAAAAATCCGGCCAGGCGGTATCCGGACCAGTTCCACCAGATTTGCCTGGGGGATGGCAAACCGCTGGTGTTCCGTCTGAACGATCTGGCTTGGGATGATGGCCAGTGTCAAAGGAACTTCAATCAAAAACGGGAGCCGAGACCGGGCTGAGATTCAATGGTGACCTTTCCCCCGATGGATTCGATATTGCTTTTGACCACATCCATACCGACCCCCCGGCCTGACAGGTCGTTCACTTTTCTGGAGGTGGAAAATCCCGGCAGGAAGATCAGACGGTATTTGGCTTTTTCATCCATGGTCTGGGTCTGATTCTGTGTGATCAGGCCCAAAGCGACTGCTCGTTCCGTCAGTTTGTCCGGGTCCATGCCCCGGCCATCATCAATGATTTCAATAAAAATTTTTCCTGCGCCGTGGCTGGCTTTGAGAATCACTCTCCCGACCGGGTCCTTGCCCTGTTTTTGCGGATTTCCGGGAGTTCGATCCCGTGATCAATGCTGTTTCGCACCAGGTGTAGCAGCGGGTCGGTCACCGCTTCCAGCAGACTTTTGTCCAGTTCGACCCGCCGGCCTTTGATGACCAGTTGAATTTTTTTCCAAAGCGGCGGACAGGTCCCTCACCACTCTGGGGAAGCGGTCAAACACCTTTCCCATGGGCTGCATGCGGGTGAGCATCACGGTTTCCTGAAGCTCCGAGGTGACACTGTTGATCCGCTGTCCCACCCGATGGATGGACTGGAAGTCTTGAGTGGCGATAGCTTGCAGCAGCTGGTTTCTGCTCAGAACCATTTCTCCGGCCAGGGACATGAGATTGTCCAGCAGTTCCAGGTCTACCCGGATCCGGCTTTGCATCATTGGGGTGTCAGATGAAATGTGCTGCTCAGTCTTATTTTTTTCAGAAAACGGTTCCGGCTTCACCACAGAAGAATCGGTTTCCGGCATATCTGTCTGTATTGGATCCGTCTTGATCGGATCGACCGCTGTCAAACGGGTGGGGTCCCGATGGGAACCATCCGGTTCGGAAAAAGACGGTAGCCGGGTTTCCCGGGTGTCGGTCGACGAAAGCTCTCCGGTTTCGGCCACCCGATGAACCCATCGGTCATCAAGGCTGAATACGATTTGAATGTCTTCTTTTGTCAGAACAGAGGTAAACAGTAATAAAGTAAACGGTCCCGGGGAGCCGTCCCCGGACAATGGTGAATAGTTTGTTTCGATCCGATGCTCAAGCAGGGTGCCATACTTTTTGATTTCGGAAATGGTTTTGTCCGGATGAGTTTCTTTCAGGGCTTCATCTGTCTCCATCGGCTTTTCAATCAGATACACCAGGTTGTTTTCTTTTTCTATCGCAAGAAAATCCGCTTTTCCAGAATAAACAACGGTGTCCCGTTCCGGGCAGCCACAACCACCGGATTCTCGTCATGGCCGGTTTCCGGGCTGCGAATTTCGGAATCTGATGATGTTTCAGGAACCGGATCCTCACCATTGTCAAAGGGGTATCCGGCGATGCGGAATGGACGTCGGGATGGTTCCGGGGACTCGGACAGATGGACTCCAGTGCGGCGACCGGTTCGGAAATATCGAACTTGTCGCTGTGATCCATATATTGGATCAGGTGGGTCAATACGTCCGATCCTTGCAGCAGAAAATGAATGACTTCCGCATTGGGGTCGAGCGTGCCTTCCCGGATGTGGCCTAAAACCGTTTCCATGGCATGGGCCAGCCGGGTGATGGTTCCGATGCCCAGAAAACCGGAGCCGCCTTTGATGGAATGCACGGCACGGAACACTTTGTTGACCCGTTCCCGCTCCTTGCCCAGGTCTCCATTTTCAATGCGGATCAAATCCTCTTCAATGGATGACAGATGTTCCAGAGATTCTTCGGCAAACGCTTTTTTGATATGGCCGTCGCTGTTGGTCATAGAATCCGGTTTCTGCGGTTACAGCCGATTGACAAACTGGTGGAATTTTCTTCCTGGAACGGGCTGATGCTTTTGATGAAAATACCGACACCCGTCGGTTCCACCCGGACCACCTCGGAGATGAAGTCAAATTCATCGCCACTGGAACTGATCAGGCGGACCGCAAGCTGCTCACCCCGGGGAATATTTTTTTCCGTGCTGATAAACGCCCCTCTCAGAGAAACATCTTCCACCCGGGCTGTGATCCGCTCTTTGCCGGTATTGATGTTGACGCGCAAAGATACTGGTTTGCGAACATTTTCCCGTTCATCGATATGAATCACATTGTCACAATCCGGCTGACACATTTTTGCAGACTGAATCAATTCAAATATTTTTTTGTCGGTCTGGGCATCTGTGACTAGAATTTCCTTAATTAACTGTAATTTGTCCATTACCACTCCTGACTTTGAATTTGTTCAGCATGCTATCGTCAAGTGTATGCGGCATTTTCATATGACAGACTGAATAAGTCAACATGTAAAGTGGTAAAACCCGGATAAAAAGACATTTTTATTGACATCAAATACACAAATAGCTATTGATGACTGAATACAGGAAAGAAAGATATTTTGGGTAGCATCCAAAAAAGCAGATCAAGGGAAACAGCCGGGAAAACGTCCAAAATTATGAATGAATCTGAAATTCACCATGATGTCACCATCAATTGCTCTTCTGAAACAGGCAGTTTGAAACAGTTGCAGTTGGGGGTGTATTTTTCCCGCCGAATGCTGACCCTGGTGATGACAGCAGTTTCCAGGAAAAACGCACCCCGGGATCTGGTCAAATGGGCCTGCTTTTCCGTGCCGGACCACCTGGATCCGGAGTCGGACCCATGGATGGAGTTTTTGAAGACACATTGTCCCGGTTTGCCGGTTCCGCCGGAAAATGGATGTCTGGTGTGCCATTGATCCCTCTGACCTGAAAGTCAAGCGCATCACCATCCGGATATGCCCGTGGAAAAATCGGCAATGCCGCGTTCTGGGGATTGAAGCGGGAAACCGATTTTGACGAAACAAAAGAGATTTTTGATTTCGAGGTCCTGGAAGACATAGTGACGGACGACGGGGTGAAAAAAAAAAACCTGGTTGTGTTCAGCGGAAACAGACAGCGGATCCGGTCGCTGCAGAGCATATTTGGCCGGGCAGGGTATCCCCTGACCGGCATTACCGCCATTCCGTTCGCTTTACAGAATTATTTTCGAACCCGTCTGCTGGAACCGGATGCCCCTTATTTTGCGGTGACTCACATTTGTCAGGAAACCTCGGATATCTACTGCTTTTCCAGGGCAGGAATGGTTCTGGCCCGAAGTCTGCGGACCGGGGCATTGAATCTGATCGGAGAGCTGGATGAAAATCCGGAAATTGCACAGTTCTTTCTGCCGGGTGACGAACCGGAAGCTTCGGCCTCCATATCGCCCCAGGTGCAGGAAATATCTGAACGTCTGGTGAGCAAGATCATTCGCACCGGTGATTACTGCGCCCAGCATTATACCGGAAATACCCCGATCACTCATTACTATTTTCTGGCTGAGACCGGTATGTTCGGGCCGTTTATGGATCTGGCAAAAAAATGATTCCGGGGGGGTGCGAATTTTTCAGCCGGCTCTGGACAATGCCACCTGCAGGGACAGACCGGCTTTGCCGGCCAAGGGGGATGAGCGCAGTGCCTTTCCGGTTGCGCTGGGGATCGCATTATCCGGTCATGATCTGACTCCGGACTTTCTTCATACTCATCAGGACAAGAGAGAACAGCTTCGTCGTAAGCGGATCACCGGAACAATTTTTCTGGCCGGTGTGATGATCCTGTCCGCTTTGATTGCGCTGCATCTGTTTTTCATTACCGCCCATAAAAAGATCAGGCTTTGCAAAACCGTCTGGATCAAGAACTGGCAAGAATTGATAAAGATATTTCGCCTGCCGATATCGAGCAGATGATCGCTGCATCCAGGAAAAAGTCGGCCAGGCAGATGTCTATATCGACCGGTACCGGCCCCTGGGCGTGGTGTTTGATCTGTGCCGGCTCACACCGGATCATATCCGCCTCACCTCACTTGCCTATGGAAACTCAGGGACGAAAAAGGAGAAAAACCGGACTCTTCGAATCCAGGGTCAAATCACCGGACCGGGCGTGACTCTGGAAGCGGAGCTGGCCCATTACGTTCTGACATTGTCCAATTCCCCCATGTTTGGAAACATTCAAGTGACAAAGGAACGGACAGATGTCAAAAATGAACAGGATCAATTATTGTTTTCAGCCACGCTGGAGGTATCTTGAGATCAACGGGTGTCCTTTTTAGGGGCAAAATACCGGCACTGGCCGTGATTTTCGCGGGTGTGTTTGTGCTGGGAAGCGCCATCTATGCCGGGGCCCTGGTTTATCCGTCATATCAGGCGTATTCCCAGGCCCGGCAGACCATTGATGAAAAAAACAGACTTCTGGAAAATAAAAAAAAGATGGCCGACACCTATGCCAGAGCCCGGCAGATGACCCGGGCCCCTGTTGAAACACGGCTGCCTCTGCCGGAAAGAATTAGCCTGCCCCGCACAAACCTGATTGCCGTGACCCGGCAGCTGGCTCAGATGGCCGGATCCCATCACCTGGATGTTATGGGTCACACCGTTCATATCAACGGGGTGACCGACCAGTCCCGGTTCATTTCCATGACTGTTCAGCTGAAAGGGGGGTGGGCCGATTTCAGGGCATATCTGGTGGATGTCATGTCTCTGGACAGCTTCAGCTTCATGGATGGGCTGCATGTGTATACAGACAACGCCGGAACCAAATATTATACCATTGACATCCGCCTGTGGCTGGAAGTGCGGGCATCATGAGCAGACGGGAAAAATCATGTTGTTCATGGCCCTGGCAGCCGCCCTTTATGGCGTGCTGGAATGGGTTGTGTTCTCATCGAAAGAACCCCTGCCGAACCGGTGACCGCAAAAACAGACGTCTCTGCAAGTATCGTTGATAAAATGATGGCAAAGATTATGCAAGTGGAAATTGAACATCCGCATAAAAAAGAGATCATCTCAAGGATTGAAACCCTATGGGAAAAGGATCCGTTTGTCCGGCCCAAACCGAATAGCGGCTCATCGGCGGTGTCATCAGAGGAATCCGTGTCTTTTGTTCCGGACCTGCGCTATGCGGGGTTTATTTTTTCAGGGGAGCGGGCCATGGCCATTATCGACGGAAACGAATATTTTGTTGGTGACACGGTTGTGAATACCGGATATCGGGTGATCCGCATCACCCCCGGAAAGGTGCTCATTCAAAAGGGTCAGAATACAGGTGAAATATTTTTTAGCGGGGACTGAAACCAGGGTTATGAAAACAAGGATATCATATTTGAAAGCACTTCTCATCGTGGTCCTTTGTCTGATAATGATTCTGGGCGGGTGTGTCGCAAATAAAAATCGGACCCGGCTCCGTCCTTGCAGCTGGAAAAATGGCGTCTTTTAGCAGACAGATCTTTCAGCGATACCACTGACGTTTCGGAAAAGTCCCGATCCGATGATCAGAGGGAAGCGACAGAGAATCCGACCCTTCCTGAGTCTGAAACTGATCCTGGGTTGGCTGACACGCATGTCCCGTTGCCAATGGTTCCGGTACCGGTCCGCAAACTGCCGGACATGCCGGTCACCATGCACATGAACAATGTGTCTGTGCCGGTCCTGCTGCGGACACTGGCAAAAATTGCCGAACTGAATATGATGATCAACGACAGTATTACCGGGCAGACCCAGCTGGTGGTCACGGAATCCCCGTGGGATCAGGTGTTTTTGGGATTGATGGATGCATATGGCCTGGCGTATGAATGGGCAGGGGATATCCTGCAGGTGTTCAGTGCTGCGGATTTCAAAAACGGCAGTCGCTTCTGGAGGCCAGAAACGCTTATGAAAATGCCAAAATTGAGCAGGAACTGGCCCGGCTCCAGCTGGTATATCAGAAACGGCGGCAGGAACCGCTAACCACCCGTATTGTAACCATCCGGTATGCCAATCTGGAGTCACTTTATAGAAATTTGAACCAGTACCTGGCCGTCACCCGGAGTGAAAAATCGCTTCTCTGGGAATTTCGTCGATTTTGGTGCCGACGGAAGATGCGGCATCCGATGCCGGCGATCAGGTCCGGCCCGGAGAAAAAGGCAGCATCATGATGGATGAAACATCCAATGCCCTGATCATTCACGCTTCTCAATCAGATATCGATCAGTTGATGCCCATTATTCAGAAGCTGGATCAACCTTCAAAACAGATATTGATCGAGGCCCATATAGTGGAAGTGGAATCCAATACCGGCAGAGCCCTGGGGATTCAGTGGGGGGGGTTGGGCAATTTTAAAACCAGTTCTGACAAGCAGATATCCGTGGGCGGTGATATTTCTCCGTTTGAGAAACAGCTGAAGGATGGCGAGTTTCTCAACCCGGTGGACGGTAATGTGGTCAACCTGCCATGGTGGGGGAAACCGGTCTGAATCTGGGCATCATGGCCCAGAAAATGGGAAGTTTCGTTCTGTACGCCCAGTTGATGGCACTTCAGGAGGAAGGGATGCTCAATATCTTGTCCAAACCCTCCATCACCACCCAGGATCATCAAAAGGCCATCATCAGAAGCGGTAAGGAAGTGCCTTACCAGACCGTAGAAGGAACGGGATCGGATCAGACCGTCAGTATTGAATGGAAAGAGGCGGTCATCAAACTGGAAGTCACCCCCATATCATTGATGATCAGATGGTTCGTCTGGAGATTCTGACCAATAAAGATGAGCTGGATTTCAGTGAACCGATCAACGGCAATCCCACCATTATTACCAAAAATGCAGAAACTTCGGTCACGCTGATGGACGGGCAGACCACGGTGATTGCCGGACTGAACAAGGAAAAGAAAACCGACAGCGAGCAGGGGATCCCCGGGCTCAAAGAGATGCCGGGGCTGGGGTGGCTGTTCAAGAGCACGAACAAGGAAAAGGAAAAAGAGGAATTGCTGATTTTTATCACTCCCCATATTCTGGACAATTCATTTATCCCTTCAGCAAAAAAAGGATAAAGACACGTGGCGGTTCGAAAAAGATTGGGAGAAATACTGCTGGATGAAGGGGTTATTGCCCCGGATCAGCTGGAGACAGCATTGTCCCAGCTCAAAGAGACCGGACTTAAGCTCGGGGAATATCTGACGCAGAAAGGGATCGTATCCGAAAATATCATTGTGGAAGCCATTGCTTCCCAGATGAATCTCAAGAAATTTGAACCGGGAGAGTATGATATTTCTCCGGATCTGGCCCAGCTGATAGATGTGGACAATGCAGCCAAATTCAAGGCCGTCCCGGTGAAAAAAAGCGAGGGTGTGCTGACCATCGCCATGACAGACCCGTTGAATATCATCACAGTGGACTATATCGAAGTGATGACGGACCTGGAAGTGGAAACCGTGATCTGCACGGAACAAAATTTCAATTATCTGATATCCGCCATTTATGGGACCTATGCCGGCAAAGACGGTGTCATGCAGCAGGTGCAGGATATCGCTGATCTGGATGAGGAATCGGATGATGGAGACGGATCCGAAGCACTGACGGAAACCGATCTTCAGCATATGGCCGAAGACGCGCCGGTCATCAAGCTGGTGAATTCCATTCTGACCCAGGCAGTCAGGGAAGGTGCCACGGATATCCATCTGAGCCCGGAGAAAAATTATGTCGAGATCCGGTTCCGGGTGGACGGGAAACTGCATAAGGTCCCGAATCCGCCGAAAAAAATGTTTCTGCCCATGGTTTCCCGCATCAAGATCATGTCCAATCTGGACATCTCCATATCCCGGATTCCCCAGGACGGCCGTATGACAATCCGAGTCCATCAAAAGGAGATCAATGTCAGAGTGTCCACCATTCCCACTATTTACGGGGAAAACGTGGTACTCCGGCTTCTGGACACCAGTTCAGGTATCCATACCCTGGATCAGCTGGGGTATTCGGCCCGAGACATCCAGGGGATCAAAAAGATGATCAAAATGCCCTATGGTATGATTCTGTGCACCGGTCCCACCGGCAGCGGAAAAAGCACCAGCCTGTTTGCCATGCTCAAGGAAATCAATTCACCGGATACCCATATCATCACCCTGGAAGACCCGGTGGAATACCGGATGGAACATGTCCGGCAGGCCCAGCTGAACCGGCGGGCCGGCATGACCTTCGCGTCCGGACTCCGGTCGATTTTGCGCCAGGACCCGGACGTAATCATGGTGGGGGAAATCCGGGACACCGAAACCGCCAATGTGGCGGTGCAGGCCGCCCTGACCGGGCATATGGTATTTTCCACGGTTCACACCAATGATGCAGCCGGTGCCATCACCCGGTTCATTGAAATGGGCGTGGCCCCGTTCCTGGTGTCTTCGGTCATGCTGGTGATCATTGCCCAGCGGCTGGTCCGGCGGGTGTGCACCCAGTGCGGTGAACCGGTCATACCGCCTCCTGAATTGCTCGAATACTGGGGGATCCCTCCGGATGACGATCTCCGGTTCATGAAGGCAAAGGGATGCGTCCACTGCCTGGATACCGGGTATCGGGGACGGGTGGGGCTGTATGAAATACTGTATGTCAATGATGCGGTGCGGGACATGATTCTGGGCGGCAAAACCGCCAAGGAGATCACGCAGCTGGCCCATGAGGCCGGCCAGATAAGGACCCTGAAAGAAGATGCGGCCCGGAAAGTTATGGACCGGATCACCACTCCGGAAGAGGCCATGTCCGCCCTTCAGGTAAAATAAACCGGATGTGCGGGCAGGATAACCATCATGGCAATCTATCTGTTTAAGGCGATTGACGAAACCGGAAAACCCGTGTCCGGAGAGATCGAGGCCGATTCCCGGGATGCGGCGTTAGGGCTTGTGTCGGGCCGGGGTCTGATCCCCCAGACGGCCAAAAGAAAATCAGGTTCGTCCAATGTCGTGGGGATGTTGAACAATCTGCCCATGCCCGGGCGGCTGGTCAAAACCCAGGACCTGATCCTGTTCACCAAACAGTTCAAGACAATGGTTCAGGCCGGGGTTTCCATTGTCCAGGTATTTCAAATCCTGTCGGCTCAGACTGAAAATACTCACCTGCGCAAGGCCATCACCAAGATGTTGGATGACATCAGACAGGGCCGGTCCCTATTTCGGGTGTTTTCGGCCCACCCTCGGATTTTCCCCGCCTCTACTGTGCCATGATCCGGGCCGGGGAGGAATCCGGTGCCCTGCCCGAGATCATGGACCGGCTGATCTATGTGATCAGCCATGAAGAAAAGGTGAAAAACGATATCCAGAGCGCTCTTCGGTATCCCATGTTTGTCCTGGCGGTGCTGGGCGGGGCGTTTCTGGTGCTGCTGACCTTTGTAGTACCCCGGTTTGTGGATATCTTTGAACAGGGAGGGGTGGACATCCCTCTGCCCACTCGCATCTGCATGGGGATGTACGCATTTTTATCCCAGTTCGGGGGATATATGTTCCTGACTGCCGGGGTCCTGACGGTGGCGGGATTTTATTTTGTCCGGACCGATGCCGGCCGGCTCATGAAGGACCGGCTGCTTATGAACCTGCCGTTGATCGGCCCGCTGCTGGTCAAATCCGCCATGTCCCGGTTTTCCAGTATTTTTTCCATTCTTCAGGCCAGCGGTGTCGGGGTTCTGGAATCCTTACGGGTCCTGACGGACACCATTGATAACGAAGCCATTGCCGTTGAATTCAGAAAAATAAAAAATCAGCTGCAAGAAGGGCGGGGCATTTCAGGTCCGTTGAAGCGGGCCAGATATTTCCCTCCCATGGTGGTCAGTATGGTCGCCATCGGTGAGGAATCCGGCAATCTGGACGGCATGCTCAAAGAGGTTTCCAGTCACTACGATGCCGAGGTGGAATATGCCACCAAACGCCTGGCTGAAGCCTTAGGGCCTTTACTCATGGTGGCCATGTCCGCATGGTGGGGTTCTTCATCCTGGCGATTTTCAAACCCATGTGGGAAATGGCGAATATCATGTGACATGAAGTGCGCTTCCGCCGGCTTGATTATTCCTTTCCCCGGTGTTAAAATATATATCACAGGAACACATTAGAGAAGGAAATAAAAAAATGCAGCGAACCGCTGTTTTAGAAACCTCGAAAGGGTTCACCCTGATCGAAGTCCTGTCAGTCGTGGTCATCATTGGCATTCTGGCGGCTGTGGCGATTCCCACATACAATAATTATATTGCCGAATCCAGGAAAAAAGCCGCTGAGGTGGCGATTGCCGAGGCCCGGTCCCGCTTGTCTCTGGAATTAGCCCGCTATCAGCTGGAAAACAAAGACAAGCCGCCGAATATGGGGCTTTCCTCAACACGACGGTGAGTAACAGTATCGGCCTGAGCGGAAGCACTCTGGATCTGGGCAGTGATTTTACCGTCACATTGACCCGCCATGACAGCACGACCGCCACCATCACGGTCAGTAAGGTCAAAGGGTGGATCTCGTTACGAATGAAACAGGCTCTTGGACACTACCGTGAAAATGACTGTCCCAGGACACTGGAGATGGGAACACCTGACCGGCCCGGGAACGAATATGATCGATCGTAATGGATTTACCCTGATCGAAATCGCAGCGGTGCTGGTGATTATTGCGCTGTTGAGCACTTTGGCGGTGAAGCGCATGGGAAACGTAGGTATTTCCGCATACAGCGAAGCCGACCGCCTGATATCGGATCTTCGGTATGCCCAGTCGCTTTCCATGACCCGGACCCGGAATGTGGCCGTGAAAATCACCCTCTCCCCCGACGGTTGGAAATGGGAATTTAGCGAGGCAGGACTGCGGTTTGCAGATGGAGAGAAAAGCCGGACAGCCCGGCAGAGAGTGTCATTTTCCGCCGGTGCTATCGTGACTTTCATGGCTTCCAGTGGAAAAGCGGATTCAGACCACACCATCACACTTCAGCGGGGAAGCAACAGCATTGTTGTCAAAGTCTATGAAGAAACCGGTTATGCGGAGATCGAATGATGGGGAGTACTGAGATATCACCGCGGCAGGGGTTTACCCTGCTCGAACTGATCGCGTCCATGGTTCTGGTGGGCGTGGCCGCAGCGATCGCTGGAGTGGGGTTTATGTCCTTCTCCGGCATTGGCAGCGAAAAAAAGGCAGTGATCAACGCAAACATGGCTCAGCAGCGCCTGGAGCTGATTCTGGCGGAAAAATTGAAAAATGGATTTCCCGCACCGGACATCGGTCCGGGTCCTGACCCATGTCCGGTGCCGGGTATTGACGGGTGCAGTCTGACCGTATTGTTTTCCAACAGCGATGACGGCGGAGGTTGCAATACCGGCAGTGGTTTTGATTTTGACTATTGCTCTGTGACCGTGACGGTTGACGGCCGGGATTACCTCATGAGGCTTTATAATTACTGATGAACAAAGACGTCCGACAAATTGTACCGGACCCGTTGACCAAGGCGATCGGCACCGTTGCCAGGAGAAAGCATGAAAACGGGTTTTCTCTTTTGGAACTGATTCTGGTGATGGTTCTGGTGGGGATTGCGGCAGTCATGGTCGCACCCTTTGTGGGGCATGTGTTGTCGAATCTTCTTGAAGGCCGTGAACTCAGCGACAGAGAAGGACAGGCGGTTGCAGCCTGGAGCGGTTTATCAGGGATGTCCGCAGGGCTGAAACCGTCACTCTTGACAGCGATCAGCAAATTACGCTTTCACTGGATGGCGGTAATGTGATCTATCTGATCAATTCCGGCAGCCTGCAGATCAACGGCCAGATTCTGGCAAGGCATCTGGCCGGGACAAGTAAGTTCACTGAAACTCCCGTCAACGGTTTTTCAGTTTTCAGTTTGCGCCTGGCGCTTCAGCTGAGCGGCACCTCTGATGTTGTATTCTCAGCTTCTGCAGTCCCGCGTCAGAGTCTGTCTGGGCCCTAACCGGTGGTGCATATGGCGTAAGATCTGAAGGCTGAAGATAGTCAAACCAAAATTCGAAATGATGAAGATGCATTCTGAAGACATGGCGATTGGTATTGAGGCATGAATAATGACATGACCAGGTTGTTTTTTTAACAGCAGGCGAGTTTGTTTTTTTATAGGGATGAATCAATGTTTGGATCTGAAAAAGGCAGTGTGCTCATTATTGTCATAACCGGCATTACCATTATCGCAGCCATTGGAGCAGGTGTGGCCACCATGGTCGGTTCAGGCGCCCGTACGGGTTCGGATCACAGCCTGTCAGCCCAGGCCTATTTGCAGCTGAAAGCGGCTTGGAGGCTGCTCGATCTAACCTCAGTAAGATTCACCATGCCGGTGGCCCCTGGGAAGATTACTGCGGGTCTCAGCAGCAGATAGATGATGTCAACAATGAGCCGCCTATTGGTGCAAATATCGATTTTTCCATTGATGCCGCTGCATTGTATCCCGGTGGTGGGATTGACGACGGATGTGCGGTGACGGTCTCCGGGTGGGTCGGGCCGGACCGGAACAATTCTCTGGCGATAAGAGTGATACCCGGACAGGATCAGGGGCTGATACCCAAAGAACTGATCGTGGGCGATGACACCGAGGAACCCCCGACAACCCCGGACACCCCCACGTCATCCGACGCTATTTATTATGCGGCTTCCTCCTTTGAAAAAGGCATCACACTTCCGTTCAAGGCTTCTGTGGACGGCAGTGTTTATGGGAAGGATGTTGTGCTGTCAAGCCAGGCAGATGTCACCGGTGATGTCGTCGCTGAAAAAGATGTCATATTGGAATTCAGATCTTCGGTTGCCGGTGATATCTGTGCGTTGGAAGATATCACACTGGGCAGTAAAGCTCTGGTGGGCGGGGATATTCATGCACATGGAGATGTGACGGTCGGGTGGCAGTCTACCGTTACCGGTGATATTTTCGCCACTGGAGACGTCATCCTGGACTCGGATGCACAGGTCATAGGCAGTATTCATTCCGGAAAATCCATTATTGTCGGATGGAATTCCGTTGTTAAAGGGAATGTTTATGCCGGGGGCGCAGTGATTTTGGAGGGGCATGCCCTGATCATGGGCACTGTTTATGCCAAAAAAACGGTGACGCTTGGATGGAAAGATACGGTCCAAGGTGATGTGATCACCGAAGGAGATATTGATTTAACTGCGGGAGACAATGTGATTGAAGGCAATGCCATTGCTTCAGGAAAAATTAGACTCGGAAGGAAAAGTGAGATTAAAGGGACGCTGTCTGAAGAAAATCCGGATCCCGGTGTGAAACCTCCATCGCCGCCAAAAGAGTGTCCGGGAGTAAAAATCCCTGAACTGTCCGAATTTTCAGCGGGGGCAATTGATATCTCCATCGGACGGAGACAGGATGAAAAAATTCTGCCCGGTGCGTATCACATTTTGTCGACAGGTGGAAAAACAGCCTCTATTTACAAGAGAGTCTCCGGGTGAATGTCAATTTGTTTTCAACAAGATGATTTTGGGGTGGGATCTGGATCTTTATCTGGATCTTTCTCAATGTGCGGATGCGGATGGCGACCCCGCTGATATGACCATTTTCTCCGAGGATGGCATCTTTTTCATGGGTGCAATGAATATCTTTATCATGACAGAAGAGGGCAAACCTATTAAAATGAAGGATGCCGATCCCGAAATCGCCAAACGGATCTACTGGGAAACCCATGGCGATTTTTCCAGGGCAGTTTCAGTGACTGGTTCGGAACGGTTCTGGCAGAAAATAATATCTTTTTTATTCGGATAACATGATGTTGATCGGTGCTGCGGCTTCCGTGAAGGGCACGGTGGCAATGGGGCATTCCGCTGATGTGATATATATGCCGGCAAATTATGCCGTTGAAAACTGGTGACAGAAATTTTTTGTCCATGATGGAATACTATCAGGATATGGAAAATCGGAAGTGCTGCTATCAAACTGACCATGGGTGAAAATGAAATAAACATGTCAACGCTCACGACTGTCAGACAAGCACCCCGACCGGAAAAAAGAACCCCTGTATTGTGTAGACCGCAATGAAATGTCTGATAATTAATAAAGATTTCCCCAGAAGTGCCGAAAGCAAAACATGATGATGAAAGGCGGGCAGGCAGCCGTGAAACAGTGCCAGGATTGCGGTTTCACCATTGTGGAAATCATTTCCGTGCTGGTTATTGTGGGTATCCTCAGTATCCTGGCATTGCCTGATTTTTTCAACATTCAGGAGCGGATTCGGCTCAAGATGGTGGACAATGCGATCATGGATCTCAACAGACGGGAGCATATGTTCTGGAGTACGCATTTCGGGTCAAGTGGCGATCACGATGACACGGCAATTTTCAATTCAGTGAATCCGGAAAATTTGGGTGCCAAATTTTTTTGGTCTATGGGGCCCCATGAGTCCGACATCAGTACCATTGCGTTCGGCCCCGTGATCGTAGATGTGCGCAGGATTCCTTCCACCGCAGTTAATTCGGGATATTGGACCCGGGTGACCAGCGACTATTATGATTTTACGACCAATGCGCATAGCCCGGATGACTTCATCAAAGTCGGAACCGGCTGGCAAAAGACAGATAAAGGCCTGGTGGTGTCCGGCGGTTCCGGGGGGGTGGGCGGCAGCAACCGGATTTACATAGCGAATGGTTTCAGTGACGGGAATTATGCCGTTTCTACTACGGCACAACTTGATCCGGGGACCACTGGCGGTTATGGTGTTTTTTTGATGCAACGGTGGATGAGGCTGGGGTGGTGTCATCCGGATATATCCTTCAGTTTGACCGGGGGTATGGAAATGGAGAGCTGGTCATCCGGCCCTGGAGTGATAATTCCGAGGGAAATACCGTTTATCGCTTCAATGACAGGCGTGTTATTCCGGATAAAGATGTCGACCCGGACTGGTGGTCCAGTGAGAAAGACATTCGGATGGAAGTGACGGACACCGGAAATGGCCAGAATACGCTGGCGGTTTACGTGGATAATCAATTGATGTTCAACGATTTTACGTTCGACGGCAATTCAGGCCAGACCTATACCGGTTTCAGGGGATGGCACCAGGATGACACCGCGTTTTCCAATCTGGATATTGCGCCATTGTGAATGGGTGAAACCAGGGGAAATCTCACGGCATGGCTGCTTTCATTTTCTGCTCATGGAATCCCTTGATAAACGTCTGGTTGACAAAAAAGACCGGGGTGGAATGGATGCCCAGTGACCGGATGGTGTACTCTTCAGCCTTGATTTCAGACAGAAACTGCTCGTTCAGATACGTTAACGCCTCTTCCGGGGTCTTGCCCCATGGATCTGCCTGGGCTGGAAATTTTTCCATGAATTGGAAAAGAATTTTCAAGGGATCCGGGGAAGTATCCAACATGGTATAGGTGAAATCAATGATATCAAACACCATGGATTTTCTGTGATACGCATCCGCCATGACCAGAGCTGCGGTTTCCGCGGACGGGCTTAACGGAAAATGGGCCAGGCGCAGGGTCTGGATCCGGTCCAGGTTCATCTTGATGAATTCCCATCCCCGTCGGCAGTGGGGGCAGAAGGGATCGGACACCACGATGACGGTGTGAGGACCAGTGCCCGTGTAGATGGGGTGGCCGAAATCGGCCGGTAAATCAGTGAACGCCACGGTCTGAAGCTGGTCCACCACATCTTTGACCGGGCTGGCGCCGGTGGCCAGTTCCTGAATTCCCCCGAACTGAAGGGTGCCGGTGTTATCCACCACCAGGGTAATGAATTCAGGAGAGAGGCCCGGCACCGGCGGGGTGATTTTGAGCTTGACGGCAAAAACGCTCAAAAAGGGTTTGGACCGGGATTTTTTTTCGACGGTCACATGGTCGGACGTTATCTGCCGGAATCGTTCATCCTTGACACCCCGGGCCGTCCGGAGCCGCTGGGCAATGCCGGTTTTCAGGGCCGCCTCATCCAGGGTTGGTGCCGCACGAGCCATGCCGGCCGGCGGCCGGTTTTGGGGTTCCGGGGACGAGGTGCCGGCAGTGGCGGTGTCCGGAAAAAGCACAGGACCGGTATCCAGAAAACAGCGGCAGCCAAAAAAACGCAGCCTGTTTCAGCAAAAGAGTCTGGAAATCAGCTTGGGCAAGACCCGGAATAAAACAGGAATCCGGAGTTCGGGAATGGCTGCAAAAAATCATGGTCGGGTCACCTTATTGAATTCGGCAAATCTGGCCGGAAAGATGTTCAAGACCGTATAGGTCAGATCAAAGGTCTGGGTTTCCCCGGCATCCACAAGGATATCGAACCTCAGGGTTTCATGGTCTTCAAGGGTATAGGCATGTCCCATGTTTACCGGTTCCCAGTGGCCCGGAATCCGGTCGATGAGCCGGATGTCGGCGGACGTGTCACCGGTGTTTTTCAGAATGAACCGGTCCGTGATGGTCTGGTCAAAAACTTGAATCACGCCCTTGTCATTGCGCCGGATTCCGGTTTTTTCGCTTTTCATACGCCGTTTGGTGATGACAAGATCCCGGCTGCACCCGGCTTTAAGGAAAAACGTATCGCCTCCGGGAAGGAAAGGCAGGATGTCTTCCCCGGTAAATAGCTGATGGCCCCGGGAATCTTCCAGAAAAAGTCTAACTTTGCCGCCCCGTAGGTCCCGGTCGTTTCCGGACAGATCCTCCGGAAGGCCGAGCTGGTACCCAAACGGGACCCCAGCGTATGAATCCATGTTTTCCGGATCATGGGGCATGGTCTGTCCATCCCAGTGAAACCGTTTTGTGATCTGCGTATCGCCGGAAACGGAAAACGGAAACTGCCTGATTTCCTGGTCAAGAATCTGTGTGGCAAATGCTGTGTCCGGGTCCAGCCACACCCTAGCCAACGGATAGGTCTGTCCGGAAAAATTTCTCAAAGCCAGTTCCGCATCCAGGTTCAGATCTGTTTCACGGGCATTTACCGTTGCAGTATAGGTGACCAGACTGTCCAGGCCGATAGTCAGATAGGAGATGACCACGGGAACGGCCCCGGTCTTTTGGCACTCGATCTCCCAGATAAGACTGCTGCCATCCGGGGGAATGGTTGTGGAAAGCACCTGTACCGATTCCGGGTCCTCCAGAGGGGTGAACAGCACGGTGTCCGGGTCCAGCGACATACCGGACCAGGAAAAAGCCACCTGGTGGATACCTTTGTCCAGGGAGAGGTGATGATATTCCTGAACAAGGGGATTCCCTTTGTCCGGCAGGCGGATCTGCACGGCTTCAGCCTGCGGCATAATTCCCATGCGGGTGTCGGCTGACAATGGATCCGGCAAGGCAGCGCCGGCGGTCAGCAGTGATAAAATGATCAGGATGCGGACGGCCATTTTCTGTCTCCTTGGTGGGTGGTAAGAGTGTATTTAATGGTTTTTTTACTTCCAGGAGGTACTGTGACTGTGAATCGGAACCGTTGCTGGTCGATTTTCTCGAATTCATCCTGCCCAGACAGGTCAGAGAGTGTGAAGTGACTGTCAGCCACGGTTCTGAAAATATCAATTTGGGCCGGGTGATCGGAAAAATTGACCAGATGGATGGCCATGGTCTTGACCTCGTCAAACCCGGACAGGTTGTTCTGTTCGTCAAAGGCCAGACGGGTTTTGGCATAGGCCATGATCCGGGGGTCACGGTGATTCGGGAGGCCGTTCCCAGGCGGAGTGGGTGGTGTTTGCCGGCAGGAATGTAATCAATGGTGTCTGTTCCGGCAAAGATCATGCCACCTTGGGAATCAATGGCTTGAAACATCTGGACCCTGCCGCCGGGAAGGGGAAGCGATCCCAGGCCGGATTCAGCATCGTTGGTAAAGGAAACCATGCGGATTACTGCATCGCCGAACCGCTCGGTATCATACATATACCGGGTCTCCACCGGCACGGATCCGGCCTTCATAAAGGTCAATTGGTCAGACCAGCCGTCAGACAGGGTTTTTCCCCGTCAAGGTGTACACGACATAATCGGATGCCCGGTTTTTTTCCATGGGCTCAGGCGAAGGGGAGCCGCCCATGAATTGCAGGGGCATAGCAGAGGCCGATTCCATGAGCGTTTTTCCCCGGGCCATCATGTCCTGGTATCCGGATTCATCTGCCGGCGCGTCCGGCCGGCCATGGGGATGGGCCTGGTCTGCCAGATTCGCAATACGGTCCAGCAGGTGGATCTTTCCCGTCACCAGAGAGACGGCGGCATCCGGATAATCCGTGCCGGACCGGTTGTTTATCCGGACCTGGCCGGTCCACTGCATCTGGGTCCGGTCAGGGGACAAGATGGCCGTATACCGTGGCTGCCAGGAAATGCCGGAGGTGAAGTAACGGATCACCACTTCTGCTTGGCAAGGGCCTTTTGCATTGATATACCAGATAGTCTGATTTTTTCCCTGGGTCGGGAAACGGATTTGCCTGATTTCCAGGGGAAGGTCTGGATCGGATATGTCCAAAGACAGGGATGTGGGATCGATGCGGGTCCCGGCCCAGGAAAACCGGACCGGGTTCATGCCTTTGGCAAAATGCAGGACCCGGGTGTCTTTGATCATGGTCAGATCCGCGCTGTTGTAAATATAGGTCTGGATCCGGCGGGTCGGTGTCAGCACGGCCGTATCAATGCGGGCCATGGCCGGCAGGGGGCCTGTCAGAAAAAAGCAGGCGAGAAAAAAATTAGGCATCTTAAATAGGTTGTCATGTCGGAACCTCCGGTAACAAAGGGTGTTTGCTGATTAAAATATCATACTGGTGAAAAAAGCCAAGGCATTTATCCGTGGATTTTGGTATATTTAAAATTTGAAAAACCGATAATCTGAAATGAGAACTCGATATCTGTGCTTCGTCTGGTAAAAAGCAACCGCATGGAACTCCTGATTCAGGCCCTGGCAGAGGTGACCGATAAGTGCCCGCAGGACCCGTTTGTCCCGGAATGGATCTGTATCCAGTCCCGGGGGATGAAACAGTGGATTTCCCTGGAACTGGCAAAAATCAGGGGCATCAGCGCCCGGCTGAATTTTTGTTTCCCGGGGACCTGATTCAGCATTTCCTGGAACAGCAGCACCCGGATCGGAGGGTTCTGGATATGGATGCCCTGGTTTGGGCGGTGTATGCCCGGCTGGACGACTATCCGCCGGGCCCGCACCTGGCGCCGCTGGCCTCTTATTATGAAACCGATGCCACAGGCAGAAAACAGATGCAGCTGGCCAGGCAGATTGCCGGGGTTCTGGACGATTACCAGGTGTACCGACCGGACATGCTGTTGAACTGGGAAAAAAGTGGCCCCCAGCAGCATCCGGAAAACCCCACGGAAATCTGGCAGTCCTGGCTGTGGCGCAAAATCGTGTCCACGTCCCGGACAACATCCCTGCCTTTGGTGATGAAAGATTTGGTCGCGGCGGCCGCAAAAATACACTGCCAGACCTGCCCTGCCGGATCAGTCTGTTCGGGCTGTCGTCTTTGCCACCCTTGTTTCTGTCCGTGTTTTCAGCACTGGACACAGAGGTGTTTCTATTTCTTCTGACCCCGTCCGACCAGTATTTTTTGATATGGTTTCACCGGGCCAAATGGACCGGATCTCACTGAAAAAAGGAAATGGCGCGGCAATGGATACTGAAGAAGACCACTGGGAAATCGGCCATCCCCTGCTGACGTCGCTGGGCAGGTCCAGCCGTCAATTCCAGGCGTTTCTGGAAACCGAAGCATACCTGGAACCGTTTTCGGACCTGTTCGTGGATCCGGCTGCAGCCCCGTCAGCGGACCTGGGTGCCGGCTCGGAGGCTGGGACCGCCGCAGGCAGCTTCGCTGTCATTTCCACTGACATCAATGATGATGCCACGGCTGACTATGCCGCCAACATGGCTGATGCAGATGCCAATGCCGGATCCGTGACCCTGCTTTCCCGGATTCAGTCCGACATACTGAATTTGACGTTCCGGCAGCCTGGCCGGGATGCGCCACCGCTGCCCGTTGATCCGAGAGACACGTCCGTCTGCGTCCACGTGTGCCATTCTCCCATGCGGGAGGCCCAGGTGGTCAAAGACCTGCTGCTGGATACCTTTGCCGGGGACCTGGAAACCGCTCCTCATGACGTCATTGTCATGATGCCGGATATCGAGGCGTATGCCCCGTATATCCAAGCCGTGTTTTCCCGGACACCTGCCATCCCTTTTTCCATTTCCGACCGTCCGCACAAAACCGAATCCTTGACCATTGAGGCGTTTTTCAAAATCCTGGACTTGGCAGGCTCCCGGCTGGAGCAGTCCCGGGTGATGGACCTGCTGCTGAATCCGGCCATTGCGGAAACCTTTGACATTCCTTCGGCGGAGATCAGGGAATTGACCGGGATGATCCGCCGTTCCGGTATTCTCTGGGGAATGGATCCGGACCACCGCCAGGCCCTCACAGGCAAGGCATTCAAAGAAAATACCTGGCAGTTCGGTTTTGAACGTCTGTTCATGGGGATGGCCATGCCGGCAGGCACGGAATTATTGGTAAACCAGGTGCGGCCCTGTCCGTTTGTAGAAGGCACGGATGCCGGAATTCTGGGGCGGTTCGCTCACTTCTGCCACACCTTGTTTTCGCACCTGAACGCCATGGGCGGCCGTCATACACCGGAACAGTGGGAGCGGCGGTTCACGGCCTTGATCCAGGAAATGATCACCCTGACCCCGGCCCGGGAACCGGATATCCGGTTTCTTTTCCAGGTATGCCATGACCTGACCCGGGCTGCGGACGCTGCCGGGTTTGCCAGGACCATCGGATTTCCGGCGGCCGGGACCTGGTGGAGTCCAAACTGGACCAGACCGTTTCCCGGGGCGGTTTCATGACAGGGGGCGTGACTTTTGCAACCTGGTGCCTATGCGCAGCATCCCGTTTAAAGTGGTGGCCCTGATGGGAATGGATGAGACTGCATTTCCCAGGAAAGTGTTTCCCCGCAGTTTCGATCTCATGGCAAAAGATCCCCGGCCCGGGGACAAAAACCTGCGGGAAGAAGATCGGACCCTGTTTTTGGAAACCCTGCTGTCGGCCCGCAATCGCCTGATCATCACTTATACCGGCATGGACATCAAGGATAATACGCCGCTGCCTTGTTCCGGGGTGGTGAGTGAGTTGGCGGATGTGGTGAAGGCAGGGTTTGTGTTTTCTTCAGGGCACCAGTGGTGGATCACCCACCGCCTCCACCCGTTTGATCCGGCCTATTTCGATGACACCCCGGCCCTGTTTTCCTATTCACAGGAGCATTGTCAGATTGCCCGGTCCCGGGCCGGACAAGGCCGGACCGGTCTATTACCAGATGTTACCGATCTGGTAACATCTGACACCAGCCCGGTGTCATCTGGAACAGATACAGGGTTTTCCGGTATCGCCACAGGAACATCATCGGTAAAAGATGCCGGTGTTCCTGAAACGATTTCCCTGACATCACTTGGCCGGTTTTCACCCGGCCCCTGACCGTGTTTTATCAGACCTGTCCTGAGATGGTGTTTCCCGAATTGGAAGAACCGCTGCCGGACCGGGAACCGTTTCTGGTGACCGGACTGGACCGGTATGCGCTGGGATCCTGGATCCTGGAAAAAGAGGTACCGGAATCCGGATATCTGCTGGCCCGGGCCGGAGGATGCCTGCCGCTGGGAAACCAGGGCCGCCTGGCATGGCAGGAACTGGTGCATGCGGCCCGGCCTATTCTGACTCTGACCCGGAAATGGGTGCCGGATACATCCTGTGAACCGGTATCCGTGGACCTGGATTTGCCGGGATCCCGGATTCGGGGGACGGTGGGGGATTTGTATGCCGTGGAGGGGACCATGGTCCGATGCGTGACCGATTTCGGCCGGGTTCATGCCAAACGTCTGATTCAAAACTGGATTCTCCATCTGGCAGTGACCATGATGATGCCTGATATTCCTGTGACCACCCGGATCATCGGGACAGATCCGTTCCGGCCCAATACAGCAGGGATGCAGGTGTTCACACCCGTGGGAGATGCGGCCCGGACCTGTTTGGAGGATCTGGCGGCTTTGTATGTATACGGCCTGAAGCAACCCTGGCCCTTTTTCCCGAGACCGGACTGTTGCTGGCCCGGTCCCTGGCGGAAGACCTGTATGAACTGGAAGATAACGCTGTAACCCGTGCCATGAAAAAAGCCCGGCCCGGGTGGTTCAATGTCCATTCCGGCACCGGGGAGAAAACCGACCGGTATGCTGCTGTCTGGCTGGCCGGTCAGCCGGATCCCTTTGACACGCCGGCACATTTGCTGGCCTCAGGAATCGTGGTACATGCCTTGTCCGTGTTCAAACCGCTTCTCGCCCATTTGGAGACCCGGTCATGAAGCCATTGAACCCTTTTGGTCTCGACCTTCAGCAGACCACGCTCATCGAGGCCAGTGCCGGTACGGGCAAAACTTATACCATCGCCACGCTGGTGGTCCGGCTCATTGCCGCAGGATATCCCATTGAATCCATCCTTGTGGTGACATTCACCGAGGCGGCTGCTGCGGAACTCAAACTGCGGATTCGGGACCGGCTGTCCCGGGTTCTGGCCGGTATGACGTTGAAGGCTGGCGCATCGGCCGATGATTTGCCTTCTGAAGAACCGCCGGACGAGCTGGTGTCGTTCATGGCGGCCCAGCCGGACCCGGATCAGGTCCGAAGGCGAATCCGGGTGGCGTTGACCGGGTTCGACCAGGCCGCTATCATGACCATCCATGCCTTTTGTCTTCAGACGTCGACGGCCCACGCCTTTGAGACCGGAACCGCCTTTGACATGGAACTGATCAAGGATAGCGCCGGGTTTTACCGCCAGGTGTGCATGGATTATTTTATGACCCGGATCAATGACCTGGACCCCCTGATGCTCCGGTTCCTGGCAAAAAAGAACCTGACTCCAGACACCTTGGGCCGGCACATGGCACCGGTGGTATCTCGCCCCGGCGTGATCCTGCTACCGGAAGATCCCGGATTCACGGATGTGTGTGATGCGTATCGAAACGCCACCGCCGCTGTTCACGACTGGCTTGACCACCATACTCAGGACATCATCGATGTGATCCGGTCCGATCCCGGCCTGGATAAACGCAGCTACTCCGCCAAAAATGTTCCCAGATGGCTGGAAACGGCCCGCCAGACTCTTGAGGAGCAAGGGGAAAACACCCTGTTTGTGATGACCGAAAAAGGAGATTCCCTCTACCGGTTTTCCTGCACCTGCCTGGCACGGAAAACAAAATCCGGTGCCAGGTGTCCGGTCCATCCGTTTTTTGATGCCTGCCAAACCCTGGTGGAACTGTATCAGGGTTTGGAAGCCAATGTAATGGCCATTTTTCATGGGTTTCCCCGGTTTTACGATCAGGCCTTGGCCGAATTGAAACAGCATCAGGGGCAGTGTTTTTTGATGACCTGGTGCATGACTTGGCCCGGGCATTGACCAGCGGTTCCGGCCGCAAGATGCTGATTCAAGCGGTCCGGGATCAGTATGAAGCCTGTCTCATTGATGAATTTCAGGACACGGACCCGGCCCAGTACCGGATTTTCGCCACCCTGTTTGCCCGTGCCCGCTCCCGGTTCGGCGGGTGCCGGCCTTTTTTTATGATCGGGGATCCCAAGCAGGCCATATACGGGTTCCGGGGCGGTGATATCTTTGCCTACCTCACGGCAAGCCAGGAGAGTGACCAGCAGTTTACTCTGGACAGAAATTTCCGGTCTTCGCCGCTTCTGGTGCAGGCGGTCAACGATCTGTTTGCAGCCGATCCCCATCCTTTTGTATTCAAACAAATCCCGTTTTACCGGGTGGGCACTCCGGACTCAGCCGTCCATGGCATTGAAGACGACACCGGGCCGGTGGCTCCGTTGCAGTTTGATTTTCTTCCCCGGGTTACCCTGGAACCGGATTCATCCGAATATATGACAAAGGAGGCAGCCCGCCGGCTGATTCCGGATATCGTGGCTAAAGCCGTGCTTTGCGATATGACCGCCGGTTATACCCGGGTGGACAGACACGGGGTCAAAGCCTCCATCGATTTCAAGGACATGGCCGTGCTGGTGCGCACCAACCTGGAGGCCAAAGATATTCAGGCGGCATTGTCCAACGCAATGATTCCCTGTTATCTGTCCAAAACCGGATCCGTTTTTGACGCGCCCCAGGCCATGGAACTCCATGACCTGTTATGGGCCGTGTTCCGGCCGGATCATCCAGGGTTTGTCAAGGCGGCCCTGAACGCTTCCGTGTTCGGGTTTAATCCGGATGACCTGGCCGGGTTGTCCCAGACCGAAATCTGGCAGTGGCAGGACCGGTTCAGGCACTGGAAACATCTCTGGGAATCCCGGGGGTTCATTGCCATGATCCAGGACCTGCTCCATTGCCCAGAAGGGCTTCTGGATCCGGCTTCCGAAATGGATGACCGGGGATTGACCAATTTTTACCACCTGGTGGAGCTGATTTCCCAAACCGCTTTGAACCGGCATCTGTCTTTGTTTTACCTGCTCAAATGGTACCAGGCCCAGCTGTTTGTCGACACCCGGGAGGAGACTGAGGATGAGCTGCGCCTGGAAAGCGACCGTAATGCCGTGGCCATTGTGACCATCCATAAAAGCAAGGGCCTGGAATACCCGGTTGTGTATCTGCCCTATCTCTGGTCCGGCTCCCGGCCGAAGACCGGGGAACCGGTTCTGTTCCATGACCCGGACAACCATTTCCGGCTCTGCCAGGACCTGCGGGGACAGGGGTATCAGGGCCCGGACACGCAAGGCATGGACCGGTCCGCAGACCAGCACCGGACAGAGGATTTTGCGGAACAGCGCCGGCTGCTGTATGTGGCGGTCACCCGGGCATCGGCCTTGTGCCGGATTGTCTGGGCCGGGATCCGCGGTGTGGCGGAATCAGCTCTGGGCCGCCTGATTCATCCGCAAGGATGTGACACGGACGACAGCATGATCCGGAACCTGAACGCCTTGGCTGGCAAGGGGAATCACATCCAGGTGAACCTGCTGGACCTGGCCGGACCGGTCCCGGCCCTGTCCGGAACGAATGAGATGCTGCCCCCACTGTCGGCCCGGTCCCTGGCCCGGCCGGTTCAGCCGTTATTCCAGGTCACCAGCTTTAGCACGCTGGTGAAAGGGCATCCAGACAAAGCAACCGAATCGGATCTGTCCGGCGGCAGCCGCGATGAATGGGTGGCCCGGGACATGTCAATGGATTCTGATGCAGACATGGCCTTAACGACTTCTGACCGGGAAAGGAGAGAAATCCGGCTTCAGGGATTCCCCAAAGGGGCCGGGGCCGGGGATTTTTTTCATGCCGTGCTGGAACACATGGATTTTCAATGGGATACCGCGGCTGTGTCCGCGTGTGTGTCCGAGTATCTGCACCGGTTTGGGTTTTCCGGCGACCGGTTTTCCGGCCCGGTTACCGCAGCCGTCCAGGAGGTGGTGACCACGCCTTTGTCAGCAGGTGGGAGCACGTTCTGTCTCAATGAGATTGCCCTGTCCGACCGGATGACAGAAGCGGAGTTCTTTTTTGACGGGACCCGGGGCAATGGATTCCATCCTGGGGATCTGTTTGCCAAAACAACCCGGTGGAAATCGTATGCCCGCACCCTGCAGGAACTGAGCCCGAACCGGTTGTCCGGATTCATCAAAGGATTCATCGATCTGGTGGTGCGGTATAGAGGAAAATACTATCTGGTGGATTACAAATCCAATTTTCTGGGAGACTTCTATGAGGACTATCATGTGTCCGTCATGGCAAGTGCCATGGAATCCAACCATTATGTACTGCAATACCACATCTACACCAGAGCCCTGCACCGGTATCTGTCGTGGCGCATGAAACAGTATGATCCGGAAGCGGATTTCGGCGGGGTCCTGTACCTGTTCATCCGGGGAATGCACCCGGATCATCCCGGGGCCGGGGTGTTTTTTGACCGGCCTATCGTCGTTTTCTGAACCAGGTCTTTTTGTGGTGGGTGACCAGCGGGGCCACGGGGATGGGTTTTTCCTTGAAAAGCGAGATCACCATCAGCCCGGAAAAGATCAGTAAAGCCCCGATCCCGGTGACAGGTGTGAACACCTCATTGAGCAGCAGGATCCCCAGCAGACATCCGGTCAACGGTTCCACCAGCATCAAGAGCGCTGTCATGGACACCGGCACCACGGACAGACCCCTGGCCAGCAGCAGATAGGCTGCGGCTGTGGCCACCAGTCCGAGATACAGGACCACGGTCATGCCGTGCATGGTCATCACCGGGGAAAAATCCTCGAACAGCAGCAGCCGGGGAAGAACCATCAGCGCGCCCACGCACAGAATCACAGAGATTCCCAGTATGGGCGAATGATCCGCCACCACGGCCCTGCTGCCCACCAGAGACACGGCATATCCAAACCCGGCGCCAAGGGCCAGCAGAATGCCGACAGTGTCCACCTGCACTTCGCTGCCGGCCACGGACAGGAGTATACACCCGGAAATGGCCAGAAGCGATGCGATCAGCCAGATTCGTGTCAGCGGTTCTTTTTGAAACACCGCGCTTAAAAGCCCGGAAATCACCGGCGCCATACAGATGGCCACAATGGTGCCCAATGCCACCCCGGTTCTGGCCACGGCTTCAAAAAAACACAGCTGGAACATCACGATGCCGGACGCGGCCACAATGGTGGGAATGACAGGGGGACGAAACGTGGCCAGCCGGATGTTGCTGAAGATCAGAGCCATCAAAAGCAGGGCCGGGCCGCCGATGATCAGGCGCAGTGACCCGATGGTGGTGCCGGAGATGCCGGCCGGAGCCAGGGCCTGGGAGGTGCCGGTGGTGCCGAAGAGCACCGCTGCAAAGATCACCAGGGCGAATCCCTTGTACAGGTCTTGCTTGTCCATCATTTGAACCGGTCGTCAGACCGCCTTTGTGCGACATCCTTTTCACTGGCCTGCATCCACCCGGACTGGCTGTCTGCCACTGCGTCGAATTTTTCTATGTAGGGCTTGATGTCCAGCAGCGGGGTGTTGTCAAGCACGTCGATGTCCAGAATATGCAGCAGGTTTCCCTCGATTCTTTCCAGCCGGACAATAGAAATCCCGATGTGGTTGGGCCTCAGCGGTGACCGGGTGGCATACACGCCCCTGGGCTGCGTATCCATGAAAGGGACCACACTCAGCTCTGTACGCGTGGCCTTGTGAAAGGAATAGATCAGGTAGATGTGGCTGAACCCGTCCAGATCTTTGAGACCCGGGCTATACACGTCATCCACCAGGACCTGCCCTTTGGTGCCGGCCGCTCCTTTGGGCTGAATCGGCATGTCTTCGATCTGTTTGAACGGGGAAAAATTTTCCGATGGGTCGGATGGGATGCATGGTCACCTGTTTCGGATCTGGTGGGTTACAGTTCCGCATTTTCAAGGGCGAACGCCCAATTGATTCTTTTGTCAAGCACGGCTTCGACATAAACCTTGCGCTGGTTCTGATAATCCAGGTAGTACGCATGTTCCCATACGTCGATGGTGAGCAGCGGAACCATGCCCATGGTAAGCGGTGTTTCGGCATTGACGGTGTTCAAGGCTTTCAGGGTGCCGTTTTCCAGAACAAGCCATGCCCACCCGCTGCCGAACTGGGAAGTGGCAGCAGCCAGCAAAGCCTGTCTGCATGCATCCACACTGCCGAAATCATCATCCATTTTGCGTTTCAAAGCAGATGGCGGCTCCCCGCCGCCTTTGGGGCTGAGGCTTTGCCAGTAGAAGGTGTGATTCCAGACCTGGGCCGCATTGTTGAAAAGTGCGGTGTGGTCCGGGTTGGCAGAACTGCGGGTGACGATCTCCTCCAGGGTCAGATCCGCATACGAAGTCCCGGTGATCAGTCGGTTCAGGTTATTCACATATCCCTGGTGGTGTTTGCCGTAGTGAAACGACAGGGTCCTGGCGGTGATTACAGGAGCCAGTTCCGTATCGGCATAGGGCAACGCCGGCAGCTTATGGGAAGATGATGCAGCCGCTGCGGTCCGGGGCAGTCCGGCCATGGCAAAGGAGATGGCAGCGCCGGTCGAAACGGCCAGAAAGGTGCGGCGATCCATGGGATGCGTGTGCCGGTCTTTGGGTCAAAAGATGTCATAGAAATTCCCTCCATTTACTTCTGATGATGACTGATTGACAGCTTATGATACCATTCAGATGCATGAATGGACAAGCAGTTTCTTTTATGTTTTGATTGACAGGGCAAAACCGGATTGCGTATGCTGGTCTCCAGAACAGTGAAAAGAACCTGTGTCATATCTAAAGGTGGTATGAAGCAAACCTCGATATTTAAATTGCCAACCTTTTCCCTAACCAGACAGGGCAACCTTCGTCAAGTGGGATTTGAGCTGGAATTCATCGGGCTGGACCTTGATCAGGTGGCTCGGGCATGATCCCTGTTCTGCTGCTGTTCGGGTCCGCGTTTCTGGCAGCTACCATCCTGCCGTTTTATTCCGAGGTGCTGCTGTTCACCCTGTTGCGCAAGGGCCATGATCCACATCTTCTGTTCTGGGTGGCCACCACCGGCAATACCCTGGGATCTGTGGTGACTGGTGGCTGGGGCGGTACCTGCTTCGGTTCCAGCACCGGGCCTGGTTTTATTTCAGTCCGACCCAGATCGCACGGGCCCAGGCCTGGTTTCAGCGGCACGGCATCTGGACCCTGCTGCTGGCCTGGCTGCCGATTGGAGGAGACCCGCTGACTCTGGTGGCAGGCATTATGAATGTCCGCCTGAGCATATTCGTTTTTTTGGTGGGTGTCGGAAAAGGACTTCGGTACGTGGCGGTAATCTGGTTCAGTGTCTGGTGCTAGCTTCTTGTGAATGGATTTTCTGGATACATGTCCTGCCGATCACCATGTAAATTAAAACCGACCCTAGAATGACGACTCCGAACATCCCTCCGTTCCGGGTTTTCAGTACAAAGGCGATGATCACGACGATGGCGGCGCTGATGGTATAAAACAAGGGTTTGGGAACCTGTTTCATAATTAAACGTCCCAGATGGGCAAACCGGAGGGTGCTGACCATCAGGCAGGTGGTCAAAATCACCACGGGCCAGACATACTGAGAAGGGACCAGCAGAATGGCACCCAGCAACAGCAGTGCCCCGGCCGGGCAGGGCAGGCCGTTGAACACCCCCGGCGGCAGATCGGTGCGTTTTTTGTCCACAAACAGAAATCGGATGAGCCGGTATGCCACGCCTAAGATGTAGATCAATGCGAACACCCATGCCCAAAAGGATTGGCCAATTTTTAGCAGCATATAGGCCGGCGCCACTCCGAAGCTGACAAAATCCGCAATATCATCCAGATAAGGACCGTATTTGGTGCCTCCGTGTTTTTCCGCCATACGTCCGTCAAACAGGTCAAACAGCTGCCCCATGATAATGATGATGATGGCCCGGCCGAAAAATCCGTGATAGGTCAGTACTAGACTGATTATTCCACAAAAGAAATTGAGCATGGAAAGAATATCCGCATACAGTCGGTTGGGTATGAATTTAAATACAATGGAGGCGCCTGAAAGAATCACGCAGGCCAGCAGAATCTGGTTGCCGATGTGGATGATATGGGGGTTGGCATCCACCAGGGCGCAGAAAATCACCAGCGCAAAACAGATGATGGCTTTGATTTTGCCAAAATTGTTGGCTGCGACCGATGTCTTCATCAGGGATAACAGCCTGCGGGCCGCAAACTGGCCGAACAATTCAATGCCCACCAGGATCCATACCAGTTTCTCGGAAATGATTCCGGTATAGGCAAATCCCAGCAGCGGAGGAAGATACGTCAGTTTGTCGCACAGCGGATCCAGCCATTCCCCTAGTTTGGACACCAGGTTGCATCCCCTGGCCACCAGCCCGTCCACGCCGTCGAGAATGGCAGCAAAAGTGAAGATGATGATGGCGCCCGATTGATATTTTGTCCAGAAGTACAGGACGAAACCGGCAATAGCCAGGCCGGTCCGCCAGTAACAGATGGCATTGGGGTGCAGCAGCCATTGATGGGTTTGGACATACCGCTGCAGGCGGTTTTTTTCAGCATCCAGGCAAACCAGTAGTAAAAGCCAGTCCCGATTCCGGCAGCGGCGCATATGACCAAAAATCGTTCCATAAGGGGTATTATCCTGTTATCTGCAGTGTTAACAAAGGCAGATTGTTTTTATCAGATTCCGCATAGGATTGCAATGAATGGATACCCCTTTGAAAAGGGGGTGCCATGTCAGTATCAAAGTTTGATCAGCCTCAACGTCCCCCACAACCCGATCCGCGTATCCTTGATGATTACCAGGCCCTGAACCCCGGAAATCTGCTGGCCGGCCCTCAGGGTGGGGGAAATGTCATCGCAGGTCTTCACCAGATTGGCCAAACCCGTGGCGGCGGCATCCGCCAGCATACAGGATCGGGCCATGACCATGACGGCATCGGCTTTGCCAAAACTCTGGGAATGTCCAAATGTGCCAGAAGAGGTGCAGATGCCGAAGGCCTTCGGTTGCCGGGGGATTTGTATGCCGGTGGTCAGGCTGAACGGCGAGGTGGCGGCAAAAATCGTCAGCACCGTGTCGGTGCGGGAATGGATAAAGATGTCGCCCCCGTTTTCCACCACCACTTCCGCAGATAAGGATTGCAGGTGCCGGCCGGTATATTCCGCCACGGCCCTGCCACAGCCGCCATAGGGCCCACCTGTGCAGCCCGGGAAGCCTGGCCATGTCCCGGATGATGGGTGGCGCGGTACCGGGCACCGCCATCGGCGAAAGTGTGGTTTTGAATTCAGGATCTTGCGCAATATAGGCTTCAATCTGCTTCCGGCAGCGATTCACGGCCTGAAGAGCCGGGCCGGACAGGTCCGTATCCGCCTGAATATGCAGATTGGTTTCCTGTACCGTGATTTCAAAGGCGGTCAGGCCCTGTTTGTGGTGCTGCCGACGGTAGATCCGGCGGTTGTCAAACATGATCCACCGGGTGGGGGCGCAACTCCGCCGGCGCCTGGCGGATAAAATAGGAATCGGTCATGCCGGCGATGAAATCCCGGACGATCTGAGCAAAAGAATGGGTGTTTTGATAGGTGTCGGACATGCCGGCCAGGAACCGAGTGAAAATGACGGAAGACCGGTTGTCCTTTTCCAGGTCGGTCAGGTACTGGTGAAACAGAAGGTCATAGATGGCTTCAACCGTTCCCAGGTGCCGCTTGATGGCCGGATTTCTGTATATATGGCTGTAATTGAACGCCTTGAGGGTTTCCAGCGCATCTGAAAAGTCATCCGAGAATCCGACGAACGGCTGGTCCAGGCTTTCGGCAATCAGGTCGGTCACCAGGTTGAACACAATGGTGCCGTTGGTGGTCCCCAGAAGGTGGCGGCAGGGTTCCGGAATCTGCTCCCGGGTGATGAGTCCCAGGCGGATCCCGTCTTCCAGGTCCCGGCCGATGTAGCTGATGGTGTCTGCCATACGCACCACGCACCCTTCCAAAGTCATGGGAGAATATCCGGTCTGTTCGGTCTTGAAAAAGGTCTTAATCATGTCGTCCAGATCGTTAAACGTGCGGGGTCCATGGGGAGAGAGCCGTCTTACATGAGATTCGCCGTCATGGCATAGAATTGCATCCAGGGTCTGAAGACTCAAATTCCATCCGGCGCCGTGGCGTTCAATTTTGTCCAGAAATTGGATGCTCTGGACATTGTGGTGATAATATCCGGCCTGATGTGTGCGGGTGAGCCGGGACAGAAACCGCTCGCCGTCATGGCCGAACGGAGGATGGCCGATGTCATGGCCTAAAGCCGCTGCTTCGATCAGGTCCTGGTTGAGGCCGAGATACCGGCCGATGGTCCGGGCCACCCGGGACAGCAGTTGTACGTGCAACACCCGGTGTGTGAGATGATCATTTCGGATCAGTGAAAACACCTGTGTTTTGTCAATGTACCGGGTGAAAGCCATGGAATTGAGAATCCGGTCGGCATCCTGGCTGAACGCCTGGCGGTATTCATTGCGGGAACGGTTTTCCTGATGCCGCCGCACCGCATGGCTGGAAAGACAGGCCAGGGACCGCAGGGCATTCTGTTCCATGGAATTCAGAAGCGGCTGCAGGTCCCTGATTTTTTCAGGCGGTCATTCAAGGCGGTCCTGATTGGTCAAAGGGGATTACAATTGTTTGGTGATATTGTCCACCACCGTCAAAAATGCTTTGGTGAAGGGGGTTTCCTTGTCCTGGAACATGATGGGAACCCCCTGATCCCCGGAAGCGACCACCCCGGTATCGAACGGGATGGATCCCAGAAAGGTCAGGCCCTGTTCTCTGGCAGTTTTTTCTCCTCCGCCATGCTTGAACAGATCAACGGGTTCACCGCAATGGGGGCAATTGAAAGCGGACATGTTTTCCACGATGCCTAATGTTTTGAGTTTCACGGTTTTGCAGAATGAGATGGATTTGCGGATATCGGCCAGGGCCACTTCCTGGGGGTGGTCACGATCACCCCCATGGCGTCGGGAATGGTTTGTACCACGGTCAGGGGTTCATCCCCGGTGCCAGGAGGGGCGTCAATGACCAGAAAATCCAGTTTCCCCCAATCCACCATGCCGACAAACTGCTGAATCATGCCTGCTTTGGCCGGTCCCCGCCAGATGATGGCCTGGTCTTTGTCCTGCATCAGGGCCTGGACCGATACCACCTTGAGGTTGTCGTTCACCTGTTTGGGAATCAAACGCCGCTGGTCCGGCGTGATATCCAGCAGTTCGGTCATTCCCAGCATCTGGGCGATGGAAGGGCCATGGACATCCACATCCATGAGACCGGTCTTGTATCCCTTTTTGGACAAGACGGCGGCCAGGTTGGCGGACACGCTGCTCTTACCCACGCCGCCCTTGCCGGACAGCACAAATATCTTATGTTTGATTTTAGCCAGATTGTCTTTGATCATAGCCTGCTGTTCCTGCTGTTTTCTGGCCATTTCATTGTTCTGGGACGGACATCCCTGGGATTTCTGGGCGTTGTCTACACTGTCGTGAATCATTTATTTTGTGCTCCTTATTAGAGGTCAGTGGTTTGAAATCAACACCTATTATTGTCATGATCCAAAGGGTGTCAACTGGAAAACCGATTCTTTGACCGGGATATCGGACCAGAATCGCGAAATGGTCATCCGAACCTGCCGGTCCCGGCCGTCGGCAATGGTAAGATCCACTGGTATCAGACGACTGTCTATTACATCAAACGCATGATACTTTATCTCGTAGCGGATTTTGTTCTGCCTGTTTTTGAGACGTAGCGTTTTAAGCGGTTGATCCGGAGCCTGGATCAGTTCCTGGAATTGTGAGGCAAATCGCCCGGTTAGCTGAATCCGGTTGATATCTTGAGGGGAGAACCAGGCATGGTGGAACGGCTGAACTGGAATCTGGCCGGAAAGCAGGCAGATGAGATCGGACAGTTTCAATGGAACACCGGTATAGGGCTCCAGGTCCGGATCACTGGATGCCGTGGTGTGGGGCCGGTGCCGGCCGGTGTGAGAAATAAAAATGACCTGGCTGCCGTCTGCGATAACGGTTTCCACGGGACTGGCCAAAGCGGTAAACGTGAGGCGGAGTCGGTCTGGGGTCTGGACGGCCCAGGCCATCTGAAAGGTCTGGCTGCCGTTGGCTGTTTCCAGCCGCAGATGGGCCAGGCCTTTGCTGGTAGCGATATCTCGGTTTAGATTTTCACGGCCTCTGCTGCAGCCTGGGCCGCAGCATCCTGGGCCGGGTCGGTATGGGGTTTTTGGATACTGCATCCACACAGACCGGCCAATGAGATCAGGCAGACAAGAAAAATAGTGGACAGGGGTTTCATGGGAGGAGGCCGTCAGGTTCTTCCCGGTCCGGGGTCTGGATCTGCTGTTCCAGAGTGTTTATTTTTTCAGTCAACTGGTCAATGAATTCGGTATCTGATTTTTCAGCATTAAGCAGGGCTTTGTGATATGCTTGCAGGGCTTTTAGAATCTGGCCGGTCTTGACATAGGCATCTGCCAGGTGCGTGGCGATGATAGCTTCATGATTGGTCAGTTCGGCCGCTCTTTCCAGAAAATCCACGGCTTTATCATATCTTCCCTGCCGGTAATAGACCCAGCCCAGGCTGTCCATGATATAGCCGTCATCCGGTTTGATGCCCAGGGCCTTTCTGATGAGGGTTTCCGCCTGGTCCAGGTGAATGCCGAGATCGGCATAGGTATATCCCAGATAGTTCAGTGCTGAGGCATCTTCCGGGTCCAGGCGGATGACCTCTGTCATGGTGGCGATACTTTCATCTTTGAGCCCGGCCTTGTCCTGAACCGTTCCCAGGCGGAACAGCAAAGAGGTGTTTTCCGGTGCAGTTTTCAAGCCTTCGGAAAGCAGGGCCATGGCCTTTTCCAGCTGGTTGTCTTCTTCATAAAACGCTGTCAGATAGGTGAGGATATCAATATCATCAGGGGTTTGCCGATGATGGAGTTCCAGAGAGGCGATGGCTCTGTCCGTTTCACCTGCTTCCCGGTACAGGAATGCAATGGTCAAAAGGGTTTTTTTGTACTGAGGGTGGGCTGGTGATACCTTGAGGTAATGATCAATGGCCAGTTTCGGATTGCCACTGGATTCATGTTCTAGACCCAGAAAAAAGTTAAAGTTGTCATTGTCCGGATCAGCCGGAAGCATGCCGGAAAAAACGACCACGGCATCGGCATACCGTTTCTGGGAAAGATACAGATCCACGGCGGTCATGAGCAGCCGGGTGTCGTGCAGCGCCTGGTTTCCCAGATCCATCAACTGCTGTGCCGCCAGTTCGGGCTGCCCGGTTTTGTGATACTGAAGGGCCGTTTCCAGTAGGGCCCGGTCATTTTCCGGTTCAATGGCAAGGATCTGTTCAAACATGGCCAGCAATTGGTCCGGGTCCGGATCATCCGTCAGATTTTCCGGGTCCTGAAGGATATCCACCAGCCGGAACCGGGGTTCAATCAGGTCGGGTTCCAGTTGAATGGTTGTCTGAAAGGCCTGTTCCGCTTCTTTGTGGTTTCCGGAAAGAAAATAAGCTTCCCCCAGGTAGAAATGGGCCACATAGTAATCCGGCATTCGGGCTGCCATTCGCTTGAACAGTTCCAGGGCCTCGGGAATCTGTTGGTTGTCCATATAGATTTTGCCCAAGCGCAGATAGGTTTCCCGGTTGTCCGGATCCAGTTCCAGAATCCGTTGCAACAGCGGGTAAACAGCTTGTTCCCGGGTGTCCTCTTTTTTCATGCGTGCCAGCATGAGCAGGTTTTCCACATCATCGGGATACTGTTCCACCAGGGTTTCGGCCATCGCCAGTGCCGTATCGTCACGGCTCATACCCAAATATGTCTGGATTCGATCCCGTTTCAGGCATGAGACATCAGGTTCCAGATCAATGGCTTTCTCAAGGGCTGCCAACGCGTCTTCCAACCGGTTTTTCTGATGCAGTATCAAAAACGCGAGATAATGGTAACGGGCTGACTTCCGGGGATCCTGCAACGCAGGGCCGGGAGGGATTGTGTCATCAAACATTGAAAGAGCCGGCTGGGGCGAAGTCGAAACCGGCTGTGCCGGTAAAACTTCTGGCGGTTGGAGGGACACCGGCGCAGGTTGAATCCGGCTGCATCCGGATAATCCGGCAAGGATTATCAAAATCAAAAGGACATGAAACGTTGTCTTGGTCATAAAATTAAGGATCACTCTGTATGGCTGATTATTGGGTATGGTCGTACATATCAAAATCAGGCATGTCTTTTTTGAAAAACGCCTTCATTTTTTTAAAATATTGTTTTCAATCTGTCGGACCCGTTCCCGGGAGATATTGTAAGTTTCGCCGATTTCCTGGAGAGTCAGCGGGGAATCGGAAAAAATACGCTGCTCAAAGATCTCCAGTTCCCGATCATTCAGGGTACGTTTAAACTTTTTGACTTTGGTGTGAAGAATGTCTTCGATTTCCTTTTTCGCCATCCGGTCTTCCGAAGAATCTGATTCCATGTTAATGAACTCGATCCGCTCAGTGTTGGAGTCGTTTTTCAACGGTTCATCCAGGGACAGGTCCCAGTTGGCCAGGCGCTGGTCCATGTCCACCACCTCTTTTCTGAGACACCCAGACGTTCGGACAACAGCTTTGGCTTGGGATCGAATCCCTGCTCAATCAGCTGCTGTTTTTCTTTTTTCAGCCGGAAAAACAGCTTGCGCTGCCCCTGGGTGGTACCGATTTTGACCATCCTCCAGTTGTCCATGATGAATTTGAGAATATATGCCTTGATCCAGAAAGAGGCATAATAGGAAAATTTGACGTTTTTATAGGGGTCGAACTTTTTGACCGCCTGGACCAGTCCGATATTTCCTTCCTGGATCAGGTCCAGCAGGTTCTGCATCCATATCCGCTGGAACTCCAGGGCGATCTTCACCACCAGACGCAGGTTGGAAGTGGTCATGATATACGCGGCTTCCTGATCCCCGTCTTCCTGGATGCGCCTGCCCAGCTCGATCTCTTCTTCCCGGGTCAACAGCCGGTACCGGGTGATCTCATTCAGATAACTTTGAATTGGATCAGATTTCACGAGGGCTTTGGTGCCGGCATTTCTGGTTTTGGGCACCGGAAGCAGAAATCTTTTTGGTCAGCCGTTTTTGTCTGTTTCGGATTGATTCTGATCAAGTGTATTTGTCATTCAATAAACCTATAAAATCTTACAAATCATAAAATTAATATTATATCATCATCGATAGCAGTATTAAAGCGATAAAATTATTAATACGGAAGAGCAGCGCCGGGTTGTTTTTTTTCTGGACTTTTCGGTCGCTTCTTGCTAAAAGAATCGATCGTTGCGCCTGTAGCTCAGCTGGATAGAGCAACGGACTTCTAATCCGTAGGCCACAGGTTCGAATCCTGTCAGGCGCGCCACTGATATCAAGGGTTTTCGGCTTTTAAGTTGATAATCCTTTTTTTGTTTAATGTGGATCTGTAACGGGGTTTCTGAATTTTGTTGAGATCGATGTATCTTCAAAACTCTCTATGAATCTTGGCAGTGTTGATGGCTAAAAGAGTAGGTTTCAGACAGTGAAGCTGGTTAATATCAATTCAGCAAAAAAATACTCGAAATATTTTTTCATGTGCTATAGCAGCACAGACATGGAAAAACAAGATGATAGGAAATTAAGTACAGAAGTCCAGCAGGAACTCCGGTTATGGCAATCCGGCTCAAAAAATCGGGGAAAACCCACAGGGAGGCTGCTGAAATTGTTCATCGGCATTTGCAATGACAGCTATCATGGAAAAAGTAATGCCTCCTGTGGTTGCACTTCTGCTATAAAATTGCGTCCACGAGGCCAGCGTGTAAATTTGATTTCAATCATCACAAACCAGGGCAAGGTCTGATTTGTGATTTACAAAGAAAAGATGAATGCTGACACTCTGATCCGTTTTATGAAACGATTGGCGAAAGATACCAGTCAGAAAGTGTCTTTAATCCTTGATAATTTGAGGGTTCACCATGGTTATGTTGTTAAAAAGTGGCTTCAAGAGCATAAATTCGAAATAGAAATTTTCTTTTTTACCGTCTTATTCACCGGAGTTGAATCCGGATGAGTACTTGAACTGTGATTTGAAAATTGGGGTGCGCAGTGAGGCTCCGGTCAGAACAAGGGAGCAATTATCGAAAAAAGTGCTGTCACATTTGAGGATGCTGCAAAAGATGCCAAAACGGTTGGCAAATTACTTCCGTCACCCCAAAATTGTCTATGCAGCTTGATTCGGGAATTCAATTGCCGGAGTAATATTAAATAGCCGTTGCTCATATCAAGGCCAGTCTCGTAACTCACTGTTGTTATTTAAATGCTGCGGTTATGTCTCAGGACGATGTAAATGGCAGGGGCCTTTTCCGTAAGAAAAAGCCCCCGCAATTTTTCTACTTAGCCAACTTCATAACGCCTTTAAGGCTGACGTCATCCGGCGGATAGGCGGCAGGGATATTCCATTCAACTGAAAAATTGGATTGCTCATCCACATAATCCGTTGCTATGAAATACCCTCCGACGTTCGCAATCATACCGGCTTCGGGAATAAAGCTTTGATGCCACCAAATGGACCTATATAACCGATCTTTCTGGTCATAGCAGTCCGTTACGGGGATGAAGAAGGTCTCCTTATCCATATAGATGATCCGTTTGCTGTAAACGTAGTTCGGGTCCAGTTCGGTGACCTGGATCACATAAAAGGGACGCCGTTCCAGCTTTATATTTTTCATTGCGTATCCGTCGGTGCTGTCCACGTATTCGTCGCCGGTTGTCTGAAGTGCCACGGTCAGGTATTCCCGTTCATCAATGATGTCGAACTTCATTGGGAATCGATCAGGGGTGAGTTTCTGCGCAAAGCCTTCAGAGTCGTCTGCGGTTGCATTCTCTCCCGGAGAAGGGTCTTGACTATCGGTAGCGCTCTGTTTCCGGATCCGCCTGTAGGATGGAAGCCACATCAACAGTTGATCCAACTCCCGGGGATCCGCGAAATAGGTTTGGTGCCATACCAGGCCCCTAATATCCCTTGGGGATTGATATACGACAGCGACGATTCTGGTCTGCAGTCTTTCTTTGGCTGCTTCAGAAATCCAGTCGTAGGGTTCGAAGAGAAGACGTCCTTTTGAGCGTACCCCGAGCACTTCAATTTCATTTTCACCTTCGATTCTCAGATTCTTGTTGAATGAAAATCCTTTAATGTACCCGTGCTGGTCCCCTCCCCAATTGCTGTATTTGGAAAGATGGTTGTAAATGAGTTGGCGGCCTTTGAATTTACCGCTCGGCTTTGGAAAGGGATAGCCGGCCCCCCAAGTTTCAGTTTTAATGTATCCGTCTTCATCAAGTTGTGTCTTGCCGATGTTCTTTTTGGTTTCCTCTGAAATGGGAAGCGCCCAATAATATTGACGGGGCGGTATGATTTCAAAGTTTTGAATGGAACAGACAAACGGGGGGCCCGCTGGCCGGAGCCTGAATTTGAGCGGAGGAAGGAGAAGTTCATCGAACCCGGGATTGTTTTTCACATCCTCGAGGGAATACTTTCCCGGTTTGATATCGGGGGCTATCTTACCGACAAGGTCCGGTGCCTTGAACCCAACCAGGTCGGACCAGGCCGCCTTCATAACCTCCACGTCATGTGTCAGATGGTCCCAAATTTCTTTGGGTAATACCGTATCAGGACCAAAATTTTTCTGAATCGGACGAGGATCGTCAATTGGGTTTTTGTGGTCATACACTTCATTCATGCGGGGAACATAAGTTTTAGGGTGCGGTGGGCTAAAAGCCACGGCAGCCGAAATAAACAGAACCGACATGATGCATGAAATCAAACTCCATATCATGTATTGGCGAATTCGTCTCATTTGGTATCCTCCTTTTATTGGTATGCCGAAAATATGTAGCGGTTTAGAATTGATAAGTGACCGTGAAATACGCATGGTCCTTGTTTTTAAAAGTTTCCATTCCGTATCCGGTTCCGGCAAGGGAATCTTTAACGGTTTCAACACCGACATAGCCGATGCCGAATGACCAGGAGTCGTCATAGGTATAATTGAAACCCAACATGTAGAAATCATCTTCGGTCGTAAGATCGCGGGTCCAGTATATAAACGGGGCAAGTTTTGAACGGAGGTACTGGGTTTCTATATAGACGTCGACCTTGTAGTTGTCTTCTTTCGAATACCAGGAAAGGCCTCTCTCCGGGTAATCGAATATTTTCCGGTGGAAAAATTGGGGCTAATGTTAATTCCCGACATTGGATTGAGAAACGGAATGTCTACTTTCCAGTCACAACCGATGCCCCACAGCAATTCATCTGTTTCCACCAGGGTCAGTTCATCAAAGTCCGAATAGACATTGTCAAAAAAATAGGCAACTTCTACTCGAAGTACCGGCGAATAACCGCCCAATGAGGAAAGATATAATTGATCCAGATCCCGGGTCAAGGTGGCTCCCACATACTTCTGCCGGTGATATTCCCCGTTATAGTAGATGTGGTATGTTGGCAGCCCGTCCCAGGCAGAAAAATCCATATCCGCCAAGAATGCCGCGTCACTGGCCGCATAGTCTGCAAGCGGCATGGGAGAATTGGATATGCCATTAAAGTATATCAAAGTTATGAGGCTATTGGAAAAGTTTCCTTTAAGCCGTATCCCCCACTCGGTGCCGTCCCAGCCGCTCCTCTTTTCGATGTTTTCGACACTTGACCCCAAGTGGGCATAGAATCCGTCCCCAAAGTCTAAAAGATGTCCTGGGGCCCAGATACCTCCCTTGTCGTTGCCATAGTCCAGCCCCAAATCGGTTTGAAAATAAAGATTGGGATTGAAAAAGAATTCCAGCCCAAGATCCCATAACCAGGACGTTTCCATCGGTACGTAGTACTCTGCTTTGGCCATCCATATGGGCAGTATGGTCGTTTCGAACTTCACGTCGGTGAAGCCCCGCCGGCTGTCAAGGGGGTTGATTTGATCGGTGATCCGCATTCCGTCCATCTCCCCCCAGGATAGGATCTGTTTTCCAAGCCGGATATTCCAGTTGCCCGGCGTCCATGTAATGTGGAGTTCTTTTATAATATCCTCCGCCTCATCCAGAAAGTACAGATCATCCCGGCTTTCACTGAACCCTTTCTGGTTCCATTCGCCTGAATCGGAATTCAAATCATATGCCCAGTCCACGTTGAATAAAGCAGAACCAAATATCCTAACATTATACGAAGGGCAGTAATCGGCCTCAATAAGTGCCTGAAAAATCGCCTGCTGAAGATCGGATTTGGTGTCGTAGGCATCTTTGTTGTCAAATCTGTAGGCGACTTGTTGACTTATAAATCCAGAAAGTACCAGAGGTTTCTCTCCTCCCAAATCGATATTAATTACAGCCATGGAGGGCCCTGCAAAAAATACAAGACTTAAAGTAATGGCCAATAGCGCACTGCAGAAAGTGCGATTTCCAAATTTTCGCCGGCAAGTTGAAATCTTCATTGTCTCCCCCCTTTTTTAATTCTTTGAAATGATTCCTATGAACCCAGCCCCATTGTTACATGACGTCTAAACCCTTCCTTTTTTTTCTTCAACCTCCGTCATCAAGCAGTTTACAAACAATTCCATCTTTCAAATTTTTTGTATTTATCCGGATGTATCAAACTGACACGCTGTTGCACGCCGTTCCATGAATTTCGGTTTAATCAAACAAATCAAAAATGGATGCAACGTCATAGCACCGACCATGTTCACGAACAGCAGCATGGAAAGAAAAAATCCCATTTGTGCTTGAAACTTCAGCCCTGAGATGAAGTACCACAGCAGAAGCGGCAGTATAAGGGTAACCCCAGTAAACACGATTCCCTTTCCGGCGGTGCGAACCGCTGCCAGAACTGTTTCAGTGTAGCTGTTACGATAGCCGTATTCCTCAATGCACCGGCTATAGAGGTAGATGGCAAAATCCACGCCGACTCCGACCCCGATAGCCGAACACGGAAGAGTATTGGGTGTGAGCCCCAGATCGGTGAATGCCATGTAGGAAAATGCGATCAGGTTCGACAAAATCAAAGGAATGGTCAGCATGAGTCCGGCAGTTAAGGACCGAAAGGCAATCGAACACATGATTAAAATTGCCAGCAGCACAAGGCTGTCCATCAGTACATGGGACTTCTTCATTTCCTCATTCAATGCGATTTCCATGCCGATCCTGCCCCCGGCCAGCTTGAATGTTCCAATGTCGGTCACAGCCGGGTGCGCTTTGAAATAGTCATACGCGGCATCCCGGATTCGCAGAATGTTTTCCGACGTGTGATCTGAAAAAAACAATGTCATCTGGGTCCGTTCCCGGGTAGGGTCCATGTAGGAACTCAGTGTCGACTGTCCGAGATCCATCCGTAAATATCCCAGCAAACCGGTAAGCTCGATTGGATTGCTGGGAAGTTGGTAGTACAGGGGATGCCCGTCTCGAAGGCTGTAATTAACCATTGCCGCGAGGTTAATAATGGAATCGGAAAATTTATAAATATCCGGCAATGCATTGGCCATATGTTCGTCAAAATCTTTAAACGTTTGATAGACTGCCGGATCATAGACCGCACCTTTTTCACCTTCGAAATAGAGTATGAAATCTTCTGAAGAAGCTTTAAAATTTTTATTGATGAATGCCTGATCCTGATTGTAGGTACTGTCCGGCCAGAGAATAGACGAACCCGGCGACGGATCTCCTGCTTTCAGTTTGGTAATCTGCCATATGCCCACCGCCAGTATGGCCACCACCACCCCAGAAACTACCAGACGTCCCGGGCCGATACAAAATTCAGCAGCCTCATGTTCAGTCGCCCCAACCAACTATTACCATCGGAGTCGTGGGTGCATATTTTTTCATGTTTTATTGGCATGTAGCTGCAGATGACCGGCACCATGATGCCGGACAAGGCGATCGTAATCATCCAGAAACTCATAATGATCGCAAGCTGCTGCATTAAAACAATTTTTGCCACCGCCAGTACCAGGAATCCCATTGCATCGGTGAGCACTGCGGCAGCATTCGGTTTCCACATGGCTGCCACTGTATTGTATGTAGCCGTTGTCACATCGCAGGTTTTATCAAATTCCTCCAGGTAACGATGGGTAATCTGCACTGAATTGCTCAGCATGCGAGCCCCCACAAGAAAGGCCAGTACGTATAACAAAGGGCTGAAATTCATTTGGATCCAGCCTGTAAACCCCAGCCCGAGAAGCGTGCAGATAGCCAGCATCACTGTTGGAGCGACTATCCCCAGTAAATTTCGAAAAATCAGATACAAAATTACCATCATCAGCCCCACGCTGATGGCAAACACTACGTACATCTGGTATTTGAAACTGTAGATCCAGCCCATCAACATGGGAAAACCGATGACGCTAATGGAGGTGTCCGCATCAGAATGGCGATCCACCACCTCTCGCATCAGCTTAAAGACATTTTCATAGGAAATGTTCTCTTTAAATTCAGTAAATATTAGTGCGGCGGATCCATCTTCAGCAACGAAAATGCCATTGTAGGAAGGATCTGAAAAAATGTTTTTTTCAGTCGGTCCATTTCTTCCGAATCGGCAGGAATATCCGGATACATGAGCGGTTCCACCCGTATTTCGCCACCGGAAAGCAAGTTCACTATTTTTGCATCGTTGGAAGAAATGGAAATGGTAAACTGCCGGTATATTTCATTCCAGAGCTCGATTTCAGAGGTAATATCCTTTATTTTTTCCAGCGTATTCTCATTAAAGATATCGCCATTTTTCCTGTTGACTGCAATCACCACTCTGCTACCCCCCTCTCCGAAGACTTCGCCAAACCTTTTCATCAGCTGAAGATACGGATGGTTTTGCGGAAACAGGTCTGAAATAATGACATCGGTCTGGATTCTGGTAATACCAAAAGCGGCGGCTGCAGTAATGATCAGGACACCCGCTATAATTGCCAGACGGTTTCGAACCACAAAACCTGACAGCCGGCACGTGCAGCCGTCTTCTCTATTATTGGTCATCGTCAACGTTTTCTCCTTTCGGTTGCATGTCGACCCTGAATGTGACTGCAACTGCCGATTCTCTACTCGCTTTCCACCTTTTGCCATGAATCCTTGGCATTTCCCTGAAAGATATAAATTCCGGTGTCCTTTCCAACCGCTACATAAGCATTCTCTCCCACACCGGTGATATCCCCTATCCAGCTGTATTCTAGCACACGCTGTTTTGAGGGATTGCATTTAGGTGGAGTTACATTTGCATCTTGAAATGTTAGGCCTTCATCCCGGCTTATGAAAAGCCCTTCCTCGCCGCCGATGATAACAATGTCGGCTTTTCCGGCAAATACGCTTAGAAGATGTTTTTTGGGAAGGTCTGTACCGATGAGGCTCCAGGATTGACCCCCGTTTTTACTTTTCAACGCGTGACCCTCGATGCCGACCGCATATACCGTTTGTTCGTCAACCGCCGCTACACTGAAAAGAAAGACGTCACCGACAAGATCTCCCCCTTCATCGATATCGAAGTGCCCGGCCTGTGGGACCCATGTCTCCCCGCCGTCTTTTGTGTGGTAAATATATCCATATTCACCGACTGCCCAGCCGATCTTATCGGAAACAAAAGAAATGCTTTGCAAAGCCACTTCTTCTTCTTGAGCCTGAAGCTGAATTCGCCAGTTTTTGCCTCCGTCTGTGGTGTGTAAAATGGTGGTCCGCTCAGCCGATATCCATCCGGTGTCCGGGTCTGAAAAGTGGACATCGAACAGCCAGTGCTGAACCGGACTTTTCTGCTTTTTCCAGGTTATACCGCCATCGGTGGTTCGAAGAATCGTTCCAAAATCGCCGACTGCCCATCCCAGCTTACTGTTCAGGAAATAGATAGAGGCCAGTGTGTGATCCGTGCCGCTCTTCTGCTGCTCCCAAGAGTCTCCGCCATCAGCCGTCCTGCCGATGATTCCCATTCGGCCGCATACCCATCCGTCGGTTTCATTGGGAAAAGAAACGGAAAAAAGATCATATTTTTTTCCCAGAGACAGCAACGACATATTGCCAGCATCGGCAAGAAGCATTGTGGGGCTCAAATAGATCATTAGAAAAATCCAGAACATACACTTTCCAGCCCTTGTTCCGATGAATGAAAAAAACATGAAAGAGTTGCTTAAACTACCCATAACGTGTCCTCATATGAGACGATTGGTCGATTGAATAAAGGTCCTCTTGACACTATCTTAACCGCAACGTCCAAAGTTAATAGTAAAAATATAAAGTCACTGGCAGCCGATGTCTTTATTTCCAAACGGACGTCCAACCAAATTAATCCTTAAAAAAATACCTGAAGCATAATTAAAGCCGTCATTGTTTTCGAGCCGTCCCTATCCCCTCTAAGGCAGCATCCGGAATACCAGATTTATTCAAATGTGCAACTTTATCAGTGCTGCAACGGCGATTGCATTGCATCAATCACATAATGGGCACTCTCTCTTTTCAGCTTCATGCAAACTTTGTCGCATGCCACATATTCAATGGCTTCCCAGGGGCAGAATCGTGCATACAGGGGATCGCCTTCACATTGGTCGCATACGAAAGCCTTTCCGATACTCCCGGCGATGACAATCGCACTAAACGGACATACAAACGCACGCGAATTGCATCCGATGCATCTGTTTTTATCCTCAACTCTCGATCCGTTTTCCGGATGGGTGGATATGGCGTTTGCAGGACAGACCACCATGCAGGGAGGATTTTCACAGGCTATACATTTTACAGGGATGCAATAAACATCGGCCTCTTCATGAGTCTGGCGATTCGGATTCTGGATTTGGCGGGATTCGTTTCACCAGCGTGGCCAATGGAATAGGCGGATTCACACAACCGACACTCCGTACATTTGGCATAATTGACAATCAATTCTCTTCGCGGCATTAGAAGCTTTTCCTTTCGGATATTAGGCCAATTCCATCACCCCCGGTATTGGGGACTTGTAGGTGATCATTCGGCTCTTGGCAGTTTTCCGGTTTTGGCCAAATCATCTGCAACATACCCGATTCCAGATTTTCAAGGGTTTTGCGAGCTGGTATTCCCGTTTTGAGATCTCATCCTCGTAATGTAATTCATAATTCCGGGTTTTGGCTGCTTCAAATTTTTCTGTTTTCAGCACATGGACTTTGCCGGGTTGCGTCTCAATGGACCGATCCATAAAATTTTTTGGGAGCTATCCGTATTCCGGTTTCCTTTTTTTCATCCTCGCTTTCTGCAAAAAAAGCGGCCTCTTTATCCTCATTCCCTACTATCTTATTGACCTCTATTTCATATAACAGGTCCGTTAGGAGGCATCAGAATTTCCTCATTGGAAGATTTGTCATGACGTTTTATTGCCAGTCATCATACATCGGGTGGCGCCCAATAGCAGCGCGCAGACGGTAATCTGCGCGCTGCTATCGAGTTCATTTTTCACACAGATGCCTAATCAGCCTGAGGTCCACGGCCTATGCCCAACTGGTGGGATTGCTCTTGCCCGTGCGTTTCTCGCGAACGTCCGCCAGCAGACACAATAGCTCGAAGAAAAGGGCTGCAGCCAGGTGAGAAGAGCGATCAGTCTGGTCGAGATAAGGATTTAGCTCGACCAGATCGGCGCCGATGATGTTGAGCGTTCTTACCCCGAGAATGATTTCACGAACTTCGCGACCCGTAAGGCCAAATGGCTCCATTCCTCCGGTACCCATCATTATGGAGCTGTCAAGGACATCAACGTCAAGAGAGAAGTAGGTGGGTTCGGTTCCAATGATTTCGCGGGTCTTATCAATAACGTATTGGATTCCTTTGCGGTACACCTCATCCGCAGTGATAATCGTCACGCCGGCTTCGCGCGAAAAATCCCACATTGGCGTGGCCCGTCCCCGAGTGCCAATCTCAACCGAATGCTCCGGATCGATATACCCTTCGAGCACACCCAGGCGAAATATCATGCCATCATGATACACATCCTCGCCAAGCTTACCCAGCGAGTCGCAGTGGGAATCGAGGTGAATCATGCCGAAAGCCTCGTGGTCGTTGACTTCCGAAAGTGCCTTTATGATGGGATAGGTAATGGTATGTTCGCCACCGCACGCAAGGGGAGTTATGCCGGACTCGGCAAGCTCCTTAAAGGCCTCGTAGATATCATTAACCCGCATATCCATATTGCAGGCCGACCATTCGATATCCCCATAGTCTATGACATTGCATTGCATATAAGGACTGTTGCCGGTGGAATCGTGAGATGGACCGTAATGCCGGGACCATTCACGGACTGCTCTGGGGCCGTGACGTGAACCCGACAGGCCGCCAAAACCATTCAGGTCCGTTGGACAGCCCACCATGGCGATATCCACTCCGTTCAAATCGCGTCTGTGAGGGGCCTGAAAGAAACCGGGGTGCGGAACAAAACCCGTCGAGTCGAGCGTATAGCCCTGCAAGATCGCTTGCTGCAAAAAGGCAGTATGGGTTTTTGCATCTTTTATGTCCAACAGGTCCCGGTCAAATTCACGATATTTTGCCATTCGTTCCTTGCTCATCTTAGTCATTTTTCTTTCCTTTCTTCGCGGTTTTGTGAGAATTTTTTCTGGTTTCGTGACTCTGAAGATTGTGCCCGGCTGCTCTAATGCGCAGATCTTCTCTACGGCAGCCTCTGGCGCTATCTAATGCCGCCTCGATAATATCCACCGCCTGTAAAATCGGTGGTGAACGAGGCGCCGGTTGCTGTCACTGCCTTTGCTTTGATTTCGGTAGCTATCCGATATGAACCCATCAGATATCGGGACACGGCATGACTGATTAAAAGACTTGGGCTCACGGAAAACCACCGGTCGATGCTGATCAATGATGCCCTTTCCAGGAGGTCCTCAATAATAACCTGGTAAAATTTCTCAATAATTTTCTGTTTTCTTCTGTCTTTAATTTTTTTATACATTCGTGATTCTTCCTTATTTTACTGAATGAATGTTCAGATAGTATATATGGGTATCACTGCCGGCATCCTCATGTCAAGATGAAAAACGAATAAATTTCTTTAAAGGCATCCCAACGGTTTCTTGTCCTCCCATTCACAATAATTTTCTGTTTTCTTCTGTCTTTAATTTCTTTATACATCCGTGATTCCTCCTTATTTTACTGAATGAATGTTCAGATAGTGTATATGGTTATCACTGCTGGCATCCTCATGTCAAGATGCAAATTGAATAAATTTTTTGGTTTATCAAAATTTTGACTGAGCACCTTACCAGAGAGCGAGGAGTCAGCGCCGAATACCAAGTAAGCGATGCTGTAATGATGCTTATTTTGGGGTTCTGGCAGGGGCGAAACACATGAGTCATTTGGCTATTCTCAGATCCGATGAAGTTTTTAGGGCCCTTTTTAGGTGGGACAAGTTTCCGGTTAGCACATCCTTTGGTCGTTTTTTAAACTGTTTACCCGGAAGCACTACAGGTGATCAACGACAATCTCCGGGGCCTCACTGCACTTCCGGAAAAGGAATCCTGGCGGAAAATTGCAGGCCGGCAGGGATATGAAAGCACTAAATTTGAGTACAAATGTTCAGACTGGTCAAAATCCGGAATCTTTGTGGCTGTCAGGCTTCTCACTGACACAATAATGGAAGAGATACTCTATTCGAATCCGCAAGATATGAATACGACTGTTTTAGTTATGTCTCAAATTTAAACCTGTGCCCCTAGGCTACCCATAAACAATATGGTCCGCGGGCGGCAAGTGAGAACTGGATTGAATGGTGCAAAAATCAGATGGCATCAGGCAGCATACTGACAAGAGTGTTTTGGGCAAATTCAGCCAGTTTTCAGACTTTGATTTTGGCATACAATCTTCTGGCCTGGATGATGTGGCTGAATAATGAAGATGGTTTCAATGAAGAACCGAATACTGTTTGGATGAGCCTTATCAATGTACCGGCACGATTGATGACCAGAAGCAGGCAATGGGTATTGCGATTATCAAAAAGATAATCAATAGCCATAGACGGCCATAAGTGATTTTTATACTGACTAATTCCGGAATCGAGCTCATGATCGGACCGGCGATACCCGAGGATAAGAAACCGTTTGGATGCCTAAAAAAAAATTATTCAATTTTCATCTTGACATGAGGATGCCGGAAGTGATACCAATATGTACTGGCTGAACACTCATTCAGTAAAAACAAGGAAGAATTGCTAATGCGTAAAGAGGCGGAAGACAGAAAACAGGAAATTATTGAGGAATTTTACCGGGTTATTATTGAGGATGGCTTGGAAAAGGCTTCATTGGTAAACATCGCCCGGCGGCTTTCCGTGAGTCCAAGTCTTTTAATCCACCATTTTAAGAACAAAGATGAGTTGATCCTCAGCCTGATCGACTTCATTATCAAACGATACATCGGGGCTTTCCTCAAGATTATTCAGGATATCCATGATAAAAAAGAACGAATCCTGGCCATTATAGACGTCGTTTTATCCGAGGAATGGAGCAAGACCATTGATGACCGTGCATACATCACCTGCCTTTATCTGAGTCACCAAAACAAAAGGGTCAGGGAACGCCTTCGAGTTATGCACCGGATGTTCATCAATATGTTGGAAGAGGAAATCGCCGGACTGGTCGATGCCGACTCGGATGGTGACATTCAAGCGGAAAAAGTCACCCGGTTGATCATATGCGTGCAAGAAGGGCTGGACATTTATAAGGACCTGTTCCCCGAGGATCGTCACTTTAACGATCTGGGGGAATATTTAAAGCCCGTCATTTTGAAATTATTAAAAATGTGAATATTGGTACGGCAGAGGTTTGGATGTTTCCATACATCAACTGACTGTATATTCAGTCAAAATAAAAGTCGGGTGCTACTGTGCATCCGGCACAAATTAAAGCTATAGGCCGGAATGAAATGAAATAACGGCAATAACCATCTTTATCAGGAGAAAAAAGAAATATGCTTAAGAAATGGCCGGAAAAAAGAAAAACCGCCTTCGAAATCAGGCAGTCACTTTTGAATTACGAGAAAATGTCTCATTTTCATGAGTTTGAAAAAAATTTGTTTGACGAAGGGCCACACCTGACCTCTTCGCCGACGCTGCCCTGGGGCGATTCGGTCCGGGAACTGGTCAGCGAGGCCAAGAAACGGTTTGAATGGGGACAGATATGGCATTCGGGTAAAGGGGCCCGTCAGATGGAACGACAAGTCATCTCGATGATGGGCGAATTGTTTCACAATGACGGGGCCTTGGGGTTTATCTGTTACGGCGGCAGCGAATCCGACATATGCGCATTGGCTGCGGCCAAGGGAAAGGCCTTTGTCAAACGGTTTCCGGATGCGGATCATTCTGATCCGTACGTGTTAATCGGCCTGGTTCCGGAATTCGAAAAGAAATCCCATAGTATTGTCATGCCGCTGCACAGTCACTATTCCCTTTATAAAGGATGCGCCCTTATGGGACTCGAACCGATTCCCGTTTTTCCAAAGGAAGGAACCGTCCATGAAATCGATCCGGCCGATATCAGGCTGCGATTCGTGAGGATACCATCGGACTGGTGGGAACGGCCGGCACCTGGCCCTTTGGTTCAATCGATCCCATAGAGGAAATGGGACGTATTGCCGAAGAAAAGGATCTTTATTTCCATGTGGATGCCTGTTTTGGCGGTTTTATCCTGCCTTTTCTGGAGCGTTCAGGGTATCACCAAAACCTTGCCGCATGGGATTTCAGAGTGCCCGGCGTATCTTCAATTAGTGCAGATCTACATAAAAACGGCATGGTCCCGCCGCCGGCCAGCAGTTTGTATTTCAGGGACCGTAAAACCATTGATTACGCCAGAATGATATCGCCGCCGTTTGGTACGCTCAGCGGCACCCGGTCCACCGGCCCCATGGCCGCGGCCTGGACTATGCTGAATGCCCTAGGCATAGACGGTTACATTGCCGTAGCCGAACACTGCATGCGGCTGCGTGAAGAGCTTATCGAGGCCGTGTCCAAAATCCCCAATCTGAAAGTCCTGGGAGGCGGCATGATCAATCTAACGGTCATCTATTCCGAGGAGATCGATTTAAAACCGGTCAGCATGGCCTTGGTGGAAGAGGGCTGGATGCATGTGGTCGATCAGAGTCCACCACCGTTGAGCCTTTGTGTTTGCACCATGCCACAGAACGACGGCCAGATCCAGGCCTTTGCCGATTCCCTGGCCCGGATTGTTGAAAAAGAAGGAAAGCCCATCAATCCGGATGAAACGGGTGATGCCTTCGGAATTTATGGAAATCTTGATCTCGAGCCGTAGAAACATGGTTGGTAACGGGATTGTTCGGTTAGAAAAGGAGGGAAAATGTGGTTGAATCTGATTAAATTCACTGTACCAATTATAGTGAGCGGCGTCTTTTTTTATGGCACTTATGAAATCAGGTCAGGGAAAGACGATCCGAAAAAAATGGGCCTGGCTCAGAACATTTTAAATATGTTCGGTGTGGCGAATTTTTTGATGGGTGTCTGCTGGATAATAATTTTACTCACGCTTCTGCCGGGATTTGAATGGCTCCGGGATATCATGGTTACGGTGATCAGTCCCCATGAACTGGCCATTTTTCTGACGGGCATGTTCTTCTTCGATTATATCATCAGTCTCGCGATTTATAAAAACGTCGGAGACAGCTATTTTAAATTTTACGGCGGCGTGTTCCTGATGATACAAGCAATATACAGTTTTAATTTATAGTTTATTTTACCTGGTGGTTTGTACCGATTTAGAGGAGAGTCATGGGAAATATGACGGAAAAAAAGGGCAAAAGAACAAAAAAGTCATTGTCATCGGCGCCGGTGTCGGAGGGCTCGGGGCCGGTTATTGGTTGGCCGAGAAAGGGATTGAAGTTGAGGTACTCGAGGCGACCCATCGCGCCGGTGGTCGCATGCATACCATGACCCGCAATGGCGATCGATTTGAGGCCGGCGCCTGTTTTACCACTCCCATTATCGTCATTCGGTCGAGTTGATGAAAGCTCTGAATCTATATGATACAAAACGTCCCATAAAGGGACACATTCAATTCGCTCGGAAAGACGGAACCGGATTCAAATACAACCACAAAATTCCCTATATGAGTCCTCTGGGGTTGGCCGGTAATTTTAAAATGTTTTGGTTCATACTCAAGGAAATCATCCTGAAAAAGCGGGATCCGTTGAATAAGATCCGGAATTCCCACCCGAATGGGATGACATTTGTGTCTTGGATTACTGGAAATCAGGCTCCCGTTCAGACCGGGCCTTAAGAGATTTTGTGGTGACCCCGGCATCCGTGGCCACGAACGATGGTTGGCCCGAATACTTGAACCTGGCTCATTTTATCCACTGCATGCGGATAGACACGTTCACAGATTTTTTGCCCTTGCCGGCGGAACATCATCCCTCACCGACGCACTGGCCCGACGTCTCGAGGTGCGATATGAAAATCCCGTTAATAAGTTGGTAGTGGAAAAGAATCGTGTGACCGGGGTACAAATGGAGTCCACCGGAGAGATAAGGCCGGCGGATCACGTAATCGTAGCCGTGGCCCCCCATTTGTTCCAAACTGCTGCCGGAAGGAGAACTGACAGAACAGGGGAACTGCTTCAATCAAGTGCTCCTCAATCCTTACCCAGTGGCCATATTTCACCTCGGTCGACATTTGGATAAAAACGTATGGGCTTATTTTTCAGATATGAGTGAAAGAAAGACATTTACCTGGGCGGTAGATCATTGTTCCAAGACCCCGGACGGTGTTCCGGGTGCCAAGAGCATATTGACCGTCTATTCCGCCCATCCAGTAACCCTCGAACTAATTAAAAAATCGGATGAGGAGATATTGAAAATTGCTCGGGAAGACGTTGAAACTTTTATCCCGGGATTTTCCAATTACATCGAGGAGGAAGATCTCCACCGGCATGCCCACGCCGTAAGCCGGTATCCGGTGGGATCTTATCGTCTGGCCACGGAAATCAAGGAGAAGCAGGTGGGAAACGGAGTGTCTTTTATAACGGACTTTACCGGCGGTGGATATATTGAAGCGGCTTTGGATAGCGCTAGAACGGCTGTTGATAACATTTGCCGCATATTGGACTGCTAAGTTTCGAGTATGTTTACCATGCATAGTCATATCGCTAAATCGGTCTTTGGTAATTCTGTGAATATTCTCTGTGTTTGTAGAGGAAAAATCATGACAGTTCAGGATAACAGGGTCGTATTAATAACGGGAGCGTCGTCTGGGTTGGGCCTGGCCTGTGCCGAACACCTCCATTCGAAAGGCTATCGGGTGTATGGCACCAGCCGCCAAATTAAAAGAGATACGCCATCCGGATCATTTCAAATGATTCGGATGGATGTCTGCGATGACAATTCGGTTAAAGAAGCCATCGGGCGCATCGTGGCGGCCGAAAAGCAGCTGGATATTCTGGTGAACAATGCGGGAATTTCGGTAAGCGGTGCAGTGGAGGATATATCCATTGCAGAGTATAAAATCCAGTTCGAAACCAATTTTTTTGGGGCGTTGCGGGTCTGTCAAGGCGTGCTTCCGATCATGCGGGAACAGCGGAGCGGCTGTATTATCAATGTCAGTTCTTTAGCCGGACAGATCGGGCTGCCTTTTGACGGCGCTTATGCGGCCAGTAAATTTGCCCTTGAGGGCGTATCCGAAGCGCTGCGCATGGAAGTTAAAGCGTTTGGTATAAAAGTGGTTCTGCTGGAACCGGGGGATATCAATACTGGTATGACGGCTCGTAATTTACTATCCGAGAAATCGACTCCTGTTTATTCGGAAAATTTTAACCGGGCCCGGAAATCCGCCATGGTTAATGAAAAATGGGATCTTCTCCGGAGAGCATCGCCCGGATTATCGAAAAGATCATGAATACCCCTTCTCCCCGACTGCGTTATTCGGCCGGGGATTTGGTTGAGAAAATGGCTGTGCCGCTTAAAAGTTTTTACCGTCCGGGATGTTCGAAAAATTCTGATGAAGCAATACGGCCTGACCGATGTCAAACCCAAAAATTAAGGGAGTGCCTGTCCCGGATTTTATCGATTACGGAACTGAAGGATGGTCGTTGAAATTCCGCTGTATGAAGAGATCATATAACCAATGACCATATTCACTATAGGTGACATCCTTAAAATGGGTGTAGAGAAGGTATTTCAGGAAACATTGAAAATAAGCGGCCAATGGAACGGACGGATTTTATTTAATTGTGGATCTCGATGTACTCGACCCGGCCTATGCACCGGCCGTAAACGATCCCGTTCCCAACGGGCTAACCTCCCGGGAATTGTTTTCCGTTCTACCAAAAATCGGTACGTCTAATAAGCTCAAGGCCCTTGATGTTGTCGAGTTGATACCGCGTTGCGATCCCGCCGGGCTGACGGCATGGACGGCGACAGCCTTTATCACGGAGATACTCGGTGCCAGAGCTGCGAGAATTTAGGGAGGTCTTGGATGGAGAGTTCTGAGTGTCAAGTACAATCCGGAATCAAGGAGAAACCGTTAACTTCAACAATTACCGTACTCCTTTTACTGAGTATAATTAGCACGGGGTATTTTGCCATTCTGCCTGCATTGGTGGGTGGCATGATCGATTATCTTGGATTTTCCGCTGAAAGGGCAGGACGAATCGTCACAGCCCAGATGGCGGGTGCGTTTTTAATGACCATTGCCGCCAGTCTGCTCATTCATCGGTGGAATCTCCGAACAAGTGCGATGATAGGACTCGCCCTCTTAATTGTCGGCGACATGGTATGCGGCTTTGTTAAGTCGTACAATGATTGGCTCATCATGCGATTCATCACCGGAATCGGCGCAGGATTGATCTGGTGTTCCATCGGTGCGGTGACAAGTCGATATCGCAACCCGGATGCAATTTTTGGAATATTGCTGGGCTTTCAATTTCTTTTTGGGGCCGTAAGCTTATATTTCCTACCTCATTGGCTTCCGCAAATTGGAATAAACGGCTTATTCTTCTGTTATGCGGCCTTCTCGGTGATCGGATTGATCTCTATTAAATGGCTGCCGACCTTTAGCGCAGCCATATCTTTGTCCGAAATCGAATACGAGTCTCTTAGAACACTCTTGAAAACGCCGATAATAATCGCTCTTGTTTCCGCTGTGTTCCTCTCCGCCGGAGAATCCGGCTTATGGACTTATTGGGAACGCGTCGGTATGAAGGGCGGGCTGAAGGCCGAGGAAGTCGGCCTCAGCCTATCCCTCAGCCAAATCGGCGGCCTTATCGGAGGACTGTTAGCCACGCTACTGGGGAAAAATTTGGTAGAAAAGGACCGATAGGGATTGGTATCACCTTAATTGTCGGAAGTGTCATTGCCGTTTTCATACGATCCGCTGAAATTCCCAATATTCTTTTTGTCGGGGCCACCTTTGTGATTTTTGCCTGCGAGAGTTTTGTCTGGGCCTATTTCTTCGGATTGTTCTCCGAAGTCGATCCATGCGGACGCGTGGTCGCCATTGGAAACATCATGCTCAATCTAGGTATGGTGATCGGGCCGGGATTGGCCAGCATTTTGATCCGTTGGGGGTACGCGCCGCTTTTCTGGATGATTGTGATTATCAAGGTATTGAGCGTTGTCCTGATACTTGCGGTACGGCAAAGAGAGGTGGCGCCAGCCTGTTGAACAATGGAACCGCCATGAGGATTAATTTTTATGACTCATAACAATTTTCAGCATTTTTATTATAATCCCTTGAACTGTCCAATTGTTATGAAAAACGAAGGTGCTTTACTATGAAAATGCACCAATGTTCGAAGTGCGAATATCATGTACTTCTGACTACAGGCACTTTGTTTCACTCTACGAATTTGCCTTTGGTAAAGTGGTTCTGGGCAATCTATTTGGCTGCTACCGATAGAGGCGAAATTTCTGGTTTGCGTTTGTCTGAGCAGATCGGTGTCTCTTGGCCAACTGCACGCAATATGCTAAAAAAAATTAGAACGGCAATGGGGCATTTGGATAGTATTTACCGGCTGGAAGATATCATTGAAATGGATGATGCGTTTGTGGGTGGCAAACGCCCAGGAAAAAGGGGACGAGGTGCTCAGGGAAAAAAGCCCACAGTGGTCGCCGTTGAAAGGCGAGGGAAGAAGGCAGGCTTTATGGCTGCAAAAGTTGTCGATACTATATTAACTCTGAATGGTACTTTTCATGGTGTTACTCATAAAAACTTACAGGAGTATGTTTCAGAGTTTTAATGGACAGATCCCGGCTGAAATGTAATATGGGCAAGACCAGTTGAGGTTGGTGGCATGAAAAGAGTGTTCAAAAAATCCGCTCCAGCGGAAGCTAATTCCCTCGGGCGGGCAGATTATGAGGTACCTATTCTCGGGACCTGGCTTCCACTTCCGCTAGACGTTAAAGCAGCCCGAAAAGCTGAACTGTGGCTCATCCTTTTGACACCGGCGGAAATGTAAAAATGACGTTCAAATTGAATGAAAAACTGTCTCGACATTGGGTCCACCATAGAACACGCTTCTCATTGCTTTAGACACCAAAGTCATTGAAGGGATCGGTTTGACGACCCTATAGAGACATAATAATACGGAGCCTTCCGGCGAAGCCAACCGTTTCGATCGGAAGGCTCCACTGAGCTATCGAGAAAAACCGCCCCACCCAAAAGGGCGGTTTTCCATATCGATCTTATTTGAGCCACTCTTGGGTCAAGATTTCCAGGTCTCCCCGAAGCTTCGCCTGCTCCCACACAAAGTTGGCCACCCGCATAAAATCGGGGTCATCCTTCTGGATAAGTACCCCCATGAAGCTGACCCGGGTAAGGGGCTTGTCCATAAAGGCACCTTCAAGGCGATGGTCCTTCCGAGCATATACCGCCGCCTCGAAGGTTTCAGTGATCATGATGTCCCCTTTACCTTCGGCGATCATGCCGGGTATTTCCGCATTTTCTGGATGCACCTGTACCTTGGCATTCTTAAAATTGGCGTTAACGAATTTTTCGTTGGTTCCTCCGGGATTGACGATAACGGTACGTTCGGGCACATCCATGGCCTCCAGAGAGGTAAGTACGTCCTTGTCTTCCTTGCGGATCAACGCTACCTTACCGTTAGGAGCGTAAGGGGGCAGAAAAGCTGCCACTGCCACCCGTGAAACCCGTTGAGTGATGCCGCCCACAGCGATATCATATTTGTCTTCCTCATAATCTTTCATCAGGTTGGACCAGGTTGTGGGAACAAACTCTACCTCAACTCCCATTTCCGAAGCCAAAAGCTTGGCAAGATCAATGTCGTGTCCTTCGTAGTTGCCGCTCTCTTTATCCAGCATGGAGAAGGGACGGTAGTCTCCGGGGGTTCCCACCCGCAGGACCTCGGTTTCTATAATTCTTTTAAGGCGCTCTCCTGCCCCTGCCTGCCCCAGGATAAAGGGAGAGAGCAAAAGCAAGAGTATTCCTCCGATGCATGACCAGATTGATAACGACCTTCTTTTTTTCATGATGCCGCCTCCTTTTAAAAGATTGAAGTTCACCCATGACCAAATGGGTGAAAGAATATCTTAGATATTGACTTAGCATTAGTATAAGAGTTTCAAGAAAAAATCAACATTTTTAACTGGCCGGTTTGCCGAATGCGGAGGACAGGTTGCCAGATTGATCGAAAACGACTATAATCATCAAAGCAACACAGCATGCCCCCAAGGCAATTTCTTCCCTTAAATTGCCAGAGGACGAACCTGAGTCGACACCTTGTCAAAAATAAGGGTGGTCATATATTCCCTGGGATTAACACCAATTAATCCAAAACGGTAAAATTTGTCTTTCTTGACTCCGTGTTTTCTGGTAGCATACCTCCCGGTATTCAAGATCTTTATATTTGGTTTTGCTCAATTAATAGTTGGTTGTGGTCGGGAGGCCCCTCTTAAAAAAATGGCAATTTTTTTAGATGAAATTAGGTGTTGCTGAATGATGACATATTAAGGCGGATAGTATATAACTGCATGAAATATAGAGAGATTTATTGCATATGAAAGATGTTTCATTAAGGTGCGTTTTTCGGAGTTCGAATCCAAGTGTCGGGGGGGTCGAAGCCCTTGAGGTGTGCTATATTCATTGAGATTCCAGGAGGAAACCATGGCCCGTCAGAAAAAACAGCCCTCTCCAGCATGTGCGGCCTGCGATATATCCGTGCCCCAAAAATTGTGTTTTTCAGATCAGGGCAAAGGCCCAAAGGGATGTCCCACTGTTTCCCACCCATCGGTTTTAGATGCGGCCAATCAGGTCTATGAGGCATCGAACGTCAGTTCTTTCGCTCATATGGCATCGGTGCAGGAAGCACAGTGTTACGCGAACCGGGACCAGCAGCCTTATGTGATGCAGCCGTGCAAGACACGGATTGTGGAGACCTGTGAATTTGCAAAAAAATGGGATATCACCGGCTTGGTCTGGCGTTTTGCCTGGGGCTGTCAGGTGAGGCCAGGATCGTTGGCGAGATCCTGACCGCCCATGGATTTGAGGTAGTGTCTGTGTGCTGCAAAGCCGGGAGGACCTCCAAGGATCTGATCGGTATCGCCGAACAAGACAAGATTTACAGAGGCACCGATGAATCCATGTGCAATCCTGTTTTCCAGGCCATGCTGCTGAATCATGAAAAAGTGGATTTTAATATTCTTCTGGGATTATGCGTGGGCCATGATTCCCTGTTTTTCAAGTATACGGAAGTTCCAACCACCGTGCTGGCGGTCAAAGACCGGGTAACCGGACACAATCCCCTGGCTGCGGTGTACCAGGCCGATGCCTATTACCGGAAAATCCGCCATCCTGATTTATGAAAATTCTTCTCACCAATGATGATGGATATCAGGCTCCGGGCATTCAGTCATTGTTCAGAGCGTTGGGTCAGAAACACCTGGTGGTCATGGTGGCACCAGACCGGGAACGGAGCGCGGTGAGTCATGGAATTACCTTGCATCACCCGTGCGCATGCACAAGATTAAAACGGGAAGTCCCGGCAGCATTTATGCGGTGGATGGAACTCCGGCAGACTGTGTCAAACTGGGACTGGCAGAATGTTTCGAAACGCCGCCGGACTGGGTGGTTGCCGGGATTAACCCGGGGAGCAACATCGGCATCGACATCAATTATTCAGGCACCGCGGGCGCTGCCAGAGAAGGCGCGCTGAACGGTATTCCCGGTCTGGCGGTGTCCGTCAAGCTGGACCGGGTCATGGACTATGACAATCTGGCACGGTTTGTGGTTCATATGGTTGATGCCATTGGTGAAAAAGGATTGCCGTCCGGCACGTTTTTGAATGTCAATGCGCCGGGGGGCGCGTTTCTGAGATTCAGGGTGTCCGGATCACCCGGCAGTCGCAGGACAATCTGTCCTTTCGGTTTGAAAGGCGGCAGGACCCCAGACAGCGCAGCTATTACTGGTACGGAAGACAGAAACCGGTTCCTGGCAACCCGGATACGGATGTCAATGCCATCTCACGGAACTACCTTTCGATCACCCCGATTCAATGTGATCTCACCGATTACAAAACTCTGTCGGAAATGCCGGCATTTAGCATTGACTGACCTCGTTATTTTCAGGGAAGCATAACTTGGATATGAACCGGATGATCGAAGTGGTCTTGCAGCATCCGTCAGTGCTGGCAGGGGTGACCATCGTGTCTGTCGCCGGAGTTGTATTCGGCTTCCTGGGAGTTTCCCGACTGGTGTGCTGGCTGCCGTCAAATTATTTCATGGTGTTTGAAAATCAAAAAAATGCTCCAAAACTGTTCCGTCCACAGATGCAGATAGTCAAAAATCTGGCAGGAGGAATATTGATCTGCCTGGGTATGGTAATGCTGATTGTCCCGGGTCAGGGGCTGTTGACTCTGTTTCTGGGGCTGGTGATCATGGATTTTCCCGGTAAAAATAAAGTGATCCGGTGTCTGATCCGAGTGAAAACCATTCAGAATTCCTTGAACTGGATCCGCCGTAAAAAGGACGGTCGCTTTTTGTGTTTCCGGTTTTCCGGAACCGCTAACCCAGAGACTTTATCTTATTTGCGCAAAATCGCCAGCATTTTTTTAAAGAAGCAGGAATCTGGTCATCAGGCGTGATCACCGCGTCCTTCAGGGAAGCCCGACAGCTGCATTCTGCAGGGGGCAGTTCAGAGGTCATCAGGGACCGCAGCAGATTTTGGACGGATTCAATGGTCCGGCTGTAAAGGGCCAGCACCGATGCCAGGCTGGCGTGGTGAGACGGATCTTCTTTCCAGCAGTCATAGTCGGTGATGATGCAGATGGCAGCATAACAGACCTGGGCTTCTCTGGCCAGAAACGCTTCCGGCACGTTGGTCATGCCCACCAAGTGGCAGCCGGCCATGCGCAGAAAATGGCTTTCCGCTTTGGTGCCCAGACGGGGTCCTTCCACACAGGCATAGGTTTTGCCGGAAAGAAACGTCAGATTCATTTTTCCGCATGGTCCGCCATCCAACGGGTCAGGCCGGGGCACACCGGTTCGGCAGTGGAGATGTGGGCGGACAGACCGTTGCCGAAAAAACTGGACTGACGTCTGCCTCTGGTCCAGTCAAAATACTGGGACGGGAAAACAATATCCCCGGGATGGATATCTTCCTGAAGGCTTCCTGTGGCAGACACACTGATGATGCGGTCGCTCCCAGTTTTTTGAGCGCAAAAATATTGGCCGGGTAATTGATTTCATGGGGCAGCCGTTCATGGGTGTTGCCATGCCGGGGAAGAAACAGCAGTTCCGTGTTCCGGTACGCCACCTTTATTATCGGTGCGGAAGGAGAGCCGAACGGGGTATCCGTCTCCAATGTATCAATGGTTTCAAGTCCTTGTATCTGATAAAGTCCGGTACCGCCGATAATTGCAAGCATGGGGTGTCTGATCCTTAAAAAAATTCGGGTTAATCTGTTTCGCCAGTTCAGCCACATACCATTAAATGCAGCAAATATCAAAATTAAAATACTAAGCCCGGCGGTTTTCCCCGATTTCCTTTGGCCAGAGATCCTGCCTGCCCGGCAGCCTTAGAAAAGTCTGAAAAGAAGCGGTGCCGCGCAGAGGCCGGGGACAACAAATGAGTGTCTTAGATCGTGTGAAAACAGGATGAGAAAATTCATGCTTGATCTGCTTCAGGAAAAATTATAAATCTTGCAGCTGTATGCTGGACATACAATGCAAAAATGCTTAAATGGGTTTGATTTTAAATAATAAACCGGAAAACTGAGGACACAAAATGAGAGAAAAGCAGCCAGTGCTGCCCGGACACGCCCGGGTGGTCATCATCGGCGGAGGAATTATCGGGTGCTCCATCGCTTATCACTTGGGGCAGATGGGATGCAGGGATGTGGTTCTCCTGGAAAAAGATGAACTGACCAGCGGTACCACCTGGCATGCAGCCGGGCTCATGGTTACATTCGGGTCTTTGTCTGAAACCGCCACGCAGATGCGGCTTTACGGCCGGGATCTGTATGCCCGGCTGGAAAAAGAAACCGGACTGTCGAGCGGATTTTCGCCTGTGGGGTTCATCGAGGCGGCCGCCAGCCGGGATCGGCTGGAGGAATACCGCCGGGTAGCAGCCTTCAACCGCTACTGCGGGGTGGATGTGCATGAAATTTCGCCTAAAGAGATCAAGAACCTGTTTCCCCTTGCCAGGGTGGATGACCTGCTGGCCGGATTTTATGTGAAGGAAGATGGCCGGGTCAATCCCGTGGACGCCACCATGGCCCTGGCCCGGGGAGCCCGGAATTTCGGTGTGACCATTATCGAGAAAGTGCCCGTGACCGGGATTATTCAGAAAACGGGGCCGTGGCCGGGGTAAAAACGGCGCTCGGGGATATCAAGGCGGAAACCGTGGTCAACTGCGCCGGCATGTGGGCCCGGCAGCTGGGGGCCGCGGATGGCATCACCATCCCCAATCAGGCGGCCGAGCACTATTACCTGATCACCGAAGAGCTGGACAATATCCCCAAAAACATGCCGGTGCTGGAAGATCCCTCCCATTACGGGTATTACCGGGAAGAGGTGGGGGATTGATGATCGGGCTGTTCGAACCAGTATGCGCCCCTGGAAATCGGCAGGGTTCCGGAAGATTTCATCTTTGGGGAGATCGAGCCGGATTGGGACCGCATGGGACCGTTCCTGGAAAAAGCCATGTCCCGGGTGCCCGTGACTTTGGAACTGGGTGTGAAAAATTTTTCTGCGGCCCGGAGAGCTTTGCCCCGGATCTCCAGGCCGTCATCGGTGAGGCCCCGGAGGTGAAAAATTATTTTGTGACGGCCGGACTCAATTCTGTGGGCATCATTATGGGGCCGGGTCTCGGGCAGATGATGGCCAGGTGGATCATGACCGGAAATCCCCAGTGTGACATCACGGGGGTCAATATGGCCCGGCTGCACCCCTTTCAAAACAATCCCGAATACCGGCGGCACCGCACCGTGGAATCCCTGGGCATGGTATACCAATGCCACTACCCGTACCTGTCCATGAAAACCGCCCGGGGGGCCAGAAAATCGGCCATCTACGAGCGGCTGAAGTCAAAAGGCGCGTATTTCAGGGATGTCAGCGGTTGGGAAGGGGCGGACTGGTTTGCCCCGACACCGCAGCAGGCGGCCATAGAAAAACATGCCTGGGGCCGGGAGCCCTGGTTCAAGTTCTGGGAGGCGGAACACCGGGCCGCCCGGGAAAACGTGGTGCTCATGGATATGTCATTCATGCCCAAATTCCTGGTCCAGGGAAAAGACAGCGGCAAGGTGCTTGATTATATCTGCGCCAATGCCGTGAACGGCCCGGCCGGCCGGATCACCTATACCACGTGTCTGAACAATGAGGGGCAGATGATGGCGGACATGACCGTTACCAAACTTGCGTCAGGCCGGTTTTTCGTGGTGGTGACCGACACCATCCACCGCCATGCCTTGACCTGGATACAGCGGCACATCCCTAAAGACGCCCATGCCTTTGTCACGGACATGACTTCGGCATATGCCCAGGTGAATGTCCAGGGACCAAAATCAAGGGAAATGCTGCAGTCAGTTACCGACACCGATTTGTCCAATGAGGCGTTTTCTTTCCGACAGGCTCAGGAGATCGCCATCGGGTACGGACGAGTCCTGTGTGTGCGCATCACTTATGTGGGCGAACTGGGCTATGAACTGTATATCCCGACGGAACAGGCGGTGCATGTGTATGATATCCTCGTGGAAGCGGGAAAGGCATTCGACCTTACCCATGCCGGGTTGAAGGCTCTGGGCAGCCTGCGTCTGGAAAAGGGATACCGGGATTACGGGCATGACATGGACAATACGGAGGATCCCTACGAGGCCGGACTGGGGTTTACGGTCCGGCTGGACAAGCCTGGAGATTTCATCGGAAAGGGGGCGTGTGTTTCGAAAAAAGCGGCCGGTCCGTTAAAGCGTCGGCTGGCCCAGGTACTGGTACAGGATCCGAAGCCGCTGCTGTACCATGGTGAGGTCATTTTCCGGAACGGGAAACCGGCCGGATACGTGAGGTCCGGTTCCTACGGCCACACCCTGGGCGGGGCGGTGGGATTGTTTATGATCGAAGCGGAGGCGCCGGTGGATGACACGTATGTAAAAAATGGCAGATGGGAAATTGATATCGCCGGAAAAACATGTCCAGTCAGGGTTTCTTTGACACCGCTGTATGACCCGGAAATAAAAAAAATCAAACGATAAAACCATGGGGATTTGGGTCAGGTTTGAACCGGTTCCGCCTGTACACGAGGCCCGTATCAGGCATCTGCCTCATTTGACAACCGAAGTTTTTATCAGCGGTGATATGAAAAACCAGGCCAGGCCAAGGACCTGGAGGCTCAGCACCATGAGAAAGGCGGCCGGGTCATATTGACCGGGAAACAAAGAATCCCATTGGTTGATTATCGCGCCATGGCCCATTGCAGGGCAAATCCACACAAAAAGGCCCCCGGATCTGTCTGGAGAAGGTTCCGCCGATACCCCGACCCGATCAGGGCCCTCCCGATGATCAGGCCGGACAGGACAAACACAGCGGCTCCGGCGGTGGCAAACATCAGCAGCACCGCTTCCACCACCCGGGGGCCGAACCGGTCCAGCAGAATGCCCAGGGAAGCTGAAACGCTGCAAAGGGAATAAACACCCGGAACAGAAGGGGCAGGGGGACCCGAGGAACGGTTTGATTGGATCCTGTCTCAGCACCTTTGCTGATTCTGATCATGGCGCCCCTGTTTTCCCGGTTCCTGTTTCCGGGTGTGGTTTGATTGGATCAGATAATTTTGTCCAAGGTTTCCATGGACAGCTTGAACACCTTGTCATTAAACCGGGATTTCAACGCAAAAACAAGCATATCTTTGTTGAGCACGATTTCATGTTTGGCCAGCACAGCCAGGGAAGCCAGTGCCCAGTCGGTTTTTTTGATTTTCATGGCTTTAAAATCGATTTCCTCCACTCTAGCCGATGTCTCCGGAATGGCCACGCTGGCTTCCTTAAGCACATAGGTGTCCGGTGACAGGCCGGCAAATATCTTCTGCCTTCTCGCCACGCCCTCATCACTCAGAGCCAGGACCACGGTGGGGATTCAATGCCGGTGTACCCGATTTTTCCGGAGACAGCAGAATTTCGGACACGGACTGACCCCGGAGCACGGTGATGTTGTAGTCGTTTTTGATGGACACGTGTAGTCCGCCGGAAATGCCGGCAAAACAAACCATGTCCCCGGCAGTGACAATGCGCATCCCGGCCGAGCCCAGGATCACCACTTCGTGACGACGGTTGTCGGGCATGTCAAACTGTTTTTTGACCTCAAAAGGTTCTGGAAAACGTCCCTTTTCTTTTGCCAGCTGACGGTAGCGTTCCCCGTATTCGGGCCGCTGGTTTTTCTCGATCAACCCGCCCGGGGACGGTCTTTGTTCGATCATCTGGTCGATCACTTTGGGGGTGAGCTGGTTACGTTTGGTGTATCGTCCCGTGCAGAGCCCCAGGGTTTCCACCACGGCAAACCCCTTGTGCTGCATGGCTTTCGCCAGTTCATCGGAAAGACCTTCGTCATGTCCGGAGATCCGGGAAATATAAGTGGCTCCGGCACTTTCCATGACCCCGCAGATATCCATGGGGATTTCCGCCTGGTTGAGAAATTCAGATCCCACCACAGCATCGTTGGGTGTGGTGGCGGAATACTGTCCCCCGGTCATGCCGAAGTTGAAGTTGTTTAAAATGATCAGGGTCAGATCCAGGTTTTTCCGGCAGGCGGCCAGTACGTGGGCCCCGCCGATACCCATGCCCCCGTCTCCCATGGTCACAATAACGTTGAGGGACGGATCCGCCAGTTTCAGGCCGGCGGCATAGGTCAATGCCCGGCCGTGGACTCCGTGCAGGGCATGGACATTGAAAAAGGTATCAAATAGGCCGGAACAGCCGATATCGGTGACAATCACCGTCTTGTGATCCGGAACGCCCATTTTGACCAGAGCGGTATCCAGGCTTTTGGTGATGCGGTCATGGGTGCATCCCGGGCAGAATACAGGGGGTCGGCTGGTATTTAAAAAACTAGTCATTTTCAATGGCCTCCATAATCTTGGCAGGGGGAATCAGAATACCGTTCATCTGGCCGTAGAAATCCACGGTTTTGCCGCACAGCACGCGTCTGATTTCATTGACATACTGGCCCAGGTTCATTTCGATCACCACGATACGGTTGAACCGGGCCGCTTTTTCCAGGAGCAGTTCTTCCGGTACCGGCCACAGGGTTTCAAAGACAGGGTGGACACGGGCCGGCCGTCTGCCGCAAGGGCTCTTGCTGCATCTGCCACAGCCCGGGATGTGATGCCGTAGGAGATAACCAGAGTGTCGGTGCCCGGCAACAGATTCTCCTCGTACAAAGTGATGCGGTCCATGGCAGCAGTCAGTTTGGTGTGCAGTCTTTGCTGCATGTCGGCAATGGTCTGGGGGTCGATGGTGATGTATCCGTCCGGGCCATGGGTGGAAGAGGTTTGGCGTACCAGGGTTTTGCCACCGATGGGCAGAAACGCCGGGGCCTTGTCCGGATCGGCGGCAAATGGTACATAAGGGCCGGTCCCGGAGTAAGGGGTCCGTTCCACCAGGGGAGGCAGATTAAGGTCATCCATGTCAAAGCTTTCC
>LQAI01000016.1_pt1 | contig 192314 bp, 232 predicted proteins | sample 1535821 | NCBI WGS metagenome assembly LQAI01 (sample SAMN04331586, study PRJNA305678) | bioreactor metagenome | isolation source: bioreactor_5 inoculated with Wadden Sea sediment 1st replicate of a... | place: Germany:Bremen
GTGGATAGTGCTTTATGGCTCCGCTTTCTATGATGTTGCCGAAACATCCACAGGTGACCTGATCGTTGCTGGAAGAAGATGGTCTAACTATGCTAGAACCCTTTTTCTTTACTCATCAGATGGAGAGTTTCTTTGGGAAGCCTCCGTTTATCCAAGCAATCTAATCAGCTATTCGGTCATACAAAACGAAGAAGGGGATTTCATCAGCCTTGGCCATGGTATTCCCGACGGTACCAGTTCTCAAACGTCGCTTTCCCTTTACAAGGTTTCCCCGGAGGGAGATGCACTCTGGTCCAGGCTCTTTGTGCTGCCCGATGGTACCAGGGGTGGGGCAACGAGCTGGTTCTTTTGCCGGACGGCGGTTTTGCCGTCTGCGGCAGAAAGGACCCCTTGAAGGCATGGATATCGCCTGGATCCTCCGCACTGACTCCCAGGGAGACACTCTCTGGACCAGGGAGTGGGGATATACCAGCTCGGCTACAGCTGTAGATATCCTCTACCTTGATGACGGACTCACAGTATTCGCTCAAGGGAACACACCTTCAACGCCAGGCGGACCTCATCTGCTCAGATATGACATGGATGGGAACCTTCTCTGGGAACTGACTTCCCAGACTGGCCGGGGTATGTTATTCAAGGTATGAAGTCGATGTGTGAGGCCTCAGACGGCGGGTTGCTGCTGATGAACTACTACTGGCCCACGATCGTGCATACCTCGTATACCGGTGAACCTGAATGGTGGTTCTGGCCGCCGGGGGGAAACCAGCCCTACAGTTCCTCTGTAAGCACAACCATGGATGGGGGAATACTCTACAGCGGCGACATAAGGGGTGAACCTGACTCCAGGGGCGTATGCGGTGTGATAGCCAGATTCGACTCACACGGGGAAGATCTGTGGCACGACTTCATCTATGATTCATCCTGCAAAGCTCTCACATCAGCCATTCAGTTATCCCAGGGTGGTTATGTGGCTACGGGACATGCCTGGACATCCGGTTCGGGCAACCAGGGATTCCTGATCAAGTACGCCCCTGAGCTTGGTATCGGTGAAGATCCCTCCTCATTGTCCCTGGAGCTTTCCCCCAACCCCTGCAGTTCATTCCTGTCGGTGAGCTTTACCCTTCCCGGGCAGAGCAATGCTTCCGTAAGGGTGTACGACCTCCGGGGCAGGCTTGTCTCCACCGTTGCCCAGGGTGAGTTCCCCGCCGGGAGCAGTACGGTGCAGTGGTCCGTTCCCGGGGAGCTTTCCTCGGGATGCTACTTCGTGCAGTATAGCTCAGAATTTGGTTCCCGCACTGAATCTGTGGCACTGATCAGATAGTGGTTCGGGCATAGGGAACAGTGGTACACCCTGAAATCCATCCTTCCCCGCGGACTCACCTCCAGGGAGAGCCCGCCATCCCTGAAGTGACAACAACCACCATGGAGCAGACTGACCGACGACTGGACCTCCGGGCAGCTCAGCCAGAAGGGGAGAGAGCAGCAGAGGGGCGACAATCGCCCCAACGTTCACTTCAGCAGTACCAGTTTTTCAATGTGTTCAGTGCCGGATGAAGTGACCCTGAGCAGATAACACCCCGCGGGAAGCCGGGAGGTGTCCAGAATGATGGTATCCCTCCCGGAGCCATTCAGCACGTTTCTTCCAGCGCCGTCGAACAGCTCCGTCTGGACCATAGCATTCCCGGGAAGGCTGACATGAAGGGTGGATGAGAAGGGGTTGGGATACACCGCTGGAAGAGGTTCAACAGGCCGGCTGTGCACATCCAGGCCGGTAACGTCGTTTCTTTCAACGAAGAACACATCCGGCTGGGAACCCTCTCTGTATGCAACCCAGTATCCGTCCTCCACGCTGCAGACGGCGATATCCCCCGGGGACAGGGGATTGAGTCCCGACTTCAGCAGGTAAGCATAGTCGTTCCAGCCGTTCAGGTAGTGGCGGCAGTAGAGGTCACCTCCGCTCTGCCACACAAGCAGCAGGCCCGGGTCCTCGGGGTTGGCGGACATGGCCGCCGCCTGGAGCCTGGACGGCCCCTGTCCCGGGAAGGGGGAAGTGGAGGTGAAACCATCCATGCAGTTGTGAACGGAAAAAAAGACCGTTCCGGTGGAATCGCTCCACAGGAAGAGCGCTTCATAGTAGTCCGAACCTGATGCCAGCAGTTCCGGTTCGGTTGACTCGGTGGTGGAACAGGTGAGGGTGTCGGCGGTGAGGTACACCGATGAAGCGGTGGTGTTGTGGCACTGGGCCGCTATGCGCCAGGAGCCGGGGGTGGGGGGCATGGGCGAGCCGGATATCCCCTGCCTCTGTGCCATCACAGGGCAGCCGAAGTAGTTCATCACGGGAAAAGTGACGTTGTGAACCAGGTCATCAGGATACCTGGAGGAAGGCAGGGGGTAGGGGTCATAAAGCGTAAGGGAGTCACCCATGGTAAGTTCACCGGTTTCGGAAACGGTGTATTCCCTGGTAACCCACATGAACTCTTCACCGCTGCTCAAGTAGGTTGCCATATATCTGCTGAGAAGGCCCCACCCTGGGATGGCGGTCCTTCGGAGCAGCCCCGGTACACTCCACTCGTAGTCCTGCGGGAAGACAAGGGAATCCTCTGTGGGCATATCATTCCAGGGATCCAGGGAGTAAAGCACATTGTCCACCGCGGCGATGAGATGCATTCCCTGGGAGGGGTTCAGCGTTATGGTGGTAGATACACCATGATAGGATTCCGGGAATGCCCGCCAGGTTTCATTCACTGTGCCGTTGAACCGCCAGATGAAGCCGGTGTCGCTGTTGTCCAGGCATGATACCCACAGATAGTCGGTTCCGTCGTCGGCAGGGGTAATGGCAAGGTTCGAAGCGCCTGAAGGGAGGCGGCGAAAAGTGCGGCCACAAGCAGTGAGTGTTTCATTACACACTCCAATCTCTAAGTCCAGAAGACCATTGTAAGCCCATACTTAGTATAATAGTCTTCAATGAGGAAAAGGAGGAGCTAATGGCCAGAGAAGTAGATGTTGCCATAATAGGCTCGGGAACCGCGGGGCTCTCGGCCCTGGGGCAGGTCAGGAAGAGAACGGACAATTTCGTGATAATTAACGACGGCCCCTACGGAACCACCTGTGCCCGGGTGGGCTGTATGCCTTCCAAGGCTCTGATAGAAGCGGCGGATATTTATCACTCAAGGCATCTCTACGGTGAAATGGGCTTCTACCTCAACGGCAGCGTTGCCGTGGACGGCAGGGCGGTGCTGAAGAGGGTGAGAAACCTCCGCGACAAATTCGTAAAGGGAGTCAACAGGCCACCGACAGCCTCACGGATGCCCAGAACATTCCAGGTAGGGCCAGAATACTGGCCCCGGACCTCATCGAGGTAAATGGCGAGAGGATACGCACCGGCAGGCTTATCATCGCCACCGGTTCAAAACCTGTGGTTCCGGGCCCCTGGAAGGAACTGGGAACCGGCGTTCTCACCAGCGATACCGTTTTCGAGATGGAAGACCTTCCTGAAAGCCTTCTTGTAGTGGGTCTCGGGGCGATCGGCCTTGAGCTGGCCCAGGCATTCAGCAGGGTGGGAGTGAACGTGACCGGTTTCGATGCCCTTCACACCATTGGCGGAATCACCGATCCCGAAGTGGCCAGGTCCGCCGTAAAGATCATCGGCGGGGAGTTTCCTATACACCTCGGAGCGAAGGTGAACCTTGAAAGTCTACCCGGAGGGAAGATAAAGGCATCCTGGAGCGGAAACACCGCAACTGCTGAAAAAGTACTGGTGGCTGTGGGCAGAAAACCCAATATCGATGATCTAGGCCTTGAGAACCTCGGAGTTGAGCTGGACGAGAACGGCCTTCCCGGATTCAACCAGCACACCCTTCAGGTGGGCAGCCTTCCGGTCTTCCTTCCCGGTGACGTGAACCGCAGGGCCCCGATACTCCACGAAGCCGCCGACGACGGCCATATAGCCGGATACAACGCAATGCTGAAACCGACAGCGAACATTGCTTCTGCAGAAGGACCCCATAGGTATCGTTTTCTCACATCCGAACATAGCCTATGCCGGCAGCAGGTTCGCCGACCTGGAAATGGATGAGGCCGTTACCGCAAAGGAGGATTACACCGATCAGGGAAGGGCTATCACCGCCGGGGAGAACCGGGGGCTGATAAAGCTTTACGCCTCGAAGGTCACGGCAGAACTGCTCGGGGGGGAGATGGCCGCTCCACAGGCTGAGCATATGGCACACCTCATCGCCTGGGCCATACAGAGGGGGCTCACGGTCTTTGAGATGCTTGAGCTGCCCTTTTACCATCCTGTTGTGGAAGAAGGGATTCGCGGCTGCTTGAGAAAGCTTGCCGGTCAGATAGAGAAGAGGGAGTCCGCACCTGAAGTGCCCTCTGCAGGAAGCTTCCACTGGAATGAACTAGTGGGCTGATGCCCGGAGAAAGCGGAGTTACCCATGCTGGACCACTTCGACCCAACTGACCCGATATTCACCTTCGCCGTGGCCCTGGCCGCTGTCCTTCTTGTTCCCATGCTTTTCAAGCGGCTGAGGCTTCCTGACATAGTCGGTCTGATACTGGCGGGTATAGTGCTTGGTCCCCATGCCACCGGGATCATCCATGAAGGCAGCTTTGTTCAGCCATTCGGCACGGTGGGGCTTCTCTACCTTATGGTAATGGCGGGCCTTGAAGTGGATATGCACAGGTTCCAGAGGCAGAAGCGGGACAGCGTGATATTCGGAAGCATTACCTTCCTGATACCCATGCTTATCGGCACAATGGGCGCCCTTTTCATACTGAACATGAACTGGGCGGCAGCCCTCCTTCTTGCAAGCATGTTCGCATCCCACACCCTTCTGCCCTATCCCGTGGTTCAGCGGCTGGGCCTTGTGAAGGAAAGGGTTGTAACCACCGCGGTGGGTGGAACGGTATTCACCGATACCCTTGCGCTTCTTGTTCTGGCGGTGGTTGCGGAATCCACCAGGGGGGACATAACCGGTCTGTTCTGGGTACGAATGGCGGCGCTTCTCGCTCTTTATATCGCCTTTGCCTTCTATACCATCCCACGGGTTGGAAGATGGTTCTTCAGGAAGGTATCTGCGGAGTCAGTTCCAGGCTTTCTTTTCGTTCTGGTCTTTGCCTATGCATTCGCCGCCATAGCGCCAATAGCCGGTCTTGAGCCCATTATTGGCGCATTCCTGGCGGGGCTGGCCCTCAACCTTCTCATCCCCGAGCACAGCAGACTTATGGTAAGGCTGAACTTCGTGGGTGAGTCCTTCTTCGTTCCATTCTTCCTCATATCCGTTGGGCTGATGGTGGACCTTGATCTTCTTCTGAGGTCCCGCGGTGTATGGATAGTCCTTGTGTTCATGGTAACCGCCGCATATGCAGCCAAGTACCTGGCATCAATGCTTTCCGGACGGATCCTGGGTTTCACGAAGGACGAAAACGGCCTTCTCTACGGTCTCAGCGTTAATCAGACCGCGGCGACCCTTGCGGCGGTGGTGGTAGGAGTACAGCTGGGAATATTCCGTGAGGACGTTCTTAACGGAACGATACTCATGATCCTGGCCACCTGCACCGTGGGACCCATGCTCACTGAAAAATTTGGCAGGAAAATCGCCCTTACCCGTGAAGCGGATTCCCTGACTAGCTCCGGAGCCCCGGAGCGGATACTGGTTCCCATAAGCTCCAGGAACCAGATCGAACCGCTGATGGCCCTTGCCATGATGGTGAGGAACGCCGCCAGCGGCCAGCACCTCTATCCTGCCATAATAGCACCGGACACCCACGACAGCGAGGAACAGATAGCAGCGTCGGAGAAGCTTCTTGGTGAAGCAGTGGTAATAGCCGCCGAGGGCAACACACCTGTCCAGCCGGTCACCAGGGTGTCTGCCAGTACGGTGGAGGGGCTCATGGGAGCATCAAGGGACCTTCGAATATCAACAATCCTGGTAGATGAGAACTACGGTATGACCGGCGACATGGAGCATCTGCCCTCCAGGATCGCCGATCAGGGAAGGCACCTGGTGATAAGGTTCATGAACCCGGCGCTGATCAACACCTGTTCAAGGTTCCTGATCGCCATTCCTCCCCTCATTGAAAGGCAGCCTGGGTTTTCGGTGGCCTGGCGGGTTCTGGAGAGGCTCATTGAACAGGCCGGTGCCGGCATCTCCATTCTGGCTTCCCGGACAACCCTCAGGGCAATGGGAAAACAGAAGGAGTTTCCCGGGTACTTTCCCGGGCGGAGAAGAAGCAGGTGGATGACTGGCATGACATGCACAGGGAGATAACTGACATTTTTCTCCCCGGTGACTTGCCCGTCCTCTTCGCAGCACGCTCCGGCAGGCTTGCCTGGCAGCCGTCCCAGGAGAGGCTTCCTGACCAGATATCAAGAAAGCTCGGCAACCCTCCCCTTCTGATCATCCATCCTTCTGAGATGAAGTGGGAAGCCGACGCTGCGGGGGAGACCCCGGCGGTGGATTTCCGGGCCATCTTTCCCCACGAAAACCTGTTCCTGAACCTGAAGGGTAGCTGCCCCGAGGAGGCGGTGAACACCATGCTTGATTCGGCATACCACGGCCACACTCTTCCGGAGGGACTAAGGGAAGACTGCCTGCGGCAGCTTGAAGAATCGCCCCTCTGGCTTTCAGGCGACTGCGTTCTGGTCCATACCCACAAAGCTTCTCCCCCTGCTCCCATGGCCCTGCTGGCCACCGGGGAAAAGGGTTTTGCCGTGGAGGGGCATGGCGGCAGGGCGGAGGTGCTGCTCCTGCTTCTGGGCACAGGGGCGGAATCACCGGAGGAACACCTGGGCAGACTGGCGGTCATTGCCTCCCTTTTCCACAGGGAAGGAATGGTGAAGACACTGATAAACGCCGGAAGCTATGATGAAATTCTTAACGAACTCAACAGAATGGACGAAGAGAAGGGACAGGCAGGACGATGACCATCCACTCATCTGGAGTATTCTGGGAAAGGGCCATACGCCGATCGATCCGGAAACGGTGGACTTCTCGAAGAGCAAGCCCCATGAATGCCTGGCGCCATTCTGTGACGCACATGTGGAAAAGGGCGCCTGTGTACTTGACCTGGGCTGCGGAGGGGGCAGGAACAGCCAGTTCCTGGCGGAGAAAGGTTTCAGTGTCCACGGCCTGGATATATCCCCCGCCGGTGTGGATCTTACCAGGGAACGACTGAAAAGGGCAGGGCTTGCCGGCACATTCAGTGTGGGCGAGTTCACCGCCATACCTTACCCGAATAACAGCTTTTCTGCCATCGTATGCATTGCCGCTCTGGATCATGTTACCCTTCCCGGTGCCGGGAAGGCACTGGGAGAAATGCGCCGTGTGCTGAGACCCGGCGGGAAAATGCTGCTGACATTCGACCCCCCGGGCAGGGATGAGGAGATCAAAGGGGAAGCCACCGTACAGGAAGACGGCAGCCTCTACTTCATCAGGGGCGAACAGGAGGGGATGCTCTTTCGCAGGTATACCGACCGGGAGATAGAAGACCTGATAGGCAGGAGCAACATGATCAGCTTTGAATACACCGATGAAGGTGAAAGGGTGGTCGCGTGCCTATGAACGGACCATCAGGGAGCTATCCTTACCGCCAGCAGGGTGAAGTCGTCTTCGTACTCCCTGGAACCGTGATAGTGGCCAACCCTTTCCTCGATAAGGGCAAGTAGTTCCGGAAGGGGGACAGTTCTGTTCCTCGAAGCGATCTCAGCCAGCCTCTTTTCGCCGAATTCCTCTTCAGCTGAGTTCATGGCCTCGGATACGCCGTCGGTGTACATCAGTATCATATCACCGTTCTCAAGCTGTATCTCGCCCTCCTCATAGGTCACCGAATCGGAGATCCCGAAGAGAAGGCCGCCCCTTGAAAGGGTCTTTACCCTTCCATCGTTCTTCACCAGGAATGGCGGATTGTGGCCGGCATTCACATAGCGGATGCATTTCCGCACCGGATCCACGCAGAGCATGAAGAAGGTTATGAACATCTCGGAGGGGGTGTTCTCGTAAACGATATGGTTTATGCGGGAGGCGGATTCGTAGAGCCTTGCTCCCATGGCCTGTGTGGTTCGCAGTGATGCCTGAAGGTTGGCCATTATCAGCGCCGCGCCGACCCCCTTGCCCGATACGTCCCCGATGGAAAGCACTACCCTGCCGTCTTCCAGGGGGATCACATCGTAATAGTCCCCGGCAACATCGAGGCAGAACTTGATGAAGGGGCTATTTCGATCCCCTTCACACTGGGAATGTTCTGGGGAAGCAGACCCCTCTGAATGCTCCTGGCCACCCGGAGCTGCTCCTGGAGTTTCTCCTTCTGCAGCTTTTCCCCAAGCAGTTCCAGGTTTCCGCAACAAGGGCAGTCTGGGCGCTGAAGCTCTGAAGCAGCTCCAGTTCTTCGGAGGTGAAGTCCTCGCCGTTGGTCTTGGTGCTTATCACCAGGAATCCCATCAGACCGGAGGTGGTCACCAGGGGAAGAAGGATGGCGCTCTTCCTTGTTATGAACCAGTCCCTCTGTTCCCTTGATAGAAGGATCTTTCCACTGGCTATCATCTCATCGAAGAGCAGGGGATTATCCTTTGCCTCTAGCCTTCGAAGGAACTCATCCCCGGGAATGAAGGGGGTGGGTTCGCTGAGGTCACCGCAGAAGAAACCCTTGCCGTCCACCCTTATCACGGGATAGATCCTCTCGGCGGAAAGACCGTCCGCCAGTTTCTCCTCAAGCTCCTTCCAGAACTTCTCACCCTCGGCCCTGACCATGCTTGAAGCCAGGAAGTCCTTCATGAGCCGGCGAAGCTTCACCGCTCGGGTAGAAGTATTCCTCGATCCGGTGCCTTATCTTCTTCTGGGCCCACATGAAGACCATGGCAAGTGCAATTCCGGTAACGAGCACGGCGTTCTGGGAATCAAGGCCCACCCTTGAAAGCACGAACTCCACAAGGGCCCAGAGGATGGCCACGAAAACGGCAAGGAGCGCAAAGTTCACCGTAAGGAACCTGGTGCCCCGTTTTATCCTGCCTTCCAGGTGAAGAAGCCTGTACTTGCCGATGGCGAATCCAAGGGTTATGGGCACCCCCAGCATCAGCAGGAAAATGCAGTTGGTAATTAGTATCCGGCTCACCACCGGCAGGGTGAGATACCACTGCCCGAAGAGAACCACAGTCCAGATGAAAAGCGTATAAACAACAAGCCCCGGTGCTGAGCCCAGCATCACCAGCCTGGTCTGTCTCTTTTCAAGTTTCACAACGGTTTGCCGGTGGTGTCTGATAAGCAGGGCATAACCCATGCCGAGCATCAGCGTCCGAACGATGAGACCCGGCATGATGTGCTCCAGCCCGCCGGAAACATTAGAGTAGATCATCAGTGCGGTGGGAAGGAAGATCAGAAGGTTGAAGAGAAGTCTCCTTCTGGCGTAGACGGGGTTTCTCCTGGGGAACAGCAGCTGCAGCTTCAACCACAGCGCCGGGGTAAAAGCCGCCAGGGAAGCTGCTCCCATAACAAGCCAGGAGGGCAGGTTGAATCCGGCGTATACATCGGAGATGGTTCCGAAGGAAACGGTCATTTCCATCGCCAGTGCGAAGCAGAACAGCGACAGGGTGAGTACAGCTGATGAATTCGGCCGCCTGAGATATGCCCATATACCCACGATGATAAGCCCGATGACGATCAGGGTGCGGAGAAGCACCACCGTCCAAACCTGTGCCTGGAGGGCCGGGGGGATGGTGTGGGTTGAGATGGTCGTGGTGTAGATCGAGTCTTCATGGAGAAACTCTATCTCGAACATCTGTCCCCGGGGCGTATCGGTTCCGAAAAGACTGAAGTAGTTGTTCTGGCTTGCAAGCAGTCCGCCCACGGTAAGAAGGGAGTCGCCACGAACGGGGTAGGGGGGGACACGAAGTCGTCAATGTTCACTTCGCTGAAAAGTGCATGGCCGGTGGTATCGTTGAACACGAACAGGCTCCACATGTCACTCATGTTAGAGAAGTTGATCACCTTGGTGAAGTCCCGCGCCATGTACACCAGGCAGAACAGAACGGTGAACACCGTTCCGGCAACCATCAGAAATGAAGAGAGCTTTCTGTTCATGACACCCCCAATATGGAGATATACAACAGATACCCTCTCCGGGCAATCAGAACCGGCGAGGACAGAACAAAAACAGAAAGATAGAAGTATATTATTGATAAGCAGTGTTTTGCGCTGATAATGCAATACTGACCCCTGCTATTCGTCCATGAAACTGAAGGGAGGTGAACGATGGGGAGAGAGGACCTTAACAGCTATGTGTCAACCAACCACCACAGCCTGGTTGCCTTCGTAAGGAGGAAGCTCGCTGAAACCGCCCACCGGGACAGCGAGGACATAGTACAGGACGTAATGGTAAGCATCCTGGACGGTCCCGGCATAACCGAGCCCATCGTAAGCCTCTCGGCATACATCTTCCGGGCCCTCAGGAACCGGATCATCGACGAGTACCGCAGGCCCCGGAAGGCGGTGCTCTCAATGGACGAGGAAAGGGAAGGAGAGCTCACCCTGGCCGAGACCATCACCGACGGCAGATATCAGCCTGAGAACGACCTGAAGAGAACAGCGGCTGCCGAGGAGATCATGGAGGCCATAAACTCCCTTCCTAAGAAGCAGAGGGAGGTGATCATCGCCACGGAGTTCAACGACATTCCCATAAAGACCCTGGCGAAGAGAACCAGAACCCCCCAGGGCACCCTTCTGGCTCGGAAGCACCGGGGCATAAAGGCAATAAGGAAGAAGTACTCACACATCAGGGAGGACTACCATGGAAACGGTTAGAGCGGATACCACCGAAACAAAGCGCTGCCCCGCGGCAAAGGTTGCCAAGGTGGCGGGACTTGTGGTGCTGGGCATCATAACGGCGGCGGTCCTGGCAATAGTCTTTGGTCTTCTCATTCAGTGGTTGTGGAATGAACTCATGCCGCCGATATTCGGTCTGCCCGAGGTAAGCTACTGGCAGGCTGTTGGCCTGGTGGTCCTGGCCCACATACTCTTCGGACACCACAACCACACCCACAGCGCTGCCAGGAAGAAGGGCTCCAGGGCTGTTCTGGGAACCTGCGGTGGCACGGTTACCGTTGAAAGCGACGAGAAAGAGAATGAGGAGTTCACCATGGAGTGGGACTCATTCAGGGAGTTCTGGAAGGACCACGGCCGGGAAGCCTTCACCAGCTGGCTCCACGGCAGGGAAGAGACCGAAGAGAACTAAGACCGGAACCCGGGCGCCGGAACCCCCGGTGCCCGGGGAAACGGAAAGGCAGGAAAAATGAGCCGAAGAGATGACCGAGTATGCCCGGTAGCCCTCCACCGAAGCCTTAACAACCCCTTCAGGAAGCTCATCCACAACCCGAAGAAGATCCTCAGCCGGTACATAAAGGAAGGCGACATAGCCATAGACATTGGCTGTGGCCCGGGCTTCTTCACCATCCCCATGGCAGAACTCACCGGCAATACAGGCAGAACCATAGCCGCCGACCTCCAGCAGGGCATGCTGGACATCATAAAGAAGAAGATAAAGAACAAACCCATAGAGAAGGGCATCATCCTCCACAGAACCACCGAGACCAATCTCAACCTGGCCATCAAGGCCGACTTCGCACTCCTCTTCTACATGGTGCATGAAGTCCCCAACCGGGAAGAGCTCTGCCGCCAGGTGAGAACCACAATGAAACCCACCGGCACCGTCCTCATCATCGAACCCCCGGTTCATGTAACGAAGAAGGACTTTGAGGAAACGAAGCAGGCAGCCAGAAAAGCCGGTTTCAGGGTGGAGGAGGGGCCGAAGCTCTTCCTGGACAGAACCGCCATACTCAGGCCGGTCAAGGAAGAATAGAAGGACTGCAATAGCAAAGGCCGGTGTTATGCTGCTCTGCGTGATGCCGGCTTATTTTTGTTGTGATGGGGTTTGTCAGAGGGGGAAGGGGGTCTGGAACAGGTGTTGACACAACTTGATAGGTATAGCATCATTAAACTTTATTTACAGAATGGGTATACGTTGAAGTATACTTTTCATTGTTTTGAAATGGAGATGAAATGCGAAACAATTGTATTTGCCTTGTTCCTGTCCTCTATCACCATCTCTTTCAGCTGTGGTGAAACGGAGACAACAGAATACGCAAATGAGAATGCGCAACCCCTCTATGATCTGATAAAAGCTGATTCTATCGGGTTTGAGTTTGGTGACTCCAACTATGTTTTTGGAGCGATCATTGATGCAACCTATCTTATCGATGGCCGCATTGCTCTTCTTGACATTCTTCAGCGCAAAATACTTGTTTTCTCCAGAAGCGGTGAGTTCATTGGTTCTGCCGGCGGGGAGGGCATGGGTCCCGGCGAATTTATCTCACCCTATTCTCTGACACCACTGTCTAATGGTGGATTTGCGGTTTCAGATATACAACAGGGCAAAATAGCCTTTTTCGACTCATCTCTGGGGTTGGTAAAGGAATTGAGCGGTTTTCAGCCAATGGCTCCCGACCGAATCAGTATTGGCCCCGATGGTTCAGTTTTCGGCCGTAGACACAACTGGTATTATGATGAGGATCAGGAAGAAGTATACAGTGGTTCCGAATACTGTCTCTGGTCTGATTCCACACAACCTGATCAGTTACCAGGAAACTATTTTCCTCATTCATCGGATGATCATTTCTTCTGCGGGATATCCTCCACCGATGATGGCAGATTGTTCACAATGCCTCTTCAAGATCAGAATACAGGATTACCGGATATTCCTCATCAGGAGATGTCAGCTTTCAGATCGAGCTTCCCTGGGAAACTATGTATTTAACGGAAGAAGAATTGCTGGCTGCCCGGCCCCACATGGTTATTCCCGGACCTGGGAGTGAGTCTACATCCTCAGAGCTTTCTGCGGACTGGTCACCTGATTCAACACGAGGAGCAGGAACACTTGCAGGTCTTGATGGTGAAAACCGATTATGGGTGAAATCCGGGAGAGGCGAAGGAGCATCTCCTGTATTCGATTTGTACAGCGCCACTGATGGTACATCATTGGGTTCTATAGAAACCACGCTTCCGGCGATTGCTCGATTCTGGACTATAAGGGTTTCTGAACCAGGAATACTTGGATGGGATCATAACCCCGGGGATTATCCACGGGTCTACATGCTTGAACTTGTGGATAGAAACCAGTGAAAGACAGAGGGCAATTGATTCATAACCGCTGAATTAACCTGGCACAGTCCTTCTGTTCAGGAATCAGGTGTCCGAGAAACTTGCTAATCACTTCATCGCACGGTCCGGAATGGATCCCAGGGTTGTTGTCGGTCGTGATGCAGAGATTGCTTATTTCGAAACCCGCCTTTCGGACAAAGAGCTGGTTTCAGGGTGGAGGAGGGGCCAAAGCTCTTCCTGGACAGAACCGCCATTCTCAGGCCGGTGTTATGCTGTTCTGCGTAATGCCGGCTTTTCCCGTAAATGACCATTGTCGCAATATCAGAGTCTTCAGAATTAACCATTGACACAACACGCAGGGCATTACATCATTAAATCTGATTTTTTGGGTAGGGATATCCAGAACCATTCATAGTTAATGCTTCTGCAGAACAGGAATGAAGTGAAGCTATTCGGAATTACTGGAATCGGGTTAATGCTTTTCCTGACCTGGACTGCATGCTCTGAAAAAACGGAAGATCATACTGCAGCAAAATTCGTGCTGAGAGTTGTCGATTCCTTAGGGGTGGAAACCGGGGACAGCAATCAAATTTTCGGGGATATCAACGGACTGTGCTTTGTCTCTGATTCGGCTTTTGTCGTATTTGATAGATCTTACCAGCAGCTTCGTTTGTTCACCATTGATGGGGAGCACCTGGTAACTGAATCTTACCTGGGAGATGGTCCACTTGAATACAGATTCGCAGAATACCTTGCTCCCCTGGATTCCTGCTTCGGGGTTTTTGATTTTGAAATGCCGCCAAGATGCATTCTTTTCAATTCAGAGCTCGTTCCTGTGAGTTCCGTTACCCTGCAGGAAAGCTCTGCCTTAACAAATCCAGCATTTCTTGGTGCGGAATCCATTATTGGCAGTGTCGGAAGCTTCGAGGAAAGGGATGGCTCGCTGATACTCATGAATAATACCTGCAAATGGAATTACGAAAATGGAATTCGAGAAATCCTGCTGTACGAGAACTTCAGCGAGTTGGGATCATTTGAGGAAGGATATGGGAGCTTCGTTGATCTTGAGCATTGTATTGAAACATACAAGGATAGCCTGATATTCATTGCTCCGGATTTAAATGAATCCCGGATTCTAACCTTCACATCAGATGGAGTATGCCGCGACACGATAGCGTTTGAACTCACAAGAGAACCCCGATCAATCGATGAGATTGAGTTGGAGGTGACATGGAGGAAGCTGCGAGACGGCAACCTGGGAGATTGGTATCCTTCCGAGCTCGAACCAGGAATTACTCAGTTACAGGTTCAGGATTCAAACGGTTTGCTCTGGGTTACCCATGGTTCTCGATTCTCTCCTGAATTTGAAGTATTTGATATTGATGGCAATCATATGTTTAGCTGCAGTTGTTCTGGTCTGCCCGAAAGAGACTACTACCGATTTTGCATTTCCGACGAAGGTTACATAGCTTACACGATGCATCCTGAGGATTATCCACGGATTTACCTCCTTGAACTCGTTGAAGAAACAATTGAAAACCGATCGAATTCAACAGGACCGTCAGGGTTATGAAGCAGCGTTGTATGCTGATTCGGGAGCTGCTTAACAGAAGGAGAAAATGAACAGTTTAATTCTTATTATCAGTATTCTTGTTCTTTCCATGCTTTTTTCTTGCGAAGAAGACCGTGACGAAGCTCAAGGTGCTCGTTCTTATGACGAATATGAACAGAACACAGGAATTCCTCTGGATACACTGGAGAAGTGGACTGCGTATGTGCAATCATCTGACGAGGGATTATGGGAAGATGATCCGGATCATTCCCTGATTCTTGGGAGGGTAGCAGCATTGGGAGGTGAAAATGACTTGTCTCCTCCATTCTATGATCCTCTTTACATTCATGTAATTTCTGACACATTGCTTATTGCCGACCAGGCAACCCAGGAGCTTGTCTGCATGAATAGCAGCGGAGAGCTGTTTTGGAAAGCGGGTGATATTGGTGAGGGCCCCGGCCATTTTCACGGTATCGGAACAATGGCAAATGCCGGGAATTTGATCGCGGTAGCCAATACAGGCCTTGATCGTATAGATATCTTTACATGTTCAGGTGAGTTCAGCAGGACAATATCCATTCAATCTCCTGAGGATTTGATAGGAGTTTCTGATTCCACAATCATTGTCCTTTCAGGAACCGAGCCTAATGGTGATGTGCATCTGGTCAATTTGAACACCGGTGAGTTCGATTCCTTCGGAGAATTGAGGAAGATCCTGAGATGGTTCTCGACATGAGATTCAGGGATAATCTGCGTGGGACTTTGCTGCCAGGTGATATTCTTGCCGTTGTTTCAAGATATGAGCATAAGCTTTACATCTTCAACCTGGAAACAGAAGAACTTGTTTTCAGCGGTGTTCGAGATCTTCCTTCCGAACCTTCCAAACCTTATCGCAGTTTCAATGAAGAGACAGGTTACAGAACAACAATAATGTTCCCCTCGGTTGGCGGTGTATTCACAGGCCCTGAAGGCATGATCAATGTTGTTGTGGATGAATACCAAAATGATGGTACTCTCCTTCATGACAACAGATACATTGACTACGCACCTGTTACAGTGGTTGACAGATACAATGAGAACGGTGAGTATCTTGACAGCTATTGCTTGCCTGACTCGGGTATCTCGTGGGTAAGAACTCTTCCGCCGAACATGCTTGCTGGCAGGCAGCAAGGTACAGGAATGCTTATGATTTACAGGCCATGGTTAATAGAAGAAAACCAGTAGCTAACCATGGTGGCGGTTTGAAGGAAAAGGCCTTGCCTGAGTGTATTTCTTCCAGTGAGCCGCAAAAGTTGCCCATGCTGAGAAGCAATGTTGAAAGGAATCCATTGCCCATAACCGTCACCGCAGCCTGCGCCCTTAAGAAAGACTCGGTCCTTCTCTGTCGCAGGGCCATGAACCAGAAGCTTGCCGGGTTCTGGGAGTTTCCAGGGGGAAAGGTCGAGGAGGGGGAGAGTTACGCTGAGTGCCTTGCCCGGGAGCTGTTTGAGGAGCTGGGGGTGGAAACGGTTGTTGGTTCAGTTGTTGCTGAGAGCACCCATGCTTATGACTCGTTTTCAATTCGGTTGGTTTTGCTGGAGACAACGATTGTAGGTGGTGAGATAACACTGTCTGTCCATGACAGGTATGAGTGGGTGCCGGTGGGGGAGTTGCTTGGCTGGAACTCGCCCCTGCGGATGTTCCATTGGCTCGTTCACTTATGGAGTTGCACGGGGAATCTTGTGGATAAGCACGACCCTTCGAGGTGACTGACCATCTCGTTGCAGGGGCGATTCTGATCCCTTCTGCCGAAGCTGCTTTCCGCGATCAACAATGCCACTGAGATTGATATTGCAGTTGCCTTTGTTCAGTCTACCGGGCTTAGACTGCTGTATGATGCCCTGGTGGATGCTCTTGGGGCGGGGGCGAGGGTCAGGTTCCTCACCGGGACTATCTCTATGTAACGGATCCCGAGGCACTTCGCACTCTGTTGCTGCTTAACGAAATGGGTGCCGATACCCGGATCTTTGAGAGCGCCGGCAGGAGCTTTCACATGAAGGCATATATGTTCGTGAAGAGTGCTGGTGGTTCCCCCGTTGCCGGTCGTGCCTTCGTGGGTTCAAGCAACATCAGCCGTTCAGCACTTACACACGGGCTTGAGTGGAACCTCCGGGTGGATATGGATGACAATCCCGCCCGGTTCGCTGAACTTCGGGAGAAGTTCGAGAGGCTGTATTCTTCCCCCAAACCCGGGAGATCACCAACGCCTGGATCGATGCCTATGTTTCACGGCGCCCTTCATTCAAGAGTGCCGAAGTTCAGCCAGGTACCGATCAGATGGCTTTGCCTCCCAAGCCGAATCACATTCAGTCGGAGGCTCTTCGCCTGCTAGCGGAGACCCGGGATTACGGTGACTCACGGGGACTCGTAGTGATGGCAACCGGTACAGGAAAAACCTGGCTGGCGGCCTCGACTCATATGCTTTCCGGGCTAAAAAGGTTCTCTTCGTAGCCCATAGGGAAGAGATACTCAAGCAGGCCGAGGAGACCTTCATCAGAATACGGCCTGAAGCCAGCATAGGGCATTACTCCGGCAGCGAGAAAACAATGGATACCGACTTGCTCTTCGCATCGGTACAGACACTGGGAAAGCTCGGTCACCTGCGCAGGTTCAGTGAAGACCACTTCGACTATATAGTTGTGGATGAGTTTCACCACGCGGCTGCCAGAACCTACCAGAAGCTTTTAGCCCACTTTTCACCGAAGTTCCTGCTGGGGCTTACGGCTACTCCGGACAGGACCGACCAGGCAGACATTCTGGCTCTGTGCGATGACAACCTGGTTATTCAGAGAGATCTTTTCGACTCGATTCGGATGAGTCTGCTTTGCCCCTTCGACTACTATGGAGTTGCTGACCGCAGTGTGGACTACAAGGACATCCCATGGCGCAACGGGAAGTTTGACCCGGTGAAGCTGGAGAACAAACTGGCAACAGCAGCAAGGGCAAATCATGTTCTTGGTGAATGGTATTCCCGGAAGCAGTCGAAGACCCTGGCATTCTGTGTTTCCATCAAGCATGCGGACTTCATGGCTGAGCACTTCAACCGCGCCGGTATTCCCGCCGTGGCGGTGCATAATCGTTCCGAGGTCCGAAGAAATACCGCTTTGAGAATGCTTCGAGATGGCGAGATCGAGGTGCTTTTCTCTGTGGATCTCTTCAATGAAGGCATAGACGTTCCCAGCATTGATACCGTTTTGATGTTAAGGCCAACGGAATCGAAGATCCTGTTCCTGCAGCAGCTTGGCAGGGGTTTGAGGATACACAGGGAGAAGAACCATCTCACGGTGCTGGACTTCATTGGAAACCACATCAGCTTCTTTAACAAGTTCGAGGCTCTCTTCAAGATAGATAAGACGAACAGGGCGAGAAGAGAGTTCCTGGAAAAGGTTGAATCAGGGGCTCTAGAATTGCCTCAGGTTGCTACATGAACTACGACCTTGAATCAATTGAGTTCATGAAGAACCTCATGAAGACCAATACCCACACCCAGAAGGACTTCTACTTCTCCCTGAAGGATTCACTGGGCAGAAGACCAACCCTTTCGGAGTATTTCCTGGCTGGAGGGGGAATTTCTGCACTTCGAAGTGAGTACGGAGGCTGGTTCAACTTCCTTGAGGCGCAGGGTGAGATCGAGCCCGGTTTCATTGATGTACTGGGGTCTCATTCCGGTTTTCTCAGCGAACTGGAATCCTCAGCGATGTCGAAATCCTACAAGATGATACTCATGGAGGCCTTCATTGACCTTGACGGGTTCTCCGACCCACCATCTGTTGAGGATCTGTGCAGAAGGTCGTACAAGGTAATGTCCCGCCGCATCAAGTGCCAGGCGGATCTGCCGGAACGGTTCAAAGGCGGCTTTGAACGGTATAACGTAATTGAGAAACGCTGGATAACGTACTGGAACAGCAATCCCATTAGTGCCTGGACAGGGGAAAGGCGAAGGTCCGGGGAAACCTCATTCAGTCTGGCCGGAAACAGGTTCATTTACAGGGGAGAAGTGACGACTGAACAGATCGCAGACCTGGAATCCATGGTACTGGAAACAGTCAATTACAAATACGAGCAGTACCTGTCCAGAAGAACCCGGGTTACCGGCCCCGCCCATATTGATGCAGAATCATCCAACCTGATCGAGGTTCCTTTCTTCAGCGACCTGCAGATCGCCTGCGGGCATTTCAAATCCAGCTCACACGACCTGGATAGTTTGCATTACAAAACCCTTCCGATGTCCTATGGTAACCTGAACCCGGCAAGGCATTTCATCGCAAGAGCCAGTGGAAACTCAATGAATGGCGGCAAGTCACCCATCAGGGACGGGGATTATCTGCTTCTGGACCTTGTGACCCCTGAGAGCGCAGGGAGCATCAGCGATCAGCTTGTTGTGATCGAGAAGCAGGATGAAACCGGTGACGATCAGTACCTTCTTCGCTATGTGAAGAAGCTGGGAAATGGCAACTACATTCTTCAGGCCTGGAATGAAGACTATCCCGATATGCCTGCAACAGAGGACATGGTGACCCGTGCCCGGGTTAAGCAGGTGATCGATCCCCTTGACCTGATACTTCACACGAAAACGAAGACAAGAGAGATTCCCGGGCTCTTTGGCCTTGAGTACAACCAGGGCAACTGGCAGGCGGGGCATGTCTGCCCGAAGGATCATCCTGATCAGTTCCTGCTGGTAACGCTGAACAAGCAGGGTCAGCAGGAATCCCATAAGTACCATGACTACTTCATCGATGACAGGACATTCCACTGGCAGAGCCAGAGGTCTACAAAGCCAGGTTCCAAGAGGGGAATGGGAGTGATCAAACACAGGGAAAACGGTTCGATGATCCACCTGTTCCTTCGAAAGAACAAGTTAATCGGGGGAAGGCAGCCCCTTACACCTATCTCGGTACTGCGGATTACCAATCACATTCCGGCTCAGAACCCATGGATGTGGTTTTCACACTGGCAAACCCCATTTCAAAGGAGGTTGCCGCGGAGCTTGAGATTCAGGGTACTGGGTAGCTGATGAAAAATGCATTGTGCAAATCGGAAAAGGAGAATCAGATGATCAGAGGAGAGAGGGTGTTGCTCAGGCCTGTTGTGAAAGAGGATGTTCCAATTCAACATCAGTTCTACCAGAATATCGAGCTCTTCACTCTCAATGCGTCGATTCCCCATGTTACCACTCTGGAAGCCATGGATGAGTGGTATGAGATCAGCACGAAAAGGGATGAGAACAATCAGTTCCTGGCGATCGAGGTTGACGGAGAGTACATAGGGGTGTGTTCCATCAAGAACTCTAAGAGCTGGCCGGGAAACTACTGGTATGGCATCGCCATCGGCAATCCTGAGTACTGGGGCAAGGGTTATGGCTCTGAAGTAACTCAGCTGATGAAGGACTACGCCTTCCACTACCTGGGAGCCAGGAGAATAGGCCTGGGAACAAATTCAAAGAACCCCAGGGCGATCCGGTGCTTCGAATCCTGCGGTTTCGTTGAAGAGGGAAGTATAAGGCAGCACTACTGGATAGACGGCGGCTATGCGGACTATGTGTACATGGGTATCCTCCGTGAGGAATGGGAGAGTTCGAGTAAGTAGAAGCCCCGGGATCGGTCAGGGGCTTTGATTTTGTTGATCTTTGTGCGGATCGGGAAGCAGGATGATGCATTACAGAGAACTGGAAGAATCGGATCTGACGGGATTGCCCGGCATCGACAGAAGCGACTACTCCCCTTCATGGTGCAGAATAGAGAAGGTGTGCTGGTGCAGGAGGACCGTGACTTCGTACACACGGGGTTCGATCGGGATGCATGGGAAGAGATAGCCGGGGAGTATGCTGTTGCATTGAGGAATGACACGGCAATTCTCATCGGGCCTATGATGGAGACTCGCTGGTTGGTATAGCAGGGCTGGATACCTCAAGAACTTACGGACCCTCCGGGAACATGTACAACTTCGGTCCGATGTGGGTGAGCAGGGAGTACAGAGGCGGCGGAATCGGCAGAAAACTGTTCAGCCTGATGGTTGAGAAGGCCTCGACACTTCCGGTTGACGGTCTGTACGTAAGTGCCACTCCGGTGCCCGGGACCGTAGGCTTTTACATGTCAATGGGGTGCAGGCTGCTGGACAGTCCTGACCCCGAACTCTTCTCCCTGGAACCTGAAGATATCCATATGTTCTACGATCTTGTCCAGTTCAGGGAATCGGTCAGTCGAAAAGATATGTGAATGCCCTCAGTTCCCTGTTGAGATCCCTTTACAGCCAGTGTGGCCGGGGGTGTTCATGATTATGTATCGTTTCCCTGCTCCGCTGCTTCCGGCTTGTTAAGGAGAGTTCATGGAATATGCAATCTCCACCTGGAACTTCGTTCAAGGGACTGATTCTCTGAGCAGCTTCATTTCAGCCTCCACCGATATGGGTTTCAATGCGGTGTCCTTCACGCCGGTACAGGTGCTGACCATGGATCGAGATGCATCCACCCGCCTTGGCGAACAGATCTCAGCGGTGGGTCTCAGCGTTACGGTTCACGCCGACTTCAAGAACACCCCGGAAGAGATAGACAGCATAATGGTCGTATTCGGTGAAAGCCTCTGCTGCATCTCCCTGGACCCCCGCTGCCGGATCGACCCAGCCGGCGGGTTCTTAGAACCGGGAAGAATGCTTCAACTGGTTGAACACCTCCGCTGCGGAAGCGAACTCACGGGCATCCGTTTCGGTCTTGAGGGCTTTCCCATAGACGGGTGTGCACTGGACCGCAACGTAGAAGCTCTGGCAGGGCTGCTTGAATGCCCTTGCTTCGGGGCGCTGATAGACCTCGGTCCTATGAACCTGCGACTATCCTCCATCCCGCATTTCGCTGAGAAGGGCATCAACGGGTACATATCCGGAGAGCAGGTTCCGATCTTCGAGGTCCATGCGCACGACAACTGAGGGGAAGGGGATCTGCACATGCCCCCCGGGAAGGTGAACCTGGACCTTCGAGCGGCTGCTTCGGCTTTGCGGGCCAGGGGTTTTCAGTGAGTATCAACTATCGAGATCGCTCCCCGCAGGTATGGTGCGGAGCCTGGGGATGAATACGAGTCCGTGCCTTCCGGGCTGTGTTCCTGGAAGGATGCTCTGGAGCTGTCTGATGGATGATCGCTGCCCGGTGGTTTTCTACACCACTGATGTACGCAATGCCAGACTGAGCGAACTGCTTCGGATGTGCCCTCCAGGGCCTCTGGGCAAGCTGAGCGCTGTTCTGGTGAAGGTGCTGCGCATTCCGGGCCCTGTACTCATGGGCATGGCCTTCCATGATGTCCGTTGCTGCACATTCCAGGAGATCCCCGAACTGTTCCAGCATTTCACTGAAGAGATCCGCATCCTTGAGGAGATGGGTTTCTCATCGGCGACGGCGCTTCGAGTGCCCATGGCGGGCAGGGGGAGCTGCTGCTCCCTTGCGTTTCTGGGTGAAGATCCCGCCGTGTATGCCAACCTCGTGTTCAGCAGGACCGAGGTGAAAGGCAGGGAGTACGGAGAGTCCGGGCTCTCCTTCGTTTCCCGGGATGCCTCCATTGTCTGGGCAACCTCAGGGATGTCTCATCTGCTGGACGGTCCTGACGGCATCAGGACCCTGTACTGCCCGCCGGGCCCGGTGGAAAAGCTGCTTGAAGCTCACCTCTCCCGGCTTGTGGACGTTCCCAAATCCACTCTGCGGCATTTTGAGGCTGAGGAACTCTTGCCGGCTCTTCTGGAGCTGGAGGCCATGATCACCGACTTCAATATTGCCCGGGGGGTGTTCAGGCCGCTGACCGAAGCTGAGGTGGAGATGCTTTCTGTTCCATGAGCTGAAGACCCAATCTGCCTGAATGCAATAATCCCTTCCGCTTTTCGTCTCTGTCTGCAGTGTTTCTCTTTTCTGCTCTTTCGTAAGGAAGCCCATGAAAGCAGTTCATTACAGAAGGTACGGTTCGCCGGAAGTTATCAGGGTTGAGGATACGGATGTACCGGTGCCCGGGGGTGACGAGGTGCTGGTACGTGTACGCGCGGCGTCGTTGAACGCCTACGACTGGCATATGCTCACAGCAGACATCTTCCTGGTGAGGTTCATGGGAGGGGGATTCTTCAAGCCGACCGATCCCAGGCTGGGCACCGACGTGGCCGGCACAGTGGAGGCCGTGGGCAGTGGAGTAACCGACTTCAAAACCGGCGACCGGGCCTCGGCATGGTGAAGGGGGGCTTCGCAGAGTATGCCTGCGCTCCTGCCCGGGCATTCGTTCCAATCCCGGTAAATGCCTCCTTCGAGTCCGCGGCGGCTATGCCCCTCGCCGGTGTTACTGCATTGCAGGGGCTTCGGGATGCCGGGGGAATCTCCCCGGGGCAGGAGGGTTCTGGTGAACGGGGCCTCCGGAGGCGTGGGCACCTTTGCGGTTCAGATAGCGAAGTCTTTCGATACCGAGGTAACCGCAGTGTGCAGCACCGGGAACCTTGATCAGGCCAGAGAGATGGGAGCAGATTTCGTGATAGACTACACCCGTGAGGATTTCGCCTCGAACGGGGTTTCCTACGACCTTGTGTTCGCCGCCAACGGCTACCGGACCCTTGGCGCATACAAGCGTTCCCTGGCTCCCAGGGGTGTGTATGTGATGGCCGGTGGAACCCCGGCACAGATTTTCCAGTCCATACTCTTCGGCTCCCTTATGTCGGAGAAGGGGGGCAGAAGGATGACGGGGTTCATGGCCAGGAACAGCAGGGCTGACCTGAGGGTGCTTAGGGACCTTTTCGAGGAAGGTAGTGTTCTGCCGGTGATCGACAGGCGGTACACCCTTGCGGAGACCGCTTCCGCCATGGAATACCTGGGGAAGGGGCATGCCCGGGGGAAGGTGGTTATCCACATGGATGGCTGAGTGGGGGCTTTTGTGCGGCTCATCCACCGGTTTTGCTTTTGATAGATTATCTACTGTCTTATCTACCTGAGGGAGAGTGAAGGTTATGAGAACACTCTGCGGCTGTCTGCTGGTGTTATGCCTGATTGCGCAGGCTGAAGCTCCTGGGATATCCGTTGCTGCTGTATTCACCGGGCTTGAGGAGTTCCACTGGTTCGAGAACGACGGAGGGTCCACCTCCGACGGGGTGGCCCCGCTGGCTTCATTCGTAGTACTGGAGCCCGAAGAGTTCGCGGGAGAAAGGGTAAGCATCCTGTTCAAGCACGGAGTGCTGGATAAAGCTCTGGAGTCCCTTCCGGCGGGTGGAGTATGCCGTTTCACCGTGCCGGGTGACTTCTTCGGCAGCGGCGCTGAGATACTGGAGGATATGGACATAAGCGGCTTTCATTTTTGAGCGGGGGAGATGAATGAGCACTGACGAACTTGTCATTCGTAAGGAGAGGCCTGAGGACCATTCCGCAGTAACCGAAGTAACCGTGGAAGCGTTCACCTACCTGGGTATGGGAGAGGTAACGGAACACCAGATGATAGAGAGGCTCAGGCAAGCCGGCGCCTATCGGTTTCCCTGGTGGCTGAACTTGCCGACAGGGTGGTGGGGCATATAGCCTTCTCGCCTGCGGAGGTTTCCAGCGGCGTTTCTGGGTGGTACTGCCTGGGTCCTGTGTCGGTCCTTCCGGAACTTCACCGTAGGGGAATTGGAGGGGTTCTGATTCGGAAGGGGCTTGCGGAACTGGAAGCCTCAGGTGCCGCAGGATGCTGCCTGGTGGGGCATCCTGAATACTATGGGAGGTTCGGTTTCATTCACCCCGATGGTATGTTCTACGAAGGCGTGGATCCCGAGGTCTTCTTCGCCCTGGCGTTCTCCGGGGAGTACCCTTCTGGCAGGGTTTTGTTTCACAAGGCCTCGGAGTGTAGGGCAGTTATAGTCGGGAATAGTGGCCGGTAAACAGGAAGCGTGGGGTTTCGGACCCGGGAAGCAGACTCAGCTTGAGGAGGCACTGAAATGAGTGCAAGGGCAAAGATCACGGATTTGATCGGAGAATGGGCGGGCAGCAGCCGACTCTGGCTTTTCCGGGGGCTACCGTAAGGGAGTCGGAAACCACCGCCTCAGTGGCGCCGGCAGCAGGTGGAGCCTTTCTGATAATTAATTACAGGTGGGAAGACGAAGGGACTCCACAGGACGGGATCCTCCTGGTCCGGCTATCTGTTGAGCCGGGCACCTGTGATATGGTATGGATCGACTCCTGGCACACAGGAGGCGAGTTCATGGTTTTTAGAGGCGAGGAAGACCGTGATGGATCCATGTCGGCGGTTGCTTCGTATGCCGCGCCTCCAGGTCCGGACTGGGCTGGCGCATCGTTCTGTCCGCAGAAAGTGAGACAGAGATGAGGATCACGATGTACAACATCACCCTGACGGGAATGAAGCACTGGCTGTGGAAGCCATGTACGAACGCATGGCTCCCAGGGATTAACCCGGAGTTAAATGCCCTGTCAGAATTTGATATACAGCTCGCATGAAGGAGATAACTGAAGTTTAGTATGGAGGTTGAACCATGGAAAAGAAGTTCATCGTACCGGCGGCGTTCTTTCTGGGACCTGTCTTTATCTGGATAGCGGCGGTGGTGGGGTACGGCTCCTGGTTCGCCCTCTCCGCTCCATTCTCGATGGGGCTGTTCTTCATCCTCGGGGTGATGATCCTCTTCTCAGGGATAAGGTGCCTGAGGGCAGGGGGACCCAGGCTGGGTAACATTATCCGCGCAAGCGTGCTGCTGGTGCTCTCTGTTCTAACCTGGTGGAAGGCAGGCAGTATGGCAGGTATCGCCATGCTCCTTTCCGCTGTGATCCTGGGTATTCTTGCGGTGCTGGGAAGGTATAGCGAGCAGGAAGAGGGCAGAACCTGAACATCTTCGTTCTGGATCTGGATGTGGAGAGGTGCGCCAGGTACCACTGCGACAGGCATGTGGTGAAGATGATCCTGGAAAGCGCCCAGATAGCCTGCTCTGCGCTTAACGGAAAGGGCTTCGTCACACCCTACAGGTCCACCCATGTTAAACACCCCTGCGTGCTGTGGGCAGGGGAGTCGATGGATAACCTTCGCTGGCTCATTCGGCTGGGGAAGGCCCTGAACCGTGAATACCGCTACAGGTATCGCTCTGCGGATCACGCTTCTCTTGCAGTGCTTGAGGCAGTATCACGGTTTTCCTTCGAATCCCGTGGGCTTACCGAGTTTGCCCAGGCAATGCCTGAGGAGTACAGGGTGCCGGGAGACCCGGTGAAGGCCTACAGGAGATACTACATCGGGGAGAAGCTGGGCTTCGCGAAGTGGACCAGGAGAAGGAAGCCTCCCTGGATAGCTTCCTCTTTCCTCATTTGATAAGGTATCTTTTCCTACCAGTCCCAGTTTTCCGGGTCTGGAGGCATCCATAGGCTATCGATCAGCATGAGCTTTCCCCGGGAAGAGATGTAATCGTAGGTATCGTAGTCGTATGTAAGCTTTGTAAAACCTATTGTGGTATCGTTCAGCCATTGCCCGTTCCTGGGGCCCCAGGGTACGCTGGTGTCTTCGAACTCCAGGAAAAGGGAACGGTCCGGTTCAATTCTCCAAACCTGTATTCCGTTTGGGTATAGCCGGCGTGTATGTCCTCGTTCATGCACAGAAGCCTTGTTCCGTCGGGGCTGGGAACGGGAGGGCCTATCGTTGCTGTTGTGCTGCCCGTTACACCGTCTACCACCTGCCAGCCTATCCATTCATATCCAAGGGTCTTCACCGTCCAGAGGTTTTCTGCGGGAAGGTAGTCCATAAGGCTGTAAAGGGTGGATCTCAGCCCGTCAGGAGAATCGTATCGGTTACGGAAGGCTACCGTATCTCCATTCGCAGTGGCGATGCTCAGGGTTGTTGCATCTTCCCTGAATGCCTGTGGATAGAGGGAGAGAAGCTGGTTTTCAAGGGAGTCGGGCTGGGAGAATGCGAAGAGAAATATCATAGCAGGAATGTGTGTCATGGTGACTCCTTCCGATAGGATCCTGTAATTATACTACCTTAAGCAGTTCTGGATGGGAGATGCCATGTCGCTGGAGAAGCTTTCCAACATACTGCTGGTGGTGTTCACTGTCCTTGTGGGCTCCTACTTCATTTTTCAAGACCGGCCCTTCATGGAGCCGGTACATTCCCACCTTGAGCAGGGAGGATCCGACAGGATCGCCCTTTACATAGGTGCAGCGGTGGTGCTGCTCGTGGTTCCACAGATGATTCAGTCCATCACCCGCAAGGCAAGGGACATGATCAGCACCGTCCGGTCGGTTACGGAGCACGGTGTGGAGGGATGGGCACACGTAAAAAAGGTGTATCGAACCGGAGAAAGGCTGGGAAGGAACGAACTGTACTTCTTAGACCTGGACGTGTCGGACAGCGAGGGGAACGAGTACGCCATTACCGTTCTCCACCCAGTGCCTGGAAAGGAACTTGGCTTTTTCATACCGGGGTCCAGGATTCCAGTGAAGACCGCCCGGAGGGATAGGTCAATGATCATTTTCCCCCAGCTGAACTATAGGAAGATGGGCAGTTTTCTTTTCCTTAATGAGAACAGCGATACCTGGGCCGAGGCTTTGAAGACAAAGGAAGAGATAACGCTGACACCTGTGGGGAGCGTGCCGGAATACTAGGAGAGGAGTTTCATGTCCGAGCTTAAGAAGGCTTTCCTGCCGGTGCTGCTGGCCGGTGTTTGGGTGAACTTCTGCGAGTTCGTGAGGAACGAGGTTCTCTTCAAACACTACTGGATAGACCACTTCGCCGGTATGGGGCTGGTGTTCCCGGCGCAGCCGGTGAATGGAGGGGTATGGGTTGTGTGGGGCTTCTCCATGGCGGCCTTCGTGTGGGCCATTTCCCGGAGGTTCTGCTTCAGGGATACTTTCCTGCTGTCGTGGTTCGCCGGTTTTTTGATGATGTGGATGGCGACCTGGAACCTGTCTGTGTTTCCGGCGGCCCTGCTTTGGATCGCGGTTCCCTTCAGCATGGTGGAAACCGCCGGCGCAGTGTTCATCTCCAGAAGGCTTACCCGGTAGGTCCTCCTGTTTCGCATTCCTTCTGTGTTCATGGCCGCGGGTTGTTTTATATTTTATTCTCATAGACAGTAATGCCAGGGCGGCTATACCAGACAACAATAACGAAAGCTCATTATGAACGAGAATATTGGCCGCATCGTAGAACTGATAGTATCGGTTTCAAAAAAACTGCCCTCACCCGCCAGGGAAACGGTGGGTTATGAACTGGAGAACATCAAGGAAATGCTCATGGACAACAGACCGCCGCGGGTGCTCATCATCGGGCGCAGGGGTGCCGGGAAGTCATCCATCGTCAACGCCCTTTTCAAGGCCAGGGTGGCCAGGGTGGGCTCCGTCCTTTCCGAAACCGGCAAAGCCAGCTGGCACACCTTCAGCAACTCCCAGGGTTCCATAGAGATACTGGATACCAGGGGTCTGGGGGACAGGACCAGACCGGAATCCGCCAACTTCGCCGTGGCACTCGACGACATCAAGGCAGAGATCAGGGAGATATGCCCCGATGTGATACTCTTCATGTGCAAGGCCAAGGAGGTGGATTCCCACATAAAAAGCGACCTTGAGAATGTTGCACTGGTCAGGAAGTACATCTCGGATACCCACAGCTACGAGATACCGGTTGCGGCGTTGGTCACACAGGTGGACGAGCTGGACCCGAAAAGGGTAGAGCCGCCCTACGACCATCCGGTAAAGCAGAAGAACATCCTGGAGGCGGTGAAGGCACTCCAGGAAGCATATTCCGATTCCAGCATAGAACTGCTTGAGGCCATACCAGTATCAGCTTATGCCGAGTTCGATGGTGACCGGATAGTATATGAGAACTTCTGGAACATAGAGGAGCTGGTAACCTACCTCATGGATCATCTGCCCAGATCAGCCCAGCTCCAGCTTGCGAGGCTCACAAGGCTGCGTAAGCTTCAGAAAAGGCTTGCACGGACCATCATAGGATCACTGCCACCATATGCGGAGGGATTGCCGCAACCCCCATACCCCTTGGAGATATTTTCCCGATTACCGCCGCCCAGATAGGATGATAATGGGCATTGGCTATATCGGTGGCCGGGAACTGTCAAAGAGAACGGCCAGGGAATTCCTTGCGGCAATGGGCCTCAATGTGGGAGCGGGGTTAGCCCTGAGGGAGCTGGCCAGGGCCTCGGTGAAATTCTTCTTCCCCGGAGGGGGAAATGTCATTTCCGCCGGGATCGCCTTCACTGCCACCTGGGGAATAGGGGAGGCCTCGGTTGCCTACTTCATTGACAATATGTCCCTCTCTGAGGCGAAAGCCGCAATGAAGAGGGGAAGAAAAAGGCATGAGAAGGAAGCGGAAGTCCTTGCAGCCAGTCTGAAGAAAGACTCAGCTGAGAGTCACTGAATCAGTTTGATCTTCCTTTGCCTGACACAAGGAAAAACATCAGTGTCCCCGTTGACTCAGGGGGAGATGCATATATCTTATTTGAAAGCAAAGAGATAGGGTTACAGGCCCCCCTACTGCCTCATCGCCATGATCATATTGCTTTGCTGAATAAGCTACAGGTTATCAAGCAAAAAGGAAGGGGTGGCAAAGATGAGTTTAAGAAAACTACTTGTTCTGCTTGCCGTGGTCGCGGTTGCGGTATTCATGGCCTGCGGGGAAGAGGAACCTGAGGTTCAGGTTGAAACCGCAGATGAATCGCCGGATGTGATCAACGCTCCCGTGGAGCCCGTGGAGCCCGTGGAGCCCGTGGAACCTGAAATGACCGAAGAAGAGAAGATGGCCTTCGTAATGGAGAACTGCATCTGCCCTCAGTGCCCGAGCTGGGTACCCGAGGCTTCGGAAAAGGGTGAAGGCGGTTACTGCGCCACAGGTATGAGCGAGTGCATAGTGGACGAAGTGGGCTGCATCTGTGCTGAGTGCCCGGTGACGGAGGAAATGGCCCTCGAGTGGGGCTACTACTGCACCAGGGGTTCAGCTGCGGACATGATGGCTGAAGAGCTGGAGGAAACTCTGTAGGCCTTCTGCTCCCGTTGCATTCAAAAAAGGGGGAACAGCCGGATACAGTCCGGCTGTTCCCATAGTCATTCACTCATCCCTGCTCCCTTCCCGCTGGCCGGCTGCTGAACATTTCCAACAAAAGTTCATATAGGAAGAGCCGGTCAAGCTGCATTTCATACCGTATTCCTGCCTACCGAGGTACGCCGGCCAGAGTGGGTCATAATCCTTGTCAGAAAATTTGTAAAAAATTCGGTACGGTGCTTTGTGTTTTCTCCCTGACCATGGGAGTTTCGGTCATACTGGGTGGCTACTGCCATATATGACCTTGAACAACTGTCTTGACGGAGGCCTGGTCAGGGGTGATTTTCCACGAAGCAATCAACACGGAAGGGGGTTACATGAGCAGTTTTCTGCTGGTTTTCATGGTTCTCTCGGGTTATGGCTCCTGGGAGAACATAGGACCGGAGGGTGGTGAGATCACCGCCCTTGTCCAGAGTACACAGGATCCGAGCCATCTTTACGCAGTTTCCGGCTCGAATCCGTCCATGGTCCTGTTTTCCGGTGACAACGGTGAATCCTGGGAGAGCATCGGTTCCTTCACAGGGGGTACCGTTTACGATGTTACCATGACTCAATCCGGCATTCTTGTGGCCTTCGGCACAAGCAGGGTATGGAGATCCACCGACGGCGGATACAACTGGAGTACTGCTTATGTGAGCAATACCTATTTCTACCAGGGAGCATCACATCCCACCGATGGAAACACGTTGTTCGCCGCGGGGTACAGGTACATCGACAGCTACTGGAGGATAGCATTCCTTAAGTCCACCGATGGCGGTCAGAACTGGAGTGCGACCCAGCTCACAACAAGCTCCAGTCATGCCTACGGCCGAAGCATCGGAGTTTCGCAATCCGATCCCGATGTTATACTTGTTGGCGGATATGAACCCTCCGGCTCCAATACCCAGAGGCTCTATCTTTCGGAGAACGGGGGCACGACCTTTACCGATGTAACCCCTCCCTCAAGCAGCAATGAATCCTACATGTACGGCGCGGCCATTCACCCCGAGGATCCTGACATCATGCTCGCAGGTACACTGTACTCCATTTACAGAAGCACCGACAGAGGAGCCACCTGGACGAAAATAGCCACTCAGTACTACAACTACAGGATCCGCTACAGCACAGCCGATCCCGACATTGTCATGGCCGGGGGATACAGCAACATATACCGCTCGACTAATGGAGGGCTTTCCTGGAGCAGTGTTACCACAGGGCTTTCCGGTAACAACTTCCAGCACGTGCTTCCCAGCTACGACAATGCCACCATGGCATACACAGGAAGCAATGCTGGCTTTTTCAACAGTACCAACGGCGGTACCTCCTGGAACATGTATACCGAGGGCATGACCGCAGGCAAGGTCCTTGTGGGCTGCCGCTCAGAGGGCTATGTCTACATTCAGCTCACCTCTCTGGGCATTTTCCGCATACCTGAAGACTCATCCGAAGGCTGGTCATCGGTGAATCAGGCCAGCGGATGCGGTGATCTCGCCGGACTTGTGAGCGATGGGGAGGGCACCCTGCTCGCCCTTGAAGCGGGTGGTTGAGGCGGCTCCGAGCTCTACAGGAGCACAGACGGAGGTTCCGTCTGGACAAAGGTAGATACCTATTACGGTACCGGATACAAGATGATCTATGCCGGTGATGACACGTTTTACTGCACCGGTTACAAGTATTCATCCCCGAACTATATGCTGGTGGTTTCCAAATCCATCGACGGCGGTCTGAACTGGACTCGCCAGACAATTCAGAGCGGTTCGGTCTACGGCTACATCAGGGCGCTTGCCGTTGATCCCTCCAACACTGATAATGTGTTTGCCCTGGGCTACTACAACAGCGCTGTCAGGTGCTACTACTCCGAGAACGGTGGCACCTCCTGGCAGGAAAGGTCCATGAGCGGTCTTCAGGGAACACCCTATGATCTTTTGGTGCATCCCACCAGCAGCAACAGAATGGCTGCGGCGACCAGTACTGGTTTATTTGCCACGGATGATGGTGGCTCAACCTGGACCAGGGTCACAACGGCCTTCACAGGTGCCTGGTGCGTAACCGTTCCCGAAGGAACAGAAGACCTTCTCGTAGGTACGAACACAAACGGTGCCTGGATCTGGGAGGACTGGACCGGTACACCGGAACTGATAGGAACGGACCTCGATGACGTCAGGGTGAATGTGCTCATCGATGTTCCCGAATACTCCCTGCTCTACGCCGGCACCTTCGGCAATTCCATGTGGACCAACTACTACGGTACATCCACGGAGGAAGCCATTCAGCAACTCCAACTGCCCTCGATTTCGCCGTATACCCGAATCCTGTAACATCAGGTACCGCCACGGCGAGTTTCGTTCTTCCAACGAGTTCCCAAGCCACTCTGCAGGTATTCGACCTCACCGGCCGGGTCGTGTTGGAACATCAGCCGCACCGGGAGATGGGCAGACCATCCTCAATTTCTCTTCGCTCCCTCCAGGCGCATACATATCCAGACTTACCTGCGGCACCGAGTCCGCAACGGTCAGGATGATAGTCACCCGATAACTCACAGGGGCGGCCGGCAAGAACCGGCCCGCCCCCTTCACTGAACTGAAGCCATCCGTAAACTTGACAAACAGATTGTCTATAGTAATGCGCTGCAATACATAAGAAGAGCAGTTCCGCAGATGTGTATTACAAATTATGGATTATTAAAAATATAATAGTACACTATATGATGGCAAAGCCTGATACCAGGGCTATCTCCTCATCTTGTGGGCTATTAGAAGAGTTATTTGTCAAATTTACGGATGGCTTTAAAGTATTACGACTCTTCGGGTGCATTCCGATGCAAGACCGGATATGCGGACGGTGTAGATACCGGCGGGGAGATGCCGGCGTCCTGCCGGGCGGAGGGTGGTTAATCCGGGGGAGAGTTCGTCTGTCTCAAGGGATGAGACTATTCTGCCATCGAGGGAATAGACGGTTATCTCGATGTTCTTCGGTGGTTCCCCGGTAAAGAAGAAGGTGACTTCCAGTTCTGAGGCGGGGGAGGGAACAGTTACCCTTCATCGGCTGGGGAAGGGAAGGCAATCACCGCGGTGTTGTTGGCCTTGCTGGTTTCCTCGTAAACGTTAAGGGGGTCGGCAACCAGGCTTATCCCGCCATCTGAAGTGCCTGCCCTTCCAAGGGGGATGAGAACGGTACGCCTGCCGTTCTCCAGAGGTGTTTCCGCTGTGCCCAGGAACTGACCGCTGCCGAGGGCGTCCACCCTTACCAGGGAGCCCCGGGAAGCAACTGCGGCCCCGGGGAGGGGGCTATGGCCGGTAATGGTTACGGTTACCGGAATGAATCCAGCTGGGAATCCTGAAAGGGGGGTTTCAGTTGGCGGCGTTAGGGCTATGTCGAGCTTGGGTTCAGCCCGGGCAGGGATGTAGAAACCGGTTCTCGCTGGGTTTGCCTGGTACATGTGCCAGCCGGTTCCATGTAACCCAGCTGGGGGGTGTCGTAAAGGGTGCCCCTGCCGGAAAAGTCGATGAAGAGTACCTCGCGCTGCCATCTGAGTTGAGGTCGCAGACCACCGGGGCTCCCCATACAGCGTCCCTTGAGTAACCGGGGAAACCCGCAACCGGATCACCGCTCAGTGGATCCACTCCGGAGAACAGGGTGGAAAAGCCGGAAAAAACCGAGGTTATGCCGGATCCCGGTGCGGAAGTGAGGCCTGTGACCGGTTGGGATTTTATGTCGGAACCGCCTCCTCCCTGTATGGGATTGAAGGGGGTGGGGGGCTCTGGTATACCGGTGTTCCGGAGTTCAGCTTCCATCCGGCTATGATCCCCTCGGAGTTGAATGTACCGGAGTTCAGTGTGTAGATAACATCGAGCCCCTCTCCACCGTCTATCTTTCCTATCACCGGGCCGGGCATGTTTCCAAAGAAATCATGTCCTGTTATCCAGCCTGTCTGCCACTGGAACTCGATTCCGGGAGCGGGTTCATCGGTTATGCGGCAAACGAAGACATTCTTGAAGTCGCTGCAGAAGGATTCAGGTTTGCCACACCGGCAATGTAGAAGGTTCCATTCTCCTCGGCGACGGCCAGTGTGCCGAAGACCCTGGCGAGGTAGCCTTCGGTGTTCAGTTCATATAGATCGTGTTCCGTTACCTGAACGACACCTCCAGCCTCGAAATCCACCAGAACCATGTCGGTACCCGGTTCACCTCCGGAGTAGCTGGTCGTTATCAGCTCATCGAAGCCGTCTTCATCATAATCCGCGGCGGAGGGGGAGTCGAAGAAACCGCCGCTGAGCTGGAGGGGGAAGTCCTGGGAGAACTCGACCCAGCCGTTCTGCCCTTCTTCGTATCTCCATACATGAAGTTTCGGGGGATTGCCGTTGCTGCCCCTGGTTCTCAGGGCTATCTCCAGCCGAGGAGTTTCGTCGGCCTGGAAAAGGACCGGGGTGCCTCCGGTGACAGTTGAGGCCAGTTCTTCGTCCGGCCAGGTGGTGGCGATCTCCTGAACATGCCAGATCATCGCCGGCCTGGAATAGAGCAGGACCGTTACACGCTCCTGGCCGGGAACGCCTATCTTTCTCTGGCATGTTACCACGATGTCGGTCCTGCCGTTGCCTGTGACATCCCCGGCGGCGCAGCCCAGGAAGCGGTCGAAGTCGTATCCAGCCGGGGGAAGGAGTTCCTGGAATGTCCCGTTCCTCTCCAGCACCCTTAGCGTACCGAAGGACGATATCGCAGCGATCTCGTTGAGCCCGTCGTTGTCGAGATCCGCGGTCAGGGCGCCTGAACCCGGGGAGCCATAGAGGTATACAGGCCATCCGGATACCGCCGGACAGGAAGTTGAAGCGGTTATCTCCGCGGGAGGGCTTTCTCTGCCTATGGGATCCACGGCGGTGACCTCGACCTGGCAGCTTGAGCCGGGCTGGAGTCCGTTTACGGTTATCTGCTTCACCGGGATAGGCAGGGGATTCACCCTTCTTCTGCCGGTTCCGTCGTCGGCATAGACGTAGTATCCCGACGGCTGGATCCCCCCTGAGTACTTCCAGGTCAATGCGATATGGTCTTCCCCGGATTCATAAACGCTTATGGAATTGGGAGGATCGAGCTCTTCGTTCTGCAGGAAGGCAACAAGTGAGGCATCCACTTCCCTGAGGATGGAAATACCGGCGGGAGTTTCAGCCACCACATCGAAGGAGCAGCCGGGAAATCCCTCCCTGAGCCAGTCGGAATCTGGATGCTGGGGAAAGACCGTGAGTGTAATGCTGCCCTCCACTGTGTCAGCTGAGTTGGCGGGAATTCCAGAGGAGTAGACGGTGTCCACGGAGAAAGGTTCAGGCGGAGACAGGTTATCGATGGTCATGGTGAAGCCTCCTCCGTTCCCCGGCCCGGCATTGGCCACAAGCAGGTTGTCCAGCACTATGTCCGCGGTGGTTCCGGAGGAATTGTCCACGGTTGGATCGATGAGGACGGCGCTGTAATCCGAATCCATCACCGTGAGATAGAAGGAGGACCCCCACTGGTATGTTGCACCCCCTCCGGAATAGGTAAAGACCACACCGAACTCTACCACTGCGTTTCCCGGGGCATCCGGGGCGATGGAAACGGTGAACGGCTCATCAGGGCTTTTCCACTGGTCCGGTGGAATGTCCGGTAGAACTACCTGGTCCACAGGGATGGAGCTGATGAACTGGCTGCCCTCTATTACGCTCAACTGAGCGGATACTCCCTGGGCGGTTTCACCCCCTGTGTTAACCGCCGTGAACTGGATGTTCACCGTTTCTCCGGGGCCCGGCTGACCGGGGGAGGTTTCCAGAAGGGATACCACCGGGGTCTGGGATGGCAGTATGTCCAGTGTGGTAATCCCAGGCAGCCAGCTTGAAGTAGTTGACTGTAACTGGTTCAGCTGTTCCCTGGGCTTCGTGGCGGTAATGTGTATCTGATCTGATCCTCCACCATCGGCAACTGCTACCCCGGGGAAATAGGCCTTTCCGTACTGGTCGGTGTGCTGTACTGAAAACAGCTCATCCTGCTTCCAGAGACAGACCGTGGCACCGGCCACAGGGATGGATCCATCGGTAACAGTTGCCGTTACGGTGACAGGAACCCCCTCCACGGCAAAGAGTGGTGTACAGCTTACTGAGAGTTGGCCTGGATCGTCACGCCATACACCCATAAGAGGTGAGCCCAGCAGGTTCAGGAACATATATGAGGAGCCGGTGAGATTCTTTGAGGTTCTGTATGCCTCGCCAAGATAACTCAGGGGCCAGTTCAAGCCCTGATAATGGAAAAGATCCGCAATGTGTCCGGTGTCAAAGAGAGCGTCGCAGAAGGTGTTGGCCGTTGAGATCTGGGAGTGGAGCCCACCCCTGGCGTTGGAAATGACCGCTGTGAGCCCGGTATTCTCCGCTGTGAGGAGACCGGCCTCAGCAAAACTGAAGGCACCGTCGAAATGCCCGGCATCACACCCCAGTGTCCACAGTATTGACGGCTGGCCGGTGTTTTCCATGGTACTGAAGTCGGAGTCCCACATATACTGCCCCAGGGTACCGCTCCCCGCCGTACCCAGCTTGTGTATCTCGGAATGTCCCGCGTGTATGATGAGATTGTAGCCCTGGTCGAACTCCGCCAGGGCATTGTTCCTGTTCAGGTCCCCCGCCGGCAGGGAGTGGGGGTAGTAGAGCTCCACAGGGTCGTCCAGATAACCGGGAACCGAATTATCCCGCAGCCTTTCCGCCAGCTCCATCAGGTCGAAGGCGCCGGAACCGGCAGGATTATTGGAACCCATCAGAAGGATCCTTCGGGCGAAGTCCTCCGGGGGATCCGTCGGGTCTTCGTAGAGTTTCAGTTTCTCGAACATGGTCTCGAAGTCCGAGGCGTTGTTCACCGGCCATCGTCCGGTGCAGAGGTCGAGGAAGCCCGGTGAGGATATCACCCGCCACACGGAGCCGTCGTATGACCAGTTGCCGTCGAGGTCGCCGTAGTAATCGTCGGATGGGAGCTGATAGGAGGGGTAGGGAACTGGAACGTACTCCCAGCCCCCTGTCTGTCTCACCGGAACCACGGAATCGTCTCCCCCCAGGAGAACCGCCTGAATGCCCCAGTTCTGGTGGGCGCTGCGAAGGAAGTTCCTGATCCGTTCCGGTGTGTCCGCCCCTCCGTAGTGCTGTTCTATCCACTGAACGGTGCGTACGGTGGTTACAATGCCATGGCTGGTACGGTGATCCGCCAGCTGTTGAAAAAGCTCTGCCATACCATCTGTGGTTACGATTACCATGTCTACGCAAATGCCCTGGGAGGAGGGGAATTCCGTTATGGCCAGGGGGCCTGTCTCACCGGCAAAGGTTTCCACCGACGGTGCCGGATAGAGGCGGATGTCATCGGGATTGGACACCAGGCTTTCTATTCCTCGAAGCCGGAGACCCGAACTGAAAAGTGATTCCCTGTGGGGTGCAGAGACATAGCCAGTGGAAGGGGAGGTCAGCAGGCTCACCGATATGGAGGTAAGCACCTCAAGCTCACCGGAGGAAGGGACATATCTCAATGGATACCCGTCAAGGTAACCACCTGGTAGCCCATGGCGGAACCTGCCTGGAAATGGCAACGGGTTCCGGCGGAAATGGTTCAGTGCTGGAGTAAACAGCCGGGTCAGGTGGAGTGAAGCTGTTTTCATCGAAGGTGTCGAACTGTCTGGGTCGCAAAGTGAAGATACCGGGAATCCTGGCCCATGTTACCGAGTTGACGATCACCGAATCGGCAACGGTCCCGGGGGGGAGAAGAAAGGACCGGGACAGGTGGGGAATGGCGGGGCCCGGGGGTATGATCCCATCGGAGCTTGACTGAAAACCGGGAATGGCGGTTGAATGATATTCCCCGCTCCCAATGGCGGAAGGAGTTATCTCAACACTTCCGGGTCGGGCTGAGAAATCAAAATCCACGCTGATGATGCCCTGCGAGAGCTGCACCAGAATGATGAGAACAGCTGACAGGTTCATTGTAAGGCCACCCGTAAATTTGACAAATAGATTTTCTAACAATATTACTATCAGTAACATAACAAGTTCCCGAATACACTGGTAAGACTCACTGGAGGGAAGAAGGGTTGACCGACTGGAAAAGGATCGTCCGTGTTTTCGTATATGCTTTCCTGATAGTTGTTTCCTTCACCGGAACCACCGCTTCCATACTGGAATTCCTTCTGGCGAAGCCGGCAAGGGGAGTAACAGGGAGGTTCGAAGGGGCGGCGGAGGTCCTGTCCGCACAGGCTGACTCCACCTCCCGCATGCTGAACGCCCTGCCCATGGTGTTCCCCGCCTCGGCGAAGGACGGCCCCACGGAACCGCTTCAGGATTCCATTGCAACCGGAGGGTTTCTTGCTGCTCCGGCGGTCATGGCCATTCACCTGGTGAACATCTTTCTCATACTCTCAGCACCTGTGGGCGGGTTGCTTTTCGGCGTGCTGTTCGGGGTTCTCATCCTTCTTGAGTTCATGAGGGATTCCTTCAGGCTGAGGAACATCGCCATGGCCGTGGGAACTGCTTTCTGGGTGTTTGCCCTGGCCATTCCCGGCTCGGTGCTGATCTCCGGATTCATTTCCACCGCCTATTCCGGCCCACTCCGGTACGCGTCAGCGGTGAAGCTTGAAGCCTTTCGCGGCGACTATTCATCCCTCTGGCAGGAATGGGCCGGGGAGGAGGGGAAGGAGGTTGACGGAACAAGGTTCGAAGTGAAGACGGCGGCAATGGCAAAGGGACTTCCTGGCTATGTTGCCTTTGCGTCGATCTCGCTCATTGTGGATTGTGTCGTACTGCCTGTCCTGCTGTCATGGGCTCTCTACAGGCTGGGACTCTTCCTGGCGAACACCTGTTTCGGGACATTCAGGATTAGCAGATTAGGAGAAACCCTGAAAAGGATAATTCAAAAAGCATCATCCCGGGATTCGGCTTGATGAGGAAGAATACACTGTTCATGTCATCACTGTTCCTGGCGGCGTGCTCAGCACCCCCGAAGGCAGCTGCTCCATTCAGATATCTCCGATACTCTCTTTCTGGCGGATACCGTGGGTGTTCTGGTGGGGGATGAGGGCTATACCTTCGGGGCTGTAATGGACCTTGAGCCGATCCCCGGAGGATTCGCGGTTCTCGACGGCATTTTCTGCAGGATATCCATTTACGATCATGAGCCTGTTTCACTGGCTCTGCAGGCGGCAGGGGAGAGGGCCCCGGGGAATTCGCCTTCCCCTTTTCCTTCTGCAGGCTGCAGGCAGGAGGGTACCTTGTTTTCGATCAGGGAGCCAGACGCTACTCACTTTACAGCTCAGCTCTTTCCTTCGAAGGGAGCTATCCCTCCGGAATGGGATTGCCTCTGATGATGTCCCCCGCAGGGACTCCAGCGTGGTGGTGGGAAAGATAGAGATCATGTTCGCCGAAGAAAAGCTCATGGCGGGACAAAGGATATTTTCCATGAACCCCTATTCCGGTGAAGAAGGAGTCGTTTACCATGAGCACATAGAGGAGATGGGCGGCTCCGACATCGACCTGAGACCTCATTATTCGTTCTTCACGACGGATTCATCGGGAAGGGTGTATCTTGCCCGTTACGATTCGGACATTTACGCCATTGATGTGCTTTCCGCCGGTGGTGATTCACTTGACCGCTTCATTTTTGAACCGGAACCCAGACCGGAATTTGACAGGGAAACCCATCAGCTCCGTTTCCTGCCGATAACCATTCCCCTGACCACGAGCGAAGGAACAAGTGTTCTGGAGGTAAGCGCTCCGGAGCTTCACCCATACGTTACATACCTTGCCACAGGCCCCGGAGACAGCATCTGGGTCCGGAGGTACGGCCTTCCTGAGTCCGAACACTGGGATGTTGTATCACCAGAGGGAGAACTGGTCCGCAGGGTGGTTCTCTTTGCGGACACCATGGGAACGGGAGCCTATCCCTCCCTTCAACTGTCGCCCTGGGGCATGGCCGCCACGATGAACGAAAACGAGGTGGAGAGGTTCTATACCGTGGAATGATCCCGCTGCCTGACAACCTACTCCGGGGAAACCATATACGCTTCGGTCCAGTGAGGCCGTTCAGGGGAACCGACTGCCAGCATGTCACGCCAGGTACGGTCGGTAAGCCTGTCGTTCATCGGCCAGGTGAACTGATGGTAGCTGAGGACAGGTCCCATGGCAGCCTCCACCACGCCATCGGGCCTCGGTAGATAACCACGCAGTTGTCCAGGTTACCGGAGGCAACCTCAAGGACCCTTCCGGAGTTCTGATCGGTGTGGACGTCTGCTATCAGGGAGGTTTCCAACCCCTCCGTGGTCGTTTCACCCCAGGCGATGGCGTCTTCAAGGGATGAGGCGAAACCCTTCAGGAAGTCCGCGTCGCTTTCCGTGAGCATTTCTCCCTTCAGCTCCTTCTCCGCTATTCCCTGGATCCCCGCCAGGAGGTCATCGGCCCTGTCGAACCGCATTGTCAGTTCATCGTCGAGGATGCCATAGTGTTCCAGCCCGTTCCTTGCCATTATCAGGGTCCCCCTCAGTTCGGCGTACACCTCGGGAACCGGTTCCACGAAACCGGCGGAGGGTACAGGTTCTCCGTCTGCCGGAAAGGCGCAGCCGGCGGTGGGGGTGTAACTCTGTTTGGCGTAGAGAATGGTGTCATGACGGAGCATGGCCCAGGAAGCCAGGAAGGTGGAGAGGGTGCACCTGTTCCACATTGCCGTCTGCATGAAGTCGGGATATCCCTGCCCCCTTGGTTCAGCGAGGAGCTTCAGCGAATGGAGCCAGCACATGTAGAGGGTGGAGTGCCAGTCATCGGTGGAAACACTGTCTATCATCCTCTGCATGGACTCCATGGTATCCGGTAGTGGCTGAACAGCAGGGTTCCGTCATTCTCAAGGATCTCAAGGGCTCCCGGGCAGCGGAAGGCCCCGGCCACATCCAGCCCCGAGGGCATGAAACGCTGTTCACCGGCGGGTTCCTTCCCACGGAGGGGAAGACGAAACGGCCCAGGATGTCGCTGTCCGGTGTGTAGCGCTGGCCGAAGAAACGGAACCCGGCGGTTTTGCCAGAAGACCGGTGAAACCTCGGGATAGAAGTTTCCGGAACCGTCGGGCATTATCACCGACTGGCCGGTGCCGCTGTAAATCGACTGACCGGAGTAACTCATGACTATGTTCTCCCTGAAATCCTCCAGAAAGGTTTCCTCCCCGAGCAGTCCGGGGTGGAAGCGCTCTCCTGCGGCGTTTCCGGCGGCGGCCTGGTACTCACCAACGGTAAGGTCATCGGCGAATCCGGCGAAGAAGGCCGTTACCCCGTAGATCCTCTGCCAGATGTCCCTGAGGGGGACACCGTCTATGTGGATGGTATTCAGGTCCGAGACTATGAGCAGTGCCGTCCGGGTCATGCCGTCGGCGGCTTCTGAGGAAACCAGGAAGCTCTCATCCGGGCCGTGGGGGCTTCCCCCCTCCAGGATGAACGTGAGCCTACCCATGAACATCATCGCCATGAAGAAATTCTCCAGCTCACTGCTTGCGGTGTAGTGCCCCCTGGGAACGTACTGGGAATAGTCCTCCCTGTAACCGAAGACTGGGCTTTCGGTGAACCCGGCATGGGCCTCATGAGTTCGGTCTCCGCCTCCACGGTTTCCGCGATGCTTTCATGGGGCTGAAACCTGGTTCCAGAAAGGTAAGGGGAACGGCGAAATACGCCGCGGCAAAAGATCGTTCCTGGAGAGAGCTGATTCGTAGAGGCTAACGCACAGGGTGGAGAGATCGGGGTAGAGGTATTCGGTTTCAACCTGCTGAAGTATCTGGTCAAAGAATATGTGCAGCATATGAAGGGGAATCCCGCTGGAGACATAAACAGGCAGATCAGTATCGCTGAGCCTCTGGAAGGCCCTTACGGGATCGTCGGTGGGCGGAGCATGGGATAGACCGCGAAACCGTTCTCGATAAGGGTGCCCCCGGCGGAAATCGCTCCAGCATGGAGGAGGGCGTTACTGAGGTTGATCACCGATCCCGGGTCCACAGGCAGCCCCAGGGGAGGCATGGATGGGACCGAAGAATACTCCACCGGTTCGTAGAACCTGCTGAAGGAACTCTCCATTTCTTCGTCCAAAGGGTAGCGGAGTTCTTCCGAAGGCACTTCCCCGGAACACCCGAACATTCCAATGAGCAATATCATCAATGCTTCTTTCATGCTGTTCTCCCTCGAATGGTTGACGGATCCATACCGGTGATACACCGGCAGCTGCTTCCCATTCCCCCCGGTGCCCCCTTTGGTTATTATGGTCCTTTCAGTAACCGTGGGGAGGAAGGATGCACACCGAGCTTCTCGAGAAGATAAAAGAGTTCAACGCCGACAGGAACTGGGAGAAGTACCACTCTCCCAAGAACCTTGCAATGTCGGTACTCATCGAATCCGCTGAACTGGCGGAGATATTCCAGTGGCTCACCGAAGAGGAGAGCAGAAAGCCCGGAGAAAGGGCTGTGATCCATGCCGGCGAGGAGATCGCCGATGTTCTGATCTACCTGCTTAACCTGTCGGACAAGCTGGGGATAGACCCGTTCGAGGCGGCATTCAGGAAGCTGGAGATAAACCGGCGGAAGTACCCCGCCCATCTCTCCCGGGGAAGCAGCCTCAAGTACAGCGAGCTTGGGAGGAATGAAGATGATTGAGATCAGTTGGGTGGTTCCCTCATTCATAATGGTCTTCGCGTCCATATTTCCCGGGATGGCCGATGCGGTGCTGGCCCGTCACGTTTCCCCGGAGGTGCACCTGGAGTCGGTGGTGTCGCCTGGCGCCTACGGGGCTTCCCAGGCGGTGTTCTCCGCCCTTCTAAGGCTTTATGAGATGGGCGGGGAGGACATGATCGTGGTTGGTGTCAGGCGGATAGAGGCGCCCCTTTCAGGTTATCTTGTTGACGCCACCGGCAGGCTCGCCATGGACTGCGTTGAGTACACCGTGTTCAGGGTTGGGATCAGGGACGATATGGAAGACCCTGAATATGCAGGGGAGGAGTTCGTCTTCCTTGCCGGAGGCAGGGACTGCGACGGGAATCCCATCATCTTCCCGCCTTTCCTGGAAGACGGAGGGTTCGTTCCGGAGCATGAGTATCTTGGAGATATGGATGAGTTCCTGGGGATCGGGGGCCCCGGCGGTGCCGGAACCCCCCTCAACGAGTAGTTAGAAAGTGGCCTTGATCCCGCCCCAGGTGTTCCTGGTGAGGGAAGAGGCGTTAAGGTCTATCCTGTAGATCTCGTCGGTATCCATGTTGCTTGCCCAGAGGTAGCCCTCGTCGTCGATGGTCAGTCCATGGGCGGCGGGTATCACCGATGAATCTATGGATTCCACCAGTACGCCGTTGCCGTCGTAGGCCCGTACGGGATACTGGGCATCGTTGCATGCGTACCACCATTTTCCGTCGCCGTAGGCTATGTCGTAGAAGTCTATGCCCAGTTCCACCATGAACTCAGGGCCCGTCTGAAGAGTACCTGAATAGTTGTAGATCTCAAGGCATTCCTTCATGGTCTGGGCATCCACACCTGCTCCGTAAATCTTGCTGTTCCCAGTTGCGAGACCGGTAACCTCCCGGTCGAGATCGCTTCCTCAACAGTCCAGGGAGAACATCCCCGAGTAGGCTCCGGCTGAGGTGTACTTGTAGCAGTAGGCCAGTGTGATGTTCGGAGGTGTGCCGCAGGCGATGTAGAGGGTGTTGTTGGCAAAGGTGCAGCCGGTGGGCACCCTTGTGGTGTTCTCGATGTACCAGCTGTTGATCACAGCTCCGGTCTGGGGATCCACCTCGTAGGCGTACTCCGTTGTTCCGTCAACGGCCCACAGCGAACCGTTCCCGAAGCCGAGACCGGAGATGTTCGTGTCCGGGGCATCGATGGTGGAGACCACCGTGTAGTCCGCCATTGCCGCCCCGGAAAGAACCAGCAGGGTCATTACCGCGATCCTTTTCATGAAACTCCTTTCGGTTTCCCGTTCTATAGCGGCTCCGTTGTCCGGTGTCAACGACCCGATGTGACTATAACCTTCGCCGCGGTAGTATGTTCCGGGTTCTCTGCCCTGATGAGGTAGACCCCGGCTGACGGGCTTTCAAGGGATATGGTCAGTTCGCCGGACCATGGGTCGTCACCTGTTGTTTCCGCCACCACCCTTCCCGCTATGTCGAAGACGGTCACCTTCCAGTCTCCCAGGCCTGAGGCCAGATCCACGGAGAATGACCCCTGGAGGGGTTGGGTCTCGGCAGGCTCATGAGGAAAGGCTGTTCCGGCCCGCCGGTACCGTTCTCGAAACGGTATCCATCGATGGTCACATCGTCGATGTGAAAGGCGCCTGCGCCGGCCTCTTCGTTGTCGGAATGGAAGCAGAACTCAACCTGAACCGTGGTGCCCGGGGCATGTGACGAAAGGTCATAGCTTCTTGGAAGCCACATCATGTTCCCGTCCACGGCGAAGGATTCCATGCCAAGGAGGCCGCCTGCTCCGATGAAGTCCAGGGTGTCCGATGTGCCCCCGTCAAGGTCCCTGAGTATCACGTAGAGTCCGTCGGAACCGTACAGGTCCACATCGAAGCAGGACCAGAACGTCAGTTCCGCCTCAGGGGCGAGGAGGAGGGCGGGGGACAGGAGGGAGCAGTCCATGTCGTCCTGGTAGGTGCCGGTGCTCTCGTCGCCGCACCACCAGGCCCACTGACCGGAATGGGGTTCCCCCTGGGAGAGGTGCCACTGATCGGGTTCGCCCTGGTGCGTCCAGTATTCCGGGCCGCTCTCGAAATCGCTGCTCTGGTTGAACTGACCTATGATGAAGGTGAACTCCTCTTCGCCGAACCAGAGCGGGGAGGCTTCAGTGGACAGCTGTATGGAAGGAAAGGCCGTGCCGGGAGCGGATGTGGAAACACTACCCTGAAAGGTCATCTGAGCGGTTGCTTCAGGGTCGATCCGGGGGACCGACGCCGACGGAACCGTCCAGGTGAGCCAGCTCTCCGGGGAGGAGACGGATGCTGTAACGTCGGTGGCCGCAAGGAGTCCTGAGTTGGCAATGGAGAGTTCAAGGAGGAAGCTCTCTCCCTGTTCCGCATAGCCGTTGCCGTTGCCCCCTGCGGAATCATCCACTGAGAAGGATGCGAAGTACAGGCCCGGAGCGTACACCAGGAGGGGGAGCGGGATGGTCCATTCCCCCTGGTCCGCGGTGAGTTCCAGCTGCAGCGAAAGGATCTCCCCGGTGGAAGCCCCGGAGTCCACAAGCAGTTCCAGGGGCTGGTTTCCGGTGGAGGATGCCCCGGGGGAGAGATCTCCGTAGACGGTGAAGGGCTGGGTGAGGGAGCCGGGGCCTCCGGACAGGACCGCTGTGAGGTCGAGCCCTGTGAGGGCCTCCGTGCCTCCGTTCTGCAGGGTCACCGTTATGGCGCACTGGCTTCCAGGGGCAGGGCTGGTGAATCCTGCGGGGGTCTCGATGGCTACGCCGGAGAGCAGGGGCAGGGGGCCGGATGCCATGGGCACCGTGACCGCGGTCCTTCTCAGGTCGGTCCCGGTTACGGGTTACCAGAATATCCCCATCGGGGGCGGATCCAGCTGGAACACATGTGCCCGGAACCGTCCAGCACTGCAGCATGGTAGACGTCCAGGTCCTGGTCGCTGAGGCAGACGGTGATGTTCCCGGGCTGCCATTCCCCCGGTACCGTTACCGTTACAGGGAAGGAGAAGGTGTATTCGGAAACGATCTCCGGGCACTGGATATCCGGGATCACAGGGGTCCTTCTGAAAGTCCTCATTGATGGATCCCCCAGGAGGTTCACCATGTAGAGCACACACCTGTAGCAGTTCTCCTGGTGGGCGAAGGGTATGTAGGTTTCCTTTGCCGCGGAGAGAAGCTCTCCCAGGGTCAGTGTGGGGTCTTCGAAGAGGATCTTGAAAAGCTCACGGTCGAACCTGTCCGAGTAGCCGTACAGGGGGTTCCCAGGGGAGCCCCAGCCGTAGGATGAGTTGCCGATGTATGAAACACCGCCGCCGCTGGGGTTGTTCAGGAAATGCTCGGAAATGGAGTCGAAATCGTATGCGCTGGTCCAGCAGCCGATGGAGTACATCATGCCGAAGAACCTTCCGTCGGAATCCACTCCGTCCACATCACCGTTGTCCAGTGGCCCCACTATTCCTATCCATCCGTGATCGTTCAGGTTCACATAGCCCGAGCCTGATCCAGTGCTTCCACCACCGATGAGGTGGAGTAGTTCCCCGAGGTCTGGTAGAGTTCCGTGTTGCTGAACCAGGGGGTATGTGGTTGTTCTTGATATACTTCTTCACATCGGCGTCGTCGGTGAAGGGATCGGTCCAGAGAACACCCGCCGCCAGTAGGGTTTCGTCGTGGTGGCCCGGGTCGGTGGTTTCGTAGGTCTTTATCTTGTTCCAGAAGGTCCAGGCCTCTTCAATGTCCTCACAGGGAGCACGGCCCACATGAACGTCGGGATGAAGGTCCACATCGTCTTCCACCTCGCCCCAGACGGAGTTGCCGTTCTGGTTCCAGTTCCCGTCGAGGTCGGAGAAATAGAGGTCGCAGGGCATGTTGTCCTCCCTGCCGTAGTTCCACTCGTAGGACATGGGGAAGGCGAACCTGCAGGGGATCAGATTGGTGTCCCCGGCAAGGAGCACATGATCAAGGCCGTTCTCCTGGCGGTATTCGATGATGTAGTTCCTTATTTACTCGGCATCGTCCGAACCGGGTGAGGAATAGACCTCACCTGTGGTTACCACTTCGGTAAGGATTCCCTGATCGGTGCGCCAGGCGGCAAGTGAATCGAAGGGTTCCCTTATGGACTGGTCGGTGATGATGAGCATCCTTTCGAAATCACCTGAATATGCCGGAGGAAGCTGTCTTTCACAGGGCTCCGATCCTATTTCCACCTCCAGTGAAAGAAGCCTCTGGACCTGTCCGGTGACGGGGTTGTACCGAAAGGGTGTGACCAGTATCTCCGCATGGGGCATGCCTTGGGTGTAACCGGTCCCGGTGAGTGTTGCCGGCTCCGCCGGCCAGAAGGAGTCCTCGGAGTACACCGATGACGGAACCGCGGTTCGGGAGACCGGTCGGGAGATTATCTCCGGGAAGGGCAGGGGCCTTATGACAATGCCGGTTCCGGCGTCTTCCCAGACGGTGTTACTCACGGTGAGGGAGACGGCGGCGGTTCCAGGGGCCAGTGGTATCAGCCGGGAACCGAGGCGATGTCCGGCATACCCGGCTCGGTTCCGATGAAACCTCCCTCGGTGACCAGTATGGTTTCGCCCATGGTTGTTTCCAGAAAAAGGGGTTGGAATCCCCCTGAAGGAAAGTCTATTCCGGTATTGATGTTAAGTAAAAATATAGAAGATAGTATAGATAAAAACATTATGCCCCCTTCAAATAATTTGCGATTATTCTTTATTACAATTCCAGCCCCTTTCCCCATTGTCAAGGCTCTGCTTCTTGATGTGGCGGGGTACTGGATTTATGTTAGCCCCGGGGTGAAGAAAGATTCCTTAAACCTTCAAGGGGGAAACAATGAGAAGCATTTTCGTTCTGATGGCCGCCGCGCTCTTTGCCGCGGCATTCGCCGAAGTAACAGAAACCTGCGGCTGGGAGGGCACCGAGACCATTCTCGGCTCATACGGCGGCGTCGAGGCCACGATAGCGACCGACCCGGTGAACACCGGCTCACAGTCATTGAAGCTGGAGCGCACCGGCGACCAGACCCCCCAGGCGTACATAGCCTGGGTAACCGGTCTTTCCGATGGCGATGTGGTTACCGCTTCCTTCTGGAGATACGACGTCACACCTGCTGAAGCCCCCTCCTGCAGAATATGGGCACACTGGAATGACGATCCCGGAGATGTTAACGGCTACGCCGGCAGCGCAGGGGGGAACAGCGAGTATGGAGAGGGTCTGGGCTGGGACCAGACCGAATGGGAGTGGACCGTAGTTGAGGGCCACACCGGCCTTGTGATCGAGGCCAGGGTTTACTCCAATCCGGGTGACATCGTCTGGATCGACGACCTCACAGTAACCGCCCCCGACGGCTGTACGATCGTGGTCCCCGCAGGGGCTCAGGTGCTTGCACCGAGCACATGGGCTTCAATAAAAGCCACCTTCTGATCAGCCTGGATCACCGATAATCAACGGCCCTCTTCTCCTGAAGGGGGCCGTTTCACAAACGGCACTCATCCGCCCTCCGGGGAAGGTCCATTTCCATGAACAGCCTGCGGGCCCTTTCCATCTCCGCTGTATCAGTGAACTTTTCCCCCTTCCACCTGAGGGCTTCGGCAAGGCAATGCCTTGTTCCCAGGTCTTCGAAGGAATCTATGGCGCTGTTCGCTTCATGAATCGCCCTTGCAAGCTTACCCTCACCTTGGAGCACCTTCGCCCTAAGAAGCCTGCTGGATGCCGCCGCAAGGGGCTCACCGGTATTCTTGGATATGGAATGGGCCTCCTCCATGGCTTTTCGGGCAAGCTCCAGTTCTCCCTGTTCAAGATGCAGTTCCCCTTTCTCCAGCAGTATGTTGTGGGCCAGTGTGGCGGAACGTATCTTTGTGGCAAGCTCGTGGGCTTCTTCGAAAATGGCCAGGGCTTCCTGTAGTGCTCCCTTTTCAAAGGCTGTCTTTCCGGCGACAAATAGGGTATGGGCCCTTTCCCTTTCAATGCTGAATCTGTTCAGGAGATTGAATGCCTCGGTGGTGAGGTTTTCAGCTCCGATGAGGTCTCCCTGGGTCAGCCGGACCATTGCCAGATGGTTCAGGGCCAGCAGATGGTCATGGGGCACACCGATGATCTCCGCCAGGTCCTTGTGCATCTCCATGTGATGTACCGCCTCCTGGAACCTGCCCAGGGTTGCGAAGACAAGACCGAGTTCGCCATGGGCGCTTAGGATGAGGAATTTTTCACCTATCTCCTCTGCGATGGAGAGCTTCCTGCCGGTTGCCTCCCGGGACTCCAGGAACTTGCCCTGCTTCTCCAGTGTCAGGGCGATGTTTCCCCAGGTAACCGCCGCCTCCCTCTTCATTCCGTTGACCAGTGCTATTTCTATGGCCCGTTGGTAGAGTTCCCGCGCCCGGGCGAACTCTGATCTCGCCCAGTGAACCGTTGCCAGTGTGTTCAGCGCGTGGCCCATCCTTCCAGCCTTCTCAACAGGTGATTTGCCGGTGATGAGTTCACCGAGCTCCACCGCCCTCAGGGCTTCTTTCTCGGCTTCTTCCATCTTGCCCTCGATGCAGTGGACCCACGCCCGGTAGGCAGCCACCTGAAGTTGCACATCGAAGTGGTTCTCGCCGGACTGGAGGATGACCCTTTCTACCTCGGAGACCAGTTCCAGCCCTTCTCCGGTTTCGCCCTGATTGAAGAGAATGTTCGAAAGTGCCATGAGGGCGCTCAGTATCAGCGAGGTATCCCTGGATCGCCCCACCGCCTCCCTGTAGCACCTTGCGCTTTCGTCGTAGTTCCCCAGCCTGTCATGAATATGCCCGGACTCATGAAGACATTCGGCCAGGGAGTTCCTCTTTTCAGGCAGATGCTCCCTTATCACCCGAGCCCCGCGGCTGAAATGTTCCAGCGCCTCCAGATTCCTGAATTGCTCCCCGGAAGCCCTTCCGGCTTTCATGGAGTGCTCCAGGGCCTTTTCCCATACCTGTCCCTCAAGAAAATGCCGGGCCAGGAATCCCGACGATGTACCTTCGGTCTTTTCGAGGATAAGACCTATCTCACGATGAAGCTGTCGCCGCCGTTCGGTGAGGATGGAGTCGTATGCCACATCCCTTATCAGCATATGCGAAAAAATGTGTTCCAGCTCTTCATAGGAATGAAGCCTTGTAAGGCCGGCTCCTCCGGACTCGTCAAGGTCGGAGTGGACCTCTCTGTTTTCGAGCTTCTCAAGCACCGGTTCGGTGAACCTCATGCCGACCACGCTGGCCACCTTCAGGCTTTCCCTGGTGGTTTCACTGAGGGTGTCTATCCTGGCCATTATCATGGAAAAGATGCTTTCAGGAAGTCCGGTAAGGCTTTCCTCCTCGGTTTTCTTCCAGACCCCGTTCTGAACCGATATCAGCCCGTTCTCCTTCAGGTACATGAGGAACTGTACCAGGAAGAACGGGTTTCCTTCGGCCTTTTCCATGATGACTGCACTTACTTCCCCGTCGATAAGTTGTCCATCGGAATACTCGAGGAGAAGCCTGGAGGATTCCTCCGGGTTCAGGCCGTGGAGGGGCATGGGGATATGATCGGCGCTGTCAGGGATGCTTTTCAGCCCCTCCGGTCTGGTGGAGAGGATGAAGGTCAGGCCGCAGATCTTCCTCACCCCCCGGATCAGCTTCATGAGGAAGGCGATTTCCTCCTGGTGGGCACTGTGCATGTCCTCGATGAAAACGCAGGTTCCATTGCCCAGTGACCGGAGAAGCAGTATCAGACCGTCCATCAGGTTTTCGCTTTTCAGTTCCGGAGGAAGGCTTCTGAAGTTCTCGTCCTCGATGGAAAGACCCAGAAGCATGTTCCCCAGGAAGACCTTCCTTCTCATCAGACCGGGATCCGAGGTTGACTTGACCAGACGGGAGAGCCTCTCTTCCGCCTCCCCGGTGGAACTCCCCTCACTAATGGCGCAGATGGTCCTCAGGAGGCTGGAGAGTATTCCCGCGGGGTACTCCCTTCCGCTTCCCGAGCAGCGAATCACTTTGTGATCATGCTTTTCTAGCTCCCTGCGCAGCTCCTTCAGCAGTGTGGTCTTTCCCACACCGGCGTTCCCGGATACCACCACCGGCCCTTTCCCCTGGCGGATGGTCCGCAGCAGAAGCCCCAGTTCGGTCTTCCTTCCCACGAAGGGCGATGAGGATGCGCTTCGCAGTATTCCCCTGGCATGGAAGACAGTTAGTTTGCCGCTCTTGCCCCTGAGGAGGACCTCCAGGGGTTTCCCGAATGCAACGGCCCCGGCGGTGCCGGCGGCGGTCCGGGAGGAAACGATGATCTTTCCCGGGGCTGAATGACCGGCAAGTCTTGCGGCGGTGTTCACCGGGTCGCCTATTACGGTGTACTCTTTTCTGTCATCGTTCCCGGTCATTCCGGCGAAGACGTAACCGGTGTCTATTCCGCAGGCAATGGTGAGGGATTCCGGCAAGTCCGGCTGCTGGAAGAACTCCAGGGCTGCGGACACGGCGTTCAGTGGATCGGGTCCCATGGAGACCGGTGCTCCGAAAAGGGCGAGTATCCCCGTCCCCGATGGAAACATGCAGTCTATGTGATGCAGATAGCCCCCGTGCTTTTTCACAGTTCTAAGTATTGAGAGGTAGAGCTGCTGGAATGAAGCCGGGTCAGGGGCAACCCCGGTTTTCCAGCCGACTTTTATGAAAACCGGAGTAACCGGTCTGTGTTCACCGAACATCCTTTTCGAACCGGGGGAGATGAAGGATTCGGGAAGGGTTTCAGGGGCGGGGAAGGACACTTCCCTGCAGTCAGGATCCCCGGTGAAGACCACCAGTTCACCTGGAGAGGCCGTTCCCTCCCTTCGGGCGAGTTCATTGACGAGGCTTCCGGAGAGGATGATGTGGGCCCTTTGTTTTCCACCTGCTATGAACTGGTTCCAGCAGCCCTTTCCAACCACCACCCTGATGGAAATGGAGAAACGCCTGCCGAGAACGATGACCCTTCTGAAGCTTTCCATCCTTTTGAGAAGCTCATTGGCCGCGGCCTCGGCGGATCCCGGGTCGGTGAACCTCACCAGTATGGAGTCCCCGGAGAAGGTAAGGGTTGAACCGCCATAGGCCTCTACGGTCTTCAGCATCGTGTCAAAGCTGCGGTTGAGAAGGGAGGTCAGTTCCTCAACACCGGTTCTGCCACCCTTTGAGAGGTTTTCGGTAATCTCGGTAAAACCGGAGATGTCCGCCAGGAGCAGCCCGCCGGTGAAGGAAGTTCTGCCATTCCTTATCTGTTCAACATCGTTTCCTGGAAAGAACACGCTGCCCATCGCATCTCCCTTTCCCGATACCATGACTTCTGGGAAAGATATTCCCTCCCGTTCCCCGGGGCAATGACGCCCCTGAACTCCCGTTTTTCCCCGGGGAGCTTTATAGTCGAGGAAACCAACGGTCCATTTGCAGGAGGTGAATCATGGCTAAGTTTCAGCCCGACCCTGATGAGATGGTCTTTGCGGACACCCGCAGGTACTCGCTTCAGGGGAAGAAGATCAAGTTCCCGGTGTGGAGCAGATGCGTTGTCACAAACCGCAGGTTCGTGTACCACGACCTGGGGAAGATGGCGCCCTTTTATATGCAGCTTGGGTTTCTTATAAAACTCATGGTAAAGGGTAAGCCGGTGGCACTTCCATTGCAGGACCTGAAGGTTTCCCGGGGAAGGTACGCCAAGAACAGCAAGCTTCTCAGCCTGGTCTCCCAGGATGGCACGGAACTCCTTCTTGACCGGTTCGAGAAGTCATTCGACTGGCTCCAGGGAGTGCTGAACGAAAACGGTGTGAATCTGACCCAGACAGGTGAAGAGGAGTGGAGGATCAGTATTTGATATCCCCGAAGTGCCGGAGGAAGCCATCGGCCTGAGAGACAAGCTCACAGGCACCGGAATACCCGAACTGGGCACCCCTGCCCAGGAGGGCCGCAGCGTGGCCCGTGCCGCCGGTCTGCTGGGAATACTCACATTCCTCAGCAGGATACTCGGCCTTGCCCGTGATGTGGGACAGGCTGCGGTCCTGGGCACCGGGTCTCGGCGGATGCCTTCACCATTGCCTTCATTATTCCCAACATCCTCCGGCGTCTTTTCGGAGAGGCCACAGTGGCTTCGGCCCTGGTCCCCACATACACCGAAACCCTGGTAAAGGACGGCGAGAAAAGGGCCGCGAAGCTGGCGGGAAGGGTGCTTACCTTCACAGGTTCTGCCCTTGTTGTCATAGTCCTTCTGGGAATGATTTTCGCCCCGGTGCTGGTGGACCTCTTCGCCGCGGGTTTCCGGGATGTCCCCGGAAAGGCCCAGCTCACCTCCCAGCTTCTCAGGCTGCTGTTTCCATACATCCTCTTCGTGGGCCTTGCATCGGTATGCATGGGCATACTCAACAGCCACAGGCATTTCCTCGCCCCGGCGCTTGCGCCACTACTTTTCAACATTTCTGCCCTGACCGGGCTGTTCATCATCGCGAAAATGTGGATGTCGGACATGCCCGTATGGGCATATTCCACAGGTGTCCTTGCCGGGGGGCTGCTTCAGCTCCTGATACAGATCCCCTTCATGAGGAAACGGGGAGTGAGCGTAAAACCCGATTTCCACTGGCGGGACCCCGCCCTGAGGAGGGTCCTGAGGCTGGCGCTGCCGGCACTCGTAGGCCTTCTGGCTGCCGAGGTGAACATACTGGTGGATCAGCTGATAGCCTCCATGCTGGAGGGGGGAAGCGTTGCGGCACTGTCCTACGGTCTCAGGGTGACCCAGGTTCCCCAGGGCATTTTCGCCATCGCCCTTGCAACGGCACTGCTGCCCACCCTGAGCCGCCAGACGGCGATGGGGAGGCTGGAGGAGGCGGGGAAGACCCTGAACTTCTCCACCGTGGTCCTCTCGGGAATAATGATCCCGGCGTCGCTCTTCATGATAGTGATGGCGGAGCCGGTGGTAAGGGTAATGTTCTTCCGGGGAGAGTTCACGGATAACTCCCTTGCCCTCACCGCCGCCGCGCTGCGCTATTATTCCATGGGAATGGTCTTCTATGCCTCGGTGAAGATCACCGCTCCGGTATTTTACGCCCTTAAGGATACCAGGACCCCGGTAAAGATAGCCGTGGGCTGCATGGGGCTGAACATCGTTCTGAACATCCTCTTTACCCTTCTTTTCATAAAGACCGGCATTGCCCGCCCCCTGGCCGGACTGGCCCTCGCCAGCAGCATTGCCTCCCTCGCCAACCTGCTGCTGCTTCGCAGGACACTCAGGGGCAGGGCCGGCAGGTCCAGGATAACCGCCAGGTCGTGGTTAAGTCTTCTCTTCACCGGAGCAGCCGCCTCCTCCTTGCTCATTCTCCTTCGTGACACCGTAACCTCCCGGGCGGCAGGGAGCCTTTTGGAAGGCGCACTGGCCATTATCATCTCTGGCCTTCTGGTCATGGCGGTATCACTGGGAGTATTCCTCATTGCCGGTGGAAGTGAGATAAGGAATACCATTGCCGGGATAATTCGCCGTGGCCGCTGAATCCCTCAGGCGCTCCATTTCCGGCGCCCCTGACCTTCCCGGTGTCTATCGCTTTCTGGATGAGAAGGGAAAGATCCTTTACATCGGTAAGGCAAGAAGTCTCATCACCCGCCTTCGGGGTCATCTCTCGAACCCCGGTGACCTCAGGCACAGGTCACTCCTTGAAAGGGCGCTGGCGGTTCAGTGGACTGTTACCCGTAACGAACTTGAAGCCCTGGTCCTTGAGGCGGAGCTGATCAGAATGCTGAAACCCCGCTGAACGTAGACCTCAGGGGCTCCAGCCGATACCCCTGGCTGGAGGTGACCACCGGTGAGGAATATCCCAGGCTGGTGATAACCAGAAATCCTGACAGGTCCAGGGACATTCCCAGGTTCGGCCCCTACCCCGACGCCGGGAATCTCAGGTCACTTGTCGCTTTTCTCATGGAGCTTTACCCCCTGAGAAGGTGTTCCACCGCGAACCTGAAACCCAGGAAAAGACCGTGCCTGATGGGTCAGATGGACAGATGCCCCTCGCCATGCTCCAGGGAGCAGCGGGAAGATTACATGGAAAGAACAGGAAAGATCCTTTACATACTCAGGGGGCACTGGGAGGAGGCACGACGGGAGATACTGGAAAGGATGAAGTCAGCCTCCAGGGCCCTCGAGTACGAGAAGGCCGCCGAGCTCAGGGACCTTCTGAAGAGGCTGGATCCTTCGGATGGCCGGCGCCTGAATCACTGAGGGACAGAATACCACGGGACGTGATGGCCGTTTCGGAGAACTGGGGAATAATCATACAGGTAAGGAGCGGGAGGTTCATGGGAAGCCTCCGCCTTCCATTCAGTTCGAAGTGGAAGCTTGCAACCGAAGGGGAGCGTATAGCGGTCCTTTTGCGTTCCTACTACTCGGAAACCGGTGACATACCCAGGCAGGTACTCCTCTCTGAGCAGCCCGAGGACCGTGAGCTGCTTGCGGAATGGCTGAGGGAGATGAAGGGCGGGCCGGTGGAGATCATGGTGCCCGAAAGGGGAGACCTGCGCTCCCTGGTGGAGGTGGCGGAAAGGGACCTCAGGAATTTCCTTTCCAAGCTGGAGTGGAAGCACCCCGCAGGCGGAAGGAAAGGCTGGAGGCTTCTCTGGAGGCCATCGCCGACATACTTTCACTCAAGGACCCGCCGGAGTGGATGGTGTGCCTCGACGCCTCAACCATACAGGGACATGCCTCGGTGGCTGCACTGGTCAGCTTTAGAAAGGGAAGGCCGGACAAGAACGGTTACCGCCGGTTCACCATGCCCGACGAGATATCCAGGGACGACCCGGGAATGATAGCCAGCGCGGTGTCCAGATTCGCCTCCCACCTTGAGGGCAGACCGCCGGATGTCATTTTGATAGACGGCGGAATAACACAGCTCAGGGCTGCCTGGGCCGCCGGTGCCGACAAAATGCCCGGCTCGAAGTTCATCGCCATAGCGAAGAGGGAGGAGACACTCCTTCTGGCTTCGGAGGAGAGAACCATAAAAATGCCGCCGGATTCTCCGCCCCTTCTGCTGCTTCGGGCCATGCGGGACGAGGCCCACAGGTTCGTGATCACCTTTCACCGGAACAGGCGGACCAGAAGCCATTTTCACTCGGCCCTTGATGACATCCCCGGGATAGGCCCCGCCCTTAAGCCTCACTGCTTGGGAAGTTCGGCAGCGTAGCCAGAATAGCCGCAGCCCGGAAGAGGAGATAGCCGGGGTACCGGGAATAGGCAGGAAGAAGGCCGCCCTGATAAAGAGATCCCTGGAATGATCCAGCTCCTGGGACTGTTCCTCACCATGCTCACGCCCTTAACCGGTCCGGTGGCCGGGGGAGCGGCCCTGGAGTTCCGCATGATTCAGGGCTCGTTCCCGCCCCGGGTGGAAGATTGTGCCGGGAATACCTTTAAGAAGGACAGGCACCTTCTCCGAACTGACATATCACACCGGCGGCAGGGGCTCCTTCCGGGTACTCTCATCTGGTCCCACCGCCGGAATCCACCCCTCGATCGGCTCCCTTGTCGGCGGGGGAGGATACGCCGGCTGGCTAAGCGCAGCCGACGCCACGGTATCCCTTTGCGATCACGGTAATTACTCCCTGGCTTCCACATACCGGGGATTCACCCTGGATTACAGGGAGAACTCCGGTTTTTTCGGTGGCTACAGTTCAGAGCGGTTCCAGGCAGCCGGAGGACCGGAGGCCTTCGTGGCGGGTATCTCACCGGCCATAGGCGAGGGATTCAGCCTCGGTCCTGCCTGGTGCGAAGGACCGCCATGGGGGCTCTGCCTGGCTCCGGGGATCCTTTTCCCGGGGCGCGCTTCTGGTGGAGACCGGCGGGGCGGTGGAGGAGGACAGAGCACTGCCCAGGGCACGGGCCACGCTGGCCTCCGGTGGTCTGATGGCATCCGCCGGGTATGACCGGGGTAAGCTGTTCGGCCAGGCCGGTCTTTCGCCGGAGTTCCTTGTCCAATGGCCCCGCTGGGGAGTTTCCTGCCTCTTCGAACCCCGGGACGACGTGCTCCTCTTCATGTCCCATGCCACCGGAGGAAGGTTCAGCGCAGAGTTTCAGATCGCCTTCCATGGTATCTCCGGGGGGTTTACCTTCACGAGGATGACCGGAGGAAGGATGGCCGGCGGCTTCACCGGGGGAATTTTCCTCTGAGAAGGGCTCTGCAGGGCCATGTGTTCCACCCTTTCGCAAATTGTATATTCGGTGCGTTAACAGATTTTCGTGCCGGAATGGTGGAATGGCAGACACAGCGGACTTAAAATCCGCTGCCCCACAAGGGCGTGAGGGTTCGAATCCCTCTTCCGGCACCAGAATCGGCAACGCCGATTCTGGTGCCGGGGTGGTGCTGCCGCTCCACTACCGGCGCAGGGTATGCACAGCATTTTCTGGTGCCGGGGGCTTAGTGGCCCACTACCGGCGCAGGGTATGCACAGCATTTTCTGGTGCCGGGGGCTTAGTGGCCCACTACCGGCGTCAGGGAAATTAAAGCGATCAGGGGGGGAAATGGCTGAGATAAGGAAGCTTCCGGATCATCTGGTGAACCTGATAGCCGCCGGGGAGGTGGTTGAACGACCGGCCTCGGTGGTCAAGGAGCTCCTTGAGAACTCCCTGGACGCCGGTTCCGGGAGCATAGAGATAGAACTGGAGGCCGGTGGCAGGAAACTGATAGCCCTCAGGGACGACGGCTGCGGTATGAACCGCCACAACCTGCTCCTTGCCGTTGAGCGCCATGCCACCAGCAAGATTTCTTCCCCCTCGGACCTGAACGACATAAGGACACTGGGTTTCCGGGGTGAAGCCCTCCCGAGCATCGCCAGCGTTTCCCGTATGACCATACTGACCGGTACCGGGGAAGAGGCCTGGCGGATGATAATGACCGGGGGTACCATCGACACACTGGAACCGGCTGCCCGGACCCGGGGAACCACCATTACCGTTGAGAACATATTCTTCAATCAGCCTGCCAGGAGGAAATTTCTCCGTACCGAGGCAACTGAGCTTTCCTGGATAGAGAGGATCGTTACGGGCTCATCCCTTTCAGCCCTGGCTGCTCCATTCGCCTTTCACATTCAGGCAGGGTGCTGTTCTCCCTGGGCCCTGTGGATTCCCCGGCGGAAAGGCTGAGAGACAGGTATGGACTGTCCTCCGGAGACCGCTGTGTGGAATCCTCCGGTGGTTCAGGGGCGCAACTGTGGAACTGACCGTTTTCCCGACAAAAGGTGGAGTACCCGGGGACACCAGTACATCCTGGTGAACGGCAGACCGGTGAGTGCCCCGACGGCATACCACCCCCTGAAGGAGGCATTTTCAGGGCCGGCGGGGGACCCGCTGCTCCTGTGCGCCATCACGCTGGATCCTTCCCAGGTTGATGTGAACGCCCATCCGGCAAAGCGGGAGGTCCGGTTCAGGAAGCCCTCCATGGTCCAGGGGGCGGTGAGATCGGCGGTGCTGGGCATCGCCGGGCACAGAAGGGAAACAACCGTGGCTTCCCCGGCGGGGCATTTGTCCTTTTCCAGCGGTTATTCCACCGGGGGCTCCAGGGGTTCACGGCCAGGGGAACAGGCGTTCCAGACCGCCATGGAGTTTGAAAGACCCTCCAATGATCCTGTCAGGGGGCCCGATAACAAGGTTCCCGGCTGGGAAGACCCGGCGGAGATCATGCTCCTGTCAAACTCCTACCTTGTCACCCGGACCGCCACGGGACTCCTGATAGTGGACCAGCACGCCGCCCATGAGAGAATTCTCTACGAGAGGATACTGGCATCGGTGAGGGGCGCCATGTCCGCCGGACAGCAGCGGATGCTGCTGCCGGAGGAAATATGCGTGGACAGCGGCCAGGTAGCCGTTCTTGACCTCTATGGACCCCTGATAAGACAGGCTGGCTACGACTACAGGATAGAGGGGGACACACTGCAGCTGCTCAGCGTTCCCGTGGGGATAAGGAGGGGAACCGAAGCCCTGAAGGAGGTTCTGGAGGCCCTTTCCACCGGTTCCGGTGCCTCTGTGGCCGAGGCGGAGAGGATAGCCGCCGCCAGCGCCTGCAAGGGGCCATCAAGTTCGGGGACAAGATCACCGACACCGAGGCCAGGAACCTTTTCCATACCCTGTTCACAATGGAAGACCCATTCCACTGTCCCCACGGCAGACCCACGATGATAGAAATGCCCTTCAGTGAACTGGAGGCCCGTTTGGAAGGTAGGATCCCCGTTATAGCAGGGTGCACCGCCTCGGGAAAATCATCCGTCGCCATGGAGATCGCCTCGGCAATCCCCGGAGTGGAGATCGTCAGCGCCGACAGCAGGCAGTTCTACAGGGGAATGGACATCGGCACCGCCAAACCCCTGCCCGGGGAACTGGAAAGGGTGCCCCATCATATGGTGAACATCGCCGATCCCGATGTGCTTCTCTCCGCAGGATGGTATGCCCGGAGGGCAATGGAGGTTATCGAGGATATCCTGAGAAGGGGTGGAATTCCTCTTGTGGTGGGCGGTTCTGCCCTTTACATCATGTCCCTTGCCGGCCTGCTCGATGACCTTCCGTCCCGGAACGACGGTATAAGGAACGCCCTGGGCACCCTCGAGGACCGGTTGCCGGGGGCCCTCCACAGGCTTCTGACCCTTGTGGACCGGGCAGAGGCTGAAACCCTGGGCCGTTTCGACCGGGTCAGGCTGCTCAGATCCCTTGAGATAGCCATTTTGAGCGGTGAAAGACCTTCAGCACTGAAGGGGGGCGGCAATCCCGACGGAAGGTTCAGGTTCGCCCTGCTGGAAACCGAAGGCGAAATTCTGAAGGAAAGGATACGTCGCCGAACCGCCGAAATGATGGAGAATGGACTGGTGGAGGAGGTGAAGGGTCTTCTGGATGCCGGTTATGAACGTGAACCTGTCCTCGGCTCCACCATCGGCTACGCTGAAGTGCTGGATCATCTTCAGGAAGGCTCTAGCCTGGAGGAGACCCGGGAGGCAATATCGACTAACACATGGAGATACGCCAGAAGGCAGCGGAACATGTTCAGAAGGCTTCCCGGAGCTGTCAGGGTCCCCAGGGACACGGAGAGAATAACAGAGGTTCTGTTCAAGGAGAGGATTTCCCATGGATAGAGATACTGAAATAATGGCCGACCACCTTCCCCTGGAGGAGGTCCTGATCTCGGAGATCGATGGAATGGACGCTCCTGAGAACTGGTCCAGGTCCGACGAAGACAAAACTCCTGAACTGCCACCGGTGCTCATAGAGGAGGACAGGGGCTACTCCCTGGTTGGCAACCACAGAACGGTCTGGCATCTGAAGGACAGCGGCAGGTCCCTGGTGAAAGCCCTTGTGGTAAGGTCCTCGGTCCATGTCCGCCCTGCCCATGCCCTGATCAGCAACTGCACCGAGGAAGCACTTCTCTTCGAGGCGCTGCTTCGCAGGAGATAGTAGACAACCGGAGTCGCCTGGCGGATATGCTGGGTACTCCAGGGCAAGGATAACACAGCTCCTTAACCTGCTCAAGCTTCCCCCTGAGATAAGGCGGAAGGTCCTTATCACCGACGACATAAGCGAATTCAGCTCAGGCAGCTTCTGAAGGTGCTTGACGACGAACCAAACTGATGCACGGGTTCCGGAGCCTCCTGGAGAAAAGCTCTCCGGCCGGCAGATGGCCCTCTTCGCAAACACCGACCATCCACCGGGAGAGTTCACCGGCGGAGAAGAGCCAAAGGATGATGAACCGGTGGAAGAGGTTGCCGAAGATTCCATGACTGAACTTGAGGATGTTTTTGCCCACACCGAAGAGATCCCGGAAAAGGCCATGGAGACTGAGCCGGCCCAGGAAAAGCGAAAGAAGCCTGAGCCCCTCCGGTGGAGGAAAGGCCTGATATGGCCGGCATACTGAGGGAGATCGGAAGCCTTCGGGATAGCGGCTGGCGGGCCAGGGCGGCGGTCTATCTGCTGCCCCGATCCAGATGGAGTTCCTCGAGGGTGTTTCCTGTCTTCGCACAGGCCTGTACGCCAGGGCCATGGATATACTCACCGATGTTGTTTCCGAGGACTCATCCCACCACGAGGCATGGTTTTACCTTGGCCGGTGCTCCAATCTAACCGGCTCGCTGCAGGAGGCGGAGGAGTACCTGCGCAACGCCGTTTCCAGGCAGCCGGAAAACCCGGACTACATAGTTGAACTCGCCATAGTACTTGAGAAACTCAAGCGGCATACTGAAGCCGAGGCTTTCTACAGAAAGTCCGCGGGCATCCGCAAGAAACTGGCAATGGGTAAATGAGGAGTACCTGCAGGATAATCTTTCTGCTGCTGATTGCGGGCTGCGCTAAGATAGTTGCACCCACCGGCGGCCCCGAGGACCGGGAGCCCCCTGTTATTGAGGTGGTTGACCCGGAGCCCGGCTATACCCGCAACATTCCCTCCAGGGTCTTGATAGAGTATTCGGAAAGACTCAGGGAGGACGAGGGTGTTGTTCAGGTATATCCAGGCCCGGGTGATATAACCTTCACCGGTCGGGGAATAACCGTTTCTTCCGGTGATACCGGGGATGTACTCACCATAACCGTATCCGGGGAGCTGCAGGACATCCGGGGCAACAGGACGGACGAACCGGTAACCCTGGTATGGAACTCCATGCCTGAATCCGCATTCGCCGGGGTGAGGGGACTGGTTTCCAGGACCGGTGGCGGAAGCGTTACCGAAACAACCAGATGCGATCTTTATCTGATGCCGGACACTGCTTCCGCCCTTCTCACCGGATTTCCCGACTCCACCGGAGTTGTGAACGCAGGATGGCTTCCCCCGGGCGAATACATCCTTCAGTGCTATGAAGACAACGACAGAAGCCGGTCGTGGAACCCGGAAAGGGAACCGGGGGTCAGGGAAAGGGCCCTCCTCGAGGCTGGAGAGATACTGGAGATCCCACTCAGCATGTCCATTACCGACAGCATCGGTCCCCTGGTCTCCGGTGTGGAACCCCTGGACGGATGGCATCTGGAGATACAGTGGAACGAGCAGGTTTCCGCACCAGATGCGGCCTCGGAACACGTTACCGTTACCGATCCCGACGGCGGATCCGTTGAGGTGCTGGGGCTGAGCGCCTCCGCAGGCAGATCCTCCACGGGAAGGCTCACGGTCTACACCGAAGAAATGCGGGATACACTGTACACCATTCGATCCGGGGATAATGGACCTCGCCGGGAATCCCTCCCTTCCCGATACCCTGGAGTTCTGGGGAATCGATTCCCTTCCTGAGCAGGTTCTCATGGTCCAGTCCGCCTATCCTGAGGACGGCGGGATCGACGTCCCCCCGGGCGGTCCCTTCATGATCTCCTTCACTGACTATGTGGACCTCGACGCCATCGACTCCCTTTACTCCGTTGTGAGGGTGGCGGACAGCGTGTCCGTTCCGGGTATCCTTTCCAGGACATCACCGGTGGCCTTCTCCTTTACCCCGGAGATGGAACTCCTGGGGGAGAGGCAATACAGAATAGATCTTGACTCCGGTCTGGTTTCCCTGCAGGGAGATACCCTTGCAGGAAGAAGCTGGACCTTCAGGCCGGCATGGAGCGACATGCCCGGCTCCATATCCGGATCAATAAGCGGAATATCCGCAGGACCCGTCACACTGATCGCCGCCTCCGCAGGTGGTGGTGACATCAGCTATAGCGGGGAGTTCTCCCCGGGAGAATATCTACTGGAGAACATCCCCGGGGGCAGGTATACGGTTTCATGCTTCCTGGACAGGAACGGAAACTCCAGATGGGATCCCGGGGAGCCATACGGAGCATGGCCCGGGGTGGTGGAGGTCCTCCCGGGAATGGATGCCCCGAAAACGGACATTCAGGTGGTTCCATGAACACCTTCGACCCCCGGACATCCTTCAGGGCTGATACCTGCACCGGATGCGGAATATGCTCCTCGGTCTGTCCGGTTTCCGCGGTGGTCACCGATAAGGGTGGGAGGGTGGTCTCCTTCCTGGACATCTGTATCCGATGCGGTCACTGCGGGGCTTACTGTCCCAGTGACTGTTTTGGTCTGCCGCCTGTGACCGGGGCGGAAAACTCCTCACTGGAAGGCAAGATAGATGCTCTATTCAGGAACAGGAGATCCCTTCGAAGCTACAGGGAAGAACCACTGGATGAAGCAACCCTGGCCTCCATACTGGAACCGGTGGGCTTCTCTCCAACGGGGCACAACGATCAGGGGCTGAGGGTCAGGGTGATAAGTGGCAGGAAGGCCGTGGAGGACCGTCTGGTAAGACCCCTCGTCAGACTGTTGAAGATAGCCGACTGCCTGGGAATGGTAACCCTTCTGGCAGGTCCGGCCCGGCCCATGGTGAAAAGGCTGAAAAGGGGGAGGACCTGATCACCTGGGGAGCCCCCTGCGTCCTTCTCTTCTCCGCCCGATCGGAACGTAACCGGGGCACCGATGCGGTGATCGCCGCTTCCATGGTTTCGATCAAGGCCGAGGCTGCCGGTATTGGTATCCTCTGGAACGGCGTTGTGAGGATACTCGCGCCGCTGCTTGGCCTTGGGAGATGCTCAGCCGCTCTGTGCGCGGGACATCCCCGGCTCAGGAAGTATCAGAGGGTTCCGGAAAGGGACTGGAAGAGGACAGACCTGTGATCAGGGCCGCCAGGGCAGCTCCTGATGCAGGGAATACCTTTCGATACCCGGAGCGATAAGGTTCCGCCAGCCAAGAAGTCTGTTCACGCTGTAGAGGGCCATGTCTATCCTGCTTATTCGGTACGGGCTCGGTTTGCTCTCGCTGTAGAGCTCGCTGAAGTTTCCCACGGCTCCGTCTACCAGATACCCCTGAACCACCGCCGGGCGACCCCGGTACTCCATGGATGAAAGCACCTCCACCGCTTCGTTCCCCAGGGGAAGCCTTCCGCCGGGATACGCCAGGGTGTTTATCCCCGCTGTTCTCAGTCCCAGTCTTCTTCTGAATGAATCCAGCGCCGGAAGGACCTGTGTGTGATAACGGGAGGGATGGATCTCCATGAAGGAGGTGTGGTCCGCTGTGTGGTTGCCTATGGCGTGGCCCATGTCCAGTAGCTGGTTAAGTTTTTCCTCTGTATCGGTCCCGAACGGCACCTTGTCCCAGCTGATGAAAAAGACAACACCGGTACCGAAATCGGGGTGTTCCTCAAGGAAATCGTTCACTATGGCCACGGCGCAGTCGGGATCCAGTCTGCGGGTCCCCCGGGTTCGTCGATGTACCTGAAATTGTCCTCCCAGCCGTCGTCGAAGGTGATCATCAGGGGTCTTCTGTCCCGGGGGACCCTGTAGAGACCATCCTCTAAGTCCACGGGCTGAATGAGGAAGAAGCCGGCGTCGTAGAGTTTTCTCAGGTCTTCCCTCAATTTGAGGGGAGAGGCCGAATAGGCCGATGGAATACTGGTTATCTGGTGATAGGTAATCACAGGAATGCCGCTGGCTGCCGCCGGCTGCTCGGGGGCGGGGCCGTGGTGGAGCACCGGAGCGCTGGAGCAGCCCGGTGTGTACAGCGTAAGAAAAAGGAGAAGAAGGGTCACAGGGGCACCACCGTGAGCCTGTCAAGGGAAACATCCATCCCTCCGTCGATGAAAACGCCTATCTGGCCGGTGGGGGGAACGGCGGTCCTTATTACCTGGATAAGCTGGCCGTTAACGGAAAGGTCCACATAATTTCCGTGGACCTCGGCGGTGAGCTCCACCTGTTCCATGCGATAGGGCAGTAGCCTGGAGGACTGGAAGGTATCGAGACCCATAACGGGTATCCACATTCCGTTCCTGCACCTCTGAACAGTGTACTGGCCCCTTCCATTTACTCCGAGAAGCAGGAAGTCGTCGGGTCCCGAGGCCCTGAGGACCAGGCCGCATACCGAGTGGGAGGGGGCGTCTGAGATGTTGAAAACAGCCTGTACAAGACCGTTCTTCACAAGACCCGAGGTGCTGAGGAGTATGACCGGCTGGTCAAAATAGCCGTTGTCTATGTGAAGGGCTCCGTTGTAGACATCGTAGGGAATGTCCGGGCCGAAGGGGCGGTCGAGTACGCTCTGGAAGGAGCAGTTAAGAAGGGTATCCTCCGGAGCCGGGGCCTCCTGTTCGGTCAGTTCCGTTAGCGTGGAAGTCCGCTGGGGCGGAGTGCCTGAAACGGTACCCACGAAGAAGCCGCTTGTCTGTTCAGTTTTGCCGCAGGAGGCCAAGAGAAGCAATCCGGTGCCGATAATGTATATTCTTTTCATTGGGAGTATTCCTGTCCTCATAATAACGAACTGGTTGGAAATGGATACGAAAACTATTGCATTGGCGGCTATCTGTCCAGTTCTCCTTTTCGGCTGCGAAGCCGGGGAGGCTCCCGATGCCCCTGGAACGTCCCCCGCCGGGCAAAATGCCGGCTATGCCGGCCCGGCCCCCCTTTATGCCGTTAGCCGCCCGGATTCCATGGAACATTTCATTGTCCTCACCGGAGACTCTCCACTTGTTGTGGTGGAAACCACCACCGGCGATGCCATAGCCCGGGGAGATACCGTTGCTCTGTGCTCCCACCCCTTCCTGGAGATCGAGACCGAGAGGATCAACATGCAGCTGGAGATAGCTCTGGCCACCGAAGATACCGCCGCTGTGGACAGCCTTCGGGGGATACTGGCCGACTCCTCGGTGTTCATCCCGGTGGTTTCCTCCTTCGATGGCATCATGGATGTCAGGGTAAATACAGGAGACCTGATACAGCCCGGGGACACCCTGGGGTCGGTCAGGGGCTCGCCGCCGGATTCGGTTTACGTACTGCTTCCCGGTCCCGGTCACATATCCTGGCCCGTCGGGCTTCCCAACTGCACAGCAGTATCCGGAGGGCTTTTGTGCAACGGGCCTTTTCCCGGTGATTCCGCCTGGCTGCCGGGCACCTATTCCGTTGCCGGCCATTTCATCCACGAGGATGGTCTTGCCACCTTTCTTCTTCCCGAGTCGGGAGATACCATTCCGGTTCAGGTAATAGGCAACAGGAACGGTCTGCGAACGGTTTTCTCCCCGGTGCCCCTGGATTCCGTTCCCCTCCACCGCTGGGACTGATCAGCGGGGGAACCTGTTCACCGGTGAATGGCACTGGCCGCCGTTCCTGTCGAAATAGTTCTGGTGGTACTGTTCCGCCGGGTGAAACTCCCCCGCCGGTGACAGCTCGGTTGCCACCTGAAGGCCCTGGCCCTCCAGTATTCCCACCAGTTCCTCCAGGGTTTCCAGCTGCCGGTGATCGGTGTAGAACACCGCGGACCTGTACTGTGTGCCGGTGTCGAAACCCTGCCGGTTCACCTGGGTGGGGTCGTGGAGCTCAAAGAACATCATTGCAAGCTCTTCGTAGGACACCCTGCTCCTGTCGAACATTACCCTGACGGTTTCGGCATGGCCGGTGGTGCCGGAGCAGACCTCCTGGTATGTGGGGTTGTCGATTTCGCCGCCCATGTAGCCGGATGTTGCGTCAAGGACCCCTTCGGTGTGATCGAAGGCGTTCTCCACACCCCAGAAGCAGCCACCGGCGAAGTAGGCGACCTCTATGTTCTCCCCGGGAAGGAAGTCCATGGAGATTGAGTTCACGCAGTGCCTGGTATCGGTGGGTGTATAGCCTCTCCCGTGAAGACATGACCAAGGTGGCCTCCGCATGCGGCGCAGCGTATTTCGGTCCTGACCCCATCGGGGTCGGGAAGCTCTTCCACGGCTCCCGGAAGCGCGTCGTCGAAGGCTGGCCAGCCGCAGTGGGCCCTGAACTTGGTCTCCGACTCATAGAGGGGGCTCCGCATCTGCGGCATGTGTACACACCACCCTCGAAGTGATCCACGAAGCGGCCGGTATATGGCCTCTCAGTGCCTCCGTGAAGGATCACGTATTCCTCCTCGGGGGTCAGCTCCCTGTATCCCATGTTCTCGTCTCCATTTCCACCGGAGAGGGTCATCCCTGCGATGATCATCCCGACGGTTAGTAAAAAAGCCGTTCTCATAGTTGATTACCTCCATGTCCTGAAAACAATACTCGTGTGTTATGGTTCCGTGGTGTATATATTTCTGTCCTGACGGGACATGAAACGCAGGGAGGAATCTATGTCGAAGGTTTTGTTCGAGTTCCGCACATCCTACGATTACCGGAAGCTGGGCCGCAGTACCATAGATGAGTTCCAACGCTGGAGGGAACAGGGCAGGCTGGGGTTCTTTGACCTTCCGGTTCAGGAGGAGCTTCAGGAAAGGACCAGGGCAAAGGCGGTGGGGTACTCCGCCTTCGACACCCTCTTCGTTGCCGGTATTGGCGGCTCCTCGCTGGGGCTTTCCGCAATGCTCTCCTTTCTGGGCGGGGTTTCCGAAAGGGTCTGCCTGATCGATTCACCGGACTCCCGCCTCATCCGGGAGCGCGTGGAAGAAAGGAGGGGGGGAAGGCGGCGATATGCATCATCACCAAGTCCGGCGGAACAGCGGAAACCCTCTCCATTTTCATGGAACTGAGAAGGCTTCTGGGCACCGACACCCCCGTTATCGCCATTACAGACCCGGAAAAGGGTCACCTGAGGAAGCTTGCCGGACAGAGGGGCTGGGACACCCTTCCCGTCCGACGTAGGGGGCCGATTCAGCGTGCTCTCGCCGGTGGGGATCTTCCCCGGAATACTGGCGGGTATGGACACCGACGGATTGCTCCGGGGGGCGGAAACCGTAAGGCAGGATTTCCTTGAAGGGGGAGAGGAGAGCCTTGCGGGAAGTGTTGCCGCTGCTTTCCTGTCCAGATTCGAAACCCATCCGGTCCATGTTTTCATGCCCTATTCCGATCGACTGTTCGGCACCTCACAGTGGTTCGCGCAGCTATGGGGCGAAAGCCTGGGAAAGGCAAGGGACCTGAAGGGGAACACCGTCAACAGGGGGCAGACCCCCCTGGCCTGCAGAGGCCCGGCTGACCAGCATTCACTGGTGCAGCTTTTCATGGAGGGTCCCCGGGACAAGACCATGACCATCCTTTCTGAGGAGTTCAAAGGAAGAGGCAAACCTGTTCCCGGTGAGTTCGCTTCCGTTCCCACCATGGCATACCTCGAGGGAAGGTCCCCCGACGAGCTCAGGGCAGCCGAGGCGGATGCCACCGCCGAAGCCCTGGCTGAAAGGGGTCTTCCCGTTACCAGGATGTTCCTTCCTGAAATCTCCGGGGAGTACATGGGGCAGCTCTTAATGGTACTGGAGATCGCAACTGTCATCTGCGGGCTGGCCATGAACATCGATCCCCTGGACCAGCCCGGTGTTGAACGGGGTAAAGTACTCACATACAGGGCAATGGGCAGGGAGGGCCATTGATCCTCCTCCTGCTTATCCATACACTCCTTCCCGGCGGAGAGGCCTCCGACTGGTATACCCTTCTGCAGACCGGTCACTCATGGAAATGCTCCGCCGATCATCTGATCTCAGGTAACCGGGTGGGTGTACTTTCCGGCGGTCTGCCCCTGGCGGCCATCGGAGACATTCCGAATGAGCTTCCCTGGCCCGAGGGAGAGGTCCTGGACCCTCTGGCCAGCGGCATCTGGGGCGGCGGCCGGTGGAACACATCCTTCAAGGACGACCAGTTCCAGGATTCAGTGAGCCTTTCCCGCATAGGTCTCATACAGAACACCCTGGATCGCAGCCGCTATCTTTTCCAGCTTAACAGGCCGCTTCCATGGGCCTCATCGGCAAATCTCGGCATGTTCAGGGACGACACCGTATCCCTTAATTCTGCCCTTTTCCGCAGGGGGGCGCTCAACTCAGGTTAAGCGAATGGGGAGGGGATTCCGGCCACGGCTGGGGCTTCTGGTCAGGTTATTCCAGGGGACCCGGATACATCAGGGCCGGTTTCTCCAGGCTTTATGAAGACGACAGAAGACCGGAGATACTGGGAGGCCTGAAGACCGGTGTTGGCCCCTTCGAGCTTGAGTTCGGCGGCGGTGGGGCCAGTGTGGATTCCACGTGGGAGTACAGGGCCGCGGCGGGACTGCAGGTTCCCATAGGCGCTTTTACCGCCCTTCTCGCCGCCGACAGGCAGATGGACGAGAACGGATACTGGGGCGGCCTCAGCTGGACCATGGGCAGTGTGCTCTTTTCCGCCATCCATTCCAGCCCCGCCGGGGGCAACCCCTTTCAGGTATTATCCCTTCGCCACAACGGCTTCACCCTGATCGGGCGGTTTTCCCACCACCCGGCGGTTTCAGCGGACATGAACGCCCGCCGGGGCTTCCTTCGGGGAAGCGCCGCTGCCTGCTGGTTCTTCAGCGAGGATTCCCTGGAGATCAACTGCAACGGTCTTCTGGGGAAGGACTGGTACAGGGGCAGGTTCGAGGCGGGTCCAAGGTTCAGGGGTTCCATGAACTCCTCAGGTGAATGGCAGGGCACCCTTGACGCCGTTGCGGGATTCGTTCTGCTTCCATTTTCATTCGGGGTTGGTTATGAGGACATAACCGGCGGGGAAGAGGCCAGCTGGTCCTTCGGAATAACATGGGCTTTCACGGACCTTCCACCGGAAGGGCCCGAGGGGGAAAGGGGCGGCGGTGAAAGAGATTAGAACAGCGGTTCTGGCTTCGGGAGCGGGTTCCAACTTCAAGGCCCTGGTGAAGGGGGACACCGGCCCGGGAAGGATCCACATCCTCCTTACGGACAGGCCCGATGCCGGGGCGCTTGTACTTGCTGATGAACTGGGCATAGAGGCAGGTGCCTTTATCCCGGTCCCTATCGCACGAAGTTCTCCCGGGATGAGGAGAGGAACTGGGCGGATCTCCTTCTTGACATGGGAATTGAACTGGTTTGTCTGGCGGGTTTCATGCGGATCATAAAGGGTCCCATACTGGAAGCCTTTCCCGGGAGGGTGATGAACATACACCCATCCCTTCTGCCTTCATTTCCCGGCCTTGATGCCCAGGGGCAGGCCTTCCGGTACGGGGTGAAGGTCACCGGATGCACGGTGCACTATGTCGACCTGGGCACCGACACCGGTCCGATCATACTCCAGGAGAGCGTTCCGGTCCTTCCCGGCGACAGCCGTGACAGCCTGGCGAAGAGGATCCTGGAGAAGGAGCATCTGGTATATCCCCTTGCGGTAAAGGCCCACTGTGAAGGCAGGCTGAGCACCGATGGACGGCATGTGTATATTAGGGACACGGCCGGCGCCGTCTGAAGGGGACACAGTCGCAGTGAACGCTATTATCGCATATCTATTCCTTCTTGTGTTTTCCGGTGTGGATGATCCTGTCCCCGGGGGATCGGTCTTTCAGCTTTCCGTTAATGGAAGGGTTCAGCAGAGCCACATGCTGGCCTTCACAGCGGACCCCGGCGAGAGTATCACCCTTTCCTCCCAGGGGAATCTTTCATGGTCCATACCCTCCCTGGGGCTTTCAAGTGAAGGGCCCGACATCAGCTTCGTCCTGCCCCGGCGGCACGGCATATACACCGTAGTCGCCTCGGACTCGGTTTCCCTTCAGCGGTGGTCCATACTGGTTCCCCTGGGCAGCGAACAGGTTCGAACCGCCACCATCAATTCCTTCCCCCTGGGCTTCTACGGCGATGGCACCACGAGGGACCACCTTCCTGAAAGGGGTTTCATCGAACTCTGGTCTGAAGACTACCACACAAGGGTTTCCACCCACCTCACCTTCGCCGATCTGCTGTGTCATACCGAGGGGGACTGGCCCCAGTACATGGTGCTGGACATGGAAATGGTACACAAACTGGAAATGATCCTTGAAGAGGTAGCCCTTGTTTATCCTGAAGCCCGTGCTATCAACTGCATAAGCGGTTTCCGTACACCGGCCTACAACGAAGCCATAGGCAACGAGACCGGTTTCAGCCTTCACCTATACGGCCAGGCGGCGGACATCTGGATCGAGGGCTGGCCGCCTAACGGGCTCATCGACGACCTCGACAGGAACAAGCGAATAGATGTATTCGACGGCGAAGTAATAGTCCAGGCAGCGAGGGTTCTCGAGGCCTCGGGGGAAGGTGGCGGTGGGGGGAGCCTCAGCCTACAGGTGGATACCCACCCACGGTCCCTTCGTACACATAGATACACGGGGCAGCGCCGCGGTATGGCAGACACGGCGCAACCTGGTCGATAACCCGGTTATCTGATCGGAGCAATGAATGAAGACACCGTTTATCGTTCTGTTTTCCGTACTCACACTGGCCCTTGCGGCAAGCCTTTATACCGTCCACACCCTTGGCGGAAGGGTGGAACAGAGGGACCGGATGGCCGCCCAGGCCCTTACCCGTCTGGAGGAGGTGGCCGCACAGCGTGACACCCTTGCCCTTATAAATACCCTCCTCGCCGCCAGGGAAGACTCCCTGCCCGACCTCCGCCGGCGGGTCGATTCCCTCGAGGTAAGGCTTTCCGAGGCTGAACTGGTGCGGAACTACCTTGACTACTATCTGATCATAGACACCCACCAGAACAGGTTCCACCTTCGCAGGGGAGGGCTGCTGGTGAGAACCGGCTACTGCGGAACCGGCAAGGGCTGGGCACAGAACGACAGCGGCCTCGTATGGGATTTCAGGACCCCCAGGGGGCTCAGGTACGTAATAAAGAAGGGCGATAACCCGTACTGGTACAGACCGGACTGGTACTGGCTCGAGCAGAACCTCCGTCCTCCAAGGCCCGGACAGGACATACTGATCCCTGACAGCCTCTCATGGGAAGAGCAGATAGTTTACTACAACGATTCTCTCACCGCCAGCGAAAGGGTATGGGTCCGGGCGGTACCCGGCGCCCTGGGCAATTACAAACTGGACCTGGGCGGAGGTATCCTCCTCACTACGGAGTGGGGAGGGGCAGGAATGTCAGTCACGGTTGCATCAGGCTGAGCAGCGACGACCTGGAAGCCATGTACAGGACCCTTCCAGTTGGCGCGCCGGTCCTGATATACTGATTAAGGAAAGTGGTTTATGATCCTATCATCATCCAGCAAAACCGTTAACCGGTTCCCATTGGGAAGGATCCTGATCATAGCAGCCGGTGTGGCCTGCATACTGGGAGTCCTGCTGATCCTGAACAACGGAGAAAGGACCCGGCAGGACCCATCGGCATCATCGCCGGAAACAGGACTGAATCAAACCGCCCCATCACCGGAGAAACCCTTACCCTTCCAGCGGAGGTCCCTCCGGACCAGTGGCTCCAGGCATCAAGCGGGCCCGGGGGCAACCCGGCCTGGGCCCCGGCGGTAACCGCCCCCTTCGACACGCTGTGGATACTCTCCACCGGCAGGGAGATATTCTCCCCCCTGCGGTGATAGGAGATCATATCTATCTGGCGGGCAATGACATGACCATGCGAGCACTTAACAGACAAACCGGATCCAACCTCTGGTCAAGGACCGCCGAGTGCGGCTTCTCAGGCGGTGTGGCGGCGGATTCCCACAGGGTCTACTTCCCGGACAGGACGGCTATCTGTATGCCCTTGACCGGAACACCGGCTCCGAGGTCTGGAAAACAGGCCTTGGCTACCATGTTTTCACCGATGCCTGCGTTCTCTCCGACAGCCTGGTGGTGGCGGGAAATTCCATGGGGTCCGTGGCCGCCCTTGATGTCTCAACGGGAGAGCTTGTCTGGAGCGGAACCATGAACGGCCTTCTCATAGGCCCCGCTGCCTCAGGGGACACTGCTGTGTTCTCAAGCGAGGCGGGACAGGTCTCCGCCTGGGACCTCCAGGGGAACACCATCTGGACACGGAGCTTCATGTCACAACCCTCGGCACCCTCCATTTCCGGTGGCAGTGTCTTCCTGGGATTCTCCTCGGGAAAGGTTCTGGCCCTTCAGCTTTCATCCGGGGAAACCATCTGGGAGACCTCCCTTGAGGGCGTCGCTGGAAGAACTGTTGTTTCCAGGCCGGCGGTTTACCGGGATTCCCTGATCCTGGCGGGAACCTGCGACAGCAGGGTCATTTGCCTCTCCCTTTCCGGGGGTGACCTTCTATGGGAAACCGCCCTGGAGAACTGGGTGACGGTAACACCTGCTGTATGTGACACCATCGTGTACGCCAGCTCCGACGACGGCAGAATCCACCTTCTCAGTCTTAACACCGGCCTTCCCATCGACACACTGGAAACCGGCTCCTACTCCGGTACCCCCCCGGTGCTCATGGACGGCATACTCTACGCAGGGAATGCCGCCGGTGATTTTCTGGCCCTTGCGGGGACAGTGCCCCCCTCGACACACGAAACTGAACAGGAGACAGATTGCCCAGCGGAATGATAAAAAGCGGATACGCCATGGTAGCCGGTCTTTCCAACACCGGAAAGTCCAGCCTTCTCAACAGCCTTACCGGTTCCTCCATTTCTCCGGCGCCTCCACAGCCCGCTTCAACGCGGATGCCAATAACAGGAATATGCACACCGGGTAACGCCCAGATATGCTTCGTTGACACACCGCCCCTGGAAACCGGCAGGGAGCTGTCAATGGTCAGGTGGGTGGACGTGGTGATCCTTCTTCTGGATATCGGAACCTTCGAAGCCGACCTTGAAACCCCCATTCTCACCAGCTTCCTGCAGTGTGTTTCGCCGAAGCCGGTGATACTGGCACTGGGAAGGAACGACTTCGTGAAGAGGGAACACCGGCAGGCCTTCCTCAGGAAAGCCCTCTATCTTAACCGCTTCACAGCCTGCCTTACGGTGAACCCCCTGACGGGAAGCGGTGTTGATGCCCTGCTGAACGCCACACTGGAGAACATCCCCCTTCGGGACAGGCTCTTTCCCAGAACCATCCACACGCTGAATTCCAGGAGATTCCTCATCGCCGAGCAGATCAGATCCCAGCTCTTCACCATGCTCCTCCGGAGATCGCCGCGGAAACCGCCGTTCAGATAGAGGAGATATCCCAAAGGGACGGGAAGCTCTACGCCAGGGCCAACCTCATAGTATCCAGGGCCTCAAGCAAGGGAATGCTCATCGGCAGGAAGGGGCAGACCCTCGAGGAGATCAACAGGCTCTCATCCGCCGCCATCGACAGGTTCACCGGGAAAACAGCAGGATAGACCTCTGGGTGAAGGTGAGGGAAGCCTGGCCGGAGAACAAGACCGACATGCTTGAGTTCGGATATGTCTGCTGACGGCGGCACCGCATGCCGAATTGCCCTGGAAGACTTCGAAGGCCCCCTGGACCTCCTTCTGTACCTTATCAGACGTGACGAGCTGGATATAACCACCATCCATGTAGCCATGGTGGCGGACCAGTACCTTTCCTACATAAGGGCCGCAGTGGAACTCGACCTCGATATAGCCGGGGACTACCTGGTGATGGCCGCCACCCTCGCCCGGATGAAAAGCAGGTCCCTTCTCCCGGTGGAAAGGGCCCTCATGGAGGAAACCGAAGACCCCATGGAAAGCCTCATGCGGCACATCGTCCTCTACCGGGCCTTCAAGGAGGTTGCCATGGAACTCCGGGACAGCGAGACCATCTGGCGTGACGTCTTTCCTCCGCCGGGGGAGCGGGAAAGGTACGAAACCACCGCCGGGCCACCTGATCCCGGCCAGACCTCCCTCCTCGACCTTCTGATGGCCATAGAGAACATGGCTGAAAAGAACACCGCCCTCCGGTGCACAGGGTTCCCAGGCCCCTGATATCCCTTACCCAGTGCGTGAAGACCCTGGACAGGATCCTGAGGCCCGGGGTCACGAAGTCCTTCAGGGAGACCCTTGGAGCCGAGGCCGGGGCTGCCAGGGTTGTGTCCTTCTTCGCTGCGGTCCTGGAGCTGATGAAAAGGGGCTGGCTGGTGGCGGAACAGAAGTATCCCCTTGGGGAGATAAGCATGCGAAGAACGGAAAGGTGGACCGAAGATGCTTGATCAGCTGGCAAGACAGATAGAAGCCCTTCTGATAGCGTCGGAAGAGCCCCTGGACATGGGCAGGATATGCGAGATCACAGGATGCGGAACTGAATCCGCCGAGCAGGCCATAGGCCGGATAGAGGAAGAACTGGCCGCCGGGGGACATTCGGTGCAGGTGGTGCAGCTGGCCGGTGGCTATAGAATAGTGACCGACCCGGAGCTGGGCCATGTGGTCTCCCAGCTTTTTGAGGGCAGAAGACGGAGCCGTTTGTCCCGGGCCGCCCTTGAGTCCCTGGCGGTGGTTGCCTACCGGCAGCCCGCCACAAGGGCCCAGATAGAAGCGGTGAGGGGGGTAAACAGCGACAGCGCCGTGAGGACCCTGCTGGAGAGGGACCTGATAAGGATAGCCGGCAGGCAGGAGGTTCCGGGAAGGCCCTTCTCTACGAAACCACCGACCTCTTCCTGGAGTACTTCGGTTTGAGTGACATAGAGCATCTTCCAAGGATGGATGAGATAGAGAGTCTGCTTCAGCTCTCCGCGGAGGACCTTGAGAACGCAGCCATGGAAGATTCGGAGGATTCACTTGGTCTCCAGTGACAGAAAGAACCGCTCGGTTCCGCCCCATGCGGACGGAATGAGGCTCAACAGGTACATAGCACGCTCGGGAATAGCCAGCAGGAGGAACTGCGACACTGAGATCCTCGAGGGAATGGTAACGGTGAACGGAAAGCTCACCATCAACCCCGGATACAGGGTCAGGGAGGGGGATATCGTTCTCTGGGACGGCTCGGCGGTGACCCTTCCGGATCTCTTTGCCGCCGCCATGAACAAACCCTCGGGATATGAGACCACCATGAAGGGAACCTCCCCACGGCCGGTTACACTGCTGTCCGGTGGAATGCCCCCGGGAACCGCTCCGGTGGGAAGGCTGGACATCAGGACCGGAGGCCTTCTTCTGTGGAGCAACGACGGCGAGCTGGTGTACAGGCTGAGCCATCCGAAGTACAGGGTCGAGAGGGAGTACCAGATCATTACGGCGAAACCCGTTACTCCGGATGACCTGGCGAGGCTGGCCAAAGGGGCCTACCTGGAACCCGGTGCCTTTTCCAAACCCCTTTCTGTGAAACAGTCCGGTCCCAAGAAGATCAACCTGGTGCTCAAGACCGGAAGGAACCGGGAAGTAAGGAGGCTGGCAGCCTCATGCAGGGTTCCCCTGATCGGTCTGGAGAGAACGAGATACGGGACCGTAAAGCTCGAAGGCATCGAAAGGGGGACTGGAGACAGCTTACCCCCGGGGAAACCTCGTCCCTCTGCGACCTCGTAAGGCTGAACCGCTGACAGCTTGACCGAAGGCGGTGAAACAAGCATATTCGCCCCACTATACAAGAGAGGGTGTGAATTTGACTGCCTGAGATCATAGCTGTAGACGGACCGGCCGCTTCCGGTAAAAGCACAACTGCCAAGAGAATAGCGGCTGAACTGGGTTTTGAGTACCTTGACACCGGCGCCATGTACAGAGCGTCGGCTTTTCTAGTTAAGAGATCACTGACCGATCCCTCCTGCGGCAGGTCGGCCGCAGAACTCATTTCCAGCCACAGCATAGATGTAAGGAACGGTGCGGTTTTCCTTGACGGGGAAGACGTCTCCCGGGAGATACGCACACCGGAGATAAGCGAAGCCGCCAGTGTGATATCCGCCCATCCGGAAGTAAGGTCCGAGCTGGTCAGGCTGCAGAAGGCCTTTGGCAGGAGCCGCAACACCGTGGCCGAGGGAAGGGACATGGGCACGGTGGTGTTCCCGAACGCCGATCTGAAGGTGTATGTGGTTGCTGATATCGCAATTCGAGCCATGCGCAGGCTAAGGGACCTTGGCGGAGGCAGCATGACGGAAGTGGTCCGCTCCATGTTCCGCCGGGACCACCGCGACAGGAACCGTGCCGACAGCCCCCTCCGGCCTTCCCCCGGGGGCCCTCTGGCTCGACGGCACCTTCATGACAGTGGAAGACCAGGTCCGTTTCGTTCTCCACCACTACGGAAGGCTGCGTTCCACATGACGAAAAGGTCCCGACTGGTGGACAGCCTGGTGCGTCCCTTCGTTTATGTCCTGGCCAGGGTTTTCTTCAGGCTGAGAACCGTCAACCAGGACATCATCCCCAGAGAGGGCGGTATAATCCTGGCGGGTAACCATATATCCGACTGGGACCCGCCATTCGTAGGCGCCGCTGTTCCCCGGGGAGTGCATTTCATGGCGAAATCCGAGCTGTTCAGGAATCCACTGTTCGGGAAATTCCTTCTTGGCCTGGGTGCTTTTCCGGTCTACAGGAAGGCCGCTGTGAATTCAGAGGCCATGCGGACAGCAAGGGATCTGGTCATGGAAGGAAAGGCCCTGATCATCTTTCCCGAGGGAACCAGGAGCAAAACGGGAAAACTCCTTCCACCCAAGGCCGGTGTGGGGCACATAGCCCATTCAACCGCAGCGGCGGTCTACCCGTTCTTCGTCAGGGGCACCGACCACCCCCTGGGCGCGCTGTTCTTCAGGAACAGGTTCTCCGTGAGGTTTGGAGACCCATCCCCCGGAAACCCTTGAAAATGCCACATAGAAGGCGGTCCATCCGCTTCAGCCGAATACATAATGCAAAGGATTCGAGAACTGAAAATAGAAACAGAAGGAAAGGAAACACCAGATGAGTGACAGGAACGAGTTCGTAGTCGGCCTGACCGAGGAGGAGATCGAGACCATAGAGGGTCACGACTACACAATGGCTGAGAGGTCAACCCTTGAAGCCGCCTACGAGGGAACCATTTCCAACAACTTCACCGTGAAGGTTGGAACCATCATATCCGGTACCATCCTGAAAGCCGCAGAGAACGAGGTCATCGTGGATCTCGGCTACAAGAGCGAGGGTGTGATTCCCCTGCAGGAGTTCAGGGACAGCGAAGTACCTGAACCGGGAACGAAGGTGGATGTCTTCGTGGAGTCACTGGAAGACTCCGACGGCAGGGTATCCGTTTCCCGGGAAAGGCGCATTTCCATACCGTATGGAATGATATCAAGGTGGCCTACGATGAGAACTCCATTCTCAAGGGCAAGGTCATCAAGCGGATAAAGGGCGGCCTCACCGTGAGGATAATGGGTGTGGATGCCTTCCTCCCGGGCTCACAGGTAGCCCTCAGGCAGGTGCCCAACCTCGAGAAGTTCTGCGGCCAGGAGCTGGACTTCAGGGTGATCAAGCTCAACAAGAGGCGCCGCAACATCGTGGTAAGCCGCAGACAGGTCCTGGAAGAGGCCAGGAGCGAGCTCAAGGAACAGCTCATCGACGAGCTGGCGGAAGACCAGGTCCGCCCCGGGATCGTTAAGAACATCACCGATTTCGGAGCCTTCGTGGACCTGGGCGGTATCGACGGCCTTCTTCACATCACCGACATGAGCTGGGGCAGGGTGCGCCATCCGTCACAGCTGGTGGCCATAGGCGACGAGATCGATGTGAAGGTTCTCAAGTTCGATCGCGAGCGCGAGCGTATCTCACTTGGTCTCAAGCAGCTTCAGCCATTCCCATGGGAAGGCGTAGCCGAGAAGTATCCCCAGGGCACCATGATCGAGGGCAAGGTTGCCTCCATAACCGATTACGGAGCATTCGTTGAGATCGAACCGGGTGTCGAGGGGCTCATTCACATCTCCGAGATGTCCTGGACCAAGCATGTCCGTCATCCCTCCAAGCTCATGGCCGTGGGAGACGACATAGAAGCCGTGGTCCTCAGCGTGGACGAAGAGGAAAGGAAGATCTCCCTGGTCTCAAGCAGACCATGGAGAATCCCTGGAATTCCATCGAGGAAAGATACCCCATAGGCTCCTCGGTGGAGGGCAAGGTACGCAACCTTACCAACTTCGGCGCCTTCGTTGAGATCGAAGAGGGCATCGACGGCCTCATCCACATCTCCGACATGAGCTGGACCAAGAGGGTCAGCCATCCCTCCGAGGTGGTGCAGAAGAACCAGGAGGTCAAGGTGGTGGTCCTCAGCATCGACCGGGAGAATCACCGTATCTCCCTGGGCCTGAAGCAGACCGAGGAAAACCCCTGGGACTCCATGACCGAACGCTATCCTGAAAGCACCGAGGTCCGCGGTGTGGTAACCCAGATCCTCGACAGGGGCGTAGTTGTAGATCTCGAAGACGGCATAGAGGGCTTCGTGCCCCTGAGCCAGCTGGGCTGGGAGGAGCTGGAAAACCCCGCCGACGTCCTCAGGAATGGCGATGAGCTTCCCCTGAGGGTCATTGAGGTGGTTCCCTCCAGCAGAAGGATAGTCCTCAGCGTGAGGAGCTTCTTCAACGGCAGGCCCAACGAGGAGCTCGAGGAGTTCAGGTCCTCCCTGGAGAACCGTCCCCCTGCACCTGAACCCGAGGTAAAACCCCAGGAGAAGGCCGAAGCCGGTGAGGACACCGACCCCTCCGAGGAAGAGACCACCGCCGGGGCGGATGCTGAAGGAACCCCTGAGGGGGAGACCGAAGCGAAAACCGCCGAAGAAGTAACCGGCGATGAAGTAACCGGCGATGAAGAAACCGGCGATGAAGAAACCGACGAAGAAGAAACCGACGAAGAAAAGACAGAGGAATAGGGCAGAGGGGCCGGGCATCGCAGCCCCGGCCCCACCCGGTGAACATGAAAGCCATTGACAGCCCCTCGGTGTTCGGCTACACCCTTGGATGCAGGCTGAACTCCTATGAAACCGAAGCCCTCGTGGAGGAACTGGCCCATGCCCTTGGCGGCAGCCGTGCCGATGAACCGGACAGCGCGGGTGTCATCATTGTAAATACTTGTGCTGTAACAGGTAGAAGCCAGGCCAGATCACGAAAGGCCGTGAGGAGCTATGCAGCACGGCATCCGAAGGCACTGATCGTCGTAACCGGTTGTGTGGCAGAGGTATCACCTGAGGATTTCGCTGAGCTGGAGTCGGAAGGGGTGGTGGTTGTCCCCAATTCCCTGAAGAAGGATTTACCCGGGATCATATCCGGAAGGTCAGGGATCGAAGGGGGAGAGGGCCTTTTCCCCCTTTCAGCTCCGGTATCCGCCTCCAGGACCCGTGCCTTCCTGAAGATACAGGACGGCTGCAGCAACAGGTGCACCTACTGCATCGTTCCCCATGCCAGGGGAAACTCCAGAAGCCAGCCCAGGGAGGTGGTCCTCAGGCAGGCCCGGGACCTCTCCATTGCGGGCTACAGGGAGATATGTCTCACCGGGGTGGATATAGCCGATTACGGGGCAGGGCTTTATGACGGGGGCTACCGGCTTCCTGAACTGGTTCAGGACCTTCTGGACATAGGCGGTTTCAGGTTGAGAATAGGCTCCGTAGAGCCACTCTATCTCACAGTGGGAGCCCTTGAAAAGATGGCCCTTCCCGGTTTATGCAGGCATTTCCATATTCCCTTTCAAAGCGGTTCCGATCCCGTTCTTCGCAGGATGGGACGGAACTACGGCAGGGCAGAGGAGGAAGAGCTCACAGCGGCGATAGGGGAGCTCTTCCCTGGAGCATGTGTTGGAAGCGACATTATTGCAGGTTTCCCCGGTGAAACCGAAGCGGATTTCCAGGCCAGCCTCTCGCTTGCCTCCAGCCCGGCCATTAACTATCTCCATGTATTCCCCTTTTCACCAAGGCGGGGAACCCCGGCGGCGGACATGGAACCGCTCCACACCGAGGTCATAACCGATAGGGCGGTGGAGCTGAGAAGGGTTTCCGCCGAATCCAGAAGGGCATTCAGAAAGAGCATGGAGGGGACACGGCAGACGATGCTCGTGGAAGGACGAAGATCACAGGGAAGGAACATCGGTCTCACGGATAATTATATTCCCGTGTTCGCCCCGGAGGGCAGCACGGAGGGGCAGCTGGTCGAGCTCGAGCTCACCGCCTCCAGCATAGTCTGGAACCAGCGCTGATGCTTCTGGGCCTCACCGGATGCAGCGGAACCGGAGCTTCCACGGTGGCGGCGGTATGGGCAGAGGCCGGTGCTTCCCTGTGTTCCCTGGACAGGACCGGACATCGCTTCCTTGACAGGAAACCGGTGAAGCTGGCCCTTGAACGAAGGCTGGACATTCCCGGGCTCGCCGGCCTGACCGGTGGCGAGATAAGGCGGAAACTCAGGGAAACTGCCTTTACCCACCCCGGGGTGCTCCATGGGGTGAACGGGGTGCTCCACCCCAGGCTGCAGAGGTGGACGGCAATATCCGCTGGGATACTGCGGAACCGTCCCGGAGTATTCGTGCTGGACGCCGCCCTGGTGTTCGAACTGGGCCTTGAGAGCTTTACGGACCTTACGGTAACGGTCAGGGACACATTCCCAAGGTGCTCCGAAAGGCTTGTAATCAGGGACGGCATAAGCCCGGAAGCTGCCCGGGGAAGATGGGAACGACAGCTGGACATAATGGAGAAATGCAGAAGATCGAATTTCGTAATTGACAACTCCGGCAGCCTTGAAGAGCTGAAAAGCAGAGCGGCACGGTTCTACACCGGTGTAATCAAGAAAATGGAGGATGCCAGGTGGCACACAAAACAAGAAAAAAGCTGACCAAGAAGGAAATAAAGAAGGATCCGGTGCACGACAAGCTGGAAGCCGGTCTTTTCTTCATTCAGACCCACCAGAAAGAGGTAGTTGGAGGGCTGATAGCCCTGCTGCTGATCCTTCTTGTGGGCCAGTATTTCATGGGCAGACGCAGTAAGGCATCCGAGGAGGCCATGGCAGGCTACATAACAGCCAGCCAGGTATACACCCAGTCCATGGGTGCCGCCGCTGCCGAGCAGACCGAACAGGCCTACCAGGGGATCGAGGCGGCCTACGGCATGGCCATGCAGACCTGGAACGCCAATCCCCAGAACAGCTGGGCCAGGAAGTCCGCCATACTCGCCGCTAAGATCGACATCATAAGGGCAACTACGACACCGCCATCTCAACACTTTCTTCGGTGCTCTCGGCAAATCCCGAGAACGATGTAAGGATCCCCGCCCTTCTTCACATGGGCATCGTTCTTGAAAACCGTGGAAGCGAGCAGGACCTCGCCAACGCAGTATCTTCATACACTGAGATACTGAGCATTGCCGGAGAAGACCGCCTCGTAAGGGCGGAAGCCCTCCACGGCCTTTCAAGGATAAGCCAGATTCACCAGCAGTACGACCAGAGCGAGGATTACCTGGAGCAGGCCCTGGCCATCTCCAGTGACACCACGGTGTTCGAGGCGTACAGGCTTGAGATGCTTGCGGGGCAGATGGAATAGAGGTGAAGGCGGGCCGGGAGGCCCGCTTTTCTCCCGATCTATAATGTCCGATAATGGATATTATGTAAAGTTATGGAGAAAGTCACACCTCAAGTATCCATAACATTTACATAATATCGGATGGGGGTACCCCTCAATACAAGAAGAAAAACATGTTTCTGCTACACCCCAGTCTTCCATAACATTTACATGATATCGGTTAGGGGTACCCCTCAATACAAGAAGAAAAACATGTTTCTGCTACACCCCAGTCTTCCATAACATTTACATGATATCGGTTGGGGTATCTTCAATACAGGAGGATAGACATCAATGTAAAAATCAATACAGAATGGAACAGGGAATGTGGCCATACCCTTTTGAGGCCTTTCACCTCTATATTTCTCAGGCAGTGTAAATTGATTCATTCTGGAGGGGAAATGCGTTTTCTTAAGTATGCCTGTCTGTTGTCCCTGGCTCTTTTGCTGTCCGCCTGCGGCGAAGATCCTCTGTCTGCTTCGGTAACGGTGAAGTACCAGATCACAGGTTCAGCCGAGGCGGTAAACATCGATTACATAGATTCATCCGGCGACCTTGTCATTCTCAACGGCCAGGAGCTTCCCTGGGAGATCACATTCTCCGCCAACAAGGGAGACCAGGTCTATCTCTCCGCAAAGCGCACAGGCTCATCGGGAACCGTTACGGTCAAGATATACAGCAACGGCACTTTGCGTTACGAGGACACAAGCGCCGACGGATCAATGGCCACTGCTGAGGGGACCCTCTAGGCCTCTCCCCTTTTCCTGCCGGAGTCTGTTTTAAGCAGTGATCCAAGTTTTTCATTTCTGATGCTCAACGATATTCCATGGCGCCTGATGGATATCCAGGGATCCCCGATGGCATCAAGCCTTTCGGGAATGTTCTTCACCGTCCAGTCCCGGGGTGAGGCCCCATCCTCCAGTTCCTTCCAGGTAATCGGTGTTGCCACCGGAGCACCGGGAAGGGCCCGGACTCCATAGGGAGCCACCGCCGTGGCACCATATGAGTTCCTCAGTGTATCCAGAAAGATCCTCCCACCGCGTCGCTTCCTTCGAAGCTCCACTGTATACCTGTCCGGATATCTTCCCGCCAGGACCTTAGCGGTTCCCATGGCGAACTCCCTTACCCCGTCGAACTCCAGGCTTCTGTCCAGAGGAACCACAAGGTGGTAGCCCATGGAACCTGTGGTCTGGACGAAGGGGTGTATATCCAGCTCCCCTAGAAGATCCCTGAGGTCAAGGGCCGCCCTGCGGACATCCCCGGTGTCCAGGGAGTCCTCCGGTGGATCCAGGTCGTAGATCATTCTGTCGGGATGCTTAAGGTCATCCATCCGTGAGAGATACAGATGCGGGGTAATCATCGCCTGGTCTGCAAGGTAGAGCAGCGTGGCCTCACAGTCCACAACCGGGGCGCTGTAGCTGCCTCCCTCCTTCCGGGGAAACCCTTCGGTGGTGATCCAGTCGGGAAAATGATCCGACGAGTCCTTCTGAAAGAAGCCCTTGCCCTGGATGCCTTCGGGAAAGCGCTTCATGCTTACACCGTAGTGTTTCGTGTGGGGAACCATGACATCCGCCACGCCGCGGTAGTAATCAATGAGATCACCCTTGGTGAGGCCGCTGTCCGGGAAGAAAACCTTGCTCCTGTTGGATATGTTTATCTCCCTCATGGATGCCCGTCCACGGCGGGATCAGCATCTTCCCTGGTGACTTCCCTGGGATCCTTGTCCCTTCTCAGCCTTTGTATGCCGGGTGACGGAGAAGTGAATCCGATGTCCAACCGGTGAAGGCCACCTCACAGACCAGCTTTGGTGTCACATAGTTCGCCTTCTGCTTTGGTTCGCCGCTGAAGGGAGAAGTGTCCCTTTTCAGTCTGCTGAGCCTCTTGCCGAGCACCTTCAGGGTTTCATTGTCAAAGCCCGTTCCCACCCTTCCGGCATACATGAAACGGCTGCCTTCGTAGAAACCGATGAGAAGAGCCCCGAAACCCATCCGATCGCCCCCGGGATCGGTAAATCCCCCTATTACGAACTCCTGGCGAAGCAGGCATTTGAACTTCAGCCAGCTGCCGGAGCGGCCGTGGATGTAGCTGGAATCAGCCTTCTTCGCTATAAGCCCTTCCCATCCCTTTCCGCAGGCCAGCCTGTAGTATTCCATGCCGTCTTCGTTGCGGTGGGGAGTAAAGCGGAGGGGGTCGGACCAGTTCAGTGCCTTTTTGAGAAGTATTTTCCTTCTTCTAAGGGAGCAGCCGGTGATGTCATGTCCGTCAATATAGAGGCAGTCGAATAGATAATAGAAGACCTTGACCCCTCCACCTTAGCTTCCTTCGGACTGTCCGCCTGCATTCGAGGCTGAAGCTTCTGAAAGTCACTGGTGCCGTCGCCGGCGAAGGCACCACCTCGCCGTCCAGTATGCAGCCACGGGGAGACTGCCCTTGAAGGGCCCTTAGGATCTCGGGGTAGCTGTTGTCGATCCTCTTCCGGTTACGGGACATCATTTTAACCCCTCCCTGGGGTGAAACGAAGGAGAGGGCCCTTTCGCCGTCAAGCTTCCTCTCATAGATCCATCCCTGGTCCGAGAAGGGATCATGGGTCAGCCTGGCCAGCATCGGCTCGAGCCAATCGGGCATGGAAGTCCTTTCCGCCAGGGTGAGTTCACCCTCCGGCAGTGTTCCGATAAGCTCAGCCATGGTCCCCCCCTGTGGAATGCCTTTCCCGTATACCGTCCATGGTCAGACCGGATTTGACCGATTTCCCCTGGGTAGATACCGGATTCCGCCGGGCATCAGCCCTGTCATCCTTCGTCTTTATGAGCAGCCAGCCGGGATCCTTGCCTTTGCCTGTGCGAATCAGTGCGTAGCCTCCGGATATCTTCTCTCCCTCCAGCCAGATGGCAACATGCCCGTCCCTGATCTGCCTGGCCATGGCAGGTCTGTTCCCGTTATCGTCCTCTTCTCCGTTGTTCCTGTAGTTCCCCCTGTCCCAGACCATCACCGTTCCCCCTCCATATTCGTCCCGGGGGATCACACCCTCGAAATCGGCATAGTCCAGGGGGTGGTCTTCGGTGGGCAGGGCAAGCCTTCGATCCTCAGGGTCCGTGGAGGGTCCCTTCGGCACCGCCCATGACTTAAGGACACCCTCCACCTCGATTCGGAAGTCGTAGTGAAGGCTCGATGCGTCGTGCTTCTGAATAACGAAAACCGGTCCTTCGCCGCTCCATTCGAGATCCATGTATATCTCCCTACCCGGTTTTCGGATCACCGGTTTTCAGTGTCACCCTGACATGGTGCCTGGCATTGGAACCAGATAGCTTTAAAATGTTACCGGATAACACTTTGCCGTTATGTTCCACTGTTGCTGTCCCATTGCTGACCTTTTCGGGATTGCTGAACTCAATGCTGTAGACCGCCCTTTTGTACCTGTATTCAACGCTCCAGCGTTCCCAGTGGGAAGGCACGCAGGGGTTGAACACCAGTTCGTCCCCCTTCAGACAGAGCCCGAGAATTGCCTCGGTGCCCAGCCGATACAACCACCCGGCGGCGCCGGTGTACCAGGTCCACCCTCCCCTGCCGGGACATTCTGATGAACTGTACACATCAGCGGCAACGGCGTAGGGCTCGGTTCTGTATATATCCCTTTTCTCCGGCGTGTCGGACTTGTTCACGGGATTCATCATGCTGAAGAGCTCATGGGCGCCCTTCCCGTCGCCGGTCATGGCCAGGGCCCATGCCGCCCAGACCGCGGCGTGGGTGTACTGCCCCCGTTCTCCCGGACCCCCGGGGATAACCCATTACATATCCCGGATGGTGTGATGTCTTGTCGAAGGGGGATCGAAGAGCCTTATCAGACCGTTCTTCCTGTCAACCAGTCTTTCAGTCAGGGAGTCAATGGCCTTTCTGTTCCTCTCTTCACCCCCGGCGCCGGATATCACCGCCCATGACTGGGCGATGGAGGCTATGGAGCATTCATCGTTGATCCGGGAGCCCAGCGGATGCCCGTCGTCGTAGAAGCCCCTGAGATACCACTCTCCGTCCCAGGCCGTTTCCAGAAGGGCTTTCCTGAGGGTCTTTGCCCCGGCAAGCAGCTCTTCCTCAGCGGCGTGGTCCTGAATCCCTCGGCAGGTGGCGGCGTAACGGGTAAGGGTGTCGTAAAGGAACCATCCCAGCCAGACGCTCTCCCCCTTCCCCTCCCTTCCCACGAGGGTCATGCCGTCGTTCCAGTCATGGGAGCCCATGAGGGGAAGGCCGTGCCCTCCTCTGGTCAGCCCCCTCTGAAGGGCAAGGAGACAGTGCCGGTGGAGGGTTGCCATGCTTTTTGATACGGGGAACCTTTCATACCTCTCCCCCTCGTCCTCACGGAGTTCCTCCCCCTTCAGGAAGGGCACCTTTTCATCGAGAATGGAGGTGTCACCGGTCTTTTCCACATAGACCGACGCGGCATAGGGGAGCCAGCAAAGGTCGTCGGAACATCTTGTCCTAACCCCGGCGTTATTGGGAGGGTGCCACCAGTGGAGCACGTCCCCCTCTTTGAACTGCATGGAAGCGCTGGTCAGTATGTGCTCCCTGGTCTTTCCCGGCAGGGCATGACAGAGGGACAGGCAGTCCTGAAGCTGGTCCCGGAAACCCCAGGCTCCGCTGGACTGGTAAAGGGCCGTTCTTCCCATCATGCGGCAGGATAGGGTCTGGTAGAGCAGCCATCCGTTCAGCATTACGTTCATGGTCCGGTCCGGGGTATGCACCTGAAGGGAGCCCAGGATATCCTTCCAGCGGACCACGGCATCGGAAAACATTTCGCCGTTCATTGCCCTCTGCATATGTGTTGTGATCAGTTCCCCGGCCTCTTCCGGTGATCCAGCCTGTCCCAGAAGGAAGGTTACCTCCTTTTCCTCCCGGGGACCTATCCAGATCATTATCTGTACTGCGATGCAGGGATCAGCTCCCGGCCGCAGGGAGCCTGAAAGACCGGTACGCCTCATGGCCGCAGGGGACTCCATTCCGCCGTACCTGCCCAGGAACTCTTCCCTGTCGGTGGTAAGACCGGAGGGTGTTCTGCTTGAGGCCAGGAAGAAAACGCCCCCCGGCGGTTTTTCCCCGGTGGTGTTTTCTGCCATCAGTGCGTTGCAGTCGGTTCTGAAACTGGATACGATGAATTCCGAGGTCCTTTCACGGGTGGTTCCCAGAACCGGTTCCAGATACAGGGTTATGCTCACCCTTCTGTTGCCATTCCCGGGGTTCCCCAGGGATATGTTGAGTGCCTGAACAGGCTCGTGGCTGTCGGTGAAGGCTGTGAGCTTCTGTCGGAGGCCGCTGCTGTTGTGCTCCCAGATAGTGTATCCCCTGCCGTGGCGAACCAGATAGGGCATTTCATCCCTTGTTGGAAGGGGCGAGGGTGACCAGAAGTTTCCCGTTTCCTCATCCCTTATGTAAACAGCGGTTCCCGGAGTGTCCTCAAGGGGGTCGTTACTCCAGGGAGTCAGTCTGTTCTCGCCGCTGTTAAGGGCCCAGGCACACTGAAGACCGGACTCGGAGGCGGTAAAGCCAGTTCTTTCGTTGGCTATCACATTTATCCAGGGTCTTGGGAGCCATACATCCTTCTCCAGGAGGATCACATATTCGTCTCCCTCCGGGGTGAAGCCTCCCCTCCCGTTAAAATGGATGAGGTCTTCGGGTAACTCAACAGGAGGAACCGGGGGATGTCGGAAACCGGCAGTGGAACGATATCCGGCTGCCTTACAGGAAGGTCATAGAAGGCTTCCAGCTGACTGTCCAGATCCTTCCCGCAGCCGAGGACCACCCTGGCCCAGGTTTTCAGAAGGACCAGCTCTTCAGGGCGGATGATATCCGACCGGAGGAGGAAGACCCCTCCATGCCTGCCGACCCAGTCGTCGGCCCCGGTGGACGCAAGGAGCCGGTGGAGCTTTCCCTGGAGGTCGGTTTCATAGCCGGTTTCCTCCTGGTTGAGAATCACCACGTCCAGCATGAGGTTCCTTCGCCTCCAGAACATCTGAACGGAAAGAATGTCCCTGAGCAGGTCGAGGTTGTCTCCGGTGCCGACCTCCACCAGAAGAACGGGATGATCCCCGGAAATGCCGAACCGCCAGAGGTGCCTTTGCCCCAAAGTGTTGCTGCGGAGAACCCTTTCCGGTGCCCTGAGCAGACGGGAGGGAAACAGCAGCGCGGAAAGCACAGGCTGTGTCCTGCGCATGAGCTCAGCGGAGACCCCTGTGGATGTAAGTTCCCTTCTTATGAAGACTTCGCTTCTCTGAAAGACCTCCCTTACAGATTCGGCGCCGGTGTATTTACCGGCAATGGAGAGCACATCCTCGTCGGTGTTGCCGCAGAGAGTGACGAATGTAAGGCCCCTGTCTCCTCGGGGCCGAGTTCCAGCTCCCCTGCCATGGCCATAACCGGGTCCACCGTGGTTCCCGTTGTTCCGGAAAGAGTTCCGTTGAGCCACGGTCCTCTGCCGGCGAAAATCTCCCTTTCGGTTTCGATGAAAACGGTTTTTCCCCGGCAACCATCTGCCCCACTGCGATCCCGGCTCCTCCGGACTTCTTTTCCGTCTTCGAGGATCAGAACCCCCTGTCCGGATCGAAGCCGCTGGAAATGAAGATCCGGTTGAACTCAGGATGGTCTCCGTAGGTGCCCCTTGCGGTGAGGGCGGGTTCGTAGTGGCTGCATATCTGAAGCTTCCTCTTTCTTTCTGTGTGATTCGTTATGGTGACCCTTCGCAGGGCGGCATCCCTCTCGGGATCGATCACCGTCTCCACTGCTACCGAGATATCCCTTCCCCCGGTGAAATGCTCTATACGGTGGGGAAAGCAGGTTACCCTGCACAGGGGTCTCTCCTCAACCCGGGAAACACCGCAGGCACCCATCCGCTCCCGGGTTTCCACATCCTTTATGAAGAGCCTGTTCCCTCCTGATTCACGGATGGTGTCAGGATTCCACACTGTTATGTCGGTGTTTTTCCATTTAAGGAAGGCTCCTCCGGAATCGGTGAGGATCAGGCTGAGATTTCCATTGGAAAGATGGTGCACCCTGGGAACCCTGGCCTCAAGGTGAAGCTGCCACCCTTAACCTCCGCCGAAGGTCTTTCCAGCCCTTTCGATGCGGTGCTCCGGGGCCGGGCATAGACTATTTTCGGGTTTTCCGGCGGCTGTTCCCGAAGAAGGATGTCAACGGTCCTCACTGCGGGGTCCCTGTGAATCGGGATACGGTGATGTCATTCTGAAGATAGTTCTGTATGGCCAGGAGTATCATGCCCTGGTGATGGGCCATGTATGACTTGACCGGCATGAACTCCCTTCCTCGAAGAAGCCTTGATGACGTGAAGTCCATTGCCTCATAGAATCCGTAGGGGCCTGTCATTCCCAGGGACTGGATCATGAACAGGTTTTCCGCCACCTCGGCGGGGGCTATGGGAAGGGCCAGTACCGAGGCATAGGGAGCTATCACCGTGTCCTGACCGAGGTCCCTTTTGTAGCCCAGACCGGGCACTCCAAAGGCCCTGTACTGGTACTGACCGCCGGTATCAAGCCTGTAATAGCCGGACTCGGACACCCCCCAGGGTGTCCCCTGCTTCTTCGCGTACTCGATCTGCCCTTTCACCGCTGCCCGGCAGCACTTACCAAGGAGGGTGTCCTTCCTGTATCCGGTGAAGAGAAGGGGCATAAGGTATTCGAACATGGTGCCGCTCCATGAAAGCATCCCCAGCATTCCGGAAACTGATGTAAAGGGCCGGGAGAGATGAAGCCAGTGATCCGTCGGCACCTGGCGCCGGGCAATGGTCAGAAGGCTGGTGATCCTGGCTTCCGAGGCCAGGAGATCGTAGCAGTTCCCGTCGGGCTGTTCCATATCCACATTGAAGCCGATCCTGAAAACATTCCTTCCCCGGTGATAGAGGAAGGAAAAATCCATGCCGTCGGCTTCCTTTTCAGCTCTGTTTGCAAGGACTTCCCCGTCCCTTATTACCTCGAGGCAGTGTTTTCGTCCCTTGGCCAGGAGCTCTTTCAGTCTGGCGGCAGGTTCCCGAAGTGTGGTCTCCCCTGCCACGGCTTCCAGTGTATCGAGCTTTTTCACCGCGGAGCCGTATGACCTGAGAAAACCCGAGGGGGACGGCTTTTTCGGGAGTGCTTCCAGAAGCTTGCTCCAGGAATCCTTCAGTTCCTGGTTAGCAGAGGAGGAAAAGTCCCCTCCTTCTTTGGCAAGGAAGTGGATCCAGGGATACAGGTACCTGATCTCGTCCACCATGTCGGAATGGTGGGAACGTGCCCGGAGCAGCCATGTCCTGACCTCGCCTATGCCCTCCGGCGACATCCCGGTGGATTCAATGTGGGTAACGATCTCCCCTTCCATTTCCGAAAGGGCCTCATCCAGTTCATCAAGGTGATCCAGAATGGAACAGCTGTCACTTTCCCTGGCCCTGTCCAATTTGTCATGAACGGCTTTCAGGAAGTCCCTGGACCTTCCGGGCCTCAAGTGAATCCTCGAGGATCCGGATCGTTATCTCAAGACCCCGCCACCGTTCCCGGGAGATGACCGACAATTCCGGGATCTTTTCCAGTGCCCTGGACAGCACGAGCAGGGACGCCAGAAGGTTTCCGCTGTCCACTGTGGAGACATACCTGGGATTCAGGGGTTCACGGTTCTTCGTGTTATGCCAGTTAAGTATGTGTCCCCTGTATCTTCTCAGTCCTGACATCCCCCTGAGGGTGTCCCTGAGCCTCAGCAGAAGCTGCCTGACACCCATGTAGCCCATATCCCCCGCCGCCGCAGCGGAAAGCAGGTAAAGACCGATATTGGTCGGGGATGTGGAGTGGGTCACCCTGCCCAGGGGATCTTCCTGGAAGTGATCCGGGGGCAGCCAGTTGTCTTCGGGACCGACGAATGTTTCAAAGAAGTTCCAGGTCTTCAGGGCTGTCTTTTCAAGGAGGAGCCCATCCCTTGAGGGAAGGGCAGCGGAGATCCTTCCCGGGAGGAAGAGATGCGGTTCACGATGAGGGGACAGCTGCCCAGATGGTAAGAAAAGGCAATGCCGGTATGATGGCCGGTGCCCGAAAGAAAAGGATGGCCGCCCCGACAGCCAGGGCGAAAGTGTTACTGGCAGGTATCTTCCGGTACCGGTGCCCTCCCCCTTTGCATTCCTGGAGGCTTCCGCTGCGGATGTCCATTGAAGCAGGTGCTTTTTTGATACGGCCATTCTGTAGAGGGTTATCGCAACCGCGTGAACGTTCCCCGCGACGGTTACAGGCAGCAGTGCGAAGTCAAGGAATCCCCTGAACCAGCCGGCCTCATGGAATCTGAAGGAGCCTGAAGCGGCCATGAAGAATGTTTCCAGCAGCTGGTTCCTCATCAGGCAACCGCCGCCGCCAGGGTCCACAGCCATCCCGACCCCGGAAGGACCAGCCAGCCCGCAAGGAGCATAAGAAGTATAGCCGGGTCGGTGAGGCTCCTTCTCAGGTTGTCGGCTATCTTCCAACGGTCCAGGAGTGATAATCCCCCTTTGAAAAGCCAGGGAAGCAGCTGCCAGTCGCCCCTTATCCACCGGTGCTGTCTTTTCAGCCAGCCTGCAGGGTCCGGGGGAAAATCCTCGTAGAGGATCACATCGCTCAGGAAAGCGGCCCTTCCCAGTATTCCCTCGAAGAGGTCGTGGCTGAGGAGGGTGTTTTCAGGAACACGGCCCCTTATTGATTCCTGGAAGGACTTCACATGGTAAATTCCCTTTCCCATGTATATCCCTTCCCCGAAGAGGTCCTGATAGGTGTTCGATACCGCGCTTGAGTAAAGGTCAACGGCGAAGTTCCCCGAGAATGCCCGGAAGAATGGTGTAGGTGTGCCGTGGCTGAAAAGGGGAAGTGTCCTGGGCTGCATCACCGTGTATCCTGTCCTTCCCCTGTATCTGTTCAGAGGATGTGCCATGGAGCCCACCATCTCCGCAGCGGCGCCCCCGGGGAGGACCGTGTCGGCGTCGAGGGTTATCACGAACCTTATGCCCTCCGGAGGAGAACCGGTGATGAAGGTGCCGGGGTCTTTTCGAGAAGGAGTTCATTAAGCTCAAAGAGCTTTCCCCGTTTCCTTTCCCATCCCATCCAGCACGCCTCGCCGGGGTTCCATAACCTCCGTCTGTGGAACAGATGGAAGATGGGCTCCTCTCCCCGGCGGTATCTTTCGTTCAGCGCCTCTATACCCCCCTTTGCAGCTTCGAGAAGACGGCTGTCCCCGGGTATTGTCTCAAAGGGCGCATCGGCGAAGTCCGACAGCAGGGCGAAGTGAAGGTTCTTTATTCCGTTGCTGAGGTAGTGCCGCTCGAGCTGCTCCAGCAAACCGATCAGTTCTCCCCTCTCGGAGAAAATCACCGGCATTGCCACCATGGTGGCACAGGCATCTGGGATGCCCCTGGAAAAGTCCATTTTCGGCAGTTTTCGGGGTTTTGTCAGGCCTGTGGCCGCCCTGCCTGCCAGATCCGTTGCCAGTGCGATCCCCGGGATGGCCAGAAGGAGGATCGAAAGGGAGGTCCTTACCGGAAAGAGAACAAGGATAACGATGGTAAGAAGAAGGATCCCGGCGATATAGAACCCGGAGGATGCCCGGAGGAAGACTGAAGGTCCAACCGTCTTACCTGTCAGCCTTCCTTCAAGGGTCGCCCGCCCCGGTCTGTCCAGCAGAATAAAACCGATGTGAGCCTCCCCGGCTTCCCGGGCCAGGCGGACAGCGGCATCGGCCACCACGGTTTCCTCAAGCCGGTGTTTTCGGGACAACTCCTCGATGGTGTTCCTGTATCTGTTCCTTGTATCGAAATCCATTTTCCGGTAGATGCCCCGGGGTCCTTCCTGAGGATCCTCTCCACGGGGCTTACTCCCTCGAAAAAGGTTTTCCAGTGGGTCTCCTGTATCTTCCTGAGGTTGAGAACGGCGGCTGAAACCCCCTCGCCGCCGCCGCTGCCTTCGATGAAGGAATGGAGTTCAGCCGCCAGGTGTTCCAGGGAGGAAAGCCTCAGCATGGACGGCAGGGCCCAGAGTTCGCCGGTGGTAAGGGGGTATCCCTCTGGTAGCGGCGCAGGAAGGAAACAGCCCCGTTGATGCTTAGGAGGGAGTCCGGTTCAGGGGTCAGCCTCCGGGCAATGGAGAATATCCTTGTTTTGTCAGTGCTGCCCTCACCTGGGTCATGGAGAAGTGGAAGCTGCCTGTGGAAGGCGAAGGGAATGTCTTCCTTCACCTGCTCAAGAGCCCTCTGAATGACGTAGTAGTTGTCCAGCAGCCATTCGGAGGGGTCCTTGAGCTTTTCTCCATCCCTTCTGAAAAGGTTGTATGCAGCTGTTATCCGCTTTTCGGCGCTTTTCAGCATGTCCGGTATCCTGTAAAGCCTGCGCCTGCGGAAATACTCTCCAGTAAGGAATGAAAGCACGGTCTTCACCTGCCTTGCCCGGGGTAAGCCATCAGTGCCCGGAGTTCTCTCCGGCGGCCTCTTCCGCCCGGGTCCTGGGGGCCCGGGTGTGGTGGATGTCCTGCATTACCAGAAGTGGTGCCGTACCGTAAACGATGAAGTTCATGGCCACGCTTCCATAGGGCCTGTCGGTTGAGTTCCTGCTTCCATGGGCACTGATAATCACCAGATCGATCTCCGCCTCATGGATCAGCTGTTCCAGAGAGCCGGTAATGCTCTCCCCCACAAGGAGCTTCACCGAGGGAGAGACCTTGTCGGAACTGAACTGAGCGGAGATCTGACGGAGATAGTTCAGAGCCTCGGTCCGGTTCTTCTCAACGAACCTTTCCCTCAGCTTTATGTCCTCGGTATCCGGGGGAAGCCTTCTGGGCATTTCCGGTGTCCTCACCACATGGGCGAGAATGAGTTCCGCGGCGTTCTTCACCGCCAGTACCGTTCCAACCGGAAGTGTGCTTTCCGACCTTCCCGAGCAGTCCAGGGCCAGAAGTATTTTCTCATACTTCGTTACCGGCTTTGCCGGCTGCCTGTATGCCCTGACCAGAAGGGTGGATGTGTAGGAGCGAAGAATGACCTTCTGAACCACGCTGCTGATATTCCAGCCGGTAAGACCGCTTGCTCCGTGGGTGGAAACCACCATGAAATCCACATCGTTGCCATGGGCATAGTCTATGATGCTCTCCGCGGCGGGTCCCTCCACCAGAGCCGTTCTGATCCCCGGTATGGATCCCTTCAGCCTGTCGGCGGTCCTCTGGAGGTATATGCTGGCCTGGGCCTTCCTCATGTGCCATTCAACTGGTTTGACCGGAGAAGAAGAGTTTCTTTCAAGGGAATGGAGAATGGTGAGAGCCGCACCCATTGCCTTTGCCTGAACTACCGCGTGGGGCAAGGCGCATTCCGCCAGTTCGGAGCCGTCCAGAGGAACAAGTATGTGTGAAAACATAACCCCCCTCTTGTTAGTGATCTCTCTTATTACTAACAGGAAAGGAGTTTCAGTGCAATCCCCGGCCAGGGTCGATTTAATTCTTCCTGCGTGCGATTCCCAGGATAAGCCCCAGCACCAGCGACCAGGCGGCGGCCAGACCGACCTGCACATCGTGGTTCTGTATGCTGAATGTCAGTGTGTGGGCCGGGATCCAGAACCATATCAGGGTCTTGATGGCGGCATCCATTCCCCGGTAACCCTTCGTTCCCAGTAGAAGGTTGTCCTCCCAGCGATGAAAGAGCATCATCTGCGGGCCGAAGAGGACATTCGTCAGGGTGCTTTTCAGGAAGGCGAACAGAAGAACGCTGCCTGAGGATATTCCAAGTATCTCATAGACATACAGTGTGAAGCCCTGCATTCCCGCGAAACCTATCTTTATTATCACACCCAGGATTCCCCAGCCCAGGGATTTTTTCAGGAACTGAAAAACGTTATAGCTAATCCTTTTGCCGGTAACCGCCGAGGCGATGCCGTCCCCTGCCATTCCCAGGACTGCGAACTGAATGAACGCCGCCTGGAAGGGATACTCTCCAACGGTTCTCACGTACCAGTCAAAAATTTCCTTCATTGATCTTCTTCCCTTTTCTCTTCCAGGTCCCGCTTCAGTTCCTCGAGGAGCTCCCCGGCGGTTTCCTTCAGTTTTCTGAACGATGGATCGGTTATCTCCCGTTCGGTAATTGATGACTCGAGATCTTTCCAGAAGCGCAGTATCCTTCTTGAGAGAAGGTTGTCGGTGTCACACCTGTCAAGGAATTCGTCGAGCTCTTCGAACCCCAGGTATTCCCTTTTTCCCGACAGAAGAAGGGAGAGTTCGTTCTCCAGCCCGGTGAGAAGCTCATCGAGGTCCCTTGCGCTGGTAACGGAACCCAGTCTTCTGTCATTCCTTTTTGCGACGATGCCAAGTACGACGGTGAGCAGGAGTACCGCAAGGCCCACCAGAAGCACACGGATCCGGGAGGGAATGCCCCTGCCATTCTCAGGTAGGAGGATCTCCCCGGGCTGCCTTGGTATCACCGTTACATCCAGTGTGCAGGTATCCACCGGCACGGTCCTGTAGATGCCCCTTTCCCTGTCCAGCCAGACCGCGTTTTCCGTAGAAAGGATATGGATCCCGGTCTCCTCGGGCTCCAGTATGAAATCCCACCACCTCTTGTTACCTGCCCGGCCCCGGTTGGCCGGGGTTATCATTGCCGGTCTGGAAACGCATATCTCAGGAGGTTCCTCCATGTAGGCCAGGCCGGGTCCCTGGCAGGTGACCCTGAAGGAAAGCTCTCCCCCCTGCCCCGGGGGACATGGCAGCCTGTCCAGGGTTATGGAAATGCTGTCGAGAAGGGTTCCGTCCCACCCCCCCGGGGGGTCCGGGGGGGAAGGGATACACAGGCAGTATTATCGGGCTGCTTTCCACGGTCCACTCATCCTGTTTTCCCCAGAGATTGTACTGTGTGCCTGTTATGTCAGCACTGAAAAAGGGCGCATGGAGGCTGCCCGCAGCGGCTGGTGTCATCTCCACCACCGCAAGTCTGCTCCGGTTGGCGTTCCTGCCCTTCCCCGCGGATTCCCAGTTGCTGTCGGGAATGGTCTCTACATCCCTTATCACACCCAGTTCAGGCGCGTTCCACCAGTAGCTTACGTTCTCTACGGGAACAGAGGCATAAACGTAGTAATCCAGTGTCAGCCTGGTTCCCGGGTAGATCCTTCCTCCGGGGTCACGGAGCTCTCCCTCCAGCCAGACGGGCTGGTCCTGACCGGCCCCTGCCCCGTCCTCAACGGCGGGGGGGGGTCCGGTGACCATCACCGATATTTCTTCGGTGGTGTAGGAGCCGTAACCGCCGATGTTGAGGGTAAAGGACTGTACTGTCTGAAGGCCGGGGGCAGAAGCCGTGTAGTTGATCTGGTATTCCACTGTCTGGCTCAGCTGTCTTCCCGTTGGTGTGGTGATCGAGGAAACCCTGGATGAGGTGAAGCTTCCTCGAAAACTGAGCCCGTCGGTGGAATTAATTCGACCTGATGTAATCCCGGTGCATCCCGGTTCAGAGCATGTTACGGTAATGGTGAAGGTTTCACCAAGGGTAAGGGAGTCAGGGTAGTCAAGGGTATAGGGTTCAGCGGTTCCCAGAAGCAGATAAAGAAGGAATCCTACCAATTTGGAGCTCCGATGGGACCGCCCTCAGCTGCGGAAGCGGTATCAGCTTCAGCCTCCTCCACCATGTCAAGTATCATTTCGGCAATGTCCGGCGTCATCTCCGGCTGGGAGGGAGGCGGGGGCAGCTCTTCCTCCGGGGAGTCCTCCGGCTCCTCCTGATCCTCCTGGTCCTCCGGCTCCTCCTGATCCTCCTGGTCTTCCTGATCCTCCTGGTCTTCCTGATCCTCCTGATCTTCCTGATCCTCTTGATCTTCCGGTTCTTCCTGGTCCTGTTCAGGGGGGGGCTCGTTCTGCTGAAGCCACTTCAGCGCCACCTCCCAGTTCTGAACCATTCGCATGGAAGCGGTTCCCGAGGTGATCCCTGGCAGAAGCATATCCACCACACCGGTTACTCCGGCGTAATCCCCTGTGGCCATGGCGTTTCCCAGCCTTGCCGAGGAGGAGGCCTCAAGAAGGGTGTCCGCTCCTGGCCGGTCTTCTTCGGGAAGATCGGTGAAGATGCTGTCGGCGATGGCGAAGCTCCCGGATATCATTGATGTCACCCCGTGGTTGTAGATGGCACGGGTGTTGCCGGGCATCCTGAGATAGATTTCCTCAAGTATCTCCGCAGCCTCCTGGAGGCGGTTGTCCCCGGCAAGCTCCGAAGCTTCAAGATAGAGATCCAGAAGGGGAACCCGTGGCTGGGAGGAAAGGACCAGGGCAAGGATAAGGTGGATCATCAGGAGCCCCGCCTTTCCAGAAGGAGGGCAATGAGTACCAGGGCGATCCCAGCGGCCAGGAAGATCTGATACCTTCTTGCCCCGGTGGCCCCGGCTATGTCAGCGTCGGCCTCCGCAGAACTCCGCCTGAGGAGTTCACTGAGGGGCATGGAGAGGTCTCCCGCCTCGGATATCCGTGTATAGAAGCCGCCTGTTTCCTCAGCCAGGGTTCTCAGCCATTCCTCTTCAAGGGCTGTCCTTACGGTGTCACCCTGCCAAACCAGGGGGCCGTTGTCCCCGGGTACCGTTACAGGGGAATCCCCCCCGGTGCCCACGGTTACCAGGGCGATATTCCTGTCAGTGGCCTCCTGGACAGCCCTTGAGAGGGTGTGATCATGAAAGCCGCCGTCGGAGAAGATCAGCCCCACCTGGCCCTCTAGCTCCATATCTGGAAGGGCGGTAACCATTACATCCACCAGGTTGCTCATTGTGGTTCCCATGGGAAGTGCGGTCTCGTCACCGGGTGCCGAGGGGATCCTGTCAAGCAGGAAACCGGAATCCATGGTTATGGGAACCGCCAGCCTTGCCCTGCCGCTGAAGAGCACCAGGCTGAACCTGGTGTCCGGCATTGCCTCGATGAGCCTTTTGATCTCCATGGAGGCCCTTCCAAGCCGTGTGGGTGATTCGTCGTCGCACCACATGGACCTGGATACATCAAGGGCGATCACCACATTCTGCCCGCCCCGGGGAATGTAGGCCTCTGAAACACCCCATACCGGACCGGCAAGGGCAAGGGCGAAGAGCATTATAGATATGGAGAGGAGTATCCTTGAGGTCATGTGGCCGGCGGGGGGGCTATTCCCACCTTCTGCCAGAGAACCGGTCTGACGAACCTTCGCAGTCTTTTCTCGTCCTCGGCCAGCCATTTTACCCGCAGCCACCAGTAAAGAGGGGCGGCCAGGGCAATGAGTATGGCCCAGGGGCGCTGAAACTCCATCAGTTACCCCTCCCGTGATCCTGAAGACCCGCCAGCGGCAGAACTCCCCCACAAGAAGAAGGATCAGTCCGGCGATGAGCCAGCCGAGATAGTGGTCCCTGTAAACGAAGAGACCGGAATCGGGAAGCACCGATGCCTCCAGCTGATCGATCTCGGCATAGACCTCCTCGAGGTCTTCCGTGCTGTATACGTTGAAGAGCCTTCCGTTGTTCAGTGAGGCAATATCCGCCAGGGTCTGCCTGTCAACTTCGTATCCGCTGTTCTCCCGTCCCATGGCAACGGTGTACACCGCTATGCTGTCTCCATGAAGGGTGTTCACCGCCCTGGCCACGGTGATGGGATCCACCACCCCGGCGGTTTCCACGCCGTCTGAGAGAAGCACTATCACCCTTCTGTCGGTACTTGAAGAGCCCAGGCCCCTGGCGGCGGTGGCCAGACCGGAGCCTATGGCGGTGCCGTCGGTGAGGAAGCCCAGGTCGGCGCTGGAGACGAACCTTTCAAGGGTTTCGTGGTCGAATGTGGGCGGGCAGATCGTGATTGGTTCAGCGGCATAGAGGACCAGCCCTATCCTGTCGTTGGGTCTGTCGGCGATGAAATCCAGGGCGGCTTCCTTTGCCGCCTCGAGACGGTTAGGTCTGTAGTCCTCGGCCAGCATGCTGGTGGACACATCCAGGGCGAGGACGATGTCCACACCCTCCCCGGAGTCGGGAAGCCTTTCAAAGCCGGTCTGGGGCCTTGCCAGGGCAATCAGGAGAAACAGCAGCCCTGTCCATGGAAGGAAACGGGTAAAGAATACCCCCGAAGTGGAAGGGGGTGTGCCACGGAAGGGGCCGGTGAACATGGCTCCCCCCTTCCCGCCCTTCCGAGTACGGCTGATCAGCCAGGCGGTCAACAGGATCACCGGGAAAATGAAGAGGGCGGGATAAAAGGCAAACCTGATCATCTCGTCCATTCCCTCCGCAGTCTTGCCAGCTTCCTTATGTGGTCCGCCGCCCTGTCCGGTGAACTGCCCCAGTCGGCGTAGAGCTGAAGTATTATCTCCCTCTGAATGGGCGTGCCCTCCTCAAGGAACTTCCTGCCCTCCCGGGTACCCGCGAGCTGTCTGGCGATCTGATTCAGTGTCAGGGCGGGGTTCAGTATTGCGAACCTGCTGGCAATGGTTGTTCTGTACTGCCCTTCGATCTCCCCGAAGAGTTCCGGCCAGCGCCGGTGTATGAAGGCCTCGGACTCAAGCAGGGCAAGGGCTTCCGCCTCGGCCCTCTTTCCCCCGGCAGCCGATGGAGGTCTTCCACTGCCGGGGCGGGGACCTGCCCTTTGCGTCTTCGATGAATGACATAGGCTGCTATGGCCGCCAGAAGAACACCGGCGGAAACCGGAAGCCATGGGAACCCTGGAGCCCTCTGCCAGAGAAGCCAGAAGGAGAGGTTCCTGGCGTAGTCTTCCGGGAGGCCCGGGGGTATGTCCATGAAACAGGGGTAAACCGGGAAGGAAGGAGACATCAGGGTGTCCGGGAAGTTCGGCGCAACGATCACCACCGGTGGCTGGAAGAGCAGTGTGTCGCCGTTCTCCTTCCAGCCTGAACCGGGGAAGGTCAAGGGTGTCCGACAGCACCAGGGAACGATGGTGAAAACACCCCCACGCCGTCAAGCACCGCATATGTGGAATCACCGGGAAGGGATCCCGTCTGGAATCCATCGGGTATCCGGTAATCCACGATCCCCGGAACACCGGAATTGATCTCAACTGATGCCAGGAGCAATAGCAGGAACAGCTGCATCAGTGGGATCGCCTCCTTTTTCGCAGGTTGAAGAATCGTCTCAGGGGAAGCATAAGGTCGTCGGTGGTGGAAATACTTACCACATCAAGCCTCGCCCTTCGGCACAGGGCTTCCCTGGCCGCGGCTCTTTCGTGAACCTTTGCGGTGAATGACCTCTGCCAGCCTGGACTGGAGGTGTTGACCACCGATTCGTTGCCGGTCTCAGGGTCCCGGAAGCGGATCCTGCCCACATCCGGCACCCGTATCTCCCTGGGGTCGAAAACATGGATACCCACCATGTCGTGTTTGCGGGAAAAGACCTTGAGCTGCTTTTCACACCTCGAACTGAACCTGAAATCGCTTACCAGGAAGATCAGGGCCCGTTTCTTCAGTACCCTGCCCAGGAAGGTAAGGGCCTTCTCTATGTCTGCCTGTTCCTGGTGGTCGGATGCCTCCAGGACCTTCTGTATTATGGAAAGGGAATGGGGTCTGCCCTTGTCCGGAGGCATATAGTCATACACCTTGTCCCCGAAGGTGAGAAGGCCGGTGCGGTCGCCGCTTCTGGCTGCGGAAAGGGCGATCACCGCCGCCGTTTCCGCCACGCGATCCGCCTTGGTGATGTTCACCGAACCGAAGTTAAGGCTTCCGGAGACATCCACCAGCAGCATTACCTGAAGTTCCCGTTCTTCGGCGAGTATCTTTACGAAAGGGTCATTGCCCGGGCTGTTACGTTCCAGTCGATCAGCCTGGGATCATCTCCCTCCACATAGGGTCTGTAATCGCAGAATTCCATCCCCTGTCCACGGAAGACCGACCTGTAGTCGCCTCCCATCAGCTGATCCACCAGCTTTCTGGTATGAATCTCTATTCTCTGTACCCGTCTGAACAGGCTGTGTGCGGTTTCCATGGGCTATCTTCCGGTAACCGGGACCTTGTCGAGGATGGTGGAAAGCATCTCCTCCACGGTTACCTCCTCGGCTTCGGCCTCGAAGGAGCGGATGATCCTGTGGCGAAGGACATCCAGTGCCACTTCCTTGACCAGGTCCGGTGTAACGAAGGCCTGACCGGTTATCAGTGCCCGGGACCTTGAGGCGGCCAGCAGGGCCAGGGAACCCCTGGGGCTGGCACCCACGGCGATGAGGTCTTCCAGATCCCGAAGCTTGTGCAGCCTGGGGTGTCTTGTGGCATCCACCAGCCTTACGGCGTAGGACATCACATCCTCCTCAACTATGATCCTGTTGGAAAGGTCCTTCAGTCCCGCAAGCTGGGCGGTGGTCATGACCGGGGACGCCGAGGGCCTGTTCCCGCCCCCCATACGCTTAAGTATCTCAAGCTCCTCCGCCGGAGAGGGATAGGTAATGACCAGTTTCAGCATGAAACGGTCTATCTGGGCCTCTGGAAGGGGATAGGTTCCCTCCTGCTCGATGGGGTTCTGGGTGGCCATGACGAAAAGGGGTCTGAAAGACGGTGGGTTATTCCGCCGAAGGTGACCTGCCGCTCCTGCATGGCTTCAAGAAGGGCACTCTGCACCTTTGCCGGAGCCCTGTTGATCTCATCGGCCAGTACCATCTGGGCGAAGATGGGCCCCATTCGCTCAATGAAGGTTCCGCTTTGCGGCTGGTATATCATGGTTCCGGTTATGTCAGCGGGAAGGAGGTCCGGGGTGAACTGAATGCGGCTGAACTTAGCATCGAGGCAGCGGGAAAGGGTGCTGGCGGCAAGGGTTTTCGCAAGACCGGGGACGCCTTCTATGAGCACATGGCCGTCGGACAGAAGGGCGGTCATCAGCCCCAGTCTGAAATCCTCCTGGCCAACCACCACCGACGAGAACTGCTCTCTGACGGCCTTAAGCTGGCCGGCGGCTTCGAATACCTCCCTCTCGAGGTTTTCCACGATCTCTCTGGACATTACATTTCCTCCCGGGCTCTGTTCAGTATTTTCCTTATCAGTTTTTCATACTCCTGAAGCTTCTCCCTTGTTCCAGCTTCGAAACGCATTACCAGTACCGGCTGGGTGTTTGAAGGGCGAAGTAGCCCCCAGCCATCCTCGAACTCCACCCTGACGCCATCGATATCGTTCACCCTGTAGTTCTCCCCTTCCAGTATGGCCCTGGCCTTCTCCACAAGGGAGAACTTCAGGGAATCGGGACAGTCCTCCCTGATCTCCGGGGTGGAGTACAGCCGGGGAAGGCTTGCGGTGAGGGAGGAAACTGGACCATTGGCATTTTCAGCCGCCTCAAGGAACCTCAGAGCCGCGTAAAGGGCGTCGTCGTAACCGTAGTATCTGTCCCTGAAAAGATGTGGCCGCTCATCTCCCCGGCGAGAAGGGCATTCTCCCTGGCCATCCCCTCCTTGATTATTGAGTGTCCCGTTGGAAGCATGATGGGTCTTCCGCCCAGCTCCCTGACCCTGGAGAAGAATACCGAAGATGCTTTCACCTCGCTGATGATCGCAGCGCCGGGGTTGTTCCTCAGGACATCCTCGGCGAGAACGCAGAGTATCCTGTCCCCGAATATAACCTCACCCCCCTCGTCAACTATCCCCAGCCTGTCAGCGTCGCCGTCGAAGGCGATGCCGAGGCTGCACTTCTCCCGGATCACCGTGTTCCTGAGGTCAACAAGGTTATCCATCACAGTGGGATCGGGGTGGTGATTGGGAAAGCTGCCGTCTGCCTGGCAGTACAGGGGAACCACCCTGTGGCCCAGCTCTTCAAGTATCCTTACCGCGGATTCCCCCCCGGTGCCGTTCCCGGCATCGATGGCGATCTTCATGGATACCGGGAAGGAGAATTCAGAACGCAGCCTGTCAAGGTAGTTTTCCTTAACGGAGACCTTTACCGTTTCAGGGGTGGCCAGGGGAATGTCCCCGGTTCTCTGCATGGCATCCCGTATTTCGATGATGTCTTCGCCCCAGAGTGTGTGAAGCCCCTTCATCATCTTGAATCCATTGAACTCAGGTGGATTATGGCTTCCCGTTATCATTACGGTTACATCCGGCCGGAGGGTGTGGGCGGCGAAGTAGGTCATGGGAGTGGTTTGCACTCCCAGGTCGATCACGGCGGATCCGGCGTGTGCGGCGCCGGCGGCAAGGGCTTTCATCAGGCGGGTTCCCGATGGGCGGCAGTCCCGCCCTATGGCAATGCGCCCTCCGGGGGCCATGGTGCCCAGCACGAACCCCAGTCTGGCGGTGGTGCCGTCGTCGAGTTCCTCCCGGGCAACACCCCTTATATCGTATTTTCTGAAGATATCCGCGTTCATTCCTGTTCTCCCGCCTTTGGCAGGATCAGTGTGATCCGGCCTCATTATTGTCCTCGCTTACCCAGCCACCGTGTGCCGAGGCGATCAGCCTGCTCAGACCGGTCCCCAACAGGTTTTCCTCGTTCTGACGCGTATCTGTGCCGAAGCCATTGGAGGACCAGCTTATTTCCAGCTCAATGTTCCTTGATTCTCTGAGTTCCATGGATATGACGGCGCTTTCACCGGCCCTCCTGAGTGTTTCACGAAGAAGGGAGTTCACCGCCTCGGAGAGCTGATTCCTGCTTCCGGTGCAGCTCACCGGCCCGCAGATATTCACCGAAACGGAAACCATCATCCCGGAAGCGGCCTCGGAGATGTTCATGGCCGCCTCGGCTACTATGTCGTCGAGCTGGATCCTTTCAATTGACCGTGAGGGATCTTCCCCCTCATCTTTGGAGATCTCCTCGAAGACGGTTAGTATCCTGGTCAGGGCGTGGACCTCCTCCGCCAGTCTTGAAAGGTCCCTGAGAACATCCGGGGGAAGATTGGGGTTTTCCCTGCCGAGTTTTTCCGAGGTTGTCTCGATGGCCCTGAGGGGCTCTGAAAGCACATCACCGATCCTTCCCAGGAAGCGAGATTTCAGCATTTCCAGTGAGTTCAGTTCCCTTCCGGCATCGGAGAGGAGCTTCTCCAGGGTCTTCATCCTTTTGTTCTTCTGCAGCATCCGCATGTGAAGGATCCCGGCGGAAATGAGGAAAAGGGTCAGGAAAGCCGCGGCAACCTGTATAGATATCAAATCAGCTCTCCCAGGTGTTCCGGGACCACGACCCCCATGCGAAGTTCCAGGCTTATATCCTCCGGGGTAAGGTCATCCAGGGTCCGGCCCATGTGGTTGAACATGGACGGGGGCAGGAAAACCGGTTCCTCCGCCCGGGGGTTCGACCTGACACTTCTAATTACGTCACCCGCCGGGAGAAGACCTGTAACCCCCACATCCGGCCCCATGAGCCGGTTCTCTACCGGGATCACCAGGTAAGCTGAATCCCGAAGGATGCTTTCCACGAAGGGGCGGGCAAGGATCCCAGTGACCACCGTGCCCCTTCCCCGGAAATCCCTGCCGACGCAGCGAAGGGCCTGGGATGCCAGAAGACCTATTCCGTTTGCCTGGAGGGTACATTCATCGTAATGCTCCGCCGGCGGAAGTTCTTCATAGGCCATGAGGTAGTATTCATCCGCCGCGTACACCCATGGATATCCCCTTTCCGCAAGGGCTTCCTTTGCCATGAACCTATGAGTGACAGCGTTCTGACCGCCTCTTCGGTGGAGTGTCTTCTCAGGCTGGTCAGCCCTTTCCTCCACCTGGTAAGACCTACAGGCACAACGCCGAGGTTCCTGACGCCGGGAATGGCGTAGAGATCTGTAATGGTCCTGTTCAGCTCTTCTCCGTGGTTCCAGCCAGGAACCTCCACCACCTGGGTTTGAATGTCAGTGCCATTGTCGTCCAGCTGTCGAAGCAGTGGCAGGATGGGCATGGGACCCCTCCGTCCCAGCATTTTTCCCCGGAGTGCCGGGTTGGTTGTGTGAACGGATACATGGATGCTGTTGAATCCCCGTTCAACCGCCTCGGAAGCCTGGCTTTCCGTGAGGGTCACATACGTGCCGTGAATGAAAGAGTACCTTATGTCATCGTCCTTCACCATGAGGGAGTCCCTTAGCCCGGGGGGCTGCTGGTCTATGAAGCAGAAGATGCATCTGTTCCCGCATGAGGCTGCCCTTGAACCGTCAAGGGTTATCCCCCAGCCGGTACCCGGGCGTCTGCGGAGGGAAAAATGCCTTTTCGAAAGGCCCCTTTTAACGGAAAGGTGAAGGATGCCGGCGGAGGAACAGTAAAGGAGATCCACCCAGTCATTAACCGGCTGGCCATTGCAGGAGATTATGATATCGCCTTTTTTTATACCCGCCCGGGATGCCGGTGAGGGTTGAATGACACCGGCCACGGATGAACCACTGGGAAACATCTATTCCAGCTGTAGCGCCCTGGCCATAACCGGGTTCAGATCCTGGGCAATTCGCATTTCCGCCTCGGCGTGACCTGTTCTGCCGGTAAACTCATAGACCCGGGCAAGATTCACATGGAACCCCACTACGGCATTGGAATCCTCCAGTGTAGTGGCAATGACCAGACCTTTGCGGAAGTGGTCTTCGGCCTCGTCGTATCTTCTCATATCGAAGGTGCACCTGCCCAGCATTTCCCTGGCCTTTATCCTGTAGTCCGGGCTGAGAAGGACCTTTTCGAACTCCTGGATGGCCTCCCGGACGAGACCCATTTCCCTGTAGGCTATGCCCAGGTCGAAGTGGGTGGAGTAGTCCTCCTTGGAGATGCTGGCGTCGACGCCGGTCTTGAACTCCATGATGATGTCCGCCAGGATGCTCTTGGAGCTGTCGGTCTTTACGTTGTCGATGTCGTCGAGTATGTCCGCCACCCCGGTGACGCCGGTTTCCCGGTGTTCCTCGGGAAGTATGCCGTTCATCAGGTCCAGAGCGTCGGTGTAGTCCGGACACACATCCACCGCGGCCTCCAGGGAGGCAACCGCCTCGTACTGGCTGTCGTTGAGGAGATAGGCCACAGCAAGGCGATAGAAAGCCCTGGCCTGCCCCTCTTTGTCGATGGTGTGCCGTATCCTGACAATTTCCTTCGCCGCGGACAGGGATTCAGGACAGATGTCGAGGACCCCCTCGAGGAGCTCGAATACCATGTAGTCCCGTTCGTCGTTCCTGTAGATCTCCGCCGCCCTGAGATAGGCCCCAACGGCTCCGTAGAAATCCCCCACATCCAGCAGGAGGTTGGCCATTTCAATGAAACCCAGGGCGTCGCCGGGATCCCTTTCCAGGCGGTTCCTCATGTCAGCGACCTGTTTGGACAGGGCCTCCCGGACCTGACGGACCGAAACCAGGTTCATGGCAACCAGTACGTCCCCCAGCCTTGAATCCTTCATCTGGCTGTTCTGGTGGTCCAGGGCCTTTAGGACATCCCGGCCTTCAGCATGCCGCATGCGACGAAATACTCCCCTATCCTTCTGGGGCCGGATTCCTCTATGGCCTCTTCCTCCCAGCTGTCGTCGTCCTCCTGTCCTATGTCACGAAGGAGGTCTTCGGTGGATTCGTTCCCCCCTCGATGATGTCTTCCTCGTTGAAGTTCAGGTTGTTCAGAAGGGATACAGGATCGGCCTGTTCAGGCTTTTTGCCGGGCTTTGCCGGCGCCGGTTCGGGCTTTTCCCGGGGTATTTTCTTTGCCCGGGGTTTGGGAGGTGGTGCCGGATGGAGTTCTTCCCGAAGTTTCTTGAGCATCTGGGCCATTTTCTCATGGCCGTTGAGATTTCGCTCCATGGAAAGGGAAACGGCATAGTCGAGGAAGGCTTCGTTCTTCTGTTTGTAGGCAACCTTCGCCAGGTTGATCACCCACTTAGGACTGTCGGGATCGAGGGTGGTGAGGGATTTCAGGGCTCTGGCAACCACCGGAAGGTCCAGGGAGGGCTTTCCCTTGAGATACTCGATGTATTCCTTCCTGGCCTGATCCGGCTTGTCCTGTTCGGAGAAGCAGTCGCCCATTATCAGGTGGGCATCGGTGGTGTCGGGGAATGAGCGGAGGACCTTTCTGCACACCGATGCTGAGACCATGTGCAGCCCCTCTTCGCAGTAGAGCCTGGCGGAGCTGAGGAAGTGTTCCCTTGCCTCTGAGTCCCGCTTCAGCTTGAGGAGGACATCGCCTATCTTGTTGTGCACGGAAGCGTCGCGGGGATCTTCCTCTATGACAAGATTGAAAATCTTAAGGGCGCTGTCGTGCTTGCCCTTCTGGACAAGATCGTGAGCCTTCTTCTTCAGTGAGGTGACATTCTCGGTCATTCCCGGGGATCCTCCGTTTTTATCCGTGATTCGTACTATATACCCTTTGAGCCCCGCAGTACACCTCTCCCACATCGGGGTTGCCCAGATGATAGGGAATGGCCCTGTAGTCTTCGCGGTTCCATACAACAATATCAGCATCGTATCCCGGCGCAAGCCCCCCCTTCACCCCTGAAAGCCCAAGTGCCGCGGCACCGCCGGCGGTGGCGGAAAAGAGAGCTTCCTCCACGGTAAAACCGCAGTTGCAGACCGCCAGACTGACGATCAGGGGCATTGAATCGCAGAAGCAGCTGCCCGGGTTGAAATCGGTGGCTATGGCCACCCTGGCCCCGGCGTCGAGGAGCTTCCTTCCCGGGGGAAAAGGCTTGTTCAGAAAGAGGGCGGTTCCGGGAAGAAGGGTTGCCACGGTTTCACTTGAGGCGATCCTGGCTATGTTCTCCGCTGAGATCGAGAGGAGGTGGTCGGCGCTTCTGGCACCGGCTTCCACCGCCACACCGGCCCCGCCGGTATCGTGAAACTCGTCGGCGTGGACCCTGAGCATGAAACCCTGCCTTGCCGAGGCACTGAGGTATCTCCCGGCCTGTTCCGGGGTGAAAACACCCTTTTCGCAGAAGATGTCCACGAATCGGGCTATTCCCTGGTCCTTCACCGCCGGGTTCACGGTGTTTATCAGATAGTCGATGTAGTCATCCGGTCTTCCGGAAAACTCCGCTGGAACTTCGTGGGCTCCCATGAATGTGGGAACCAGAGTCTGGTGGGTTTCCAGGGAGGCCTGGCCGGCGATCTCCAGGCATCGGAGTTCCGTTTCGAGGTCGAGGCCGTAGCCGCTCTTGACCTCCACGGTGGTGGTTCCCGAGGCCAGCATGTTGCGCAGATGTCTTTTGAGGTTGGCCATTATGGCTGATGACGGGGCTTCCCGTGTGCGCTTCACACTGTTCAGTATTCCGCCACCGGCTCTGGCTATTTCCTCGTAGTCGGCCCCGGCGGCCCGCATTGCGAACTCTTCTTCCCTGGTCCTTCCGAAGAGCGGATGGGTGTGGGAATCGACGAAGCCGGGGGTGACGACCCTGCCCCGGCTTTCTCGATAACTGTCTGGCTGGAAAGCTCGCAGTGTTCCTGAAGGAGTTCATCCGGTCCGGCCCAGACCACCCTGCCTCCATGGCAGGCCAGGGCGGCCTTTCGAATGAGGCCGATACCGGACCCCGGTGCCCCGTTCATGGTAAGAAGGCTGCCAATACCCCTTAGAACGAAATCGGCCTTCACCTGGTTCTAGACTTCTGGAATAACGGAAGCGACCCTTCTGGCCCCCATGCGGTGGAACTTAACCCTGCCTTCGATCTTGGCGAAGAGGGTGTCGTCGGAACCCTTGCCCACATTGAGCCCCGGATGGATCCGGGTGCCCCGCTGGCGAAGGATTATGGTTCCTCCTGAGACATGCTTTCCCGCCGGCGCCTTCACGCCGAGCCTTCTTCCAGCAGTGTCCCTTCCGTTCCTGGAGCTGGACGATGATTTTTTATGTGCCATTCCTGTGCCTTTCCTGCGTTTTCAGTTCGCAACGACAATTCTTGTTGATGCAAAATGCCCGTTTGAAGCATACCTTATCTGATATACCCCAGCGGGAAGTGCCGTACCGGCGTTGATCATGTGTGAAACAACCCCGGCCGCAATGTTTTCTCCGTAAACAGTTCTGCCGGAAATATCATAAATTTCCAGCCGTCCTTCAACCCCTGTGTCCGGAAGTGACACAACGCATGAGGAAAACACCGGGTTGGGGGATGACGATATGGTAATGAAGACCTCTCCGGAGGTTCCGTTCTCTATGCCGGTTCCGAAGGAGAAGTTCACCTCCACCATTTCCTCAGGCCCCACCACGACGCCGTTCTGGGACTGTGAGCCCATTCCGTCCACCGTGGCCACCACATTGTAGGTCCCGGGAAGGAGGTTCTTGGAGTAGCCGCCGTCGTTCACATCGGTCCTGCAGAACCGCAGGGGTGAGGAATCGGTTCCATCGGTCTTTTCGATCTGGATCAGGGCGTCCAGGGGATTCCCACCGCCGTCCTGGACGGTTCCGTGAACACCGTAGGTGCTTGCCACGCAGAACTCAAGCATGGGCATGTAGTTGGCGTTGGCCACATCGGGCCAGTCCGCGGGGGATTTTACGCTGGAAACCTCTATGGTGTGATCCACGGTTCCAGCTTCGCCGTAGGACCAGTCGTTCACATCCCCCTGGGTGGCGTACCAGGAGGCGCCGGGTATATAGATGATCCAGGGATCATAGTAGGATGTAATGGAGGGATGGTTGACATAGGCTTCGGCGTGGGCGGTTATCAGCTCTTCGTCCTGTATGGGTGCTGTGAGGCTGTAGTTCCACACCGCGTTGAAGCACTCCGCTCCCCCGTGGAAGGAGAGACCGGTGGCGAAGGGATTGGCGAAGTTGTTCTGGTCCGGCCAGCTCTGCATGGTGAGGTCCCTGATGGCCCGGCTCTCGGAACCCTGCCAGTAGGGCGGGGAATTCATGTAGCTGAAATCACGGTTAAGGTCCACATTGTTGGCGTTGTACCTTGAGTTGTTCACATAGCCGTCGGGGTTGACGATGCTTATTATCCAGATCTCGCTGTTGTCCACGGCGTAGGTGCACGGATCGCTGGTACCGTAGTTGTCGGTGAGGACCTGAAGGAAGTTCAGGCAGGACATTCCTGCGCCTTTTTCGTCGCCGTGGATGTTGCCTGTGATACGGATATGGGGCTCGGCCTCGTGCTGGTTGACATTGTCGCTGACCACAACGGCGTATATGGGCCTGCCCTGTTCGGAGGTGCCTATCTGCTCCAGCCTTGCTATTGCGGGATGGTCCGCCACCACATCGGACATGGTCTGATTCACCTCGGCGATGGAGGGATAGGGAACCAGGGGTGTGGGGATCTCCTCGGCCACCGGCCTGTACCCCAGGTTCCTCAGTTCCCTCTCCCGGGCTTCGTTCACATAGAGACGGGCCCGTGTGCCGAAAACCGCCTCGATATCGTAACCGTTCTCGTTAAAGAACTGAAGATCGAGGATGGTAACATCGGGAACCATGACCGAATACCATTCAGCCAGGGCGGGAAAAGCAGTAAGCATTAGTATTGTAAAAATAAACTTCACAGTGTTGCTTCCTTTGCAGGTTAATGAAATGATTGCTCTATACGGGATACACGACTATCATGAAACCGGTTCCCCCGGTCAACCTTGCTTATCACTGTGCATATTGCTTAGAATCGGTGCTGCGGTCGGGGCGTGGCGCAGTTCGGTAGCGCACCTGCTTTGGGAGCAGGGGTCGCTGGTTCAAATCCAGTCGCCCCGACCACGAAGCCATCCGTAAATTTGACAAATAGTCAATGCAAATACCCACCGGAAGAGAAGTAAATCGGTATCAGGCTTGGGTTCACGAAACTCAGATCAGCTCTGAACCCTTGTCCAGATGGTCTGGAAGGCGCTTTCCCAGTTGTGCTCGAGCCCCCGCTCCCTGGCCCTCTTCCCCATTTCCTTTCTCATGTCCTCGTTCTCAAGAAGCTTCAGGATAGCTCCTGCGAGGGCATCTGGATCCCGGCCGGTGACCACCAGGCCAGATTCTTCGGGAATGATGATCTCCTGGGGACCGCCCCGGTCGGTAACCACGCAGGGTAGTCCCGCAGCCTGGGCTTCCAGGACGGAATTGCCATAGGTGTCCGTGGTTGAGGGGAATACGAAGATATCACAGGATGCGCAAACCCTGGAAAAGTCCTCCCCGGAAAGGTTCCCGCAGAAGAACCCCCCCTGCCAAGAAGCAGTTTTCCCAGTTCCCGCATGTAGGGGCCGTCGCCGGCCATAAAAAGCTCAACCCCGGGGAATTCTTCCCTGACCTTCAGGAACGCCTCGGCCAGAACGTCGAGGTCTTTCTCCCTGGAGATCCGCCCTGTGTAGAGAAGCTTCAGTGTGTCCCTGCCTCCACCGAACCGGTCCATATAACCCTTTGTGCGCCACTCCGGAGAGAATGCCTCGTGATCGGTCCCCGGGGGAAGATGGCCATTCTGGACTTGTCCACACCCAGTGCTCCCAGGTCGTCTATATAGAATCTGCTGGGAACCATGACCATTTCCGAAAGACTGTAGAACCAACCGGTGGCGGAGCTTATCATTTCCGCGATCCTGGAATCCTCGATTATCTCGTTGGTGTGCCTGGGAAAATCGGTGTGGTAGATGGATATTGTGGGAATGCCCAGAAGCTTGGCTATGCCCAGGGCTATCATCCCCAGGGGGCCCGGTGTGGATATGTAGGCCACCTCGAAATCGTTCTCCTCAAAGAATCTCAGCATTTCCAGGAAGGGTGGTACTGAGAGTTTCTTTGAAGGATAGTTGGGTACCGCGAATTCCTTTATGGGCTGGAAGTTCACCACCCAGCCGGGAAAGGACACAGCCCTGTCCTGGCACGCCAGGATGGCCAGTTCCCGGCCGGCCTTCACCGATAGCTTTCCGAAGCGCTGGATGGTCCGGGATACTCCGTTGAGGTCATCTATTGTGTCCGTTACCCAGACCCTCCTTCCCGACCTTCTGGACGCAGGTGACCGGGAACCAAGTTCGGCGCATATCCTGTTCACCTGGTCCCTTCCCCGCCTTCTGTCCATGTAGGCTATGGGAAAGGGCACATTCATCAGAAGCACCGGTATCATCGCCGTGAAGGCCTCGAATCCCTCAAGGATCCTTCCCTTGCTGAACCTGGTGCCCAGCTGTTCCGCTGAACGTCTCAGAAGGCTGTTGGTAAGCTTGTTGAGTATGTCGAAGGTTCGCTCCTCTATCCCCTCCTTTTCCAGCTCGGGGCTTCCCTTACGGAGGTTGAGGTCCTTGCCTATCTCTATCAGTTCGTCAGCCAGGAAGCTTTCGAAACCCGGGCTGTTGCCCCTGGCCTTCTTCAGCATGTGGTGGAAAAGAAAGTCCGCCTTGTGCCAGAGAGTTGGTTCATCGGTGCTGTCCTGGGACACCGGGCTGAGGAATCTGTCCACGGCCATGGTTGCCGCGCTGGGAACATTCTTTGAGAGGAGGCGGTCGCGGTAGAAGGAGTACGCTATGGAGTAGACGGCGTATGAAGACCTCACTGCGCTTCCGTGGTCGCCCTGCAGAACTCCTCTTCCCATGGCGATCTCCCTGAGGAAACCACCAACGGTTCCGTCTGACCGGGCCTCGGTGTAGGTGAGTCCGAAGAAACGGCCGCAGTGATCATCGCTGCCGGCGGTGAAGCCGGAAAAACCCTCTCCCCTGATCACCCTGGCCATATCAATGGAGGCATTGTTCTCCCATACCGCCCTTGTGCCATTCCTTCCCTCCACCAGGGCCACCCGTTCCACAAGTTCCTTCCATTCTTCAGGGGTGAGGTCCTCACCGGGGAAATAGAATGGGTGGGCCAGTGCGTTCACTATTCCCTGTTCATCCAGATACTCCAGGAGGGTGAAGACATTATCCCTGAGTCCCGTTGTTTCCTCATGCTGCTCGCCGGTTATGTCGTAGGCCAGTATGTGAACCGGCTTCCGTGAACCGGGAAGAAGGGCGCTGATCTCCTCGCTGAGGAAGGCACCGGGGAGACCGGCTATCTTTTCTACACCTTCAATGGTGTTCACGTCGGTTATGGTGACAAGGTCCATGTTCCTTTTTCGGGCCAGGTCGTAGATGAGTTCAGGAGGAGTAAAGCTTTCCGGTGCCTTCAGGGTGCGCAGTATCCACCGGGCGGACTGTTTGGATGCCCCGGAGTGCACGTGCAGGTCGCACTTTGTATTTTTCATTTTGATGGATTCCCTTTCAGGGAGTTATGGTTCTGCAAGGCTAAGATACTCAGTTGCCTCAGTTCACCGCAACGATTCCCTGGGGGCCCTCTCCCCCTGCCATTAACGAATCCACCACGGTCATGGAGCCGGGATCGATCCGGTATACCGCATTGGTTTCGAAGGACGTTCCGTATATGAAGCCCTGGGCGAGGGCAAGTCCGGTGGGCGAAAAGGGAAGCTCTATCCGGTGATGTTCACCGTTTTCGCCGTAGACTATCAGCCCTCCCTGCCCCCAGCCGTCCGGGCTGATGAAGGTTTCACCAAGCATTATGGCCTCCCCGGGAGCTCCACCGCAGTTTATAACTGTCCTTATGAAGGGCTCACCTCCAGGGTCGATAACCGTTATGCGCCCGTCGTTCTGGTAGGTGGTGGAATAACAGTGGATCATTCCCGTGGGCTGAAGCTTCAGGGTCTGTGTGTTCACCCCGGTGTCCAGCCAATGTATCTCCTCTCCCCCTTCCGGGGCATATACGGAGACCCCCCCTGGGGAGGTTCCATCGGGCCAGTTTCCGTAGCCAAGGAACACACGGCCTCCGTGGGTCTCTATGCCGCTGGGGTTGGCACGGGTGGAAAATCCCGCAGAAACCTGCCCGGTTTCAAGGTCTGCTCTGATAACGCTGTCTGCGAGCAGAAGTGTTACATAGCAGCTGGGACCATCACTGGCGAAGGAGTAGGGGTTCTTTCCCTGTGGCAGAAGGATCCTCAGGGCGTAGTCCCCGGGTTCATCCGCCGAGGCGATGAAAATCTCCGCTCCCAGGGATGATAGAACCGCGAGATCCCTGTTCCCAAGGGTCCTTATCTGGTTCGGAGCAGAACCGGTTGTCCAGGCTCCGGTTATAAGCAGGTCCTCTTCAGGGTAGTAGATATCGGCGGTTGCAGAAAGACCGTTGAACCACACCAGGGCGGTTCCCCCGGGGCTTTCGCCCCCGGGGGTCCCGCGGCGTCCCTGCAGGAGAGAACAAGCAGCAGAAATGTAAAGGCAATGGTCTTTTTCATGTCATTCTCCACAGTATTCAAGGCTTATCCCGAAGGTCCTTCCCCGGGCTATGTATCCGTCGGTTATTCGGTATTCCGTGTCAAGCAGGTTGTCCGCCGAGATGGAGACGGCCATTGCTCCTGTCAGTTGAACTGAGCCCAGGATATCTGCGGTCCAGTATTCATCCAGGTACGCCGTCTGAGTTCGATTGGTAAACCTCTTGCCCGAACCCTTCAGACCCATGCTGCACCTCACCGCCGAAGAAAACCGGCAACCGGCGCTGAGTCCCCATGAGTATTCCGGTCTGTATGGCAGAAGCATTCCCTCCCTGGGGGTGTTCTCGGTCTGGTCGGTTGCCAGGTTCCAGGTGAAGGTGCCGGAAAGGTCCACGGGACCCCCTTCGAAACGCCCGTGGGTCTCAATCCCCCTGGAAAGGGCGGAGGATATGTTGGATGGGGTCCATACTCCCTCTTCCCCGGGAAGCCACAGGATGAGGTTTTCCGTTCCGGTGGCAAATCCTGTTATTCCACCTGCGAGACCGCCGCCGTTGTATTCAGCCCGAACCTCAATACCGGCGGTCCTTTCGCTTTTCAGATCGGGGTTGCCCTGGTCCTGCCATCAAAGGGCCAGTGGAGGTCATTGACCGTGGGGACCGGTGGTCGGTGAACAGTGAAGCCCCGAAGGCAAGTCCCACGCCTTCGTCATTTGAGGAAAGATTGAGCCTTCCAGTGAAGTCAGCACCGTTTCCGTTGAGCTGCCAACCGGCCAGGGCATGGATCATGCCACGCTCCAGTTCCACTCCAAGATCGCCTCGGTGAACCTCCCTGGTTCCCGTAGCGGTGCTGTTCAGGAACGACGAGTTCCAGCCGCAGAGAAGGGTAAGGGGACCATTCCATGCCGCTGAAGCCCCGGTGGAGAACTCAGTGTGGGAGTCATCCATGGCATAGGGATATGTCTGCCTGTACCCCATGGTTCCCCCCCCGGCGGTGAGGGTGCCTTCCAATGCCCCCAGGGAAGCCGCCGCCCAGATGTCCCCCCGGGCCTGCTCCCTGAAGCCGTCGCCCTGTACCGTCCAGTCCGGTGCTTCGGTTTCTCCGGCGGCATAGCTTCCAAGGAAACCGGTTCTCACGCCGCCGAAGAACCCGGTGGTGACAATGGCTCCGGAATAACCTAGGGAGCCTTCCGTGCCGGAATTACGCCTTATTGAAAGCCCGGTTCGTCCAAGCTTGCAGACCAGACCGCCACCGCCGGATGACAGGGCTGAAAACCTTAGATATAGGGGTTGTGAGTTCCCCGGGGGCAGGAAATTAAGGGCACCTGAGCTGCCCTTTCCGCTTCCTCCCGGTACGGAACCGCCCCGGGCAACCTCAAGGGAGGAGAATATTGCCGGGTCGATCACACCCGGAGGTGAGCCGTCAGCCGAGGAGGACATTGATATGCCGTCGATCATGTAGTCCGCCTGTGCCGGCTCCCCTCCCCGCAGGGAAAGGGAGACCACCGGCATGGAGCCTCCGTACTCCCTTGCGGCAAGACCCGGCACCATTCCGTTCAGGTCGTTCATGCCCCTGGAACCAAGTTCCGCCAGCTGGCTTTCCCCGATGGAGGAAGTGGAGGGTATTGCTCCGGCCAGGGACCCCCTTGCCGCGGTTACGGTTATGGTGTGTCCCCGACCCACCGCAACGGGGGTGAGAACTATTGATCCACCGCTGTCCGGCGGCGGTCCCGTCCAGTCGCCAAAACCAGTTGCGTGGAGATGGAGAGTACCGGAAAACCCATCGAAAAGCTCAAAGCGGCCGTCGGGATCCGTAAGGCAGAACCAGCCTGAGGAATCACCGACCCAGGCCCCTGAACAGGGGTGCCGTCCGGTTGAACAACACGGAAGGCGGCGATAAGAACTGCAATGAGAAGCAAGGTGACCCGCCCTTCAGGGAAAAGGTGAAGGCCGCGGGACATCGCTTTTGCCCTGGTGTATTTATGCGATACACAAGGAGCTGATGCGCGGCACAGTGTCTGACTTCCGGAGATGTTCCGGTTACAGTGGCGCTACCGTGGCGGATTTCCACCGCACTTCCTGCGCCCGCGGCAGCCATAATATATCAATGAAAATGAAAGGGTTCAGCCCCTCTTCCAGAAATCCCTGCTGTACTCGGTTCCCGCCATGAAGGAAAGGGCCTGGGCTATGGAATGGTCCATGTTATTGTACCAGAAGGAGCCGCATCTGCCGGTGAGAAAAAGGCCTTCCGGTATGGAAACCGATGCAAGCTTTTCCCTGTAGTCCAGGGTGTAGACCGGGTAGGTCTCGGGAACTCGTTTCCAGTCGATGAAGAGGATGTCTTCCTCCCTGGCTGCCCTGACCTTCAGAAGACCTGCTATAAGTCTGTCCTCAAGTACTTCGGGATCATGCCATTCCATGGAATCGGCGGTGCAGGTGAACTCGGCTATCAGGCTGTCTTTCCCAGGTGGTACGCAGTTCTCCCTGAAGTGTCTGGGAACGGTAAGTCTGCTGAAGGCGATGTCGTCCTGGCCGAAGTAGCACCACTGGTAGTCGTTGGCGGGATTTTCCCTCTTCAGAGCCACGTTGGCGGTTATGGTATTAATGAAGGTCAGGGCGGTTTCCGGATAGAGAATGGTGATGGGTGCTGTCCAGAAGACCCTTTCCCCCTGGATGACATCCCCGTTCTCCAGGACAACGCCGGTGACCTTCCCATTCTCCTGAAGAAGCCCACTGGCAGGGGTTCCCATGAGAAGGCTGCCCCCGTTCTTCAGTATCCTGTCCCGCTGGAGGTCGCAGAAGGTCTGTATCCCACCCCTGGAGGGGTAGTAGAAACTTGTTTCCACAGGCTTCGGCAGCAGCATTCCCCTGAGCAGTGACAGGAGATTGTCCGCCTTCACCCTTTTGTCTATCACCGCCCGGTTTACCCCGGCCTGGGCCCAGTCAACATGGAGCTGCTCCGAGCTGGTGCCGGTAAACTTCTTTGTGTATCCGGCAAAGAAGAAATGGTACAGATTGTCGCCGTAGCGGCTTCTTATGAAGTCAGCGAATGATCTTATCTCCGGAATGTCCGGCTTTCGAAAGAGATCAAGGAAGCTGCGGAAGAGAACCGGCAGGGGAAGGCCCATTACCGATATGAGGGTAAGTGGCCAGCTTCTGTACTTACCCGCCATGAAAACTGAACTTTTTCTCTGGATCTCCATGCAGCAGCTTCCAAGGACTTCCCTCAAGTAATCATCTACCAGGGGATTTGCCGTGTGAAACCTGTGGGGTCCTATGTCGAAATCGAAGCCCTGGCGGCTGAAGCTGCGGGCCAGACCACCGGGCTGGTCCTCCCTTTCGATGAGAGTTACTGAGTTCCCCCGGCCTTCAGCTGTGAGCCTGTCCGCCAGTGTGAGTCCCGATACACCGGCCCCTACGATGATGTTCTTCAATCGGATTCCTTTCCGGATGTGAGAAGCAGGAATGAAGCCCCGGCTAACATCAGCAAAATGGCCATTGAAAGCCATAGCAGGTGAACACTGAACCCGGCCTCCACCACGGTGAGGCCGCCGGGGAGTTCGCCCCGAAGCCCCATAAGGGCGAAACCGGCCACCCAGCCAGCTTCCACGGTACCAAGGCTGAGGAGTCCGTGGATGGGAAGGGCCATGGTGAGGTCGGTAATGGCAAAGGCGGTGAAAACCTGCCACAGCGGTATACCCCTGACTCCCACTGCAATAAGCAGGGAATTAAGCATGAAAAGCTTCGTGGCCCAGGCCAGGATGCTTGCTCCCATTGCCAGGGAAACCGAGCGCCTTCTCCCCGGTGTTATCCGTATGGAGACCAGCATTTCCATCCAGGCGGAGGTTATCCTGCCCTCTCCCAGCAGGGCTTTCACCGGAAGAGTGAACAAACCGAGAATTCGAGGCAGGAAGAAAAGGGAGGCGAGGCCAAGAAGCGCCGTGGCCGCCGCTGCAAAGACCACCGGCCCGTTCAGCCCCGCAAGGAAGCTGAAGGCCACCACCGAACCCATGGCTATGAGGTCCATGATCTTTGAAAGCATCACAGTGGCCGCCCCGGTGCCGGTGGGAAGCGAGGCGTACCTTCGAAAGAGTCCCACCAGGCCAGATCGGAGAGTCGAAGGGGAAGCAGATGGCCAAGACCCACATGTACCGATGTCAGTGGAAGGGCTTCCCTGATGGAGATCCTGTGCCTGTTGGAGAGAAGCTTCCAGCGGATGGCCTGATCATCTGGGAGAGGGAAAATAGAACGAGGGCCGTCACTAGCCAGAGGGGTTCTGAGTCGGCCAGGGCCTTTCCGATTCCCCTTACTGTTTCGCCCGGGGACCCGGAGAGCGAAAGCAGATAGTATGTAAGTGCTGCCCCGGCAATCAGAAACAGAACCAGCCTTGCGGTGTTGAGCCCCTTTGACAAATATTCCTCCAACATGAAAATCAGGGGGTAATATAGACCATGAAGGACAATGCCATAAGCGTGAGGGGTATTTCGAAGCGGTTCGGAAGAACGGTGGCCCTGGAGAAGGGTTTCAGCATAGAGGTGGTCAGGGGGCAGTCCCTGGCCATTCTAGGGGCCAACGGCGCCGGTAAGACAACCCTCATGAGGGCAGTTCTCGGTCTTACCATACCCGAAGAGGGGGCTATCAGCCTCTATGGTCTCCCCCCTCCAACCCGGAATCCCGTTCCGGTGTGAGGTACCTTCCCGAACGGATATCATTCCCCGGCTGGGCCACACCGCTGCAGATGTACAGACAGTTCGAGAGGGTCCGCAGAGAGGGCCGTGAGATGGATTTTGTCCACAGCGCTGGCAACCTTCAGTGCGAAGATCTCCTGAACAGGAAGCTCGGGAAAATGTCCAAGGGCCAGAGGCAGCGGATAGCAGTTGCCCTTATGACATGCGGTAAGCCGGAAACGGTCTTCCTTGACGAACCATCCTCCGGCCTTGACCCCGGTGGAAGGATGCTGGTGAGGTCCGCGGTTGCAGAGCTCGCCTCCCTGGGTTCCACCGTTATACTGAACAGCCACCTTCTCGGGGAGGTGGAGAAGGTCTGCAGCTGGGCGGCTTTCCTGCACAATGGTAAACTGGTTGCCCACGACCGCCTGGAGGACCTGTCACTCTTCAAGGGCCACGCGGTGGTGGACACCCCGGACCCCGAGGGGTTGAGGACCGTGCTGAACGCAGGGACGGTCAAGGAAAAGACCCTCGTTTTCCCACTTGCGGACGCCGGCGGGTTCTCTGCCTTTACGGAAAGGGTTTCCAGAAGCGGCATTGCCTTCACTGGCATCAGGCTTCAGAAAGAATCCCTCGAAGACATTTTCATGCGAATCATGGAGGGGGACGGCAATGTTTCTTAATGCCCTGGAACACATGACCCGCCGAAGGCTGATACTGATAATCGGTATACTCTCTGTCCTCTACCTTCTTCTATACTGGAGGGCATAGCCTCGGCTGATCCCAGGTCCATAAGGCTTGAAGCGGGGATCCCGGCATCCGACGCGGACCTGGCCTACGCAGCGCTTACCATAGCCGGTTCCATGCTGTCAGTGATGGTATGGGCCTCACCATAATTCTAGGCGCCAGCATACTTCCCGACGAGATGGACGCCGGCAGGATGTCCATCTGGCTGCCCTGCCACAGACCCGTTTCAGGGTCTACGCCTCCACAACCCTTGCCCCGCTGGCGGTATCCGTTCTGTTCGGTTATCTGCTCTTCGGGCTAACCGCCCTTATCACCGCATTCTATGCCCCTTCACCCCTTCAAGCATTCCCCTTTCGATATTCAGTATGCCAGTCTGGCTATCGGCAACCTGGGCCTTCGTAATACTGTTCTCACTGATCGTCGGAAAGATACCGGCGATGCTGATCACATTCGTTCTCGAGGGATTCGCAGTGGGAATGGGTAATATGGTTGAGCTTGGCAAGAACCTGCCGGAGCTGAATCAGACCGCCTTTTATACCGTGGCCCGTACGGTGACCTTCGTGCTGCCCTTCGAAAGGGGTTTCAGGGGGGTTCAGCAGGGGCTTCTTCCCCGGGCAACCCTGATAGACGAGGGGCTGGCGCTCCTTGGCATAGGTGGAAAGCTTCCCATGTGGGAGATAGTCTACCCCGGTGTATGGGCGGCTGCCCTTTTCTTCCTGGGATACAGGATCTTCAGAAAGAAGGACCTGTAGAAAGAATGGGTTCCAGCTCCCTCCTTAGTCTGGGATCAAGTGAGATCGCCCTTTCAGCGGCAAACAAAGCATCTTCCCTGTAGCCGTAATTCCAGAGAAGCGCCGCCATGTTCTTCCAGGCCGAAGGGGATTCGGGAGCTATCTCCAGGGCCCTGGAAAACTCCAGGGCAGCATCGGCGAACTCGCCACCGGAAGAGGCTATGGCTGCTCCTCTAATGCTGTGGTAGTCCGCCCCTCTGTAGCCCCCTTGCCCACCCCCGTTCCAGGCAACCGATGGCGCTGTCGTACCTTCCCGCCTCGAGATGGTCCTGGGCCAGTTGAATCTGTGTCAGCCCGGGACGTACCCCGGCTGGGTACTTCAGGAGAAGGGAAAGGGCAAGAACAGCTGCCCCGGCTGGAACCGCCGGTTTCCACCTGAGTGATGAGGCCATGAGGAACAGTGCCGGTATATAGACCGCCCTGTGCCTGATGGAGGGAAAGAAGATGAACGAGGCGGAGAGACCGGTGAGGAAAAGGGCAGTCTCCAGGTTCCTTCCGCTCCCCCCTATACCCAGGGCAAGGATAACTCCGGTAACGGGAAGCAGCAGGACCAGAATGGAGGATCCGAGGAGCACCGGTGCTTCGATGTTCCTTCCGGCCGGACCGACAGGAAAGCGGCGGATTTCAGCAGCCCCATCCCAAGCCATTCAACCGGCGAATCACCTATTGCCCCAGGGCCCTTCCGGTGAAGTCATCTCCCCGGACGAGTTCCTCGTACTCCAGCCCGGGTGGTGTCCCGAGAAGCTCCCAGGAAGTCCCCAGCCAGAGATTGAGGGGGCCGTTCTCCCCGGTGGAGAAGGTCCCCCCGGAACAGAGGTTGAGAACCATGAGGGGAAGGACCGCACCTGTGAATCCGGCTGCAACAGGGACCCACTTCCTGAAGGATCTGAGAAGGGGCAGTGAAAGGGGAAGGAACAGCAGGAGTTCCCCACGGAAGAGGGCCGCGGTTCCGATGATCCATCCTGCCAGAGCGTCCTTTCGGAATGGGCGGCAAATGGCAATGGAGATAAGGGCAGCCGCAGGAGCCGATGGCAGGACCTGGAGACCGGAGAAGGCAAGTGTGGGCTCAATTGCCAGGACACCTGCCACAATGGAGTTCTTCATTCCACGCTCCCTGAGCAGGAAGAAGGCGATGGCCGGAATGAGTGATATGAGGCTGAAAACCATTCTCAGACTGTCCGGTTCCCGGGAAAGGGATGCCAGGAAATAGATTCCCGGAGGCCTTTCGAATGGGGGTGAATCCCCCCGGGAATAAGTTATCTCATCAACATGAAGGGTATCCCCGAAGAACCAGTCAAGCTGCCTGAGCGCCACAGCTCTAAGGGATACTCCCCCCAGAAGGAAGAGGATGAAAACAAGTGTGTGTTTTCTCAACGCCAGACAGTCCCCCCCTGGAACTCCAGTCCGGGATAGCTCCTGTTCACCGCTCCTTCCCTGTTCCAGTTCAGGGCCGGTGCCTTATCCATCCAGGGGGGTGCTGTTCCGGCATGATCCCCAGCACGGTGAGCTCCGCAGGTTTCACAAGGTCAAAGAAATCCGATGTAAGAAGTGAACAGGGGTACATGTGGATCTCCGAGGACCTGAACCATTCCGATACCCTGAGAAGGCTTTCTTCAGGGCTCAGCCCGGCAAGTTTCCTTCTAAGCTCCCTGTCAAAGCCTCCCCCCTGTTGTCAGGGATAGGGTGAAGGTTCCCTCCCCAGGTGAGATCGCCCATACCTCCGTGCAGCTGTCCGCCCGGGGTTCCGGAGGCATTTCCGCCAGGGTGCCCCCGGGAAGCAGCAGCCACAGGGTGTCCGGTGCGTCCACCCATCCCACGGGTGAAAGGTATTCCGAGGGTTCCTCGAGGGATCCTTCCGCCAGTATGAAAGCCCTGAAAAAGCCAAGAGGAGAGGGTATTGGCGGGAATATGTCCGTTGCGGGGACCACCGGAGCGTCTATCCCCATCACCCTGCACATGGCGGAGAGCAATGTTGCCGCCTCCACCGGGGTCGCCCTTCTGGTGTCAAGTATCTCCTGAAGTGACCTCACCCTGAAACCCGCGTCACCCCCGGGAAAGGCAAGAAGCTGCAGGGACTCGGTTATGAGGACTCGTCCCCGGGATATCCTCATGTTTGGAAGGGCACCGGCGGCGCCGGCCTCGATGGATGCCTCCCTCAGGTCCGGGGGTGTCTCCATGCCGGAACGGCGGGATGAGCCCAGCAGGATAGTTTCCACCTCACCCCAGTCGGCGGCTGTGGAGAGCCATAGCTCCTTGAAGGGTTCATTCTCGGAACGGAAAACCCTCCTTCCCCGGCGGGCCACTTCGGTGAAGCCCCTGGCGTATGCGTTGAGTCCCCGTGGATCGTCGGTGGTGACGATTATGGTGTCCGGTTCCTCCCCCGCTAAATAGGTGTAGAAAAGCCCCTGAGACGACATCTCCCCCTGTTCCCGGACAAGGAAGGTCCACCGGAGGTCCATACCGGGCCTAAGGCCGGGAAAGGCCACCACAAGGGCCCTGGGCCAGCCCTCGGCGCCGGTCAGTGTATCCACCGCCCATTCGGGAACATCCCGGAGGGCACCGTGGAAGCCGTATTCCGCACCGATGAGCTCCACCTCCATGTACTCCGGATCGAAATCCCTGGTAACCCTGAGGAACCTTCCGTCGTCGCCGGAAACCGCCCGGTATGAACCTCGGTTTCCTTGGCTGTGCCGTCCCAGCTTATGTCCACGCTGACGGAGGTGTAGCGGGATGGTGTTCCCGAGAGGATCACCGCCATAAGAAGTGTCACCGCGTTCACGGGAGCAGCACCGTTCTCTGGCCTGAACCGGCCCTGAGGAGGAGCCTTTCTGTGAGGTCACCGGAGCCGTTGGTCACCGATGCGGTTTCCCTGAGTGTGACAATGCCCCGGTCAATGCCCAGTGAACAGGAGTATCCCGGCACTTCAACCGGTTCCGGCAGAAAGACGTTTTCCATGGGAAGGGTTATCTCCATGGTAAGGATCTCCACTGTGGTGGCGTCGATGAACACGGAGTCCGGCGGGGCGGGGAGCAGCATGGACGCGGCCCTTGTTCCGGCAAGGGAGACCTCCCTGAGCCCGGAAGAAGAAGGCGATTCTCCAGAATCCTTGCCCGCCAGCTTCCCTCCATGGTCAGAACATCGTCCTCAAATGACACGGAGGAACATGAAACTGCGCCAAAGAACCTCCTGGCCATTTCCTTCACCGTCGAGGAGGAAGAGCCTGTGTAAAGGGTGGTAATGAGTTCCAGTGGAACACCGCTGCTTTCCGCGGTAAGGGATCCCTCGATCATTCCGGTTTCAAGGGAGAGGGTTCCGTTAATGTCCATCCGGAGCGTATCGTTCCATCCCTCCCATGGAACCTGAAGCAGAGTGCTGCCCCATGGCACCAGGGGCAGATAGGTGCAGCCCCTCAGGCCGAAGCTGAACCCTGCCTTTTCCGGAATCCCCCTGGGCGTGGGATCCAGCAGCCTCCACAGTGAGTCGGGTCCCTCCCTGTAAACGGTTATCATGTGATCGAATGTCCTGGCATCCACCAGGGAGGGTGTTTCTCCCCTGGTGGAAACGAGTGCCGGATATGCCTGATAACCCGCCTTCCTGAGAAGCCAGGTGAGCAGTATGGCCCTGTCCCTGCAGACACCGGCGTGGTCTTCCATGGGTTTCCTCCGGGGAACGGGGAGACCAGCCGGGCCAGACGCCGGAATCGGTGCCAATGTAGCTTATGTTCTCCGCCATCCAGGAGCGCAGCTCGCCGGGGTCGGTGCCCACAGACTGGATCACCCGTTCAAGCTCTTCACACTCTCCGTGCCAGGGAATATCAATGTGAACCGAAGCTTCGCTGGACAGGGTTTCGGGGGAGCCGGTGGCTATGGATATCCAGCTTGTCTTCACCGCTGCCAGGGGATGCGAGGGAAGCGGGGATACCCCGGTGAAGACAAAATGCTCCCCGGGCTGGCTGGAGTAGAGCCTTACACCTGCGGGGTTCTCTATTCTGAATGATGAATGTGCCACGCTGTCATCCATGACCGGGGAAAAGGAATAACTGTAAACCCTTGAAAGGGGAAGGTCGCTTATTGTTCTCTCGATGTGGAGCATTACGGTGTCTCCCACCTCTACCCCGGGCATGGTTATCACCGTTTCCCTCAGTGATGACTCCATTCTTCCGGTGGCGGTGAGAATGCTGTGGGGGCCTGTGGAAAAGGTTCCCCGGGAACTGCCCCGGCCTCCCCTCCAGTGTCCTACCGATGCCTGGAGTATCTCGATCTCCTCGATACCGCTCCTGTGTGAGAGTGTCATGGAGGAGTACCGGCGAACCCCCCTTCCATTAAGGGGGATCACCCTGGTGCTGGTGCTTTCGGTTATCGAGCCGTCATCATTGAAGGAAACCGAGGCCCTGTAATCGAGGTGCACCGCATCAGGATAGGCGGCGAGCCCCAGTAATATCAGGACTGCCTGGAGCACCACTGGCTTATCTCCGGGAACCCGCCCGGGGCATGTCTTGCGGTGGACATGGGCGTTATGCTGATGTGACCCTCCAGCAGTGCGTGAACATCGGTTCCGCGGCCCTCCCTTACTCGCTGCATCTCATAGGGTCCATAATGGAACACTAAACCGCTGTGGTCCCTTTTGAAAGGGATCTCCGAGGCGAAGGTGCCGGTCCGGGTCATCCTGTAGCCCCCGGTGAGAGCCGCCGGAACATTAACGTTCAGAAGGGTTCCCGGTTCTATCATTGAACAGGGGCCATGGTCTACCATCCTCAGGGTTGCTTCACAGGCCTGGGAGAAATCCGGGGTGTGGGTGTATTCCTGACTTACTGCCATGGCGGGAATAAGCCAGAATGCCGCTTCGGTGGCAGCGGCGACTGTTCCTGAGTACCATGTGTTATTGGCCACGTTCGCCCCGGGATTGATCCCTGAGACCACAAGGTCCGGAGGATGCCCCCCCATCAGCTCGCCCAGGGCCAGTTTCACGCAGTCCACCGGTGTGCCATCCACGGAAAAGCGGTTGTTGCCGTGATCCTTCACGGAAAGGGGGGAATAGAGGTTCAGTGACATTCCAGAACCGCTGTGATGGTGTTTCGGAGCCACGGTTACCAGGTCATGATGGCTGAGGACCCGTTCCAGGGCCGTAAGGCCGGGTTCATCGAAGCCGTCGTCGTTGACCAGAAGTATCCTCATGTATCAGAATGATCTGGAAAGAGTGAACCTGTGTGCATTTCCAAGGGCATAGCCTGTGGGTACGAAGGCGTAGTCCAGCGTCCAGCATGATGCTGAAAGACCTGCCCCGGCGGTGAGATCCGAGGCGTCGTGATTGACCTTCCATCCACCCCTGAGGGCGGCCCACTCCACCACACGGTACTCAAGACCGAAGCCCGCCCTGGTGCGGTTGTCCAGGGGTCTCATGACCTGTCCGGAAAGCGAGGCCGAGCCCTGGGGAAGGGGAAAGTCCCAGCGGGAGGCGAAGACCCATGTCCGGGGGAAGCGGAACTCCTCTTCGTCCATTTTTACACCTGGACCTGAATGGAGATAAGCTCCGGTGAAAAGAAGACCGGGCGAAGGGTTATAGGCGAAGCCCAGGTCCACCGCCCAGCCGTTGGATGTTTCCAGCCAGATCTTTTCGTGGATAACCTTGAAACCGATGCCGGTGCGGAAGCTGCCGGTTTCCGCCGCCAGGGCTCCGTTGAATGAGAAATCGTAGGCGTTGAATGTGTCGGTGGGCTCTGATGAGGGGGAATCCCTGTACTCGAGGCCGGTGGTGGTCAGGGACCTGAAACCCAGAGAACCGGTGAAAACACCGCCAAGATGCCCCACCGCCGCCAGGAAATTCTGTGTGGTGGAGCCATACCACTGATCGTGGCCGGCGGAAAGGGATGTGCCCTCCCCTGCCACGAGGGCCGGGTTGGAGAAGATGGAAAGGGGTCCGCCGTTAACCGCTCCGGTTCCGCCCAGGGCAGCCGAACGGGCACCGGCATCCATTTTAAGGAATGGATAGAGTCCAAGGCCGGCATCTCTGTAAACACCTGCGGACGCCGCCACCGCCAGGAGCATTGGAAGGATCAATAAGTTTTCATAACAACCCCTATACACTGAAAACGGCCTCAAGGTTCCGAAGGAGCAATTATATTACCCCGGAGCTGTGAAAGGAAAAGATAATGAAAACCCTGGCCATCCGTGATTCGTCCAATGACGGCTTCTACAATATGGCAGCGGACATCTGTTCGGCAAAGATGATCGAGACCGGAAAGGCCTCGGCCATCTTCAGGACCTATACATGGCAACCACACTGCCTCTCCATCGGAAGGTTCCAGAAACCGGAGAAAGAAGCGGACATGGCCAGGATCCTTGCCGACGGCTACCACATCGTGAGGCGCCCCACCGGAGGCAGGGCGGTCTGGCACGGCGATGAGCTCACCTACTGCCTCACCGCCTCAGTTGACCACCCCCTTGTCAGAGGCGGCATTTCGGAAAGCCTGGGTAGGGTTGCCTCCATACTGGTCTCCGCTCTGAGGGCAGTTGGCGTTCCAGGAGAAATGAACTCCAGGGAGAGGGAACTTTCAAGGGCAGGCAGGGGTTTCAACCCCTGTTTTACATCCCATGGCCGGTTCGAGATCATGACCCCCGACGGAAGGAAAATGGTGGGAAGCGCCCAGGCCAGGATCCGTGGAGTTTTCATGGAGCACGGCTCAATCCTTTTAACCAACCAGCAGACCATGGCGGTGGACTATATGCCGGCGGGGACGGATCCCCTGGCCGCCGGTGAAATGAGGTCGATCCTGAAAAGATCCGTGGGCACCATCCGGGAATACCAGCCGGCGATCACGGCGGATCATCTCTCCAATGCCCTGCACAGTAGTTTTGCCGACTCGGTCCCGATCCCTCCGGAGGGATTCCCCTCGGAAGAACTGCCCGGGCTGGAGGAGGCGATCATTGAAAGGCGGAGTATCGTTGAAGGCTGACAGAAAGCCCCACTGGCTCAAAATGCCCACCCTCGGCGGGGAATCCGCCGGTGAAGTAAGGAAGATCATAAGGGAACACCGGCTGAACACGGTCTGCGATCAGGCGGGATGCCCCAACAGGGGTCACTGCTATCAGAGGGGAACCGCCACCTTCCTCATACTGGGCAACATCTGTACCAGGAGCTGCCTTTACTGCGCCATCGAGAAGAATGTGGCCTCCCCCCCTCCCCCGGATCCCGGCGAACCGGAAAGGGTGGCCGTTGCGGCTTCACTGATGAAGCTCCGCTACGTGGTACTCACTTCGGTGACCAGGGATGATCTTGAGGACGGCGGTGCCGCCCATTTCGCCAGGACGGTAAAGGCGCTTAAAGCAGCGATCCCCGGTGTGAGGGTCGAGGTCCTCACGCCGGATTTCAGCGGGAGTGCCGGCTCACTGGAGATACTGGCTGATTCCCGCCCGGCGGTGTTCAACCACAACATTGAAACAGTTGAGAGGCTGTTCCCGGAGCTCAGACCCGTGGCATCCTACCGCCAGTCCCTCGGCGTACTTTCCCGCTTTCGAGGCATTGCACCGGACATCCCTGTAAAAAGCGGCCTCATGGTGGGTCTCGGGGAAACCGAGAAAGACCTCCTCAGTTCGCTGGAGGATCTCCGGGAGAGCGGTGTGAGCCTTCTCACCATAGGTCAGTACCTGCAGCCCACCTCCAAACACATCCCTGTGAAGAGGTTCCTTGAGCCATGGGAGTTCGAAGAGTGGGAACACAGGGCCCTGGAAATGGGCTTCAGCGGTGTGGCAAGCGGAGCCCTTGTGCGAAGCTCCTACCACGCTGATCTTCTGCAGGAGACCACATGAGTTCGATCCCTTTCTATACCTCCGGTGTAACCATGGCTCCCATGGCCGGTGTTACCGACTCACCCTTCAGAAGGATCTGCAGAAGGCTGGGGGCAACATGCCTGGTGACCGAAATGGTTACAGCTGCCGGTCTCTCACGAAAAAGCGTGAAGTCCAAGAGCATGCTCCGCTTTCATCCCGAAGAGAGGCCTCTGGGCGTTCAGCTTTTCGGTGCTAAACCCGGGGACTTCGCCAGGTCATCCTGCCTCGTTTCCGGTCTGGGTTTCAGCTTCATAGACATCAACGCAGGCTGCCCGGTAAAGCGTGTGCTCAAGAGCGGGAGCGGAAGCGCGCTCCTGGGGGACATCCCGAGGCTGATGGAGATAATAAGGGTTACAGCGGAAAACACCGACCTCCCGGTGACACTGAAGATCCGTCTGGGCCTTTCTCCGGACCAGCCGGTCCCGAACAGCATAGGTGAAATGGCAGCGGAAGCCGGCGCCTGCGCACTTGCGGTACACGGAAGGTACCGGACCGACTTTTTTTCCGGAACGGTGGACATCGGGGGTATAGGGCGAATAGTGGAACACAGCCCCATTCCTGTAATAGCCAACGGCGACTCCACATCCGTGGAAGCCGCCCTGCGCATGAGGGACGAAAGCGGAGCCTCCGGCCTCCTCATCGGAAGGGGAGCCTGGGGAAATCCCTGGATATTCAGGGGGATCGCCGGGGGAAAGCCCTCCCCTGCCAGGGGCGAGCTCCACGCAGTGGTTATGGAACAGCTCTCCATGATGATGGAGCAGATACCCGAGCCCCAGGTCTTCCACATTTTCAGGGGACATCTGGTGCAGTATTTCAGGGGATTCGAAGGGGCTGCGGATCTCAGAAGAAGAGCCGTTGCTTCGGAATCCTTCCAGGAAGTGGACATTATCGCCCGTGAGGCTGATATTGCCATGCACAGCCCCAGGGAGGAAAGTTGATAAAGGGAATTCCGGCGCTGTTCACCGTTGCGGTGATCTTCTCATCCTGCACCAGGACCACCACGGTGAGTTCCAGGTATGTGATCAGCACCAGCGGGGAAACCGCCGACTGCCCATACGAATGGAGACCCGGCGACTACTGGGAGTTCCTGGCCTGGGCCATTCTTGACGACCCCACATCCGCCCCTGTCCTTGCCCTGACCGCCGGTTATCCTCCTGAGGAACTCCCCCCCGGGGACCGTTATCACCATACCCCTCCCGGCGGAATACGCAGAAGCCGCCAGGCTTCGAATGGAGGCCGCAAGACTTGTAGCCCAAGCCACGGAACTCAGGGAGACCAGCAGGGACTCCTGCATTACACTTCTGTACAGAGCCATGGATAGGGATCCCGCCTGGTCGGTGCCGGCAACGGACATCACCGTGCTTCTGCTGGAAGAGAACAGAACGGAAGAGGCGCTGGAACTCCTGGCCCCGCATTCATGCAAGAACACACCGGCGATGGTGCTTGCGGGGATCGCCTGGCGCAGGGGCGACACCGAGGGAGCCCTGGCCCACCTCCGCGAGGCACTGGCCGCCGATGATCCCTCCCCCGAGGTACTGGCCGCCGCCGGCATGGCATGGGCGGTCACAGGGGACAGAAGACGGGCGGGGAACGTTTTCAGGGAACTCCTTGGGAATCCAGCCGCATCACCTGAAACAAGGGTGGAGGCCCTGCACTACGCCCTTATGCTGGAAGAGGATCCCGCCGAAGGGGTCAGCCCCGACTGAGTGCCGAGGCCACCACCCGGGCAAGCTCATCCATTGTGAAGGGTTTGGCCAGGAAGGGAATCGCCTCTCCCCCTTCTCCCCTTCCTGTAACGGTATCACCGGAATAGCCGGACATGTAGATCACCCTCAGCCCGGGGATCATGGCGCAGGCCTGCCTGCGCAGTTCGTCCACCGGCATTCCAGGCATTATAACGTCGGTGAGAAGGAGTTCGGGGATCACCGTTCCTTCCCTGAGAAGCTCCATAGCATGGTCACCGGAGGATGCGGTAATGGGTGTGTAACCCATACGGCGAAGGGCGGTTTCAGTGAGTTCCCTTACCTCTTCGCTGTCCTCCACTATCAGAACCGTTGACCCTGAGCTCATTTCAGCCAAGGCAACTGCCGTCTCAGCTGACTCAGGCTCTTCGCCTGAAAGGGGCAGCAGTATGCTGAAGCAGGTTCCCCTGCCCTTTTCGCTGGACACATTCACCACGCCGTTGTGCTGCTTTACTATCCCGTAAACGGTGGAAAGACCGAGACCCGTTCCCTGCTCACCCTTGGTGGAGTAGAAGGCTCAAAGATCCGGGAAAGTTCCTGGGGATCCATTCCACTTCCGGTGTCGGACACACGGAGGAGGGCGCACTCCCCAGACTCAGCGAGTCCTACCTCTATCACCAGTTTCCCGCCTGAAGGCATGGCATCGGTTGCATTGGATACAAGGTTCATGAGAACCTCTTCAAGCTTTCCCCTGTCCCCCGGAACGGGCACGGGCTTCTCGGATGTCCGCAGCTCCAGGGCGATGTTCTCCCGCACGGCACTCTTCAGGAGGAACCTGCTGCTGAGTACCACAAGGTTAAGGTCAATGGTCTTTATTTCCATGTACTGCCGTCTGCCGAAGGCCAGCAGCTGCCTCACAAGACCCCTGGCATTCACCGCGGCATCCAGTATTCGTGTGAGGGACTCACTGGACGGATCGGTATCCATCCCCTCGAGAAGCAGCTCGGAGTATCCTATAACAGGGGTCAGAAGGTTGTTCAGGTCATGGGCCACACCACCGGCCAGCTGCCCTATGGAATCGAGTCTCCTGGACCTGTCCAGCTGTTCCTGAAGTGTTTTCTGGTTCATCTCCGCCCTTTTTCGGTCAGTTATGTCCACATGGGTGCCGGCCAGCCTCACCGGTCTGCCCTGATCATCCTGGTGGGTTACCATGCCCCTGTCCAGGACCCAGATCCAGTCGCCCTTCCGGTGTTTCATCCTGAATTCCGCCTCGTAGGACTCCGTTTGTCCTGAAAGGTGCTTTTCCAGCGCGGAATACGCCACTTCGAAATCCCTCGGATGGGTCAGCTCTCTCCATACATCCACAGTCACGGGGTTCAGCTCTTCCGGCGGATGACCCAGCATTTCAGCCCATCTGGAGTTCACCTCGATGATGCCCGTCTCGAGGTTCCAGTCCCAGGTGGCGGCGCCGGTGCCCCTTAGCGCGAGGTCCATCCTTTCCTCGCTCTCCTGAAGGGCTTTTTCCGCGGCTTTCCTTTCGGCGACTTCACTCCTCAGATCCTCCATGGAAGCGGTGAGTTTGTTCGTAAGCCTGCGGAATGCTGCGGAAAGCTCATTGAGTTCCCTTATCCTGAAGCTCCTGAACCCGGCCTCCTTTCCCATGGAGAGGGAAGTGGCCGTGGAATGAAGCTCCAGGACCGGTTTCGTAATGATGCCCGCCACGGCAATACCGAAAAGTATGGCCATGGTAAGGGAGATCCCCAGAAGGACCAGGGCCCTGTCTTCGTGTTCCTGAAGGAATCCCATGTAATCCGAAGCGGGAATTATCACGAATACGAAATAGGTTTGTCCGGTGGTGTCGTTAAAGGGAGAGACAAGGGAATGGAAGGCTGTGCCCCCGGTATTGGTGAAGAACTCGCCGGTGGCGCTGATCTCGCTGAGTCCTCCGCTGGCGGTGGCCGCTTCACGGATGATCTCCCCGATACGGGGATCGTCTCTCCGGGAACCGGCAAAGATGCTGCCGGAAGCGTCGGTAACGAAGGCAAAGCCGGTTTCCCCTATATCTAGTTCTTCAAGGAACAGGTCCAGATGGGAAAAGAACATGTCGCATGCCACCACACCCAGGAATTCCCCTTCGGATGAAAACACCGCACGGGCGGTGGATATGCTTATGTCATCTCCGGTGAAAACTGTATAGGGTTCCGTACGGATAATTGCTCCGTGGGCTTCCACCGCCTCTTTGTACCAGGTTCTTGTCCGGGCGTCGAAGCCAGGGATCTCGGTGACCGAGCCGGCGGATCCCCTGCCGGTGCTATCCATGGCGAACTTCCTGAAGGTTCCAGCGGAGAAGGCATCCGTTCGTATCACATAGAACCCTTCGCCGTTCACTTCCCGCCCTGCATTGGCTAGTCCCCCCAGGTTATTGCCGAAGTACACGCTGCTGACCCTGGGAAAATTCCTGACCATTGAAAGGAACCATCCCTGCATTATATCCTGCACGGTATGGTCGAGGTGTCCTTCCCGTATCATGTCCGAGGTAAGGTTGCATATCATGTCGGGGGTGCCCAGGAATTTTTCCAGTTCAGTGGTTATGGCGGAGGCTATCTCAAGCCTGAGTGCCCTGGAAACATCTCCCACTGCTTTCTCACCGCTGCTAACCGCCAGCATTCCCGCAACAAGAGTTGCCAGGGCAACAAGGAGTATTATGGGAATTACAACTACCCGCCTGAGTGAAATACTCCTGAAGAAGAGATGATCCGTTATTCTCAAAGTGTCCCCTTTTTGAACCGCTAAAATAGTGAAGTGACGGGGGCGGGACAAGAATGAGCAGCTAAGGCCGGCGGGGTGGAAGTGTTTTCGGCAGGTCCCGTACCCAGTTCCCTATTTCGTCCCTCACCCTCCTGTAGACATTGAGGATGTCCTCTTCGGACTCCATTTCCCGTGTAAGTCTGGGAGGATCCTCGAACCCCCTGTGCAGCACCGCTGTCCCTCCGGGAAACCAGGGACAGGTTTCGCTGGCGTGTCCGCATACGGTTATCACGTAGTCGAAGGGCGCACCCTTCAGATCATCGACGGTCTTGCTGCTGTGTTCAGAAATGTCCACACCGACCTCGGCCATGACCTTAACTGCCCTGGGGTTGAGGCCATGGATCTCCAGTCCTGCTGAGGAACAGTGGAAGACTTCACCGTGGAGTTCCCTGCAGAATCCTTCCGCCATCTGGCTTCTGCATGAATTACCGGTGCAGAGGAAGAGAATTCGGGGTTTATCCTTCATCGCGTGCCTTTCTCCTTTGAAGTGAAAATACCGTTGAGAATATGGTCAGGGGTTGTTAATACCGGGTTAACCAAGGGCCACATCAAGCATCATCATCAGGGAGAAGCCCAGAAGGGTGGCTACTGTCACCGTATCAATGTTCTCGTACCTTCTCTGGGATTCCGGTATCAGTTCCTCCACCACAACGAAGATCATGGCCCCGGCGGCGAAGCAGAGGGCGTAGGGCAGGATGTTCCTCATGTTGATCACGAAGAGTGCTCCCAGCACCCCGGCAACCGGTTCAACCATACCTGAGGCCTGGCCGTAAAGGAAGCTCTTTCTTCGGCTCATCCCCTCACGCCTGAGGGGCATGGAAACGGCGGTACCCTCGGGAAAGTTCTGCAGACCTATTCCCAGGGCCAGGGCAGCCGCTCCACCAAGGGTTGCCGAGGGCAGTCCCAGTGCCGCTGCGCCGAAGGCGACACCCACCGCCAGCCCCTCGGGTATGTTGTGCAGTGTGATGGCCATCACAAGAAGGGTACTCTTCCTCCATGAGGTTTCGATACCCTCCTTTTTATCCATGGAAAGACCGGGATGAAGATGGGGAAGCAGCCTGTCGGTAAGGCGCATGAACAGTCCCCCCGCCATGAAGCCTATCACCGCGGTGAGCCAGGGTACCTGACCCAGCTGTTCAGCCATTGCAATTCCCGGAGCCAGGAGGGACCAGAAACTGGCGGCGATCATTACCCCGGCGGCGAAGCCCAGCATAGAATCGAGGAATTTCTCGTTCAGTGATCCCCTGAGAAAGACCACAGCCGCTCCCGCCGCGGTGACTCCCCAGGTGAAAAGCGTTGCGAAGAGGGCCTGGACAGCGGGATGATATCCCTGAAAGAACTCTGTCATGCTGCCATTCCTCCCATCTGGCTATGTATATCCGGTCAGGGAATAACCACCGTATCGGATCCCATGGGCTCTGTCTCCCTCTGAAGGGTGGGGTTCAGTGGATAGCCTCCCTGTGAGAATGCCAGTTCCCTGTATGAAGCGGGATATCCGCCACCGGAGTTGTGAACCACGATCACCCGCCAACCCTCGGTGGAGCGTTTTCTGACCAGTACCGGGCTTCCGACAAGGGTTGTCATGCTAAGGAAGCGAAATTCACCGGGCAGTCCCTGAAAAATGAACAGGGCCGCTCCCCCGGAGCCCACCCACTCCGTTCCCCGGCCCATAAGGGCAAGGGCGTCCTGAAATCCGTCGTTGTTCAGATCGAAGAATGCCAGTTCATAGCCGTCCTCCGATAGGGGCTCGGAGCCTGTTTCGCTGAGGTGGTCGTTCAGGAAGGAGTGAAAGGCCGACCCTTCACCCTCCATGGCCGGGGCGAAACCCGGCAGTATGGTGATCGCAAAGATGAAGTATCTCATATTTCCCTCCCTGTGAGCCGGTCAGGAGTACCGGTCGTATATATCCATTATCTGGGAGAAGCAGCGGTCCCAGGTGAGTTTCTCGGCGTACTCCCTGAACTTCATCCGTTTTTCCAGAGGGGTGTTAACGGCCCTGGTGATGGTCCCTGCCAGGGCGTCTCCGGAGTACCATGGTGTGTAAATGGTGTCTCCCCCGCCTGTTCCACCAGTTCCGACGAAGCCGCCTCCCGGCAGGCAACCACAGGAGTTCCGCAGTTGAGGCTTCCAGGGTCACCAGGGAAAAGGTGTCACATGGACCGGCTGAAATGAAGGCGTCGGCACTGGCCATGAGTTCCGCGGCCTTTTCACGGCTGGTTACCCTTCCCACTAGCTTCAGCTTGTCAGGGCTTCCGGCGGAGGCCCTTTCCAGACGCCTTGTGTAGTGGCCCCCCCGGCCACCACGGTAACTATATTGCCCTGATTGAACAGCTTTTCGAAGGCCTTAAGAAGTACATGTATCCCCTTTTCCGGTGCAAGTCGGCCTATGTAGATGGCTATCTTTCCCCCCTCTGCTCCGGCAAGTTCCCTTCTCAGGGCTTCTGACCTTCTGTCCGGGCGGAATGTTTCAGGATGGGCCCCCAGCTGGACCTTTATCGGATTGCTTATTCCGGCTTCCCTGAGTCTTCTGAGTGAGTACTCGCTGGCGCCCATGACCGCTCTGAGGGGCTCGTACCCCCTCTCCATCCGGGGGGTGGCGATCCTTTTGAATACCCCGTGGAAGGGCCCCCTTCTTATTCTGAGAACGCTCAGGGGCAGGGCTTCCGGCCAGTTGGAGTGATAGAAGGCAAAGGAGGGTATCTCTTCAAGGTACTCCCTGATCATTTTCGGCACCACTATACCGCTGCCCAGTTCTATCACATCCGGACGGATCTCCTCTATCAGATCTCTGATGGGTTGGCCCCTGGTGAAAAAGTTGTAGCCGCTGTTGGCAAGCCTGGGGGATCTGACTCCGATGACGGTTCCCCCGTTGAGCTTGCTCCGTGTATCCCCGGAGGCGGGATAGATGAGGAAGTTCTCTATCCCGTTGTCGGTGCACCATTGGAGCTTTTCATGGTGATAGGTTCTGATCCCTCCCCCTGTGGGAGAGTACAGGTTGTTGATGTCAAGTACCTTCAATTGAGAAACCTTCCCGCTGATACGAAACGTGTGGAGTAGTAGGGGTGGCTGAGGAGGTCCCTCACCACACCCCGGCTGCTGGAGGCGTGGACGAACTCTCCGTTGCCCAGATATATGCCGCAGTGGGAAATACCCGAACCGGAGGTGTTGAAGAACACCAGGTCGCCATACTTGAGGCTGCTCCTGCTTACATTCTGTGCAGCGGCGGCCTGCCTGGAAGCCCTTCGGGGTATATCTATTCCCACGGACCTGAAAACCGCCTGGGTGAAGGCGGAGCAGTCCACTCCGTTCCTGGTGTTGCCTCCGTAGACATAGGGAGTTCCCATCCAGCTGTCGATCTCTGCCTGCATCCTGTGCTGTATGGAAGTGGATGGGGCCGGTGGGCCGGTGGGTCCGTTTTCGTTACCGGATGTTCCACCGGAAACCGGTGAAGTGGAAGGCATAGGGCCCCTGCAGCTCACTCCCCTTCCCCTGTATACCGGTGCCGACGAGCAGCCCGCCAGGAGGATCATTAACAGGAGAGGAACTAATGCCTTGATGCCAGCCTTCCCTTCTTGCTATCTGTCCATCTTTATCAATGTGTCCGTTCTTACCGGTGAGGGGTCGGGGCAGTCTGCCAGGTAATGGAGCCCCACGCTCTCCCGGCGCTTGAGTGCGCTCCTTACTATAAGCCGGGCAACTGTGGTAAGGTTCCTCAGCTCCAGCTGTTCCACCGTTGGAAGCATGGTCCAGTAGTCTTCTTCCACCTCTTCGGAGAGAACGTCAAGCAGCTTCAGGGCCCTTCTCAGCCGTTTGTCGGTCCTCACTATCCCCACATAGTCCCACATTACGCTTCTCAGGCTTGCCCAGGAGTGGTCCACAAGAACGCTTTCCTCCAGGGGTTCAGCCCTGCCGAAGGACCAGTCCCTTACTTTAAGGTCCTTTACCGGTTCCCCGATCCGGGATCCCATTTCACTGGCGCTGAGAAGCCCCATCACCCCGGCCTCAAGTAGACTGTTGCTGCCCAGACGGTTGGCGCCATGAAAACCGGTGGAGGCCGCTTCCCCGATGACCCTCAGGCCTGCCATTTCCGTCTCTCCGCCGGTGGATGCAACAATGCCGCCTACGCAGTAATGGGCCGCGGGGACCACCGGAATGGGGTCATTCCAGGGTTCTATGCCCACGGACACCACTCCTGAGGTGACCTCCGGGAAGTGCTCCTCGAGGAACTCCCTGCCGAGACCGGATGCGTCGAGGAGCATGTGGTCGGTCCCATGTCTTTTCATCTCGCTGTCTATGGCCCGGGCCACCACATCCCTGGGAGCAAGCTCCATCCGTTTCTCATCATAGTACTTCATGAAACGCTTCCCTGATTCGTTCAGGAGCCTGGCGCCCTCGCCCCTGAGGGCTTCGGTTATCAGGAAATTGCGCTTTTCAGGGTGATACAGGCATGTGGGGTGAAACTGATAGAACTCCATGTTCCTTGCGGTGAGTCCCGCCCTGCATGCCATGGCAATGCCGTCGCCGGTTGCGGAGTCCTGGTTGGAAGTATAGCGGTACACTTTGCCGGCTCCGCCGGTGGCTATCACAGTTTCCCTGGCGAGGAAGGTGATAACATCCCCGTTGATTAGAACATAGGCCCCGAGGCATCTGTCCCTACTGTGCTGAACCAGCTCCAGGGCCTCCCTGGAGGCAGTTATGAGGTTTATTGCGAAGGCGTTCTCTATAAGGGTGATGTTCCCGGTCTTCCTGCATCTGTCCGCCAGCTTCTCAGATATGAACCGGCCGGTCTGGTCGTAGTAGTGGAGTACACGCCTGAAGGAGTGTCCCCCTCCATCCCTCCCCCGTCGCCGTTGGAACCGGCAAGCTCGATCCCCCGGCGGGCAAGTGCGGACACCAGCTCCGGCCCCATGGAAATGATCCTCTCCGCCACCTTCCGGTCAACAAGGCCGGCGCCGGCTTTCATTGTATCCTCAAGGTGCTTCTCAAAACTGTCCTGCGGTGAGGTAACCGCGGCCATCCCCCCTGCGCCAGGTATGTGCTTCCGGTTGGAAGGGCTGTCTTGCTGAGCACCGTTACGCTGTATCTCGAGGGAAGCTCAAGGGCGCAGACAAGCCCGGCCATTCCTCCGCCAATTATGAGAACATCAGATGAGCGGGTCATCGGGTTCCTCCTGCCAGTTCGAGAATCTGCCCCAGAAGCTCTTCCTCCGCCAAAGAATCGGTGACCGACAGCCTTATGGGAAGAACCCTGAGGTCCATTTCCCTGACCAGGGCAGGTCCCAGCCTGGCTGCGTCCTTCTCGGTGGTTATAAGATAATCAGCGGAGCTCTTGTGGACTGTTTCCATGAGGTACTTCAGGTCATCGGGCCTGTAGTTCCAGTGATCGGGATAGATATGGAAGCGCTGAATGATGAAACCGGTCTTCTCAAGGGTGTGCCTGAACCCCCCGGGCTTCCCGATGCCGCAGAAGGCCACCACCCTGGCGATCCTGTCCCTGGTGCCGTCGTGCCTTACCGGTTTTTCAGGTACGATACTGCTGCTTATGAAGGGAGCCTTCCAGTTCCTGGAGGCGATCAGCCTTTTCGCCAGGGAAAGCTGGGCGCTGGAGGTCACGCCGTTGATCCAGAGGTAGTCCGCCCTGGCAAGAACCCTGGAAGATTCCCTCAGGGTTCCCCCGGGGAGTACACCTCCAAGGCCGAAGGGATGGTCCGCATTGAGCACCACCACATCTATGTCCCTTTTAAGCTTGTGGTGCTGGAAGCCGTCGTCCACTATAACCACATCCGGTTTCATCTCCCTTACGGCCCTTTCCACAGCGTCGGTCTTGTCCGGTCCGGCGTAAACGGGACAGAGATTGCCAAGGGCCCTCCCAAGAAGGACCGGTTCATCGCTGAGGGGCACCGCCCCGGAGGAATGACCCGGTCTTACCGCCACCGGCGGGTTCTTTCCCCCGGTGAGGTTCTTTGCCACCACGCGGTCTTCAGCCCCATGGAGGCCAGGGATGACGCTATCCTGATAGTAACGGGTGTTTTGCCCACACCTCCCACCTCGATGTTCCCGATGCTTACAACCACCGTTTCGAAGGACCTTCTGTGGCACAGGCCCCTGTCGTAACGAAACCGGTTCACCGCGGCGAGGAACATATACAGCAGGGATGCCGGCTGCAGAAGCCAGGCTGCCCAGAGCCAGCGCCCTTCCCGACGGCTTATCTTCTGGTGCATCTCAATCAATCGCATGGCATACTTCCATCAGCTCAAGCAGTTTCATCATTCTTTCCTCGAAGAGCGCTTTCCCCGGCGGCTCAATGGCCCTCTCCCGGCTCTCAAGCAGTTCCTTCACCGCTATGGCTCCCTCTTCCGGTGTACGGAACACCCTGCATACCCCGGCCTTTACCGCACTCTGAACAGCATCACGGAAATGGCCATGCTCAGGCCCCACCATAAGGGGAACACCATGGCTGAGTGGCTCCATAACATTGTGTCCTCCGATGGGGGCCAGGGTTCCCCCAACGAAGGCGATGTCAGCAATGCCATAGAGGGCTGAGAGCACCCCCTTCACATCCACGATGAGACAGCGGGAGCCTTCCGGGGACTCGCTCCAGAGGTCCGGACCGTAGCCCAGTTCCTCACAGGCTGCGACTATCTCCGGGATCCTGCCCTCATGTCTGGGGACCAGGACCGGGGTCAGACCGGTGAGTGAAGCCACCCGAAGGATGGTTTCCTCTTCGCCTTTCCTCGTTGAACCGGCCACCAGTATTCCCCTGGGACCACGGCTTATCATACCCCTCCAGGAGGGATCAGGCAGCGGCGGCGGCACCGCCGCCTTGCCGTCACCGGCGGTAACGGCGTTCACGCCCAGCCGGCGAAAACGGAGGGTGTCTTCTTTCGAACGGGTCAGAACGCATCTGAAGGAGTTCAGTATACCGCTGAAAAGGGGTTTCAAAAGCCTGTATCGCCGGACGCTTCTTTCAGATAGCCTGGCGTTTATCATTGATCCTGGTATTCCCCTTGAGACGGTTTCCTCCAGGAGTACCGGCCAGAACTCGGTCTCGGCAAGGATGAGGGCGGAAGGGCTCAGCCTGTCCAGGAACCTTCTCACCGCACCGGGAAGGTCCAGGGGGGCGAAGGAGCAATCAATCCCTTTCCCCTCCAGATAACTCCTGCCAGCCGGCGTGGAGCATGTAACATGGAAATCCCGGCGGGCTTTCCTGAGGCGGTCCATCACCGGTGAGAGCCCCTTCAGTTCTCCAAGGCTTGCGCCGTGGAGCCAGACCGGTCTTCCTGTATGGATCGGTACAAAGCCCATTCGCTCCCGTCGCTCCGCCACCGGTCTCCTGAGGAGTATGACACCTGCCAGGGGGGTGAGCATTCTTCCCGTGGCCTTCAGGATGGCGACCATGGATGCCGCTCCGGGACTTGCGGCAAGTTCCGCCCTGCCCTGCTGCTGATCTATGGCGGCAGACAGTGTTTCGCTTCCGGTGAAGGAGGGATGAACCGGTCTTCCCTCGGAAATGACAACCTTCGCGAAGGGAAGTGGAACCAGAAAGCTGTCCCAGCTCTTCAGCCTGATCCCGGGGAAGGCAGAGACGCCGTAGGGAACAACGGGAACACCGGAACGGTCCGGCAGCATGGAAACACCCTTCTTGGCCACACCCGGGGGCCCCTTGGGCCCGTCGGGTGTAATTGCCCCGGGAACACCTCCCTTAAGGGAGGAAAGAAGCTGCCTGAAGGCGGTTTCTCCGCCCCGTGACGAGGAACCCCTTGCTGTGAGATATCCCATGTTCTCGCATAGGGACGAAACCAGCGAGCCGTCTCGGCTCCTGCTGATCATTATCCTTATTCCCATGTTCCTGTGGGTGTATATCAGGGGAAGCTGAACGCCGTGCCAGAATGCGTAAAGCACCCGATTGCCCCGTATTCCCCATGAGCGCTGCCTTGTTATACGCCAGGAGCGGCCCAGAAGGCTCAGTACCACCCTTCCAAGGTGCCTGCGGTTTCAGGATCCAAGGCTTCCCCCTGCGAAGCGTATTATCTCCTTTGCGGCATTGCCGGCGGGGTCACCGGTGCCCAGGGCTGTCCGCACCCTTTCAAGGGATCTCCTGGCATTGTTCCAGACGGCGTGGTCCTCAAAGAGGGGGGTCAGTTCCCTAACCATGTTTTCCGATGTAGCCCGGTGCTGTATCAGCTCCGGGGCCACATCTTGACCGGCAACGATGTTTGCCATTCCTATCCTGTCAACTCCGCTCACGAGGATCCTGGCAAGGAGGTAGTTGAGCTTGCCGGTCCTGTAGCACACAACGAAGGGCACTCCATGAAGGGAACTCTCCAGGGTGGCCGTTCCGGAGCAGACCAGGGCCGCCCGGGACTTCTCAAGGACGTCCCCGGTGCCCCGGACAAGTTCCAGCCCCGGTATGTCCCAGGCGCCTTGGTAGGCCTCCCGGGACAGGTGGTCGGACACCGCCAGCATTGCCCTTTTCGCAACTCCCCGGTCCCTGAGGACTTGAAAGGCCTGTATCATCGGTGGAAGAAGCTTCTTTACCTCCTGGGCCCTGCTCCCGGGCAGTAGTCCCAGGGCATCTCCCTTTTCAGTGTTCTCACTTATCCTGTCCTTCAGGGGATGGCCGGTAAAGACAATGTTCACACCCCGGCTGGAGAAGAACTCCTCCTCAAAACTGAACAGGGTCAGCAGCAGGTCGGTGCTGCGCCTGAGCCTTCCCACCCGCCAGCCGCCCCAGGCCCACATCTGTGGGGCGACATAATGAACCACTGGAATACCGGCCTTTCTGAGCCTTTTGCCAAGGCGCATGTTGAAACCTGGGAAATCCACCAGCAGGGCTATGTCCGGTTTTCTTTTTCTGCAGAGATCCAGCAGATCCGCCTCCAGGCGGAGGAACTTTCCAATGGAACGAGCTATCTCACCAAAGCCCATAACGGCGTAGTCGGACATGCTGCGGTAAAGCTCCATTCCTGCTTTTTTCAGCATTGTGCCTCCCATGCCGAAGGCCTCTACCTCCTCCCCGGCCATCCCTTCCAGTCTTGAGAGAACCTCGGCTCCCCTCTGGTCGCCTGAGGGCTCCCCGCTGAGACCATGATCCTCATCGGAGATGTCTGATGCTCTGTTCGGATTTTGCCTGTATGGACTCGGCGGCCCTGAGGGCCTCAAGCCCCTCCTCCCCGGTAACCGAAGGGACTTTCCGGTGCTGACCAGGGACAAAAAGCTGCTCAGTTCCGCGGTGAGGGCATCGTATCCCTTCACCTCAACCGGAACCGGAAGTATTGCACCGTCATTCAGGGTGAGGGCATTTACCCTGCCCTGGCCAAAGTCCACGGATATGTAACCGTGTTTCTGAAAGAAGCGCAGTTTTCTCTTTGGTTCCGAGGATATCCTGCTGGCTGTGAGGTTGGCCACAGCACCGCTTTCGAACTGGATCCTGGCGTTGCAGATGTCCACCGTGTCGGTGAGCACAGGCACACCGGAGGCATGTATGCTGGAGACCCGGGACCTCGCCTTCCAGAGTACAAGGTCGATGTCATGGATCATAAGATCCATCACAACGGATACGTCGGTGCACCTGGGGCTGAAACCAGCCATCCGGTGCCCCTCCATGAAGATCGGTTCCCTGATTATATCCTTCACCGCCGCCATGGCGGGATTGAATCTCTCTATGTGGCCGACGGACAGGGAAACGCCCTTTTCCCGGGAGATCCTGACCATTTCCGTACCCTGTTCCACCGTTGCCGCCAGGGGTTTCTCCACAAGGACGGGAACACCCTTTTCAAGTGCCATCATGGCAACTTCGTAATGGGCGGATGTTGTGCAGGAAACATCAAGGGCGTCGGCCCAGTCAACCAGCTCCTCCAGGGAACCCGCCTGCTTTATTCCCAGTTCCTCGGATACCTTCTTCAGCCTTTCGCTATCCGTATCGTGTATCATGGTCTCGGTGGCAAGACCCTTCATTATCCTTGCATGGTGGTAGCCAAGATGGCCGACTCCGGCAATTCCAGCCTTCATTCATAACTCCTTTTCGATGCTTTCCAGGGCCAGATCCACATTCCGGGGATCCAGGGAAAGATGGGTGACCATTCTCACTGAACCGCCGTCGAGGGCCAGGACCCGAAGCCCGATCCTCTCCAGCATGGACACGGCCCGGTCAGCCCCACCCTCTTCGGTTTCAGGAAAACGATGTTGGTTTCTATCGGATCGGTTCCAGGGGAGAACCTTCCCGTGGCCATCAGGGCCGACGCCAGCTCCCTGGCGTACTCGTGGGTCCTGGAAAGACGGGGCAGGTTGTGGTCCAGGGCATAATGGCATGCGGCTGCGAGTATTCCCGCCTGCCTCATGCCCCCCCCATTCGCTTTCTGTACCACCTTGCCCTGTTAACCATTTCCCTGGTTCCGGCAAGCAGTGAACCCACCGGGGCCCCCAGTGCTTTTGAGAAGCACACGGAGACCATGTCGAAGGGGGCGGCGAGGCTTTCCAGACTTCCCCCGCCGGAGGCTTGTACATGCCAGAGCCTGGCGCCGTCGAGGTAGGTGTGAAGCCCCCGCCTGCCGGCGGCTGTACAGGCCTCCTCGATCCTCTCCAGGGGAACTGCAATACCCCCAGGAGGTTGTGTGTGTTCTCCAGGGCGAGGAGGGTCTTTGGCGCCCTGTGTATGTCTTCCTTCTCGGACAGGGCGCTGTTGATCCGGTCCAGGCCGGGCATACCGGTGGCGTCCTCGTCGATACGGTGCATCTGCAGGGCGCAGTTCAGGGCGAACTGTCCCCCTCGTAGTTGTATACATGGCTCTTTGAACCGCATATCACCTGATCCCCCGGGCTTGTGAGGACCCTGATGCCTATTCCGTTCCCCATGGTGCCCGAGGGCACGAAGAGACCGGCCTCCTTCCCAAGGAGTTCTGCTGTTCTGGCCTCCAATGAGTTGACGGAGGGATCCTCACCGAAAACGTCGTCCCCACCTCGGCCTCGGCTATTGCCCTGCGCATGCCGGGGCAGGGAACGGAGAAGGTGTCGCTTCTAAGGTCGAGGAGATGTGTCATTCTGACTCCCTGTAAAGGCCCTGTTCGCCCCGGTTGACCGCCTCCTCGAGGATGAAGTCAAGGACCTGGGCGGAGTTCTTTCCCGTTGCCAGCCATAGTTTGGGGAACATGCTTATGTCGGTGAAACCGGGAATGGTGTTCACCTCGTTGAGCCATACCCCCCTTCATTCATGAGGAAATCCACCCTTGCAAACCCCCTGCCCCCGATTAGCCTGAAGGCCTTTTCGGCCATCATTCGTATGTTTTCCGAGTGGGAGGCCGGAAGGTCCGCTGGAATGGCGAGTTGCGATTCAGCGCAGTGATACTTGGCGTCGAAGTCGTACCATTCCCTTCCGGGAAGGACCTCTCCCGGAAGAGAGCTTAGAACGGAAGCACCGTTCCCGATCACGCTCACCTCGATCTCCCGGGCGTTCTTCACCGCCTTTTCTATGAGTATCTTCGTGTCGAAGGCTGCGGCCCTTGCCAGTGCTTCAGGGAGGTCACCGGGGGAATCGGCCCTGGTGATGCCAACGCTGGAGCCCAGTCTGGAGGGCTTAACGAAGAGGGGAAAACCCAGTTCGGTAATCTCCTTTTTAAGGCAATCGTAACATGTTGCGGGGTCTTCGTCTATGAAGACCCAGCTTACAACGGGAATGGACGCCCCCGCCGCCAGTGACTTCATGGTGTGCTTTTCCATGGCAACCGCCGAGCCCATTACAGGAACCCCGGCGCAGGGCCACCCCGCGGTGGAGCAGAAACCCTGTATGGTGCCGTCCTCCCCGAAGGTGCCGTGAAGCACGGGAAAAACAGCGTCGAAGGGTATGGCTTCTCCCTCTGCGAAAAGCCCCCATGGAACACCGCCGGTCTTGACGGTTATGTCCCGGGGATCATCCTTCAGCTGCCAGCTGCCGTTCCTTTCTATGATCATTTCGGTAACCGTATGGCCGGCCTCACGGAGCCTGGATGAAACCCAACGGGAAGAAATAATGCTTATCTCCCACTCGGCGGACCTGCCGCCGGCAAGTACAAGGACCCTCATTTGCAACCTCCCTGCAGGTGGTACAGGGCAAATTATAAGCCACCGGGGCATGGAAGGTCTATCTTTGTATATTTCAGGGAGTCATGCATAGCCAATATTCTCACGGAGGTTCACCTTGAAGATCCTTATCACCGGCGGCGCCGGTTTCATCGGTTCCAACATTGCCGACGCCCTGTTCGCCCGGGGCCACCAGGTTCATGTTCTCGACGATCTGTCCACGGGATTCCCTGAGAACATTTCCCCGGGGATCACCCTTCACAAGCTGGACATCAGGTCCGAAGAAGCCGGGAAGCTGGTGGCGGAAGGCGGGTACGACATACTTTGTCACCATGCGGCCCAGATGGATGTCAGACGATCCGTCCGTGAGCCGGAGTTCGATGCCGATGTTAACATAAAGGGAACACTGAACCTCCTGGAAGCCGCGGTTAAGGGGAAGGTCAAGCGGGTGGTATACGCTTCCACCGGAGGCGCCGTTTACGGCGAGCCCCGGTACATCCCGGTAAGGGAGGACCACCCCATAAACCCCATCTGTCACTACGGCATCAGCAAGCATACAGTGGAGCACTACCTCTTTCTGTATCGCTACCTCTACGGCCTGGACTACACGGTTCTTCGCTATCCCAATGTTTACGGACCCAGGCAGAATCCCTACGGGGAAGCCGGTGTTACCGCCATCTTCACAGTGAAGTACCTGAGGGGTGAAGTACCGGTGATCAACGGCGACGGACAGCAGCTTCGGGACTATGTCCACGTCGGGGATATCGCCCGGGCGAACATCGCCGCCATGGACCTGTCCAATAAAGGGGCTTCCGGTGGAATATTCAATATAGGCTGGGGCGAAGGGCGTTCGGTGGAGGAACTCGACAGGATCATAAGGGGTCTCGTGGGAACCACCCTGGAACCGGTTTACGGTCCCCCCTTCCTGAGGAGATCCTCAAGGTGGCCCTGGACCCATCCCTTGGGGAAGCCGTTCTGGGCTGGAAGGCCGAGATACCCTTTGAAAAGGGCCTTTCCGATCTGGTGGAATACCATCGGAGGAAGATGGAAAAGTGAAACTCCCGGTATTCCTCGACCGCGACGGCGTGATAAACGAGAACCGCGGGGACTATGTACGGGATCCTTCCCAGTGGATACCCATTCCCGGTTCCCTTCAGGCGGCGGCAAAACTCCATGAAGCCGGTCACCCCCTTATTGTTATCACCAATCAGTCGGGGATTGGAAGGGGTTATTACAGGGAAACCGATGTGCAGGAGATACACTCGGTGATGGAAGAAGCCTTCCTGGCCGCCGGCGCCGCGGTGGCCGGCTGCTACCACTGTCCCCATCGGCCCGATGAGAAATGCCGGTGCAGAAAACCGGAAACTGGAATGATAAAGAGGGCCCGGTCGGAACTCTCCCTTCCCCCGGGGGATGGATGGTGGGCGATGCCCTGAGCGATATCGAGCTTGGGCGCAGGTGCGGACTCAGAACCGTTCTTGTCCTCACCGGCCGGGGGGTCTCACAGCTGGAACTCATAAGGGACCGGGGAATGGAAGGGCCCGATCATGTCTTGCCTTCACTGGTTTCCGCCGCGGAAATGATCCTCACTCCATAGCGAAGATGGTGACGAGGTCCATGGTGGCCTTTATGCCGTCCTGGTGTGTCCTTTCTATTGCGTGGGAGGCATCCACCCCGGGTCCCACCAGGGCGTGTCTGGCATCCAGACCCATTCTCAGCGCTGCGCCTGCATCGGAACCGTAGAAGGGGAATGTGTCCACCGCGAAGGGTATCTCATTTATCTCCGCAAGGTTGATGAGGTGTTTCGTCAGCTCGTAGTTGTAGGGTCCGGAACTGTCCGCCGCGCATATTGTCACCCTGTGTTCATCGGAGGTCTGGTCGGGGCCGCATACGCCCATGTCCACCGCTAGGAAGTCCGAAACATTATCCGGGAGCCAGCCGGCTGCTCCATGACCCACCTCTTCATGAACGGTGAAGAGGAAATGTATGTTCCTCTGGGGCTTCACCTTCTGGCGTATGAGATTCTCAGCAACACCCACCAGGACCGTTACACCGGCCTTGTCGTCGATGTGCCGGCTTTTTACGTATCCCGTATCCAGATACTGAGCCCTGGGGCTGAAGTGGATGTAGTTCCCGACACTTATGCCCAGGTCCTTCACGTCTTCCAGGGAGCGGACATCCTGGTCCAGCCTTACATACATTTCGCCGTGGGTCCTCTTTGCCTCGCACTTATCCCTTCCGAAGGCATGAACCGAGGTTTTCGAGAAGAGGATGGTTCCGGGTATCATGTTGCCCTGGAAGGTTTCCACAAGGCAGTACTCCCCCTCGATGCTGCCCGGTGTGAAACCGCCTACGCACCTGTACCTGAGGGTTCCTCCGGGATCCACCTTCGAGACCACGGCGCCAAGTGTGTCGATGTGGGCGCTTATCACCGCTGAATCGGTTGTGGTACCCTCGAGGGTGGCCAGAATGGAACCCTTGTTGGTCTGTTTTACTTCCAGCCCCAGTGCCTCCAGCCTGGACCTGACGATCTCCACCGCAAGGAAGGTGTTGCCGGAGACGCTTCTGGTCCTGAGAAGCTGCATGAAGAATTCCATCGTGTTCTGCATTGTTATCCTTTCCCCTGTTTCTCCGATTATATTCACCACCGCTATGGCAAGAAAAGGAAAGTTCAGGCAGCTTCTCCCGGTAATGCTTCCGATACTCCTTCCGGTGGCCCTTCTAATGGCCTACCTGGTCAGGGAAAGTCTCGGTCAGCTCAATGATCCGGTGCAGATACTGGCATCCATCGATCCATCCGGGGACGGCACCGCCTACCTCTCCACCATTCTCCCCGATGGCGCCCAGGCAATATGGACATGCTCCTCGGGCAGGTTCACCGACTCCGACAGCACAGTTGCATGGGGAAGAAGTGTAACCTGGCGGGCAACACCGGGATACATCGACAGCGTTACCGTTGTTGTAACCACACCCACCGCAACCGATTCCGTTCGTTTCCTTCCGGTGATACTGGAGGTGACCCCCACCATTACAGTTTCAAGCGCCTACCATCTGGCCATTCTCGAGCGCTCGAGATCGCTCTCGCTTCCCGCCGGGTTTATTCCATAACCGTGGAAGACGACGCCTTACGGGATATGACGGCCTCACTGTGCTCATAGGCCACTTCCCCGGCGGTGTAAGGGACGCCTGGATACTTTTCCCCGGGGATTCCATGTCCATTGACCTTCCCCTGGGGGCCGAGTTCGAAGCCGTGGCCCTCGACAACCTGAACAATGCCCTGGACAACTCCGGTTCCATATTCATAAGGTTCCTGCAGGAGGACGACGGCTCCCCCGCCGGTGAGACCGCACCCCGGGCAGACACTACCTCGGTTCCGGTGGTTGAGCCCGATTCGATCCCCGTGATCCCCGATGTGTACGGGATCCCGGAGGATTCCCTTCTGGAAGACACCCTTTCCCCTCCCTTGCCGGACACCACGGAAGTTATCTGAACCTTCTGTGAAAACCGTTCCACTGCGCCGTTACCCTTAGAAGGATCACCCCGGCGGCCCAGATGGGCCATAGGGTTCCCCCGGGAAGATCAAGGGGCCGGTGGGCCATGAACTCAAGGATTCCCTGCCAGGCGGAGGCCAGTGCCACCAGAACCGGCAGGATGAAGACAAGTCCCGAGGCTGCCGCCGCGCCGATTATCATTATGGATATCATGAAGGGCAGGGAGATCACAGTGGCCGTGGGACCCAGCCAGGCCACCCCGCCGTAGATTGAGCCTATAAGGGGAGCCATGGCAACTGTTACGGTGACCCCGGCGTGAAGGGGTGACAGCATGAACCCCAGGGGCCCCGAAAATTCTTGCCCAGGAGAATGAGGGAAAGCACAGCGCCGTAGGACATCTGGGCACCCCTGTCGTGAAGGGTTTCAGGAAGAAGCAGAAGGGACAGCCCCAGTGCCGCCCACCACACGGTGAGGAGATGGACCCCTCCCCCCCGTGCCCTCAGGTGGAAGATAACAGCGGAGGACATTATTCCGGCCCTGACCGTGGAGGGCCTGCAGCCTGAGAGAAGAACGAAGGCGGCTATTCCCGCAACCGCCAGGCCGGCGGACAGGGGGCGTTTGCCCAGGAACCTGCCTGAAAGCCACATCAGTACAGCTGCAACAAGGGCTGTGTGCAGGCCTGAAAGGGCCAGCAGATGGGAAGTGCCGGAGCCTTTGAACGCCGCGGAGGTTTCATGGGGTATCAGCCCCGAAGCCCCATAAGCAGCCCGCCGGTGAGCCCCCTGGCCCCTTCGTGGGGAATATTGGACACAAGGAGGTCCCTGAACCGGCGCCTGAGGGTTGCCACAGGTGTTCTTGAGGGCTTGATGCGGATGGCGAAGGGGGTTATGAACCGACCCCTTCGGTTTCCCAGCACAAGGAGTGAATCCCCCTGAGGGCCCCGCTGGAAATGTCTTCGGATGAAACCCAGAGGGAGCCGTCCGCCGTGGAGACCACAGCCCCACCGGCGGTGACCGTTTCCACCTGCCCCCTCCAAAGGCCGTGGCTGAAGGAACCGTCGGGCACGGGCTCCCGAAACAGGCAGAATGCCCCGGCAAGGCCGGCAAAAAGAAGGAGCAGAATACCTGGTTTGAGTTCCATTCTTATATTTACCGCCGGAACGGGCGTTTTTTAAAGGGGGATAGTGAAAAGGGCAATACTTGACATACCCGGGGGGGTTCCCGCTGTGTTCATCCTTCGAAGGAACAGGTTCCTGCTCACCGCGGAGCTGGCCGACGGGACCCGGGCGGATGTGCACGTTCCGGACCCGGGCAGGCTTCGGGAACTCCTCTACCCCGGGAACCGCATACTGATCCTTCCAGCGCCGGCGTCGGCTGTCAGGAGGACCAGGTGGTCACTGCTGGGAGCCCTTGATCCAACGGGGTGGATACTTGTGAACACCGGTTTCCACCGAAGGATATCGGAAAAGCTGTTCACCGGCCCCCTCTCTCCCTTCGGCAGGACCGCCGCCATCCGGGCAGAGGTGGTGTCCCCCTCCGGAGGAAGCCGGTTCGATTTCCTCATTAACGGAAGTCTGTGGGTGGAGGTGAAGGGGTGCACACTGAAAAGGGGCAAGCTGGCCATGTTCCCCGATGCCCCCACCACAAGGGGAAGGAAACACGTTGAGGAACTGGCCGGAATGGCACTTTCAGGCCTGGAAACCGCCGTGGTCTTCCTGGTGTTCGTAAGGGGGGTTGAGTGTTTTACAGGGAACAGGGATACCGATCCCCTGTTTGCCCGTTCCCTTGAAAAGGCCGCCGCGGCTGGGGTGTCGGTAAAATGCCTTCAGCTGTCCTTTGACGGCAGGAGGGTGGATTACACCGGAGAACTGCCCTTCAGTCCCGGTCGAGAACCCTTATGTCCGAAATGAAATCCTTAAGGACGAAGGCCCTGATGGTGTTGGACATCTCATCCAGGGGGTATATGAAGAACCCGAGGTCGTCGGGGCTCAGGACCTCTACCCTGCCGTAGAACCTCTCGCCGTCCTGGAACTTCACCATGACCTTTTTTCCATAGCCGCTGATGTCGTGGAATGTGTGGAGGGTCTTGTGAAGGAAATTCCCCTCGAATGACTTTACGAAGAAAACCGCTTTGAGATCCTTCAGCTCGATCTGCTGATTGATCCTCAGGTCGTCCTGTTCCGTTGAAAGAAGGATGAGGGCTTGTCCTTTGAAAAATCCGCGGTGTAGCCCTTGATGACCTCTCCCTTTACAGTATGAGCCACGACCTTGTTCATATCAACCCCCCGCAGCTGGCTTCCAGGGTTTTATCTAGCGACTGGTACACCCGGTGTCAATGGATTGACCCCGGAGTACGCCGGCAATAGAATTACCCAATGTTCACCGAAAAATTCCCTCTGTTCATACTGGATTCCCTTAGAAGCGCCTTCAACGTGGGGTCCATCTTCCGTACCGCCGAAGCCATATCACCATGCGGGGTGATCCTGTGCGGCATAACCGCCAGGCCAGGTGGAAGAAAGGTGGGCAGAACCTCACGGGGCACCCATTCCATGGTTCCGTGGAGGTGGTTCGAAGACAGCCTTTCCGCTGTGAAGCTGGCCTCGGAAAACCGCATGATAGTCTCCGTGGAGAACCATCCCGATGCGGTTCCCCTGCACCTGGCCGGGTTTCCCCGGAACTCCGCATTCATACTGGGGAACGAGGCGGAGGGGGTTTCAGAAGGGGTACTTAAAATGAGCGATATGAAGGTGGTGGTACCCCAGAGCGGTGAGAGAACAAGCATAAACGTGTCCAGCACCGCAGCGGTGATCGCCTGGGAGATACAGCGGCGAAGGCTTGCCGACCCTACCTGATGTAACCCAGGTTCCTCAGTTCCCTGCTTGCTGCCTCGCCTATGTCCACCACCGGCGCCGGGGCCAGTGGCGGAGTGGCCCGGTAGTATTCCGCCGCTTCAACAAGGCTGTTCGAAGGCTGAACCGGGTGTATCTCCCCGGGGTCGTTCTCCAGATCGAAGGCCTCAAGGGAATCGGTGTTCAGCGTCCATATTACCTTACTGCCGCCGGACACCACTGAAACCAGATCGGTCTCTCCCCAGAGCACACCGCTGGCGGGTATGTTCCTCGGGGTGTCCATTTCCGATGAAAGACAGCGGGAAGGGTCTGAAACCGGGAAATCGATCCCGGCGGCGGTGGCGATGGTGGGGGCGATATCCAGCTGGGCAACCGGCTGGCTGATGACCCTTCCGCCGGTGAAGCCCGGCCCGGAGATGATCAGGGGAAGATGGGTAATCTCCTGGTAGAGTGTCCTGCCATGCTCGATACCCCCGTGTTCCAGGAACTCCTCGCCATGGTCACCAACGATAATGATCAGTGTGTTTTCCCCCAGGCCCCTGTTACGAAGTTCTTCCATGAGCCTTCCGATCTCCCTGTCGGTATAAGCTATTTCGCCGTCATACAGGGCGATGAGGTTGGCTATATCTTCACTGGAAGGAACCGTTTCGCCTGAGTTGACCCGCATCATCTGTGCAGCGTCGGCTCCCCAGGTGTCGCCGTAATCCCCGGTATAGGATGTATCCCGGTACATGGAGTGGTATGGCTCGGGGGGATCGTAGGGGATGTGTGGATCGTAGAAGTGGACCGCGGCGAAAATGGTCCGTCGCCCCGGGTCTCATCCAGCCAGCCGAGGAGGTCGTCCACGGTCTCACCGGCGTTCCTGAGGCTGCTGTTGCTCTTGAAGCCCTGGCAATCGAAGTGCTGGAAACCCCGGTGAAAGCCGAAATCCTCGTTCATGAAGAGAACGTTGAAGAAAGCACCGGTCCTGTAACCGCTCCGGTGGAAGGCCAGGGGAAGCCAGGGTACTTCAGGGGAAATCCCGTGGAAAATGCCCCCGGTCCTGCCGGCGCCGTGCTCCACCGGAGTCACCCCGGAAAGGATGGTGGTCATGGCGGGAAGGGTCCAGGAAGCCTGCCCCTGGCACCTGAGGGCAAGGGTTCCCCCCGCCGCCAGGCTGTCGATGAAGGGTGTGGTCTGCCGGTGGTAGCCGTAGGAGCTGAAGTGGTCGGCCCTCACCGTGTCCATGAGAATGAGCAGAACATTGATGCCATCCGCCTTTTTCCCTCCGCAGGAGGGCAGGAGGGCGAGGAGCAGGATGATAAAAGACCTTTTCAGCGTTGTTTTCATATCCATCTCAGTGACCGGCCGCCAGCCAGTTCTTCCCCATTCCGGTCTCAACCGTGAGGGGAACGCTGAGCTCCATGGCCGCCTCCATTTCGTTTTGAGAATTCCTTCCCCGGCATCACTCTGTTCACCGGGACAAGTGAGAACCAGTTCATCGTGTACCTGGAGCACCAGGGAAGCTTCGGGAAGATCCCGCTGAAGCCTTTGGGATACCCTTATCATGGCCAGTTTGATTATGTCCGCCGCTGAGCCCTGAACCTTTGAGTTCACCGCCGCCCGTTCCATCTGTTTCCTTGTGTTACCCTTCGCTCCGGCGATCTCGCCGAAGGGGCGCTTCCTTCCCAGTATGGTCCTTACCTCTCCGCCTTCCACCGCCGCTTCAACTGTTCTTTTGTAGAACTCCCTTACCTCGGGATATGTCTCGTAGTAGCGGCTGATTATTCCCGCGGCCTCCCCCCTTGAAATGGAGAGCCTCTGGGAAAGGCCGTAGGCGCTTATTCCATAGACTATTGAGAAGTTCACCTCCTTGGCCTTTCGTCGGTGCTCCGGTGAACTGTCCCCGAAGACCGCAATCGCCGTGCGGGAGTGAATGTCAGCCCTTTCCCGGTAGGCATCCTGAAGAACACCCGGGCCGGCGAAGTGGGCAAGGAGCCTGAGCTCTATCTGGGAGTAATCGGCGCTTATGAACACATGGCCGTCCACAGGCGGAATGAAACACCTTCTTATCTCCCTTCCCCTCTTCGTTCGTATTGGAATGTTCTGCATGTTCGGGTTGCTGGAGCTTAACCTCCCGGTGGCGGTGACCGCCTGGTTGAAGCTGGTGTGGATAAGGCCGGTTTCCCGGTGGACATAGTCGGGAAGCTTCTGGACATATGTGTTCTGGAGCTTTGAAGCTCCCTGAACTCTATAAGTGTTTCAACGAAGGGATGCTGCCCCGGAGGCCTCCAGAACGGTAATGCCCGTGGACCTGGCCCCTTTTGATGTCTTCCTGACCGGATCCAGCCCGAGTGTATCGAAAAGCACCGAGGCTACCTGTTTGGGGCTGGCAAGGTTAATGGACCTTCCCGTCTGCTCTGCGGCGGTTTCCATCAGGCTGAATATCTCTTTGCTTATCTGGTCGCCTCCTGGCGGAGGCGTTCCTGTCCAGCCCTATGCCGGTGTGCTCCATCCGGGTAAGGACGGCGCTCAGGGGAAGCTCCACTCCGGTGTAGACCTCCAGGAGCTCCCGGTCAGTGGACAGCTCCCCGTGGAGCTTCCTGGAAAGGGCCAGGGTACTGGTGGAATCGGCGCAGCAGTAACCGGCGGTCTCGGTGTCCGGGACGTTCTCCAGGGAACCGCTTCCCCGGGACACCTCGTCGAAGGTGGTGAGGTCCTGTTCAGCCATAGGGGAACGAGCTTCTTAAGGGAGTGTTCACCGGCTTCGGGCCTCAGCAGGTAGTCTGCCAGATAGGGATCACCGGCGGGGGGCGGAAGGATAACTCCATACCTTGCAAGTACCCCGGCATCGTATTTGGCGTTCTGGGCGATGAAGCCCCTTCCTCGGACAGTGTTGCCCAGGAAACTGAGCATTTCACTCCGGTGTTCGCTTTTCCTGTAGTTGAAATACCAGGCCTCCCCGGTCTCAGAGGCAATGGAAAACCCTATAAGCTCCGCCCTGGAGGGGTTCCTGGAAGTGGTTTCAGTGTCAATGGAAACAGGGCCGTCCCCGGGAAGGCTGAAACCCGAGGGGTCCTCAACAATGTGAACGGCGCATTCCCAGGGTTTCATTGAAGATCCGTCCACCGCGGCTCCCAGGTTCACGCCTACGGCCTCGGCTACCTTGCCAGGGAAAGCCTTTCAAGTATTGGGAGAAGGGCTTCCCTGTCCGGTTCTCCGCTGGAAAGGTCAGTGTTCAGTTCCACAGGCAGCGGTCTGTCCAGCCGGGTGAGGCTGAGACTCAGCCGTACCATATCCTCGGATTCCTCCAGCTTCCGTCTCAGGGATCCCGAAGCGACCAGGGATATCCTGGAATAGATGTCCTCGATGGAATCGAAGTCCTGCAGAAGCTTCGCGGCACCCTTTGCCCCCACCCCCTTCGCCCCGGGAATGTTGTCCGAGGAGTCCCCCATCAGGGCCAGAAGATCCGCCACCTTTTCAGCGGGGACACCCATTATGTCCTCCACTTCCCCCTTTGAACCAGTGTCGAGTCGCCGCCGTATCTCCCCGGGCGAAGGACTGATACATTGTCGGAAACCAGCTGAAGGAGGTCTTTGTCCGGTGACACGATCAGAACGGGAACATCGGATTTCCGGGCAAGGGCGGCTATGATGTCATCGGCCTCGAGTCCCGGCTGCTCTATGTATGGAATACCCATGAGGGGTATTATCTCCCTTGCCAGTCTTGTCTGCTCCCTGAGGTCCTCGGGGGTTTCCGGCCTGTTGGCCTTGTATTCGGTGTAGATGTCCCTCCGGAAGGTTGGTGCCGGGGCATCTCCAACTGCGGCGATAATGGCGCCGGGGTTTTCCCCGGCAACCCTTACAAGTTCCGCAAGGAGATGGCTGAGGCCGCTGGTTACGGTGCCGTCACTGCCCCTCAGCGGTCTTCTTATCATGGCGTAGTGTCCCCGGTACAGGATTCCGAGGGTATCTATGAGAATCAGTTTTTCAGCCACCGTGAGTGTCCTTTCCCCGGGCTCTTCCCGGGTAATATAAGCCTTCTTGACAGTTCCGCGCCCCGGGGAGTATTCTCAGGCCACCATGAGCAGAAGAAGAATTCCAATGAGACGGCTGCGCCACGCACTGGCGGAACCGGCGGTTAAGCTCGTCATCATCTCTTGCGCCCTGACGCCAAGACCGCTTCTGAAGGTCTGGGCATGGTTAATCGGGCACTTGCTTCCCATTCTTCCCCTGCCCTCCAACAGGATCATTGCAAGGCACCGGGGCACCATCATGGCCGACAGGGGCATAAATGTCAGCGCAGCCCGGGTATACTCATCCCTTCTTTTGAGTTTTTTCGATTTTTTTCACCTCTCCCGGCGAAGCGATGAAGCTTCATGAAAATAGTCCGTGTAAAGGGGGCTGAAAACCTCCGGAGAGCACTTGAACATCAGAAGGGTGTCATAGCCGTTACCGCGCATTTCAGTGCCTGGGAGCTCATCCCCAGGGCGGTGAAGCTCCTCGGCCATGAAACGGCGGTGGTGGGCCGATCCCTTACGCATCCCGGGGCGTCGGCGGTGCTTGAGAAACTCAGGGCTGCCCCGGGCATAACGGTTGTGGACAGGGACAGCGGCGTGGGACCAATAGTAAGGCTCTTCAGAAAGAACGCCGCTGTGGGGATACTGATGGATCAGAACACCTCCAGGGTGCAAAGCAGAACCGTGGATTTCATGGGGTTGCCCGCCAGGACCCCCGTGGCGCCTGCAACCCTTGCCAGAAGGCTTGGAGTTCCTGTTGTTCTTCTTCACATTCAGCGGCTTGAAGACTCAGGATACCTTCTTGAGATAGAAGAACCCCTCTACTTCACAGAGGATGATCCCGACGGAGAGATACTGAGCACCCTGAACCGAAGGATCGCGGATTGGATAATGAAGGCGCCTGAACAGTGGGTGTGGTTCCATGACAGGTGGAAAGGCAGTCCCTGACCGTTAACCCCGAAGCTTCAGCCTGATGTACCTGATGGAATCCTTCAGGAACACGATCACATTGTGCCAGAGCAGCAGGGCAAGGGGTTGCTGTCCGATCCTTTCGTGGAGGGCCGCGATCTCGCCAGCCTGGCGCTCCCCGGCTCTGCCGTCGGGCTTGTGGAAGGTCTCCTCAAGAAGCTGTTGTCTTATACCCCGGTAACTGTCCTCTGCAAGGTTCTTTTCAATTGAAGCAACAATATCTTCCTCGCTGTAGAGCACATCCCCCGCCCGCCAGGCGTAGGTGTTGGACATCGGATCAGATGATGGACGGTAGTTATCAGGGGAGGGGTTGGCGAATATGATGGGCCTCCCTGTGTGCATCCACTCGTAACACACAGCTGAGATATCTGAGATCATGATGTCGGCCTGATTCATGTATTCCGCGATGCTTGAATCCCATACCACCTTTACGCTGTCCTGTACCCCTGCCTCTTCAATGCACCGGTCTATCTTCTCATAGATTGATGTTTCATTTGGATTGATCCGTGAATGGTACTTGATGATGAGGTTCCATCTTGTCCCCACGGCACGGACCAGCCTTTCTCCCCAGAGTGGCAGGGAGCTTTCTCCATGGGGCGAGAACACCAGCTTGCTTCCGGAGTTCTGTGAGATCCATGTGGGAGCATAGAGTATCACCGGTTTCCCGTTATCAAAGAGGGGTTTTTCAGTCAGCTCCCCCTTTACCAGCCTGTCGAACTTCGGGTACCCACCAGCTTCAGTCTGCTCCTGTCCTTGAGATCGTAGGCGGAGGTTATCTTCCTGTAGTGTTTCATCCCCGGAAGCAGAAGAAGGTCATAGAGAAGGACACGATCTCCAGTAAGGAGATAGTCCTTGTCTGAGGAGCCGTGAAAGACCTGTACCGAGTATCCCCAGAAGATGTATTGAAAACCGGTATATACCACTATCCTTATCCTGTTCCTGTACATGAACAGCCTGGCTTCAGAGGAATTTCTCACCAGGATCAGATCTTCCTCGGGAAGAAGTTTTCCCTGTGTCAGGTACTGGTATATTCCCGGGTTTTCGTAATTACGAACCCGCCAAGCCTTGAGTACAGGGACCTTATGTGTTCCCAGTGCTGGGGATCCGTTCTCAGCCAGTATGCGATTTGAAAGGGGTTTCTCATATCAGCTCTTTTTTTCCGGTTGAAGAATGCCGTCGATTACCATCTTTACCCTGTAGGATGCTTCGCCATCCAGCCCGGTGAAGAAATAATTCCTGTATTCATCCAGTTTGAGTTTCATCTCCCTGCCGGGATAAAGTGCACTCTCCACGGCCTTTTGCAGCTGTTCAGGGTGATGGATGTGTGGAAAGGCGCCCTTCAGCCACTCCGCGGGTTCTATGGACAGAACCGGCATTCCGTCTGAATGAAGGAGATTCTGTTCAGGCAGTTCGTATATGATCCCATGCCTTCCCAGTGCCAGGAATTCGTTGACCACGCTGGATGTGTCGCTTATCAGCGTGTCGGCTATGTCCAGATAGGGATAGACGTCGTACTCCTCCTTCGGGACCAGGAAGAAACCGGAACGGGTTGCCGCCAGCTTCTGGTAGAGCCGGTGCTGGGAACGGGGGCGTACTTCCCCCCCAGGAGTAGGGATGGAGCTTGACCACGAGGTTGTAGTTCTCTATGAGCTCCGTTATCCTGTCCCCTATGCAGCCGATGCAGCTGGGTTTGTAGGATGGAGCGAAGAGAACGGTTTTCCTTTCGGGATGAAGACCCAGCCTCTCCTTCAGTCCCCGGCGGTCAAAACTGCCCCGGCGAAAGAATGGATCCAGCTTCGGCAGACCGGTTATGTGGAAATCGGCCCTGTCCCCGTATCCGAGGCTTTTTATGTAATCGTACCAGTAACGGCCCTCCAGGAAAACATGGTAGCGTGTCTTCCGCTGCCTCACGATGTTGCGTATCCTCAGTGTCTTTATTCCCACGCCGTGGTCCAGGTGAAAGAGCGGTACATCTCCGTATCTTTCCGGGTTCTTAAGTGCGTCGCCGCATACAACGCCGTCGAAACCCCGGGTTTCACCGGTAACGGAGAACCCCGCGTCCTCGAGGTCCTTTTCTATCCTTTTTCTGTTGGATACCAGGAAGATGCCCAGATACCTGTGCTGGTCGCTTCCCACCCGAACACTCAGTTCGTATGACGGATCCTCCGCCATGGCCTTGTAGAGCGGAAGCAGCGAGTTGAGGTAGTATTCCTTCTTCAGGTCAAAGAGTATTTTTTCACCTGATCCCCTGAGGATGTCCGCGAAGTGGATCACCCTGAGCATGAAGCTGTTGTGGAGGTTGAACTCCCCGGGCTGAAAAATGAAATCCCCGTCCTTTTCAATGTATCTGCCCGGTTCTCCGTGCACATACATCAGGTTCTCCGTTGACTGGCCGAATATGGACTGCAGCTCGTTCACCAGATATCTGCCGTCCTCGGTCTCGAATATATCGATTGCCATGGAGTTGAATCCGCCGGTGTCGCAGATATCCTTTGTAAGCCGCAGAAGCTCCGCTGGAGGTGCTCCCCACCCCTTGCGAAGGGTTCCGCTGGAAAGGCCTTCCCTGCCCGGGAGCTTCCGGTGGCCGAAGTAGGAGCCGCCGATCCTGACCATTCGCCACTCCCACCTGATCCCCTCGAATTTCTGAAGGAGCATCACATGTCTCTCCCTCACCCCCGGCGCCGGTACACGGAGTAACTTTCCTGACCTGACCGGTGTATAGCCCCGTGTAAGGGAGGGGGTAGGGAAAATTCCGAAGATCTTCCTCCCCACCCTTTTCACCTGGGATGCGGTCTTGAGCACCCTGACACCGGTGGACTTCGCCCCGATGTTGGTCTTGTATATCAGGGGAAAGTCCCTGAAGTCTCCAAGGAACCGGCTCAGGTCCCTTTTCCTGTAGAAAACGTAGGTTTCCGGATGGGGAAAGCCATGGGCCTCGAGCCAGTACTGGGCGAGCCTCTTGTTCTCGTAGATAAGCAGTTCCTCGTAGGAGGGGTAGACTGGCTTCCCCATATGACGGTCCAATATGAAGAGTCTTTCGTCGAACATGGCCTTTCGTTCCTGAACCCTCGACGGAGGTCTGCACAGGAAACCGCTGCAGCCGCTGTTCCTTATCCTGTCCATCCAGTCCGGTGCGGCGAAGTCGATTATCTCATAGTCGAAATCAAGGTATTCGCATGAATCGGCATAGTACCTGTACTCACCGCAGAAGCCCTTGAGTATCCCGAACTTTATATCCGTCAACGCCTTCCTCCCATGAAGTCGTGTATGGCCATTGCCGCCCTTTTCGATGAAGGTGTGTCCGTCAGGTTGAAGTATTCGGGGATCCGCCTTCGCTGGAGCTCCAGATAGCCCTCCATGGAACCGGTCAAGGAAAGGGCCTTCCTGAACTCAGCCATGTCGCCGGCCACTGGACCGTACTCCCAGAACCTGTAGTCGGGGTCGTTCCTCCAGCAAACTCCATGGGGGTTGAGAAAGATGCAGGGCCTGGGCTTCATGGCTATGAACTCGTAGACCATGCTGCTCACATCCCCGATGTAGATGTCCGCCTGCCTCAGGTAGGTTCCGTCGGTTCCTTTTATGCTGCCGTAGTCTATCAATATGTTGTCATGGTCCTTCGCCGGTGAATGGATCCGGTATCCATGGTGGACACGCCAGTGCTTCACCAGCATGTGGGGGGCGAAGATGAGGTTGAAGCTAGTATTCCCGGCAAAATGGGAAATGATCTCCCCGGCAAGATCCCTGTAGGAACCAAGTGAGGGATCCCAGTGGGGGCAGTAGAGAACCGTTGGCCTTGTGTTGCTGAATGGCCTTTCCGCATCTCCGGATGTTATGTCGAACTTGGGCCAGCCTACGATCCTGGTCCTCCCGGGGTCCACTATGCCCTCCTCCGCCAGCCTTTTTCTGTGGTAGGCCCCGGGAAGCAGCATGAGGTCCATCTTCCCAAGTGAGGCCTCAAAGCCGTACTTCCTGTCTCCGCAGCCGTGATACTGGAAGATTATTTTCGGCCCTGTGATACCGTGTCTCCTGAAGACCCCCGGGGTTCCGTGGGATGTGGTAACCACCCCGTCGGCATTGCGAAGAAGCCTGGAAGACCTCCTGACGATGGCGTTCACAGAGGGATAGAGTTTGCCCTTGATGTTCATGTATCTGTATCTCAGAGGGGGTTTCGCCTGGACTATCTCAGTGGCGGTTCCAGGGCAGCTGTTCCTTATTCCTTCCAGCACCTCAGTGTGCTCATCGTTGCAGGAAAGGCAGACCACCCCGTCCTGGATCCGCCCCAGCTCCATTGCGGTCATGGCGGTGTGAAAGAGCTGATGAAGGCCGTTGATGAAAAGGAAGACGATCTTCATCTCATGTAGCCCTTCCGGAACCGGCTGTGGTAGAGTATCTGCATCTTTCTGAACAGGTTGAGGGGTTTCCGCCGGTTACCCGGGGGACTCCCGGGTCGATGGAGGACAGAAGGTCGAGTATGGTTCGGGAAATGGAGCCGTCGATGGTGGGGTTTACCCTGCTGATGTGCTTCCTTCTCTGTCGGGCAAACTCTTCGGGCTGTTTCAGCGACCTGTCTATGGCCCCTCTGAGCTCATTCGGGGAGGCCAGGTCAATGCCCTTGTCCATATTGTCCAGAGTGCGCAGGGTTACCACCGGTTTGTCCAGCGCCATGAACTCGTATATCACCGAGGAGGTGTCGGAAACCAGGACATCGGCAAGATGAAGCAGAGGGGTGATATCGTAGTGGTCCACCAGCCGGACATTGTGTTCCGCAAGCTTTTCCAGCAGTCCTCGTTTCATGAACTCGTGGGGTTTGCAGAACCACACCTCACCGGGTTTCATCACGGATGGAAGTGCCGGTATGATCTCACCGGCGGACTCCATGGACCTGCTGTGGGTAGGGGCATACAGGATAACGTTCTCCCCGGGGGAAACACCCATCCTTTCCCGAAGTCCAGATGCATCATAGTTCACTATGTGGTCCATCTTCGGCCATCCGGTCTCGAACACAGCGAAATAGCCGTGTTTGCGCCGAAGAGCCTCGTACCTCTTCGTCACCGCCGGTCCCGAGGTGAGATAGATGTCAAAGAAATGTCTTATCCTGTAGTGTGATGGTTTCTCCACCCCGATTCCGTGGAAAGCTCCACCTTCAGCCCCGGGAGCCGCCAGTCGACGAAGTTGCCCGGGCACAGCACGAAATCCGGCTTGAAGGCCGAGGCTTCACCGAGGCTATCCACCACTCCGGGAGGATCAGGTCCTTCAGCCAGTGCCCGTCGGACCTTTTCACTGGCCAGGACGGCATGGGGTATCTTCCGCCTCCCTGCCTCCCTGAAAAGGGGAAGGACCACGGGAATGGAATAGAGCTTCGAAAGGTAGAAGAGAAGCCTCATTCCCTATCGACTTCCCTTCTGGACGATGTCTTTATTGCAGTGGTGGATATGCACCTGGTCCGGGGAAGGTACACAACCTCGCAGAACTCATTCAGGAAGTCGAACTCGCCTGCCCAGTCCTCCCCTATCACGAAACGTCGATCATGTGCTTCTTCACATCTGATATTTTCTGCTGCCAGCTTTCCTCGGGAATGACCATGTCCACATACCTTATTGCCTCCACGATCCTGGCCCGGTGCTCATAGGGATAGACGCACTGCTTGTGCTTGCCGGCGTTGAAGCTGTCGGTGGAGACCGCCACTGTGAGATGGTCACCCAGTTCCCTTGCCCTCTTCAGTATGTTCAGGTGCCCTATGTGAAACAGATCGAATGTTCCATATGTGATAACTTTTCTCATATCCCTCACCTTCACCAGCCCCGGCGGATCAGCGATGCCCACTGTTCAAGGAACTGGGTTTCTCCCCTGGCCGGGTTGCCCTTCCATCCGGTAAAGTCGCCCTTACGGTCAAGGGCTATAACCGGAACCCCGAGGGCCACAGCATGGATCCAGAGATCCCTTTCCGTGGTAACCACCGCCGATGCCCCGGCTACTATGGCCGCCTGCATCACGGTATCGGTATCAGGGGGTATTCCGGGGTTCCTGCCGTCGGTGATAACTATCTTCAGGGGTATTTCGGCCCTTCTCCGTTCGAGGATGGCGGCGGCCCCTCGGTGGCCAGGATGTAGGGAAGGGTCCTGTGTGAAACGGGAGAAAGGATAGCAGAAGCCTCTCTGAAAGGATGGCCGGGGTTTCGGGGATCCACTCCGGTACCTGTTTCAGGTCGAGGACGGACATCATCGAGGAGATGGAGCCGGGAAAGAGGACCTCCCCGGTCTTTACCTGGAGGTTCACCGAGGGGTGGTGGACGGCGGAGACGCAGGCGGAGGGTTCCGTTCTCTCCACGAACCGCAGAAGATGATCCCCAGGTTCAGCGGCGAACACCAGGATGCCACCGGGAACTTCCGGTTCAGGAGAGCCGGGATCCCCTTCGTAAACATGTATCTCGGGCTTCCAGGGAAGGAAACCGGCGATGCCGGCATGATCACAGTGGGCGATGAAATGAACACGGGACTCCCCGTAGGATTCCTGAAGGCCCTTGCCAGATATACCGCAGACCATATTCCCGAAACCCCCGGAGGAGCGAACACCCCCACCGCTTCCGGGTTCATTATGTCCCGGGGAAAGGTGAACTCGTTCCAGCTGGCGTCAACCCGGGCCCTTATCCTGCCCTTGAACAGTTTTCTGAATAATCTCACTGCTCGAATCCCTCCATGAGGGCACCGGACAGGCTATCCGCCGCGGCGCCGGTTCCCCTTGTTTCTGATAGTACTGCGTATGCCCGGCTGTATCTCCCATTGCTGTGCAGGCACAGTCCGTGCATCACCTCCGCGATGGGGTCGCCCTGGAAGTGGAAAACCAGAAGCTCGGACAGGGCCAGGGCTTCTTCATATCTGCCGGCGTTCAGATAGGCTGAACAAAGATCGATGGCGCTGTAGAACTTCCTTCTTGCGGTGGACGCCGAGGCAATGGAGCGAATGAGCTCTTCAACCGCCGTATCGCCGTCCTCCCTGAAAAGGGCCGCCAGTCCCGCCGCCCTGTGATTCAGCCAGGGGTCCGCTGAATCGATCATGTCCAGCTCACCGGCGGCATACACCGAAAGCCCGGCGCTCCAGGCTATCCTTGCCCTCCAGAACTTAACCAGCTCGGTATCGGGACATACGGTTTCCAGCTCCTGAACAAGTATCCAGGCCCTCTGGCCGTGGCCGGCATAAATGGCCTCCTCCAGGAGACGACCCATTACTCGTGTCTGGCCGCTGATGTCATCCTTCTCCTGCCAGGCGGCTCCGGCCTGGGGAAGCAGACCCCGGTTCTCAAGCTCAAGGGCTGAGGAGCCGGCAAGCAGGAAAATCAGGAGCGCCGTCATTTCATGTACCTCTGTATCAGTCTTCTGGAAAGCCTGAAGTAGCTCACCGTTCCAAGGAGTACCGCAGCCGGGGTGCACAACGAGGCAATGAAGCTGATCTTGCCGAAAATGCTTTTGCCCTGGAAGGCAAGTGCCCCGGCGGTGGTAACCACCAGAATGTAGCTGAGTATTATTGTGAGCCTTTCACTGGTGGTGATGGCCACCACCGGAATGCGTATGCTCCAGGATACGATAAGAAGGCCCAGTACAACGCCTATGTGATACCAGGCTGGAATGAGCAGCAGCACCGGTTCGATGATGCCGGTACGGGATAGTAGGATCAGCATCACCGAGAGGAACAGCTTGTCAGCCAGCATATCCAGTGTTTTTCCCGGGGTGGATGACAGCTTGAGTCTTCGGGCGGTCCAGCCGTCGAAATAGTCGCTTGAGGCGGCAATGAGGCACAGCCAGAACATTCCGGTGAAGTTGCTTTCCCAGCCGCACCAGACACAGAGGGGAAGCAGTATTATCCTCACCCAGGAGACCATTGCCGGAGCCATGGGTATGTCCTCCTGTGAGCGCCGGATCATGTCCAGGGCAGCTTCCAGTGTTCCCGGGTTTTCGCCGCTCACCGGTGACCCCCTTCATCTCGAAAGAGACGGTCGAGTTCCGACAGGGTAATGAACCTGCGTCGGGAACCCACCGAGGGGAAAAAACCGGAAAGCCTGTGAATATCACCCGGTGAGATCAGGTCTTCCCCATGGAAGAGACCGTTCCCCCTGGGGGCCATCCAGCCAATGGCGCAGATGGCTGCGCAGTGATCGCTGTGCAGTCTGCCTTCCATGTCCTCCGGCACCGGGGGTCCGGTGGCCATCACCTCATAGAGCTGAAAACGGCCGTACCATCCAGGGCGGCCAGAAGATCGTTACGGGTTGCAGGGGGTCATCGGTGCTGCGGTAGAAAAGCTCGGCGGTTCCCGTTTCGCCCCCGGCGACAAGCCCGGCGGCAAGGGGAACAACGAGTGACGGGTGCCCTGCGGCAAGCCGGGCTCTCAGTTCTGCAAAGCTCATATCCCCCGCCATGTCAAGAACCGCAAGGAGGTAAGCTGAACCCCCGGAAACCGAGGGATGGGGCTGGGCCTGCATACCAGCCCGGAGCTGCCAGATCGCATCTGTGGAAGGTGATGAAAAAAGAGTATGGATCAATAAAAGAAAATCATGGTGACCCCGAAGAAATGGAGCGGGCAACGGGGATCGAACCCGCGACATTCAGCTTGGGAAGCTGACACTCTGCCAACTGAGTTATGCCCGCTCTGTTCATCAGGGAGGATCTCCCCCGGTATATAAACCTGGATTCGCCCTGAAGCCACCATCCGGAGTCGTCATGGCCAACGGTGAGAACAAGGCCGCTTCGCACACCTATTCTAACAGGAAATCCCAGGGAATCAAGCTCCCTGCCAGCCACCAGAGCCGAGGCCACAGCTCCGGTTCCGCAGGCCAGGGTCTCGCCCTCAACCCCCCTCTCCCAGGTTCGCATGAAAAGTCCGCCGTCGGGGCCGGGCATAACCCAGTTCACGTTGACGCCCTGCCTGCCGAAAAGGGGATGTGACCTGATGAGGGGGGCCAGGGCCTGGAATGAGCCGTCTTCAAGGCTTCGGGTCATCACAACTGCGTGGGGAACTCCGGTGTCTGCGAAACCGACACTCAGGGTTTCATTCCCCACCTCAATGGTCCTGCCGGTGAAGTGGAGGGTTGGTTCGGTGAGCCATATCCTGGATTCCGAGTGACCTGTGACCAGACCGCGGTGAACACCGGCATCGCTCTGAAAAAGGAACTCCTCCCGAATCTTAACAAGACCCAGTTCCAGTGCGAACCTGCAGATGCACCGTGCTCCGTTGCCGCACATGTCCGCCGGGCCCCCGTCGGAGTTGTAGTACTTCATCCTGAAGGCGTACTCGCCGCCCTCCCTGATTTCTATCAGGCCGTCGGCACCCACGGAGAGACCTCTCCTGCAAAGGGATGCAATGTATTCTCCGGTGAGGGCCGGGGTAAGGCATCCATCCCTGTTGTCGGTCATTATGAAATCGTTCCCCGCGCCGCTCATTTTCCAGAACTTCACCGGTTCCCCCTTCCCATGTCCTCCAGTATGCCGATGTGGTGTTCAGCCCTTTGATCCATACCCGCGTTCCTCAGAAGTCTTACAAGGTCCAGGCGGAGTTCCGGGTCGGGTCCCCAGGCCTGGAGGTATGTCTCGAAATCCTCCTCAAGGTACTCCATATCATAATCTCCGGAGAGGTGGGCCATCAGGAGGCGCTGAAGAAGCTCTATTGAGGCGTCACCGGGAACCTCCTCCGGCCTGGTGGACAGAAGCAGGAGCCCGGCGGAAACCCGCTGGTGATCACCTGCGGGTATTCCCGCATTGGCAAGGTAAAGCCCTGTCTCCACCGGAGAAGAGACCACCGCCGAGGCGATCTCATATGTGTTGAGGAAGGCTCCGTACCTTCTTTCCCACAGAGCATGCCTGGGAAGTGTACCGGTGGAGGGTGAACGGGAGAAGACCCTGATCGAAGGACCCTGCCACAGCGGCCACAGGCCATCCAGGGATTCCGGATAGTAGTGAAGCCTTACCGCAAGACAGCCCTCCGGGACTTCAGTGAGCCCGGCCAGATAAAGAAGCCCCTCCGGAGAGCGGTCGAAAACGAAGTCCGCCTGATAAACCAGGTATTCAGCGCCCTTTTCATCCATGAAGCTTATCATCTCCTCGGGGGGGCGGAACATGTTCACGGCAAATTCCTGGATGGTTTCACGGTTACCGCGGTTCTCAAAGAAGGTGTGGGTGACCACCGGGGTGCCCGCGTAGGCAGAAAGGAGGCCTGAGATGTGCCAGTATGAGAGCACCGTTCCCCGGGAACCCTCCGCCCACTCCAGAAGCCCGTCCAGCTCCTGGTCATTCAGCAGTGAGCCCCTGGCTTCCATTTCCAGGCCAGCTTCTGACAGCCCGGCGGCGAACCAGGGGGAATACATTGAATGGACACCGAAGATCAGCACCGCCGCCGGAAGAAGAAAACGGTTGCCCCGAAGCTGAGACCACCACAGGAATGATCCCCACCGCTAGAAGGACATGCAGCCTGTCAAAAGAAAAGGTATCCCGCAAGGGAAGCGGGAAAAAGCCAGAAAAGCAGGGTCCCGTCAACTTTCTTCCTGAAACTCTTCCATCCGATTGCCGCCATTATAAGGGCAATGCCGAAAAGGAAGATGATCTGTGCCGGTGAAGGGCTGGTGTAGCCGCTTACCCAGAAAAGCCTGGCGTCCGGGGAAAGCAGAGAGGGGTCCTGGGGATGGGAGAAGAAGAAACGTAGTTTTGCCGCGATCACGGCGGATACATGGCCGGTGGCACGGGAAGCGAAGAAGAGGGGAAATGTCAGGGAACCGGCAAGTGCCGCCCATCTCACCGGAGCCCTTGAATAAAAGCGTGCAATGCCGCTCCGGCGGCCATTACGGTGCCCGGGGAAACATGGCGCCATCGTGTCTCATGTGGGACAGAGAGAGGGCCGCCAGTATCTGGACCAGGGCGAAGGGAAGTACGGTCCTTTTCCCGGCGCCGCTGAAGGTGAGCCACAGGAAAAGGAGGAAGGACAGAAAACCTGTTACCTTCCAGGCCGCCAGGGCCGCCAGGAACACCAGTGCACCGGCGGTGGCGGTGAAAGCTCTTCACGCCCCCTTCTGCCCCGGGCAAGGTCCGCAAGCATCAGGGCCAGAAGGATGAGGGGAAGAGCTACGGTTTCCCTGTAGAGGCTTTCTCCCCGGGTCCTGAGGAGGGCCGGTAGGAATACCCCGTAGAGAGCGGCGCCGAAAAGGGATTCATTACGGGAGTAACCCAGCCCGGTCATCCAGAAGAAGATCACAGGAAGGAGCAGCAGTGGGAACAGCATGGAGAAGGCCCTCAGGAAACCGTTGAAGTCACCTCCGATAATCCTGTGGAGACCACCGGCAAGATACTCCTCAAAAATGGAATTCTCTCCGGTGCGCAACCCTTCCGGCCTCATTACCAGAGTATCCAGGGAGGGGATGTCCCGGCCCTCTGCGATCATTTCGGTGTACCTGTAGGCCTGGGTGGTCTCCCCCTGCATTCGCTCTGGAGGAGGCATTACCCCTTCGGCGAAAACACCACGGAAAAGATATCCCCCGCCACGAGGAGCAGGAGAATGAGAACTGTTCCGGTTTTGTTCTGGGGCTCAGCCGATGCGCGCATGGCGCTTGGCTATTTTGGTGGCGATTATCTTCAGGGTTTCCGCAGGGCCGCTTCCGCCTATCGCCACGGAATCCACCGTTGGCCAGCCAAACCGGTTCAGGTCGGTGTTCATGTCCTCCGTGGACATTATTCCCGGGAGATCCCTCTTGTTGAACTGGAGGACTATGGGGATCATGGACATGTCCAGGCCATAGCTCTTCAGGTTGTGCTCGAGGTCGTCGATGGTGTTCAGATTGGCCTCGGCCCTTTCCTTCTGGCTGTCCGCCACGAAGACTATGCCGTCGACGCCATCGAGTATTACCCTTCTGCTGAGGGCGTAGTATGCCTGGCCGGGTACCGAATAGAGATGAAGCTTAAGCCGTGTATCGCCCATTCTGGCGAAGTTCACCGGCAGGAAGTCAAAGAATACAGTTCTTTCGCACCTTGTGCACAGGGTAACCAGACGGCCGCGGTTCTCGGGGGCGATCAGATCCCTGATACCTCTAAGGTTGGTGGTTTTTCCCGAAAGACCGGGACCGTAGTAAACTATCTTGTAGGCTATTTCATTTCCGGACCTGTGCATCTTCCCCCCTCTCTTCCTCCAGGGTAACTGTAATCATAATATATAACCTTCTTCGCCGCCTCTTTCAACCAGCATGGCCAGTTTGTCCGAAGCCTTCCTGCCGGTGAGCCTGCCCTGCCGCTTATAAGGTCCGGAGCGCCGAAAGATACTCTTCAAAGAGGAAGGACAGTACCGAGCGAAGCCGCCGGGCGCCGATGTCCTCCTTCTCATCGTTAAGGTAACGGGCGGTCTCGGCAATCCTGCGTTTGGCCCTGTCGTCCACGGAGAGGAAAAGGCCATCGGCAGCCAGGAGACCCAGATACTGGTCAAGTATGCAGTTCTCCGGTTCGGTGAGTATCTTGAGCAGGTCCTCCTCGGAGAGTGGATCCAGTGATACCCTGAGGGGAAACCTGCCCTGAAGTTCGGGTATGAGGTCCGCCGGACTGCTTCCATGGAATGCGCCGGCGGCAATGAAAAGCATGTGGTCCGTTTTTACCGGGCCGTACCTGGTGGACACGACACTTCCCTCCACAAGGGGAGAAGGTCCCTCTGTACGCCCATTCTGGAAACATCCGGTCCGCTGCCCCCCTCGGATCCAATGATCTTATCTATCTCGTCTATGAAGATGATGCCCTCTTCCTGGGCCAGCCTCAGGCCTTCCTGTATGTGCTCTCCCCCTTCGAGGATCCTATCCATCTCCTCATCGAACAGCTTTTTCCTGGCATCGGCCACGGAGATCCGAATCTTTTTCCTACGCTTTCCGATGACCTTTTCCAGCATCTTTTTCATCTGATCGTTCATCTGGTTGTCGAAGCCCTGTCCCGGTATCACCGGAAAAACCTCTACTCCCAGGGCCTTCTCCGCAACGGCCAGCTCTATCTCCATTTCCTCGAAATGTCCCCGGTCGAGAAGAACCTCCACCGCCTCGGGGGAACCGAGATCCCCGCCGGAGGACCTTATCGAGGCCAGAAGCCTTGCCCTGACCCTTTTCTCCGCCTCGTGAACCCTTTCCCTGCGAGCCTCCGCAGTGGCCAGCTGAACCGCCGCCCGAACCAGGTCTCGAATGATTCCCTCCACATCCCGGCCGACATATCCAGTTTCGGTGTACTTTGTGGCCTCCACCTTCACGAAGGGCGCCCCTGAAAGCCCGGCTATCCTTCTGGCTATCTCCGTCTTTCCAACCCCGGTGGGCCCCATCATGATGAGGTTGCTGGGGTATATCTCCGAGCGCATGGGCTCCTCCACCAGCCTTCGCCTGTATCGGTTGCGAAGGGCTATGGATACCGTTCTCTTTGCTTCGTCCTGGCCTACTACATGCTTGTCGAGCCAGTTCACGATCTCAGCAGGGGTCTTTACTCCGGAATGCATATTTCCTCCGACTGGACGTCACCACCGGTGTAGATACAGATGTCACAGGCAATTTCGATGGACTCCCTGGCAAGCTTCAAAGGACCCATTCTCGTGTGCCGGTCAAGGGCCCTGGCCGCGGCCATGGCATAGGGTGAACCGGAGCCAACGGAAACTATGCCGTCGGGGGATTCCACCACTTCTCCGGAGCCTCCGATTATCAGGGCGTGTCTGCTGTCCACAGCTGCTATCATGGCGTTCAGCTCCCTGAGATACTTGTCCGCCCTCCATTCCCTGGCGAGTTCTACCGATGCCCTGGGCAGGTTTCCCCTGAAGGATTCGAGTTTTTCCTCAAGACGCTCCACAAGGGCGAAGGCGTCGGCTCCGGCGCCTGAGAACCCCACCAGAACCGTGCCGTCGCAGAGACGCCTTATCTTTCTGGCGGTCATTTTCAGTATGGTGTCGCCCAGGGTAACCTGGCCGTCGGCGGCCATTGCCGCCTTCCCGTTCCTTACGATGCCCAGAACGGTGGTGGATCTTAGTTCCATATTCGTCCTCCTGCGGCGGCGCCGCCGCCGATAGAATCTAATTCAGACCCGCTGCCTCCAGGGCTTCGGCGTGGGTCAAACCCATTTCTGAAACAAGTACGCCGTAGGCCAGTTCCCCGTGCCCCATATCCGCCAGGAGAACGGCCCTGGCAGAGGGTGAGAATGTCTCCATTGAAAGTATGTACCAGAGGGCGATCCTTTTTGCCCCGTCGGGATCACTGGCGAATCTCTCGGCGAGGCCTGCCACCAGAGGAGCTCCCAGTCCGCCGTCGGCGTGTTCAGCCATGATGCTTCCCAGGGATACCGCCGCCATTACCTCGCCCAGTGACGCCAGGCCGGTCATTTCGGTGATCATGTCGATGGTTCCTATGTCGGTCTTCCACTGGAGGCCCGGGCTGTTCTGGTCCATGCTGCCTATCACCGCCGCCAGGGCGGTGTCCATTATGTTGAGCCCGGAGCTGTAGGGGCTGTGGATGGTATGCCTGTCAACGGTGGTTTCCATGAGGTCCAGCAGCACAGGATCCTCGATCTCCTCACCCAGTGTCCGGAGTATGTCCCGGGCGGTTATGTAGTCGCCGAAGGCCAGGGCTGCCTCTATTCTGATCCATTCCTGCCCGGGTGAGCCGTCGCTGATGGAATCGATCACGGCGCTGAAGGCTTCTGCCTGCTCGAATTCACGGGCAACCGCCGCCAGCTGTGTGATGGCGGAATCCAGGCCCCTCGTTCCGGTGGAGACCGCAAGGCTTTCCATGTAGGCGGTGGATTCCATAACGAACTGCCTGGCGGCCCCGGTTCCCTGGGTTCCCATGAAAAGCCTGGACTTCAGCATTACAAAGCTGGGCATGATGGGCAGCCATTCCGCTGGCATTGCGGAGAAAACCTGCTCGGCGCGGTCAAGGCACAGGGCGGTCCTTTCCGGGTCTCCCTGGGCAAGGTACTGGGCGGCGAGCCTGGTGTAGCTGCTTACGTAATTCCTTGCTATCTGAACGGCCTGGTCGTCCTTGTAGACCCCGGGATCATCCAGGCCCGTCATCAGGTATTCCTCGGACAGGGCGAAGCCCTATCAGTGTCCACCCGCTCAAGGACCGGGCGTCCATCACCCTGAAGGTGATCCCCTGCATCTGCAGATAGTCCTCTACATACTGCCTGTTCTCTCCGGAGACGGTGCCGGCTATCATTATCTCTCTTCCGTGAAGTTCCTGGTTCCTGAGCATGTTCATCAGAAGGAGGTCCTGCATGGGTACCGAGCCCTGGTTTCCTCTGCCCATGTTCGGTACGGTTATCGCCAGGGAACCCCTGGTAAGGACCCAGGGCCATGCGTTGTTGAAGGTCTGGTCCAGTGTTGCCCTGTCGGTGGGTGATGTTTCCGGAAGACCGCTGCTGGTCACATGGAAGAAGTTCGGCCCCCAGATGAACACCGGCTGCATGGATGCCCTTACCTCCCGGGTGTAGCTCAGGAGTTCCGGGTCGGCTTCCAGAAGCTGCTCCATGTACCATTTCGTGTTCATGAGGCTCAGGTTGGAGATCTGGACGTCCCGCCTGACCCCCAGAACCCCCTGGGCGAACCACAGCGGGAAGGTGTCGTTGTCGCCGTTGGTGATTATCACGGCGTTGGGAGGACAGGACTCAAGGAGATTTATGCCGTAGTCCCGGGCCACATAATCCCCGGAACGGTCACACATGTGCCAGTTGGCCAACAGAGAGACGAGGGGAAGGCCAGAAGGCCCCAGGCGGCCCTTCTTCCCATCGCGGTCCTTGCCCTGGCAAAAAGCGAACCGGCGCCGATCATTGCCAGGACGGCAAAGAAAATGAATGAAGCCCCGAAGAAGTAGTCCCGCTCACGGACCTCTCCGGACATTGTTCCCTCGGGGCCTGTCTTGAAGTTCAGATACACCACGAAGGCAAAGCTGGCCATGAAGAAGGTGAGCCCAACAAGGACGAGGAGGTCCCTTCGTCTGCCCCCCATGGCTATGAGCCCGGTTATGGTAAGCATGGCCAGTGCCAGCCAGAGGAAGGCCCATGCCGCTCCGCCGGCGGCACCCATGGGCCCGGTCCAGGCTTCCGGTCTGCCCACCTGCCAGGAAAGGTACTCCCTGTAAAGCCCCAGCTGATCCATGAAGGGGCCCTTTCTTTCAAGGATCGATACCTGGCCGTACTGCTTCCTCTCCAGGGCCTCCCTGAACTCCGTCCAGCGGGAGGGATCGGTCTCATTTATCTCAGGGTTCTGTATGGCCCTGAGGGGCATGTACAGGTGAACGCTGAAGGCGAGTACCATCAGCCCCAGGAACATTATTATGAACCCCGGGGACCTCCACTCGAAGGCCTTTTTCCTCAGTGCGTACAGGAAATACATGGCCACGATGGGCAGCACCACTATAAGGCGCTTAAATGGTTGCCAATTGAAAGGGTCATGAGGTAGCCGGTGAGGAGAAGCTGCCTTCCTGCGGGTTTTCCCGCCAGACGCCTCTCCAGCCAGATGTCGAAGGTCCACAGTATAAGAACCGCTAGAAGCCCCGCCATGGCATAGGTTTCTGTGGCGTTGTTGTTCCGCCAGACGGTGTAGCTGAATGCTGCCAGGAGAGCTCCCGCGGCGGATACCGGCCTGTAGAGCCAGCTCTGGAAATCCATCCGGATGCACCACCGCTGAATCAGCCTTGCAATGAGGCCTATTGTGACGGAACCGGCCAGGGCGCACATGAGGTTCACCCTTGCGGCCACTGAAGGTATGAAGGAGAAGAGAATGGTGCTCACCCTGCCCATGAGAACGAAAAAGGGCACTCCGGGGGGATGGGGTATGCCCGCCACCCATGAGCATGTGATGTATTCGCCGCTGTCCCAGAAACTGACCGTCGGGGCAAGGGTGATAAGATAGACCAGGAAGGCAGCCACCGCTGCCCCGGCGGCTATCAGCCTGTCCGTTGTGAGAATTTCTCTGTACTTCACTTTTTCCCCCTGGGATGAGTCTTCATATAGATGCCCTTCAGCTTGTCGGTGGTAAGGTGGGTGTAAACCTGTGTGGTTCCTATCCCGGCGTGGCCCAGCAGTTCCTGGACCGTTCTTATGTCGGCGCCGGCGTGAGAAGATGGGTAGCGAAGCTGTGGCGGAAGGTATGGGGCGTTGCTCCTGCGGCCCTGGCTGCCTTCATCACTCCGGAGGAAACTATTCGCCGTATGTCCCTGGGATCGAGCTTTCTCCCCCGGACGCTGAGAAAAAGTGCGCCGGGGTCCTCCTGCCTTACGAACTCATGCCTTTTTTCCATCCATTTTACTATCCTTGCCCGGGAGCCTTCGGGGATCGGAACAATGCGTTCCCTCCTGCCCTTCCCCATCACCCTGACCAGACCCTCTGCCGTGTCGGTGCCGGCCAGTGTCAGGGATGCGGTTTCCGAGGCCCTGAGACCTGTTCCGTACAAAACCTCCAGGACAGCACGGTTCCGAATGCCCAGGGTGGTTTTTGTGTCGAATGCTTCAAGAACGCTTCTGACCTCTCCGATCCCCAGAAAACCGGGAAGACTCGGGGATACCCTGGGAGGCTTTAATGTAAGCGCGGCATCGGTGGAGGACCTGCCGGTTTCATACAGCCAGGCGGAAAAAGTTCTGAAACAGCTGACCATTCTGGCCAGGCTGCGTCTGGAGAGCCCGCCGGAAGCCCTCTCCATCATATAGTTACGCATGCTTTCCCCGTCGAAGCCCTTGGAAAGGGACCTTCCGCTTCGGGAGAAGGCGGTGAGTTCCGATGTGTATGCCCGCACTGTGAGGGGAGAGAGCCCCCTGCCATGGAGAAGCTCGTCCTGGAAGGCGGTTATCATCAGTCTATCTTCTTCCTGCAATTCGGGCAGTACACTCCCTTCTTCCTTCTTTCCAGAACGGGAAATCCGCACCGGGGACATCTGCGGTCCAATGGCTGGTTCCACATGGCGTAGTCGCAGTCGGGGTACCGGCTGCAGGAAAAGAAAGGTTTGCCTTTTTTCGTTGTTCTCTCCACCAGCTCACCGGTGCAGTTCTCCACGGGACATTGAACCCCGGCGGGTACCGGTCCGGTGTAGCTGCACTTTGCCGAGGAGCATGCCACATACCTTCCGTAACGGCCCTTTCTGATCGCCAGCCTGCCTCCGCACTGGGGGCAGACGGCGCTCCGGGGCTGTTTCATTGTTCTCCTCCAGTGGTCTTGTATACCTGCAGTCGGGAAACCCCGGGCAGGCCAGAAAACGGCCGAACTTGCCCATTTTTTCCACGAGGTTCCTGCCGCACTCGGGGCACTCCTCGGCGGTTTCCCTCACCAGGGACGCCTTAATCTCCGGCAGCCTTCTCATGGCTTCCTCGATGGAAGCCGCCAGGGGGGTGTAGAGCTGTGAGACCGCTTCGGTATATGTTTTTCTGCCGGCGGCGATCTCGTCGAGGAGATCCTCCATGCTGGCGGTGAAATCCACCTTGAATATGTGGGGAAACAGCTTCACGAGAAGGTCGGTGGTGATCATGCCAACTTCCGTGGGAAAGAGCTTTTTCTCCTTGAGTTCAACATAGGCCCTCTTCTTAAGGGTCCCGATTATCGAGACGTAGGTGGAGGGTCTGCCGATCCCCTTCTTCTTCATCTCAGAGACCAGGGTGGCCTCGGAGAACCTGGATGGAGGTTTCGTGAACTTCTGTTCGGTCCTGACATCCGCGAGATCCACCTGACCCTCCTCGAGGTGGGGGATCTCCGCGGTAACCTTGAGCTGCCCGGGGTCTACCAGGGAGAAACCGGCCTCCATGATCTTCTGGCCGGAAGCAATGAAGACGAGGTCCTCGCCACTTGCGAGAACGGTGGTTTCCGCTATTTTCGCATCGGTCATCTGGGTGGCGGCGAAACGGTTCCAGATCAGTGTATAGAGCTTCAGATGACCAGGCTCGAGAACACCACGGAGTTTTTCCGGAGTAATGTTTATGTCGGTGGGTCTTATTGCTTCATGGGCGTCCTGGGCGCTCCGGCGGAACGGAATCGCCTGGGCTTGTCGGCGAGGAGTTCCTTTCCCCAGCGCCCTTCGATGTATTCACGGCATGCTTCTATGGCGGAGGGCTCTATTCGCACCGAATCGGTCCTCATGTAGGTTATGAGGCCGGTGTTCTCGCCATCTATCTCAAACCCCTCGTAGAGTCCTGGGCAAGCCTCATGGTTGCCGAGGGAGACATGGAGAGCCTTGAAGACGCGGTCACCTGAAGGGAACTGGTAATGAATGGAGGGGCCGGCTTTCTTTTCTTCTTCTTCTCCTGGATGGAGGTGATCTTCCAGTTGGCCTGTTTTGCCCTTTCCACTATGGCCTGGGCCGATGTGCCGTCGGTGGGTGAATATCTGTCGCCGTCGGCCCTTTTTCCCCTGTCCCTGTGCAGTTTAGCGGAGAATGTGTTGCCATTCTGAAGGAATTCTGCGGTAACCGGCCAGTACTCATGGGGCTTGAAGCCGGTTATCTCCTTCTCCCTCTCCACGATCATGCGAAGTGCAACTGTTTGCACCCTGCCGGCACTGAGCCCCTTTCCAACGGTTCTCCAGAGGTAGGGACTCACCCTGTAACCAACAAGACGGTCCATTACCCTTCGTGCCTGCTGGGCGTCGACAAGGTCCATGTCTATGCCGGTGGCGGATCTGGAAGCGGCGGTTACCGCGTCCCTGGTGATGGAATTGAATCGTATCCTTTTGAAGATCCGGTCCTCCGCCTGGAGCAGCATGGAAACATGCCAGCAGATTGCCTCTCCCTCGCGGTCGGGGTCGGCGGCGAGGTAGATCTCGGTATAACCCTCGGCGGTTTTCCTGAGCTTCGCAACGGCGCTCCGTTTCTGGGGCAGGACGGTGTAGGTGGGTTCCATGGTGGTGAGGTTCACGCCGATACGGTTCAGGGGAAGGTCCCTGACATGCCCGTTGGAGGCCACCACGTCCCATCCCCTGCCAAGGTAGTTCCGCAGGCTGCGGGCCTTCGCCGGAGACTCAATAATGACAAGTTTCCGTTCTTTCTTTGAAGCCATTGAGTTACGAACTCCCGTTGATTTGTTGTGTGCAGCTACTGGATATCAGTAAGCCATTGTGACACAGGCCCGGAGATGTACTCCCAGCAGTCTTCCCGATACCCCAGGTAGTTCTGGAACTGGCCCGGGCTGAGAACCCCCTGGACCTCCAGGAAGGATGGAGCGGTAAGGCTCATTATCAGTGTTTCCTGGAACCTGTTCTCCCTGTAGTAGAGAACGAGCTGACCCACATTGGTAGGCGCCAGCCAATGGGCGGTCTTCCTGATAAGATCCAGCCTGTTCTCCATTTCCTCGGGGTGATTTATGGCCATCACCAGGACACAGGTGGAATCGTGAAAGACGAGGAGGGCGGCATCCGACAGCTCGACATCCGCCGCCGCCGCTATGGTGGAGAGTTGCTCCTGAATGGTTTCAGGGGGTGTTGCAAGAACCTCTGCACCGGTACTGCCGGGGGCGGAACCGCGAAGGATAACCGGAGGGGGGTCCTGGATCTCAGGGTATTCACCGGCCAGTGTCAGGGCATTCAGGCCATAGGGATCCTCTCCGGGGACTTCGGTTGTTTCCTCGGCCTGGAGAGTGTCCGGAGGAACCGGCGTGAGGGCAGTATCCGCTGGGAGGGTATCCTCGGTTACCGCTAATGGTTCAAGTGTATCCGAGGGAGTATTCACGGTGACCGGAGTGTCGGAAAAGAGACCCATGGGATCCATGAAGTAGAAGACCACAGCCAGTGCCGCCAGGAAAATGACACCGATGAGAACATAGCGAAGGGGTCCTGCACCTGAGGGCTGTTCCTCGGCTTCCTCACTGTCTGAATCGAAAACGAGCCCCTCTTCCCTTTCCGGTACAACACCTTCGTTTGCGTGCTCGATGGATTTGCCCGCGGCGGCGCATTTGCTGCAGACATGCGCTATTCTGTCGAAGCAATCACGGCATGTGAGGTCGGAACAGGTTCTGCAGGGAGCCAGCTTTTCGCCGTCGGTGGGGGTACGCCCGCAGATATGGCAGCGGCTGGTGGCCCTTATCTCATCGCTGGCCGAGGTGATGAGTATCGATTCCTCAGGGGATTCCGGCTCCTCTTCAATCTCATCGTACTCATCAGCATCGTCTTCCTCAGTATCGGAGATCTGGTCAGCGGCCATGTCCCCGGATATGTCGATGTCCTCTTCTTCAGGGGTTTCCTCCGGGGAGTCCTCCTGTGACTCCTCGGGGTCCAGCCTGGGAAGAAGATCGATGTAGGGGTAGAGGTCCTTCTGTATTGCCCTGGCCTCCCCCATTGGAACCGCTTCTCTAATTACGGAGGGTGAATTGTTCACGGCATTCTCGGCATCGGAAACGGAAAGGTCAAGGCTTGTGATAAGGAGCTTCAGGACCTTTCTCTTTTCCTCTTCCCGCCCCAGCCTCACAAGGAGCAGGTCAACAAGGGATTCAGACATCAGGCTCTTCCTTCCAGCAGTTCGAACTGCCTGTGAAGACGGGCAATGACCATACGACTAACCCTTCTGAGGGTTTCGAAAACACCCCTTCCGTCCGACGCAACGGACTCGAGACAGGGACCCTGGAAAGGCCCAGCTCGCTCACTATACGGGAAACGGGAACCGCGTCGGGCAGGTCCCGCTTGTTACACTGCAGAACAAGGCTTACGCCCTTCCTCTTCTGGGTCCTTAGGTTTTCCTTCAGATCCCTCAGGCTGGCTATGTTCGCGTCCATCCTGAACTCCTGCGAGTCCGCCACGAAAACTATTCCGTCCACCCCCTGGAGTATCAGCCTTCTGCTGTCGGAGTACATTGCCTGGCCAGGCACGCTGTAGAGGTGGAGGCGGATCTTGAATCCGTTGATCTCTCCCGAATCAAGGGGCAGGAAATCAAAGAAAAGCGTTCTTTCATTACCGGCGGCAAGGGAGATGAGCTTCCCCCTTGAATCCGCGGTGACCTGGCTGTGAATGTATTTCACATTGGTGGTTTTTCCGGACAGACCGGGGCCGGCGTAAACAAGCTTGCAGTCTATCTCCCTGGCGCTGTAGCTAACGGTTGCCATCTATGAATCACCCTTCGTTCTTGTCCTCATCGCCGCTTTCATCGCTTGGATCTATTTCAGTGTCCTTCAGCCCTTTTTTGAACTGGTTGAGGGATCGCCCGATGGATCTGGCTATTTCAGGGATCCTTTTCGCTCCGAAAAGAAGAAGCAGAACCAGAAGTATGATGATCAGTTCCGGCGTTCCTATGCGACCCAATTTACCCCTCCCTTTCCGTCAGAACCACTTGTAAAGGACACCCACTATAACCAGACCGGCAAAGGTCATTATGTTCATCCTTATAGCTATCTCCGCAAGGTGGAACCTGAGAATATAAATATCGAAGCCGATGGGGCCCACGGAGAACTCGGCGTTACCGCCGAAGAACTGCCTGAGGGCCACGGACCCGTCGGGAAGAAGGGCGCTGACCGCTTCGCCGAAAACCGTTCCGGTAACCATCCCCGCCACCGCTATGAATACCCAGAATCCGCTGGACCTTCCGTGCAGCAATTTGTTCCTTCCAATACAGGTATCTTAATTTAACCCCTGGCTCTTTGCAATACTTCGTTTCCGAACACTTTATCCCGCAGGGCCGCCGCCGCCGCGCCAACGGCCACTCCGGATACCACGCCCCACACCGTGACCGGGAGAAGAATGCTCCGGACCGGTATATCATGCAGAATTAGCCCGGCGGCGAGAAGCTGAGCCCACAGCGAGGACACCGCCCCAGCCGCGGAAATGCCGCAGAGGGACACCCTGCTCCCGAAAACCCTGCGCACCGCCGCCATCACCGTGGCGCTGGCCAGGGCACCGCTCATGGAAAGCAGGAATGTGGGCGTGGCTATGATCCCGGTGATCAGCCCCACGGCCATGGCCCTCACCGCATTCAGTTCAAGGGTTTTAAGGTAGCCGAACCTTATCAGTGCCAGGACAGAGGCCACGTTGGCAAGCCCGAGTTTCATGAATGGCAGGGGTTTCGGGATCATTCCGTCGATAATCCCCAGGACCGCCGCGGCGGCCATGAGCAGTGTCAGTTCCCGGCTGCTCTTAGAAGACATTCCTCGACCTTCCCGAAGAGGGTCCCCCCGTGGAACTGACCCTCCGCCCTTTTCCTGGCTTCGCGTCCTAGACCAGCTCCAAGGTCCGGGAGGGCCTGCATCCTTTCCACCGCCCTGGCAAGGCTGTCCGGGTTGCCCGTTTCAAAGGTGTAGCCCGTTTCTCCGTGTCTGTTCACCCAGGATACACCGGTTCGCAGGTCGCTGCTGATCACCGGGGTTCCGCAGGCCATGGCCTCCAGCTGTACCATGCCATAGGCTTCGCTCCTGAGGGTTGAGGGCAGTATCAGTGCCCTGGCGTTACGGTAAAGCTCCAGCAGCTCCCCGTCGGTGACATCCTTCACTATGCTCACCGGAAGACCGTGCTCATGAACGGTGCGTTTTACCCTTTCCTCGAGGATGCCGCCACCGGCCATGATCAGGTCCGGGGGGTCCTTCAGCCTTTTCCATGCCTCCAGAAGGACCATTATTCCCTTGTACTTCCTGAACCTTCCCACGAACAGGTAGTAGTTCCCTTCCCGCTGTGGCCCGGCGCAGAACCTTGCGGGATCCACCCCTATGGGAATCACCACGGTGTTCCCAAGGGATCTGAGATAGGGCGAGCTTCGAGATACGCCCCGGAGGTGGCTATCACAGCAGAGGCTTCCCTGAGGAATCGCCGGAGCAGCGGTGCGTAAAACGGCATGAGAAATGCCTGGCGGACGATATCGGAATGATAGGTTATCACATAGGGCCTCCTTGCTGACCTGGGCAGCATGAGCCATGCGGCAACCGCCGTGGGAAGGGGAAGGTGGAAGTGAACCACATCGGCTGAGGTCCCCGCAAGCATGGCCCTGTATCCCGGGGCAACGGGATTGGAGAGGATCCTTCCCGGGGAGGGCACACCGGTGACGGGAATTCCATGGACCTCCCGCCTGCCCCCTCCGGCAACGAGTATCTCAATTCGGTGTCCACGGGATTCCAGAAAAACCGAGAGGTCGTGGATGTAACGCTCGATACCACCCTTAACCTCGGGAAAAACGTCCTTGTATACCTCAAGAACCCTCATTCAAAGCCTTTCTGTAGCAATCCCATGTGTTTCGGGCCATGGTTTTCATGGAGAATCCCCGGGCGAACCTTCGAAGAACCTCCGGGTCACTTTTCGTGTCTATGGCCTCCAGTACCCCCCGGCATATGGAATCAGGTTCCTCGGTGCAGAAACCAGCCGCCACACCGGAGTAGATCTCACGCAGGTTCCGCGGGACCTGCCAGGAAGGGCACACCTGCAGCGGCGGCTTCAAGGGGGGGCAGGCCGAAACCCTCGTAGAGGGAGGGATACACAAGGAGTTCCGCACCTGATGTGGCGCTGTTGAGATCCTCCCTGGGGATAGAGCCGACCCACCGCACCCATCCCCTCAAAAGCAGGTTCCGAACAGCCGGATCCCCCCAGCCCCACCTTCCGGCGACCACCAGGCTAAGGTTCCCGTGAACCCGATGAATCCCCGGCCATGCCCTGAGCAGGGCTCCAACGTTCTTCCGGGGCTCTATGGTTCCGGTGTAAAGGACATAGCGCCCCTCCACACCGTACCTGGATCTGAAAAGTGTGTCCGATGAGAGGTTCGCCGGGGCGGACAGGTAAACCCTCACCGAATCCAGTCCCAGGCGGTTCCTTATCTCCCGGCGGGTGAAATCGCTGTCGGCGATGATAATGGAAGCCCTTCTGGCGATACCGGGGAAGTGAAGCCTGTAGTAGAGGGACCTCAAAGCGGGGAACCAGCCGGGCCTGGCAAGGAAGGCCATGTCGTGAACGGTTACCGCGTAGGGTATACTTCCTGCGGGTCTTCCTCCGAAGGCCGGAAGGTGGAGGAGATCGAACCCTCCCTTCCTTACCCGCCGGGGCAGGGAAAGATGTTCACCGATAAGCTTACCCAGGGGATCCTCCGCCCCCCGGCCCACGGGGATCACTCCAGCTATACCCGCTTCCCTGAAGCCCTCTATCAGCCTTTCAGTGTAAACACCGGTTCCGCCACGATTGGAAGCGGAGGAGGCGTAGAGGGCAACTGAAGGTTCAGCGGCGCTCAACGGAGTCGTCACCCAGGAATACCCTTTCAGGCCTGTCCGTTACCGATACCCTTTCCCCAGTCACGGAATGGGAGAGATTTACGCCCCTGAACACGGACCCTGCCCCGGCTATGCTGTTGCTTATTATGGAGTCATCTATGGTAACCCCTTCCCCGCAGGAAAAATAGGGACCCACCACGGAATTCTTAATGACGGTTCCCCCGCCGGTATGGCAGGGCTCTATCACAATGGAGTTCTCAATGGAGGCCCCGGCGCGGCCTCCATTTTTCTTCAGTAGCTCACGGTTGGTCTCTATAAGGGTCTCCGGCTTGCCGCAGTCGTACCAGCCATCAATATCCAGTGTGCCGAAGGGTTCGCCGCTTTCCAGCATGAGCTGCATGGCGTCGGTTAGCTGATACTCCCCCCTGGTGGTTATGTCCTGGTCCTTCAGTTTCCCGCAGTACTCCATGAGCTTCAGCCGCTGGCGAAATAGTAAACCCCCACTATGGCAAGGTTGCTTATGGGTTCCTCCGGTTTCTCAACAAGCCTGACCACCCTTCCCTGTTCGAGTACGACAACCCCGAACCTGGAGGGGTCTTCCACCGGCGAAGTAACGATGAGGTTCCTCTTCTCGTTCTTCAGAAGGGAGAGGTCGGCGGAGAACAGGGTGTCCCCCAGGACCACCATGGTTGGTCCCCCGGTGGCGAAGCGATTGGCCAGAAGCACAGCGGAGGCAAGGCCGTCGGCCTCTTCCTGTAGGGCGAAGTCAACCTTTACCGAGGGGTAGCTCTTCCTGGCCCATTCCACAATGGCGTCTCCCAGATAGCCTACTATGAGGGTGATATGATCCACTCCGGCCACAAGGAGGGTGTCGATCACGTGGGCAAGTATCGGTCTGCCTGCCACGGGAAGAAGGGGTTTGGGGTTGGACCAGGTGAGGGGGCGCATCCTTGTTCCCTTGCCCGCTGCGGGGATTATGCAGTGCATTGTGTCATCCTCCAGTTTCCCAGGAATCCTCGTTGAGGAGGATTTCCGGATATTTTCCAACGACATAGGAGTGAACCAGGGCCCTTACCCTGAGGCCGGTCTCTATTGAAAGGGCCTGTTCGGCCACTTCCCTGGCACCGTGGGTGGTGACCACGCCTATCATCTTCTTCACATCGGGTATCAATGAAGGGGCCACGCTGAGCTCGTCAACCCCGTAGCCCAGCAGAAGGGGTACCGCCAGGGGGTCGCCGGCCATGGAGCCGCATATACCCACCCACTTCCCCGCCCTGTGGCACAACCGCACCACGTGATCGATCTGTCTGAGAACGGCGGGATGAAAATAGTCGTAGAGATCCGCCACCCTGGGATTTCCCCTGTCCACCGCCAGTGTATACTGGGTGAGGTCGTTGGTGCCTATGGAAACGAAATCCACATAGGGAAGCATAAGATCCAGGATTATCACGGTTGCCGGAGTTTCCACCATTATGCCAACCTGCATCTCCCGGTGGAAGGGAACGCCCCTTCCTGCCAGATCGTGCTGTACAGTAAGAAGCATGTCCCTAAGCCTTCGAAGCTGATCCACATGGGTGACCATCGGGAACATCAGCCGGATGTTTCCCCTGGTCGAAGCCCTGAGTATGGCCCTGAGCTGCAGTGAGAACTCCGCCGGGCGGTCGAGGCATATCCTTACCGCCCTGTATCCGAGGAAGGGGTTTGGTTCATGGATGGGATCCAGCCCCGCCCTGAACTTGTCGCCGCCCATGTCGTAGGTGCGCACTATGACCGTCTGTGGAGCCATGGCTTCGGCTATCTTGTCGTATATGCCGAAGTGGTCGTCTTCGGTGGAGCCGTTCTTCTGCAGAAGCCTCACGAACTCGGTCCTGAAGAGCCCGATTCCATCGGCGTTGAGTTTTTTTACCAGGTCCACCTCGTGGGGCAGCTCGATGTTGGCGGCAAGTTCCACCCGGACGCCATCGGCGGTGGTGGCTGGGCCGGAGTTCTCGGCCTTGACCAGGTCTTCCGCCTCGATGAACTTTCTGCTTACCTCGCGGTAGTACTCGAGTTCCTCGGATGAGGGATCGATGATAACGCTTCCATGTATGCCGTCAACGATCAGGGTGACCCCGGAGGATATCTCCCTTGTTATTTTCTGAAGTCCCACAACAGCGGGAATACCAAGGCTTCTGGCCAGTATTGTGGTATGTGAGGTTCGTCCCCCCATATCCGTAACGAAGGCAAGCACCTTCCCCGGCTGGAGCCCGGCGGTTTCCGAGGGATCCAGGTCGGTTGCCACAAGAACCACCGGCTTATCGATCCTGCTCAGTTTTTCCTTTTCATTACCGGTGAGTTTCTCTATTACCCTTCTGCCCACATCCCTCACATCGGATACCCGTTCCTTTATGTAGGGGTCGGACATCAGGTTGAACTTGTCCACCACACCGCTGAGGGTGCTGCTTACCGCATATTCGGCGTTTACCCGTTCTCCTTCGATCACCCCCTCGACCTCTTTGATTATGGTGGGATCCTGAAGAAGGAGAAGAAGGAACTCCATGATCTGCCTGCCCTCGACCACGTCCGCCACGGAATCGGCTATGTTTTCCAGGTCGAACCGGACGGCCTTTATTGCCTCCCTGAACCTTTCAAGCTCTTCCAGGGCTTCCCCTCTGGTCTCAAAACTATACGGGGATGATTCATGTCGCTGGCCTTCAGCAGAAGCGCCGGACCTATGGCAATTCCATGGGAAGCGGGTATTCCCTTGTAAAGCATCAGATCATCTCTTCGCCGAAACCGGAGCGGATGACATCGGCAACAGCCCTTGAGGCCTCCACCTCGTCTGGTCCCTCTGCGGAAACCACCACGGTGGTACCCCCGGAGGCCGCCAGTGTCATGACACCCATTATGCTTTTCGCGTTGACCCTCTCGTCGCCGTTTGAAACCCATATGTCTGAATCGTACTCCACCGCCGCTCTGACGATAAGGGCAGCGGGACGGGCGTGTATGCCAAGTCTGTTCGGAACGGTTACGGTGTTTTCTGTCATTCTTCATCCCTCAGTCTAGTTCTGCCCATTCGGGAAATGAGTTTTCTGTTCAGCCGTTCTGCCGAGGTGCATCCGGTATTCTTGGCCTGTATGTTCATCATGGCGGCCACCTCCAGGAGCAGGGTGATGTTCCTTCCGGGAAGCACCGGTATCTCCACCAGAGGAATGCTGACCCCCAGTATGTTCATTGCCTTCTCGTCGAGGCCGGAGCGGTCGGCCTCGTCCACTATACCGGCATCTATCAGCCTGACGGCCAGGTCCACGGTTTGCCTTTCCTTGGTTGCCCCCACACCGAAGAGCTCGGCTATGTTCACGAAGCCGATGCCCCTTATCTCCATGTGAAAGCCGATCAGCGCGTCGCCGGTGCCTATGAGCCTTTCCCCGGCCTTTCTAACCCGGACGAGGTCGTCGGCAACCAGCCTGTGCCCCCTCTCAACCAGGCCCAGTACAGCTTCGCTCTTTCCTATGGCGCTTCTTCCCATGACCAGCAGCCCCTCGCCGAAAAGGTCCACCAGTGTGGCGTGCAGTGAAACATGCGGGGCAAAGACCTCACCCAGGAAATCGGTGAGATCGTGGATGAGGGGTGTGGTGTCCCGTGGGGAGACAAAAGGGGCGACCCCGCCCGGGTGGCTGCCGCGAGGAGCTCCTTCGGCGGGTCAGGCCTTGGTCACTATGCTGGAGACCACAGGAAAACTGAAGACGTTGGAGATGGCCCCTCCCTTTCGGAGGATGAAAGCCCCTCAAGCAGGGTTATCTCGGTTTCACCGAATATCTGTATTCGATCGTTGAGGAACTTCGTGGTGTACCCTGTAAGACACAGCCCGGGACGGCTGATGTCCGGGGAGACAACCCGGCGCTGAAAGCCCGCGCTGCCAGTAAGGGGTTCCGTCTGGAGCCTGCTTCCCATTCTCTGCTGAAGAAGGCCCACAGTAAGGGCGGAGGGGTCTGGATACCTGTCCTGCAAGGTTATTCCTTCCGGGCGAGTTCCACCACCTGGGTGACGCCGCTTGCAGTTCTGTAAACGGCACTGAACCTGTCGGTTTCGGTGTTCATGAAGATCAGGCTGCCCTCGGAACCGCCCACCTCGAATTCTGTCATGGCCTCGTTGGTGCTGTATCTGTTGAGTTCGGCGTTGTCTTCCAGAAGCACCGGCCCCTGGAGCTCCGAGGGTTCCGCGGGAATATACCAGGCACCGGAAACCGGTTGCTTTCCGTTGGTCTGTCTCTTGGGGTGGTTATGGTGTGTTTCCTTGAACTTCCTGAGCTGCCTCTCAAGGGTATTTGCGCAATCGTCAAAGGCGAAGTACATATCGTGGCCCTTTGACTTGGAATCAAGTCTCAACCTGTCCCCCTCAGCTGTACATGGCATTGTTCATCCCCGAGGAGAGTTCCAGGATAACATGAACGTCATCTATTCCATCGTAGAACTTCGCAAGTACGGAGAGCTTGTCCTCCACATGATTCTTGAGGCATCGTGAGGTCGAAGTGCCTTGCGCTGATCTCGATATTCATGGTAACTCCTTTCATGTTAACGGAAGCTTAATTAAAACCGCCCCCGGTTGTACGGGAAAGCGGTGGTGAAAGTATTGTGCTTCCGATTTCACACTTTGATAATATCATCGACATTTGCCCGGGTCAATACTGCCATCAGTTTACCCGGAGGTTTTCAATCGTTATTTTGCAGGCTGATCGACACTACAGTTCTCCTCTTCCTCCATATGCGAAAGGATTCATTTTGCAGGACTACACTGAACTTCGTGACCTTGGCTTCAGGGGGGCCTCGAAACCCATCAGCAGCTTCGGACATCCGGAAAGCTCTTCTGCCGCTGTCCCGCAAGATACGGAACGACCGACACCACCAGGAGCTTCTGAGACACATGCGGCCCACACTGAGCGAGTTCGGGGAATACGACGGCACCGCCTGATGGAGTTCAAGACAAAAACAGGTCCACTATCTTCTATACAACGATTCCGTATGCACCTATGAGATGGATGACACCCCTCCATTCCAGACCAACCCGGAGGCTGTGAGGATCGCCCTGCAGCTTGCCATGATGTTCAACATGTCACTGGTGGACGAGCTCCACATAACCAGAAAGCAGTACCTCGACGGCTCCATTCCCACGGGCTTCCAGAGAACGGCCATCGTTGGGGTCAACGGCGTTGTGCCCTTCCTGGGAAGGGAACTCCACTTCGTTCAGATGAGCCTGGAGGAAGATGCCTGCCGGGAGGTCTCCGACACGGGCCACCATGTGGTGTACAGAACGGACAGGCTCTCCATCCCCCTGGTGGAGCCGGTGACCGCCCCGGAGCTGCTCACCCCCCGTGAAATGGCCCTGGCAGCCAAGCTGGTGGGGGAAACCATGAGATCCACCCACCTGGTGAGAAGGGGCATCGGCTCCGTGCGGCAGGACGTCAATGTATCCATAAGGGGAGGAACCAGGATCGAGATAAAGGGTGTTCCGAAGATCTCATATATCGAGCCCCTTTCCAGGATCGAAGCCTACAGACAGAAGGCCCTCCTCGACCTCCGTCATGAACTGAACCGGTCTTCCCTGAGAACGGAAATGTTCACCCCTGTATTCACCGTGCTTCCAACCATGGATGCCGGCAGCCTGAGAAAGACCGCCCTGATGACACTGGGCGGGTTCAAGAAGTATCTCCACTGGCCCACTCAGCCGGGCAAGACCTTCCTGGATGAGCTCCGGGGCAGGGTAAGGGTGATCGCCTGCCTGGAAGACCAACCCTGCGTAACCGAGGCAGACGATGCCCTCAGGGCGGAAATGGGTCTCACCCCGGAGGACACCGCGGTCCTTTTCACAGGCCCCGATGAAGACCTCATAACCGCCGCTAAGGAGATATGCATAAGGATTCAGGAGGCATTTCAGGGAATTCCCCCGGAGACCCGTCAGGCAAAGCTGGACGGCACCACCGATTTCGAACGGATACTTCCCGGCGCCGACAGGATGTACCCCGACACCGACCTTCCCCCCCAGCCCATTCCCCCGGATACCTTCGATACCCTGTCGAAGCTTCTTCCCAGAAAGCCCTGGGAAAGGCGGTCCATCTACGGAAGACTCGGCCTCAGCGAACACCTCTCGGACAGGCTTCTGAACCTTGAACTCTGCGACCTGTTCGACTCCCTGATAATGAAGGTGGACATGAAGCCCGCCCCGCTTGCCAGCCTTCTTGCTGACCGTATGCGGGGTTCCAGAAGGAAAGGAATGGACTGGATGGGAACCCTGGGTCCGGAGGGAGTGGAGAGGGCGCTCATCTGGCTGTCGAACAAAGGTGTAACGGCGAAGGGTGCAGGGGCGGTCCTTGATAGAATGTGCCTGACCGAGGACCACGATGTCGAAACAGCCTTCGAGGCGGTCAAACCAGCCTGAACCGGAGAGTTGATTGAGAAACGAAGTATTCAAGGCGCTGATTCAGAATTCCAGCATACTTGTTGTGGCCTTTCTCCTGGTCACGAGGTTCTCCAGGTGGAAAATGATGAGGAGCAGACTTCGAAGCCTCATGATACAGGGCTTTGCCTACGCCCTGTGCGGTATGCTCGCCATAATGTTCAGCGTGGAGGTCCTGCCCCGTGTAATGATAGACATGCGGGCTCCCATCATAGTAATAGCAGCCCTTACCGGAGGGCCTGTTGTGGGTCTCATAACGATCATTCCCCTGATGATCTACAGGGCCATTCTCGGAGGAACGGGAATGTACGCCGGTTTCGGGATCATTCTCTCATCCCTTTTACTGGGGCTTCTGCTCAGGACCTTCGAGGCTCGCAGGGGGAAACCCGGGGGCTATGTTTTTCAGGTCTTTGCCGGCCTGGGTTCGGCGGTGATCTACTATATCTGGATACTTACCTTCCGGGAAACATCGCCATTTTCGTTCTCAGGCAGACGCTTGTGCCCCTCACCGTGGGCTCCGTTCTGAGCATAATGGTGATATTCCTGATACGGAAAAGGGAAACGGCCCATGGCGAACTGATAGAAAAACTCTCGGAGATCAATGATCTGTTCGAGGAGATATCCCTTGATGAGAACATAGGCATAACCGTTCTCCAGTCCCGGCGGATAGCCTACATCAACGATTCTCTTCTGCATAAGTTCGGCTATGTGAGCTTTGACCCCGGCAACAGCGACCTGCTGGAGATCCTTTCTTCAAAGAACACGGAGCTCGTTTCGGATTTCCTTGACAGGGTCCGCCGGGGAGAAAGGATCCCCGCCCGGACCATGGAGCTTTCCGTTCCCGGCAGGGGTTCCCTTACTTTCCTCATCCACGCCAGGAATCTGGTATACAAGGGGATGCCCTCGGTCCTGGTGGTTTCAGTGGACATAACCACCCTTGTCGAAACGGAACGGGCCCTGAAAAAAAGGGTTGAACAGCTTCAGCTGACCCTGGACGCCTCCGGGGCGGTACTCTGGAGCGCTGATCTCAGACAGGACCTGCTCCTGGCCGAGGAAGAGTTCTTTGATCTCCTTGGCTACCATCCCGATGAAACCCCGCACCTGTTTTCGCACTGGCTTTTCGCCTCCCAGCTGTCCCCGGAGGTGGAACTGGCCTTTCAGAACCTTCAGGGAGGGCTGGAGGAGAGCGTTTTCGGTGAACTGAGCATAACGGGCTCCGACGGCGAGAAAAGGTGGTTCAACACCGGGGCCAGGGTCACTTCAAAGGACAAGAACGGGCTTCCAGTTGAGATCACCGGAATACTCTACGAGACCACCGGAATAAAGAAGAAGGAGCTGGACCTGATGGAGAAGGAGATAGAGGAGCTCCAGTCCAGGAAGATGGAAACCGTGGAAGGCTTGCCGGCGGCGTGGCCCACGATTTCAACAACCTTCTCCATGTAATAATGGGCTACACGGAAATACTGGCGAAGGTAACGGAAAGTGATCCGGTAACCAGGGAACTGGCAGCACCCATCATGGATGCATCCCGGAAGGCAGGGAGCTGGTACGACAGCTTCTTCTTTTCAGCAGGGACAAGACCCCGGAAATGAGACCGGTGAACCTCAGGGAGGTAATTGAAAATTTCATAAGGCTCCTGGGCCGTATAATGGAGGAAAACATCGCTATTAGCTCTGAACTGATGGAAGCTGCCCCGCTGATAAGCGGAGACTCCGGTCAGATAGAGCAGGTGCTGATGAACCTCTGTGTCAATTCCAGGGATGCAATGCCTCAGGGCGGGGAGATCAGCATTTACCTGGGGAATACATCGCCGAAGAACCGGTCAGGCTCCTCACCGGAACCCTTCAGCCGGGCAGATATGCCCTGATCAGGGTAACGGACACCGGTCCGGGCATTCCCCGGGAACGGCACAACAGCGTATTTGAACCATTCTATACCACCAAGCAGATCAACAGGGGAAGCGGGTTGGGTCTTGCCACGGTGATGGGCATAATGGAAGCCCACTCCGGGGTTATTCATCTTTCCAACAGACCCTCCGGCGGACTCGAGGTCAGCCTCTATCTCCCCGGGGCAGGCGAAGACAGATCCGAGATTTCGCCGCCACGGTTTTCCCCGGCAGCTGTGAAAGCCGGCGATTTGTCATCACTCACCGTGCTCGTCGCCGAGGACGACCCCGGTGTAAGGAATCTGGCGGCGGAGGGGCTGGGTACCGCTGGCATAAGGGTTCTCACAGCCCCTGACGGTCCCGGGGCCATTGACGTTTTCTCCTCTTCCAAAGAGGGAATAGACCTTTTCGTATTCGATGTTGTAATGCCCGGTCTAAGCGGTCCCGAGGCCCTGGCGGAAATACGGCGAATGGGCGGTGACCAGCCGGTCATCTTCACCACCGGCTATGCCGGGGACAAGCTTCGGGATCTCAGCGAGTCCTTTATGATAGTGGACAAACCATATTCAATATCGAACCTGATATCAAAAATTGCAGAACTCATGGAGAACGGAAGGGGCACCGATGACGGAACGGAAAGAGCTTGAGGAACTCTCCCTCCTTGGGGGGGAAACGACTTCAGGGGACTGGAGACCTTTCCCGACAGGAACCCCGGAAGGAACTATACGGTGGTCCTTAAAACCTCCGAATTCACCTGTGTCTGCCCGAAGACAGGTCAGCCGGATTTCGCCGAGATAACCATAAGCTACATTCCCAGGGAAAGAATAGTCGAGTCAAAATCCCTGAAACTCTACTTCCTTACCTACAGGAATCGGGGGGTTTCCATGAACACGCGGCGAACATGATACTTGACGATCTGGTGGAGGCCCTGGACCCTGTCTACTGCAGGGTAACGGCTGATTTCGGTGTAAGGGGAGGGATCGCCATCACGGTGAACGCCGAGTATTCCCCCTAGGCCCTACCCTTCGGACCTTTCCCAGGAAACCACTGCATAGGCGTTGTGGTTGTGTATGCTCTCGTGGTTCTCCGCCCTTACGGTGAATCTCTGTACCCTGGGGTCCGCCTTCAGCCTTCCCGCGGTGTTCCGCACCAGGTCCTCAACGAAGACAGGATTCCCGTAGGCCTGTTCAGTGACGAACTTTTCGTCGGGTCTTTTCAGAATGGTGTACAGCGGAGAAGATGCGGATTCCTCGGCTATCTGAACCAGCTCTTCTATCCAGAGCATGGCGAAGCTGCCGTTCTCTTCCCGTACGGTTTCCACATCCATGGTCACGAAACCCCTCTGGTTATGGGCCCCGAAGCTGCTTATCTCCCTGCTGCAGGGGCACAGTGTCCCCACCGGAACGGTAACCGAAAGGGTGAAGCGGTCCTCCTCTCCATGGGTCTCACCGATGAAAACACAGGAATAGGCCATCTTTGCCTGTGCTCCTGTCACCGGAGCCCGTCTGGTGAGAAAATAGGGAAAAGCAATCCTGATTCGGGCTGACCGGGCCTTTAGAGCTTCCCTGAGTTCCTCCAGGATAACAGGGATGGTCCCGCCGGCAAAACGGCACCCGCTCTGGCTCAGGACCTCTATGAACCGGCTCATGTGGGTACCCTTGAATTGGTGTGGAAGGCTTACGGACATGGAGATCTCCGCCACGGTGTTCTGCTCGGTGTTCTCTCTGTCCAGTATGGTTATGGGGTAGCTGAGACCGGTCACCCCCACCTCCCTTATGGGTATTTTTCTGGAGTCCCGTGAATTCTGAACATCCCTCATCCCCGATACCTGCATCCGGTGTTCGGTGTCTCCCCCACTTCGATCATGCTCAGCTCAGGAAGAAGGGGTTTATTCGCTTCCACAGCCAGAGGGCGATGTTCTCACTGGTGGGGTTACCCAGATCGGGTATTTCATTCAGGAATGAGTGATCCAGTGTGTCGATCACAGGTGAACAGATGGCTTTTATTTCGCCGAAGTCCCTGACCCAGCCTGTTCCCGGGTCCACCTCACCCTCTAGATGTACCGTTACGGAGAATCGGTGGCCGTGGAGGTTGCTGCACCGGTGACCCTCCGGAAGGTCCAGAAGGGAGTGGGCGGCGTCGAAGGTGAATCGTTTGTATATCTCCATGTTCGCTCCTATTTTATTCCGGTGTATCTGTGTGTCTGAAGGCTGAGCCTCCATTGGGGATTCCTCCTGCAGAAATCGATGGCTGTCCTGAGGTTCTCGTGGTAGTCATCGTTCCATATGGGCTGAAGCAGGAAATACCTGAAATCCATTTCCCTGAACATTCCGGGGTTCAGGTCTTCCAAGGGCCAGAGCAGTTTCAGCTCAGCCCCATGTTCCTGCCTGATGTCCCGTTCCTTGGGACTCACCGTGATCCAGTGAATTCCGCCGGGGGCCTTTATGGTCCCGTTGGTCTCCAGGAAAATCCTGAAACCCCTTCCTGTGAATTCCTCGATAAGGGGCGGATCCAGCTGAAGCAGCGGTTCTCCCCCGGTGCACAGAACATTCACCGGACCATCACCGGACCAAAGGGCGGAAACGCTTTCCGCCAGTGAGGCCGCATCGGTGAACACTCCCCCCGGGGTTCCGGAATGATCGGTGTCGCAGAAGGAACATTGGAGGTTGCACCCCTGGAACCTGAGCAGCACCATTGCAACTCCTGTATTGACCCCCTCTCCCTGGAGGGTGAGGCACATCTCATTGATCCTGTACTCACAGGACATATGCTGCGGGGTCCTTCATGCCCAGGGAACCGAAGGCTTCCAGCCTCAGCCTGCACGAGTCGCACAGGCCGCAGCTGTACCCTCCGGGTTGGGGGTCGTAGCAGCTTATGGTGGAGGAGTAGTCAACCCCCAGTTCAAGCCCCCTTTTAATGATCTCCGCCTTGGTCATGTGCATGAGCGGGGCATGGATCACCGGGGGATTTCCCCGGACAGCCTCTCTTGTGGCCAGAGAGGCGAGGTTCTGAAAGGCACGGATGAACTCCGGCCTGCAGTCCGGATAGCCGCTGTAATCAATGGAGTTCACCCCTATGAAAATGTTCCCGGCGCCCCGGCCCTCGGCTATGCCCAGGGCAATCGACAGGAAGATAGTGTTCCTTGCGGGAACATAGGTGTCCGGTATCCCCTCCCGGGGACCTTCCCTGTTCACCGGACCCTTTCCGGTCAGGGAGGAGCCCCTGAATGGTTCAGGATCGAGATCAATTACGATGTGTTCCGCAACACCGGCTGAAGCAGCGGTCCTCCTGGCCAGTTGCAGTTCTATTGCGTGGTTCTGCCCGTAGTGGAATGACAGGGCGGTTATCTCCATTCCCATGGATCCAGATATGGCCAGCACGGTGGCGGAGTCCAGTCCTCCGCTGAGCAGGACCACGGCCCTTCTGTTCCTCATTTCTCCCCTGCTTCCATTTCCTTCAGCTTGGTCAGCAGTGTCCTGTAGCTTACTCCGAGGAGCTCAGCGGCCCTTGTGCGGTTGCCCCCGGTCCTTTCCAGAGCATCGGTGATAAGCTGCCGTTCCCGTTGCCTGGCGGCGTGGCGGTTCCTCCCG